>Ga0102589_1000034_pt1 | contig 393359 bp, 378 predicted proteins | sample AraplaMF_Col_mLB_FD_76858 | JGI IMG/M metagenome (GOLD analysis project Ga0102589, IMG submission 76858) | Arabidopsis root microbial communities from the University of North Carolina, USA - plate scrape MF_Col_mLB | ecosystem: Host-associated > Plants > Roots > Endosphere | place: USA... | reverse complement strand
CTGGACGTGGAATTCCACCGTATCGATGCCGTCAGCCGTCGCCTGTTCGGGATCGGACGTCACCTCGACCGTAAACCGCGCCCGCTCCAGTTTCAGCGCCGGGAGTTCCGCCATCACGGCGCTCGAAAGAGCCTCCGCGGCATGACGGCGCTTTTCAGAAAGCGAGTGGGCGGCCCGGTCGAAATCAGCTTTGACCACACCGAGATTGGCCTCGAGCTTGCCGAGCTTTTCTTCACCGGCATCGAGGTCGGCGAGATCGGCAACCATTTTTTCGGCGAGAGCCGGAAGGTCAGGTACGGCGACGTTGTATTTGCGTCCAGCGGCGCGCAGCGCAAACAGCCGCTCCTCTACCCGCTCCAGCTCACGCGGATCGAACTCGGTGCGGCGCAGGGCCGCCTCCACTTCCATCTGCGCGTTGGAGAGGCTATCGAGCGCGGCATCCAGCAATTGTACGGTGTCTTCCAGAAGGCCGGGCGCCTCATGGCTCTTACGTTCCAGACGCCGCATCATCGAGGCGATGACAGGCACGGGCGAAGCATTGCCATTCAGAAATTCGCTCGCCTCAGCGATATCACCGGCAATACGTTCGGATTTCTGCATCACGGCCCGACGTTCTGCCAGCTCATCCTCTTCGCCGTCGCGCGGCGAAAGCGTTTCCAGTTCCTCGACGGAGGACCGCAGGTAATCCGCCTCACGCGCCGCCGCCTCCACCTTGGCACGGTGGGTCTTCAGCGCCCGCTCGGCATCTTTCCAGGTCCGGTAGAGGCCCTGAACGCTCCGCGCCTCATCGCTGAGCCCGGCAAAGGCATCCAGCAAGGTGCGGTGCGCGTCGGTATCGACAAGGGCGCGGTCGTCGTGCTGACCATGGATTTCGACCAGCAACTGACCGAGCTGCCGCATCATCTGCACGCTTACGGCCTGGTCGTTGACATAAGCCTTGGTGCGCCCGTCGGCCGATTGAACGCGACGGAAAATAAGATCGCCGTCGTCATCGAGACCATTTTCGCGCAGCAGAAGCCGGGTCGGATGATCGTTCGGAACTTCGAAAGTGGCCGTCACCTGCCCCTTGTCTTCGCCGTGGCGCACGAGGCCGCCATCACCGCGCCCGCCAAGGGCAAGCGAAAGACTGTCAAGCAGAATGGATTTGCCCGCACCCGTCTCGCCCGTCAACACGGAAAGGCCCGCCTCGAAACCGAGGTCGAGCCTTTCGATGAGAACGATATCGCGAATCGAGAGCTGGACCAGCATGGTCTATGCCCCGTCTCAGGCGCCGATGAGCTTCTTGCCGGCCCGCGAAATCCAGGATCCCTTGTTTTCACGCGGCTCGAGACCCTGACCCTTCAGCAGCTTGTAAGAGTCAGCGTACCATTGGCTATCGGGATAGTTGTTACCGAGTACGGCAGCAGCCGTCTGGGCTTCGTCCGCCAGACCCATGGCATAATAGGCTTCGGTGAGACGCGCGAGCGCTTCCTCGATCTGGTTGGTGTTTTGATATTGCTCGACCACGATGCGGAAGCGCGACACGGCAGCAAGATATTCCTTGCGCTCGAGGTAATAACGGCCGACCTGCATTTCGCGGCCGGCAAGCTGGTCGCGAGCGAAACGGATCTTGGCCTGTGCGTCAGGCACGTATTCCGAATCGGGATAATCCGTCACGACCTTGTTCATCGCTTCGATGGTGCGCTGTGCGGCGCGCTGGTCCTGCGTCACGTCCGAAATCTGCTTCGAATAGGCAAGACCGATCATGTACTGAACGTAGGCGGCATCCTTCGAGCGCGGATATTGGCGCAGGAACCGGCTGCCGGACGCGATGGCCACGTCGTTCTTGTTGGTGCGCGTGGCAATGAATGTCTGCATGACAAGCGCCTTCTGTCCCCATTCGGTGAACGGGTACTGCTTGTCGATCGCCTCGAACTTGCGTGAGGCTTCCGTCATATTGCCTTTGTTCATGTTCGCCAGCGCCTGCTTGTAGAGAACGTCTGGCGGATCGGTCTCCACGCCGAGCTTGGTGATGTCGATATCCGGATCGGACTGGCAGGCCGTGACGACGACGCTCGCGCCGACCAACATCAACGAAACGGCGATCCCCCGCATCGTACCCTTCATTGCACCAGACCCTACATGCTTCATTCGACAGTTCCCACTTCCCGCGCAAATACATAAGCATCGGCTTTGTATTGGCGTTCTAGCCATAAAAGCATCCGCAGGGCAACGCAATGATGACGCATTAACGCATTTTTATGGCATCGCCCCATGCAATCGCACGAATATCGGGCGATAATATGCAACTTCCTGCCCAGCCTCACGAAAAAGCCGCCCCAGAGGAGCGGCTTTTCCTGTCAATTGATAGCCCGCAGAAAATCTTATGCAGACCAGGGTGCGAATTCGGGCATGTTGACCGCCACAAATTCGCGCGCGCGAACCATCTGATGGCGGGCAGCCGGAGCTTCGACGATCTCGTAAGCCGTACGGTCGCTCAACAGCGCCTTCAGCGCATTGGCGTTGACCTTGTGGCCACCGCGGTACGAACGATAGCAGCCGATGAACTGCGCGCCGGCAAGCGCCAGGTCGCCCACGGCATCCAGCGTCTTGTGGCGGACGAATTCGTCCTTGGCATAACGCAGGCCTTCCATATTGATGACGCTGTTGTCGTCGGAGATGACGACCGAGTTTTCTAGCGAGGAACCAAGCGCATAACCGGCGGCCCACAGACGCTCCACGTCGCGCATGAAGCCGAAGGTGCGGGCACGCGACAACTCGTTTTTGAACGTCTCCGCCGTCAGGTCACCCTTCCACGACTGCTTGCCGATGAGCGGCGTATCGAAATCAATGTCGACCTCGAAGCGCGTGCCGTCATAGGGACGGAATTCCGCCCAAGAAGCACCCGAATCGATGCGTACAGGTTTGATGACCCTGATATAGCGACGCTTCACACCAAGGTTCTTGATGCCAACGGATTCAATCGCCTCGATGAAAGGTGCCGAGCTGCCGTCCATGATCGGAACTTCCGGGCCGTCAACCTCGACGATGAGGTTGTCGAGTCCCATGGCGTAGATGGCGGCCATGACATGTTCGATCGTCGCGACAGACTGCGTCAGCGAGCGGCCGAGCACCGTGCAAAGATCGGTGTTACCGACATTGGCGGAAACGGCCTTCAGTTCGGTAACGCTGCCATTGTCATGAAGGCGATTGAAAACAATGCCCGTTCCAGCTTCTGCAGGCTGGAACGTCATCGAGACCGGATTGCCGGAATGCACGCCAATGCCTTTAAGCTGAACAGCATGTGCGATAGTTGTCTGAAATCCGAGCAGTCCGATGGTCATGCGTCTATGCCTTGTTTTGCAAACAGCGTCGCTTGGGGTCAGCGCCGTTCAAAGTTTTCAAGCCGGGTTTAACGACCGGCGAAGTTAGTCTGTTCCTTTACCCATCCTCATACATACGCACATGTACGTGCCACGACAAATCACTGTTCGTTTCGGATTGTTACATGCACAAGCGGCTGAAAACGCTGATTAATTTAGTGTTAATAACGTGAAATAAACAAAACGCCCGGATCGTGAGATCCGAGCGTTTCAAGAGGCTTATGGAATCGCCTTTAGTTGGACTGGCGACGCAGGAACGCCGGGATTTCCAGCTGGTCATCATCGTGATGGCTGGAGGAAGCAGGCGTTGCGCGGCCGTGATCGTCAAGCTGGCCACGACGCGGGGCGTAGAGGCTTGCTTCCGGCGAAAGCGGGGCGCGGCGCTGCTGCGGAGCCATGCTCGGTGCGTCCATCATGTCGGAAGGAACTTCTTCCTCTTCACGGCGGCCAAGCGAGTTGGTGATGCGCTTCAGAAGACCCATCGGGCCACGCTCTTCCTGGGCAGCAGGAGCGGCATGGGTGCGGTGGTCCAGCTCAGCCTTCACGACCGGGGGGAAGTCCTCGACCTTCGGCATGCGAACCGGCTCAGGCTGGCGGGCAACCGGCGCGGGTTCCTGATAGACGGGAGCCTGCGGCTGCTGCATGCGCGGTGCCGGAGCGGCATGCTGTTCCGGCGCGTGATAGACCGGTGCCGGAGCAACCGGAGCCGGAGCGGCCTGCTGAACCGGCTGGGCCGGACGCAGTGCCGCCGGTGCTTCAGCCGGAGACGATGCAAACAGCTTGCTCTGCGGACGGAAGTCCTGAGCCGGCTGCTGGTGAGCGGCAAAACCGAGTTCACGTTCCATTTCGGCTTCAGCCGAACGGATGGTCTGAGCGATCGGGTCTATGGCCTTCGATGCCTGCGAAACTGCGGCAGGCTGTACTGCGGCCGGAGCGGGAGCAACGGCCGCGGAAGGACGGATAAGCGGCTTTGCAGCGGCGGCTGCGGCGCGCATTTCGGCAACGTTCTGTTCGCCGACGCCTGCAACGCGGTCGATGCCCGTTGCGACGACGGAGACGCGGATGAGGCCTTCAAGCGCTTCGTCGAAGGTTGCGCCGAGGATGATGTTCGCATCCGGATCGACTTCTTCGCGAATGCGGGTCGCAGCTTCATCGACTTCGAACAGGGTAAGGTCGCGACCGCCGGTAATGGAGATCAGCAGGCCCTGCGCACCCTTCATCGAGGTTTCGTCGAGCAGCGGGTTGGCGATGGCCGCTTCCGCAGCCTGCATCGCGCGGCCCGGACCGGAGGCCTCGCCGGTGCCCATCATTGCGCGTCCCATTTCGCGCATGACCGAACGGACGTCGGCGAAGTCGAGGTTGATGAGACCTTCCTTCACCATCAGGTCGGTAATGCAGGCAACGCCGGAATAGAGGACCTGGTCGGCCATGGCGAAGGCGTCCGCAAAGGTCGTCTTGTCATTGGCAATACGGAAGAGGTTCTGGTTCGGAATGACGATCAGCGTATCGACGGACTTCTGCAGTTCCTCGATGCCCTGTTCGGCAAGACGCATACGGCGACCGCCTTCGAAGTGGAAAGGCTTGGTAACGACGCCGACCGTCAGGATGCCCTTGTTGCGTGCGGCCTGTGCGACGACAGGAGCAGCTCCGGTGCCGGTGCCGCCGCCCATGCCGGCGGTGACGAAGCACATATGGGTGCCGTTCAGGTGATCGATGATCTCGTCGATGCATTCTTCAGCGGCAGCGCGGCCGACTTCCGGCTGGGAACCGGCGCCGAGGCCTTCAGTGACGTTGACGCCGAGCTGAATGACCCGATCTGCCTTGGTCATGGTCAGCGCCTGGGCATCCGTGTTGGCAACGACAAAGTCGACGCCCTGAAGGCCAGCCGTGATCATGTTGTTGACAGCGTTACCACCGCCACCGCCAACACCGAAGACGGTGATGCGTGGCTTCAGCTCTGTGATATCAGGCTTCTGCAGCTGTATCGTCATTTTAACATTCCTTCTTTCTCTGGCCGCATCGCCCCGCTGGCCGATTCTTGAAACTCAACTCTGAAACCTCCGGCTTGCGCCCCGAGGCTACTCAAAAACTCTCTTTCAGCCATTGCCCCACCCGGGCTATCCGGCCGCTACCATTGCCAAACGGCGAGAACATTCCGCCTTGCGCCGCATGAATTTCGATGTCCGCCACCTGCGGATAGATCATCAGTCCGCACGCCGTCGAAAAGGCAGGCCCCTTTGCCGCGACCGGAAGACCGGCAACACCCATCGGGCGGCCGATACGAACGTTGCGGGCAAGAATGCGCCGCGCCGTTTCCGGCAGACCCGTCAGTTGGCTTGCGCCGCCGGTCAGGACGACGCGCTTGCCGACAATCGGGCTGAAGCCGGACTTCTGGATACGATCACGGATCAATTCCAGCGTCTCTTCGATACGCGCCCGCACGATACGGGTGACCAATGCTCTTGAAACTTGCGATGGTTGATCGCGATCATCTTCGCCAATCGGCGGGATCGAAATCATGTCGCGCTCATCCGCGCCATTCAGCAATGCCGAACCATGCACCACCTTCAGTCTCTCCGCATCTTCGATTCGTGTCGAGAGGCCTCGTGCAAGATCTGTCGTAACGTGATGGCCGCCAAGGCCGATCGCGTCGGTGTGAATGAGCCGGCCTTCGGCGAAAACCGAGATCGTCGTCGTGCCGCCGCCCATGTCGATGGCGGCGCAGCCGAGTTCGACTTCGTCGTCCACCAGTGCGGCTAGACCGCTGGCATAGGGCGTCGCCACCATGCCTTCGACGGACAGATGCGCGCGGTTGACGCAAAGCTCGAGGTTCTTCAGCGCCGTGCGTTCGACGGTCACCACATGCATGTCGACGCCGAGAAGATCGCCATACATCGACAGCGGATCGCGAATGCCGCGCTCACCATCCAGAGAGTAGCCCGTCGGCAGCGAATGCAGGATGGCCCGGTCCTGGCGCATGGACTGCTGGCTTGCCGCCACCAGAACCTTGCGCAGATCGCTCGCTTCCACTTCCTGCCCGCCGAGATCGATGCTCGCCGTATAGATATCGCTGGCAAGCCTTCCTGCCGAAACATTGACGATCAGGCTGTCGACGGTAAGCCCCGCCATGCGCTCGGCCGCATCGACCGCAAGACGAATGACACCTTCCAGCGCATCAAGGTCGGCGATCACGCCTGACTTCACGCCGCGCGACCGCTGATGACCGATGCCGATGATTTCCACCTTGTGGGTGCGGCCGGGCAGAATTTCGCTTTCCTGGCGCGGCGTCAGCCGGCCGATCATGCAAACGACCTTGGTCGAGCCGATGTCAAGCACCGAAACGATGTGGCTGCGCTTGGAAGACAGCGGCTTCAGCCGAGGCAGGCCGAAATGGGAAGAACCGAAAAAGCTCATGTGTTCTTCTCCGCTTTCTTGAGAGCCTTGGTGCGCGCATCGACAGCAGCCTGACGGCGCTCGGCAGCACCTTCGGTCAATTGAATGGTCGTGCGATCCGAAAGGCGCAGGTCCACCGCAGCGACATCACGCGACAGCACCTTCTCTTCCAGATCGAGCCGCGCGAGCAGTTGCAGCGCCTTCGGCAGATTTTCTTCCGGCAGCTTCACGACGATGCCGTTGTCGAGATGCAGGTCCCAGCGGCGGCCAGCGATGCGCACATAGGCGCGAACCCGGTTGCGGATTTCCGGCCAGTCCGCCAGTTGATCGACGAAACCGGCTGCACCTGTTTCCGCATCGCGGCCGACGAACAGCGGCAGGGAAGCGAACTTATTGTCACGCAGCGGCGCAATCACGCTGCCGCTTTTTTCGATGAGCGACAGTTCCGAACCGTGCTGCCAGATGCCGAAAGCCTGACGCTCTTTCAGGCGGACCTCGATGGTCTTCGGGTAAACCTTGCGGATATCGACGTCTTCGACCCAGGGAAGCTGCACGAGCTTGCGGCGCGCGGCATCGATATCGAGCGCAATCAGCGAGGTGCTGCCATCAAGGCCGAGAAGCTGGAAAACATCGATTTCCGACGTCTGGAGGTTGCCGGAGACCTTGACGTCTTCAACCGCAAAACCGGCGGCAGACGTGGTCGCCTGTGTCACGATGTTGGTGTGGCCGCCAAGCGACATGCCGTAAAGGCCAGTCACCGCATAAAAGGCGACGGCCGCAATCGTGCCGGTATGGGCGGGAATGTGGATGCGTCCGGTCGCAAGGCTGACGCCGAAGCGCACGACGCGACGCAGCGGACGCGGCAATACCATGCGGTCGTCGGCGCTGGGCGCCGCCGCGAATTGCTCGCGCTTTTTTGCCGTCGACTTTTTGCCGATCATCGCAAACACGAAGCGTCCTCCACCATCCAGCTGACAAGGTTACCAAAGGAGCGGCCAGCATGGGCCGCCATTTCCGGCACCAGGGAGGTCGGCGTCATGCCCGGCTGGGTGTTCACTTCAAGCCAGATAACTTCGCCATCTTCTGAGAAACGGTCGTCGTAACGAAAGTCTGAACGGCTTACGCCACGGCACCCGATCGCCCGATGCGCCATAACCGCCAATGATTGAATCTTTTGGTAAATTTTCGGTGAAATTTCCGCCGGAATGACATGTTTCGAGCCACCGGCGGCGTATTTTGCATCGTAATCGTAAAAATTGTGACCAAGCGGCACCACCTCGGTGACACCCAGCGCCTCGCCATCGAGCACGCCGCAGGTCAATTCGCGGCCATGGATATACCGCTCGACCATGACATGGTCGCCGTATTTCCATTCAGAGGACGTGAGAATTTGCGGCGGATGCGACTGATCTTCCTTGACGATCACGACGCCGAAGCTCGAGCCTTCACGCACCGGCTTCACCACATAAGGTGGCGCAAGGGGATGTTCGATGGTGAAATCGAAACGGTTCATGACGCGTTCGGCAGCGACAGGAATGCCGGCGGCCGCAGCCACCTTCTTGGCCTGCGCCTTGTCCATGGCAAGGGCGGAAGCCAAGACGCCGGAATGGGTATAGGGAATGGCGAGATATTCGAGGACACCCTGAATGGTGCCGTCTTCGCCGAAGGGCCCATGCAGCGCATTAAAAGCGACATCCGGGCGCAGCTCGTCGAGCACGGCAGCGATATCGCGTCCCACATCGACACGGGTGACGTTGTAGCCCTCGTCTTCCAGAGCCTGCGCGCAAGCATTGCCCGACGACAGGCTGACCGGCCGCTCCGACGAAAAACCACCCATAAGAACAGCTACGTGTTTGCCGCCCATCGAACCCTCTGACACCAACTCTCCGTTACGAACCATGCTGCCAACCGACCGTTTTGGAACGACGGTGATTCTGGCACATGATCCTTGAGATCAGTTAAACGCCATTAAGGTTAATGAATCGTTTACTTTCGTTAACCGCCGCGCCCAACGTGCCAAGTTCCATTAAAGAATCAGCACCGATCCGGATTCCCTCCTTGGAATCAGAGAGTTGCGAGGATTGCAACATGCGGGTTTTCAATGATCGGAAATAAATCGCGGCCATGCCCCCTGTCCATGCGAGACGATGGCAAGGCCGAAACGTTAACAGGAAGCATTATTCCCCAGACAAAATTATCTGGCGTTTCAGCGCGTTAAATCCACTGCCTGAATCAGTCTCTCAATCGCTGAACGATCACCGTCGGGCGGCAGCATGCCCACCGCCTCATCAATCACATTATTTGCAATATTTCTTTTTTTGCATTCCATGGGAACGAAAATTGCGTTAACCCACTCAGCGCCTTGTTAGGCATGACATTGCAATCCTCCACAATGGAACCAATACCATGACTGAAGCGATATCTCCGGTATCGCCGACAGCTGACAATTCGAACGTTGTAAAGACAAATTCGCCTGCACGAGTTCTCACTGCCAGCCTGGTCGGCACGACCATCGAGTTTTTCGATTTTTACGTTTACGCCACGGCCGCAGTGCTCGTGTTCCCGGCCCTGTTCTTCCCGAACAATGACCCGATGACGGCGCTTCTGGCGTCTTTCGCGACATTCTCCATCGCCTTTTTCGCTCGCCCCTTGGGCGCCGTGGTCTTCGGTCACTACGGCGACCGCGTCGGCCGCAAGACAACGCTTGTCGCAGCATTGCTGACCATGGGCGTCTCGACGGTCGTGATCGGTTTGTTGCCCTCCTATGAGACGGCGGGCGTCCTTGCGCCGCTGCTGTTGGCGCTTTGCCGCTTCGGCCAGGGCTTCGGCCTTGGTGGCGAATGGGGCGGCGCCGTCCTGCTCGCGACGGAAAACGCCCCTCCGGGCAAACGCAGCTGGTATGGCATGTTCCCGCAGCTTGGCGCACCCGTCGGCCTGTTCCTCTCGTCAGGCGTCTTCTGGATCCTGCTGCATTTCATGTCGCAGGAAGCACTGCTCAGCTGGGGCTGGCGCATTCCCTTCGTCGCCTCGATCATACTGATCGCCGTCGGCATGTGGGTTCGCCTGTCGATCACCGAAACGCCCGATTTCCAGAAGGCGATCGAAAAGGAAGAACGTGTCGCCGTGCCGGTCGCGGAACTGTTCCGCAACCACAAGCGCAGCCTTGTGCTCGGTACCTTCGTAGCGCTGGCCACTTTCGTGCTTTTCTACATCGGCACCGCCTATCTGCTCTCCTACAACGTCAAGGTCCTGAAAATTCCGTTCCTCGACGCGCTGGAAGTGCAGATCCTCGGCTCCGTCGTTTTCGGTATCTTCATCCCGATCGCCGGCAAGCTTGCCGAGAAATTCGGCCGTCGCGAAATCCTGATCATCACCACCGTTCTGATCGGCCTGTTCTCCTTCCTGTTGCCCAGCCTGATGACCGGTGGCGAAGGCTCGATCTTCGTCTTCGCCGCTCTGGCGATGATGTTGATGGGCATGACATACGGCCTGATCGGCACGGCGCTTGCAGCCCCCTTCCCGACCCGCGTGCGCTACACCGGATCGTCCATCACCTTCAACATGGCCGGCATCTTCGGCGCGTCGCTGGCGCCTTACATCGCCACATGGCTGCAGGTGAACTACGGCATGGGCTATGTCGGCTATTACCTCTGCGTATCTGCCCTCATTACGCTCGCCTGCATTCTTCTGTCGCGCAAGGACGAAGTCTGATCTGAGACGCTCAACGACAAAAGCCCGCGAAACCTTCGTCTCGCGGGCTTTTGTCTGTCAAATTCTGCTTAAGCCACCGACTGTCGGCGCTCCACGTGCCCCGTCATGCAGACGCGATTGCGTCCGCCCTCTTTCGCCCGATAAAGCGCCAGATCGGCATTGTGCATGACCTTGTCGAAAATTTCGGCATCGCCGCGAAAAGCGACACCAATCGAAATCGTTACCGTGATCCGCAAACCCTGGTAGTCCACCGGCGTCGCCGCGACGGCTGCGCGCACCCTCTCGCACATCTGCAGGAAGGCCAGCCGGCTGGTCTCCTGGACGACCACAAATTCCTCGCCGCCCAAGCGCGCGACATGCGCTGGAGGATCGAAATACTCCCTTATCCGGCGGGCGACGCTCGATATGACGAGATCGCCGACGAGATGGCTGTACCTGTCATTCACCGATTTGAAATGATCGATATCGAAAAATGCGACGCAGTAGTCGGTGCCGAGTTTATCACATGCCGCATAAAGGCCGAGCCGGTTGCTGAGACCAGTCAGGGCGTCCGTATGGCTCAGATGCAGAAAACGCTCGTGAGATTGCACGAGAATTTGTACTTCCCTTGCATTCAGCCAGCAGACCAGCAATGTCACGGTGAACGCCACAGCGCCGCCGAGCGTCACAGCCAACATGATCCCATTGAAGAGATCGGTCACGAGCCCGAACTGGGCGAGAAGCGTCAGGCCGCCCGTGCACATCAGAATGACAATGAGCGTCACGAGACAAGCAATACGAATGGAGAATTCCAGAGGCTTGAGCCGCCGCCGACCCTCGAGCGTCGCGACCGAAAAACTCATCATCTCGATCGGTTTTTTCCAAAGACCCAACATCATGCTCAAAGGCACCCAGATCAAATATTTCTGTTAGTATTTCCTAATGAAAAAACAATATAAAATTCAAAAACGAAACCTTGCCCTGGCCGATCGAGCATTCACCCAAAAGATAGAGTAAAAAACATTGATCGACCGTTACGAAACACGTAACAGTCGATCAAAAGCAGAATTTTCTTGTCATAGGCAGCATTCGCCGGGGTTTATGCCCCGAGGAACGGCTCCACTTCACGACCCGGCATGAAGAGGCCAAGGCGCTTGATTTCCCATTCCAGCCGGATGCCCGATTTCTCGAAAACACGCCTGCGGATGGTCTCGCCGAGATATTCCAGATCGTAACCGGTCGCATGGCCGGTATTGATCATGAAATTGCAATGTAGCGACGACATCTGCGCGCCGCCGATGACCAGACCACGGCCACCCGCTTCGTCGATCAGTTCCCAGGCGGAATGACCGTCTGGATTCTTGAAGGTTGAACCACCGGTCTGTTCGCGAATCGGCTGCACGGTCTCGCGGTGATGCCGCACGGCGTCCATATCCGCACGGATCTTCGCCTTGTCTTCCGGATAACCCTCAAACAGCGCGCCGGTAAAGATCAGGCCCTTGTCGGCGCCGGAATGGCGGTAGCTATAGCCCATATCCGCGTTGGAAAGCACATGCTGATTGCCCTGACGGTCAACCGCATAGACTTCCACAACACGTTCACGCGTCTCGCCGCCGTTTGCGCCCGCATTCATGCGCAGCGCGCCGCCGATGGAGCCGGGAATGCCGTAATAGAAATGGAAGCCGCCGATGCCATTATCCATGGCCATGGCCGCAATATGCTTGTCCGGGCAGATCGCGCCGGCCTTGATGCGGTTTTCGCCCGCAAGTTCCACCTGGCCGAAACCCTTGGCGGACAGGCGCACGACCACACCCGGAATGCCGCCGTCACGTACAAGCAGGTTCGAGCCGACGCCGACCACGGTCAAAGGCACGTCTTCCGGCAGAATTTTCAGGAAGGCAATCAGATCATCCGTATCGTGCGGCTGGAACATCACCTCCGCAAGACCGCCGGCTCTGAACCACGTCACGCGGTCCATGGGCGCATCCGGTGTCAGACGTCCCCGCAATTCATTTACCCCGTCGCCGAGCCTCCCCAGCAATTTAACCCCATCGACCTGTCTCATTCAGACTTTCCTGATATGCTCTTCAATTCCGACGGCAGCGCCGCTGCCCATTGCGTGATATTTCCAGCCCCCAAGAGAACCACGAAATCACCCGGATTCGCAATGGCTGCGACCTCAGACGCCAAGTCTTCCCGTTTTTCGAGGAAACGGGCATCACGGTGTCCGGCGGCCTTGATGGCTGAAACCAGCGCTTCGGAGCTTGCGCCTTCGATAGGATCTTCGCCCGCAGCATAGACCGGGGCAAGAAGAATCGTATCGGCGTCGTTGAAACAATGCGCGAAATCATCAAACAGGCTCGAAAGGCGGCTGTAGCGGTGCGGCTGGTGCACCGCGATGATGCGGCCCTTGCAGGCTTCCCTCGCTGCCTTCAGCACGGCCTTGATCTCCACCGGGTGGTGTCCGTAATCGTCAAAAACCTGCACCCCATTGGCTTCGCCGGTGAGCGTGAAACGGCGCTTGACGCCGCCGAAGGATGCAAGTCCCTTCTTGATGTCGGCTTCCGAGATGCCGAGACGATTGGCAACGGCGATGGCAGCGGTCGCATTCGACACGTTGTGGCGGCCAGGCATCGGCAGGACGAGATCCTTGAAGGAGAACACCTTGCCGGTGCGGCGGCGGCGGATTTCCACGTCGAAGACCGAGCGCGTGCCATCGATGCGGACATTCGAAAACCGCACGTCGGCCTGCGGGTTCTCGCCGTATGTGATAACCTTGCGGTCTTCGATTCGGCCGACCAGCGCCTGGACCTCGGGATGATCGAGGCACATGACGCCGAAACCGTAGAACGGTACGTTCTCGACAAACTGCCGGAACGCGGCGCGCACGGCATCGAAATTGCCGTAATGGTCAAGATGTTCGGGATCGATATTGGTGATGACGGCGACATCGGCCGGCAACTTCAGGAAGGTGCCGTCGGATTCATCCGCCTCCACCACCATCCACTCGCCCTCACCCATGCGGGCATTGGTGCCGTAGGCATTGATGATGCCGCCATTGATGACGGTCGGGTCGAGATTGCCGGCTTCCAGCAGCGTCGCGACCATGGAGGTCGTCGTGGTCTTGCCGTGGGTGCCGCCAATGGCGATGGCATTACGGAAGCGCATCAACTCGGCCAGCATTTCCGCACGGCGAACGATCGGCAGGTGCTTTTCCCGCGCCGCGACGAGTTCCGGATTGCTCTTCTTGATCGCAGTGGAAACGACCACGACTTCCGCATCACCAATGTTATCAGCGGTGTGGCCGACAAATACTTCGATGCCCTTCTCACGCAGACGCTGCACATTGGCGCTTTCCGCTTGATCCGAGCCCTGCACCCGGTGGCCGAGATTGTGAAGCACTTCGGCAATGCCGCTCATGCCGATCCCGCCTATGCCGATGAAATGCACAAGGCCTATGGCTTTCGGCATCTTCATGCCCCAACTCCTTCATTCTTATTCTTGAATTCCTGTACGGATTGCCCAGAGGCGATTGCTTCCACCAGATCGGCCAGCACATCCGCCGCATGCGGCTTGCCGGTTGCCTTGGCCGCTGCTGCGGTTGCGGAAAGACGATCCGGCTCCGCAAGCGCCGAGGATATCAGGCCGGAAAGCTTTTGCGGCGACAGGTCTGCCTGCTTGATGACACTTGCCCCGCCCGCGGCTGACAGCGCTGCCGCATTCGCCGCCTGATCATGATCCAGCGCATGCGGATAAGGCACGAGGATCGACGGGCGGCCGATCACCGAAAGCTCCGATACCGTCGAAGCGCCCGAGCGGCTGATCACCAGATCGGCCTCGCCGATACGCGAGGCCATGTCGCTGAAGAAGGGTGAAACGTCAGCCTTTACGCCCAGTTTCTGATAGGAGGCGATCACGCTGTCCTTGTCTTCCGGCCGCGCCTGCTGGGTGACGACGATGCGCTTGCGCTGCTCGTCTTTCAGAAGGCAGATCGCAGCGGGGACAGCGCTCGAGAAAAATTGCGCACCCTGACTGCCGCCAAACACGACGAGCTGGAAAGGCTCACCCGTCTGCGAGGCGGTGTATGGTATTTCTGAGGCCGCCAGCACCGCAGGGCGCACCGGATTGCCTGTCGCGACAGTCTTCTCGGAATATTGACCATTCGCGGGTGGCAGGAAGCCGCCGGCAATTGCCTTTACCCGTCCGGCAAGCGCCTTGTTGGCCCGGCCCATCACGGCATTCTGTTCGTGAATGATGGAGGGAACGCCAAGCCCGGTGGAGGCCAGCAACGGAGGCACGGTGGGGTAGCCGCCAAAACCGACAACAGCGACCGGCTTCAGTTTCGCCACCAGCCGACGCGCCGCGCGCAGGCCAATCCAGAGCTTCCAAAGCGAACGCGCCACGGAAACCGGGTTTTTGGAGCCGATGGTCGCAGACGGCACCACATGAATTTCATCCGCCGGGAACTTGCCCGCATAACGCTCGGCGCGGCTGTCGGTGACGAGATGCACCTGGTAACCGCGTGCCTTCAGCGTATGCGCCAGCGCCTCTGCCGGAAACACGTGGCCGCCGGTTCCACCGGCGGCAAGAAGAACGATACCCTTGCTCATGATCGTTTACTCCGCGGGAACGCCGGAACCGACGCGGAAGAAACTCCGCTCCTGCGCCCGCTTTTCGGGTCTGTGGCGTGTCAACGCTAGAAGGAAGCCGGCAGTCACGCATATCGCCATCATCGACGAGCCGCCATAGGAAATCAGCGGCAAGGTCATGCCCTTGGCAGGCATCAGTTCGAGATTGACGCCGATATTGATCATCGACTGCATGCCGATTTGAAGCACCAGACCGGCCACGGCAAAGCGGCAGAAATCGTCCTTCTCCTTGAAGGCGTGCGACAGGCCGCGCAGCACGATGAAGGCGAAGATCGCGACGAGGAACATGCAGAAAACGATGCCGAATTCTTCCGCGGCCACCGAGAAGATGAAGTCGGTATGGCTGTCGGGAATGATGCGCTTGACGATGCCCTCACCGGGTCCGCGGCCGAACCAGTCACCGCGAATGATCGCTTCACGCGCCGTATCAACCTGGAACGTATCGCCCTCACCCGTCCAGAACCGGTCGATACGGCCCGCGACGTGCGGCAACATCAGGTAGGCCGTAATGATACCGCCGACGCCGAGACCGCCGAGCATGATGATCCAGAACCACGGGACACCCGCCATGAAGAACATGCCGCCCCACACCACCGATGTCAGGATGGTCTGACCGAAGTCGGGCTGGGCGATCAGAAGCGCGGCGACGATGCCGAAGGTGATGATGGCGAATAGATTGCCCGGAATTTCAGGATGGCGCGCCCGTTCGGCGAAGAGCCAGGCGCAGACGATCACAAAGGCCGGCTTCATGAATTCCGAAGGCTGGATCGAGAAACTGCCGATGGAAATCCACCGCCGCGCGCCCTTCACCTCGATACCGAAGAACAGCGCGAAGATCATCATCAGCAGGGAAACGATCAGCATGATGACGGCCACACGCCGCACCTGGCGGGGCGACAGGAAGGACAGGCCGATCATGATTGCCAGCGACGGCACCATGAACATGGCCTGACGTTCCACGAAGAAGAAGCTGTTGAGCCCGATACGCTCGGCGACGGCGGGTGATGCCGCGAAGGACAGCATCAGGCCAATGCCCATCAGTGCGATGAACGCCGCCAGAAAGAAACGGTCGATGGTCCAGAACCATTCCGCGACCGGACCGCGATCAACTCGGCTTACCATGGCCTTCAGTCCCCTTTTCCAGAGTGAACGAGCATCGTCATGCCATCGAGCGCCGCAACCTCTGCGACGAACGAATCACCTCTGACTTCAAAGTTCTTATATTGATCGAAGCTTGCGCAAGCCGGGGACAGCATCACGATATTGCCGGCCGTCGCGTCCTTTTCAGCATCTGCCGCCGCGTGCTGCACGGCTTTATCAAGCGTACCGGATATTTCGTAAGGCACCGCCTCGCCGAGTGTCGCGGCAAATTCCGCAGCCGCCTCGCCGATCAGATAAGCTTTTGCGATGCGCGGAAAGAGCGGCGAAAGGCTGGTGATGCCACCGGCCTTCGGCAGACCGCCGGCGATCCAGTAAATGCGGTCGAAACTCGAAAGTGCGGGTGCCGCAGCATCGGCATTGGTCGCTTTGCTGTCATTGACGAAGGTCACATTGCCGCGGCGACCCACCGGCTGCATCCGGTGCTTGAGGCCCGGGAAGGACTTGAGACCGGCACGAACCTCATCTTCCGAGACGCCGACTGCAAGGCAGGCAGCAATCGCTGCCGCAGCATTCTGTGCATTGTGGCTGCCGCGCAGGGTCTGGATACCCTCGAGATCGGTCAGCAGCGAAGACGTGCCGCCATGCGCCCGGAAAATACGGCTGCCTTCCGCATAAAGTCCATCGGAAACGACATTACGCTTGGAAATGCGTTCGACCTTCACACCTGCGCGCTCGATGCGATCGGCAATCAGCGTCGAATGACTGTCATCCACGCCGACAATCGCCGTGCCGCTGCCAGCCACCAGCCGTTCCTTGACGTCGGCATAATGCTGCATCGTGCCGTGACGGTCGAGATGGTCGGGCGTCAGATTGAGCAGGATACCGGCGGTCGGATTGATCGTCGGGGCGAGATCGATCTGATAGGAAGAGCATTCCACCACGTAGAAGCGTCCCGCCTTCGGCGGATCGAGGCTCAGCACGGCCGTACCTATATTGCCGCCGAGCTGCGTATCGCGACCAGCCGATTTCACGATATGCGCGATCAATGCCGTCGTCGTCGACTTGCCGTTTGTGCCGGTAATGGCGATGAAGGGGCAATCCGGCGCATGCGCGCGACGTTCACGGACGAATAGCTCGATATCACCGATGATCTCAACGCCAGCGGCTTTCGCCAGATCGACTGACCAGTGCGGCTTCGGATGCGTCAGCGGCACGCCAGGCGCCAGCACGAAGGATGCGAATGAAGGCCAGTCGATGGTGCGTAGGTCCGCCGTCGTGATGCCCTCGGCCTGCGCTTTGGCGACGCTGTCGGGATTGTCGTCGAAAGCCACGACATCCGCCCCGCCCGCCACCAGCGCCCGGGCCGTGACAAGACCCGAACCACCGAGCCCGAACAGAGCGACCTTCTTGCCTTTAAACGACGTGACCGGGATCATCGCTTACCTCAGCTTCAGGGTAGCGAGGCCAAGCAGCGCGAGGCCAACGGAGATGATCCAGAAACGGATGACCACCTGGCTTTCCGTCCAGCCCTTTTTCTCGAAATGGTGATGGATCGGCGCCATCAGGAAGACGCGCCTGCCGGTGCGCTTGAACCAGAACACCTGGATGATGACCGACAGGGTTTCCATGACAAAGAGACCACCGACGATGACCATGACGATCTCATGCTTGGTGGCGACGGCGATGGAGCCGATCAGGCCGCCAAGCGCGAGCGACCCCGTATCACCCATGAAGATGGCGGCGGGCGGCGCATTGAACCACAAAAAGCCGAGACCCGCGCCGATGACGGCGCCGACGATGACGGCGAGCTCACCCGTGCCGGGCACAAAATTGATCTGCAGGTAATTGGCGAAAACCGCATTACCAGCGAGATAGGAAATCACGCCGAACGTCGCGGCGGCAATCATGACGGGGACTATGGCCAGACCATCGAGACCATCCGTCAGGTTCACGGCATTGCCCGCGCCGACGATGACGAAAGCACCGAAGAGCACGAAGAAATAACCGAGATTGATCACGAATTCCTTGAAGAAGGGAAAGGCGATGGAGCTGCCGAGCGTGCCGCCATGCGGAGCGGAGGCGAGCGCCACCTTCATCATGAAGAACACGGCAATCGCCGCGATCAGGAATTCGATGCCCAGACGCGCCTTGCCGGAAAAACCCTTGTCGCTCTGTTTCGTCACTTTCAGATAATCGTCATAGAAGCCGATGGCGCCGAAACCGAGCGTCACCATCAGAACGGCGACGACATAGACATTCGACAGGTCGCCCCATAGAAGCGAGCCGCCGAGGATACCGGCAAGGATCATCAAGCCGCCCATGGTGGGAGTGCCGGCCTTCTTGAAATGCGTCTGCGGTCCATCGGCGCGGATCGGCTGGCCTTTTCCCTGGCGAACGCGCAGCGAGTTGATGATGGCCGGTCCAAACAGGAAGACGATCAGGGCCGAGGTAAACATCGCCGCACCGGCCCGGAAGGTGATGTACCGGAACAGGTTGAAGATTTGAATTTTATCCGACAGTTCGACGAGCCAGATCAGCATAATTGCCCTTTCAAAAGGCTATTTCAGACTTGGCGTTCCGTCTCGGGGAATGCCGGATACTTGTCAAGCAGGGCGGCGACAATCTTGCCGAAACCAAGCCCGAGTGACGATTTTACCATCAGCGCGTCTCCCGGTTGCACCCATTGCAGGGCGAAATCGATAAGTTCCGCCGTCGTCGGGAACCAGATGACGGTAACGCTGTCCGGCAGCGCGTCGCGCAAGGCGGCCATCGCCTCGCCTGCGAGCCACACATGTTCGATACCCGCCGCGAGCAATGGTCCGGCCAATTCTTCATGCAGTTGCGCCGAAAATTCGCCCATCTCCAGCATGTCGCCGAGGACGGCAACGCGACGGCCGTGACCCTGCGTCGGCGTTTCCGCCAGCACGGCGATCGACGCCCGCATGGAGGCAGGATTGGCGTTATAGCTTTCATCGATCAGCAGGAAGGAGCCGCCGTTGATCTGAAGATGGTGACGCTGGCCACGCCCCTTCACCGCCTCAAGCGATCCAAGCACCTCGAAGGCGCGATCAAGATTGGCGCCCGTGATCGCCACGGCACCAAGCACCGCCGTCGCATTGTCTGCAATGTGCCGGCCCGGAATGTTGAGATGCAGTTCGCTGGTCTCGCCATTGAGGATCGCCCAGATCGTCGAACCGGTCGCTGTGCTCTCGAAATCGGCCAAGCGGAAATCGGCCTTGGCGTGCTGACCGAAGGTGAGGATATGCTCGATACCCTGCTCCTGCGCCGCCTCCTCAAGCTGCTCGAACTGCGCGTTGTCACGGTTGAGGATGACGGAACCGCCCTCCTCCACGCCCTCGAAAATCTCCGCCTTGGCGGCGGCGATCTCTTCGATGTTCTTGAAATTGCCGAGATGGGCAGGTGCGATGGTCGTGATGATCGCCACATGCGGACGAACCATCTTCACCAGCGGCCGGATTTCGCCGGAATGGTTCATGCCGATTTCGAAGACGCCGAATTCGGTATCGGCAGGCATGCGCGCAAGCGTCAGCGGCACGCCCCAATGGTTGTTGAAGGACGCCACTGCCGCATGCACCCGGCCCGAAGCGGCGAGCGCCTGTCGCAGCATTTCCTTGGTCGTGGTCTTGCCGACCGAGCCCGTCACCGCAATGATGCGCGCCGAGGTTCTTTCACGCGCCGCGATGGCGAGCTTGCCGAGTGCGGCAAGCACATCTTCCACCACGATCATCGGCACCGTCAGACGGCCGAGCGCAGGCAGCTTGGCTTCAGCCACGACCAGAAGACCAGCGCCATTGGCAACGGCAAAGCTGGTATAGTCATGGCCGTCCACCCGATCACCCTTGATCGCGAAAAAGGCCTCGCCCTGCTTGACCGACCGGCTGTCGATGGAAATGCCGGTGATTCCTGTCGGCAAATTGCCCACCGGGCGTCCTGCCGTGATGGCGATCATGTCGGCGACTGTCCATAACCAGCTCAAATTTTCGATCCTTCCAGCCCTGCCAGTGCAGCGCGCACCTGCTCATGATCGGAAAAAGGCAGCGTCACGGAACCAACGATCTGCCCCTCTTCATGTCCTTTGCCTGCGACGATCAACGTGTCGCCGTGCGAGAGCATCGATACCGCATGACGGATGGCCTCGGCCCTGTCACCGATTTCCAGTGCGCCCGGTGCGGCAGCCATGACTTCCGAGCGGATGGTCGCCGCGTCCTCGGAGCGCGGGTTGTCGTCCGTGACGATGACGATGTCGGAAAGACGCGTGGCGACCTCGCCCATGATCGGGCGCTTGCCCTTGTCGCGATCGCCGCCACAGCCAAAGACGGTGATGATGCGGCCGGAGGTGAAGGGCCGCACCGAAGTCAGCACATTCTCCAGCGCATCCGGCTTGTGGGCATAGTCCACATAGGCTAGCGCCCCGTTTTTCGTCTGGCCCACAAGTTCGAGGCGGCCTGCGGCGCCGACCAGCTTTTCGAGCGCCTTGAGCGCCGTTGCGGCGGGAACACCCGTCGACATGGCAAGACCGGCGGCGACAAGCGCATTGGCCACCTGGAAATCACCCGCCAGCGGGATATCGACCTCGTAAATGACACCGTCATGATGCACTTCGATCATCTGCTTGTGGCGGAAATGCTCGACGCGCTTCAAAGCGAGATATTGGCCGTTCCGTCCGACAGTGCGGACATCGAGACCGGCTTCGCGCGCTGCCCGAATCGCCTTGTCCGACCAGGGATCATCGGCGAAGATCACCGCGGGAGCGCCTTTTTGCATCAGTGTATCGAAAAGCCGCATCTTCGCGGCCATATAATCCTCGACGGTCGGATGGTAATCCATGTGGTCGCGGCCGAGATTGGTGAAGCCGGCGGCGGAAAGGTGGACGCCATCGAGGCGGCGCTGATCGAGACCGTGGCTGGAAGCTTCCATCGCCGCATGGGTCACGCCTTCGCTTGCAAGCTCGGCGAGAAGCGCGTGCAGCGTGACCGGATCGGGCGTCGTCAGGGCGCCGTAGTCCTCGCGGCCGGGAGCGATGACGCCGGTTGTGCCGATCTGCGCCGCAGCATGGCCTGCGAAAGCCCATATCTGCCGCACGAAGGAGGCAACTGATGTCTTTCCAGCGGTGCCGGTGACGGCGACCATGGTTTCCGGTTGTTTCCCATAAAAGCGGGAGGCGGCAAGGGAGAGATAAAGGCGTGGGTCGGTGACGACCAGAACCGGCACGTCGGCGTCTACTGCATGCCCGGAAACAACGGCGACCGCACCCTTGGCAACCGCGTCCTTCACATAGGTCGCACCATCGGCCTTGGTGCCAGAAACCGCCACGAACAGGCTGCCCGGCGCAGCCTTGCGGCTGTCTGCGGTGATCCCCCCGATTTCGATCGCCCCTGTTTCAGACAGGAGCAATTCTTTCAATTCCGGAAACGCGTTTCCGGATATATCTCGCAAATTCATCGACTGTGTCCGTCTTGTCCCCCCGGCGCGAATCGCCGGAACATCATAAGCTAACAATCAATAAGACACGAGCAAGGCCGAGCCATCCTTGCCGAACTTCGGCTTCACGCCCAGCACCGCCGCCGTGCGGCTGATGATATCGTGCACCATGGGCGCTGCGGACGTGCCGGCAAGTGCCGCGCCATTGCCCTTGTCCGTCTTCGGCTCATCGATGAAGGACAGCACCACGTATTGCGGATCATCCATCGGGAAAGCCGACAGGAAGGCGTTGAAGTTCTTGTCGTGAACATAGCGACCGTTCACGACCTTGTCGGCCGTGCCGGTCTTGCCGCCGACGTTGAAGCCATCGACGCGCGCATTTCGGCCGGAACCGTTGACGCCGTTCCACTCGAAGAGGAAGCGCATATCCTTGCTGGCGCCGGGCTTCAGGACCTGCTTTGCCACCTGATCCGCCTGTTCGCGGGTGCGCGGCAGGAAGGTCGGTTCGATGAGTTTGCCGCCATTGACGAGCGCCGCACCGGCAACCGCCGTCTGCAGCGGCGTGGTGGAAACGCCGTGACCGAAGGAAATGGTGATGGAGTTGATCTTCTTCCACTCGCGCGGCTGCGAGGGCAGCGCCACTTCAGGCAGTTCGGTCTGCATGCGCGTGAGAAGACCAAGCCTCGTGAGGAATTCCTTGTGGCCTTCGGTGCCAACGGTGTCAGCAATCTTCGCCGTACCGATGTTTGACGAATACTGGAAGATTTCCGGCACCGAGAGCATGCGGCCCTTGCCGTGGAAGTCCTTGATGGTGAAGCCGCCGATGCGGATCGGGTAACGCGCGTCGAACATATCGCCGAGACGGACGCGGCCCGAATCAAGACCCATGGCAATGGTGAAGGATTTGAAGGTGGAGCCCATTTCGAACGTGCCGTTCGACATGCGGTTGAGCCAGCCTTCCTTCGCGCCTTCGGCCGGGTTGTTCGGATCGTAATCCGGTACCGAGGCCATAGCGAGAACTTCGCCGGTATGCACATCCAGAACCACGGCACCGGCGCCGATCGCCTGGAACTTGGTGATGGCCGAAGTCACGACTTCACGCACAATGGACTGCACGCGCAGGTCGATGGAGAGCTTTACAGGTTCCAGCGGCTGATCGCTCGTCATGCCGAGCGCCGTCAGATCGGCAAGGCCCTGGCTGTCGACGTAACGCTCCATGCCGGCAACGCCGCGGTTGTCGATATTGACGTGACCGACAACATGCGCCGCGGTCGGCCCGCCGGGATAAAAGCGGCGCTTTTCCGGGCGGAAGCCGATGCCGGGAATACCAAGCGCGAGAATCTGGCTCTGCTGCTTCGGCGTCAACTGGCGGCGCAGCCACTGGAACCGCGAATTGGAGGAGAGCTTCTGGTAGGTCGTGCGCTGGTCGAGGTCCGGCAAGACCGTGCGCAGCTTTTCGATGGCCTCGTCAATATCGACGATACGATGCGGCTCGGCAAAGAGCGAGACGGTGCGGATATCGGTGGCCAGCACCTCGCCGTTACGGTCGAGAAGATCAGGGCGCGACGCCATCAAGCGGTCGGCAGGCGCAATGCTCGACACCGTCTCCTGCTCGGCCATGCCATATTGCACCAGACGTCCGCCGACGACGGCGTAAAAGGCGACAAAACCAAAAATGAGAAGGCCGACACGGCTTTTTGCCTGCGCCGCGCGCTTCTTGCGCGCGCCTTCAAACGCCGCATGATCGGCGTGGATGCCGGTCGTGCTGGCGGAAAAGTGAGCCTTGCTCTTCAAAACCATGGCGCGGGAGAGAAAAGACATCAGCGGTTCACCGATCCTGTTATCGTGTCGTCCATGTCGTCGGTTTCATCACCCACGGTGGCGGAGGCCACGGGCACGGGTGCCGGTGCCGGGCGAGAAACACGGGCACGCGGGGTCGGCACCGGAACGCCGTTCACGGCAATCTGACCCGCCGGCGGTGATTTCGGTTTGGAAGCGCCGCCCAGCGTCGCGCCGGGCTTGGAGCCATTGACGGCAGCGGCGATGACGTCTTCAACGCTCATGCCTTCCGGCTCGGGCGGCTGCGGCAACTGCGAGCGCAGCATGGGCAACTCGCGCGGCTGCGCCAGTTGCGTCGGCAGCGTCGGCGAAAGACCGAGTTCCGTCTGATAGGCATTGACCAGACGGTGCAGGCGGTTCGGCTGCGTCAGCAATGCCCAGTCTGCCCGAAGGAGATCGATCGTATCCTTTTCAAGCTTTATCTCCGCTTCAAGCTTGCGGACCTCTTCAAGCTTCAGATCGGCCTTGTGCTTGATCGAGTAGGTCACGACCGCCGCAGCGACCATGACCCCCATCAAGATGACATCGAAAGTGCGCAGCATATCAGCCTCCCATCTTTTCAAGGCTGGCGAGATCGGGAAGCTCGAATATCGAAAAATCCGCAGCGCGTGCCGGTGCCGCGGTGCGCAGGCCCGCGCGAAGCTTGGCCGAACGGGCCCGCGGATTGAGCTCCGCCTCCTCGTCGCTGGCGGCGATCATCGGCTTGCCGATAGTCTCGAAAATGGCGGGCTTGTCCTCCACCATCGGCAGATGTCGGGAACCGGCGGCCTTGCCCGAACGGTCGGAGAAGAATTTCTTGACGATGCGGTCTTCCAGCGAATGGAAAGTGACGACGACCAGCCGGCCGCCGGGCTTCAGAACCTGCTCGGCAGCAAACAATGCCTGCGCCAGCTCGCCCAGCTCGTCATTGACGAAAACGCGCAGCGCCTGGAACACCCGCGTTGCCGGGTGTATCTTGTCCTTGGCTTTACGCGGCGTGACGAGCTCGATCAGGCCCGCCAGATCGCGGGTGGTGCGGAATGGCTCTTCCGCCCGCTTTTTCTCGATGGCGCGGGCAATGCGACCCGGCTGCTTTTCTTCCCCGAGAAAACCGAAGATGCGGATGAGATCGCCGACCTTGGCGCGGTTGACGACATCGGCCGCCGAAACGCCGGAAGCGGACATGCGCATGTCGAGAGGGCCGTTTTTCTGGAAGGAGAAGCCGCGCTCGGCTTCGTCGATCTGCATGGAGGACACACCGATATCGAGAACCACCCCATCGAGGCCACCCTCCGGCGCATGCTTTGCGAGATCGGAAAATTGCGATTGGATGAGCGAAAGGCGGCCGCCATTGGCCGCGACCATTGCTTGACCACCGGCGATCGCTGTTGGATCGCGGTCGAGCGCGATGACAGTTGCGCCCTGATCGAGAATGGCCTGGGTATAGCCGCCGGCACCGAAAGTGCCATCCAGAATGACCTTGCCGGGGGCGGGTTCAAGTGCGGTGATGACTTCGCGAAGCAGCACAGGAATATGGCGCTGAGGTCCGCCATCGGCATCAGAAGATCGTCCGCCAGAATTCGCCGCCATTGACTGTCCCCGTCCTAGGCGGGGCGAGCAGCCGAAAAACCGCGCCCCGCTCTTGCTTCCGCCTGCGCCGCCAAAAACGCATCCGGTTGCCAAAGCTGAAAATGATCCGCCCGTCCGACGAAGGTGACCTCGGTAGAGATGCCGGTGAATTCCCGCACAAAATCCGTCACCATCAATCGACCTTCCTGGTCGAGCTTCATGAAAACACCGCCGCCGTGAACCAGCAGCGACATTGCGTTCGCTTCCGGCGAGAAGGCATCCATGGACGCGATCTGCCGCTCGTAGCGCTCCAGCAGATCCGGACCGCCGACACTGATTGCCGGAAAGGCGAAATCCTGGAGACAATACAGCTCCTGAATGCCGCGCTTTGCCAGCACCGAACGAAACGGAGACGGAACCGAAACGCGCCCCTTGGCGTCGATCCTGTTCGTCACGTTCGATAAAAAGCGGTCCATTACTCAACTCGCCAAAACCGCATGCCGCAAAGCGATCCATCCGCCCCGCAGCCGACACCGGTACGCACGACACATCGCCAAGCGCCAGGACAACATGCCCTGCAGCAGCCCCTCGCAGGCTCCTCACTTGTTTCAGCGATTGCGGGTCAAAAACACGACCCAATGTGGTGTGCATTTGGGATATCATGGGACACTATGGGCGTCAATGGGATGAAGCCGGCACGATACCGCCTTCGCATCGGAAATTCATAAGCCGTTAAGTTTAACGAATGGTTTACTTTGCGCGCGAAGACGGCGGTTTACCGGCACAAAGGCTGGCTTAACCGGGCAATTTTCCGATTTAAAAACAATATGATGATATGATTTTTTAGATGTTTCCCGTCCGCGACGGAAAAGAAAAATTCGCCAGTTGGCCTGTAAGCCGGGTTCTGTATGGCCCCGGTTTGACCCGGAACGTGGCAGCCATTCATCTGGGACGGCATTTGCATGCCGCCTCGCGCAACCCACCCGGATGACGGGCCCGGAAACCGGCTGTGAACGGGCTTTCGCCCGCCCCGTGTCATCCCTATTCGGTCTTGCTCCCGGTGGGGTTTACCTTGCCGCCGCTGTTACCAGAAGCGCGGTGGGCTCTTACCCCACCCTTTCACCCTTACCATGCGATGCATGGCGGTTTGCTCTCTGTGGCACTTTCCCTGGGGTCGCCCCCGCCGGACGTTATCCGGCACCGTATTTCCGTGGAGCCCGGACTTTCCTCACCTTACCATCTTTCGACATTGGTAAAGCGCGGCTGCCCGGCCAACTGGCTTGGGCTGCATAACCATGTTCCGCAGCGAAAGCCACCGAAAAGCGACGGGAAAGCTCAAAGAAATGCCGGTTTGAAATCTGTCGAGAAGGCACCGTCGGCGATTTGTCCGCCCCGCAGCAACAGGGCACCGAGCCGCCCAATCTCATCCGAGCTCTTGGCCGCCGCGCCATTGCCGCCAGTCAGAACGGCAATGCGCGGCGAAGACGTGAAGCCAATGGCCGGATAGCCACTTTGGGTTTTGGATACAACGCAGGCCGCCATAGAGACGCGCGAGAGATCAACGGAAGGCACCAGCGATCCGACTATCTCAGAGAGATGATCACGCACGCTTTCGCGTCCGCCGGAGCGGAACCATTCCCGAATCTCTGGATCGCTTGTAAGCCGCTTGTCGTCGGGATCGCCGCCGATCTTCAGGTAGAATTTGCCATTGGGATAGCGGACGGGCGGCAGCAGGTAGATGTGTTTCGTCGCGTCGCGCGGCTCATAGATCAGCGACGGCATGCCCGCATATTGCGCAAGGTCACCCTCATCTATCTCAAAGAAAGCGACAGTGCGCGCGTAAACATCCAGCGCCACAGGCTGGGGCAACAGATCTTGCATGATCGAGAAGCCGCCAGCCGCCACCAGCACGCGGTCTGCGGTATAAACCACGCCTGAAGCGGTATGCACCGACGCCCTGCCACCGCTTTCACGGGTTGAGACGACGATGTCGTCGATCAGTATAGCGCCCGCCTTCTCCGCGAGGATCGCCTGCGCTTTCACCAGCGCGCGCGGGTTGACGTAGCCGGCATTGTTCCTCTCAAACACGCCTTCGCAGCCCTGTTCAAAAGAGAAATAGGGAAAGCGGCTTTTCAGGCTCTGGTCCTCAAGCAATTCCGTGGAAACGCCAAGCCGGGCGGCTGCGGACAGAACATTCTCTACGAAGGGGTTCTTTCCACCCCGTTCGGGTCCCACCATCAGACAGCCCACCGGGGCATAAAACTCCACACCACTTCTCGTCGCAATATCGCCATAACGTGCAATGGAGCGGTTGGCGAGCAATGCCCAAGCGGCATCGCCATCGATAGTGCGAGTAATCCGCGCCTCATCATAATGGCTGGCGAAGACACCCTGATGCGATTTGATGTCAGCAGGTTCACCAGGACCGATTAGCGCGACGCCATCGACTGTTTCGGCCAGATGGCGGGCGGCGGCAGCACCCATCATGCCACGCCCCACAACGATGTATTTAAAATGTCCCGACATGCCGCCCTCTTTACCCGCTCACTTCCATTGCAACCTTTTAGCGGTCTGGCACAAAAATTTCAGACGAAAACCGGCGCCATTTCGGCAGCGAATTCATCTTCCGTCAGTTGACCGTTCAGAAGCAACTGCGCGCCAAGCCGCCCGATCTCGTCGGAGGATTTGGCCGCAACGAAATTACCGCCGGTCAAAACCGCGATGTTGGAGGATTGGGTATAGCCGATATAGGGATAACCGCTGCGGGTGATCGAGGCGACACAGGAACCTGATGTTACCGAGCAACCGTCAAGTTCCGGCATCAATGACAGGGCTTTTTTCGTCAGGAACTCCACCTCGGCAGGCGTTCCGTCAGAGTGGAACCAGCCAACGGCCTGAGCCAGGGTTTCGAGCCTGCCCTTTTCGCTTTCACCGCCGATCTTCAAATAGACTTTTCCATCGGGATACCGCACCGGCGGAAGGATATAGACGATGTCGTCCTCCGTTTCGGCAAGCACAATCGTCGATGGCATCGTGCCGAATATCGACTGCCTTGCCTCATCAAGCTCGAAAAACACGATGGTGCGGCCAGTCGCCGCCATATCGACCTGCGACGGCAGAAGTTCCGCCATATTGGTGAAGCCGCCGGCCGCAACAATGACCTTATCGGCGGTGTAAGTCGCGCCTTCCCGCGTGATGACATTGACGCCGCGCGCCGTATCGCGGATCTGCGCCGCCGTTTCCCGCACCAGCCGCGTACCCTGCGCTTCTGCGATTGCGCATTGCGCCTTTACCAGAGCGCGCGGATTGACGTGGCCGGCATGGCGCGGCTCGAAGTAACCGCTGTGGTCGGCAGGCAGGGAAAACATCGGAAACCGGTCGGAGACCACATCATGGCCCAGCGTCTCTACGCCAAGGCCAAGACGGTCGGCCGAGGACAGCGCGCGTGACACATAGTCGCCGGCAAGCCCCTTGCCGTTGCCGGTGAACAGGCAGCCTGCCTCCGTGAAAAAGCGGATGCCGCTTTTTGCCTCGATCTCGGCATAACGGCGGATGGAACGTTGTGCCAGTTCCGCCCAGACGGGATCGCCGTCAAACCCGCGCGTGATTCGCGCCTCGTCGTAGTGGCTTGAAAAGACGCCCTTATGCGCCTTTCGATCCGCCGGCTCCGCCGGACCGATCAACGCCACACCCTCCGTTTGCACCGAGAGATGCCGCGCCGCGGCCGCTCCCATCATCCCGGCCCCGACGACGATGTATTTGAAATCCGGCATGTCACGCTCCGTATCAGCTTTGCCTCTGACTACAGCATGCCGGGCCGAACCGGAATCGCTTTTCGCAATTTTGCAGTTTCGCAGACGATGAAATCCTCAGCCGGCCAGCAACGCCTGCACCTTACCGCAATAACGCTGGGAAACCGGGTTCATGCGGGTGGCGCCATGGCCGGCATTGTACCGCAGGATCGTGCTGCAAACCTGACCGCCGCCCAGCTGATGCGCCGTGGCCAGATATTGCATGCCCCAGCGGATATTGGTCTCGGGATCGTAGAGCGCCTTGGTCGTACCGCGATAGCCCATCATCCGCGCCGTCGCCGGCTTGATCTGCATGAGCCCGACCTCGCCGGCGCTGCCGCGCGCCTTGGGATTGAACTTGCTCTCCACGGACACGATCGCATGCGCAAGATTCGTGGGAACGCCGTAACGCTTGGCATATTTGACGATCAGATCGGAATAGTCGTTCTTGAGCGAGGCCGGCAGGCTCTTTTCGGGAATGGGGTAACCGGGCTTGCGGAAAAAAGTCTCCAGCGTCACGGTCTTGGTCTTCACATCCTCATCTTTGGCAAAAGCAATCCCCACCTGCGAAGCCAGCATAACAACGCCCGCGACGACAGCAACAACAACCCTGTTCATATGTAGAAAAAGTCTCCAGATCGGACGACCGGACCAATGAAGCGGCACAAATAATCAACGCCCGGAAAGTCGATCACGACTCTCCGCTGTCCAGTCTCCTTGATTGATATTGACGGCAGGTTCCCCTGAAGAACGCCACCGCATACAGTGACCTTCTTAAACTTCCTCAATGCGGATTAACTGTGGCATGTCAAAAAAAGCGACTTGGCTAAAGCCACATGCCGGGATTCATTTTCCAAAACCCGCGTTCAGGCGACCGAAAATTTCGGTAGACCGGCAATCAGCCGGTGCAGGGTGTCGATGGTCGAAAAATCCGCGATGCCGTCCACCAGCGCGGGCCGGAAGTGCCTCTGGAACGCCGCTACGGCGCCCTCGGTCTTTTCACAATAATTGCCCGATATTTCAACGCCGTAACCATAGATGGACAGCATCGACTGCAGCGCTTCGACCGGCTGGCCGTGATCCCCGCGCTGGAAAAAACGACCGCCGCGGATCGGCGCGGGTTCAACCCAGTGGCCGACACCCTGCCGCGACAGGATGTCCCATGGGAAATTCTCGCCTGGATCGACCTTGCGGATGGGCGCCACGTCCGAATGCGCAAGCACCCTTTCAGGCGCTATATTCCAGCGTTGGCCGCAATCGCGACATAATTCGATGACCGCATCGATCTGCTCTTTCGGAAACGCCGGCAGCCCGCCGGGATGACCTTTATTGGCGATTTCGATGCCGATGGAACGGGAGTTGATATCCTCGTGCCCCGCCCAGAAGCTTTTGCCCGCATGCCAGGCGCGGCGCGTTTCCGGCACGAGCTGCATGATGCGCCCGTCTTCAAAAACGAAATAGTGGCTGGACACCTGGCTTTCGGGATTACAGAGCCACGAAAGCGCGCCGTCAGCCGTCGTCATTCCGGTATAGTGGAGAAGGATGATATCGGGGCCAGCAACGCCGATCCTCTCGCCATGATTGGGCGAGGGCGCAACGGCAGCGCGCCCGAAATCCGGGACAAAATCCGGCAGAGTGTCATTCATGCGACGCGGCGTTCTTTCTCAATGGCCGCATAAGCGGCGTTGAGAGCCGCCATACGCTCATTCGCGGCCGCATGCAATTCCATGGGAACGCCACGGGCGATGAGCTTGTCCGGGTGATGCTCGGCAACCAGCGAACGGTAACGCTTGCGGATATCCAGGAAGTCGTCGGAAGGCGATACACCAAGCACGCGGTAGGGGTCGCGCCCGTCCATATGCACATGCCGCGCCATGATGGTTTCGAAATGATCTTCGGTGATATGGAAGATTTCCGCGATGCGACCGAGGAAAGCGAGTTCCCGCTCGTGGATCAGCCCATCGGCCTTGGCAATATGAAAAAGGCCGTCAATGACGCTTTCCAGCATCTCGCAATTGTCGTGACCGGAACCACAAAGACCAGCCAGCCGCTCGGCATAGGCCTCGTAACCGGCAACGTCCTGACGCGCGAGGTTATAAAGACGGGCAACGTTCTTTGCTTCTTCTTCCGGGAAATCGAAAATCTGCCGGAACGCGCGAACTTCGGCGTCGTTGACCACACCATCCGCCTTCGCCATCTTGGCGGAGAGGGCGATGATGGCGACGGAAAAGGATACCTTGCGGCGGGTTTCCGGGTCGCCCTCGAACAGGGTTCGGATAGCTTCGACAACGCGCCCGAGCGCATTGCCTGCCGCGTCGCCGATTGCGCCGAGCAGTCGCTCCCACAGGGATGAAATTTGCAGACAGGCGAAATCGAACATCATGCCCGCAAGCATGACGGCATATCGCCGCGAATGCAATATCTCCGGCTGCACTGCGGCATTAACTTTTATTCATCTTTGCGACAGTTTTGCTTGAGGAACAAGATGCGCCGTCCGGCGCGTGCCGGGGTTTTCCACAGCACGCCATGGCGGCCCCATCCTTGCCGCGATTGAAACGATTATATTCGCCTGATTTCGTCAAGCCGCTGAAAAACCGCAAGAAATCGGCATTTTTCTTCATAAATTCACTTTACACCTACACGCGGCTGTCGCATCCATTTGCCAGACAAGATTTTGGGCAAATGTGAAAAGGAGAGCCGTGATGGCTAAACAGAAAGTCGCAATGCTGACCGCGGGTGGCCTTGCGCCGTGTCTCTCTTCGGCGGTCGGCGGCCTGATCGAGCGCTACAGCGACATCGCACCCGAAATCGATATCATCGCTTACCGCTCCGGTTATCAGGGCGTGCTCTTGGGTGACCGCATCGAAATCAACAGGGACATGCGCGAGAAAGCGCATCTACTGCACCGTTACGGCGGCTCGCCGATCGGTAACAGCCGCGTCAAGCTCACCAATGCCGCCGATTGCGCCAAACGTGGCCTGGTCAAGGAAGGCGACAATCCGCTGCGCGTCGCGGCGGACCGGCTGGCGGCTGACGGCGTCACCATTCTCCACACGATTGGCGGCGACGACACAAACACGACGGCCGCCGACCTTGCCGCCTATCTCGGTGCGAACGGTTATGACCTCACCGTTGTCGGCCTGCCGAAGACGGTGGATAACGACGTGGTCCCGATCAAGCAGTCGCTTGGCGCCTGGACAGCCGCCGAAGTCGGGGCATCCTTCTTCGACAATGTCAGCAACGAGCAGAGCGCAGCACCCAAAACTTTCGTCATCCACGAAGTCATGGGCCGCCACTGCGGCTGGCTGACGGCGGCCACCGCCCGCGCCTATATCCAGAAGACCCGCGGCAACGCGTATGTCGAAGGTCTGATGATGAACTCGCAGATGAAGAGCATCGACGGCATCTACCTGCCGGAAATGGCCTTCGACATTGAAGCCGAAGCAGAGCGGCTCAAGGAAATCATGGACCGACACGGCTACGTCACGCTGTTCGTCTCTGAAGGAGCCGGCCTCGATTCCATCGTCGCGGAGCGCGAAGCTTCCGGCGAGGCGGTCAAGCGCGACGCATTCGGCCACGTGAAGATCGATACCATCAATGTCGGCGGCTGGTTCCAGAAACAGTTTGCCAGCCTGATCGGCGCGGAACGCTCGATGGTGCAGAAATCGGGCTATTTCGCCCGTTCAGCACCAGCCAATGGCGACGATTTGCGTCTCATCCAGGGCATGGTCGATCTCGCGGTGGAAAGCGCCCTCAACAAGGTCTCCGGCGTCACCGGTCACGACGAAGATCAAAATGGCAAATTGCGGACCATCGAGTTTCCGCGTATCAAGGGCGGAAAGCATTTCGACCTCTCTGCAAAATGGTTCACCGAAGTGATGGAACACGTCGGTCAGCCGTTCACAGCGGCCTGATTTTACGATAGTCTAAAATAGACGGCGACAGGGAGGGCAAGGAGGAAGAGAATGTCTGGACAGGCCTGGCTGATTTTTTGCGCAGCATGTGCCGTTGTGTTCGCACTTCCCTCCCCCCTTGTATTTTCTGTCGCCTCCTATGCCGCGATTCGTGGCAGGAAGACGATCTTTGCCTCGGTCACCGGAGGCGCTCTCGGCATCGTCACCGCGATGACGATCTCGGCCATTCCGGTCGCCGGCCTCACCTATCTCCCTCAATCCTTTGTGGAAATCGTGCAATGGGCTGGCATTGGCTGGCTGATGCTGTTTCTGCTATGGACTTTTGCCACGCCGGCAGCCCAGGCGGCCAATGCCGACAATGACAATCTGCCGGGCAAATCCTGGAGCGGCATCTTCCGCGATTGTTATGGGATTTCGGCACTTCGCCCGCGCTATTTCGCGTTTTTTCTGGCGCTGCTGCCGCAGTTCGTTTCCGCCTCCGGCAACACGATCGAAACGCTGGCGATGGCGCAGGCGGCCATCCTGCTTATGACGCTTGTCATTCTCACGGTACAGGCCCTGCTTGCCGGACCGACGCTTGCGCTGGTGCGCCGCATGTCAGGTGACAAAAAGATAAGGGCGAAATACCGCACACACTTCATTTCCGGCCGCGCCGTCAGCGCGGGCTACCGGCGAATCGCGGCCTGAAACGTCCTCTGTGACGTCCCGGCTTGCCGCTATCCTTACAATAGGTTAATGAAAGCGCGACGGGTCACTGCCTGCTTCGCTTGACGCGGGGGTATCAAGAGACGGGCTAACGAAGGCGGCAACATGCGAAATTCGGGAAAATTCCGCGGAAGAAGTGCACTTCTTCTGTCTTCCACCGTGGGTCTGGCACTGGCATTGAGCGCATGCACCAGCGTCGAATATGCCGCCAAGGAAGGTCCCAACGGCCCGAAAATCACAACGGTGACTCCCACAAATACAGCCGAAGCATCAGCGCAGCCAGCAACCGTTGAAACCGCTGCAGGCGGTACACCTGCCACACAGACAGTTCAGACTGCCGAAGCCGGAGCAGCTTCTTCAGCAACAGCACTTCCCACTGCCGTCGCCGTCAAGGGCGGACGCGTGGCCCTGCCGCCAGCCTCTGAGATTGCAGCCGCTGCAGCCATCTCGGCACAGATGCAGCCGCAGCAGACCGAGATGGCACAGACCGCCGAAGCGTCCGCTGCGCCGACCACGGCTGCGGCGCTTGCTCCGGCAACCATGACGCACGCGTCAGCAGCCATCGAAACGGCCGCCAAGCCAATTGCCCACAACGCTGCCGCCGATTTGCCGCAGGTGGTTGCCGTCAAGGGCAGCTTCCCGCCCGCACCGCCGCCGCCCGGCTCGCCCTCGATCGGCACCGAACTGACAGCGGAACGCAAGGTCATTCCGATGCCGAAACCGGGCAGCACGGTTCTGGCCTATGCCGCCGGGCCCACAAACGCTGCTCTTGCTGCCATCAGGCAGAACGAATCAATGACGGCGCCGCTGAACGCCGCGCCGGCCGGACGCGAAAAGCTGAGCGGGCTGATTACCAAATACGCCACCATGTATGATGTGCCGGAAGATCTGGTTCATCGCGTCGTGCAGCGTGAAAGCAAATACAATCCCGGCGCCTACAGCAGCGGCAATTTCGGCCTGATGCAGATCAGGCACGCGACGGCTCGCTCCATGGGCTTTGATGGCCCGGCCTCCGGCCTGTTCGACGCCGAAACCAATCTCAAATACGCCGTCAAATATCTGCGTGGCGCATGGGTCGTTGCCGGCAACGACCGCGACAACGCCGTGCGGCTTTATGCGCGCGGTTATTATTACGATGCCAAGCGCAAGGGCATGCTGCACGTTCTGCGCAAGTAATCGCATCGGCTCGGTTGGAGACGCCGCCTGAATTCGTCCGGCTTCTCGATACCGGTGACAAAAGCGCCTGAAACTTTCTCTTCGTCATTCTCGGGCTTGACCCGAGAATTTATGATTGCAGTCCGTTGTGGATCCTCGGGAAAAGCCCGAGGAAGACGTCGTATGTAACGGGGTCCCGCCCGCTGCGTAGACGCCGATGAACCACATCGTCTTTTCGATGCCGTGATTTCACCCACAGCCCTTGTCATCAAATTGTAGCGTCACGGCTGTAGACGCCTCTCAATGACTGAGAGGTGATTAGATGACGAGTGCGGCACCCAAGACCGGCTTCAGCAAGAATACCAAACTGAAGTCCGCATTGCTCCAGCACAAGGCACTCTCCAAAAGCGGCCTGTCGGAGCGCTTCTTCGGCGTCCTCTTTTCCGGCCTCGTCTATCCGCAGATTTGGGAAGACCCTGAGATCGATATGGAGGCGATGGAGCTTGGCGACGGCCACCGCATCGTCACCATCGGCTCCGGCGGCTGTAACATGCTCGCCTATCTGTCGCGCAACCCCGCCAGCATCGATGTGGTAGACCTCAATCCGCACCACATCGCGCTGAACAAGCTGAAGCTTGCCGCCTTCCGCCATCTGCCGGCGCACCAGGACGTCGTGCGCCACTTCGGCCGCGCCAATCACCGCAGCAACAGCGTCGGTTATGACCGTTTCATAGCCGAGCATCTCGATGCCACAACCAGGGCCTACTGGTCGAAGCGCACCCTTTCCGGCCGCCGGCGCATTTCGGTGTTCGACCGGAACATCTATCGCACCGGCCTGCTCGGCCGCTTCATTGGCGCGGGCCACCTCATGGCCCGGCTGCATGGCGTGAAGCTTACAGAATTGGCCAAGACCCGCACGCTCGATGAACAGCGCCAGTTTTTTGACAACAAGGTCGCGCCGCTGTTTGACAAGCCGGTGGTGCGCTGGCTGACGAAGCGCAAAAGCTCGCTTTTCGGCCTCGGCATTCCGCCGCGCCAATATGACGAGCTGGCCAGCCTTTCCAGCGACGGTACCGTTGCGTCCGTCCTCAGGCAGCGTCTGGCAAAGCTCGCCTGCAACTTCCCGCTCAGCGACAATTATTTTGCCTGGCAGGCCTTCGCGCGCCGTTATCCCGAGCCGCATGAAGGCGCCCTGCCTGCCTATCTCAAACCGGAATATTACGAGACGATCCGTAAGAACACCGCCCGCGTCACCGTCCATCACGCAACCTATACCGAGCTTCTCTCACGCAAGCCCGCAAACGCCGTCGACCGCTATATCCTGCTCGACGCACAGGACTGGATGACGGACGTGCAACTCAACGAGTTGTGGTCACAGATCAGCCGCACCGCCGCACTAGGCGCGCGTGTCATCTTCCGTACGGCGGCCGAAACGAGTGTCATCGAAGGCCGGCTTTCGCCTGACATCCGCGACCAGTGGGCCTATCTCGAGGAGCGCTCGAACGAGCTCAATGCCATGGACCGCTCGGCCATTTATGGCGGCTTCCATATTTACCAGAGGGCTTTGGCATGAAGACCATTGGCGAGAATGTGAGCCTTGCAGACAGCGCCCATGCGAGCCTCATGGACCGCATGTATCGCCACCAGCGGCACATCTACGATATCACCCGCAAATATTACCTTCTCGGCCGTGACCGGACCATTTCCGGCCTTGATGTACCGAAGGGCGGAACGCTGCTGGAAATCGGCTGCGGCACCGGTCGAAACCTCCTGCTGGCGGGCCGCCGATTTCCCGACGCCAAGCTCTTCGGCCTCGATATATCCGCAGAAATGCTGCTGACCGCGTCCGAGAATTTTGCCGGCAAGGCCGAACGCCCCATTCTGCGTGTCGCCGATGCCACCGCCTTTCGCGCGTCGGAATTCGGCCAGGCCGACGGTTTCGACCGGGTCATGATACCCTATGCGCTGTCTATGATACCAGACTGGGAAAAAGCGATCGAACAGGCGCTCAAGGCTCTGAAGCCCGGCGGTTCGCTGCATATCGTCGATTTCGGCCAGCAGGAGCAGTTGCCGACGTGGTTCCGCAGCCTACTGCAAGCGTGGCTCACGCGTTTTCACGTTACGCCCCGCGCTAATCTTCGTTACGTTCTGGCCAATATGGCTGGCCGTTTCGATGGCGATCTCGAATTCGAAGAAATCGCCAGGGGTTATGCCTGGCGGGCCGTCATCACGCTTCCGGTCGCCGATGTCGAGCATCCGAAAATCCAGCGCCTGTTGGCGGATGCCTGATTAACGAGCGTCGAATAGACGCTCACTCGCCCGAGACATCAGCGTTTTTCGGGCTGTGTCCGCACCCAATCACGCGACGATGGAGCAAATCGCTACGAATTCAGCGACTTGCGCAGCGCAAAAAGCGCGTCAGCCCTTGCCATATCACTTTGTTTACCATGTTATGGGTAAATCGGGAGATACGGCGCGTCGTTTCGCAGCCGGGTGGGCAACATATTCCTCAGGGTTCCAATGCGGCTGCGTTTATCAGCGTTACTAACTGCTTTGCTGCTGATCGGCGGCTGCACCTCCACCAGCTATGACCTGCTGGAAACCGCATCCGTTTCCAAGCCGAAGTTCTCCGATACCGATCCGCAGGATTTCGGTGTCAACAATCCGCACCGGCATGAGGTCCACGGCATCGACGTCTCCAAGTGGAATGGCGATGTCGACTGGCAAACCGTTCGCAAATCAGGCGTTTCCTTCGTCTTCATCAAGGCGACGGAAGGGTCGGACCGTATCGATCCGAAATTCGGCGACCATTGGCGCAGTGCGGCAGCCGCCAATATCCTGCACGCGCCATACCATTTCTATTATTTCTGCTCGACCGCTGACGCTCAGGCCGACTGGTTTATCAGAAACGTGCCGAAGGACGCGGTTACATTGCCGCCGGTTCTGGATGTGGAATGGAACCCCTCCTCGCCCACCTGCAAGACGCGCCCTGCCCCCGGCATCGTCCGCGCCGAGATGAAGCGCTTCCTCGACCGCATCGAGGCGCATTACGGCAAGCGCCCGATCATCTATACCTCTGTTGATTTCCACCGTGACAATCTCGTCGGCCAGTTCAATGACTACCATTTTTGGGTGCGTTCCGTCGCAGCCCATCCGGCCAAGATTTACGAAGACCGCAAATGGGCTTTCTGGCAATACACTGCCACCGGCGTCGTGCCCGGGGTGAACGGTCCCACCGACATCAACGTCTTTGCCGGAAGCGAGAAAAACTGGCGGAAATGGATCGCTTCGGCCAAATAGAACGGCCAAGAAGCAACACTTTCTAAAATTCGGCGTTGTTCAACCACGTCAGATCGCCCGATCCGTTTTTTTGTCGCAAACATATGGGTAAAGCGGGCTAACAACCTATCGAGGAAATTCCCATGCCCACGTTCCGGTCGCGCAGCATCATTTTTGCCGCCGCTCTGTCTCTTTTGTCTTCCAGTGCAGCCCTCGCCACGCCACCGGTTGCCTCGCCTGACGATCCCAAGCAGGTCGCCTGTGGTGGTGATCTCGGCACGTTCCTTGAAGGCGTCAAGGCCGACGCGCTGGCCAAGGGCATTCCGGCAGACGCCATCCAGAAGGCGTTGGCTGGCGCGCAGATCGACCAGAAGGTGCTCTCGCGTGACCGCGCACAGGGTGTTTTCCGCCAGACCTTCCTCGAATTCTCGCAGCGCACCGTCAGTCAGGCGCGCCTTGATATTGGCCGCAAGAAACTGCAGGAGCTCTCCTCCACCTTCGCCCGCGCCGAAAATGAGTTTGGCGTGCCCGCTGGCGTCATTGCCGCCTTCTGGGCCATGGAGACCGACTTTGGCGCCGTTCAGGGCGATTTCAACACCCGCAACGCGCTGGTAACCCTGTCGCACGATTGCCGCCGCCCGGAGCTCTTCCGTCCGCAACTGCTGGCGCTGATCGAAATGGTTCAGCATGGCGATCTCGACCCCGCCACCAATACGGGCGCATGGGCCGGTGAAATCGGCCAGGTCCAGATGCTGCCAAAGGACATCATCGCTTTCGGTGTCGATGGTGATGGCGACGGTCATATCAACGTCAAGAGCAGTGCGCCCGACGCCATCCTGACCGCAGCGAAATTCATCCAGCATCTCGGTTTCAAGAAGGGCGAACCCTGGATTCAGGAAGTTTCCCTGCCGGAAAACCTGCCTTGGGAAAAATCCGGCCTCGGCGGCCCGCTGACCGCTGGCGAATGGTTTGCGCTAGGTGTCACCCCACGCGATGGCAACAAGACCTTCGCATCCCTCCCCGCCGCCCTCATCATGCCGCAGGGCCGCAAGGGACCGACCTTCCTGACCTATCCGAACTTCAACATCTATCTGGAATGGAACCAGTCGTTCATCTACACGACCTCGGCCGCCTATTTCGCCACCCGCCTGATGGGCGGCCCGGTCTATGACAAGGGCAACCCCGATCCCGGCTTCGATGACGCCACCATGAAGCAGCTTCAGACCAAGCTCGAAGCCCGTGGCCACAATGTCGGCAAGGTGGATGGCATTCTCGGTTCCGGCACCCGCGTCGCGATTCAGAAGGAGCAGCAGCGCCTGGGCATGCCGGCGGACGGCTGGCCAACGGCAGCGCTGCTGCAGGCGCTTTAACAAGTCTTAATGGCGCCCTCCGGCCTTTAATCTGTCGGCCGGAATCAAGGCGGAAATCGCTAATCTCGACTGGATGACTGGGGATAACACCCCGGTCATTTACTTTTTTTAAACCTCTGAAGCACTGCGTGATTGATTAATAATCGTTTATTTTCAATAAATTACCGAAAACGCTTTTTCACGGCGCGGCAATCCGTGCTGCAGCGCATCACAGAAAGCGCTTTTCAACCGCCACAAAACGGTCATATTATCGAACCTGTCAACAAGAGGAGGCACCCATGGGACTTACAAAATCTCTCAATGCCTTGGCAGTCGGTTTGGCGTTTTTGTTCGTGGCGATGATGCTTTTCATCTGACGAAACGTGAAGACCAAACGCAGTAAAGAACCGTAGATGACACGAATTTAAAAAGCGCAGATCCTTTGGGACCTGCGCTTTTTTGTATTCGGCTACCGTCGGGCGTCACATCAGGCCGCGCTACGGCGCAGACGCTCCAGCCCCAGATTTTCCAGCACAGCGTTGACCAGTGGCGCGCGGTTCATGGTGTAGAGGTGAAACTCGCTGACGCCGCGCCGCTGAAGGTCGGCGATCTGCTCGGCGGCAACCTCTGCCGCGACACGGGCACGGCCCTCGATGTCCTCGTCGTAACCTTCGAAACGCTCATCCAGAAAGGCGGGGATGCTGGTACCGCAGCGACCTGCGAAACGCTTGAGCTGCGTCAGATTCTGGATCGGCATGATGCCGGGAACAACAGGAATGGTGATGCCTGCCGCCGTCACGCGCTCCAGGTAACGCTCGAAGACGTCATTATCGAAGAAGAACTGCGTCAGCGCTCGTGTCGCACCGTTATCAGCCTTCCGCTTCAGCATATCGATATCGACGGCGTCACTTTCGCTTTCCGGATGCTTTTCCGGATAGGCGGAGACGGAAATTTCGAAGTCGCCGAGGTCCTTGAGGCCCCTGACCAGCGCGGCAGCGTTCTCGTAGCCTTGCGGATGCGGCTGATAGGCCGTGCCGATGCCGGTCGAGGGATCGCCACGCAACGCCACGAAATGACGCACGCCGGCGTTGCGAAACTCCTCAACGACCTGATGCACCTCGTCGCGGCCTGCGTCTACGCAAGTCAGATGTGCGGCCGTCGGCAGATGGCTGTCGCCGATCATGCGGCGCACTGCGTCCAGCGTCGGCGCCTTGGTGGAACCGCCAGCCCCGTAGGTGACGGAGACGAAATCCGGGTTCCACCTCTTCAGTTCGTCGACCGTCTCCCAAAGCTGGTTTTCCATCTCTGCGTTCTTCGGCGGGAAAAACTCGAAAGACAGTCGGATATTGCCATTGTGGCGCGTGTTTTCCGATCTCAACATGTCATGCCCTCCCGGAGCGAAGTAAAACCGCCTCTTGCGCCACATCGTCTGCCATCAGCAGCCGCTGGTCGCGGGCAACCCAGATCGTAACGTCCAGAGCTTCGTCCGACGCCTTTTCAGAATGAAGATCGACGGCGCGCTCCAGAGACAGCCCGGCCTTCTTCATCCACTCTTCCATCAGCGGGTGTGAGAAGCCGAGCCGCACATGCGCGTGCTCATCACGCAGATATTCGAAGGAATGCGGTGCAAGATCGATGACGATCAGCCGCCCGCCGGGGCGCAGCATGCGCGCGGCCTCAGACAGAGCGATTTCCGGCTGGTCGAGGAAATGCAGTACCTGATGGATGACGATCAAATCGAAATCCTGTCCTTCCAGCGGCAGGTTCAGAATGTCGCCATGGCGCACGGAAGCGTTGACGACGCCCGCCTTGTCGAGATTGGCGCGCGCCACCGAGAGCATGTCGCGGCTTGCATCCACACCGATCGCACGGCGATAGATGCCGCTCAGCAGCTGCAGGATACGGCCCGTGCCGGTACCGAGATCAAGGAGGGAATCAACCGGTGTCGTTCCCACCAGCTTCAGAAGCGCGCCTTCCACGGCCTCGTCACTGACATGCAGGCGACGCAACTCGTCCCAGGCCGACGCGTTTCGGCTGAAATAATCCTGCGCCCGCTCCGCCCGCACCCGTTTGACGGCGGCAAGCCGCTCGCTGTCACGCTGCAGAACCGCATCTGAAGAGGACGCCGCCGCAAGCAGCTGGCGGACGACACTTGCAGGCTCGCCATCCTGCCGCAAGCGGAAATACGCCCAGGCACCTTCCTGATACCGCTCGATCAGCCCCTCTTCCGTGAGAAGCTTCAGGTGACGGGAAATGCGCGGCTGCGACTGGCCGAGAATTTCGGTCAGGTCCGTGACGGTCAAGTCGCCAGCCGCCAGAAGCGCCAGCAGGCGGAAGCGCGTCGTTTCGCCCGCCGCCTTCAACAGATCCACCAATTTGTCCAGACCGAACGCCACTCTGCGATGCCTCACACTCTAATCAAGATATAAAGATATCTTTATGTCGATGTTGCTTTTGATGCAAGCACTAAGTGCGGTCTTCGTCACCAAGTCTGGTCATGAAAGGAAAAAGGCCCGCTTTGCGGCGGGCCTTCCTGGATCTTTTGAAAAGGATCAGCGCGTCAGACGCTTGTAGCTGACGCGGCCCGGCTTGATGCTCTCCGGGCCGAGGCGGCGGACCTTGTCCTTTTCGTAGTCTTCGAAGTTGCCCTCGAACCATTCCACATGGCTGTCACCCTCGAAGGCGAGGATGTGCGTCGCCAGACGGTCGAGGAACATGCGGTCGTGGCTGATGATCACGGCGCAACCGGCGAAGGCTTCCAGCGCTTCTTCAAGCGCTGCCAGCGTCTCCGTATCGAGGTCGTTGGTCGGTTCGTCGAGGAGCAGAACGTTGCCGCCGGCCTTCAGCATCTTGGCGAGGTGAACGCGGTTGCGCTGACCACCCGAGAGGTTGCCGACCTTCTGCTGCTGATCGCCGCCCTTGAAGTTGAAGGCCCCGCAATAGGCGCGCGAGTTCACTTCGAACTTGCCGAGCTTGATGATGTCGTTGCCGCCGGAGATTTCTTCCCAAACGGTCTTGTCACCCGCCAGCGCATCGCGGCTCTGGTCGACGTAACCGAGCTGAACCGTGTCACCGACAGTCACGGAACCGCTATCGGGCTTTTCCTGGCCGGTGATCATTTTGAACAGCGTCGTCTTACCGGCGCCGTTCGGGCCGATGACGCCAACAATACCGCCGGGCGGCAGCTTGAAGGACAGGTTCTCGATCAGCACGCGGTCGCCATAGGATTTGGTGAGGTTCTCGGCCTCGATGACCACACGCCCGAGACGCTCGGCAACCGGGATAACGATCTGCGCATCGCCGGGACGACGGTTTTCCGCGGCTTCCACCAGCTCGTCATAGGCCTTGATACGGGCCTTGGATTTCGTCTGGCGGGCCTTGGGACTGGAGGCGATCCATTCCTGTTCACGGCTGATGGCCTTCTGACGCGAGGCATCTTCACGGGCTTCCTGCTGCATGCGCTTGGCTTTCGCCTGCAGATAAGCGGAGTAATTGCCCTCGTAAGGAATGCCGCGGCCGCGGTCGAGTTCGAGAATCCAGCCCGTAACGTTGTCGAGGAAGTAGCGGTCGTGGGTGATCATCATCACGGCGCCGGGATAGTCGCGCAGGTGCTTTTCGAGCCAGGCGATGGTTTCAGCATCCAGATGGTTGGTCGGTTCGTCGAGCAGCAGCAGGTCCGGCTGCGACAGCAGCAGGCGGCACAGGGCCACGCGGCGGCGCTCACCACCGGAAAGGCCGGTCACGGGCGAATCGCCGGGCGGGCAACGCAGGGCGTCCATAGCCATTTCGACCTGATTTTCGAGGTCCCAGAGGTTCTGGCTGTCGATGATGTCCTGAAGCTTTGCGCCCTCTTCCGCCGTTTCGTCGGAATAGTTCATCATCAATTCGTTATAGCGGTCGACGATCGCCGTCTTGCTCGCCACGCCTTCCATGACGTTCTGCATGACGGTCTTGTTTTCGTCGAGCTTCGGCTCCTGCTCGAGATAGCCGAGCGTCGCACCTTCGGCGAGCCAGGCTTCACCGGTATATTCCTTGTCGAGGCCGGCCATGATCTTGAGAACGGTCGACTTACCGGCGCCGTTCGGGCCGAGGATACCGATCTTGGCATCAGGGTAGAAGGAGAGATGAACGTTCTCCAGAACCTTCTTCGCGCCATAGGACTTGTTCAGCCCAGCCATGTGATAGATGAATTGACGTGCCATTGTAGCGAATGCTCCACATCGGATTTTTAAGAGTACGTATCGGGAAATTTGCCGCTATGTAGGGTAAATAGGACCTTGGGGCAACCTCTGGCACGATTATGACCCCATGATTATGAGAAGCTGTGTGAGCACGCGATGGGTGTGACAATGAATGAGACGACGGATAACTTCGCTTTCAGCCGGATTGAGAGGCTGGAAGCCCCCTCCGGCGCATCCATCGCCTTCCGCCATCAGCCCTCCGCCCTCGCGCCCGCCCGTGGCGTTCTCATGATCTGCCATGGTCTCGTAGAACATGCCGGGCGTTATCGCCGGTTTGCCGATACCCTCGCGAAACAGGGTTTCGAGGTCTATGCCCATGACCATCGCGGCCACGGCCGAACGAGAGCGGCGGATGCGCCTCTCGGCCGCTTCGCCTGGAAGGATGGCGTGGAAAAGGTGGTGGCCGATGTCATGGCGATGCGGCGCATGGCGGCAGAAAGACATCCCGGCCTGCCCGTCATCCTGTTCGGCCAGTCGATGGGCGGGCTTGTGGCGCTGAACACCGCTGTCAGCCATCCCGATGCCTTCGATGGGCTGTCGGTCTGGAACTCCAATCTCAATCCCGGCTTTATGGGTCGTTTAGCACAGGTAGTATTGCGGCTTGAGAAAATGCTGAAAGGCTCGGATGTGCCGAGCGCGATCCTGCCCAAAGCCACCTTCCGCGCCTGGAATGCAAAAATGCCAGAAAAGCGCACCCATGCCGACTGGCTGAGCCATGACAAGGCTGCGGTGGACGCTTACGTGGAAGACCCGCTCTGCCAGTTCGAAGCAAGCGTTTCCCTTTGGCAGGATGTCTTCGAACTCTCCTATCGAGCGCCAAAACTCATCGAGCGCCTGCGGAAAACGCTGCCGCTCTTGCTGGTCAGCGGCGATCAGGATGCTGCCACCAATGATGGCAGGGAGATCGTCTGGCTGGCCGAGCGTTTCCGCCAGGCGGGCTTCAGCCATGTCGAGCACACCATCTACAAGGGCATGCGGCACGAGACACTGAACGAAATCGGCTGGCAGGCCCCGGCTGCGGATTTCGCTGCCTGGTGCGACCGGGTGGTGGGTGGCAGTAAAACGCCCTCCCCCGTCATTTCGGCCTTGAGCCGGAATGACGGAATTAGGGGACTCTCAAAACACAACGAATGTCGAAGCTGCCGTGTCAGCCCCAGTTTAGTGCCGTTCCAAAACGGAATAAGTCCATGAGATAAAATCACATGCGACGCGGCAAGCAGCGGTCTATAAACCGGCAGACACAAATACCGGGGGACAGATGACCGATATGCCGAACAGGAAAGCGCCGCTCGCAGGCATTCGCGTCATAGAACTGGCGCGTGTTCTGGCCGGCCCCTGGGCGGGGCAGATGCTGGCCGATATGGGTGCCGATGTCATCAAGGTTGAAAACCCCGAGGGTGGCGATGACACCCGCGCCTGGGGGCCGCCCTTCGTGGAAAGCGATGATGGCGAGAACCTGTCCGCCGCCTACTACCACGCCACCAATCGCGGAAAGCGCTCGGTCGTCGCCGACCTGAAGACCCCTGATGGCTGCGAACTGGTGCGCCGGCTGGTACGTACTGCCGATGTGGTCATCGAAAATTTCAAGCGCGGCGGCCTTGCGAAATATGGCCTCGATTACGAGAGCCTGAGGGTTCTCAACCCCAAGCTCATCTATTGTTCCATCACCGGCTTCGGCCAGACAGGGCCCTATGCCGATCTCGCCGGATACGATTACATCGTGCAGGGCATGTCCGGCTTCATGTCGATCACAGGCGAAGCGGACGGCCAGCCAATGAAGGCGGGCGTCGCGGTTGCGGATATCTTCACCGGCATCTATTCCGTCACGGCCATTCAGGCGGCATTGATCCATGCCATGCGATCCGGCGAGGGTCAGCATATCGACATGGCGCTTCTGGATGTGCAATCGGCCGTTCTTGCAAACCAGAACATGAACTATCTCGTTTCCGGCAAGCCGCCGGTGCGGCTTGGCAACGCCCACCCCAATATTTCGCCCTATGAGGTGGTGCCGACGACTGATGGCTTTCTCATCCTCGCCGTCGGCAATGACGGCCAGTTCCGCCGTCTCTGCGGGATCCTCGGCATCGATGCCATTGCCGATGACGAGCGATATGCGACCAACCGGGCCCGCGTCGCCCACAAGACCGAGGTGCGCAGGATCGTTTCCACCGAAACGCTGAGATGGCAGAAGCGCGATCTTCTCACCGCCTGCGAAAAGAATGCCGTGCCTGCCGGACCGATCAACTCGATCGAGGAAATGTTCGCCGATCCGCAGATCAAGGCCCGCGCCCTGCGCGTCGATCTTGCGGGCGAAGACGGCACAGTCATCCCCGGCGTCCGCACACCGATTATAATGTCGCAAACACCGCTGCGTTACGAACGCCCGAGTCCGAAGCTCGGGGAACATCAGGCGCAGGTGCTGGCCGAACTGGAAACGATTGAAAGGAACACCGCGCCATGAAGAGAACCGGCGGACAATTGATTGTCGAAGCGTTGAAGGCCAATGGCGTCAGCCGCGTCTCCTGCGTGCCGGGCGAGAGCTATCTCGCGGTCCTCGACGCCCTCTATGAGAGCGGCATTGAAACACTGGTCTGCCGTCAGGAAGGCGGCGCTGCCATGATGGCCGATACCTGGGGCCGGCTGACGGGCGAACCCGGCATCTGCATGGTCACCCGCGGGCCGGGCGCGACGAACGCCTCTGCGGGTCTGCACATTGCCCGCCAGGATTCCATTCCGATGATCCTCTTCATCGGCCAGGTGCAGCGCGAGGCTCGCGAGCGCGAGGCCTTTCAGGAAGTGGAATATCGCCGCGCCTTCACCGAATTTGCCAAATGGGTGGGCGAAATCGATGACGCCCGCCGCATTCCCGAATTCGTCACCCGGGCCTTTGCCGTCGCCACCTCCGGTCGGCCCGGCCCTGTTGTGCTGACCCTGCCTGAAGACATGCTGGTTGAAGAGGTCGAAGCGCCAGAGGCAAAGCCCTATACTCCGGTCGAGGCCCATCCTGGCCCGTCCCAGATCGCAACCTTTACTAAAATGCTTGCTGAGGCGAAACGCCCGGTCTTCATCATCGGCGGCACACGCTGGTCCGAGGAAAGCGTCGCAGACTTCAAGGCATTTGCCGAAAAATACAAGCTGCCCGTCGGCTGCTCGTTCCGCCGCCAGATGCTGTTCGATCATCTTAGCCCCTCCTATGCCGGTGACGTCGGCATCGGCATCAACCCTGCGCTTTCGAAGGAGATCAAGGGCGCCGATCTGGTGGTCCTCCTTGGCGGCCGCCTCTCCGAGATGCCGTCGTCTGGATATACGCTGCTCGACATCCCTTACCCGTCGCAGAAACTGGTCCACATCTATCCGGAAGCCGAAGAACTCGGGCGCGTCTACCGGCCCGATCTCGCCATCTGCGCTTCGCCGGATGATTTCGTTGCCGCGCTGGCCTCCGTCGATCTGCCGCATAACGACGCGTGGGCGTCCCGCACGGCAACGATGCATGAGGCCTATCTCAACTGGTCGACGCCGCCGCAGACGGGACCCGGCGCCGTGCAGATGGGTCCGATCATGGACTGGATCGAGACGAATGTGCCTGAAGATGCCATCTTCACCAATGGCGCTGGAAACTACGCCACCTGGGTGCACCGCTTCCATCGTTTCCGCCGTTTCAACACACAGTCCGCACCGACATCAGGCTCGATGGGTTATGGCCTGCCGGCGGCGGTTGCCGCCAAGCATCTGTTCCCGGAGCGCGAGGTCATCTGCTTTGCCGGCGACGGCTGCTTCATGATGCACGGTCAGGAATTCATCACTGCCGTGCGTTACGGCCTGCCGATCATCACCGTGCTGGTCAATAATGGCACCTATGGCACGATCCGCATGCATCAGGAGCGGGAATATCCCGGCCGTGTCAGCGGCACCGATCTCGTCAATCCCGATTTCGCAGCCTTCGCCAAAGCCTATGGCGGGCACGGCGAAACGGTAGAAAAGACCGAAGACTTCGCCGCCGCCTTCAAGCGCGCGCGAGCCAGCGGAAAACCTGCCATCATCGAGGTGAAGCTGGATGCGGAAGCGATCACACCGACGCGCACGCTGACACAGATCAGAACCCGGGCCTGATATTGCCCACCGATATTGATGATGGACATGGCCCCGGCATGGTGTAAATCCTGAGTAAAACTTACAGCTTAGGAAACAACATGCCGGATGTTGCCCCTCCCGTCATCACCCCACGCGGCGCAAAGATCGAGCCCTCGGCCGGCGCGCCCTTTGAGGCCGTGCGCGTTGCCCGCGATGTACTGCACACATCACGCACGGCAGCACTCGCCACGCTCGATCCCGTCAGCGGCTATCCCTATACGACCGCTACCAATATCGGCATTGAGCCTGACGGCACGCCGTTCTTCTTTGCGGCCGGTCTGACGCTGCATGCTCGCAACATGGAAAGCGATCCGCGCATCTCGCTCACGCTCGCCCCCTTCGGCAAGGGCGATGCCCTGACGCTGCCGCGGTTGACACTTGTTGGCAGGGCGGAACAGATCGGCCCGGATGACGTACCGCTCGCCATCGCGCGCTACATTGCCCGATACCCCAAGGCCAAACTCTATCTCTCCCTTCCCGACACCAGGCTTTACCGGCTGCGGACGGAAGGCGTGCAGATTAATGGCGGACCGGCCCGCAACGCCAGCAACATCACCCCGGCCGATCTGCGCACCGATCTGTCAGGCGCAGAGGAACTGATGGCGACGGCGGAAAACGAAGCGGCCCGCCTCAACGCCATAAAGGGCGAAGCGGGCCGGCTTGCCGTTCTCGCAGGCGCCAAAGCCGGGCGCTGGACGATCACCTCAATCGACCCTGATGGCATCGATCTCGCTTCGGCAAATGATCTGGCGCGACTATGGTTTGCGGAGCGGGTTGAGACGTTGAAACAGTTTGAGAAAGCGCTTGCTTCGCCGGTGAGGTGACGAACGTAAACGATTCAAAAAACATGAAAATTGCTTCTACTTGGCATTTTGTGGCCATGTCGCCACCTCGGGCTGCATCCGGGGGTCCAGCGCGATCAAGTCCTTGATCGCAAAAGACTGTTTTCACGGCGCAGACCCGCCGTGGCAGGATGCCGGGTCAAGCCCGGCATGACGGGAGAGTTTTTTGACCCCATCCATCAAAAAAGGCCGGGCCGCATTCCGCGACCCGGCCTTTTCTTAAAAATTCAGACGGATGCTCAGAGAGCCGCCGTCACGATGAACTCAACCTTGTAGTCTGGCGTTGCAAGCGCTGCTTCGCTGGTGGCGCGGGCCGGCGGGTTTGCCGGGTCGATCCAGCCTTCCCACACAGCGTTCATCTCGCCGAAGGTGGACATGTCGGACAGGTAGATGATGGTCTGCAGGATCTTCGACTTGTCGGAACCGGCAGCCGCCAGCAGACGGTCAACTTCAGCAAGAGCCGACTTGCTCTGTTCCGTCACACCAGTGCCTTCGCCAACCTGGCCGGCCAGATAAACGGTGTTGCCGTGAACGACGGCGCCGCTCATGCGCTTGCCCGGCTCGATACGCTTGATGGTCATGAAAAACTCCTGTTGATTGGCATTGGAAATGAAGCTGCGCGAAAGATCAGCCGCGCAGGTGGTGGGTCTTTTCATAGATCGCGGTGGAGCGCGCGCCAGACCGGCAATAACCGAGCATCGGGCGCTGCAATTCATCCAGCGCATCCACCATGCCGGCAACGGCATCGGCGTCGACACCGTAGCGACCGACCGGGACATGCATGATCGTCAGCCCAAGCTGCTCGGCGCGTTCTGCGATATCGGCGAAAAGCGGCTGCCCCTCTTCCTCGCCGTCAGGGCGGTGGCACACGATCGACCTGAAGCCGAGTGCCTTGATCTGGTCGAGATCGGCGACGCTGATCTGTCCGGTTACCGAATACTCGTCGTCTATGCGCCTGATATCCATCTTCGTGCCTCCGCTGGCCGTCACCCTTGAAATCCGCATCCGATGTAAGCGGTCAAAACCGCGGCGTCAATGACGGGCGATCTCCATTCGGTACGGCTTAAAGAATGGAAAAGCGCAGGCCGAAGGAGCGGCTTTCGCCCGGCTGGAGGATGTTGAACTCGCCGGCCGCCTCAAGCTCCCTGCGCTCCACCCAACGGTGGGATACGGGCTCGATACCCAGCACATTGGCGGGTGCTTTCTGATTGCGCCACATCTGGAGGTAGGGCAGTGTCTCCGTCCGGAACCGGACGCTCAACGTCTTGCCGCCGATGGCCGCAATCGGTCCGAGCTTCAGTTCCGCCCATCCATCATTACCGGCAGAAACGCAGAAAACGCTGCCCGGCTCTTCGCCAAACCGCCAGCCATGGCCGCCATTCTCGAACATCGCGCCTTCAAGCCGCACGGCGTCGTCAAACAGCCGCGCACCGACATTCATATGATACATCAGGAAGACCGGCATCGGCCGCTCCGATGTGTTGACGATGCGGTCGTCGAGGCTGATTTCACCGCTTTCACCATTGATGCGCCAGGTGCGATTAAGAAGCGCAGTCCCACCATCCGCCAGCTTTACGGGAACCTCTACACGCGCCAGCGCATTGGTTTCGTGAGTGTCGAAGGTGATGATCTTTGCCGGATGCGCGGAAAAGGAGCCATGCAGCGGATATCGGCGCCCATCGCCACCGTCATCGATCACCACGGGATGGCGGATATGATCAGGACCGCAGGTAAAGAGGAAGCCTTCCAGCGAATGATCGATCCGCGGGTCGCCATCATCGGGAATGGCGCGACCGGGAGCGATGTCGATGCCATTGACGATGCACGACCCGATATCGAAGACGGAGGTTTCATCAAGGAAAATGCGCGGCGATTTGCCCGCCTGAAAAGAATGCAAGACAGCCTCCCTGTGGCAGTAAAAACGCAGAAATCACGGAAACGCTACTAACTGTGAGGAAAATTAAGATTGCATTAACCGCGAATTCACCTTTTTCACAATAGGGTCAAGATTAGCGTGTGTTTATCGGTGACGAAGCAAGGGATAGCAGAATCGTGAAACATTTTCTTAACGCCGCTGTGGGTCTGACGGTCGCACTGGCGTCAGTTTTCGCCCCGCTACAGGCTGGCGCGCAGCAGCGTTATGGCGAGCAATCCATGCTTGTGACGCCGGATGGGCGGGTTCTCGATTTCATGCCTGAACGCAGCGATATCGTCATCAGCCGGGATGCGATGGGCCGCACTGTGTTTTACGACCAGTATGGCAACCTGCTCGCCACGGAAATGCCATCCGGTTACCCGCAGCAGCGCCAGCAGGCACGGCAGCAGCGCGACACAACCTATTATCCCCCTGCCCCAGGCGGCCAGTATCGCGAGCCACAGCGTGACTACGGCTATCAGGACAATGGCAGCGTACGGGACTACCGCGAATATCGCGGCGACGGCTCCGACGAAAATTTCTACACCGGCTCCGTTCCCGCGCCGGGCGCCGTCGAGAGCGGCCCCCTGGGTCAGCCTGTGCCGGGCGAAAGTACAACGGCCGCCGTTCCACAGCCGGAGCATCTGATCGAGCGACACACGCCGGTTACGACGCCCGTCAACCGGTCGCGCCAGGAAATCGTTGCACTCCAAACCTTCCTCGACCGCGAGGGTATTTCCCCCGGTGTGATCGACGGCAAAATGGGCGACAACGTCAACAAGGCAATTGCCGCCTGGCAGGACATGACCGGCGAAAAGCTGGACCCGAACAATTCCGACGACATTCTCGAGCGGCTGCGTGCTTCCGGCGGCATGCCGATCGTGGACTACACGATCACGGCGGCCGATGCGGCCGGTCCCTACGTGGCTTCAATTCCGGACGACTATGCCGAAAAATCGCAACTGCCTGCCCTCTCCTTCACGTCAACGACGGAGGCTTTGGCGGAACGGTTCCACATGGATGAGAACTACCTGAAGGAATTGAACCCCGGGATCGATTTCTCCGTGCCCGGCACCATCATCAAGGTCGTGAACCCCGGCGAGCCGAAGAAGGGTCAGGTCGCCCGCATCGTCGCTCATAAGGGTATCAAGCAGGTCTTTGCGTATGGCCAGGATGGCAATCTTATCGCCGCCTATCCCGCCACGATCGGTTCGACGGATACGCCCTCACCGAGCGGCACGCATACGGTGGAGCGCATCGCGCTCAATCCCGGCTATACCTACAATCCGAAAATCAACTTCAAGCAGGGTCAGAATGACAAGATCCTGCAGATTCCGCCGGGTCCAAACGGGCCGGTCGGTACGGTATGGATTGCCCTGTCGAAACCCACATACGGCATTCACGGCACGCCGGAACCTTCCAAGATCGGCAAGACCAACAGCCACGGCTGTATCCGCCTGACGAACTGGGATGCGACCGAATTGGCAAAGATGGTCCGCCCCGGCGTGGTCGTTGAATTCGCGGAATAGGACTGACGACACGAAAACGAAAAAAGCCCGGCGGTTTGGTCTGCCGGGCTTTCTTGTATATGAGGTATCTCAGTCGTGCTTTTCCGTCAGGAAATAGAGCAGCGCTGCAACCGGGAGCGCAAACCCCAGCCATGACGCGGCTTGCCATCCGCCAGCGGCATAGGCCCATCCTCCCACTGCCGAGCCAATCGCCCCACCCATGAAGAACGTCGCCATATAGATGCCGTTCAGGCGGCTGCGGAATTCCGCTCCGAGCGTGAAGATCGCCCGCTGGCCGAGGACCAGGTTGGTGGTGACGCCGAAGTCCAGCACGATGGCTGCGACGACGAGAATGGCAAGCGCCAGATGTGAACCTTCCGGAGCCAAATGCGTGATGGCGAAAGAAAGTGCGACTGCCAGCAGTGCAAACAGCGTGGCTGCCCGCGTCCAGCCACGATCCGCCATCCGCCCGGCGATCGGAGCGGCCACGGTGCCCGCAGCACCCGCCAAGGCAAACAGCGCGATCTCACCCTGGCTCAGATTGAAATGCGGACCGCTCAGATAAAGGGGCGTGGTCGTCCAGAACAGGCTGAAGGCCGCAAACATGAAGGCATGGTAGATCGCCCGCCGGCGCAGGAGCGGCGTGTGGAGCGCCAGCCGGCCCATGGATGCCATCAGGGCGCCATATCCTAGTCTCGCTTCGGGCACACGAACCGGCAGCAGCCGGAAGAGGACGACGGCAAGAAGGGCCATGACGGCGGCAGAGGTGAGGAAGACCCCACGCCAGGAAACGACTTCCGACAAGAGGCTGGAAACCGGCCGCGCCAGCATGATGCCGGCCATCAGGCCGCTCATGACGTTACCGACGACGCGCCCGCGAACGGCGTGCGGCGCCATATGTGCCGCATAGGGGACGATGACCTGTACCGCCACCGAACTGACACCGACAAGAAAGGCGGCAATCAAAAACGGCGCGGCGTGCGGGGCAAACGCTGCAGCAACGAGCGATAGCACGGCCATGGAGACGGAACTGACCACAAGCTTGCGGTTTTCGATGAGGTCACCGAGCGGCACGACGAACAGGAGGCCGACACCGTAGCCGATCTGCGTCAGGGTGACGATCAGCCCGGTCGCGCCGGCAGACAGGCCAAGCTCCGCGCCGATGATGCCGGCAAGCGGCTGGCCATAATAGAGATTGGCCGCGATCAATCCGCAGGCTGTTGCAAGCAGGAAGGTCAAGGCCGGGGAAATCGATGTCGTCTCGACATCATCCCCATCAATCACACGCGTTGTCATCATTTTCTCCAATATGGAAACAATCGTTTCCTAAATAGTCACTAAATCAATCGGCAAGCTTCATGGCGAGATCCACCACTGCCACCATGTCTTTGAGGCTGCGCCCGGTTTTTCCAACCACGCGCATGCCGTACATCATGCACAGCATCGCCCGAGCGAGATCATCGGGATCGGCTTTCGAGGCCACGGAACCATCCTTCTGCCCTTCCGCGATAATACGCGTAACAATCCGCTCCCTCATCTTCACTGCCCGCTCGACCACGACGGCAATGTCTTCATCCAGCGCAGCCAAGTCGGCGGCGGCACCAACCACGAGACATCCATCCGAGCCGACCCCGCCGTGAGAACGTTCGGCATAAAACATCAAGCCCGCCTTAAGGCGCTCATAGCCGGTATCGAAACCGGCCACCGCCGCCTCGAAGCGCTCGGTCTGGATGATCCTGTAGCGCTCCATCGTCGCGATGAAGATGGCTTTCTTATCCTTGAAAGCCTTGTAGAGACTGCCCTGCGCCAGCTCCATCGCATCGGTGAGATCACCCACCGAAGTAGCGTGGTAACCGCGCCGCGAGAACACCTTGATCGCACCATCCAGCGCGCGATCGAGATCGAACTCGCGCGGGCGGCCGCGATGGCGTTGTTCCAGGGAATTGGAGTGGCTCAAATTGCTCATCAGCGGAATATAGGAAATGATCGTTTCCAAATCAAGCGAAAATTTTCGCCCCACGAAGAGGCTTTAGGAAGCGCCTCGTAACGGCGCCCCTGCTATACATTTCGTGGAAAGCCAATTTCATCCCACGTCGCAATTTGCCTGCAACCAGTTGGGATAAAAATGATGGATCAGGCAGCCCTGCGTGTCACCAAACGCGCCAGATGAGCAACGCGCCTCGGAAGTCTTTTCGGCAGGAGGTTGATGACTTCCTCGGCAAAAGCCGCCGCGTTTTCGACCGCCTTGTCGATATTGCTGACCTTCTTGCCATCCAGACAGAGAAGCGTTCCGCCATGGTCGAAAATATCGCGATAAGCCGCCCGCTCGACAATCGCCGTGTTCAGCATCGACACGTTCTTTTCCGAAAGCAGCATCTTCACGAGCAGCAGCGAACGCGTCGCGACCATGGCATTGACCCGCGTCAGCACGATGGAATGGGCGATCTCCTTGCCCATCTTGCGGTTCAGGAATTCGATGTGATCGAGAACTTCGGCAGCACCGCGCGCATCCATGGCTGAGCCCTGAACCGGGATCAGAACATGATCGGAAATTCCGAGCGCCATGGTCAGAAGCGGAGTCTTTGCACCCGGCAGGTCGATGATGAAACAGTCGGTGTTGGCTCGGTTCTCGCGAATGTGCCCCTCAAGCGAAGCCATCGTCACATGCGAAATCACAGACAGGTTTTCAACCGCGCCCGAGAGTTCGTGCCAGCGGGAGATCCACAATTGCGGATCGGCATCGAGAACTGTCACGCGATGGCCGCTACGGGCCAATTCGGTTGCCAGAAGCAGCACGGCCGTGGTTTTCCCCGCGCCGCCCTTGGTATTGGCGAAAGTGATGACTGACATGATACCCCCTGTTCGTCAGAGCCGTTTCATGCTCATTCTCGCACCGACGCACTTCATGGTGCTTTCTACAATCTTAACGAACAGGGTTAATAAAACGCTAACGCCGGGACGAAGCGCTATGAGAAACGCCGGCGATGGGCTCATCGCGGGGTTCGTGGGCTGGATATCGCATCCTGGCTCGTTCCGGCGCGACGTTGCCGCTGGTTTCTTCTCCCCGCCGGGGAGAAGGTGGCCCGAAGGGTCGGATGAGGGGGCTTGATCGCGGTCATTCGCTGGCCTCGCCCCTCATCCCGCTGCCGCGGACTTCTCCCCGCCGGGGAGAAGAAACAAGCAGCACGCCCTCGATCTCAAACCAGCCTCACGAATAAAAAGATGCCCTTTAAAAGCAAGCCTCAAAAAGCGCCTTGGTATTTTCCAGCGTCATCGGCACTGGATTGCCACCGCAGCTGGGGTCTTTGATCGCTTCCGCCGCCAGCTCGTCGATGCGATCCGGTTTGATCCCCATGGCGGTGAGATTCTCCGGCACGCCGAGTTCCTTGCGAAGCTTCAGCACATAGTCATAAAAGCCGTCGAAACCGCCGGAAATGCCAAGATAGGCGGCGGCGCGGGCAATCTTGTCCTCGATCGCCGGACGGTTGAAGCGCAGCACCGCCGGCATGACGACGGCATTGGTCATGCCGTGATGGGTGTTGTAGACAGCGCCGATCGGATGCGAGAGCGAGTGGATGGCGCCAAGCCCCTTCTGGAAGGCAACCGCCCCCATGGCCGCTGCCGCCATCATGTTGGTGCGCGCTTCAATATCCGTGCCGTCCTTATACGCGCGCGGCAGGAATTCCTTGACGAGCCGCAAGCCCTCCAGCGCCACGCCGGCGCTCATCGGGTGGAAGAACGGCGACGAATAGGCTTCGAGGCAATGGGCAAAGGCGTCCATGCCCGTGCCGGCCGTGATGACCTTCGGCATGCCGACCGTCAGTTCGGGATCGCAGATGACGACGCCGGGCAGAAGCTTCGGATGGAAGATGATCTTCTTCACATGCGTCTGCGAATTGGTGATGACGCTGGCGCGACCGACTTCCGAACCGGTGCCGGCCGTCGTCGGAACCGCGACGATGGGCGCGATCTTGGAAGCGTCCGCGCGGGTCCACCAGTCGCCTATATCTTCAAAATCCCAGACCGGGCGCGTTTGCCCGGCCATGAAGGCGATGGTCTTGCCGAGATCGAGCCCCGAGCCGCCGCCAAATGCCACGACGCCATCATGGCCGCCATCGCGATAGACCTTCACACCCGCTTCCATGTTGATTTCGTTGGGGTTCGGATCGACCTCGGCGAAGATCGCCCGGCCGAGACCCGCCTCCTCCAGCACATCGAGCGCATGCGCGGTAATCGCCATATTGGCAAGGCCGCGATCCGTAACGAGAAGCGGCTTTTTGATGCCGAGCGTCTTGCAGGCTTCCGCCAGTTCCTTGATCCGGCCACGGCCAAGCTTGACGGCGGTGGGATAACTCCAGTTGGCGACGATATTCATTTCGTGACTTTCTTCAGATGGTAGGATTTCGGACGGGTCAGGTTCTGGAAACCGAGGACAGAAAGCGAGCCGCCCCGGCCCGTCTCCTTCACGCCGGTCCAGCAAAGGGCGGGGTCGAGATAATCCGCACGGTTCATGAACACGGTGCCGGTTTCGATTTCGCGGCCGATCCGCCCGGCGCGGGCGGCATCCTGCGTCCACAGCGAAGCGGTCAGGCCGTATTTGCTGTCGTTCATCAGCGCGATGGCTTCGTCATCGTTCTTCACCTTCATGATGCCGACAGCCGGGCCGAAGGTCTCCTCGGTCATGAATTCCATGGAATGATCGACATTGACGAGGACTTGCGGCGCGACATAGGCGCTCTCGCCATCATCGGCGGGAAACAGCTTTGGATCGACCAGTGCTTTGGCCCCCTTCGCGACGGCATCGGCAATCTGCGCGCGAACGACTTTTGCGAAACGCTTGTTGGCCATCGGCCCAAGCGTGGTCTCCTGTTCCAGCGGATTGCCGAGCTTGTAATTGGAAACCCACGCCACGGACTTCTCGACGAAGGCGTCATAGAGGTTTTCGTTGACGTAAATACGCTCGATGCCGCAGCAGCATTGCCCCGAATTATAGGTCGCACCATCCATCAGCGTATCGACGGCGGCGTCCAGATCGGCATCCTCCATCACGTAGCCGGGGTCCTTGCCGCCGAGTTCGAGCCCGAGGCCAGTGAAGGTGCCGGCCGCGGCGCGCTCGATGGCACGTCCGCCTTCCACCGAACCGGTGAAGTTGACGAAGTTGAAAAGGCCCTCGGAAATCAGTGCCGACGTCGTGCCGTGGTCGAGGAAGACATTGATAAAGACATCGTCAGGCACACCGGCTTCGACGAAAGCCCGCACCATGCGCTCACCCACCAGCAGCGTCTGCGCCGCATGTTTGATGACGACTGTGTTGCCGGCCATCAAGGCGGGCGCGACGGTGTTGATCGCCGTCATGTAAGGATAGTTCCACGGCGCGATAACGAAGACGACGCCATGCGCCTCACGCTCGATGCGGCGTTCGAAATTGCCGCTTTCCTCGATGACGAGCGGCGCCAACGCATCGGCGGCAATGGAGGCGACATAGTTGGAGCGCTCGTTGAAACCCTTGAACTCACCGCCATAACGCACCGGACGGCCCATCATGTGGGCGAGTTCCGGCACCACTTCCGCCACCATTTCATTGAGGCGGGCGACACCCTTCAGAACCAGCTGAACACGGTCCTCAAGCGGACGTCGCGCCCAGTCCTTCTGCGCCTTGCGCGCTTTCGAAACGGCGGCGCGCGCCGCCTCCAGCGACATCGCCTCCCGCTCGGCATAAACCGAGCCGTCGATGGGCGAGATATTCTGGATCATGGTCATGCCAAGTAACTCCGGTTCTAGCAGGCTAAAGTCTTCACGTGGCCGGCTTCGCCATAGGCCAGGATGACGTGGTCGCGTGTGATGATGGTGAGGTCGTGTTCTCGCGCCGTCGTAATCAAAATACGATCGATCGGGTCTTTATGAGCAAGCTGAGGAAGAAAACAGGATGCGATAAAAATATCCGCAGTCACAGGCTGCTCGATGACTTCGGCCTCCCTTTTAAAATCGTCGTACCAACGCTGGGGACTTTTGGTCTCACTGAGGCGTCCCTTCGCAACCAGCATACCCATCTCCCATGCGGTGACGGCAGAGACGCAAACAGGATTGCCCGCCTGATAGGACTGGTTCAAGATATTGACCGCCTCGTCCGAAACAGGCTCACCCTGTGACATCCAGATCACCGCACATGTATCGAGAAGAATGCCGTCACTCATTGTAGAGCTTTTCTCCCCATTCAAAATCTACGGGTTCGGTGAGGTCCACATCTGGCATGACAGTAATAGTGCCTTTCATACAACCGAAAATCGGATGTCGACGTTCCGCCGCACCGACGTTACGCACGTCGCGACCTTGTCCTCGGGACGAAGCAGACCCGGCATAGGTCGCCTGGCTGTTTTCGGAAAAACCGGCGGCACCACCCCGACGATGAAGAGCGACGTCGCCGACGGGAACGTCGAGATATTCGGCAATCCGGTCCTGCTCCTCCACGCTCATATTCCGTTCCCCATTTAGCATGCGTGTCACCGCGCTTCGGTCTAGCCTCAGGAAGCGAGCCAAGTCAGCCTGACTCCCGCCCCTTTTCTTTAACTGTTGCGAAAACCACGCCTTATCAATCCGATCATTAATCATTGTCGCGCCTCCATTGAGGTAATAGCAACAATATCCTCTAAAATTGAGATTTCAACAACGCCATGATCTCACGCCCGTTCGAAACCGCGCGCCACTTCCCAGTCGGTCACGCGGCGGTCGTATTCTTCCTGTTCCCACGCCCCGGCGCGGACGTAATGATCGATCACATCGTCGCCGAAGGCCTTTCGCAGCATGGTCGATCCATCCAGAAATGCGGTGGCGTCACGCAGCGTCTTTGGTATCTCGCGCACATCCTTGCCGCCATAGGCGTCACCGACAAAAGCGGGCTCAAGTTCAAGTTTATTTTCGATGCCGTCAATGCCTGCTGCAAGCAGGGCAGCCATCGCGAGATAGGGATTGAGATCGGAGCCACCGACACGGCACTCGATGCGGATGCCCTTTGTGCCCTCCCCGCAGAGACGATATCCCGCCGTGCGGTTGTCGAGGCTCCAGATCGCCTTGGTCGGCGCAAACGTGCCGGCCATGAACCGCTTGTAGGAATTGATGTAGGGCGCCAGAAAATAGGTGATCTCGCTGGCATGGGCCAGAAGCCCGGCAACATAATGCCGCATCAGCTGCGACATGCCATGCTCGGCGTTCTTGTCCAGAAACGCCGGGGTCTTGCCGTCGAGGCTCCACAGCGACTGGTGGATGTGGGAAGAACTGCCGGCGGCATTGTAGTTCCACTTGGCGAGGAACGTCACCGCCTTACCCTTCGACCAGGCGATCTCTTTGGTGGCATTTTTGATGATGGCGTGCCGGTCGGCCATGGTCAGCGCCTCGGCATAACGCACATTGATTTCCGCCTGACCGGGAGACGCCTCGCCCTTGGAATTTTCAACCGGAATGCCGGCGCCCTGCAAGCCCTTACGGAGCGCGCGCATGACGTCCTCTTCCTTGGTCGTCTGGAAGATGTGGTAGTCCTCATTATAGCCGCTGGCGAGGTTCAGACCCTTGTAACCACTGGCGCGCGCCGCATCGAAGGTCTGGTCGAAGAGGAAGAACTCCAGCTCGGTCGCCATAAAAGCTTTCAGTCCCATGGCCTCCAGCCGCGCCACCTGCTTCTTGAGCATCGCGCGCGGGGAATGCGGCACCTCCTCGTGTGTGTGATGATCGAGCACGTCGCAGAGCACCAGCGCCGTGCCTTCCAGCCACGGCACACGCCGCAGCGTCGAGAGATCGGGTTTCAGCACATAGTCGCCGTATCCTTTTTCCCAGCTGGACGACTTGTATCCGGGAACGGTTTCCATCTCCATGTCGGTGGCAAGCACGTAGTTGCAGCTATGGGTTTCCTCATAGGCACTTTCGACGAAGAATTCGGCCTGGAACCGCTTGCCCATCAGACGCCCCTGCATGTCCACAAGGCAGGCCAGAACCGTGTCGATGCGGCCCTCGGCGACATCCATCTTAAGCGCGTCGAATGTGTAGCTCGTCATATTGTCCGTTCCCTTTATTGTCGTGATCGGGCGGCCGGGATGCGGCCGCCCGTGTTTGTGAGCATCAGGCCTTTGCAGCTGCCGCGGCCATAGCCGCCTGCTTGTGCTCCAGCGCGAATTCCTCTTCCGGCGACAGGATGAGGCGATGGCGCCCGATGAAGGCGAAATAGGCGATGGCGACCGCAAACCAGACCGCTACCCACAGCACGCCCTTGCTGAAGTTCGGATCCTGGATCTGGTAAAGCAGTGTGACGATGGCGATGATAACAGTCAGCACCGCACCCGGAATGCCGAAGGGCGAGCGGAACGGCCGCTCTATATGCGGCAGGTTTTTCCGGAGCAGGATGAAGGAAATCGCCTGCAGGATATAGGAGAACATCGCGCCAAACACGGCCATGTTCAGAAGCACGCTGCCGATGATGCTGCCGCCCTGTTCCGCGCCCAGTGCGAACCAGATGACCAGCATGACTGCAAGACCAACGAGAGCGCCGGCGATATTGGCCACGAAGGGAGTGCGGTATTTCGAGTGGGTGATGGAAAGCACGGTCGGGAAGTACCCGGCCCGCGATAGCGAATAGATCTGCCGGCCCTGCGCATAAAGGATCGTATGGAAGCTCGCGATCAGGCCGGTGAGCGCGACGATGCCAAGCAGCACCACGCCGCCATCGCCGTAAATTGCCTTGAAGCCATCCAGCAGCGGCTCAAGCGAGGAGCTGAGATGGAAGGCGCCGACGCCCGGCAGGGACGGATTGAGCAGCACAATCATGAAGGCCGAAACCATCAGAGTAATCACGCCGAGGATGATGCCCTTCGGCATATCGCGCTTCGGATCGACGGATTCCTCGGCCGCCAGCGGCAATTGTTCGATGGCGAGGAACAGCCAGACCGCGAAAGGCAGCGTGGCGAGAACGCCCGAAAAACCGAAGGGGAACAAGGATCCGCCGCCCTCCGGCAACTCCACCGCCTTGCCATCCGGGCCAACGCCGATGTTCAGCGCATATCGGGAGAAATCCATGTTCGGAATGGCGCTGATCCAGAAGAACACCAGAACACCGAGCGAAATCAGCGTGATGACCAGCGTCACCTTGAAGGAAAGTTCCAGCCCGAAAACGTTGAGAGCAAGGAAGATCACATAGAAACCTATCCACACAAAGGGTGAATAGGCAGGATCGAGCCCCAGAATGGAGTTCATATAAGCCGTGATGAACGTGACGATGACCGCCGGTGTCAGCACATATTCGACATTCTCGCAAAGTCCGGTAATGAAGCCGCCCCATGGCCCCATGGCCGTGCGGGCGAAGGAATAGGCTGCACCCGTATGCGGCAGCGCCGGGCTCATTTCAGCGATCGAAAATGTCAGCCCGATATACATGACGGCGATGATGATGCCCGCCACCAGCATGCCGCCCCAGCCGCCGGTGGAAAAGCCAAAATTCCATCCGGAAAAATGCCCTGAGATGACCGCTCCGACGCCAAGCGCCCAGAGCGACCAAACGCCCGCATAACGGGATAGTCCGCGTTTTTCGAAATAGGATGCATCAGCCTTCTTGTAGCTGACGCCTGATGATGAACTGTCCATGCCCTTCTCTCCTGATAAGAAAAAAACAAGCCAGTCAGCCAGGATTGGCCGATTGTGCCCCAGTCTTCGACGCCGTCAGGGAATTCCCGGATCGCGCCGCACGCATCTGCTGTTCCCGTACCGCTTCTTTTCCCGGCTTCTTTGACCGGATTGACCGGATGGCGGCAGTCTCCTTTTGATGGCAGGCCCCGATGTGTTCACCGTCGGCCGCCCCTGCTCCCTCACTCGTCTATCGAAGCGAGTGCTTTCCCCATAAGCTCGTAAAGAAAAGCGGCGATCTCCGCCTGCTCTCCCTCATCAGTGATAAGATCGTTGCGGATTTCGATCATGACGTTCAAAAGCCCGTTAGGCAGCGCATGCAGCCGCAGCGTGTGGGTCACACCGTCTTCCGGTCCGTATGGCTCGTTGCGATTGACGGTGAGCGATGACCCCTCGGAACCGGCCAGCATCGCGTCCGCAAGCCGGCTGTCGCTATCGTGCAGGATGCCGATTTCCACCTCGCGGAACTGACCATGATAAACCGGCGTGAAACTATGGATCGTCACCACCACCACCTTGCGGCCGGCAGCCTGCCGCGACGCGATGATCTCGCTCACCTGATCATGAAACGGCACGTAAAGCGCCGAGGTGCGGGAAAAACGCTCCGCTTCATCGAGATCGAAATTGCCGGGAATATCATAAATCTCGCTCTTCACCGGCATGGCGGAAGGCGATTCGGGCGGGCGGTTGCAATCATAGACGAGACGCGAAAAGCGTTGATAAACCAGCGTCGCATCGAATTTCTGCGATAGCAGCCGGGCAACGGCAAGAGCACCGGGATCCCATGCGGCATGGCTGGAAAGCACATCGGGCGAAAGACCTAACGTGCCGTATTTCTGTGGAATGGCGGCAGAGGCATGCTCGCAGACGAGAAGGATATCACCTTTGCCCTCAGCGTTCTCGACGCCGACGGCCTGCCCTTCCGCTTCTGTGAAAAACCGTGACCGCAGCGTCATGCACGCACCCCACCCGGAACCCCCGCGTTCCGTTAACGCCGAAAAGAATTCTTCACATTGCAGCCAGTGTCAAATGGAATTTTGAAATTTTCTCTTCATTTTTCCCATTGACTCGGCAGCGCGCACAGATGTTTATTTTAGCAATCACACCGGCAGAAGACCGGAAGGGGAAAAGTTTGCGCAGCACGACGGCGACCGTCTCGGATGTCATTCATGCCCATTACGACGCGTTGACCCGTTCGGAAAAACGGTTGGCGGAAAGCCTGCTCGGCAACTATCCCATGTCCGGTCTCGGCAGCATCACCACCATCGCTGAAAATGCCGGTGTTTCCACGCCGACGGTAGCGCGCATGGTTCAGAAGCTGGGCTACAGGGGCTACCCCGAGTTTCAGGCGCACTTACATCAGGAACTCGAGGCGACGATCTCCGGCCCCGTCGCCAAACACGACCGCTGGGCGACCAATGCGCCCGGCCTGCACATTCTCAACCGCTTCGCCGACGCCATTACCGGCAATCTGCGCGATACGCTTGGTGATCTCGACACCGCCGTCTTCGACAATGCCGCAGCACTTTTGTCAGACCGCAAGCGCAGCATCTATTTCGTCGGCGGTCGTATTACCGGTGCGATTGCCGAGTATTTCTTCACTCACATGCAGGTGATCCGGCCGAAGACGGCTCTGATGTCGTCCAATTCCAGCGCCTGGCCGCAATATATGCTCAACATGAGCGCTGGCGACGTGCTCGTCATCTTCGACATTCGCCGCTACGAGCACGATATGACCACGCTTGCCGAGGTGGCGAAGGCAAATGGGGTGCAGATCATCCTCTTTACCGACCAGTGGACATCGCCGGTGGCGCGCCATGCACTGCATATTTTCCGGGTGAAGATCGAGGCCCCGTCCGCCTGGGATTCGTCTGTCGTGACCCTGTTCGTCGTCGAGGCGCTGATCGAAGCGGTGCAGAGCGGGACATGGGATGAAACCAAGGAACGCATGAACGCACTGGAGGGCCTGTTTGAACAGACACGCCTTTTCCGGCGTCCGGACAGAACGTGAATATGCGTAGCCGGCATACGACTTGACGCCGATGCTGCTCGCTGATTGGATACCTGCTATCGCTACCAGCACGATAAAGCAGGGGAAAAACCAAGCTGGGGAACACATCTGGTCTAACGGACGAGAACGGACAACTCCCGCAATTGCAGGCCAGAAAGCCTGATAATGGCGGAAAACAGGCTTAAAGTGGCGGAATCCGGATAAATAAGTTGCAATCCAGCCGTCACATTAGCTTCATCGAGACTCCGTATCAGCGTCCGCACTATGAGAACACGAAGAGGAGAAAAAAGTGATCTCTCACTGCCGCCGACTGCTTGCTACAACCACCGCGCTGGTCATTGCATCCACCGCCATTGCGGCCGCTGAACCGAGCGCCGAACTGATCGCCGCTGCCAAGAAGGAAGGCATGCTCACAACGATCGCGCTGCCGCACGACTGGTGCGGTTATGGCGACGTCATCGCTTCCTTCAAGGCAAAGTACCCGGAGATCACCGTCAACGAGCTGAACCCGGACGCCGGCTCTGCCGACGAAGTGGAAGCAGTGAAGGCGAACAAGGACAATAAGGGTCCGCAGGCGCCTGACGTCATCGACGTGGGTCTCGCTTTCGGCCCGCAGATGAAGGCCGAAGGCCTGCTGCAGCCTTACAAGGTTTCCACCTGGGACGAAATTCCTGACAACGTCAAGGATCCCGAAGGTTACTGGTACGGCGACTATTACGGCGTCATGTCCTTCTTCGTGAACAAGGATCTGGTCAAGGAAACGCCGAAGGACTGGGCAGACCTTCTGAAGGCTGACTATTCCGGTCAGGTCGCACTCGCGGGTGACCCGCGCGCCTCCAACCAGGCGATCCTCGGTGTTCTCGCCGCCGGTCTCGCAACCGGTGCGAAATCCGGTAAGGAAGCCGGTGAAGCGGGCCTGAAATACTTCGCCGATCTCAACAAGGCGGGCAACTTCCTGCCGACCATCGGCAAGGCCGGCACGCTCGCACAGGGTGCAACGCCGATCATCGTTGCCTGGGACTATAACGCGCTTTCCTGGAGGAAGACGCTGAACGACAACCCGCCGACAGAAGTCGTTGTTCCCGAGAAGGGCGTTCTCGCTGGTGTCTACGTTCAGGGCATCTCCGCTTACGCACCGCATCCGAACGCTGCAAAGCTGTGGATGGAACACCTCTATTCGGACGACGGCCAGCTTGGCTGGCTGAAGGGTTATTGCCACCCGATCCGCTTCAACGCGATGGTCAAGGCCGGCAAGGTTCCGCAGGAACTCATCGACAGCCTGCCGCCGGCAGCTGCCTACGAAAAGGCAATCTTCCCGACACTCGAGGAAGTTGATGCCAACAAGGCTGCCGTGACCGGCGGCTGGGACAGCGTCGTTGGCGCAAACGTGAAGTAACTGTTGAAAACGCACCCCGGACCCTCGAAGTCCGGGGTGCTTCTTTTATGATCTAGACCTTCATAGACAGACCGTTTTAAAACGGCGTTTGGGGACAAGGATGCCATCAACCAACACCGCCGGACCATCCGACGCGGGCAGAAAGCTGCCGCTGCATTGGATAGGCGTCGTACCTTTTGCCGTTTTTGTGCTGCTGTTTCTGATCATGCCGACGATGAAGATCGTCATTGGCGCATTTCAGCGGACAGACGGCACTTTCACGCTGGAAAACATCCAGGGACTTTTTACCGCCTCCATCCTTTCGGCCTACTGGATCTCGATAAAGATCAGTCTCGCCTCTGCCGCACTCGGTTGTCTGATCGGCTTTGCCGTGGCCGCAGCCGTGGTGCTCGGCGGTCTGCCGCAGCGCATTCGCGGCCCACTTCTCACTTTTTCCGGCGTCGCCTCGCAATTTGCCGGCGTGCCGCTTGCCTTTGCGTTCATCGCAACGCTCGGCCCGGTCGGTCTGCTGACAGTCTTTCTGAAGACGCAGGTCGGCATTGACCTGAGGCTCCTGGGCTTCAACATCCTGTCTTTCTGGGGCCTGACGGTCACCTATCTGTTCTTCCAGATTCCGCTGATGATCCTCATCATCACCCCGGCGCTTGACGGCCTGAAACGCGAATGGCGCGAGGCTGCGGAAATTCTCGGTGCGACCGGTTTTCAATATTGGCGCATGGTGGCCTTCCCGATCCTGCTGCCCTCGCTGCTCGGTACCATGTCGCTGCTTTTCGCCAACGCCTTCGGCGCCGTCGCAACCGCTATCGCGCTGACCGGCTCCTCGCTCAATATCGTGCCGATCCTGCTTTTTGCGCAGATCCGCGGCGACGTTCTTGGCAATCCGCATCTCGGTTACGCGCTCGCTTTTGGCATGATCGTCGTGACCGGTATCGCCAATGCACTTTATATCTGGCTGCGGGCCCGCAGCGAAAGGTGGCTGAAATGAAGCGCTTTTTCGCCTGGGGCGCGCTGATTTTCGGCCTGCTCTATTTCGCCCTGCCGCTGATCGGCATGACCAATTTCTCCCTGAAGATGCGGCGCGGCGAATATTCCTTCGACGCCTATGCAAGGGTGCTGACCGATCCGCGCTTTCAGGAAACCTTCAGCTATTCCGTCGTGATGGCGCTTTTCACCATCGTTTTCGGTGTTCTGCTTGTTGTGCCAACCGCCTATTGGGTGCGCCTGAAACTGCCGGGCCTGCGCCCCTATATCGAATTCATCACGCTTCTGCCGTTGGTCATCCCCGCCATTGTCATCGTCTTCGGTTATATCAGGCTGTACAATACCTCGAGCTGGCTGCCCCTGACGGGAACAAGCTTCGGCACCAACCTGCTGTTGATGTTCGGTTACGCCACGCTTGCCCTTCCCTATATGTACCGCGCCGTCGATACCGGTCTGCGAACCATCGACGTGGCCACACTGACCGAAGCGGCGCAGAGCCTCGGCGCGGGATGGACCACCATCCTGTCGCGCATCATCCTGCCCAATGTACTGGTCGCCGTGCTGTCGGGTGCCTTCCTGACCTTCGCCATCGTCATCGGTGAATTCACCATGGCGGCCCTTTTGAACCGCCCGGCCTTCGGCCCCTATATGCAGCTGCTCGGCGCCAACCGCGCTTATGAACCGGCAGCACTTGCCGTGATTTCGTTCGGCATCACCTGGGGTTGCCTCGGTCTCATCCAACTCGTTTCCCGTTATCAGAAGGGCGCGCCTCCCAAGGCCTGAGGACAAGATTTTCATGAGCTTTTTGACACTTAGCAACATCAAGAAATCCTTCGGCTCCGTGCAGGTCGTGCATGATTTCAACATGGCCATCGAGAAGGGTGAGTTCGTCTCTTTCCTTGGACCATCGGGCTGCGGCAAGACAACCGTGCTGCGCATGATCGCCGGTTTTGAAACGCCGACCGGCGGCTCGATCGTCATCAATGGCAAGGACCAGACGGCGCTGCGCCCCAACCAGCGCAACATCGGCATGGTTTTCCAGGCCTACGCCCTGTTTCCGAACATGAACGTGTTCGAAAACGTCGCCTTTGGCCTGAAAGTCGCGGGCAAGCCGAAAGCCGAGATCGAAGCCCGCGTGAAGGAAATGCTCCAGCTCATCCATCTGGAGCATCTGGCGGACCGTTACCCCTACCAGATGTCGGGCGGCCAGCAGCAGCGCGTGGCGCTTGCCCGCGCGCTCGCACCAAAGCCGGAAGTGCTTCTGCTGGACGAACCGCTTTCCGCGCTTGATGCCAAGATTCGCGTGTCGCTGCGCGAAGAAATCCGCCAGATCCAGCAGAAGCTCGGCATCACCACCATCTTCGTGACCCACGATCAGGAAGAGGCGCTGTCGATTTCCGACCGCATCGTTGTCATGAACGGCGGCCGCGCCGACCAGATCGGCTCGCCTTTCGATATTTACAACAAGCCTGCGACCCGTTTCGTCGCCTCCTTCGTCGGTACGCTCAACCTTATCGACGCGATCGTCGTGGATGCCGCGGCGAACGTCATACGCGTCGGCGATCAGCAGATCACCCTGCCGCGACCGGTGGAAGCGGCCAATGGCGAAAAGATCACGCTGGCCTTGCGGCCGGAAGCCGGCGCGCTTGGCGCGGACGCCAAGGGTGATGTCGCGATATCAGGCATTGTCACCTCCAGTCAGTTCCTGGGCTCCGTCATCCGTACCCGTCTTGATCTCGGCGGGTCGACCCTGTCTTTCGACATGTTCAACGATCCCGGCACGGCGCCCCCGGCCGTTGGCGAGCAAGTAACGCTGAAATTTGCCGCCAACGATCTCATGGTGATCAAAGATTAAATCGCTTTCCTCTGTCGAGGGAAATCGTTAAAGCAGGCCTCATATCGATCGCGAATGAAGATGTGAGGCTGCTATGCGCGCGTTATTCTATGAACGTTTTGGCGAAACCCCTGTCGTTGCCTCTCTTCCCGATCCGGAGCCGACAGAAAACGGCGTTGTCATCGCCGTCAAGGCAACCGGTCTTTGCCGCAGCGACTGGCATGGCTGGATGGGCCACGACCCCGATATCCGCCTGCCGCACGTGCCCGGGCACGAGTTCGCCGGTGTCATCGCCGCCGTCGGCAAAAACGTCAGCCGCTTCAAGACCGGCGACCGAGTCACCGTTCCCTTCGTTTCGGGCTGCGGGCATTGCCATGAATGCCGCTCGGGAAACCAGCAGGTTTGCGAGGCGCAGTTCCAGCCTGGATTTACCCATTGGGGTTCTTTCGCTGAATATGTCGCCATCGACTTCGCCGATCAGAACCTCGTTCACCTCCCGGAGACGATGAGTTACGCCACCGCCGCTGGTCTCGGCTGCCGTTTTGCCACCTCTTTCCGGGCGGTGACGGATCAGGGACGGCTGAAGGGCGGCGAGTGGCTGGCGGTTCATGGCTGCGGCGGCGTCGGCCTCTCCGCGATCATGATCGGCGCCGGCCTCGGCGCACAGGTCGTCGCCATCGATATTGCCGACGACAAGCTCGACATGGCCCGCCAGCTCGGCGCGACCGCAACGATCAATAGCCGCACCGTTGCCGATGTCGCCGAGGCCGTGCGCGACATCACCGGTGGCGGCGCGCATGTCTCGGTCGATGCGCTTGGCCACCCGCAGACTTGCTGCAATTCCATCAGCAACCTGCGCCGGCGCGGACGCCATGTGCAGGTGGGCCTGATGCTTGCCGACCATGCCATGCCAGCCATTCCCATGGCGCGCGTTATCGCCCATGAGCTCGAAATCTACGGCAGCCATGGCATGCAGGCATGGCGTTACGAGGACATGCTGGCCATGATAGAAAGCGGCAGGCTCACGCCTGAAAAGCTGATCGGCCGCCATATCTCCTTGAGCGAGGCCGCAACGGCCTTGCCGGCCATGGACAGGTTCCAGGAAAGCGGCATCAGCATCATCGACCGCTTCGAATAGCGCTCAAACCAGCCTCACGCGTTCCGCCGACCGAAAGCTCTGGCGGGGGTGCCGGTTCGGGCCGGTAACGGCTCTTCCAGTGCCGGACCACGATCCTTCAGACCGCGCGATACCGGCTCGGCAGGCGCGTCGCTCTGGTTTCGTTTCGCCAGCCGCGCCCTGCGAGCCTCAAGCGGCGCGAGCGGCTCCTCCTCATCCTGCGCCTTGCTGGCCTTGACAAAAGACGTTGTGGACAAGCGGCCAAGCCAACGCACGATCTGCATCGTCTTGTGAACCAGCACGAAGATGCCGACGACGACGACGGCGAGCACGATCGCAAGCGTCCAGGATGCGTTGTTGCCCCTTGCCGCCCGCTCCATGCGGTCCTTCGTCGTCGGATCGAATCCAAGCTTCGCTTTCAACCTGGCGATATCCGCATCGGTGAGTTTGCTGTACCACTCGCCACGATATAGAACGTAGCCGCTGTTCTTTTCGCTATTGAGATAACCGAGATCATAGGCCTCCCCGTTGCGGAGAAACGGCTCTGTGTCCGGCAGGTCGTAAACAAGATCGATCGTCTCGCCGCCGCCAAATGAGGGCAAGACAGAAAACCGGAACCGACCCGCCTCGGATTCACTTGCAAATATCGCAAAAAACAGAAATGCGACCGAAAAGAGTGCAAGATGCATCATTCAGATCTCTCAAATATAAAATATGGATAACAATTAAACACGCTCCATTAATTTGGAGTTTATTCTGTTTATATAAGTCTAAATTTTATTTATATTAGAGAAAATCGACGAACAATACATGGAAATATAGGATTTTATATTTTAGTAATTAAAAAAAATCAAAAATTCCAGAGCGCCATAACCGATCCCGGTTGGCGCAGCAGCCATTGGCGCAGCCGGCGCTCGACGATAGACTGCAATGAAGCGCAATCGATTTGCACCATCTCCTTGATCGTGCATCGGTGTGTGGCGATCGGAAAACTGGATGAAGGACCGCGACATGCTGTTTCTCGACAGCGTTACGATGAAGGAAACGCAGACTGACAGGAACGACTATCCCTTCTCCGTTCCGGCGCTGCGGCATCTGGAGCGTCTGGACTTCAAGACGCCGATCACCTTGTTCGCCGGCAATAACGGCTCAGGCAAGTCCACCTTGCTGGAGGGGTTGGCGGCAGGCATGACGGCCTATGCGATCGGCAATCACGGCCAGGTGGCGGGCGATCTTTACCTCCAGCACGCCGAAACGGTCGCAAAGGCGTTTTATTTCGCCCGCAAGAAATACCCAAAAATCCGCATGTTCCTGCGCGCTGAGGACGTGCTGGGCTACATTCGCCGCCAGAATGAGGAGGCGCTGGACGATTTTCGGTGGGAACGCGAGAAAGCTCTGAAAAAAGGTGAAGACTTCCCCGAAGAAACCCCGGAAACTTTTCGCAGGATTGTCCGCCACAATATTCTGGATTCGAGATCGCACGGTGAGGGATTTCTCGACATCCTCCACCGCCGGGTCCATGGCGCAGGCCTCTATTTTCTCGACGAACCCGAGAGTCCGCTTTCCATGCAGAAGCAACTTGAACTGGCCGAACTGATCCGCAGCGCGGCCGACCATGGCGCGCAGCTGATCATCGCCACCCACTCACCTGTGCTGCTGGCCATTCCCGAAGCGACGATCTACTCCTTCGATGACGATGGAATTAGCGAGCGTCTGTACGATGAACTGGACAACATCAGCTTCCTGCGGCGTTTCCTCGACCGTCCGTCAAAATACCTGAGCGATTGAGCATCGATAAGGCTTGAAATCGCAGCGCGCATGTCGCATTCCCATAAGTAATACATAATTTAGAAGAGAAGCGGCGTCATGTCTCCCACCACCACCCCGGCAGCAGCCCGGCCACTCAACAGCCAGGATTACAAAACGCTAGGCCTTTCGGCACTGGGCGGTGCGCTCGAATTTTACGACTTCATCATTTTCGTATTCTTCGCGACCGTTATCGGACATCTGTTCTTTCCGCCTGAAATGCCGGACTGGCTGGTGATGATCCAGACTTTCGGCATCTTTGCCGCCGGTTATCTGGTGCGGCCGCTCGGCGGCATTGTGCTGGCGCATTATGGCGACCGGTATGGCCGAAAGCGCGTCTTCGCCTTCTCCATCCTCCTGATGGCGCTCTCCACACTCGGAATGGCGCTGATGCCGACCTATGCCACCATCGGCGTGGCCGCTCCCATCCTGCTCATCATCCTGCGCATGCTGCAGGGTGCGGCCATCGGCGGTGAAGTACCGGGTGCATGGACCTTCGTTGCCGAACATGTGCCTTTCCGCCGCGTCGGCCTTGCCTGCGGTTTCCTCACGTCCGGTCTTTCGTTCGGCATCATGCTGGGCTCACTGATCGCCTTTGCCATCAACTCGCTCTTCACACCGGAAGATGTGGCCGGTTACGCCTGGCGCATCCCTTTCCTGCTTGGCGGCGTCTTCGGCCTGATCGCGGTCTATCTGCGCCGCTGGCTTGAGGAAACGCCAATCTTCATGGAAATGAAGAAGTCCAAGTCGCTCACCGACAAGCTCCCTCTTGGGCTGGTGCTGAAGCATCATATGCGCGGCGTGATCATCTCCGCCCTGCTGACATGGGTTCTGTCGGCAGCTATCGTCGTCACCACGCTGATGACCGCCACCTTCCTGCAAAAGCTCTACGGCTATACGCCAACGCAGGCGCTTGCCGGCACCAGCTTCGGCACGCTCTTCCTGATCTTTGGCGTCATCATCGCCGGCGCCCTGATCGACCGTGTCGGCTCGGGCATCTTCTTCATGGGCGCCAGCATCTTCTTCGGCGTCGCCACTTTCACCTTCTATAGCTATGCCGGAACCTCGCTTCAGACCATGTTCCTGCTCTATGGCGTCATGGGCCTTTCCGTCGGCATGGCGGGTGCGGTGCCCTATGTCATGGTCCGCGCCTTCCCGGCCTCGGTCCGCTTCTCCGGCCTCTCCTTCGCCTACAATGTCTCCTACGCGGTCTTCGGCGGGCTGACGCCGATTGGTGTGACGACGGCGCTTGCGATCAACCCGATGGCGCATGCCTGGTATCTGGTGTTCATCGCCATCCTCGCCTTCGCGCTCGGCGTCTATCTCTATCTGCGCGGCAGCGAGATCGAAAGTCATGTCGGCATTGAAGAATTGGCGGCGTTGCGTTCGTAGGTTTGACGAAAATCAAAAAAAGCGCGGGCAGGCCCCGCGCTTTTTATTGAGGAGGCAATGCGTCGAGCGTCACGCCGCGCTGTCGATCTCTTCTGCCGCATTCGTCGGCACGTAGTTGAGCACCGGGCCAAGCCAACGCTCCACCTCTTCCACCGGCATATCCTTGCGGCGCGCATAATCCAGAACCTGGTCGCGCTCCACCTTGGCAACGCCGAAGTAATAGCTTTCGGGATGGCCGATATAGATGCCCGACACGGAAGAACCCGGCCACATGGCATAGCTCTCCGTCAATTCCACTCCCGCTGCATTGGTGGCGTCGAGCAGGGCGAACAGCGTCTTCTTTTCGGTGTGGTCGGGCTGGGCCGGATAGCCGGGCGCGGGGCGAATGCCCGCATAGGCTTCCGAGATCAGTTCGTCGCCATTGAAGTTTTCCTGCGGCGCGTAGCCCCAGAACTCCGTGCGCACCCGCTCATGCATGCGCTCGGCAAAGGCCTCAGCGAAACGGTCTGCCAGCGCCTTGACGAGGATGGACGAGTAGTCGTCATTCGCGCGCTCGAAACGCTCGGCAATCGCCACTTCCTCGATACCCGCCGTCACCACGAAGCCGCCGACATAATCGGCAACGCCGCTATCGGCAGGGGCGACGAAATCGGAAAGCGCTACATTCGGACGGCCGTCACGCTTGGAAAGCTGCTGGCGCAACGTGAAGAAGGTCGCCAGTTCTTCTTTACGGCTTTCGTCCGTAAACAGCCTGATATCGTCGCCCACGGCATTGGCCGGCCAGAAGCCGATCACCGCGCGCGGCCGGAACCACTTCTCCTCGATAATCTTCGCAAGCATCGCCTGCGCATCGGCATAAAGCTGCCGCGCCGCCTCGCCCTGCTTCTCGTCATCGAGGATTGCCGGGAAACGGCCCTTTAACTCCCATGTCTGGAAGAAAGGCGTCCAGTCGATGTAACGGGAAAGCTCCTCGAGGTCATAGGTCTCGAACACCTTGGTGCCAAAGAACTGCGGCTTGACGGGCTCATAGCCAAACCAATCGATCTTATGCGCATTCTCCCGGGCGCGGGAAAGCGGCAGGCGCTGCTTCTCACGCTCGTTGCGGGCATGAGCCTCCGCCACCTTGGCATATTCGGCGCGGATGCCATCGATATAGGCTGGCTTCTGCTCATCGGAGAGAAGCGCGGAAACGACACCCACGGCGCGCGAGGCATCGGTGACGTAGATCGCCTGCCCTGCCTCGTAACGCGGATGGATTTTCACCGCCGTATGCACACGGCTGGTGGTTGCGCCGCCGATCAGGAGCGGAATGTCGAAACCCTGCCGTTCCATTTCGGCGGCCACATGCACCATCTCGTCGAGCGACGGGGTGATGAGGCCGGAGAGGCCGATCACATCGACCTTTTCCGCAACGGCGGTCTCGAGGATCTTGGTGGCGGGCACCATCACGCCGAGGTCGATGATCTCGTAATTGTTGCAGGCGAGGACGACGCCGACAATGTTCTTGCCGATATCGTGCACGTCTCCCTTGACGGTCGCCATCAGCACCTTGCCTGCGGCCTTCTTCTCTTCGCCGCCATTCAGGCGCTTTTCCTCTTCCATGTAGGGAAGCAGAACGGCAACCGCCTGTTTCATCACGCGGGCGGATTTCACCACCTGCGGCAGGAACATCTTGCCTGAACCGAAGAGGTCACCGACCACGTTCATGCCGGCCATCAGCGGCCCTTCAATGACGTGCAGGGGACGCTCCGCCTTCTGGCGCGCCTCTTCGGTATCGGCCTCGATATAGTCGGTGATGCCGTTGACCAGCGCGTGCTCCAGCCTTTTCTCGACGGGAAGTTCACGCCAGGACAGGTCCTGAACTTTGGTATCCTTGGCGCCTGTGCCACGGAAACGCTCCGCGACCTCCAGCAGGCGTTCGGTCGCGTCATCGCGGCGGTTCAGCACCACGTCTTCGCAGGCCTCGCGCAGTTCGGCATCGATATTGTCGTAAACCGCAAGCTGACCGGCATTGACGATGCCCATATCCATGCCAACCTGGATGGCGTGGTAGAGGAACACGGCATGCATCGCCTCACGCACAGGTTCGTTGCCGCGGAAGGAGAAGGACAGGTTGGAAACGCCCCCCGAAATATGCGTAAGCGGCATGGTTTCGCGGATGGTCTTGGTGGCCTCGATGAAATCAACGCCGTAATTATTGTGCTCCTCAATACCGGTCGCGACAGCGAAGACGTTCGGATCGAAGATAATGTCCTCGGGCGCCAGGCCGGCTTTTTCGGTCAGCAGCTTGTAGGCACGCGCGCAGATTTCCACCTTGCGCTGATAGGTGTCCGCCTGCCCGACCTCGTCAAACGCCATGACGACAACCGCCGCACCGTAATTGTGGACGAGCCGCGCCTGCTGGAGAAACTTTTCCTCGCCTTCCTTCAGCGAAATCGAGTTAACGATCGACTTGCCCTGAACGCATTTCAGACCGGCCTCGATGATCTCGAACTTGGATGAGTCGATCATCACAGGCACGCGGGCGATATCAGGCTCGGCAGCGATGAGGTTCAGGAACTCAACCATCGCCTTTTCGGAATCGATCAGGCCTTCATCCATGTTGATGTCGATGATCTGCGCGCCGTTTTCCACCTGATCGCGGGCAACGGCCAGCGCCGCCGTATAGTCACCGGCGGTGATGAGCTTGCGGAACTTGGCCGAGCCGGTGACGTTGGTACGCTCGCCGACATTGACGAAGGGAATGTCCTTGGTCAGCACGAAGGGCTCAAGGCCCGAAAGCGACATGAAGGGCTTGTGCTCGGGGATCGGGCGCGGCTTGTAATCCTTGACAGCTTCGGCGATTGCCCGGATGTGCTCTGGCGTCGAGCCACAGCAACCGCCAACGATGTTGACGAGGCCGTCGCGGGCAAAACCCTGCACCTGACGCGCCATCATCTCAGGCGTTTCGTCATATTGGCCGAACTCGTTCGGCAGGCCGGCATTGGGATAGGCGCAGACGAAGGTATCGGCGACATCGGACAATTCCTGCAGATGCGGACGCATGGCGTCCGCACCAAGCGCGCAGTTGAGGCCGATGGTGAAGGGGTTGGCGTGGCGCACTGAGTTCCAGAACGCCGAAGGCGTCTGGCCGGACAGCGTGCGCCCGGAGAGATCGGTGATCGTGCCTGAGATCATGACCGGCAGGCGGATGCCTTTTGCCTCGAAACGCTCCTCGCAGGCAAAGATCGCTGCCTTGGCGTTCAGCGTATCGAAAATCGTCTCGATGAGGATGATGTCGGCACCACCGTCGATCAGGCCATCGATCTGTTCGCCATAGGCAATGCGCAGGTCGTCGAAACTGACGGCACGGTAACCGGGATTGTTGACGTCAGGCGAAATCGAGGCCGTGCGGTTGGTGGGGCCGATCGCGCCCGCCACGAAACGGCGGCGACCGTCTTCCCGCTCCGCGCGCTGGGCGGCGCGGCGAACGATCTGTGCACCTTCGCGGTTGAGGTCGTAGACGGCATTTTCCATCTCGTAATCGGCCTGCGCAATGCGTGTGGACGAAAACGTGTTGGTTTCCAGAATATCCGCCCCGGCCATGGCGTAGCGGTAATGGATGTCTTCGATGGCGTCCGGCTGGGTGAGGATCAGAAGATCGTTATTGCCCTGCTGGTGGCAGGCGCAGCCGATGAAGCGATCACCGCGAAAATGATCTTCGTCAAAACCGAGCCCCTGGATTTGCGTACCCATGGCGCCGTCGAGAATGAGGATGCGTTCGCTTGCAGCTTTGCGCAGCGCCTGGAAGATTTCCGCGCCGTCGCGCTTTGCCCCCACAGGGCCAAAAAGATCGTCTAACACCGGCACACTCCCCATTTCCGCTTCGCAAAACCACAAATCGTCAAGTCACATAAAGATATGTTTATGTCAATATATCTTCAAGGCAAAGGAATGTCTTTGCGCCCATGGGGCACGTTACGAAATATCGCTGCCAGATGACAGGCCTCTATGGCAAGGATATAAGCCGAAGCAGCAAATCGCATGGAGGAAGACATGGCCGAGGACGACCACAACAGCCGCAACTGGAATACACTGCCCTGGCACCGCCAGTGGCTGGTAAAACAGGCCGAGGGGCTTTTCGACTTCTTCCAGTACCGGGCGCTCAATCCTGCCGGCGGCTTTTTTGATCTGGACGCCAAGGGCGCGCCGCTGCAGCCGAACGACCCGGTGCGCGGCATCCACGCCTCCGCCCGCATGGTGCACTGCTTCTCCATCGGCCACCTGCTCGGCCGTCCGGGCTGCGGCGATATCGTCGACCACGGCATGACCTATCTCTGGAACAGACATCGCGACAGCGACCATGGCGGTTATTTCTGGCAGGTGAACGATGCCGGCCCAGTGGACGCCACCAAGCAGGGTTATGGCCACGCCTTCGTGCTTCTGGCCGCCTCTTCCGCCAAAACCGTCGGCCACCCGCTCGCCGACCGGATGCTGGCCGATATCACCGATGTGCTGGAAACCCGTTTCTGGGAGGAGAAGCACGGCGCTATCGCCGAGGAATTCAACCGCGACTGGTCGCCCATCGACAATTACCGTGGCCAGAACTCCAACATGCATCTGACCGAAGCGTTGATGGCGGCCTATGAGGTGACCGGCGACAATAATTACCTCAACAAGGCCGAACGCATCGCCGATCTCGTCATCCGCCGCCGCGCCGGCGAACTGGATTTCCGCGTGCCGGAGCATTTCGACGAAAACTGGACCCTCGCCAAGAATTATCGCGGCAACGAAATGTTCCGCCCCTCCGGCTCCACACCCGGCCATTGGCTGGAATGGGCCCGCCTTATCCTCCAGCTCTGGGTGCTGGGCGAGCGCCGGCACGACTGGATGCCTGTCGCCGCCAAATCCCTGTTCGTGCAATCCATGGCGCTTGGCTGGGACCGGGACAAGGGCGGCTTCTTTTATACGCTCGACTGGAATGACACTCCCGACAAGCGGGCCAAACTCTGGTGGCCCATGTGCGAGGCGGCGGGTGCGGCCCACTTCCTCAACGAAAACCTGCCGGCGGACCCCTTCTACGAAGACAGCTACCGCCGCATCTGGAGCACGATTGCCAACAGCTTCATCGATCATGAAAACGGTGGCTGGCATGAGGAGTTGACGGAGAATCTGGTGCCCGCTCACACGCTATTCCCCGGCAAGGGCGATATATACCACGCGCTCCAGGCCTGCCTCATCCCGCTCTTTCCGGCAGCGGGAAGCCTGACAAAGGTCATCCGCGACAGCGGTGGAGACTTTTAAGGCGCGCTGCGAGACCGTTGGATATGCCGGCCCAGGGCCGGCATAACGCCACGAGGCGTGAGGCTGCGCATCAGAACCCGATCGTTTCCTCGAAATCATCCCAGGACTGATACATTTCATAGCGCCCGATGCCGGGTATAGGCACGTGTCCGTAATAGGGCGAGAGCTGGAATTCGGCGGCGGCCTCGCTCTTGCCGGCCACGGCAGACACATAGATCGCGGAGGCAAGACCTGTTCGGTTCGCCCCATGTTCGCAATGGATCAGGACAGGCTTTTCGGCATTTCGCAGCACGGCTGCAAGCGTTTCCGAATCGTCGACCGAAAGCTTTTCGCTCGAACTCATTGGATAATCGATAAGGCGGATGCCGTTGTTTTTCGCCGCGCGGCTCTCAGCCTCATACCATCCCTCGCGCTTTTCATCGCGAAGATTGATGATGGTCTTGATCCCGTAAGCTTTGGCATAGGCCGCGATGTCCTTGCCGCTCGGCTGAGCCGAACGGTACAGTTCCCCCGGTATGACCTCATGAAAATTTCCGGTCAGCTGACCGATGCCCATATGCGCGCCGGCCAGAACCGGAAGCCCAACGACGCAGACAGCGGTGATTTTCAGGAATCTCAGAACAAGGCGCAAAACATTAACCCGCGAAGCCGATCGGATGCAGGGGAAGTGGCATTGCAAATGGACGAAAACAAGTCAGCAGGTGCTGACGTTTCAGCCGCCCGCCGCAGTTAGGGCACCGAACTGCCACTTGAAGCCGCTGAGATATAAGGCCTTTACGACACCCACTGACCGGATCGAGATTTTTCAAAATGCCGTGATGGCTGCAGGCCCTGACGTCTTCAGCCAAATTCCGCTGAGATAACGGTGACGCGCCATTCCAGCCGTTGCGGCTCTACCCGCTCATTGTTGCGCAGCCGGAAAGAGCGGCAGGCGGAAAAAGTCTGGCCCGCCTCTATTCGCCTCTCACTTACCTGATAGGGATCAAAGGCAACCGATGCGCGGAAGGCCGGTTCGAAACCTTCGAGCGTATAGGTCAGCCGCTGCACCGCGACCGCATTGTCGTTCCGAAAGCTGACGCGGATCGGCAGTGCCGGGTCCGGGCAAGCCGCGTCGAAGCTGGCGGTTGCAATGATATGTTCCAGGCGCTGGCTACCGCGCTGCCAATCATAAATCACGAATGCCGCCGTTGTGGTCCAGATCAGCAGAAGGCCGATGACGACGGATTTCAGATGCCGTGGAAATGCAATGAGAGAGATGAGAAGGATGGCACTGAGAACGGCTCCGACAATCACGTCGACCCTCCTCCGCAAAAATCAATCTCCATCCGATCTCATCCTCCCATGCCTTATCACCCTCGGCCTGTCTTTAGGGGCCAATGCCGTTCGACCGACCGTATGCGCCATGACGTCGAAGCAAGGGCTGCGGCGGACAGCCACAACTTTATGGTCGCCTTCCCCCCTGTCAAGACAACCAAGCGTGACACCTTGCATCTCAACCCCGGCACCTTCGATGGAACAACACGCGGAACCAAATGCAGCCAAAGGCGTTCGCAGCAACAGGAGAATGATGCGGGCGATAAAAAGCCGCGATCCGGGGTCGTTGGCCAAGCAATGCCAAGAGGACGCACAGCCACTTGGAACCGCGAAATCCAGCCCCATATTTAAAGTAGCTAATTTATGCTATGGATGTCAGTCAGCTCAGGGAGAAAACGATGAAAACGCTGATCGTAACGTCACTCCTGGCCCTGTCGGCCAGCACGGCGATGGCCGCGGATGCGGTGTATGAAAACCCGGCACCGCCAGTCGCACAGGAAACACTGCCCGTCTTTACCTGGTCCGGACCTTACCTCGGTATTCAGGGCGGTGCAGGCTGGGCGAACGGCGATTTTTCAGCCGGCGGACCCGTCGTATCGGATAGTTTCGATGGTGGCGTTCTCGGTGCCTTCGCAGGCTATAACTATCAGTTCGATAACAACTTCGTCCTTGGTATCGAAGGTGATGTCGATTACAACTGGAACGACAACGACTATGCGGGTGTCAACGTCGGCACCGACTGGCAGGGATCCGTTCGCGGACGCGTTGGATATGCTTTCGACCGCGCATTGATCTATGGTACTGCCGGCTGGACCGCGACCCGCGGCTTCATCGAAACGCCCGGCGGCAAGGACAGCACGACCTTCAACGGTTATACCGTTGGCGCAGGCCTGGACTATGCGTTTACCGACAACGTGTTCGGCCGTCTGGAATATCGTTACAACGATTATGGCGACAAGGACATCTTCGGCATCAATACCGATTTCGATCAACACACGGTCAAAGTGGGTCTCGGTGTGAAATTCTGATCACCGACCAAATTTACCAGGAAAAGCCCGGCCAAGCCGGGCTTTTTGCGTATCGGGGCTAAATCCCTCCCCACCCGTTCGGCTTGCTCGCCGACGCAACATGAACATTCGGCAATCCGCCATTCACAGGCCGTTCACCCATACTGTGCCATCATCCGGGCATAATAGGCCTCTATCTCCGCAAGCAGGCTTATGGAGTAGCCCAGATGAAAAAGATCATTCTTTCCACCATTGCCGCGCTTATCGCGACTGGCAGTGTTTTTGCGTCCTACGGCACCGCTGCCGCGCAGGATTATCCCTATCGTCCGCGCTACGACCGTGGTTATGACCGCGGCGGCCCGCCCCCACCGCCCTACCGCGAACATCGCCGCCACAATGACGGCGCCGCCATTGCCGGCGGCCTCGCCGCAGGCGTGATCGGCGGCCTGATCGGCGGCGCAATCGCCAACGGCAACGGCGGCCCCCGCTACTATGAACCGCCACCGCCGCCCCCGCCGCGCTGCTGGTTCGAAGACCGGCGTGTGCCCAATTCCTATGATGGCGGCTGGCACACGGAAAGCATGCGGGTCTGCGACTGATTCCAAACACCTGTTAGTCTGGCTTGCCCTCGGCGCAAGCCAGACGAACTCCAGACGAGACACGACGCGTCGCAAAGGCGCAATCGTCAAGCCATTCTCCGTAAGCAATTGTGTTCAAAGGGAAATGGTGGGCCCGGAGGGACTCGAACCCCCAACCAAGCGGTTATGAGCCGCCGGCTCTAACCATTGAGCTACAGGCCCTTTCCGGAAAAACTCGTCCGAAACCACCGGTCCGCAATGGTTCGAATCCGGTGGGTCACGCTCTAACGCAATTTTTTGAGCCCGACAAGCCAATCATGCCTGCCAAGAGCGATCCCGCCGCATTCGCTACACAATCTGAGGCAATACCCGTCGCAGGGACTCAATCATAGAGGAAACACCATGAAGACCAAAACGGCCCGCCTTTTCGCGCTCACCGCAATGACAGCAGCAGCCATCATGCCGCTTGCCGCCCAGGTATCTGCGCAGGAGGCCAACCCGCGCGAAGCCACCATCAGTGTTTCCGGTGAAGGTCAGGCGGCCATCGCTCCCGATATGGCGATCCTGTCATTCAGCGTCGTCAAGCAGGCAGAGACCGCCGCTGCGGCACTCACCGAGAATTCCAAGGCGCTGGCGGACGTTCTGAAAGCGCTCAAGGACGCCGCCATTGAAGACCGCGACCTGCAGACCAGCAACTTCTCGGTGCAGCCGCTCTACAAACATTACGAACCGAAGGACGGCGTTTACGTCGCGCCTGAAATCACAGGCTATCAGGTGTCCAATGGGCTCACGGTTCGCGTGCGGGACCTGAAGAAACTCGGCACGATCCTTGACACCTCAGTCAAACTTGGCATCAACCAGGGCGGTGACATTACCTTCACCAACGATAAGCCGGACGCAACGGTGACGGAAGCCCGCAAACTGGCGGTTGCCGATGCCATGGCGAAGGCGAAAACCCTGACGGAAGCCGCAGGCGTCAAACTCGGCCGTGTCATCCAGATCAGCGAAAACATGCAGCGCCCGATGCCGGTGCCCGCAGGCGCGATGCGCGCTTCGATGATGAAGGAAGCCGATAGCGTTCCCGTTGCTTCCGGCGAGAACAACTACAGCGTCGTCGTGAACGTGACCTTCGCTCTCGATCAGTAAGTGCACGAGCGGGCGGCACGCTATCGTGTCGCCCGTCATTGCCTCCGCGTCGGCGCAACGTCTTCCTGAAAACGAAGTGCCCCCCGCCTGTCCTTCAGGACAAGCGAGGGGCATTTTTAATCGTTCTGCTCGACGGGGATATCAGCAGGTCGATACTGCGGGCCGTTAGCGACGAATGACGGGGCAGCCGCGCTCGTTTGCAAAAACGACGCGGTCACGACCATGACGGTCGAAGCCAGCGACCACGACACGGCGCGGCGACACATCGACAACACGTGCGCGGCGAATGCCCATGCGGCTTGCCTTTTCTTCAGCGAGCCACGGCGCACAACCGCGGTTCGGGCGACCCGGGCGACCCCAGCCCTGACCATGGCCATAACCATCACGAACCTGAACGCGCAGCTGGACATCCGAGGCGGCAGAAGCAGCCGGAGCGGTAAAAGAGATACCGCCAAGGGCGATCAGAGCAGCCAGGCCGGTTTTTGCAAAGGTGCTGAACATGAATTCACTCCATTTGTTTCTACGCCGACAGGAGAACCTCCCCGGCGATTGATGCGACATTAGGATCGCCCATCTGAATATCAGCAGAACCGAATGTTCAGCAGGCGTTCAGGGTGCTTAACGCCGAAAGCCTCAATCCGATCCAGAGATCACGCAGAGGTATGCAACACAATCTCCCGCCGATGCGGTTGGTCACGATGTTCGAACAGATAAATCCCCTGCCAGGTGCCGAGCACCAGCCTGCCGTCGCTGATCGGCACACCGATCGAAACAGTCGTCAGGGCCGACTTGATATGGGCGGGCATGTCATCGGGGCCTTCGAGCGTGTGGATGATCCAACGCATGGAGGGGTCATCGGAAGGCGGTACAAGCCGGGAAAAATACGAAAGGAGATCACGCTGAACGTCCGGGTCGGCATTTTCCTGAATGAGCAGCGAGCAGGAAGTGTGCCTGAGGAAAATCGTCAGCAGCCCCTCGTCGAGCACTGCGTCCCTGACCAGCTCGTTTGCCTGGCGCGTGAACTCGTAAAGACCCTGTCCGCGCGTCGCGATGGTTATTTTCTTCTGCGGCACATTTTTTCTTTCTTATAGTCGGAACAAAATTGGCATTTCCGACGTTCTGCTATGTCAAATTGTACCCGGTATCGCTAGGGGTACATAAGTAACGCGGCTTCGGCGTCCCAATTCGAGAACAAAGAAGACCGGTAATAGTTGCAAATGAGGAAGGGCAGACGGACTAGAATGAATGACTTCGGCTCCCCTTACCTCGAGCAAAAGCCACGCCCTGGCCGCTCACATGCACTGGCCGCGAAAGACTGATAGATGGCGTCCGGTGATTATCGATTAGATCTGACAAACTGCGATCGCGAACCGATCCACATACCAGGCTATATCCAACCGCACGGCTGTCTCATTGCCTGCGATAATGGCATGCGCGTCGTCGTGCGACACTCCGAGAACTGTCGCGACGTGCTTGGAATCGCGGGTGATATAAACGGCAAAACCGCCGAAGAGGTGCTTGGCAAGAAACTCGTCCACGATCTTCGCAACGCCCTCACCGTCACCGGCAGGACAACACGCCCCGCCATGTTGCCAGCCACGGAACTGGAGAATGGCCGCAGTTTCGACATCACGCTGCATCGCTATAAATCCACGACAATCGTTGAGTTTGAACCGTCCAGAGGTGAGACGCAGCCGCTTGGCACCGCGCGCAAGATGGTAGACCGCATTCGCGAGGCCGATAGCGTCGAAAGCCTAATCTCCCGAACGACCCGACTCATCAAGGCAACGCTCGGTTATGACCGGGTGATGATCTATCGTTTTGAAGAGGATGGCGCCGGCAAAGTCGTATCGGAGGCAAAGCAGCCGGAGCTGGAAAGCTTCCTCGGGCAATATTTCCCCGCCGGCGACATACCCCAACAGGCACGCGCGCTTTATCTGAAAAACACACTGCGCATCATTTCCGATGCAAGCGGTGCCCGCGTCGCGGTTCTGCCTGCCATCGATGCCTCCGGTGAGCCGCTCGATCTCTCTTACGCGCATCTGCGCAGCGTCTCTCCCATTCATTGCGAATATCTGCGCAATATGGGCGTTGGCGCTTCCATGTCCATTTCGGTGATCGTCGACGGTGCCCTGTGGGGCCTGATCGCGTGCCACCATTATTCGCCGCGCGTGCTCTCCATGCCGGTCAGGATCGCAGCGGAGATGTTCGGGGAATTTTTCTCCATGCATCTGCAGGTCCTGAAGCAGAAGCGCCGGCTCGATACCATCAACCGCGCCCATGCGGCGCTTGATCGGTTTCTGCGCCTTGCTGCCCATCACGCCAATATCGAAGAACTGCTGATCGACAGTTTCCAGGATTTTGCCGATCTGATGCCATGCGACGGCGTCGGCCTCTGGGTGGGAAACAACTGGCACGGCCATGGGGCTACGCCACCCCAGGACGTCATTCCGAGATTGGTGCGTTTCGCCGCCTCCGCATCCGAAGGCAGGGTGTGGGCCACCCATGCGCTGTCGCATGCCATACCGGAAGCGGAGCTCTATGCTGGCACGGCTGCAGGCATGCTTGCCATTCCCCTCTCACAGGTCAAGGATGACTACCTGCTGTTCTTCCGCAAGGAGATCGTGCAGAACCTGAACTGGGCAGGCAATCCGGAAAAGCAATATGAAAGCGGCCCGATGGGCGACCGTCTCACGCCTCGCAAAAGCTTTGCGATCTGGAAAGAGACGGTGCGTTTGCAGGCGCAGCCTTGGTCGGAGGACGACCGGGAAATCGCCGAGGCAGCCAGAATAGCGCTGGTCGAAGTTGCCTTTCATCACAGCGAACTCATGGCCGGCGAAAGAGAACGCGCGGAAGTTCGCCAGCGCATGCTGAATGAAGAGCTCAACCACCGCGTCAAGAACGTCCTCGCCATCATCAAATCGCTGGTCGGCAATCCCTCGCAGGAAGGAAAGACGCTTCAGGAATATGTGACGGCGCTGAAAGGCCGCATTCAGGCGCTGTCCTTTGCACACGATCAGATCATTCGCGGCGAAGGTGGCGGTGCCCTGCGCGACCTTCTCGAGGCGGAGCTCTCGCCGCATCGGTCTCCCGAAACCACGGTCAATCTGGAAGGCCCCCAGGTCACGCTCGATTCCCGCGCTTTCTCCGTCATGGCGCTGGTCTTGCACGAACTGGCGACGAATGCCGCCAAATATGGCGCGCTGTCGCAAAACGGCGGGCAATTGCATGTGCGCTGGCAGATCACAGAGAACCGCGACTGCGAGATTGAGTGGCGGGAAATCCTGCCGAGAAAACTGCCGACGCCATCCCGCGCCGGTTTCGGCACGGCGCTTATCAGCCGCAGCATTCCCTACGATCTCGGCGGGCGCAGCACCTTGCGTTACCTGCAGGATGGGCTTGAGGCGGAAATTCTCCTGCCTTTCCGTCACGTCTCGTCGGCCACGACAACAGCCGACACGCCAGCGGAGAATGAGCCCGCATCGCAGCCCAGGCGCTATAATCGGGAGGAGCCGTTGAAAGTCTTACTTGTCGAAGATCAGATGCTGATCGCCATGGACGTCGAGAACATGCTGGAGGATAACGGCATCAAGACGATCGAAACGGCGACCTCGTCAGCGATGGCGATCGAGAAGCTGAAAACCTATGTCCCTGATGTCGCCATTCTCGACATCAATCTCGGTAGCGACACCTCGATCCCCGTTGCCCGCGAACTTTACCACCGAGGCATCCCGTTCATGTTCGCCACCGGTTACGCCGATGGCAGCATGGTGCCGGATGAATTTGGAACCGTGCCAGTGATTAGGAAGCCCTATGACGAGGATGCGCTGATGGCGGGTATTGCGGTTCTGGTCGGAGATATCGAGCGGGTATGACCCGAACGAGAGCAAGGAGACATCCCTACCACTTCAGGGTCGGGCATCGATGTACGACGGCTTTGCGTGGTCCCGCGAAAGGGCTCGTTTCTACCGTCCAGTGAAACCGCGTTTGGTTGCTTCTGCCGGCGTAATGACATTGCCGATCTTGATTCTAAACGCAGTCACTGCGTAGTTGTCGACATCCACCTCGCATTGAAATGTAACGTCACGCCAAACGTCGCCAACGTTGAACGCCCCGCCGGTAGCGTCAAGAACATTGCCCGATATGCGTCCACCTGTATCCGAAAAGCCGTACATGCCGCGAGTATCAGGATACTCCTCCCTTATCTGCGCGAGCGCTTCAGCTTGGCAAAGCTGCACGATGCGGCGGCGTGGCGGCAGATCGCCGAACATCTGCCGTCTCTGCGCCGGTGTCAGCAGAGCCGATGACAGCAGGTTCTTGGCGGCCGGAAGTTTTGCCGGCTTGTCTTCCTTGACCTCGGAAGGTTTTTCCTCTGCCGGTTTTGCCTGCGGCACAGGCGGCTCCTTCGGTGGAGTTTCCTCCTTCACAGGAGAAACCGCAATCTCCCCCTGTTCGGCGGAAGCCTTGAGGTCGCTGTTGGCAGCGGGGGGCGCGGGCTTTTCCTCGGCACTTTTTTCCGGCTGGCTCGCCGGGTCCGATGATGGCTGCGGCTTTTCCGTTTCCTCGGTCTTGCCCGGCTTATCCTCGGGATCGGCCTGAGCCTCTTCCGGCCTCATTGCGATGGACGGTAGCGTCGCTTGCGGTTGCGGTGTCGGCTTCGTCTCCGCCTCCGCCTTTGGCGGTGGGGGTGGCGGTGGTGGCGGCGGTTTTGGTTTTTCTTCTTCGGCAGGCGCAGCAGGCGGCGGGGGTTCCTCCTGCTTTTTTTCCTCCGGCGGCGGCACCAGTTCGACGCTGACGCTCTCAGGCTCCTGCGGTTCGGCTATCCGCTCCGGCAATTGAAAAAAGAACAGCGCGACAATCGCAAGATGCAGCAATACCGAGACGGGCACAGCCCATCCTCCGCGTCGCCACCTGCCTGCCGAAACCTGTTGCATCTCATCGAACCAAATCGAGGCTGAGCACGTCCATCAGAACGACATGCTCACGTTCACACATAAGGCTTGTCGCAGACTTCGCCAGCGCTGGAAATAAAAAACCCGGCCAGAGCCGACTGACCGGGTTCCATTTTTTTATAAAGCCAAAAGCTTAGCTGTCGAGGAAGCTGCGGAGCTTTCTCGAGCGGCTCGGATGCTTCAGCTTGCGCAGCGCCTTCGCCTCGATCTGACGGATACGCTCGCGCGTAACCGAGAACTGCTGGCCAACCTCTTCAAGCGTGTGGTCCGTGTTCATGCCAATGCCGAAGCGCATGCGCAGAACGCGTTCTTCACGCGGCGTCAGCGACGCCAGAACGCGGGTCGTCGTCTCGCGCAGGTTCGCCTGAATGGCGGCGTCGATCGGCAGCAGCGCATTCTTGTCTTCGATGAAGTCGCCGAGATGCGAATCCTCTTCGTCACCCACGGGGGTTTCGAGCGAGATCGGCTCCTTGGCGATCTTCAGAACCTTGCGAACCTTTTCCAGCGGCATGGCCAGCTTCTCGGCCAGCTCTTCCGGGGTCGGCTCGCGGCCGATCTCGTGCAGCATCTGGCGCGAGGTGCGAACGATCTTGTTGATCGTTTCGATCATGTGCACCGGAATACGGATCGTGCGGGCCTGGTCGGCGATCGAGCGGGTGATCGCCTGCCTGATCCACCACGTGGCATAGGTCGAGAACTTGTAACCACGACGGTATTCAAACTTGTCCACCGCCTTCATCAGGCCGATATTGCCTTCCTGAATGAGATCGAGGAACTGCAGGCCGCGGTTGGTGTATTTCTTCGCAATCGAGATCACGAGACGCAGGTTGGCCTCGACCATCTCCTTCTTGGCGATGCGCGCTTCGCGTTCCCCCTTCTGCACCATCGAAACGATGCGGCGGAATTCGGCGATGGAGATGCCGGTCTCCGTGGAGAGGTTCTGGATTTCCTGGCGGATTTCCCGGATCGTGTTGCTTTCTTCGCGCGCGAATTCCTTCCAGCCACGAGCGGCCAGATTGGCGATCGACTTCATCCAGTTCGGATCGAGTTCCGCACCGTGATACTGCTCGAGGAAGCTGTCGCGCTTGACGCCGTAGGATTCGGCAAGGCGCAACAGACGGCCTTCGTTCTGCATCAGGCGCTTGGAAATGTCATAGAGCTGCTCGACAAGGCTGTCGATGCGGTTCTGGTTCAGCGACAGCGACTTCACGGCCGTGATCAGCTGATCCTTCAGTTCCTTGTAACGGCGCTCCTGACCGGAAGAGAGCGTACCCGTGCAGGCAAGACGTGCCTCCACCTGCTGATCCTGAAGCTTGCGCAGCTTCTTGTAGGTATCGGCGATGGTATCGAGCGTTTCCATGACCTGCGGGCGCAGTTCGGCTTCCATCGCAGCAAGCGAAAGGTTGGACTCGTCGTCGTCCTCTTCTTCCTCTTCCGGCGGCAGGCCGTCGCCACCCACGTCCGTCACATCCTCGTCGCCGGTCGGCGCGCGCAGCTTGCGGGTCTTTTCCTTCTCTTCGGCAGCCTTGCGGTCAGCCTCGATTTTTTCCGGGCTCTGGAACTGCGGCGCAGCCTTGGCTTCCGGGCCGGAATAGGTCGTTTCGAGATCGATGATCTCGCGCAGCAGCGTCGTGCCTTCGTTGAGTTCGTCGCGCCAGATGATCAGCGCCTGGAACGTCAGCGGGCTTTCGCACAGGCCCGAAATCATCGTTTCGCGGCCGGCCTCGATGCGCTTGGCGATGGCGATTTCGCCTTCGCGCGACAGAAGCTCCACGGAACCCATTTCGCGCAGATACATGCGCACCGGGTCATCGGTACGGTCGGTCGGTTCTTTCTTCTTGGCGGTCGCAAGTGCGGTGCCGCCGGAGGGCGCAAGTTCGCCACCCTCGGAATCGTCACTTTCGGAATCGCTGTCATCGTCGCTGGCGGCGGCTTCTTCTGCGTCCTCGTCTTCGATGACGTTGATGCCCATTTCCGACAGCATGGCCATGATGTCTTCAATCCGGTCAGGATCAACCTGATCGGACGGAAGAACTTCATTCAATTCGTCCATGGTCACATAGCCGCGCTTCTTGGCGGCCTTGATCATTTTTTTGACTGCGTCATCCGAAAGGTCGAGAAGCGGGCCATCCGTCGCACCGTCGCGTTCGTTTTCTGCTTCTTCGTTTTCTTTGACTTTGGTTGCCATCTATCTCGTCGCTTTCCCTGACGCTAACACCTGTTCCGCCGCATCGCCGTCCGCCCCATGAGCATACAGCGTTTTGCCGCGAATCACTGTCAGACACCTAACGGAGTGATCTTTAATTGCCGATTAACCACGGCAGCCTCAGGCAGAATGCAAAGACGGTGCACCCGGAAATGCTTGCTCATGCAACTTCTATCCGCCAAGGCTCATTCCACCTTACTTTTCCTGAATTGGTGATTCCCGCTATTTCCCGCCCCGTCAAGCCTTTGAAGGCGAGACAGGCGCGGAATTATTAAAAAGAGCCGCATTTTGCGGGTTATCACCAGACTATCCCCTATTTAGGATGCTGGCCGCAAAAGGCAACCCCATTGGCCGTTCAATTCTCGGCGCAGGTCAGCCGTGGCCAAAAGCCGGCCCCTTCACCCGGCCGGACATGACGCCGAAACCATCGATGATCGCCTCCTGATTTTCCATGCGACCGATCTCCAGTTGCACCTCAGCCAACGCCCGCACCAAAAGCGTGCCACGTTCATCATCCGTCGCTTCGGCGATTTCCCGCTCAAGTTCACGCTTCTGCCACAGCAGGGACTTCGTCCGCTTGTGCAACGAAAGCGCCTGCACATATCCCTCGCGCGCATCTTCCATTGCGGCCTGCTCGGTTGCCGTCCACAGACGGGCATTGCGCACCTGCTGGTCCATCGCTTTCAGAAGCGGCTCAAAACCCTGCTGGGACAGCCGCTCGATGAGCGATGCACGGGAAATTTCCGCTGCGTTTTCGGCTGCATAGGTAAGCACCGATGACCACAGCCGTTGAAGATCGCGGTTCTCGTAGTCGATGGCGGCGATCTCGTCATATTCCTCGAGCAGCAGTTCGGGATGGTTGACAATGGTAATGGCGAGAACGCTTTCCCGCAGGGACGGCTTGGTCTGGTATCCCCTGACGAGGCCGGATTGCGCCAGCCGGTCCGAAATGCTGCTGGCCGGCGCGGCCATCGCTCCGCCCCTTCCCGGCGCATTGCGCTGGAAACCGCGGCCCGCCGGTTGTGCGCCGTTCCGACGGAAATTGCCGGTCTGGGCTCCGCCCTGCTGAAAACGTGGCTGGAAGAAGCCGTTCAGCCTGTCGCGCATGTCCTGCTGATAGAACCGACGCACCGTTTCATCGCCGATGACGGCAACGATCTGCCGCAGCCGGCTTTCAAGCTGGGCACGCTTTTCCGGCGTATCGAAAGTGACGCCCGATGTCTCGCGGCTCCAGATCATCGCGGCGAGCGGCTTTGCTTCCGACAGCACCCGGTCAAACGGCGCACGGCCTTCCAGCCGCACGAGATCGTCCGGGTCCTTGCCGTCAGGCAGCAGCGCGAAGCTGACGGAGCGATCCGGCTTGATATGCGGCAAGGCGAGGTCGGCCGCACGGTTGGCGGCGCGAATGCCCGCACCATCGCCATCGAAGCAGAGAATTGGCTGCGGCGACATCTTCCAGAGCAGGTCGAGCTGGCTTTCGGTCAGCGCAGTGCCGAGCGGGGCAACGGCATTTTCGACACCGGCCTGGTAAAGCGCGATGACATCCATATACCCTTCGACGGCGATGACCGTACCGCCGGCCGCCTGCGATGCACGGCGCGCCCGCGAAAAATTGTAGAGAACATTGCCCTTGTGAAACAGCTCGGTCTCATTGGAATTGAGATACTTTGCCACCGCATCCGCGGCCATCGCGCGACCGCCAAAGGCGATCACCTTTTCCCGCGATGACAGGATCGGAAACATGATGCGGTCACGAAACCGGTCGTAAGAGACCGGCACGTTTTCATGCACCACCAGCCCGCAGGCTTCCATCTGCTCCTTGGGGACGCCCTTGCTTGCCAGATGTTCCTTCAGTGCGTTGCGACTGTCGGGCGCATAACCCAGCCGAAAGGTCTCGATGGTGCGCCCCGTCAGCCCGCGATCACGCAGATAGGCCCGCGCCCGCGCGCCAAGCGCCGTTTGCAGCTGATCCTGAAAGTACAGCGTCGCCATTTCCATGACGTCCTGCAGCGAGGTACGCTCGCGCTCCCGCTTTTCCGCCTGGGGATCAGGCTGCGGCATGGGGATGCCTGCCATGTCGGCAACCTGCTGCACGGCCTCGGGGAAACTCAAACCCTCGAGCTCCGTCAGAAAGCGGAAATGATCGCCCGATACGCCACAGCCGAAGCAATGATAGCGGCCCTTGCGGTCCTCGCAGTGAAAACTCGGGCTTTTCTCGCCGTGGAACGGGCAGCAGGCCCAATAATCTCCACGCGACGTGTTGGTCTTCTTCTTATCCCATGACACACGTCGACCGATCACATCGGAGATGTGCACGCGGTCGCGTATCTCATCGAGGAAAGAATTGGAAAAGCGCATGGGTTACCTGTTCGAGGCCAGTCTTCCATATAAGCGCGGAATGGCGCCAGTACCAACCCTTGGAACAGGCTAACAGCCACTATACCCGTTATTCACAGGGCGGCACGAAAGATAGCAACGCCTTTGCGCTCGCTTCTGGCAAATTTGTGGCGCTGCAGCATCACTAAAAATTATGTTTTTGTAATTTGAGCGGTGTGTCTGGGCGGTGTACAACCATAATCACAGTCGAAGCAACGATTTCACAGAAATCTGCCGACGCACCGCAGGCACGTCCCCCCGAAAAAGCCTGCGCATGTGAGCATTCTGATCCGCCGGAGTGCATTTTCGTCGACAGAAAAAAGGCAGGGCAGCCCACATCTGCCCTGCCTTTACTTTTTCCGCCAATGCCAAACTTACTTCAGCAGTTCCTTCACGACGCCCGAGGCTTTCGCAAAGTCGATCTGGCCGGGATAGCGCTCTTTCAGCGTGTTCATGCACTTGCCCATGTCACGCAGGCCGGAAGCACCGGTCTCAGTAATGACTGCCTGGCAGAGTTCGCGCACCTTTTCGGCCGGGATTTCTTCCGGCATGAATTCCTTGATGATGACGATTTCCTCGCGCTCCTGAGCGGCAAGCTCGGGACGGCCCGCGCCCTCGTAGATGGCAGCGGATTCCTCGCGCTGTTTGACCATCTTTGTCAGGATCTGCATGATGTCCTCGTCGCTGACGGGGTCCTTGCCCACGCCGCGATTGGCGATATCGCGATCCTTGATGGCCGTCTGGATGAGACGCACGGTCGATGTGCGTCTGGCGTCACGAGCCTTCAGCGCATCCTTCAAACTATTAGCGAACACGTCGCGCAGCATTTTTCTTCTCCTTGGGAAAGCCCGCTATCAAGCTTCCTGATACGGAAACTTTCCGCCTTATTTTTCGCAACGACATAAACGAGCAAACACGCTCAAGCAAATCAATTGCATAAGCCCTTGAATCTACGGCAGCTTAAATCCGCGTAAATCTTGGCCCTGCGGTTGACCGCTTGGGCTGCTTTCGTTATTTTCCGGCACCTGCACGAGATTTTAACGAAGGGTCGGAACGCGAGCTTTATCGCGCGCCCCTTTATGTCACGAAGCCTGCGACAAAAATGGCCCCTTACCCCCTGCCTTTCAAGAGGCGGGGTGCGAAGCGGCAGAAACGGAACGAGATGACCGAGACAGCGCCCTGGACTACCCGCAAACCGACTGCAATGCTTGTTCTTGCCGATGGCACGGTGATTGAAGGAACCGGCATCGGCGCGACCGGCAAGGTTCAGGCCGAGGTCTGCTTCAACACGGCGCTGACGGGTTACGAGGAAATCCTCACCGACCCTTCCTATCTCGGCCAGATCGTCACCTTCACCTTCCCGCATATAGGCAATGTCGGTACCAATGAGGAAGACATCGAAGACCTGACGCCCGCCGCCCGCCGTGGTGCTGTCGGCGTCATCTTCAAGGCTGACATCACCGACCCCTCGAACTTCCGTGCCGTCAAGCATCTGGATGCCTGGCTGAAGGCCCGCGGCGTCATCGGCCTCTGCGGCATCGACACCCGCGCCCTGACGGCATGGATCCGCGAAAACGGTGCGCCGAACGCCGTTATCGCCCATGATCCGAACGGCGTCTTCGATATCGAAGCGCTGAAAGCGGAAGCCAAGGCGTGGAGCGGCCTTGTGGGCCTCGATCTCGCCATCGAAGCCACCTCCGGCCAATCCTCCACCTGGGCCGAAACGCCGTGGGTCTGGAACAAGGGCTATGGCACGCTCGGCGAAGCCGATGCGAAATATCATGTTGTCTGCGTCGATTTCGGCGTCAAGCGCAACATCCTGCGCCTGTTTGCCGGTCTCGATTGCAAGGTCACGGTCGTTCCGGCACAGACCTCGGCTGAAGACATCATGGCGCTGAAGCCGGATGGCGTGTTCCTGTCCAACGGCCCCGGAGACCCGGCCGCAACGGGCGAGTATGCCGTTCCCGTCATCCAGAACCTCATCAAGACCGATCTGCCGATCTTCGGCATCTGCCTCGGACACCAGATGCTCGGCCTTGCGGTCGGCGCCAAGACCGAAAAGATGCATCAGGGCCATCACGGCGCGAACCATCCGGTCAAAGACTTCACGACCGGCAAGGTTGAAATTGTCTCGATGAACCACGGCTTTGCGGTGGATACAAAATCGCTGCCCGAGGGCGTCGAAGAGACCCATATCTCGCTGTTCGACGGCACCAATTGCGGCCTTCGCATCACCGGCAAGCCGGTCTTCTCGGTCCAGCACCACCCGGAAGCATCGCCGGGCCCGCAGGACAGCCACTATCTCTTCCGCCGCTTCGTCAACCTGCTGCGCGAGAAGAAGGGTGAGGCAGCGCTCGCCGAGCGCTGATACTTTTCCAATCCAGACGTTACATGCGGCCCGCTTCTCAGCGGGCCGTTTTCATTTCACGCTTCACCAAAAGCACAAAGCGAATGGTGAGAAGAACCGCGGCTGTCGAAAGACCGATCACGAAGCCGAACCAGACACCGCGCCCACCAAAGCCGAGCGGGAAAGCCATGGTCCAGGCGAGCGCCAGCCCGATCGGCCAATAGGAAATGAGCGCCAGCATCGCCGGTATGCGCGCATCCTTCAATCCGCGCAGCAGGCCCGCCGTGACCGCCTGAATGCCATCGACGAGCTGGAAGATGCCGGCAATCACCACGAGGCTGCTGGCATAAGCGAGCACCTCGGCGGCCTCCGGCAATTTCGGATCGAGGAACCACTTCGCCAGGAATTCCGGCACCGCCGCAAACAGGATGCCGCCGCAAATGGCGATGCCGCAGGCGATGGCGTAAATCATGATCGAGGCGCGGATGAGATTCCTGAAATCCCCCTGCCCCCGCGCCACGCCCACACGAACCGTCGCCGCCTGCGAAAGACCAAGCGGAATCATGAAAGCGATGGAGGCGAGCTGCAGGGCAATGCCGTGAGCGGCAAGCTGCACCGTGCCGATCTGCCCCATCAGGATCGAGGCAGCCGCAAACAGGGTCACCTCTGCAAGAATGGTGATGCTGATCGGCAGGCCGAGACGGAGCACTTCAAACAGCGCATGCCAATCCGGCCGCCAGAAGCGCACGAAGAGCTCGTATTTCTTCGTTTCCTCCCGCGTCTGCACATAAGCGACGATGAAGATGAAGCTGAAGGCGTTGACGATGACAGCGACGACGGCCGCGCCATTCATGCCCATGGCGGGTAGGCCGAAATGGCCAAAAACCAGCGCATAAGCCAGGATACCATTCATCACCAGCATGATGATGGTGGCATAAAGAATAATGCCCGCCCGGCCGATGGCGCTGACAAGGCCGCGCAGCACATAAAACAGCAGTGCCGGCAGCAGGCCGAACTTGGCGATGGCGAGATAATGGCCCGTCAGCGACGCCACATCCGGGTTCTGCCCGAGCGCAACCAGAATCCGCTCGGCATTCATGAAGATCGGCAGCGTCAGAAGCCAGTATGCGATCGCCACCCACATGCCCATGCGCAGCGAGCGGCGCGCAGATGTTGCATCGCCTTGTCCGTAAGCCTGCGCCACCATGGGCACAACGGCGACAGAGAAGCCCGTACCAAAAATAAAGACGACAAAAAAGAACTGCCCGGCCAGCACCATCGCCGCAAGCTTCTCAGCCCCCAGCTGACCGACGATCACCATATCGGTGGTATGGATGCCAAGTTGCGCGAGCTGCGCGCCAATAAGAGGAATTCCGAGAACAAGCGTAGCCTTGAAATGCGAAAACCACGACCCCGATCCGGACGGAACGGTTCCAGCAACAACCGACGAAGACATTGTATTTCACCCGAACATTGGCCGTTGCCCGCGATTTGCGCAACGGCAGCTCGAGATGAATAAAATAATCGCTGCCTCCACGCAACCGGCAGCAGTGGATGGTTAAAAATTAAGCAGCAACGACGCGTTACCGCAAGGTCGGAAAAGACGCACCATCTAAACATAAGTTTAGTCGAATTTTACCATTCATCATTATTCGTTAGAACATCTGAGAGTGCTTTTAAAATCATAAGCTGCATGACGCAGAATATTCCCGCCTTTGAGGCATGTTTTCCCAACCACTGTTCATGATGACCTTATCGGTACATCCGGCTTCAAGGATCTGTAGCTTGCCGAAGAAAACAAATCTCATGACGCGCATTCTTGTTGCCGCGTCATCTCTCGTCGTCGCTGCCTTTGCGGGCTTCTCATATTATATCGACAGTCTGCAGCATCGGGTAACAACCGAAGCCGTGGCGGACAATATTGATTCCTCCGGCAAGCAGGCAGCGCAAAGCATCGCCAACTGGTTGAACGGCCGCATCATGCTGACGGAGACCGTGGCAAAGACGCTTGCCAAGCTTCCGGAAGACGGTGCCAAGCTGGCGTTCCTGGAAAACGACGTGCTGACAGCGCAGTTCATGTCGACCTATTTCGGCAATGCCGAGACCGGCACCTTCACCACCTTCCCCAAGACACCGCTGCCGGAGGGTTACGATCCGCGCAAACGCCCATGGTATCTGGATGCTGTGAAGGCTGGCAAAACTGTTCTCACCGAGCCCTATAATGACGCCTCGACCGGCGGGCTCATCATCACGGCCGCAATTCCGGTCTCCGTCAACGGCAAGCTTGCCGGGGTGACAGGCAGCGATTTCTCGCTCGACTCCCTGGTCAAGATGATCACGTCCGTGGATGCCGGCAAGGACGGATATGCCTTCCTCGTCAGCAAGGACGGCAAGATCCTCATCCACCCCGATGCAAAATTCGTCGACAAGCCGCTGACCGATCTCTTCAAGGTCAATACGCCGGCAATTTCCTCCGCCATTTCCCAGACCGAAATCGACGGCAAGGGCAAGATCACGAGCTTCATTCCGGTTGCGGGCCTGCCTTCGGTCGACTGGTATCTCGGCTTCGTCGTCGATTCGGATATTGCCTATGGCGCCATCGGACAGTTCCGCATGGCCGCGACCATCGCCACTATTCTCGCGGCAGCCATCATGATCGGCCTTCTCGCCACAGTTCTGTCTCGCTTCATCGTTCGCCCGGTGACGCAGATGACATCTGCCATGGAAGGCTTGGCTGCCGGCAACCTCGATGTCGCCATTCCCGGCCAGGAACGCACCGACCAGATCGGCTCCATGGCTGCGGCCGTTGCCGTGTTCCGCTCGAACGCCATGGAGCGCCTGCGGCTTGAAGGAGATGCCGAAGAAAACCGCACGCTTTCAGAACAGGAGCGCAACGAGCGGGAACGACTGGCAGCCAAGGACGCGGCGGATATTCAGTTCGCCGTCGATTCGCTGGCGAAGGGCCTTGCTCATCTCTCCAACGGCGATCTCAATTACCGTATCGATACGCCGTTTGTGTCCCGCATCGACCGCCTGCGCGACGATTTCAACAATTCCGTCGCCAAGCTGAACGCTGCGCTCAGCACCGTCGGGCAGAACGCGCTTGCGATCGATGCCGGCGCCGGCGAAATCCGCCAGTCGGCCGACGACCTGGCCCGCCGCACCGAACAGCAGGCCGCTTCAGTTGAGGAAACAGCGGCGGCTCTCGAGGAGATCACGACGACGGTCAAGGATTCCGCGCGCCGTGCGGAAGAAGTCGGCCGTCTGGTTGATCGCGCGCGCAGCAATGCCGAGCAGTCGGGCGTCATCGTGGAAGATGCCGTCCGCGCCATGGAAGGCATCGAGAAATCATCGTCCGAGATCAGCAACATCATCGGCGTCATCGACGAGATCGCGTTCCAGACGAACCTGCTCGCGCTCAACGCCGGTGTCGAGGCCGCCCGCGCCGGTGAAGCCGGCAAAGGATTTGCCGTTGTTGCGCAGGAAGTCCGCGAGCTTGCTCAGCGCTCCGCCAATGCGGCAAAGGAGATCAAGACGCTGATCAATGCCTCGACCTCGCAGGTGCAGTCCGGCGTCGAACTTGTCGGCAACGCCGGCAAGGCGCTCGAAACCATCGTCCGCGAAGTGCAGGAGATCAACCGCCATATAGACGCCATCGTCACCGCATCACGCGAACAGTCGACCGGCCTTCAGGAAATCAACACCGCCATCAACACCATCGATCAGGGCACGCAGCAGAACGCCGCCATGGTCGAGGAGCAGACGGCAGCAAGCCATGGCCTCGCTTCGGAAGCGGCGGCGCTCAACGAGCTGCTTGCGCAGTTCCAGCTCGCCACGGCCTCGCGGCGGCAGGCGGAATATGGGCGTGCTGCCTAGAGGGAAAACGATATTGGCCCGGTCATTATAGCACCGGATCATGGCCAACCGTCACCCACTCTCGACGTCATCCTCGGGCTTGTCCCGAGGATCCAACCACATCTCGTATAAAAAAATGGGTTGCAGATGCTCGGGACAAGCCCGAGCATGACGGAGGAGAGGTTCCAGCCTGCTTCTCACGAATCTCATGGCCGGGACAATCCGGCCATTTTTCTTCGCCACCTCCGGCAATAGACCATTTCCGCCATCGACCCGATCCGCTAGAGCTTGATCGATCATCATAATGGGGAGGAATCTATGCTGGAACTGATGTGGCGCGGCATTGCCATGGGCATTGGCGGCACCTTATTTATGGATATATGGGCAATCGTATTGCACCGGTTCTTTGGCCAGTCCGCCCCCAACTGGGCACCGGTGGGACGCTGGTTCTGGCATGTGCCGAAAGGCCGGATATTTCACGACAGCATCGCCGCGGCTGAACCCTATGAGCACGAACTGGCGCTCGGCTGGATCTCGCACTACGCGGTCGGCATCCTTTACGGCATCGTTCTCGCGCTGGTCGTCCCAACCGCATGGTTTGCCAATCCGTCCTTCATCGAGCCGTGGATCGTCGGCATCGTTACCGTCGGCGCGGGCTGGTTTCTGCTGCAACCGGGGCTGGGTATCGGCTGGGCGGCAGCGAAGACGCCGAACCCCACAAAGGTTCGCATCATGAACCTTGTCGCCCACACGGTTTTTGCGCTCGGCATGTATGCCGTCGCACTCCTGATGCGTTGATGAAAAAAGGGGGCTCATCGGCCCCCTTTTTCAGTGCTATTCTCAGATATTAGCCGAGAACGTATCGCAGTCCTCGACACGACCGCTCTGGAAACCGCGCTTGAACCATTCAACGCGCTGCGCCGAGGTGCCGTGGTTGAAACTGTCCGGCACCACGTAACCCTGCGTCTGCTTCTGCAACGTGTCGTCGCCGATCTGGTGAGCGGCGTTCAGGGCCTCTTCAAGATCGCCGGTTTCAAGAATGCCTTTTTGCTCGGTGAACTTGCCCCAGATGCCGGCGTAGCAATCTGCCTGAAGCTCCACGCGCACCGACATCTTGTTCGCATCCGTCTCGCTCATCGACTGGCGGCGACGGTTGAACTCCGGCAGGACGCCCGTCAGGTTCTGGACATGGTGGCCAACCTCATGGGCGATGACGTAGGCCTGCGCAAAATCGCCTGAGGCGCCGAAACGCTTGTCCAGTTCATTAAAAAAGCTGGTGTCGAGATAGACCTTGCGGTCGTTCGGGCAATAGAACGGGCCGCTCGCCGCCGACGCAGAGCCGCAAGCCGAAGCGACCCGGCCTGAAAAGAGCACGAGCGTGGGTTTCTGGTAGGTCTCGCCAGCAGACTGGAAGATGCCGCTCCAGGTGTCTTCCGTCTCAGCGAGCACCGTGCGCACGAAAGCTGTCGTCTCATCTGACGATTGGCCCTGCGGACGGGTGCCGGACTGCTGCGTGGTGCCGCCACCATCCATGGAAAGATCACCGCCGGTCAGCAGTGTCAGCGGGTTGATGCCGAGAACCCAGCTGATCAGAAGGATGACCAGAAGGCCGCCGATGCCGATGCCGCCGCCACGACGGCCGATGGGTATACGCATGCCGCCACGCGAAAATGGATCTCCACCGGGACCCGCGGACATTCCACGACGATCCTCGATATTGTCCGACTGGCGGCGCCCTCTCCATTCCATGATAGTCTCCCCGAAACTTGCCTCACGAGCTGCTTTATAACAGCAATCTAATAAAGTTTGTTCCGGAAGAACATGGTCGATGCGGAGGCGGCGGGGTTATAAGCCCGCCCCCCATCTTCTTTGGCTGGGCAACACCAGGAACACGAGAAGTGTCATCGTCAGTCGCCCTTACACCTCGGCGGTACAGGCCCGTTTTGCCGCGCTTGCCCCTGCCCGTTAAGAGTTTCTGTCGATTCCGGAATTTATGGGGTTCCGTTCTCAAAAACATTTGCCTATAAGCCGCTTCTAGCCTGAAAACATTTGAATTGCGCTCCCCGGCCGGTGATCTTCCACCCTGGCCGGTGTTTTGCGCAACCGAAAAGCGGAACGAGAGAGCCCATGCCGAAGCGCCAAGATATCAAGTCCATCCTCATCATCGGCGCGGGACCGATCGTTATCGGTCAGGCATGTGAATTCGATTACTCCGGTACGCAGGCCTGCAAGGCGCTGAAGGAAGAGGGTTACCGGGTCATCCTGGTCAACTCCAACCCGGCCACCATCATGACCGATCCGGGTCTTGCCGACGCCACTTATGTCGAGCCGATTACCCCTGAGGTCGTGGCCAAGATCATCGCCAAGGAGCGCCCGGACGCGCTGCTACCGACCATGGGCGGCCAGACCGCGCTCAACACCGCGCTTTCTCTCAAGCGCATGGGCGTTCTCGACCGCTACAATGTCGAAATGATCGGCGCGAAGCCCGAAGCCATCGACATGGCCGAAGACCGCGCGCTCTTCCGCGAAGCCATGGCCCGCATCGGCCTTGAAACCCCGCGCTCGATGCTCGCCAACGCCACCGAAATCAAGGATGCCGACCGCAAGAAGCATGAAGCTGCGCGGGCGGAACTGAAGGGCAAGCTCTCCGGCCCGGACCTCGACAAGGCGCTGGACGAGCTGGAAAACCAGTGGAACCTCGGCGAAACCGACCGCAAGCAGCGTTACATGGCCCACGCCATGGCCATTGCCGCCCAGGCCATCGATCATGTCGGCCTGCCCGCCATCATCCGCCCATCCTTCACGCTCGGCGGCACCGGCGGCGGCATCGCCTATAACCGTTCGGAATTCTTCGACATCGTCTCTGGTGGTCTCGACGCCTCGCCGACCACGGAAGTTCTGGTCGAAGAATCGGTTCTCGGCTGGAAGGAATATGAGATGGAAGTCGTCCGCGACAAGGCGGACAATTGCATCATCATCTGCTCCATCGAAAACATCGATCCGATGGGCGTCCATACCGGCGACTCGATCACCGTCGCGCCGGCGCTGACGCTGACGGACAAGGAATACCAGATCATGCGCAACGCCTCGATTGCGGTGCTGCGTGAGATCGGCGTTGAGACCGGCGGCTCCAACGTGCAGTTCGCCGTCAATCCGAAGGACGGCCGCCTCGTCGTCATCGAAATGAACCCGCGCGTGTCGCGCTCTTCTGCGCTGGCTTCCAAGGCAACCGGCTTCCCGATCGCCAAGATCGCCGCCAAACTCGCTATCGGTTACACGCTGGACGAGCTGGAAAACGACATCACCGGCGGTGCGACCCCGGCGTCGTTCGAACCTTCCATCGACTACGTCGTCACCAAGATCCCGCGTTTCGCCTTCGAGAAATTCCCCGGCGCCTCGCCAATCCTCACCACCGCCATGAAGTCGGTCGGTGAAGTCATGGCCATCGGCCGCACCTTCGCGGAATCGCTGCAGAAAGCGCTACGTGGCCTCGAAACCGGTCTCACCGGTCTCGATGAAATCGAAATTCCCGGCTTCGAAGAAGGCGAAGGCTCCAAGAACGCGATCCGCGCCGCCATCGGCACACCGACGCCGGATCGCCTGCGCATGGTCGTCCAGGCGCTGCGCATGGGCATGAGCGAAGAGGAAGTCCACGAAAACTCGAAGATCGACCCGTGGTTCATCGCACAGTTCAAGGCCATCGTGGATACGGAAGCCCGCATCCGCGAGCATGGGCTGCCGCAGGATGCCGAAAATCTGCGCATGCTGAAAGCCATGGGTTTCTCCGACGCCCGCCTCGCCAGCCTGACGTCCAAGCGCCCGAAGGAAGTGGCCGAGCTGCGCAACAGCCTGAACGTGCGCCCAGTCTTCAAGCGCATCGACACCTGTGCGGCCGAATTCGCCTCGCCGACTGCTTACATGTATTCGACCTATGAAATTCCCTTCGTCGGCGCTGCCCGCTCTGAAGCGCAGGTTTCCGACCGCAAGAAGGTGGTCATCCTCGGCGGCGGTCCGAACCGTATCGGCCAGGGCATCGAGTTCGATTATTGCTGCTGCCATGCCGCCTTCGCGCTGAAGGACGCCGGCTTCGAGGCGATCATGATCAACTGCAACCCGGAAACGGTGTCTACCGACTACGACACCTCCGACCGCCTCTATTTCGAGCCGCTGACGGCTGAAGACGTGATCGAGATCATGCGCGCCGAACAGGAAAAGGGTGAGCTCGTCGGCGTCATCGTGCAGTTCGGCGGCCAGACCCCGCTGAAGCTCGCAGAAGCGCTTGAAAAGAACGGTATTCCGATCCTCGGCACCGCGCCTGACATGATCGACCTCGCAGAAGACCGCGATCGCTTCCAGAAGCTGCTGATGAAGCTCGATCTCGCCCAGCCGAACAACGGCATCGCCTATTCGGTCGAGCAGGCCCGCCTCGTCGCCTCGGAAATCGGCTTCCCGCTGGTCGTTCGCCCGTCCTACGTTCTGGGTGGCCGCGCCATGCAGATCATCCATTCGGAAGGTCAGCTCCAGACCTACCTGCTCGACACGGTTCCGGGGCTCGTTCCCGAAGACATCAAGCAGCGTTACCCGAACGACAAGACCGGCCAGATCAACACCCTGCTCGGCAAGAACCCACTGCTGTTCGACAGCTACCTGACCAACGCCGTCGAAGTGGACGTCGACGCGCTGTGCGATGGCGAAAACGTCTTCGTATCCGGCATCATGGAGCACATCGAAGAGGCTGGCATCCACTCGGGCGACTCGGCCTGCTCGCTGCCTTCGCGTTCGCTGTCGAAGGAAACGCTCGACGAACTGGAACGCCAGACGACCGCTCTTGCCAAGGCGCTCAAGGTTGGCGGCCTGATGAACGTTCAATACGCCATCAAGGACGGCACGATCTACGTTCTCGAAGTCAACCCGCGCGCCTCGCGTACCGTGCCATTTGTCGCAAAAACCATCGGCGCGCCGATCGCCAAGATTGCCGCCCGCGTCATGGCCGGCGAAAAGCTTGGCCCGGCAATTGCCGCTTATGGCGAGAAGCCCGATCCGCGTAACCTCAAGCACATTGCCGTCAAGGAAGCCGTCTTCCCCTTCGCGCGCTTCCCGGGCGTCGACATCCTGCTTGGACCGGAAATGCGCTCGACCGGTGAAGTCATCGGCCTCGACACGGATTTCGCGCTCGCCTTCGCCAAGAGCCAGCTCGGCGCCGGTGTCGACCTGCCGCGCTCCGGCGCGGTCTTCGTCTCGGTGCGTGACGAGGACAAGGAAGGCGTTCTGCCCGCCATCCGCATTCTCGTGGAAAGCGGATTCAGAGTGCTGGCGACCGGCGGCACCCAGCGTTTCCTTGCCGAAAAGGGCATCAACGCCGAGAAGATCAACAAGGTGCAGGAAGGCCGTCCGCATATCGAAGACGCCATCCGCAACCGTCAGGTCCAGCTGGTCATCAACACCACCGACAGCAACAAGGCGATTTCGGACAGCAAGTCGCTGCGCCGCGCCACGCTGATGCAGAAGGTGCCTTATTACACGACGATGGCGGGTGCGGAAGCAGCAGCCCTTGCCATCCAGGCGCTGAAGGCCGGAAATCTGGAAGTGAAGCCGCTGCAGAGCTACTTCAACTAAGTACTCCGAGTTCAGCCCTCTATAAAACGCCGCGAGCCACCGGGCTCGCGGCGTTTTTGCATTGCGTAATCCAGCTGTCATCCGGCAGCGGTATCAAGACCGCGATCCCCGCGGATCGCCGGCAGTGACGTCTGCAGCATCGGATAACGCGGTTTCCTTAAATGAACCGACCATGCGTCAGCGGCAATGTTGACGCGCCAGCCCCTTCAACAGCAATCAGCCTCAACAACCGTCTTGATCCGATACCAATTTATGATATCATAAATACATCATTTTTTATGAGGTTTTCATGTCGTCTTCTATTACAGATAAACCGGTTTCCACCCATCACGGCTATGTTGCCGTAAGCCTGATCATTGCGGCGATCGCCATTGCCATCGGCATGCTCGCCTATCAGATCCATATCTGGCAGTCGTTCGGCGCGTTTTCCTTCCTGCCACTGCTGGTCTCGGCCCTGCTGATTGGCGTCGCGGTCCTCATCGGCTTCGGCGTCTTCATGATCCAGCCGAACGAAAGCGCGGTCTTTACCCTCTTCGGCAAATATCAGGGCACCGATCAGTCAACCGGGCTTCGCTGGATGAATCCCTTCTTTAGCATTCAGCGTATCTCCCGTCGTCTCCAGACCCACCACATCGAATCGATCAAGGTCAATGATGCGGCGGGCAATCCGATAGAGATCGGAGCCGCGCTTGTTTGGCATGTCGGAGATTGCGCAAAGGCGCTTCTGGAAGTCGACGATTTCAAGAATTTCGTCGCCATGCAGGCAGAAACCGCCCTTCGCAAAATCGCCAGCCAGCACCCTTATGACGACTGGTTAGGAGGTGACGAGGGATCTGGCGCTCAGGCTATCGTTTCGCTGCGCGATGGCGGGGAAGATATAACCGTCAACCTCGTTGCTGAACTGCGCAATCGGGTCGCCGCCGCGGGCATCGAGGTCACCGACGCCCGCATCACGCACCTTGCCTACGCACCGGAAATCGCAAGCTCCATGCTGCGACGCCAGCAGGCGGCGGCGGTCATCGCGGCGCGACGCACGATCGTCAAGGGTGCCGTTGAGCTTGTAAAGGAAGCGCTTATGGGCTTGAAAGAGAAGAACATCGAAATCGACCACGAACGTCAGGCCGCCATGGTCTCCAACATGCTTGTCGTCCTCGTCGGCGAAAAGGACGCAACGCCGGTTATCAACGCCGGAACATTGTACGGATAAGAATGATGGCAGGGCGCCCGCCCGGTCCCGAGCGAACAGCATTTCCGCTCCGGATCGAACCTAAAATTCTCGAAGCGGTCAAACGCTCTGCAAGTTCAGACTTGCGGAGCGTCAACGCTCAGATCGAAATCCTGCTGCGCGAAGCGCTCTCCCGGCGGGGCGTGCTGGGCAAGAGCGACGACGGGTCGTAGCCGCCGCGACGAGAACATACTGATGCTTGACCATGTCTGCACTGGAGTTCTTCAGGCGGCCAGCGCTTCCCGCACGCAGTTTCGGCCTTCGCTCTTGGCCCGGTAGAGCGCGCGGTCGGCCATCTCGGCCAGTGCCTGGAGATCACAATCCGCGTCGCCGCCCGTGGCGACGCCGATGCTGATGGTCACGGCGATCCGCAACCCGCCACAATCCACTTCGTTTAAAGCGACCGCGTTGCGAATGCGCTCTCCGATCATCGTGGCCCGTTCGCTGCCTGCGCTGGGAAGAAAAATGATAAACTCCTCGCCGCCATATCGGGCGAGCACGTCCCCTCCCCTGATACTGCCGCCAATGCGCTTCGCCACTTCCTGCAGCACGCTATCTCCGACCGCATGGCCGAAACGATCGTTGATGGACTTGAAGTGATCGATATCCAGCAGCATCGCCGCGTCTGTCGGTTCAGGCTTTGCCGGCATCGTCTGGAAGAAAAAGCGCCTGTTCTTCACGCCCGTGAGCGGATCGGTATTGGCAAGCACCAGAAGTTTTCGTTCGGAGCGTTCCGCAACCAGCATCATCACGAAGAGCGCGATCGCAAAATTCAGCATGATGATGAGGAAAAACGCATTGACGATATTGATGGAGGCGAGGGAGGGCGAAAGCAGGCCTTTGACAACTGAAAGCGAAATCAGCCCGGAAAGACCGGTGATGACACCAAGAGCAACACGCGAAAGCAGCGGCTCCTTCTGCCAACCGATAAGCAGCACCCATGCTGCACTAAGATAGACCAGCGCCGCGCATGCGTTGAAGAGCATCGCGCGCAACGCATTGTTCTCCGCCACCTGAAAGGCAATGATGATGCCGATCACGGCGACGAGACAGGTCATCGTCAAGGTCTTGCGCGTCACCCTTCGCCCGTCGCTCAGTGTCTTCAGGCCGAGCCAGATCAGCATGTAACCCGCGATGCCGAAGATGACGCTGCCGAGCTGCCACACGGCGGGCGGCACGATTTTCCACTCGCCATAGCCGGCAAGCGTGGAGCCCACCGTCATTGCCGCAAAACCCGCCGCCAGCGTAATGGGGCCACGCAGCCCCCTGTTGGTCAGCATCAAATAGATGAAACTCAACAGGCCCACGATATAGGAGCATTTCTGCATCAAAATGACTGTTGCGAGGTCAAGTTCGCCAAGCATAATATGTCCATCTATAAATATTTTGACGGGACATATAAAATGAATCGCATAAGTTTCAATTAAAACGAAAACTTAACGACACGTAAAAACACGCGCCGCGGGTTCTGTCATGAATAAAGGCAATCCAGAACGTAATTTTATTCGAATTTACTTACATAAAGCATATCGTTCTTGAATTTCGTCATTTCCATATCTTTTCGCTGTGCATCGGGGATGCGAAGAAGATAGGAAGGGTGCACGGTGATAAAAAGCGTCCTGCCCTCGTCCATCGGCAGCGGACGACCGCGCAACTCCGTGACTTTCTCCTTGCTGCCGGTCAGTGCGTAATGCGCCGTCGCACCCATGGCGACGATGAGCTTCGGCCGCACGAGCGCGATTTCCTGATTGAGCCACCAACGGCACTGCTCAACTTCACCGGCATTCGGCCGCTGGTGAATGCGCCGTTTGCCGCGGGATTCATATTTGAAGTGTTTGACGGCATTGGTGACGTAAAGGCTGTTGCGCTCGATGCCGACCTCGGCAAGCGTGCGATCAAAAAGCTGGCCAGCGGGACCGACAAAGGGTTTGCCTGCAAGATCCTCGTGATCACCGGGTTGCTCGCCAACGATCATGATCTTTGCGTTTTCAGGACCGGCGCCGAATACCGTCTGAGTGGCATTGCAATGCAACGGGCAGCGCGTGCAATGACTTGCCTCCCGCGCCAGCGAGGTGAGCGTGCCATCAGGCATCGGTTGCGGCATCTCACGCGCAGCCGCTGCCGCCTGCAGCCTATGGTGAAACGGCTGTGGCTGGCTTGCCGCCTTGGCAGCCATCTCCAGCACCCGCGCCTCCGCGCCGAGAATAAGGTCGGGAATGAGATCGGCCTCGGGCAGGTTCTTCCAGTATTTTTTCGGCATTTCCGCCGTCATGGCTTTGATTTTGAGACGCGCCGGATTGAATATATTGGCGTAATAGGTCCGCCATAGTTCATCCGTCTCATCGGTGAGATCGGGCTTCTCGGCTGGCTGCCGCGACGTCTGAAGCGCGGTCCCATCCCAACGCGCAGACCCGTGCGGCGTGGCGATCAGCCAGTCCATGTCGGTAAATCGGCGCTGAAAAAACGGCGCTGTCCGCTCCACGATGAAATGGTCCGGCTCGAACCAGGCGATAAACCGCCGCCGCCCACCCTGCCCTTGCGGCAGAGGCAACTCCTTGAAGCGAACGAAAGCCGTCATCTTGTGACAGTCGCGGCGCACCGATTTCTCCAGTAGCCGCGCCTCGGCGACATCTGGGTCCGACTTGAACTGCAACAGGGCGCGATCCTGCCTCAGCCGCCACAACAGCCTGTAAAGCAAAGCAAATCGCCCCGGATCGCTGTGGCAGATGACCGCCTGCGCAAGCGCAACAAACGAAGCCGGCACGGAAATCTCGGCAGTGCCCGGCTTGAACGGAGGGAGAGGATCGCCGGCAAAGTCCAGCAACCCGGCCATGTCCCCGCGTAACCGCCAGTCGATCCGCTCGGGTGGGATATCCCCGGCAAGTGCCGCCCGGGCAGCGTCCCGCCACTCGCCAAACTCGCCCCGCCCCTCAAGGATCGGCCCATACATCACAGAAGCGACAATTGTTCAGGCTGCGGCGCAAACATGGCGCGCAGATCCGGCCGCTCGGTCAGCTTGCCCGGCGTCCAGCCCTCCGCAACGATAAAGGCCTTCACCTTCTTGAGAGAAACGCCAAAGCGGGCGACATCCTCCAGCCTTAACCGCCGGAAGCGCCGCGAAGACAAGATGGACGCAACCGTCTTCGTGCCGAAACCAGGGACACGCAGGAGGATTTCACGATCTGCAACGTTGATATCCACGGGAAACCGCTCACGATGTTTCAACGCCCAGGCAAGCTTCGGATCAATATCGAGATCCAGCATGCCGTCTCCGCCAATCGCCGTGATTTCGCCGATATCGAAACCGTAAAAACGATAAAGCCAATCGGCCTGGTAAAGCCTATGCTCTCGCATCAGCGGCGGCTTGATGAGCGGCAGGTTTTTCGATGAATCCGGAATGGGGCTGAAGGCCGAATAATAGACACGTCGCAAGCCGTAGCTGCCATAGAGCCGGGCGCTGGTGGAGAGAATGGTGCTGTCGTCAGCCCCATCGGCCCCCACGATCATCTGCGTGCTCTGCCCGGCCGGGGCAAAACGCTTTCTCTTTCTCGTCCTGACAGTTGGCTCCCCCGCCTCCTCTATCTTCAATCGGATATCAGCCATCGAGCGGCGGATGTTGGCCGGCTGCTTCTCCGGTGCGAAACGGCCAATGCCGCTGTCGGTCGGCAATTCAATATTGATGGAAAGGCGGTCCGCATAAAGCCCTGCCTCCTCGATGAGTTTGGGCGATGCTTCCGGAATGGATTTCAGATGGATGTAACCGCGAAAACCATGCGTCACGCGCAGCTCGCGAGCAACGCGCACCATCTCTTCCATCGTATGATCTGACGACCGGATGATGCCCGACGACAGAAAAAGCCCCTCAATGTAGTTGCGCCGGTAAAACTCGAGCGTAAGCCAGACCACTTCTTCCGGCGTGAAGCGCGCCCGCTCCACATTGCTGGACGACCGGTTGATGCAATAGGCGCAATCATAAATGCAGAAATTGGTGAGCAAGATCTTCAGGAGCGAAATGCAGCGTCCATCGGGAGCGTAAGCATGGCAAATGCCCGACCCTTCCGTGGAACCCAGACCGCCTGATGCTGCAGAGTTTCGTTTGGTCGTGCCACTCGATGCGCAGGACGCGTCGTACTTCGCCGCGTCGGAGAGAATGGCCAGCCGTTGCCTGATCGACTTCTTCATGGATATGTTCTCTATATGTTCTATTGAAGATTGTCAATCTTGAGGAACAAGATATTGATAATATTATGGAATAATCACGCCTCAAATTTGCTGGCCTTTCGCGGTCGTCTTCTGATATAGTCGGCTCAGATTTGATTTTGGCATGGTTCCGGAGTTCCTCTCCGGAACCTGTTTCTTTTTGTGTCTGCAAGTAAAGCGACCGGAATGCGAAGGATAAAAAAATGGTAGAAAAAGTACCGATGACTCAGGGTGGATTCGTCAAGCTTCAGGAGGAGCTTCGCTGGCGCCAGCAGGAGGAACGCCCCCGTATCATCGAGGCGATTGCGGAAGCGCGCGCTCACGGCGACCTTTCGGAAAATGCCGAGTACCATGCTGCCAAGGAAGCCCAGAGCCACAATGAAGGCCGCATCACCGAACTCGAGGACCTGACGGCGCGCGCCGAAGTCATCGACCTGTCGAAAATGTCGGGCTCGAAGATCAAGTTCGGCGCCACGGTCAAGCTGGTTGACGAAGACAGCGATGAGGAAAAGACCTACCAGATCGTCGGCGATCAGGAGGCCGACGTGAAGGCCGGCCGCATCTCCATCTCTTCCCCCATCGCCCGCGCCCTGATAGGCAAGGAAGTCGGCGACAGCATCGAAGTCAACGCGCCCGGCGGCGCCAAGGGCTACGAAATTCTCGCGGTTCAGTGGGGCTGATCAGCCCCATGCAATGCGCCCATCCGGGCGCATTGTTTTTCAGCGCCACAGATTTCTGAAATCAGCCGCAGAGACGGAAGCCGAGCTTGTCCAACGTCAGTCTGAAAGATGTGCAGGTGCTTGCGCCGAATTTCAAGCGCAGGCTCTCCGGCGTGACCTCCACCATCGTTCAACTGATACCGGTGCAGAACCGGCTGGGGCAGAAGGTCGCCGTCATCGGTCCCGGTCTGCCGCCGCATCTGCCGCATGTTCGCTTTCGCGACCTTTGGCAGCTATGGCGAAATGGCCCGTTTGGCGGCCCGCGCGTGTGGCATGCACGCCGTAACCTGGAAATGCTGCCCGGCATCATCATGCGGGATGTGCTGCGCATGAAGGTGAAGCTGCTCTTTACCTCAGCGGCGCAGAGGCGACATTCCGCCTATACGCGCTTCCTGATTTCGAAGATGGATGCCGTTGTTGCCACCAACGGCCGTTCCGGCTCGTTTCTGGAAGTGCCGCATCGAGTCGTCATGCACGGCGTCGATACCGACCTCTTCCATCCCCCAGCGGGCCCGGACGACACGATGGCAGCAGCGGGCCTGCCCGGACACTATCTCATCGGCTGCTTCGGACGCGTGCGCCATCAGAAGGGCACGGACCTGTTCGTGCGTGCGATGATCGAACTGTTGCCGCATTACCCTGAGTGGACGGCGGTTGTTTCCGGGCGGGTGACGAAGGAACACACGGATTTTGGCGACAAGCTCGTCGCCGATGTCGCAGCGGCCGGTTTGGCGGAGCGTATCGTCTTTCAGGGCGAGGTTGACGACATCAAGCCGTGGTACCGGCGCTTGAGCCTTTACGTCGCACCATCGCGCAACGAGGGTTTCGGTCTCACGCCGCTCGAAGCCATGGCCTCGCAGACAGCCGTGGTTGCGAGCAATGCCGGCGCCTATGAAGAAATGATTGTTGAGGGCCAGACCGGCGCCGTTGTCGCGGCGGGAGATTACCCAGCACTCCGCGATGCGATAAAGCCCTATCTTGCCGATCCCGATCGCGCAAAGGTGCATGGCAGCGCCGGGCTCGCCCATGTCCGCATGGCTTTTCCGCTTGAAAAAGAAGCGACCAGCCTGGGCGACGTCTACGACGCCCTACGGCGTGCGTGACGCGGCCAGCGCGTCAATTTCGACAGGTTCGTATCAGATTTCCACGAGGCCGACGCGCTTGACCTGACGGATGGTCAGCATCGTGCGCACCGTATCGACGTTCTCATCCGCGGTGAGGACCTCGATGACGAAATCCTGAAACTCCGTCAGGTTTTTTGCCACGCAATGCAGCAGGAAGTCGCTTTCGCCTGAGACCATCCAGGCCTGCCGCACCAGTGACCAGCCGGCGGTTGCCGCCGCAAAAGCCTTCAGATTGCTGTCCGACTGTCGCTTGAGGCCGATCATGCAGAAGGCGACAAGATCAAAACCGAGCTTCGGGGCATTCAACATGGCGTGATATCCCTCGATCACGCCCGCCTCTTCCAGCTTGCGAACGCGTCTCAGGCACGGGGGAGCCGAGATGCCGACCCGTTCGGCGAGTTCCACATTGGTCATGCGCCCGTCGCGCTGCAATTCGCGCAGGATTTTCAGATCGATGGCATCGAGTTCGACGCTGGTCACGAAAGAGTACCTCGTTAAGGTGGAGAACTTCCTTGTACTATCCGGCGCGGGATTCGCAACATTATGACGCTGCCCGGTCACAAAATTGCGCAGACATCCACAACTGCCTTGTTGGTAACGCAAGGCTGCCCTTGAATAAAGACACTAGACAACCTTAAATACCGGGCAACGAAGGGGTTGCGGCCCGTCCGCCGTCCTGCGGCTGGAGTGCATGGCGCAAAGGCCCGTTATTGAGAAGGAAGGTTTCCATGACTGCCCGCCACACGAAGGTATTGATCATTGGCTCCGGTCCCGCCGGATACACGGCAGCGATCTACGCCGCCCGCGCCATGCTGAAACCCGTGCTGATCGCCGGCATGGAACAGGGCGGTCAGTTGATGATCACCACCGATGTCGAGAACTATCCGGGCTTTGCCGATCCCATCCAGGGTCCCTGGCTGATGGACCAGATGCTGAAGCAGGCAACCCATGTGGGCGCGGAAATCGTCAGCGATCTCGTGACCGAAGTCGAAACCAACGTACGGCCATTCGTGGTCAAAACCGATTCCGGTCAGGTCTGGACCGCCGACACGCTGATTATCGCCACCGGCGCCAAGGCTAAGTGGCTCGGCATTGAGAGCGAGCAGCATTTCCAGGGTTTTGGCGTTTCCGCCTGCGCCACCTGCGATGGGTTCTTCTATCGCAACAAGGATGTGATCGTGGTCGGCGGCGGCAATTCCGCCGTGGAAGAGGCGCTCTATCTTGCCCATATCGCCAAGACGGTAACCGTCGTGCACCGTCGCGACAGCTTCCGTTCGGAAAAAATCCTGCAGGAGCGCTTGTTCGCCAAGGAAAACGTCAACATCCTCTGGAACACGGAAGTCGCTGAAATTACCGGTGCGCCGGCAAAGCCGCCAATGCCACCTTCCGTTTCCGGCGTGAAGCTGCGTGACACGAGGACGGGCGCGATCAACGACATGCCTGTCGATGGCGTCTTCGTCGCCATCGGCCACGCCCCTGCAGTCGAACTCTTCAAGGGCAAGGTGAAGCTGAAGGACAATGGCTATATGTGGACGGCCCCCGATTCCACCGCCACCGACGTGGAAGGCATCTTTGCCGCCGGCGACGTCACCGACGACATTTATCGTCAGGCGATCACTGCCGCCGGGATGGGCTGCATGGCGGCGCTGGAAGCGGAACGTTACCTCACCGCGCATCAACCGCTTGCAGTTGCAGCGGAATAACCGAAAGGCAGGATAGGCATGGCAATGCCATTGGACTGGGATAAACTGCGCATTTTTCATGCCGCAGCCGAAGCAGGGTCGTTCACCCATGCTGCTGACAAGCTGCACTTGTCCCAGTCGGCCATCAGCCGTCAGGTCAGCGCGCTGGAGCAGGACGTCGGCGTCAAACTGTTCCATCGCCATGCCCGCGGCCTCATCCTCACCGAACAGGGTGAGTTGCTCTACCGCACCGCTCACGACGTGTTGCTGAAACTTGAAACCGTCAAGATGCAGCTCACCGAAACGACGGAGAAGCCGAGCGGCAAGCTGCGCGTCACGACGACCGTCGGCCTCGGCCAGGGGTGGCTGACGGACAAGGTGCAGGAGTTTCTGCAGCTCTATCCGGAAATGTCGATTCAGCTCATCCTCGACAATGAGGAGCTGGACGTGAACATGCGTCACGCCGATTGTGCGATCCGCCTGCGCCAGCCGCAGCAGTCGGACCTCATTCAGCGAAAGCTGTTCACCGTGCACATGCACGTCTATGCTGCGCCGTCCTATATCAACAGATATGGCGAACCACAGTCGATCGAAGACCTCGATAATCACCGCATCATTTCCTTCGGTGAACCGGCGCCAAACTACCTGCTTGATGTCAACTGGCTGGAAAATGCCGGACGCTCCTCCGACAATACGCGCACGCCACACCTGCAGATCAACAGCCAGACCTCGATCAAGCGGGCCTGCCTGCTGGGAATCGGTATTGCCTGCCTGCCGGATTATATCGTCGGCCGCGATCCCGGCCTCATCCAGCTTTCGCTCGCGGCCGACATTCCGTCATTCGATACGTATTTCTGCTATCCCGACGAGATGAAAAACGCTGCAAAGCTGAAGGCCTTCCGTGATTTCATCGTTGCCAAGGCCCGGAACTGGAACTTCTGACAGAAAAATAATCGCGGCCAGAAGATAGTCTATAAAATTCATAGCCTTATGACGTCAAAAGTGAGAGGGGTGCGCGAGCGCCCTTCTTTAGCTTTGCACATAAATTATACCAGAAATATCGAGGGCTGCACGGTACGCATGCCTGACCTGCACAAAAAAGAGTTGCTCCATGCACAAAAAAGCACCATATCGCACTCAGCTGATGCACACGGTGGCTTTTCCTCCCAGTTCCACCGCATCAGCTGTTCCCCTCTGGAGGTTTTTGACCTTCACACTTAAAGGGCCCTGGATCTATCCGGCGGCCCTCTTTTTTTACCCGCAAGAATTTTCTCCAAATCGGCGAGATATCGGATGATGCAACCTTGTTTTGCATTCTCGCTCCCACCATATCTTAGTTGGCTGTCACGCTCGCTCAGGCACGCGACAGCTGTTCCCCTCTGGAGGTTTTGACCTTCAAACTTATCAGGCCGCGGAAATATCCAGCGGCCTTCTTTTTTGGCGGGACAGGGTCGGCAATCCTTCTCACAGAGACGTGACTTGTATATCGAAATTTATCGATATATATATCGACCATGTCAGATATTGAAAACGTCCAGATGAACCCGGAGGAAATCCTCAAAGCCCTTTCGCACCCTGCAAGGCTGAAGTTTCTGGAATGGCTGAAGCGGCCGGAGAGCCACTTTTGTCAAGACCACCCTTTCAGCATGGGCGTGTGCGCCAACCAGTTCCAGATCAGCGGCCTGTCGCAGTCCACCGTCTCGTCACATCTCGCGGTGTTGCAGTCAGCTGGCCTCATCCGTTCGAAAAAGGTGGGGCAATGGGTATTTTTTGAACGGAACGAGGAAACCATCGACGCTTTTCGCAATTATCTGCAGACAAATCTCTGAGCCTCCCAAGCTTTGAGCCTCGGGGTGCCGGACGGAAACCACAATGGGGACTCGATCCGGCATCCCATCAGGATAGCGCGCCTGCCGCGCAATTACGCCAACCGACCAGAAAGTGTAGTCGCATGACCAGTCTTTTCGAACCGGCACAGGCCGGCGATATCGCACTCGCCAACCGTATCGTCATGGCACCCCTCACCCGCAACCGTTCCCCGGGTGCCATTCCCAACAATCTCAATGCCACTTATTACGAACAGCGCGCCAGTGCGGGCCTGATCGTCACCGAAGGCACACCGATCTCCCAGCAGGGTCAGGGTTACGCCGACGTTCCCGGCCTTTACAAGCGGGAAGCGATCGAGGGCTGGAAACAGGTCACCCAGGGTGTGCATTCGGCCGGCGGCAAGATCGTCGCCCAAATCTGGCACGTGGGCCGCATCTCCCATACCTCGTTGCAACCCCATGGTGGCCAGCCGGTTGCCCCGTCTGCCATCACCGCCAAATCCAAGACCTATATCATCAATGATGACGGCACCGGCGGCTTTGCCGAAACGTCGGAGCCGCGTGCGCTTACCATCGACGATATCGGCCTCATCCTCGAGGACTATCGCAGCGGTGCACGCGCGGCACTGGAGGCCGGTTTCGACGGCGTCGAAATCCACGCGGCCAATGGCTACCTCATCGAGCAGTTCCTGAAATCCAGCACCAACGAACGCACGGATGAGTATGGCGGCTCGATTGAAAACCGCGCCCGCTTCCTGCTGGAAGTCGTTGATGCGGTTGCAGGTGAGATTGGTGCAGGCCGCACCGGCATTCGCCTCTCTCCCGTCACGCCTGCTAACGATATCTTCGAGGCTGACCCACAGCCGCTGTACAACTACGTCGTGGAACAGCTTGGCAAGCGTAATCTCGCCTTCATCCATGTCGTCGAAGGCGCAACGGGTGGCCCGCGCGATTTCAAGCAGGGGGACAAGCCGTTCGTTTATGCCGCCTTCAAGGCCGCTTACCGCAATGCCGGTGGCAAGGGCCTGTGGATCGCCAATAACGGCTACGACCGTGAGAGCGCCATCGAAGCTGTCGAGAGCGGCAAGGTCGATGCCGTTGCCTTCGGCAAGGCCTTCATTGCCAACCCGGATCTAGTGCGCCGCCTCAAGGACAACGCGCCCTTGAATGAACCGAACCAGCCGACCTTCTATGGCGGCGGGGCCGAAGGCTACACCGACTATCCGGCGCTTGCCTGATATACCCATACATGGAAAGGCCGCATCGCACGACTGCGATGCGGTCTTTTATTAAAGGGGGCGTCGCGCCTGACGTGCGGCATAATCTGAAAACGCACCGATGATGAAGGCATTGGGCAGGTGCAGCGCCTGCAGCAAACCATTGCCTGTTTCACGGCCGATGCTCATCAGCGCCACCTGCAGGCAATAAAGGCCGAGCAAAGCCAATGTACGAGCGAGGTTCGGCCGCAATTCATCATATCGCAAAGCGAGGACCGCCAGCGACAGGATCGGCAGGGCGACCAGCATGCCAAGGCCCTTGTGAAGCGAAATGAGCGATCCGTCGTAATATATCGACAGCCCTGCCAGCAGTACCTGTGCGAAGATCAGCAATGGCACGCTTGCCGAAATGACGGCAAACAGGCGATACCGAGCCGGAACCCCAGTGACGCCCCCCGCCATCAGACTTCGCCCTTCGCATCGACAGGCTGAGCGAGGCTTACGCGCGGTTGGTTCTGCTCCAGGCATCCAAGGCTCGCCAGCGTGGTCGACACCGCGACATCGATGGGTGTTCTGGGCTCGCCCCCCAGAAAAGCCGTCAGCTTGCGATTGCTCATCCGGATCGACATCTGCCAGAGATAGCGCATCTCCAGAACTTCGCGGAACAGGGGAACGAAGGGCGCTGCCAATCGAATGCCGGTCCAGGAGAGCCGGCGCTGTTTGACCGGATGTCCCACGACCCGTTCGATGGCGGCAACCAGTTGCAGCCCATCGAAGTCCCAGAAACCTTCCATATGGAAGACGGCGAAAGCTGGCAGGTCAGCGGCGCGATCCAACAGCCGTCCGATCGTCTCCGCCACGTCAGGCAGATAGGCCCATTGATGTCCCGCATGGGGCACTGCGGGATTTCGGACGCTGCGGACGGGTCGTCCCGGCTTTACCAGCATCTGCGAGAACCAGTTATTTTTCGCATCCGGCCCAAAGAAATCTCCGGCACGAACGATCAGCACGGGCACGCCACGCATGGAAGCCATTTTCAGCCGTCGTTCCATTTCCGCACGCAACGCGCCCTTGCGCGTAAACGGCTGCTGCGGGCTCTCTTCGGTCAGCAGCGGAAAGGCGTCTGAACCGAAATTATAGACCGTGCCGGGAAAGACTATCCTTGCACCGCAGCTTTCGGCGGCAGCGATTGTGTTGTCCAGCATCGGCACGACCTGCTTCTCCCAATCGCTGTAGCCGGGAGGATTGACCGCGTGCACGATCAGCCGGGCACCTTGCGCCGCCCTCAAAACGTCCTGCCGGTTCATGGCGTCGCCTGTGACGAATTCGATGTCGCCAGCGGCCTGGGCTGCCGGCTTCCGGCGTGTCATCGCCCTCAATCGCCAGCCCCTTTGCAGCAACATGCGTGAAACCTGGCCGCCAACGCCGCCATTCACACCCAGCACCAGCGCCAGGGGCCGTTCGTCCTTCGCCGCACTCCCGTTATTTCCGATAGACATCGCCGTACTCCTTTGTGTGTCTGGAGTATCGGCTCGATCTGCGATATACGAAATTGTCGAAATGAGTGGAGCGGCTATACAAAATATTATGACGAAAAACCGCAATATCAGCTGGGATTTCTACCGCACCTTCCTGAGCGTGCTGAGTGACGGCTCGCTCTCTGCCGCCGCCCGCGAACTTGGGATCACCCAGCCAACGGCGGGGCGACACATAGGAGCTCTCGAGGAGGCCGTCGGTTTTCCGCTGTTCATCCGCTCGCCTCATGGCCTGATGCCGACGGAGGCGGCGCTGGCGCTTCGACCATACGCGGAAAATCTGGCGGCAACGACAGCAGCCCTGATGCGCGCGGCCTCCGGGGAGGTTGGCAAGATCGAAGGCACGGTGCGTATCAGCGCGTCAGATATCATCGGCGTCGAAATGCTGCCGCCGATCATCACGGCCATGCAGGAGACCCACCCGCGGCTTGAAATCGAACTCTCCCTTTCCGACACGCTGGAAGACCTGTTAAGGCGCGAAGCCGACATTGCCATTCGCATGACCGAACCGATGCAGGATGCGATCGTCATGCGCTACATCGGCAATTTCCGCCTGGGTTTTCATGCGACGCGCGACTACCTGGCAAAAGCGGGCGTGCCGAAGAGGACCGAAGATCTCAACCATCATCGCATGGTCGGTTTCGACCGCAAAACGCCTTTCATCCGCGCGGCCATTCATCGGATGCGCTCTCTTGAGCCCGATCTTCCCGATATCGAGGAAATCTCCTTCGAAATCCGCGCCGACAGCAATCTGGCGCAACTCGCCATGATCCGCGCGAGCGCCGGGATAGGCGTCTGCCAAATCGGCCTGGCGCGGAAAGACCCGCGGCTGGTCCAGGTTCTCCCGAACATTGACATCCCGCTCCATACCTGGGTCGCGATGCATGAAAATCTCAAGACCTCACCGCGGTGCCGCGCGGTTTTCAGCGCGCTGGTTGACGGTCTGAAAGGTCATCTGAAGGAAACCGATCCGGCAGCGCCGCCCAACAAGCGCTAGGGCAGCGGCGGCAGCCCAAGTTCCTCAAGGCCGCATGAGCGCCAGACCCGTCGAAGGCATATTGAAATAGTCGACGGACCGGCACGACCCGGCCCGGCTCAATCAGGCCGGTGGCGAGGTCTTGTCGACAACCTCTGCTTCCGGCCGGTCGCCGCCCTGGCTATGTTCCTCATGCCATTTGCCGCGCTCGTCCTGATAGCTGATCTCTTCGTCATCGCCGCCCACCTGCTGTTCGGCTGCTACAATGCGCGCAGCGGCGCGGGCGTCGTCATAGGTGGGAAAGGTCTCGGAATAAGCGCCGTTCATACGATAAGCGAAGCCTCCGTCGTGTTCGACGATCTCGTACACCACTTTGGTCATGCATGGTCCTCCTGTCTCAGTCGGCAACATGGCAACCACAACCGCGCTTCAAGCATTGCACCCGATGGGACAGCGCGGCGTGATCTGCATGTCCTGCAACATCACTATCCTACCAAAAGCATTCAAGCGCAAATGCTGCTTGATCTGAGGGACGATAGACTACAGCCTGCGACGACATGGGGAAGGGAAAGTCATGGTGGGATCTATCATCAAGCAGGAGCGGATGCTGCTGCTGGCAATACCGGCGGCAATCATCGCCTATTTAGCCGAGCACACGATATTCGAAGCGGGAAGGACGGCGGCACTGATTGCCGCAATCGTCCTGATCGGGCTCATCGTTCTGGTGTCGATGCGGGTTGCCCATCACGCCGAAATCCTCGCTGCCAAAGTCGGCGACCCCTATGGCACGATGATCCTGACGCTGTCGGCGGTTGCTGTCGAAGTGCTGATCCTCGCCATCATCATGAGCGAATCCAGTTCGCCCACCCTGGTGCGGGATACGATCTATTCCGCCGTCATGATCGACATTAACGGCATTCTGGGCCTCGCGGCCCTCCTCGGCGGCCTTCGCCACGGCGAGCAGCCTTACAATGACGATTCAGGCAAGACCTATGGCGTGATGATACTGACCGCCATGGGCATATCGATGATCGTGCCGGAATTCATCCCTGAACAGAGTTGGCATATCTACTCTGTCTTCACGATATTCGCGATGATTGCGCTTTATGCGCTCTTCCTCAAAATGCAGGTCGGTCCGCACAGCTATTTCTTCAGCTACACCTACCCAAAGAAGCCCCGTCCGGCCGGCCAGTCGGGGCAGTCCTCAGGCAGCCATGCGGGAGACGACGACGAAGGCAGCGTGCCGCTATCCATCGGCCTCATCATCGCCGGCGTGGTGTTGATCGGCGTGCTGGCGGAGTTCATGTCCGCCTTCCTCAGCGAAAGCCTTGAAGGAACCAGCGCACCGCCTGCCCTGATGGCGGTCGTGGTTGCGACGATCTCGGCCTCGCCTGAAATCCTGACTGCGCTCCGCTCCGCCCTTCGCGACCGCATGCAGGCGGTGGTCAACATCGCCATGGGCGCTTCGCTCTCGACGGTCATCCTGACCGTGCCTGTCATGGAGGGTATCGCGCTTTACACCGGCCAGCCCTTCATCATGGCGATGACACCAGTTCAGACAGTTATGGTCTTCATTACGCTCATCGCCGCTGCGATAAATCTGAATGACGGCGAGACGAATGCTATCGAGGGCATGACGCATTTCATTCTCTTCGCCACCTTCATCATGCTGCTGTTTCTGGGGCTCTGACCGAAACGAAAAACGCGGCATGGAAAGGCTTGTGACTTGAAAACAAAAAGCCCGACATCACTGCCGGGCTATTTTCGTTCACGGTCGTTGACCAATCAGCGGCAATCAGCGCAGAAGCGCTGGATACGCTTGCAGGCCTCTTCCAGCAACGCCTCCGACGTGGCGTAGGAAATGCGGAAGTTCGGGCCGAGGCCGAAGGCCGAACCCTGAACGACGGCAACGCCTTCAGCTTCCAGAAGCTCCGAGACGAAATCCGTATCGGTCTCGATGACCTTGCCCGAAGGCGCGGTCTTGCCGATCAGACCGGCGCAGGACGGATACACGTAAAACGCGCCTTCCGGAGCCGGGCAGCTGATGCCCTTGGCCTGGTTGAGCATGGAGACGACCAGGTCGCGGCGGCCTTCGAAGATCTTCTTGTTCGCCGGAATGAAATCCTGCGTGCCGTTCAGAGCTTCGACAGCGGCCCATTGCGCAATCGAGCTTGCGCCCGAGGTCTGCTGGCCCTGGATCATGTCCATGGCCTTGATCAGCGGCAGCGGGCCGGCAGCGTAACCGATACGCCAGCCGGTCATGGCATAGGCCTTGGAGACACCATTCATCGTCAGCGTGCGGTCATAAAGCGAAGGCTCCACCTCCACCGGCGTGACGAATTTAAAGTCGCCATAGGTCAGGTGCTCATACATGTCATCCGTGAGGATCCACACGTGCGGGTGCTTAACGAGCACATCGGTCAGCGCCTTCAACTCGTCGTGCGAATAGGCCGCGCCCGACGGGTTGGACGGCGAGTTGAACACGAACCACTTCGTCTTCGGCGTGATCGCCTTTTCCAGCGCTTCCGGCTTCAGCTTGAAATTGTCTTCCAGCGTCGCGTCGACGAATACGGGCGTACCGCCGCAGATCGAGACCATCTCGGGATAGCTGACCCAGTACGGCGCCGGGATAACGACTTCATCACCCGGGTTCAGCGTCGCCATGAAAGCGTTGAACAGGATCTGCTTGCCGCCAGTGCCGACAATCGTCTGCTCCGGCTTGTAGTCGAGGCCGTTTTCACGCTTGAACTTGTCGGCAATCGCCTTGCGCAGTTCCGGGATGCCGGAAACGGGCGTGTATTTCGTTTCACCGCGCTTAATCGCGTCAATGGCCGCTTCCTTGATATTGTCGGGCGTATCGAAATCCGGCTCGCCGGCGCCAAGGCTAATCACATCGCGGCCCTGTGCTTTAAGCTCGCGGGCTTTCTGGCTAACGGCGATGGTGGCGGATGGCTTTACGCGGGAGAGAATGTCGGCAAGGAAGGCCATTTTTAATCGGTCCTATTGGGGTTGACATCGCAGAGCTTGGAAATCTCGTCTGCTGCGGCAATTTCTATGTCGAAAGACGGGACCAGTTTCAAGGCCAAAAGCCGGCCTATCTGGCGTTGGGGGACAATTTAAGCCTTTCTTAACCCGGAAGTAACGCTTGTCGTGATACATTGACGGCAATAGGGGTCGTGTCTCTGTAGCTGGTGGAAAAATGGCGCCCAAAAGCATCTTTTCCAGTCTTGTCCGAGAGGTTGATGGCACATGGTCCACGGCCTATCACATGTTCAACCTCAAATCGGCGCTGCAGCCCATTTTCCGAAGAACGGCAAATGGCGCGCTCGACATCGATTCATTCGAGGGTCTGGTGCGGCCTCATCGCAATGGCGAGCCAGTGACGCCGGGCGAATTTTTCTCGCTGGTCGCGCCCGGGGACATCGAGAACATCGACAGCATCCTGCGCACGGTCCACATCCTCAACACTGGCCGCCTAAACCGCGCCCGCGCCCGCATTTTCGTCAACTTTCACCCTGGCCTGTTCCAGACCCCGGCCAAGATGCGGCAGGAAGTGGAACGCATGCGGCTTGCGGCCCACGAGGCGGGCCTGACGGCCGATCGCATCGTGTGCGAAATTTCCGAGAAAAAGGCCTCCGACACGCAGATGGTCGCCGACTTCGCTTATCACATGCACGATATCGGTTTTCGCGTGGCGCTCGACGATTACGGTGCCGGCGATTCCGATATTGAAAGGGTCAAGCTCATCAAGCCTGACTACGTGAAATTTGAAGCAGGCTGGGTGCGGGATTTCATGCAGAATTCAGCGGGCGCCGCCCTTCTGCGTGTCATCGTCCGTCAGTTCCGGGAAGACGGCATCGAGCCGGTCTTCGAAGGTCTGGAGGCGAGCTGGCAGGTGGACTTGTGCGAGGACCTCGGCGTCGTCCTGATGCAGGGTTACATTCTGGCAAGGCCTGAACTTGCGCCGACGACGTTCGACACGCGTTTCCCTGAACTCGGCAGCACCTATTTCTCACCATCGCGGCCGGAAAAAAGCGGTGCGCCACTGGGATTTTTCAGAGAGGAGCCGCATCCCCCGCGCCAGACCCGAACATTCGGGAAACGGGGGCTTTAAGGGCAAACGCATCAAAAAAGCTCCCGCAAACCCCTCTGCCACAATATGGCCGCAATAAATGCCGCGGAACGCCAGAATTCGGTCTCCAAGCCGTCCATTTCGAAGCCTCTTTTATCCTTCAAGAACAGGGGCAAGAGGCGACAGCCATGTTTACCAACGACCGGAGTTCCGTTGAAAGGTTAAGGGCGCAGAGAACCCTGTTTTCCCTCTGGATGGCCGTTGCCGCTTTTCTTGTCATCGTCACCATGGCCGCGGGCATCGCAACCTCGGCCAATGCCGCCACACAGGCCGTGGACACGCTGCACACGGCGGCCATTCCCAAGGTTGCGGCAACGACGAAGGCCGGCCCGCATCTCCTGCTCATCGGTCTCTCCGCCGCCGCCTTCATCGGCCTTGCGATTGGCGGCCTGACGCTCACCCGGCGAAGCCTGAAGGACGAGGCGCGCCGCTTCAGGTAGGGCTACCTGCCTTTGCTTGCGGCGTTGGCATGTTGCTGCTAAAGCACCCGGGAACCAGTCGTCCGCATCGCCGGTTCGGCATTTCAAAAAATTCCTGTTTCCACGGCCGTGACTGAATGATCGCCCGGCCCTGCTGTGCGGTGCAAAGAATGACTCGTCTCCAGGCCAATATGCTGCTTCTGCTCGCCGCCGCGATCTGGGGTGGCGGGTTCGTCGCACAGTCCTCTGCCATGGCGTCCATCGGCCCGTTCTGGTTCGTCGGCCTTCGCTTCGCGATCGCCGCCATTGCCGTGCTGCCCTTTGCACTCATGGAAACGCGGTCGCGGAAATCGCCGCCACGCCGGCGCGAAATCGGCAACTTCATTTTCGTCGGTCTCGCCCTGTTTGCCGGCGCAACCACGCAGCAGGTCGGGCTGCTGACAACAACCGTCACCAATTCCAGTTTCCTGACCGGGCTTTACGTCATCTTCGTGCCCGTCATCGCCGTCATTCTTTACCGTCGGCATCCCCACTGGATCGTCTGGCCCTGCGCGCTGATGATGCTGGGCGGCATCTTCCTGCTCTCCGGCGGCGCTTTCGAAACGCTGACGAAAGGCGATTTTCTCAGTATCGTCTGCGCATTCTTCTGGGCGATCCAGATTACGCTTGCTGGCCGCTTCGTTTCCGAGAGCGGAAGGCCGCTCGCGCTTTCGTGCACACAGTTCGCCGTTTGCTCCCTTCTGAGTTGCATGATCGGCGCTGTGTTCGAACCGCTGAGCTTTGCCGCGATCGAGGCGTCGCTGGCGGAAATCCTCTATGTCGGCCTCGTGTCCTCCGGGCTCGCTTTCGTCCTGCAGGTCATCGGCCAGCGTTACACCACTGCCCCGCAGGCCGCGATCTTCCTGTCTTCGGAGGCGCTTTTCGGCGCGTTGCTGGCCTCGGTCTTCCTGAAAGAAACCATTTCGGGTGCAGGCTATGTCGGATGCCTGATCATTTTCGCCGCCATCCTCATGGTTGAACTGGTGCCCGAATTGACCCGTAAACGCCCCAAACCCCTGACCGAAACGACCTGACGCCGTCAAAACTGATTTTTCTGCTTTTCGCAGGAATTCGCCGCTTTGCACCTAAAACTTTGCCCCAAAAGGCCAACGGAAACGGCAATTATTTCGGCAGATATACCATATGCGGAAAAAATGTGCGTTTCCTCGATGCAGTTCTACCGCAGGTTTTTTATCTGACAAAAAGCCCGTGAAAACTTTTGCTTGCCAATTTTAGATAAACGCAGCAATCTGTTGCGGTTCGGGCAATTTGCGAGCATGGGAAGGCCTATAAATTTGCGCACCGGGGACGCTATAAACCTCGGGCGGTGGGACGAAAAACGTTGGATGAGAACGCCATTACTTCCCGCTGCGAAGGTCCATTTTCTCACTAGTCAAGAACTGCCTGCCAACGCCCACGCGGGGCAAAACTGTAATGCTGCCTGTAGCTGAACGCGGGCAGAGCGAAAAGGACCTGATGCATGGCCGAAACTGGCACCGTAAAATTCTTCAATACCGACAAAGGCTTCGGCTTCATCAAGCCAGACAATGGTGGCGCTGATATCTTTGTTCACATCTCTGCCGTACAGGCTTCCGGCCTGTCCGGACTTTCAGAAAATCAGAAAGTGAGCTTCGACACGGAACCGGATCGTCGCGGCAAGGGGCCGAAGGCAGTCAATCTGCAGATTGCTGGCTGACCCTAAAACGGCTTTCTCTTCTAGTTGAAGCCCGGCAGGAATGCCGGGTTTTTTTATGTGCAACCGCCGGCCTGTCGTCACCGGCCGTCAGAGCCCCTTCAGATAGGGATTGTTGAGCCGCTCTTCGCCGAGCCGACCACCGGGGCCATGGCCGCAGATGAAGCCCACGTCGTCTCCTAGCGGCAGGAGCTTGTCGCGAATGGACGCCATCAACTGCTCGTGGTTGCCGCCCGGCAAATCCGTGCGCCCCACCGACCCCGAAAACAGCACATCACCCACATGAGCGAAGTTCTGGTCGCGGTTGTAATAGATCACGTGACCGGGCGCGTGGCCGGGGCAGTGATAGACTTCGAAAATGTGCTCCCCGAAGGAAACCGTGTCGCCATCCCTCAGCCACGTATCGGGGGTCACATTCTTGAGACCGGCGATGCCGTATTTCTCCGCCTGCACTTCGATCCTCTCCAGCAAGGGCCGATCGTCCTCGTGCGGCCCGATCACAGGGAGCGAAAGTTTGCCCCGCAATTCATCGGCACCGCCGGCGTGGTCGAGATGACCGTGCGTCAGCCAGATTTCCTTGAGCGTAATCCCGTTTTCCGCAACGACCTGAAGAATGACATCCACATCCCCGCCGGGGTCGACAACGACACCTTCCTTGGTGTCCTGATCGAACAGGATGGTGCAATTCTGCTCGAATGGCGTTACCGGAATAATGCCCGCCTGCAATTTACCCATATCCTGTTCTCCTGTCTGAAAGCTGATGTGTCCTATAGCCCGCGGGGGAGGAAGGCACAATGCCGACGACCGTTCCCCGCTTTTTCAGGCCGCGCAGGCGCAAAGAAAATCGCTATTTTTTACAGGCACATAATAGGAAGGAGGGCCTGATATCCCTGAAAAATGTGGAACGCCCTGATGGTTGCGACGTTGTAGCACCAGTCTTGAAAGGAGTGAGACACATGGACAAGAAGCTTAAAATGCTGGTCGCTGGTGGCGCCTTTGCCTTGATGGCAGGCTATGCAAATGCCGCCATGGTCGCAACCACCGCATCGGATATTTCGGTCCGTTCCGGCCCGGGCGAGGACTATCCGGAACTCGGCCTTGCCACCCGTGGCAGCAACGCCGTGCTGGATGGCTGCATGGAGGGTAGCAGCTGGTGCCGCATTGAGGTGAACGGCCTGCGCGGTTGGGCCCATGCCGATTACCTGAACGTGATGTACGAAGGCTCGCCTGTGATCCTCAAGGAGCGCCGCACGGAACTCAGCGTTCCCGTTGTGACCTATGAGAAAACCGCGAGCGTACAGTCCGAGCCGAACCCGGGCGACCCGAATCTCGGCCGCGTGGGCGAAGTCGATCCGCCGCAGTCGGTCATCACCTATATTGATGAGCACCCCGCAGACACCGTCACCTATGATGGCGACATCGCCGTGGGGAGCGTCCTGCCGGCCGATACCCGTCTGGTTGAGGTCCCGGACTATCAGTACCGCTACGTCCGCGTGAACGACGTTCCGGTTCTCGTCGAACCCTCGACCCGCCGGATCGTTTACGTCTACCAGTAAATCCGGTTTATCAGCATTCGTTGATATGAAGAGCGCGGTCTGACCGCGCTCTTTTTCATGTCCGGCATCGGCTTTCCTGATTCCAGTTGCACCCGCACCCGCGCCATATTATCCACCGCAACAGAAAATGATTGGCGGCATTCTCCCGAGTGGACGCATTTTCGGCTATGTTTACAGAATATTGGCGCATTGACGCCTGTCAGCTATGATCAGACAGCCGCAGGATATAAAGGAACCGCAGTGCCACCGCAATCGCTAAAATCCGCCGCCGCAAGGCAGACACCGGCACTCCCGAAGGTTGATGACGGCAAGATCGATTTCGACACGATCGAGTCGCTGTTTTTCGCATATCGCGACTTTGTCTCCGATCCTGATGTCATCCTGTCGAAACTGGATTACGGACGCGCCCACCACCGTGTTGTCTATTTCGTCAGCCGGCAGCCGGGCATGACGGTGGCGGATTTGCTGGACACGCTTGGCATCACCAAGCAGAGCCTCGCCCGCGTGCTCAAACAGCTGATAGACGACGGCTACATCAGGCAGATGGCAGGTCCCGAAGATCGCCGCCAGCGCAGGCTTTACCCCACGCTCACGGGCCGCGAACTGGCGCTGGCGCTCAGCGAGCCACAATCGCGCCGCATCGACCGCGCGCTCGAAGGTCTGGGACCGGACGCGCGGGCCTGCGTGCGGCAGTTCCTTGCACAGATGCGCAGCCCCGCCGCGACGACGGCGAGCGCGGAGGACGAGTGACCATGGCACAGGCTCCGGCAAAACGTCTACCGGCCGATGACGACGCGGCCCATCTCCTGATCGTTGACGACGATGCGCGTATCCGCGATCTCCTGCAACGCTTCCTTGGCGATAAGGGATATCGAATCTCTGTCGCTGCCGATGCCGCCGAGGCGCGGCGCAAGATGGTCGGTATCCGCTTCGATCTTCTTATCCTCGATGTGATGATGCCCGGCGAGAACGGGCTGTCGCTCACCCGCTCGCTCAACGAAAACAAATCCGTGCCGGTCATTCTGCTGACCGCCCGGTCGGAAGCGGATTCGCGCATTGCCGGCCTTGAAGCAGGGGCTGATGACTATCTCGCCAAGCCTTTTGATCCGCGCGAACTCGTACTGCGTATCAACAATATCCTGCGGCGCAACACCTCGCCCGATACGCCGAAGATCGAACAGATCATGTTCGGCCCCTACAGCTTCTCCATCCCGAAGAAGGAATTGCGACGCGGTCCGGAAACAATCCGCCTGACGGACCGCGAACAGGAGATCATGCTGCTGTTTGCGCTGCGCGCCGGCGACACGATTCCCCGACACGAACTGGTCGAAGCGGAATCGGACGTGGGCGAGAGAACCATCGACGTGCAGATCAACCGTCTTCGTCGCAAGATCGAGGACGACCCTGCCAATCCTGTTTATCTGCAAACGGTGCGCGGCATCGGTTACCGCCTGAGCGTGGACTGACGAGCACCCAAGGAAGGGCGAACGCACGACCATGGCGAGCCTCGATTTTCTCGACACGTTCAAAAAGAGTCCCGTGGCAAAGGCCTGGCGCTCCTTCGGCAGATGGCTGCGCCACTGGCTCCCGACAGGTCTTTATACCCGCTCGCTGCTGATCATCATCCTGCCGATGATCCTGCTTCAGGCCGTTGTCGCGGCCGTTTTCATGGAGCGCCACTGGCAGCTGGTGACGGAACGCCTTTCGGCAGCGGTCACGCGCGATATTTCGGCAATCATCGCCTTGCTACAGACGGACCCGGAGGAGGACGATTATCAGCGCGTCATCCGCATCGCCCGCGAGAAGCTCGATCTCAGTGTCTATATCGAGCCCAAGACTGAGCTGCCCGCACCAAAGCCAGAGCCATTATTTTCGATCCTCGACAGGATCCTTGCGGATCAGTTGCAACAGCAGATCGGCCGGCCGTTCTGGATCGACACCTATGGCAACGGCTCGCTTGTCGAAATCCGCGTGCAGTTGGAAAACAAGACACTCCGTGTCTTTACCAGCCGCAGCTCGGCCTATGCCTCCAACACGCATATCTTTCTGGTCTGGATGGTCGGCGCTTCGCTGGTGTTGATCGCTATTTCCATCCTTTTCCTGCGCGGCCAGATCAAGCCCATCGAGGCGCTGGCAAAGGCGGCCGAAAACTTCGGTAAGGGCCAGAAAATGAGCGGCTACTCCCCGCGCGGCGCAGACGAGGTGCGGCGCGCCGGCCTGGCCTTCATCCTCATGCGCGAGCGAATCGAGCGGCAGATGGAGCAGCGCACCGCCATGCTGAACGGCGTCAGCCACGACCTGCGCACCATCCTCACCCGCTTCAAGCTGCAACTGGCGCTCGCCGGCGACAATCCCGACCTCGAAGGGCTGGATAAGGATGTAGAGGACATGCAGTCCATGCTGGAGGCCTATCTGACCTTCGCCCGCACCGATGTCGAAGAGGATGTCGGCACGCTGGAACTTCCGGCACTGCTCGAAAAAATCGGTCACGATTTCGAACTGCACGGCAAGAAGTTCAGCTACGAGCTTTATAATATCGAAAGGATCATCGCCCGTCCGAACGCCCTGTCGCGTCTCGTTGCGAATCTGGCTGAAAATGCGCGACGTTACGCCAGCAATCTCCACGTCGATATCCGCAAGGCGCCACGTTCCATCATCATGACCTTTGACGACGATGGTCCCGGCATCCCTGAAATCTCACGCGAAGATGTGTTCAAGCCGTTCTTCCGGCTGGACGAGGCGCGCAACCTCAATGCTTCCGGAACGGGCCTTGGCCTCTCCATCGTGCGCGATATCGCCCGCAGCCACGGCGGCGATGTGACGCTGGATGACAGCCCGTTGGGCGGCTTGAGAGTTATCGTCAAAATTCCGGCGTGACGCCTCAACAGCGTATTCGCGTCAGCACATTTTCTCGCCGTTCGGCACCGGGCGCTCAACCGCGGCCAGCACGATATCGCCGTTCGCATCTGCAAAACCAAGCGTGAGAACTTCGGACCGAAAAGGGCCGATCTGGCGCGGCGGAAAATTCACCACGCCCAGCACCTGCCGGCCGATTAGACTTTCCGGCGTATAATGCACCGTGATCTGCGCCGAGGATTTCTTGATGCCGATGTCGGGTCCGAAATCGATCTTTACCTTGATTGCCGGCTTGCGCGCTTCGGGAAAAGGTTCTGCTTCGACAATGGTGCCGACGCGGATATCGACCCTCTCGAAATCAGCATAGGAAATCTGCTCGCTCATGGCCTTTCCCTTCAGCCCGCCAATTCTTCAGCGCGGGTTTTAGCAGCAGCGACGGCCCTGTCGAACAACGGCTGCATACCATCATCCGCCATCAGCACGGCAAGCGCGGCAGCCGTCGTGCCGCCGGGCGAGGTCACATTCTGGCGCAGGCGCGATGCCTCATCGGCGGATTGATGCAGGAGTTCGCCGGCACCGGCGACGGTTTCACGCGCGAGACGCATGGCAATGTCGGCCGGAAGCCCCGCCTTGCGACCGGCTTCCGCCATGCATTCCACCAAATAGAAGACATAAGCCGGTCCGCTTCCCGAAACAGCAGTCACCGCATCGATATCGCTTTCGGCGTCGACCCATTCGACCGGGCCGCTCACCTTCAGCAGCCCGTCCACGACGCTTTTCAGCTCGCCAGTGACGAGAGCGTTGGCATAAGCGCCGGTGACACCGCGGCCGACCATCGCCGGCGTGTTGGGCATCGCCCGGACCGCGGCAACCTCACCGAAATGCGAAACGAAAGTCGCGATCGTCGTGCCGGCGGCAATGGAAACGAGGACAGTTTCCGGCCCCAGCAGAGGCTTTAGCGACGGCAGCGTGGCATCCATCATCTGCGGCTTCACCGCCACGAAAAGAACGCCGGCCTTCACCCCATTGGGAACGGTTTCACTGTGTGACGCGCCGGCCTCCGCAATCGTCGTGCGCATGGCGTCCGAAGGGCGCGGATCAATGACGATGACCTTCGATCCCGGCACACCCTTTTTCAGCCAGCCGGACAGCATGGCGCCGCCCATATTGCCGGCGCCCACCAAAACGAGTGGCCCGGAAGCCTTGTACACCATGTTACGCTTCTCCAACGGTCTCGAACATGACCGCTTCGATTGCACTTTTCGCATCCAGCCCCGACCAGACGACGAACTGGAAAGCCTGATAATATTGCTCGCAGGCTTCCAGCGCGCTCGAAAGCAGAACTTCCACCTGCTGGTTGTTCGGCTCGGCACCACCGGAGAGAAGCAGCGACTGGCGGAAGATCACGACATCTTCCTGACGCCACAGGTCGAAATGACCCATCAGCACCTGACCGTTGACCTGCGACAGCAGGCAAATGACTTCGTTGACACGGTGGTCCGGCACCTTGATGTCGAAGGCGCAGGCAAGATGCAGCGCTTCGAAATCTTCCATCCATGCAAATGAAACGTGATAATCGGCCCAGTGGCCCGCCACAGTCATGGCGATCTCGTCCTCGCCCGAACGCTCGAACGACCAGTCATTCGAGGCAGCGACAATCTCGATCATATCGACGGGATTGGACTGACGCTCAATTTCAAATTCTATCAGACTCATGCGGCACCTTCTCAGCCGATCGGAATGTCGTGTTTTGAACGCCGGGCACAAAACGCACACACCAACCGGGATAAACATTTGAGACGATTGCCCGACACCACCAGAATTACGCATTCACCCTGTCTGGAGCTTACCGGTCTTTTCGAATCATCATTTAAAATCAGTGTATAATGGCCGAGTCCCGCTGCCACCCCTCGCCCGCCATTTTTACCTTTTGAACAGTGGATATCTTCTTGCCCATCACCTCAGGCGAGAGTCTTAAGCGACTCTGCCGATTGCGTTTTTTGGAAGTGTCCACAGGCACAAAAAATTCGCGTCGAAAGGCAATTTTCGGCAACCGAAGGTCACGTTGCCGGGTGGGGCCTGAAAAACGAAAAGCCCCGGAATCGCCTGCGATCCGGGGCTTCTGAGGAAAAGCGAAAAAAATCAGTCTTTCGCGGCCGAGAGCCTTGCTTCGAGAGCCTCTATGCGGGCGCGCAGCGCGTCATTTTCATCCCGGGCCTGAATGGCCATCTCGCGAACCGCGTCGAATTCCTCGCGGCGGACGACATCCAGACTGTTCAGCCAGCGATCCGCCTGGGCGTGAAACGCCGCTTCCGCTTCCTTGCGCACACCCTGCGCGGCACCTGCCGCATCGGTCATCAGCTTGGCGAATTCATCCAGAAAACGATTGGTGCCTGTCGTGCTCATGGCGCTTGTCCTTCGTCGGTTCAGGGGCATCGTCTTGCCCGCTGTTGATAGCATTCAGGTAGGCACTCCACCGCCACCTTGCAAGCAAAATCGAAAATTCCCGGGAGCTTGCGCCGCCTGCGGCAGGTTAAGCCAAAGCTTAAAGAATCACCTTGACCGCCGCGACAGCAATCGCCATTTTCCATGGCGTCAGGGGGCCGGTGAGCATCATCGCCCGGCCCTTTGCGACAACGGATCGATCCGTTGTCCGCCCAGCAACGATGACGGAATATATACGGATTGATAGCCGCTCCCACCTCTCTCGCCATCATGCCATTCCCGAATATCGATCCGATAGCGCTGTCCATCGGTCCTCTGGCGATACACTGGTACGGCATTGCCTATGTCGCGGGCATCATGCTCGGCTGGCTTTACGCGCGGCGCCTCGCCCGCACGGATCGACTGTGGCCGAACGACGTCTCGCCCATCTCGGCCCAGCATCTTGACGATTTCATTCTCTGGGCAGCCGGCGGCATCGTGCTCGGCGGGCGCATCGGTTACATCCTGTTTTACGATCTGGCGGCCGTTGCCGCTAATCCCATCCGGGCCATCGAAATCTGGAACGGCGGCATGTCGTTCCATGGCGGACTGATCGGCACGACGATCGCCATGATCCTTTTCGCCCGCAGAAGCGGCATCCCGGTCTGGAGCATGTTCGACATCGTCGCCGCCGTCGCGCCGATCGGTCTGCTGTTCGGCCGCATCGCCAATTTTATCAACGGCGAGCTGTGGGGCCGCATTGCCGACGTACCGTGGGCCGTCGTGTTTCCGACGGGCGGGCCCTTTGCGCGCCATCCCAGCCAGCTTTATGAAGCCGGCCTCGAAGGGCTCGTGCTGGTCATTCTTCTGGCCATTGCCATCTATGCCTTCAAGTCGCTGAAAAAGCCGGGCACCGTCACGGGCATCTTCGTCTGCGGCTACGCGCTGTCGCGCATCTTCGTGGAATTCTTCCGCGAACCGGATGCCCAGATCGGTTATCTCGCCGGCAACTGGCTGACGATGGGCATGGTGCTGTCCACGCCGATGTTCCTTTTGGGTCTCTGGGCGATCCTGCGGGCGTGCAGCGCCGCAAAAACTGCCTGATGGGTATGGCCAGCCATGACCACACCGCTCGCGCACCGCGTCAAATCCCTTATCCGGCTTAATGGTCCGCTCAGCGTCACGGATTACTTCTCGCTGTGTCTCGCCGATCCCGAACACGGTTATTACAAAAGCCGCGAACCCTTCGGCCGTTCGGGTGATTTCATAACCGCGCCCGAAGTCAGCCAGCTTTTCGGCGAAATGCTCGGCGTCTTCGTGGTCCACGCATGGCAGCGGCATGGCGCACCGGCGCAAGCACAGCTGGTGGAAATCGGACCCGGCCGTGGCACCATGATGTCGGACATGCTGCGGGTAATCCGCCGCATCGCGCCACCGCTTTATGAGACAATGCAGGTCCATCTGGTCGAGACGAGCCCGCGCCTTACCGAGGCACAGAAGGAAACGTTGCGGGCACATGCGGATAAGCTGACGTGGCACGATAGTTTCGACGATGTGCCCGCCGGTTTTCTGCTGCTGGTGGCGAACGAACTCTTCGACGCGATCCCAATCCGGCAATTCGTGAAGACCCCACAGGGGTTCCGCGAAAGGGTCGTCAGCTTAGATGCGAATGACGACCTCGTCTTTTCAACCGGCCTTGCAGGCATTGATCCCAGCCTGCTGCCGCCGCAGCCCGACCGGCAGCCCCTTGGCACAATATTCGAGATTTCTCCTGCCCGCGAAGCTGTGATGACCGCCATCTGCCAGCGCCTGTCTGCCCATGGCGGCACCGCGCTCGCCATCGATTACGGCCACCTCGTCGCCGGTTATGGCGATACGCTGCAGGCCATGCGCAACCACGCCTTCGATCCGCCGCTCGCCCATCCCGGCGAGGCGGACCTCACCAGCCACGTCGATTTCGAAAGCCTTGTGAAGACGGCGCAGGCGACTGGCGCGCACGTCAACGGAACATTGAGGCAGGGCGACTTCCTCTATGGCCTTGGCCTCAAGGAAAGGGCCGGCGCGCTCGCCGCCAAGGCGACACCGGACCAGACACTTGCGATTGCCGAAGCCGTGAACCGCCTTGCCGGCGAAGGGGCCGGCAAGATGGGGGAACTTTTCAAGGTCGTTGCCGTTTCAAGTCCCGCGATCCATCTCCTGCCGTTTCGCCCGGTGGATTGACAGCGCAACAGGCTCTGGGCCAACATCGTCGTGACACACGACGCAGGCACACTGCATCACACCGCCGCGCAACGCCGCGGCAACCGGAAACATCTCGCTCAACCCTATCTCACTGGCCAACAGCGATATTCTCCAAGGAATTCCCACCCAATGCCGAACGTTACGCTGCCGCTCCCGCTCCAGTCTCCGCTGCTCGCCGCGTCAGGGCAAAATCGCGTCCGCCATGGTTTTTTCACCCGTCAGGGCGGCGTGTCGGAGGGGCTCTATCGGGGGCTCAACGTCGGCCTCGGCTCGCACGACGAACCGGAAAGGGTCACGGAAAACCGCCGGCGTGTGACGGAATGGTTTGGCCTTCCCGCCGATCGTCTCGCAACCGTGCATCAGGTCCACTCGCCCGATGTCGTCATCATCGACGCCAATTATGATGGCAGCCGCCCGCAGGCGGACGCGATGGTCACGGCAACACCAGGCTTCGTGCTTGGCGTCCTGAGCGCCGATTGCGGTCCTATCCTGTTTGCGGATGCGCAGGCGGGCGTGGTGGGCGCTGCCCATGCCGGCTGGAAGGGCGCCCTCTTTGGCGTGCTCGAAAACACCATCGAAGCGATGGTAAAGCTCGGCGCCAGCCGCGAGCGTGTCGCCGCCTCGCTTGGTCCGTCGATCAGCCAGGACAATTACGAAGTCGGGCCGGAATATGTGGCGCGGTTCGTGGATGTCGATCCGGCCTATGCCTCTTATTTCGCCGGGACGGAAAAACAGGGACACGCGCTCTTCGATCTCAAGCAATTCACCGTCGACCGTCTGACCAAGGCAGGCGTGAAGGCGGAGAATCTCGGCCATTGCACCTATCCAGACGAAGAGCGGTTCTACTCCTACCGCCGCACTACCCACCGCGCCGAACCCGATTACGGACGGCAGATTTCTGCAATTGCAATTCTGGAGGACTAAGATGGCCCTGCACTTCGAGCTTTCGGAATTCGATGCCCGTCGCGAGCGGTTGCTCGCAAAAATGGCCGAGGAGAAGCTGGACGCCCTTCTCCTGTTTGCGCAGGAAAGCATGTACTGGCTGACCGGCTATGACACGTTCGGTTACTGCTTCTTCCAGACGCTGGTGGTGAAATCGGATGGCTCCATGACGCTGCTGACACGCTCGGCGGATCTGCGTCAGGCCCGCAACACCTCCATCATCGAAAACATCCTTTTATGGGTCGACCGGCCGAACGCCGACCCCACCCTCGATCTCAAGAACCTGCTGAGCGACCTCGACCTTCTGGGTGCCAAGATCGGCGTGGAATACGACACCCACGGCATGACCGGCCGGGTCGCCCGCCTGCTGGACAACCAGCTTGCCAGCTTCGGCCAGATGGTTGATGCATCCTATCTCGTCAGCACCCTCAGGCTCGTCAAAAGTCCCGCCGAAATCGCCTTTGCCCGCAAGGCCGGCCAACTGGCCGATGAGGCTCTGGATGCTGCACTGCCGCTCATCAAGCCCGGCGCGGACGAAGCTGCCATTCTTGCGGCGATGCAGGGCGCGGTTCTGGCCGGCGGCGGGGACTATCCCGCCAATGAATTCATCATCGGTTCCGGGGCCGATGCGCTGCTGTGCCGTTACAAGGCCGGACGCCGCAAGCTCGACACGAAGGATCAGCTGACACTGGAATGGGCTGGCGTCAGCGCCCATTATCACGCCGCCATGATGCGTACGGTGGTGATCGGCGAACAGGATTTCCGCCAGAAGGAACTCTACAGCGCCTGCCTGCAAAACCTGACCGCGATCGAGGAGGTGCTTCGCCCCGGGCATACGTTCGGAGACGTCTTTGACGTGCATGCCCGCGTGATGGACGAGCGTGGCTTGACCCGCCACCGGTTGAACTCCTGCGGGTATTCGCTCGGCGCGCGTTTTTCGCCCTCCTGGATGGAGCACCAGATGTTTCACGCCGGCAATCCGCAGGAGATCACGCCCGACATGACACTCTTCGTGCATATGATCGTGATGGATTCCGATTCCGGCACGGCCATGACCCTCGGCCAGACCTATCTGACGACCGAAGGTGCTCCCGAACCCCTCTCGCGCCATAACCTCGATCTTCTCACAGCTTAAATCGCCACCGGGTTTGACAGACCGGGAAAACCGCCCTTACATTGCGCCACCTTGGGGACGAAGGAGCGGAACATGAGAGGGAAAATCGCATGAGCCGGACGGGAGCCACCTCCCTTTTCCCGGCCATCATTGTTCCAGCGCTGGTGCTGATCCTGTCCGGCTGCAACACGACCGAGGCGCTGACGCCGCAGGTGGATGTTGGCCACAACGCCTCGCAATCGACGCCGGTGACGCAGGGCGATCTCGACCAGATGGCCGCCGCCGCCGACCGCGCGCCCAGCGGCGCGCCTGCTATCGGAAGTTCCGTGCCCGCCTATGCGCCGCAGAACTCGTTGCAGGCGCAGGCACAGGCGATCTCAAACGGCAACCAGTACGGCGAGCCGCTCCGCGAGAGTCAGGCCACTGCCCTGCCCGCTGCCCCTGCTCAACCAGCACAAAGCCAGGAAACGGCGTCGCTCGCGCCCGCCTCACCGACAAACTCTATCCGCTTTCTGCCGATCATCGGCGCACCCGTGCAGGCCGTCACACCGCTGTCGCGCCAGCTCGGGGCTGAAGCGCGGGCGAAAGGGCTGACCATCCGCGCCTCCAATGACAATTCGGCCGAGAACATCCTGAAGGGATACTTCTCCGCCTTCGCCGATGGCGGCAAGGTCAATATCGTTTACGTCTGGGACGTTCTCGACGCCAATGGCGTGCGCCTCCACCGCCTTCAGGGGCAGGAAAGCATTGCGGCGAAAGGCAGCGACCCCTGGGCTGCAGTCACCGACAGGGTCATGCAGGATATCGCCGCCAAGACGCTCAGCGACTACACGTCGTGGAAGCAGACACAACGGGGATGAGGTAAAACACGGGAGAAGTCACAGAGATTTCAGGAAAATCATTGCGAAAGCGTGGAGTCCTCTTGCAATCGGAAGCAACAGCGCTATTAAGGCGCGCATGGCAACAAGGCGTATCCGGCAAGGCTTTTCGGCCGGATGTTCCTCCCCTTGAACGACGCTTGGTTACGGTGGATTGAGCCCCGTGGCGCAAGGCGATGGCATGGAAACAGGCGGCCGCAATGAAGGTTTTCGCAGGCAATTCGAACCGGCACCTTGCCGAAGCGATCTGCAAGTATCTTAATGTTCCTCTCGGAAATGCCACTGTAAAGCGGTTTGCTGACCAGGAAATATTCGTAGAAATCAGCGAGAACGTGCGCGGCGAGGACGTCTTTATCGTCCAGTCCACTTCCTTCCCGGCAAACGATCATCTGATGGAACTTCTCATCATGATCGATGCCATGCGCCGGTCCTCGGCCAAACGAATTACGGCGGTGCTTCCCTATTTCGGTTACGCCCGCCAGGACCGCAAAGCAGGGCCCCGCACCCCGATTTCCGCCAAACTCGTTGCCAATCTCATTACCGAAGCCGGCGCCGACCGCGTCCTGACCCTCGATCTTCATGCCGGCCAGATCCAGGGCTTCTTCGATATCCCCACCGACAATCTCTTTGCAGCGCCCATTCTCGCCCGCGACGTGAAGGACCATTATGACACCAACAATGTCATGGTCGTTTCGCCTGACGTCGGCGGTGTGGTTCGCGCCCGCGCGCTCGCCAAGCGCCTCGACTGTCTTCTCGCCATCGTCGACAAGCGTCGTGACCGTCCCGGCGAATCCGAGGTCATGAACGTCATCGGGGACGTCTCGGGCAAAGACTGCATCCTCATCGACGATATCGTCGATTCCGGCGGCACTCTCTGCAACGCCGCTGAAGCGCTGCTGAAAAAGGGCGCGACCAGCGTTACCGCCTATATCACCCACGGCGTGCTCTCTGGCGGCGCGGTCGCGCGCGTCGCTTCCTCGAAGCTGCGCGAACTCGTCATCACCGACAGCATCCAGCCGACCACAGGCGTGCAATCCGCGCACAATATCCGCGTGGTCAGCACCGCCGGCCTGCTTGGCGAAGCGATCAACCGCACCGCACAGGAACAGTCGGTTTCCGGCCTGTTCGACTGACGAACGCGGCAGATACGCCCCTTACTTCACTCTGTGTAATCGCCCGGCTTTATTTGCTGGGCGCTGCCCATTAGTGCACCGTGATTGTATGAAATCTCACCCTCACCTTGCCTGATGAAGCGGAAACGTCAACGTCTTCACGATGGCGCCGCGCCCGGATCCGGCGGCCGTTGCAGGCGAGAGGCTCTGGCCTTTATCTTCGGCCACCAGCGTAAGACACGCGCAACCACGGCATGGCGGCCACTGCGCCAGAGGCTCATTGCATCGGCAGAGACAGCATCACCGGTGAAAAGGTGACGGTGGCGGTTGATCGCCAGCGCTCGGTAAAGGAACAGGGTCGTCAGCGCCGAAAACAGGATGGACATCACCACGTCGCTGAGGAAATGCCCACCCGCCGCAATGCGCAATCCGGACATGAGGACGATCATGGCGGCGGCAAGGCCTCCCGCCACGAGTCGTCCGCGCCGTTCTAACCGCGGCCAGAGCAGCACGCAGAGCGGCAGAAAGAAACTGGCTATCAGCGCGGTTTCACCGGACGAAAAAGAGCAGTTCGAATAACATTGCGTACTGAACTGAAAGGGCGGCGTGAAAAGCTGATGTCCGCCAAACTCGGTCACGCTGAATGGGCGCGCACGGCCAATCATCGCCTTGAGAACACCGTTGACGAGGAGCCCGGCGCAAAGGATCACCGGCCCACAAAGGAAGGCCCACACCCGCCAGCCGGTTCGCTGCAGGGCGGCGAGCCGCAGATTGCCGACCAGCATCACGAAGGCCAGAAACGCCGCAAGCTCGACACCTTCGCGCAACGTGTCGCGAATCCGGTCTGGAACGGGTTCCAGACCGGGCCATGGCTGGCCTACCGGCGAAAAGAACAAGGCGGAAAAACGAAGATCAATGGAGGGAAAGGTTGCAAACAGAATGACGAGCGCCAGCGCGACGAGCGTCACCCAGATGGTAATGCGCATGTGGGCGAGATCATTGTCCATTGGCATTCCCCGGAATGCATTGTAGCGGAAGCCGCCAGAGGCCAATCTCCCGGCCTTCGACGAAGCCAGGCCCTGCGGTCCAGCGCGCAACCGGCGCCTCACCGCCAAAACATGCAGGCAGGCTGTCGGCGATTGCCAAATACAGCGGATTCTTCGCCTCGCCGGCTTTGAGAGGATAAAGAAGTGCATAGTGGCTGGAAGGGACGCCGGTCTCGGGCAAGGCGCGTGGCAGCACCTGTTTCTCGTCCCGCAGCTGGTAAAAAAGCTCGGCCAGTATCGAGCGATCGTTTGCGACGATGGCATCCGCCCCCGCCTCGCGCGCCCGCGACAGGCCGGTCGACACCAGCTCGGAGCGACCGAGATACCGCGCCATCGCCAGCTCACCGTTCGGCAGGCGCAATCCTGTTCCGGCGATGGTCATCAGCGGCAACGCAATCGCAACAATGCTACCGAGGACCAGGGTCGAACCGATAAGCCAACGCCGTGACGCCAGAACCGGCACCGCAAGCAGCACGCCGGCCGCATAGGCCCCGACCGCCCAGTTGGCGAGTGCGCGCGACATCAGGCCCTGGGCCGTAATGAGAAGCACAATCGGCATCGAGAGAGCGACCAGCGCACGGGCTTCCGCCGTCTTGGCGCGGATCGTCGCGACGATCATGCCGACAAAAACGAAGGGGCCGACAACGCCTGCCTGCGAGAAGAAGAATTCCAGAGCCGAGCCGACCTTAAGCTGGAGGCCGTGCCAATTTGCATTGTCGGCCGTGTGGCGTGCGGTCATAAAATCATGTGCAGCGTTCCACCACAGATTAGGTGCGATGACGGCAAGACAGACCAGTGCCGCAAGGGCCGCATCACGCAGCCGGATGCGCCAGGCGTCGCAAAGCCAGCCGGCTGCGATGAAGCAGGGAAGGAAATAGATCATCGCATATTTCGACATCAGTCCGAGGCCGAAACAGAGGCCAAGACCGATACTCCAGCCGAGACCCGACCTGCCCTGGCTGCGGGCAAGCGCAAGATTGCGCACCGCCATCATCGACAGCACGATGAACAGCATCATCGGCGTATCGGTCGAGATCAGGAGACTGCCGAGCGTTACGGCCGGCAGCGTCAGATAGACCATGGCAGCCAGCGAGGCCAGCCGGACATCATAGATCCTACGGCCCAGCACAAGAATGGCCGCCGCCGCAATACCATGCACGACAGGGGCGGCCAACCGCACCTGGAACGTGCCCTCGCCGCCCCCCAATATCGTTGCGGCACGGATGAGCCAGCCGATCAGGGGCGGCTTTGAATAGGCACCAAGCGCCATCTCCCGGCCCCAGAGCCAATATTGCGCCTCATCCACGAAAAGATCCGTCCGATTGAAGGCCAGCGCTAAGACCCGCAGCGCCGTGACGACAATGATCGCCGTAACCGCAAATGTCAGCCAGCCGCGCTGTTCGCTCGCCTGCGCATGGGGCAGAGCCACGCCATCATGCATGCTGGCGGCGTTCTGCATGGATCAACCAGAGATTTCTGAAATAGATGAGAAGGCCGGATGCCTGGCCGATGACGAAGACCGGGTCGCGCCGCCAGACGGCATAGGACAACAGCACCAGACCGCCAAGAACGGAAAAATACCAGAATGCCACGGGCATGACCGAACGATTTGCCCGCTCAGAGGAGATCCACTGAAGCAGGAAGCGAGTGGTGAACAGCATCTGGCCCATGAAGCCCGTGCAAACCCACAGAAATTCCTCCCAGCTGTTCACATGCAGCATGGACCATAAAGCCGGTACATTCACGGCGACGTCTCCGTTATGAAGGTTTCCGCCCAATTCGAGCGCTTTCGCCGACGCAGCAGCCACGCCACGCCGATGAGATCGTAAATACCGACAAGCGCGCGGCCGATATTGGTATAGTGGGAGTTGCCGTGCACCCGCGGCCGATGCGTGACGTCGACATGGGCGACCTGCCAGCCATCGCGGCTGAAGAGTGCCGGGAAATAGCGGTGGTGATGATCGAAATAGGGCAAGGCGAGATAGGCGTCGCGCCGGAACGCCTTGAGGCCGCAGCCAGTATCGCGCGTGCCATCCTTCAGGATGCGGGCGCGCAGCTGATTTGCAAAGCGCGAGGACAGCCGCTTTGCAAGCGTATCCCGCCTGCCGACGCGTTGGCCGGCGACAAGGCCCAGCCGTTGCGGTGCGGTGGCTGAAAGAAGAGGCCCAAGAAGTGTCGGCAGATTGTCGGGCGGGTTCTGGCCGTCGCCATCGAGCATGCAGACGATCGGCGCCCGCGCTGCCTGAACACCACTGTGGATCGCCGCCGATTGGCCGCCCTGACGGTCATGCCGCACCAGCCGCAACATCGGGTAATCATCTGCGAGCGAAAGCACCGCTCCGACCGTGCCGTCGGAGGAAGCATCGTCCACGACCACAATTTCGAAATCGCCGACGGGCCTGCAGGCGGCAACGATCTCACCGACGAGCGTCTCGACACTCGCTTCTTCGTTGTGCATGGGCACGATCACGGCGAAATCCGGAATGGGTTTCACGCTGGCTCCGTCACATCCATCCGCATGGGCGCTGCAGACATTATTGCTGGTAGCGGGGAAAGGAGCGTGGAAAGCTTGCATGAATATGAACAGCCGTTGAACTTCTTCCGATATGCGCCTGTTCCATTGCAGTTTTATAACGAGGCCGGCTCGGTGGCAGCGCGCTATTTCCTCACGCGTAACGGGAAAATAATCGTACAATTCACCACGCTTTTAACGTGACCGTAAGCAATTCTTGCAACGGTACGGGCATGTTCTTTTGGGGGGAGGAAACAGGATGCCGGGTGTAAATCCGACTGCTGTCAAAACTAAATCATTGTCCATCAAGGCAAAATTTGCAGCGCTCGTAACGGGCGCAACGCTCGTTTCATGCCTGTCCGTGGGGCTGCTGTCCTATGAGATGGGCAAATCAGGACTGATCGACGCCAGCGAAATCAGGCTCGACACGGTTGCAGGAAACCAGTCCAAGCAACTCGACGCCTATACGCTGCGCGTCGAGCAGAGTATTTCCGAACTGTCGCAGAATGCCGCAATTGCGCAGGCGCTCGAAACGATGACGACTGTCGTGCCGACGGAAAAAGACGCCATTATCGAAGCGTTTCGCCGGGACGGTGTTTCGGAGGAAGAACGCGCCTCCTTCAATGGCGAGGGACTGCGACTGCTTTATGCCATTCGCCACGCGACCATCAACGCCGCGATTGCCAGCGTCTGGCGCAACACCCGCGTCAGCGACATCTACGTGATCGACAAGAATGGCCTCATCATTTACTCCGTGACCAAGGGAAAGAACTTCCTGACCAACGTGGCGGAACCGCAGAACGCGGCCCTCAAGGACCTTTTCCAGCGCATCGAAGCCGGTAAGGACGGCGTCATCAGCACCACTGGTTTCAGCGGCGGCGAGAATGATTCAGCCATGGTCGGCATGCCGCTCGCCGTCTCTAATTGGGGTCAGTTGCAGCGTAAGGGCGCCGTCGTCATGCGCATATCGGCGGATCGTATCGGCGCCGTCGTCACGCCAGAGGAAACCGGAAAATCCATCGATGACGCGGTCCTTCTGAGCACTGAAGGCAAACGCCGCGCCGGTGTGCTGTCCGGCGGCCCGGACGCCGCCGTTTCCGAAAATCTCGCGGCGCTGGCGGGCGCAAACGACGCCGGAATGGTGCTGGCCAAGACGTCTGCCGGCAACATTTTCTATGCCTACCGCCCCGTCACCGTCTTTGGCCAGAAGCATCTTCTGGCGATCGGCCAGCAGGAGAGCAAGGTTCTGGCAGCTGCCAATGATCTCGCTTTCTGGGCGACCGCCGCAACGCTGGCGGTGCTGGCGATCATGACGCTGATCGGTATTTTTGTGTCCGCCAGCCTCACCAAGCCGTTGACGGGCCTTGCCGGATTGATGGAGCGCCTCAACGGCGGTGAGAACAACATCGAGATCAAGGCCGTTTCCCGCGGCGATGAAATCGGCACCATGGCGCGCGCGCTGGAATCCTTCCGCCAGGGCATTCTCGACAAGCAGCGTATGGAAGAAGAAGCCCATCGCAAGGGCGAGGAACTGGACGAGGAACGCGCCCAACGCGAAATGGAAAAGGCGCGAAGCGCCAAGGAACTGGAAGAAGCGGTCGATGCACTGGCAACCGGTCTTGCCAATCTTGCTGCCGGCAGGCTCGATCTTCGCATCGAGAAATCCTTCGTGCCGTCGCTCGATCACCTGCGCATCGACTTCAACAATTCCATGGCCGGACTGGAAGCGACGATCGCCAATATCGGCGAAAGCGCCAATGCCATCCGCTCCGGCTCCGGCGAATTGAAGAGCGCATCGGAAGACCTGTCGCGGCGCACCGAACGTCAGGCCGCGGCCCTTGAAGAAGCGGCCGCCGCGCTCGCTGACATGACACAGGCTGTCAACGTTTCGCTATCGCGCTGCAATGTCGCCGTCGAGGCCACGGCGGGCACGATGCAGGACGCCCACAAGTCCACGGCAGTCGTTAAAGAAGCGATCGTCGCCATGGAGCGCATCGAGACCTCGTCGGCCAAAATCCGCCAGATCATCGACGTCATTGATCAGATTGCCTTCCAGACCAACCTTTTGGCGCTGAATGCAGGCGTAGAAGCCGCCCGTGCCGGGGAAGCCGGAAAGGGCTTCGCGGTCGTGGCGCAGGAGGTTCGCGAACTGGCCCAGAAATCGGCAGCCGCCGCCCGTGACATCACGACGCTGATCGCCACCTCCGCCGGCGATGTGGAAAGCGGCGTGGCGCTGGTGTTGAAGACCGGTGAAAGCCTCGAGCAAATCCAGAAGCGCATCCAGTCGGTCAACGACCAGATCGGGGAAATCGCCACGGCATCGCGCGAACAATCCGGCCGCCTCAGCGAGATCAACGCCTCCGTCAACGAACTTGACCATGTCACGCAGCAGAATGCCGCGATGGTGGAAGAAACGACGGCATCGGCCTTCTCGCTGGCAAGTGAAGCTGACGGCCTCACCGAACAGGTTGCCCAATTCTCGGTTGGTCATACCCGCCCGCAGGACCAGCGTTACGCAGCATAAGCTGCAACAAAAGGCCGGAGGTGAAATCCTCCCGCCTTTTGCTTTGCCTTAACTCCGATCCGGGTTCCCAGGAGCAGAAGCCCCTGGGAACACGCCGGCGACCTGGCACCATACCCTCGCCGGCTTCCGGGGAGGACCTCAGAAGAAGCCGACCTTGTTCGGGCTGTAAGAGACGAGCAGGTTCTTGGTCTGCTGGTAATGATCGAGCATCATCTTGTGGGTCTCGCGACCGATGCCGGACTGCTTGTAACCACCAAACGCAGCACCCGCCGGATAGACGTGATAGCAATTCGTCCACACGCGACCCGCTTCGATGCCCCGCCCGGCGCGGTAAGCGATATTGGTGTCACGGCTCCAGACGCCTGCGCCGAGACCGTAAACCGTGTCATTGGCGATTTCGAGCGCTTCCTCCACTGTCTTGAAGGTGGTGACAGAAACGACAGGACCGAAGATTTCCTCCTGGAAAATCCGCATCTTGTTGTTGCCCTCAAAAACGGTTGGCTGAATATAATAACCGTCTTTTAGATCACCCGACAGCGTCTTGCGATCACCGCCGGTCAAAACCTTGGCGCCTTCCTTCTTGCCGATCTCCAGATAGCTCATGATCTTGTCGAACTGTTCCTGCGAGGCCTGTGCGCCCAGCATCGTCGACGGGTTGAGCGGATCGTCCTGGCTGATGGCCTGCACGCGCTTGATTGCCTTTTCCATGAACCGGTCATAGATCGATTCATGCACCAGCGCGCGGGATGGGCAGGTGCAGACCTCACCCTGGTTCAGCGCGAAGAAGGCAAAACCTTCGAGCGCCTTGTCGAGGAAGGCATCGTCCTCATTCATCACATCGGCAAAGAAGATGTTTGGCGATTTGCCACCCAGCTCCAGCGTGATGTTGGTCACGTTGTCGGCCGCATACCGCATGATTTCCTTGCCGACCGAGGTAGAGCCGGTAAAGGCGATCTTGGCGATGCGGTTGCTCTGGGCCAGCGGCTTGCCAGCTTCAAGGCCGGTGCCGTTGACGATGTTGAGGACGCCGGGCGGCAGCAAATCTTCGATCAGCTCCATCACGATGAGTATGGAGGCCGGTGTCTGTTCGGCCGGCTTCAGCACGACGCAATTGCCGGCAGCAAGCGCCGGTGCAAGTTTCCACGCGGCCATCAGGATCGGGAAGTTCCACGGGATGATCTGGCCGACGACACCGAGTGGTTCATGGAAGTGATAGGCGACGGTATCGTTATCGATTTCGCCGATCGTGCCTTCCTGGGCGCGGATGCAGCCCGCGAAATAGCGGAAGTGATCGATCGCAAGCGGAATATCCGCATTGGTGGTTTCACGTAGCGGCTTGCCATTATCCCAGGTTTCAGCCCGGGCGATAAGGTCCAGATTGTCTTCGATCCGTTGGGCGATCTTGAGCAGGATGTTGGAACGCTCGGTTATGCTGGTCTTGCCCCATTTGTCGCGGGCTTTATGGGCCGCGTCCAGCGCGAATTCGATGTCGGCGGCATCCGAACGCGGCACTTCGCAAATCTTGTGGCCGGTCACCGGCGATAGGTTATCCATGTAGCGGCCGGATTTCGGCTCCACCCATTTGCCGCCGATGTAATTGCCGTATTTCAGCTTGAAGGGCGCTTCGCCCGCTTTCTGCTGAACCTGAATATTCATGATTTCATCCTCCCTGATGAAAACGATCCTGAGCGGACCGCATGGGAGGAAGGTGAGCCTAGATGATACGGTTCGGTAGAGGGGCGGCGCGGTTCCGCAGCGCACATTGTCTCACATCTGCGACAGAGCCGCCGTTCTCTGGCACATTTGGCCAGAAAACGGGGTCTGCAATCCTCAATGGACGTCGAACTTCTTCATTTTGCGGTGAAGTGTCGCACGGCTGATGCCGAGCAGCGAGGCAGCCTGCGTGACATTGCCGTTGGTGCGCGACAAAACCCGGCGAAGCGCCGAGCGTTCCGCTTCCGCAAGGTCGGAACCGCTGTCATGGCGCTGTTCCTGCAGAATATCCGCAGCCGGCACACCCTGCGCGATCCTGATATCATCGAGCTTCAGCGCGAGGCGTGCGGCGCGGGTTGCGCCGAGCACGAGATCGTCCTGATCCACGGCAAGCAGCGAAAGCGCCGTTCCGAAGCCGCTCGGCACGACCACGATACGCGCACCCGGAAAAGCACGGCGGAAGAGATTGCCTTCGATGCGTTGCGCCGCGTCCTTCACCGCCTGGGTCACGAACGAGAAGGTCATCTCGTTTATGTCGTCGCGGCAGGTGGAAATATCGAGCGCGCCCGTCACCCTGCCGGTATGGTCGCGAATGGGCGCGGTGGTGCAGCAGAGTTCGGTATTTGAGGTGAAGAAATGCTGGTCGCGATAGACCACAACCGAGCGCTCGTCGACGAGGGCCGTGCCGATACCGTTGGTGCCGACACTCTCCTCGCTCCACACGGCTCCCGACCACAGGCCGAGCGAACGGAAATCGCGATCGTCTCCCGCGGCCCCACGCCGCTCCAGCGCGACTCCCTGCGCGTCCGTCAAAAGCAGGCAGCAGCCGGATTTGCCGACACTGTGGAAAATCCGGTCCAGCTCATCGGTACTTTCGGCAATCAGGCCGGCAGCGCTTTCACGGGCACGGCGAAATTCCGCTTCGCTCAAAAAAATCGGCTTGCGGTTTTCCTCTGGCGCGAGCCGGTGCTTGACCATGCAACGCCGCCACGAGGCGACAATCGGAGAACTTGCGGCGGCGGAACGATGGCGTGCGGTTTCATACACGCGTTCCGCATGGGCGATGTCTGTCGGCATGCGCTCCTCCCAAAGCTTTTGTGCGATGGTGCGCTGGAAGCGTCGACGTTTCAACTAAAAACTTTGCGGCCGGTGCGCGGCACCTGAGCGGGCGCGAAAGGGATTATCGTGCAGCCTTCAGATATCGCCGGTCAGAGGCCGCTTCGGTTTCGTCCTCGGCAGACAGGAAAGTATCGTCCACGAGATTGGCGATGGAGGTGAGCGGACCGGGCTTGCCGAAGAAGAATCCCTGCACCTGCAGGCAACCCTCCCGCCGGAGAAACTCAACGTGAGCCATCGTCTCGACCCCTTCCGCCAGCACCGGAATATTGAGGCTATGCGCCAGAATGAGCGTCGAGCGAACGATCGCTTCGGACTGCGCATTGGTCGAGAGACCATCGATGAAGGCGCGGTCGATCTTGATCTTGTCGAACGGGAAGCTTTGCAGGGTCGAAAGTGAGGAGTAGCCCGTGCCATAGTCATCCATGGCGATCTTGACACCGAGCGACTTGAGCTTGCGAATGGTAACAAGGGCGTGGCGATGGTCGGCAATGATGCTGCCTTCCGTGATTTCGAGCTCCAGCCGTTCCGGCGCAAGCCCGGTCTCGACGAGGATTTTCTCGACCTTGTCGGGGAACTCATTATCCGCAAGCTGCTGCGGCGCGACATTAACGGCGATGGTGAGCGATTTTTTCCACCGCGCAGCCTGCGCGCAGGCTTCTCTGAGAACCCACTCGCCCAACTCAACGATGAAGCCCGTCTGTTCGGCAATGGGAATGAACTCGACCGGCGAAATCATGCCGCGTTCCGGCTGTTTCCAGCGCAAGAGCGCCTCGAAACCGACGATGCTGCCACTCCTGGTATCGTTCTGCTGCTGGTAATAAAGCTCGAATTCGTTATTGGCGAGACCGCTGCGCATGGCGACGGCAAGCGCATTCCGCTCCCGCGCAGCCTCGTCCATGGATTTGTCATAGAAGCAGATCGTGTCCGAGATGCCGCTTTTTGCCCGGTACATGGCAACATCGGCCTGCGCCATCAGCGTGTCGGCATCGATGGAGCTGGAATTGCGCACCGATATGCCCACACTTGCGCCAACCGAAAATGTCTGGCCGTTCCACTCCACGTGTCTGCTGATCTGCTCGATCAGCCGTTGCGCGAATTCTGCACCGTCTGCCCTGACATAATAGGAATGCGTCATCGCCACGAATTCATCGCCGCCCATGCGCGCCAGGAATTCGCCATCCTTCAACACGGAACTCGCCCGGTCGGCGATGGCGCGCAGCACGGCGTCACCGGCCGCATGACCATGCACGTCGTTGATTTCCTTGAAGCGGTTGAGATCGATGGACAGAAGCGCCGTATGCGCGCCGAGCGAGATATGGCGGGTGCGGCGGTTGAGATGTTCGATGAAGGCCGCACGATTCGGGATGCCGGTCAGCGGATCGTGCAGGGAGAGGTGGCGATAGCGCGCAACCGCCTGCTGGGTGGACTGGGCATCGATCACATAGGTCGAGAGCCCAAGCGCCAGAAGCAGCAGCGTCACGGCGATTGCGCCCCCGCCCATGATGGCCGGCGGCAGCAGATTCTCCGGGATGACGACGCGCGGGTCAAAGGCGAAGGACATGGAAGCCATGCCTGTATAGTGCATCGAGGCAATCGCCAGGATGAGAAATGTCACTCCGCCATATTGGCAGAAGCGGTTGAGTGGCCGGGCGATGCGATTGACCGCGAGCGCGCCGAGCACCGCCCCCAGCACCAGCGAGGCGATGACGAAGGCCCGATCCCAGAAGATCATGCCCTGCACATTATAGGCCGCCATGCCGGTATAATGCATGGCCGCGATACCGAGGCCAAGAACAACACCACCGGCCTCCACCATCACGCTACGCCCGCCATAGGCGGAAATGCCGAAACCCGCTGTTGTCGTGGAGATGGCAATCAGAAGCGAAAGACCTGTGAGATAAGGATCGTAGCCCACCTCGCCGGCCGCGACATAGCCCAGCATCGCCACGAAATGGGTGGTCCATATCGCCGCACCGCCATTGACGCCCGCCAGAAACAGCCAGTTGACCTTCTGCACCCCCGTCGCCAGGCGCGCTCTCGAAAAAAGCCGCATCGAAACGAAGCTTCCGAGCATGCAGACAACCACCGCTGCAACGGTGTATCTGTAGTCGTGATCGACGGTAAGGCACTGGAGAACTTTGAGCATTTTCATCTACGCGATTGGAGTTGCGCATAGCCTTATCAGTTGCCAAGTTTTCACCCGGTTTATGTGCATGGATAAGCACATATTAAAAGTTGCAACAAGCGAGTGAATTAGATCATTCTAATAAAATTACAAAGCGGCAGCAGCCAAAACCCGGCCACTCTTGTCTTTGTCTGCCGTTTGTATTATAGCGCCCGCACCCGTGTAGACACCCTTGGAGGCAACGCGGGTGGGATGGTGCCTGGCGCCTCCCCAGTTCAGCGCCCGCGGGCATGAACTCTCCATATAACCTCGAAAGGAATTGCCATGAGCAAAGAATCGTATGAGCTCAAGGCCGAGGCGCGCGAACGAGTTGGTAAGGGGTCCTCTCGTGAACTTCGCCGCAACGGTTTGATTCCGGCTGTCATCTATGGTGACAAGCAGGCCCCCATTTCCATCGCGCTCTCGACCAATGAAGTCACCAAGCGTATCCACGCTGGCGGTTTCATGACGACTGTTGCGACGATCGACGTCGACGGCAAGAAGATCAAGGTTCTCCCGAAGGATTACCAGCTTGATCCGGTCCGCGACTTCACCATGCATGTCGACTTCCTGCGCGTCTCGGGCAACACGCTCGTCAACGTCGAAATTCCGGTTCACTTCGAAAACGAAGAAAAGTCGGACATCAAGATCGGCGGCGTTCTGAACATCGTTCGCCACACGGTGGAATTCCACTGCCCGGCCAACGACATTCCGGAAGCCATCACGGTTGACCTCTCCGGCCTGAAGATCGGCGACAGCGTTCACATCTCGAACGTCAAGCTGCCGAAGAACATCACGCCTGTTATCGCTGACCGTGACTTCACGATCGCAACGATCGTTGCTCCGGCAGCTGGCGTTGAAGAAGAAGCCGCAGCTGAAGAAGCTTCCGAGGAATAATCAGCGGCCGCAAGGCTTGCAGATTATAAGATTAGGCCCGTTCCGGTTTCGGAACGGGCCTTTTAGTTTTTATGAACTTTAATTCCAGAAAGCTTGCCACCCAGCCATGATGGGCAGGCCGTTTCAGCGTCGATTAACACTTCCGTGAAACGATACCCTTGCGCTGCCGTGGAATCTCCAGACGGAAGAAAACGCGGCGCAGCAAGTCTGGGGCAAGGGGTAACTGCAATTTAACATGGCTCATTCCGTCGAAAGCCGCTTTATCGCGATTGTTTCCGGCGCACTTCTCACAGTGGTCGCACCGCTCTTTACGCTTTTGCTGACGCTTTCCTACCATGAAGCCATTCGCAGCCAGCGCAACCATCTCGAAATCCTCCTCTCCACCAATGCGCAGGCGCTTGCCCGGCCGCTGTGGGATCTGGATGACGACACCATCAACCAGATTACCGGCACCCTCGTTTCCGACCCCATGATCCGCATGGTCGAGGTCAAGGACACATCCGGCCAACTCGACATCATCCAGACCGCCGGCAGCGACATCATCCAGGACGCCGCCTCGACGAGCCGTGAGGTCACCTACAAGACGACCAAGGGCGTCGTTACCGTGGGGCTGCTGACCGTTTATTACGACGACGTCGGCCTTTTGACCTCCCTGAGCCGCACCGAACTGGCTTTCATCACGATTTTCATCGTGGCCGTCGTCACCATCGTCATTGCAGCCATCGCCGGCAATCGCTTCATGGTGATCCGCCCGCTGATGCGGCTGGCGGCCGCGATAGAGGCGACACGGCGGCTGGGTTCTCGCCATCACGTCGACTGGCGTTCGAAGGACGAAATCGGCCGACTCGCGAAAAGCTTCAACGAAATGCAGTCCCAGCTCGAAAAAGAAGAGCTGGAAATCAAGAATGCCCACGCCCGCAAGACGGAAATCTACAACCGCACGCCGGCCATGCTGTTCTCGCTGGATAGTCATGACCGCATCGCCGCCGTCAGCGACTATTGGATACAGGCAACGGGCTACGACCGCAGCCGGATACTCGGCCTGAATTTTGCCGATCTTATCCACCCCGATGACCGGCTCCTGTTCCAGCAGCGTAGGACGGCGCACCCCTTGCCCGATGCGTCGCACAACGGCATTACCGTGCGTTTTCGGTGCATGGACGGCAGCGTCATGGACGCGCTTGTCCTCGAAAAGGCTCTCCATTCCAGCGATGCGGCCCATCAGAGTACCTGTCTCTGCGTCATGACCGACGTCACCGAATTGCGCCAGTCGGAAAAGCGCAACCGCCAGCAGGCGATTTCCGACCATCTGACCGGCCTGTTCAACCGACAGGGCTTTGAGGGCATTCTCGATCTGCAAATCCGCGATGCGGACCAAAACGGCAGCGAACTCGCCTGCCTGTTTATCGATCTCGACCGCTTCAAAGCCATCAACGACAATCTCGGCCATGCCGCCGGTGATGCCGTGCTTAAACAGTTCACCGCAAAACTGGAGCCACTTTTGACGCCGCTCGACAGCGCATCGCGTCTGGGCGGCGACGAATTTGCCATACTGCTTGCCGGCGAAAAGGTGGAAGAGCGCGCGCGGCAGTTCTGCGAACGCATCGGCGCCATGCTCGATACACCCTTCGAGATCGACAATAACAGCATTCGCATCAGCGCCAGCATCGGCATGGCCGTCTATCCGTTGCACGCGTCAAGCGCCTCGGAACTCCTGCAAAATGCCGATATGGCGATGTATACCCGCAAACGCATGGGCAAGAACGGCTCGCAGGTCTTCGACAGCTCGATCATGGATCGTGCCCGCGAACATGCGGAGTTGGAGCGCGATATTGCCCAGGCACTGTCCGACGATTGGTTCGAGGCTTATTTCCAGCCGATACAGAACCTTGGCACTGGCCGCACGACAGGTTTCGAGGCGCTGCTGCGTCTCAATCATCCGGAAAAAGGGTTGCTTTCCCCGGCGACCATCGTCCGTCTTGCAGAAGAAAACGGCACTATTCAGCGTATCGGCAATGTCATCCTCGATCAGGCGATCGCCAATCTCGCGAGGCTTTCGCACCTGCCCGGCATGGAGCAGACCTATGTCGCCGTCAATTTTTCGCCGCTGCAATTCGAACCGGGCCTACCGACACGCATCGCGGGCGTCCTTCACCGCCACGGCATCGTTCCCGCCCGCCTTGTGATCGAGATCACCGAAGCGGTCATCATGAAAAACGATCCGCAGATCCGGGCGATCCTCAATGCCATCCATCAGCTCGGTTGCCGCATCGCGCTCGACGACTTCGGAACGGGTTACTCGTCGCTGAGCTATCTCAGCCGCTTCCCGGTCGATATCGTCAAGATCGATCAATCCTTTACCCGTTCTATCTGCGACGACGGACCGGAAATCCGGCAACGCAGCCGCATGCTGGTCGAAGGTATCGCGGCCATCTCGCACAAGATGAACTGCACCGTGATCGCAGAGGGCATCGAAACCGAGGAGCAGAAGCAACTTCTGAGCGAGATTGGCGCGGATTTTGGCCAGGGTTACTTCTTCGCCCGGCCGCAGCCTCTCGACAAGCTGATCGCCGGTCTGGGTGAGATCACCGATCAAAATCGCATTGCCGCCCGGCAAGCCTGAAACATTGGGGAATGTCATGAGATTGATCCGCTCCTGCCTGATCTTTCTTGCTCTCACCACGCCGGCAAACGCTGACAAACTGTTTCTGACAACCGAGGTCTACCCGCCTTATAATGTCCAGGCCAGTGATGGCAGCGTGCGCGGCGTCTATTTCGATCAGCTGAAGATCGTGCTCGAGCAGACAAAAACGGATTACGAGGTTACGGTCATGCCTTGGGCGCGGGCCATCGCATTGGCAACGACCCAACCGATGCACTGCGTTTTTGCCACCGCAAGGACGCCGGAACGGGAAAACCTGTTCAAATGGGTTGCCCCCATTCACACCGATCGCAACGTGCTTGTCGCCCGCCGCAAGGCAAACATCCAGGCTGCCACTCTCGAGGACGCGAAAAAATATCGCGTCGGAACCCAGCGTGGAGATTACACCGAAGCCCTTCTGCAAAAGCTCGGCTTCCCGCAGGTGGATGTCGGCGCGGATTTCGAAATCACCTTCCACAAGCTGGCAGCCGGCCGCATCGATCTGATGCCCATGTCTGAAAGCACTTTCAAAAGCCTGCCCGCCGACACCTTCAGCGAGGTGATAACGCTTGCGCGACAACAGCTCGGGCTCGCCTGCAACAAGAGCGTCCCGGACGAGATCATTGCCAGATTGCAGACGCGACTAGACCAGCTGATCGCCGATGGAACGCAGCAGAAAATCTTCGACCGCTACGATCTCATCAGCCCCTGATACCTTTCGCAGACACAAAAAGATTGACAGCCGGCGGTTTTCGGGGTGGTGACAACACCATCATCAGGCAAAACGCGGACAAGCCCCATGAAGATCATCGCAGGACTTGGTAATCCCGGCGCGCAATACGCCGGAAACCGTCATAACATCGGCTTCATGGCTGTCGACGCGTTGCAGCGCCTGCCCTCCTTTGCGCCCTGGTCTCGGAAATTCAAGGCGGAGATCTCCGAGGGCGACATCGCCGGCAAAAAAATCCTGCTGATGAAGCCGCTGACCTACATGAACCTTTCCGGTGAATCGGTTGGCGAAGCCATGCGCTTCTACAAGCTTTCGCCTGCGGATATCATCGCCATCCATGACGAACTGGACTTGCCGGCCGGCCGCGCCCGCATCAAGACGGGTGGCGGGCATGGCGGTCATAATGGCCTGAAATCCCTCGACGCCCATTGCGGCAAGGAGTACCGCCGCCTGCGCCTCGGCATAGGACATCCCGGCGACAAGGAGCGGGTGCATGGCCATGTGCTCGGCGATTTTGCCAAGGCCGACAAGACATGGCTGGAGCCGCTGCTCGACGCGATCGCCGACAACGCCTCCATGCTGGTGAAGGCTGAGGATTCCCAGCTGATGAACAAGCTGGCGCTGGCCACGGGCAGCAAGCCCGAAGCCGAGAAGCCGGCCAAGGCAGCCAGGCCCGCTGCGCAGTCCCATATCCATCAGGCGCGTAACAGCGCCCAGCCGAAAAAGCTGCCGGAAACCGGGCCGATGGCCGAGATGCTGAAGCGCATGTTCGGCAAGAAGGATTGATGATCAATGTCACCTGACACCGTCGTCTTGCGAGAGGTGGAGCGCGACGACCTCGCTGGATTGCTTGAACTTTATCGTGCGCTCAATCCGGCCGACCGAGACATGTCGGCAGAAGAAGCGGATACGGCGTTCGCCGCCATCCTGGCCCAGCCGGGGCTCTCCATTTTTCTTGCGACCGAAGGCGGGAACGCGGTCGCCACGGCCACGCTACAGATCGTTCCAAACCTCACGCGCGCCGCCCGTCCCTATGCCCTTATCGAAAACGTGGTGACACTCGAAAACCGTCGCGGCCGCGGATATGGCCGCGCGGTCGTGCGCCATGCCGTCGAGGCGGCCTTTGCGGCGAACTGCTATAAGGTCATGCTGCTCACCGGCAGGCAGAATCCCGAGGTTCACGCCTTTTACGAAAGCTGCGGCTTCGTGCAGAACAAGACGGGTTTTCAAATCCGGCAGGAGTGACGTTCACTCTTCCGGCTCGGTGGTGAACATCAGCGGAAATCCCGCCTCCTTGCCAAGGTCGGTCGCTTCCTTGGCTTTCGTCTCGGCGATATCCCGCTCACAGACGACAACCACCGCGCTGCCGAAGCGATGCGCCGTCATCATCACCCGGTGACCGGCCTCCTCGCTCATGCGGAAGACGGCTTTCAGCACGACGGTCACGAATTCACGCGGCGTGTAGTCGTCGTTCAGCAGAATGACCTTGTAGAGCTTTGGCCGCTCCAGCTTGGGCTTGACCTTTGGTTTTGGTTTGAGATCGACAGGACTGTCACTCATCATGGCCGCTCGTGCCTGCCGTTCATCGCGGTTGCTCATGGGAAAACCCCGTTGATGACGAAAGATCGATCGCTTGACCCGCTCATATTGCGCCGCAACCGCGGCATCGGCAACCCTGCCCGAAATTCCGCGCCATTAAAGGGGCTTTGGCCGCACAAATCGGCCCGCGGGCTTGACCTTGCCCTGCCGTTTCCGCAAAAGGCTCCTCAACGAATTCTTTCAAACGGACAGGTTTCAAGCCATGGGCTTCAAATGCGGTATCGTTGGATTGCCAAATGTCGGCAAGTCCACTCTCTTCAACGCGCTGACAAAAACAGCCGCGGCGCAGGCCGCCAACTATCCCTTTTGCACCATCGAGCCGAATACGGGCGAAGTGGCGGTTCCGGATGCGCGCATGAAAATCCTTGCCGACATCGCCGGCTCAAAGGAAATCATCCCCACCCGCATCTCCTTCGTCGATATCGCCGGCCTGGTGCGCGGCGCCTCCAAGGGTGAAGGCCTCGGCAACCAGTTTCTCGCCAACATTCGCGAAGTCGATGCCGTCGTGCACGTCCTGCGCTGCTTCGAGGATGATGACATCACGCACGTCGAAGGCCGCATCAACCCGGTCGCCGACGCCGAAACGATCGAGACCGAGCTGATGCTCTCCGACCTCGAAAGCCTCGAACGCCGCACGGAACAGACCCGCAAGCGCGCCACCGGCAAGGATAAGGAATCGCTGGCGCAGCTGCCGCTGATGGAAGCATCGCTGAAGCTTCTCAACGAAGGCAAGCCGGTCCGCACCCTGCTCTCCACGCTCGATGCCGAAGAGCTGCGCATCCTTCAGGGCCTCAACCTCCTGACGGCGCACCCGGTCCTCTATGTCTGCAACGTCGCAGAAGGCGATGCCGTCGATGGCAATGAGCACACCCGCGCCGTCGCAGACATGGCCAAGGCCCAGGGTGCCGAGACCGTCATCATCTCCGCTGCCATCGAATCCGAGGTCGCACAGCTTCCCGACGAAGAGGCGAAGGAATTCCTCGCCGCCCTTGGCCTCGAAGAAGCGGGCCTCGACCGCCTGATCCGTGCCGGCTACAAGCTGCTCGATCTCATCACCTATTTCACCGTCGGCCCGAAGGAATGCCGCGCCTGGACCATCGAGCGCGGCACCAAGGCCCCGCAGGCGGCCGGTGTCATCCACTCCGATTTCGAACGCGGCTTCATCCGCGCCAACACCATCGCCTATAACGACTATGTCGCCTTCAAGGGCGAAGTCGGCGCGAAGGAAGCTGGCAAGGCCCGTGACGAAGGCAAGGAATATGTGGTTCAGGACGGCGACGTCATCCACTTCCGCTTCAACACCTGAGCAGGCCCCTTCGCGGGAAAGGCCGGTCGTTCGCCTGATGTACCAAAGAACGGTAACATTGCCGACTGTCTCTTCTACCCCGGGAAGAGATACTGGCCACAAGGGTCGGATGAGAGGGCAAGCTCTCCTGATATAATGACCCTCGCCCCCTCATCCGCTGCCGCGACCTTCTCCCCCTCGGGGAGAAGGCGACAAGTAGCATTCGTCCGCTCCAGCCTCTCCCAAAAGAAGCTACCCGCACCCATATTTGACCTTTACGTAAAGGGAAAAATCCTCTTAGATGCGTCGACTTTGACTGTGCGAAGGGAGGAAACCATGGCGCCGGTCGTGACCTATGCTTACGAGGATTTCACCGTAGGGCGGGAATTTCCGCTTGGCCCGCAATCGCTTTCGGCAGAGCAGATCATCGCTTTCGCCAGCGAATTTGACCCCCAGCCCATGCATCTCTCCGAGGAAGCAGGCCGCCAGAGCATTCTTGGCGGGCTGGCTGCTTCGGGCTGGCATACCTGTAGCCTGTTAATGCGGATGATGGCCGACAGCTATATCTCGGATTCGACGTCACAGGGCAGCCCCGGCATCGATTATGTCGACTGGAAGAAGCCGGTTCTGGCCGGGGACACGCTTTCGGGCAAATCGATCGTGCTGGAACAGCGCCCTTCCGCCTCACGCCCGGGCATCGGCCTCGTAAAACTGCGTCACGAGCTTTACAACCAGCATGGCGTCCTGGTCTCGCATGGCGAAAACACCGTCATGTTTCTGATGCGCAAAAATGGGGGAATGGCGGCATGAGGCTCGCAGAACTTTCCCCGATCGGCGTGCGCGTCACCCTCGACACGCTGCATTTTTCCGCCGAAGACATTGTTCGCTTCGCCCGCGATTTCGATCCACAACCGTTTCACCTCGATGCTGAAGCCGCCAAACACAGCGTTCTGGGCGGCCTGTGTGCCTCTGGCTGGCACACGGGCGCGGGATGGATGAAAAGCTTCCTGTCGCACTGGGCAAAAGAGGTAAAGAGGCTGAAACTGGAAGGCCTCGAACCGCCGAAGCTCGGCCCATCGCCGGGTTTCCGCGATCTGAAATGGAAAAAACCCGTCTACGCTGGCGACGACGTTACCTATTTCGTCACACTTCTCGATGCCCGCCCGCTCGAATCCAGACCCGGGATATGGCTCAACACAACGTTCAACGAAGGCGTGAACCAGTCTGGCGAAACAGTGCTGACTTTTCAGAGCAGCGTTCTGGAGTTCGAATGAGGCGAGGCCGCGAAGGGAATGGCTTTGCCATTGCCTATCTCGGCTGCCTTCAGTGACCCGAAAACTCCACCAGCGTGCGCACGTCCACGCCAAGGTCTTCCAGCTTTTTGCGGCCGCCGAGATCGGGCAGATCGATCACGAAGCAGGCGGAAACAATCTCGGCGCCCATCTGCCGCAAGAGCTTGACCGCGCCTTCGGCCGTGCCGCCGGTCGCAATCAAATCATCGACCAGGATAACCTTTTCACCCGGCTGTACCGCATCGACATGCATTTCCATCTCATCGACGCCGTATTCAAGACTGTAGGCCACGCGGACGGTGGTATGCGGCAGCTTGCCCTTCTTGCGGATCGGCACGAATCCAGCCGATAGCTGATGGGCCACAGCGCCGCCGAGAATAAAGCCACGCGCCTCCATGCCGGCGATCTTGTCGATCTTCGTCCCAGCGTAAGGCTGTACGAGCTCGTCCACCGCCCGGCGGAACGCCCGCGGATTTCCCAGCAGCGTGGTAATATCGCGGAAGATAATGCCCGGCTTCGGATAGTCGGGAATGGAGCGGATGGCAGCGGAAAGCTCCGAAGCAATGACGGTCATGGCATGTCCAGTTGATTGGGAAAAATCGATGAGAAGATTTCGCCTACCCTATCAATTTGAAGGCGGTTGACCAACTAAAAAGGAAAAATCGCCCTTTTCCCGCCGCGATCTGACAGCAGCGGCTGCGCTTGGGCGAGCGATCGCGCCGCTATCCAGCCAAGTATCAAGCATGAGAAAGCCCCCACGGAAACCGTGAGGGCCTAGAGAGTCCGGTTGCCATTGGCAGGCCGATCAATGTTCCTTGTTGGCGTAGACCGACTTTTTAGTGAGATAGATCAGCGCCGTGAAGATGAACAGGAACACCATGACCATAAAGCCGGTGCGTTTGCGCTCTTCCAGATGCGGTTCTGCGGCCCACATCAGGAACGCTGCCACATCCTTCGAATACTGGTCCACCGTCTGCGGCGTTCCGTCATCGTACGTCACCTGATCCGCGCTGATGGGCGGCGCCATCTTCAACGCGACTGCACTGACGAAGTACGGGTTGAAATGCGTGCCTTCGGCCACTTCAACACCAGCCGGCGGATCCTGATAGCCGGTCAGCAGCGCGTGGATATAATCCGGGCCGCCTTCCTGGTAACCACCGATGATCGGGATCATGTCGATGATGAATTGCGGGAAACCGCGCTCCACGCCGCGCGCCTTTGCAAGCAGCGACATGTCGGGCGGCGCAGCCCCGCCATTGGCGGCGGCCGCCGCTTCATGGTTCGGGAATGGCGAAGGGAAATGGTCCGATGGCACCGCCTTGCGGTTATACATTTCGCCGTCGGCATTCGGGCCGTCCTGCACTTCGTATTCAGCAGCGAAAGCCTTGACCTGCTCGTCCGAGTAACCGAGGTCTCCCAGCGTGCGGAAGGATACCAGGCTCATGGAATGGCAGGCGGAGCAGACTTCCTTATAGACCTTCAGGCCGCGCTGCAGCTGACCCTTGTCATATTTGCCGAAGGGACCGGCAAAAGACCAGCTCTGCTCCTCGGGCTTGATCACCGGGAAATGGCCGCCGGCAATCGCATGTTCCGTCTTGGTGGCGAGGTCATGGCTCTCCTCCGCCGCCGAAGCGACGGTGAAGGAACAGCCGATGGCGGCGAAAAGCGCGATGCTTGTTACAAGCTTCTTCATTGTCGTCATCCTTCCTTCGCGCTCAGACCTGGGCTGCCGCTGGCGCGGCACCCGTCTTGGCGGCGTTCTTTTCAAGAACGGCCTCGGTAATCGAATTAGGGATACGCCGGGGCGTTTCGACCAGACCGAGGATCGGCATGATGACGAGGAAGAAGCCGAAGTAATAAAGCGTGCCGATCTGCGACATGATGACGTAGGTGCCTTCCGCCGGGCGCGAGCCCAGCCAGCCGAGCATGATGGCATTCACCACGAATACCCAGAAGAACATCTTGTACCAGGGACGATAAACGGCGGAGCGAACCTTCGACGTATCGAGCCAGGGCAGGAAGAACAGCACAATGATCGCGCCGAACATCACGAGAACGCCACCCAGCTTGGAATCGATGACCCAGATGTTGAAGGTGATGGCGCGCAGCATGGCGTAGAACGGCAAGAAGTACCATTCCGGAACGATATGCGCCGGCGTCTTCAAGGGATCGGCCATGATGTAGTTATCAGGGTGACCGAGGAAATTCGGCATGTAGAACACGAACCAGGCATAACCGATGAGGAACACGGAAACGCCAAGCGCGTCCTTCAGCGTCGCATAGGGCGTGAAGGGAACGGTATCGGTCTTGCTCTTGACTTCAACGCCGGTCGGGTTCGTCTGGCCGGTAACGTGCAGCGCCCAGATGTGCAGGATAACGACACCCGCGATCATGAAGGGCAGCAGGTAGTGAAGCGCGAAGAAACGGTTCAGCGTCGGCTGGTCCACGGCAAAGCCGCCGAGCAGGAACTGCTGGATCCACTCACCGATGGCCGGAAACGCCGTGAAGAAGCCGGTGATGACGGTCGCGCCCCAGAAGGACATCTGGCCCCAGGGCAGAACGTAGCCCATGAAGCCGGTCGCCATCATCAGCAGGAAGATCACGCAGCCGAGAATCCAGAGGATTTCACGGGGCGCCTTGTAGGAGCCGTAATAAAGGCCACGGGCAATGTGCAGGTAAACCGCGATGAAGAAGAACGACGCACCGTTGGCATGCATGTAACGCAGCAGCCAGCCATGGTTGACGTCGCGCATGATCTTTTCGACGGAATTGAACGCAACCGTCGTTTCGGCCGCATAATGCATGGCCAGCACGACGCCGGTGAGGATCTGCACGATCAGCATGACGGAGAGCATCGCGCCAAAAGTGTAAGCGTAGTTCAGGTTACGCGGGACAGGGTAGGCGACGAAGCTGTCATAGATCATGCGCGGCAAGGGAAGCCGCGAATCGATCCACCTCTCGATGCCGGTGGACGGCTGATAACTGGAATGACCACTCATGAATATCTGTCCCCTTATCCGATCTTGATCACGGTATCGGATGTGAATGCAAATGTCGGGATGGCGAGGTTCTGCGGCGCAGGACCCTTACGAATGCGGCCCGCCGTATCGTAGTGCGAGCCATGGCAGGGACAGAACCATCCGCCGAAATCGCCGGCCTGGCCGAGCGGAACGCAACCGAGATGGGTGCAGGAACCGACCATGACGATCCAGTTTTCCTTGCCCTGCCCGGCGGAGCGGTCGATATCGGTCGCCTGCGCGTCTGCAGCGATGTTGGCATTGCGCGCCACCGGATCCTTGAGATCGCCGAGAGCGACCGCCTTGGCTTCCTCGATTTCCTTTTCCGTGCGGTTGCGGATGAAAATCGGCTTGCCGCGCCACTTGACGGTGAGCGACATGCCCGGCTCGACGGCCGCGACATCCACCTCGATCGAGGCAAGCGCCAGCGTCGATGCATCGGGACGCATCTGGTCAATGAAAGGCCATGCAACTGCGGCAGCACCGACGGCGCCCGCCATTCCCGTCACTAGGTAAAGAAAATCGCGACGGGTCGGTTCACCCGAAGCGTCGTGATTGGTTACGTGCTCGCTCACCGCTACACCATCCTCTGCGCTGTTTTTGCCGTAAATCGCATGAGTCCTCCCGCTATGATTTGATCCAGGACAAACTCCGTCCCTCGGTCCTGGACACACCTGCGGCATCAAGAAACCGCGTCACTTTGTGTGATCGCAAAATATTGACCGACTTGGCAAGAGCAAAGCACACAAAGCTGCCGTAATTCTGCCGGAAGCGCCCGATTTGGTTGTCATTTTTTCGCCGCCTCTGGCAGTCCGGCAACATTGTGCGCTCAAATCCGTCGTGTTAGGAGACTTCAAGGGAGAGCTTTGAAAGCAGGGATTCGGATGACGGCGAAGCTCTCGTGCATGGTTTCCACGGCGCTTGCTGCCGTCCTCGTCATCGCCAGCCTGCGCTACATCACCGACTTCTGGCTTTTGGCCTTCGTCACCAGCTTTCAGCTCCATATTGCTTCTGTCTGCATCCTCGTCTCATGCCTTGTCTTCTGGCTGACGCGTGACGCTATCTCGGCCGTGCTCGTGATCTGGTCGCTTGCACTGGCCATTCACGCCGTGGCGATGCTCATGGAATTTTCAACGACGGCCAATGCGGCACCAGGCGCAAAGCCCTTCCGCTTGCTCTCATTCAATGTCTTGATGGACAACGCGGCCAATGCGGATGCGATTGCCGACAAGGTTCTCGAATCAGGTGCCGATGCCGTTTATCTCTTCGAGGCGGCCGCATTGCGCTCGGCCCTGCCGCGCCTGCAGCAAACCTATCCGCACCGGCTCGGTTGTTATGAGGGTACGCCCGGCTGTGATCTCGTCATCCTGTCAAAAAGGCCGTTGCTGGAAGGCCGCTTTTATAATCTCAGCGATCTTCGGCGGGATCGTTTTGCCGTGGCGAATGTCGATCTCGACGGCACGCAACTGACACTTGCCGCCGGGCACATCACCAAGCCCTATTTCGACGATTATCACCGGGACGAACTGGACGAAATCAGCGAAATTCTATTTCGAATCACCGGCCCGCTCATTCTCGCCGGAGACTTCAACTCATCCAGCATCGCACCTGACATGCGCGCCTTCCTCGCCGCCAATGATCTGAAGAAAGCGACATTTGAGCCCGCGACCTGGCCAACCAGGGCAGGAAGTTTCGGCATCGCCATCGACCACATCTTCGCCCGCGAGCCGGCAACGCTGATGAAGACAACCCGGCTGCAAGACAATCTCGGCTCCAATCACTACGGCCTGATGGCGGATTTCTTGATCGGAAAGTAGGGCGTTTCCGGTGGGATCGCCGCATTGTCCGACGCCGGAACGAACACGTTCCCTCTGGAAATGCCCCGGCTGACTTATTGCGCAGCCTCATCCGCGGCAAGGAAGCCACCTGACTGGCGCGCCCAGAGCTCGGAATAAAGCCCGCCCTGCGTAATGAGTTCGGAATGGGTCCCCTGTTCAACAATGCGCCCCTGATCCATGACGATCAGCCGGTCGAGGGCGGCAATCGTGGACAGCCGATGAGCGATGGCGAGAACCGTCTTACCCTGCATCAGCTCATCGAGATTGCTCTGGATTGCCGCCTCCACCTCTGAATCGAGAGCCGACGTCGCTTCATCGAGAACGAGAATAGGGGCGTCCTTCAACATCACGCGGGCAATGGCGATACGCTGGCGTTGCCCGCCGGAGAGCTTCACGCCGCGTTCGCCCACATGCGCATCGAACCCTTTCCGCCCACGCTGGTCCTCAAGCCGTTCGATGAAGTCGTCCGCCTTGGCCCGCCGCGTCGCCTCCCGCAACTGTTCCTCGGTCGCATCGGTGCGGCCGAACAGGATGTTGTCCCGGATGGAACGATGCAGCAGCGACGTATCCTGCGTGACCATGCCGATGTGAGCGCGCAGCGATTCCTGCGTCACGCGGGCGATATCCTGCCCATCGATCAGGATGCGGCCTTTTTCGACATCGTAAAAACGCAGCAGCAGGTTGACGAGGGTGGATTTGCCAGCACCGGAGCGCCCGACGATTCCAACCTTTTCGCCGGCCCTGATCTCGAGGTTGAGATTGCCGATGACGCCATCCGCCCGCCCATAATGGAAGCTGACATTCTCAAAGCGGATGCTCGGCTTCTTCACCTCGAGCACCGCGGCGTCGGGCGCATCGACGAGACCGATCGGCTGCGAGATCAATTCGGCGGCATTCTGCACCGTACCGAAATTGCGCATGATGCCGTTGAACTGCGTCATCAACCGCCCGAGCAGAAAGTTGAGCCGCAGCACCAGCGCCAGCGTGAAAGCCACCGCGCCGGAACTGATCTTGCCGGACAGCCACAGATCGATGCAGAGCGCCGCCATTGACGTGATCATCACGCCCGAGAGCAGCGCCATGGACGCACGCACGCCGGTGATGAACCGCGTAAACGTCATCGTCGCGCGCTGGAAGATATCGAAACCCTGTCGCATGTAGCGGTCATTGGCGTCGTCGCGCCCGAACAGCCGCAGCGTCTGGATATTGCTATAGGCATCCACCATCCGGCCCGACAGCATCGAGGCGGCTTCCGCCGTTTCCCTGGAATGGTAGCGGATGCGCGGCACGAAATAGCGCGCCAGCAGCGAGAAGATCGCCACCCAGACAACGACGACGACCGCAAGCCGCCAGTCCAGCCCCCCGATCAGGAAAAGCATGGAAACCGAGTAAATGCCGACGAACCAGACGCTTTCCATCAGCGAGGTTACAAGATCGCCCGCCGCCTGTCCGCCCGACCAGACCTTGGTCACGATACGGCCGGAAAAATCGTTCTGGAAGAAGGTCAGCGATTGCCGCGCCACATGCATGTAGGATTGCCAGCGCACCAGATTGTAAAAGCCGGGCGTGATGATCTGCTGGTCCACCAGCGCCGTGACCATGGTGACGACGAAGCGCACGATGCCGATCAGAACCAGCATGCCCACGAGTTCGCCGCCATGCGCCGCAAGCAGCCCCGCCCAGCCCTCTTCCGGCTTTACGGTGGAGAGAATATCGACGAGCCGTCCGACGAACCAGAACAGCGCCGCCTCGATGGCCGCCGTCAGCCCGCCCAGCACCAGCATGGCAAAAAACGGCGCCTTCGCCTGCGAGATATAGAACCAGATGAAGGCGAACGTGCTTTCCGGCGGCCGCAAATCGTCCTTGCGGTCGAAGGGCTTTATCCAGTTCTCGAAATACTCGAAGATGCGGGTAATGACCATGATCCGGATATAGGCAGATTCCCGCTTGGGGAACAGCCGCAGTGGCTTTGGGAAGAGATTATATTTCGGTAACGTTCGTGGAATGAAAAAAGGGCGGGAATGTTCCCCGGCCTTAAATCGACCCAGCGATATTTTGTGCATCACCTGCATCCTCACACCGTCACCCCGGACTTGATCCGGGGTCCAGCGCGATCAAGTCCTTGATCGCAAAAGACTCCTCTCACGGCGCGGACGCGCCGTGGCTGGATGCCGGATCTAGTCCGGCATGACGGAGGAGAGGTTGGCGCCCATATCATCGGCGAGAGGGCGGGGAACCATGCTTGCCGCCCTCTCGCTTTTCCCTACTCCGCAGCCGCTTCCGCCTCGTGATCGGCGATGAATCCGCCGGACTGGCGGCGCCATAGATCGGCGTAGATACCGCCCATTGCGACCAGATCCGCGTGGCTTCCCGCTTCCACGATCCGGCCCTTGTCGAGAATGATGAGGCGGTCCATTTCGGTGAGCGTCGAAAGACGGTGCGCAATTGCGATCACCGTCTTGCCTTCCATCAGCGCGAACAGATTCTCTTGGATCGCCGCCTCGACTTCCGAATCGAGCGCCGAAGTCGCCTCATCAAGCACCAGAATCGGCGCGTTCTTGAGGAAGACGCGGGCGATCGCAATCCGCTGACGCTGGCCGCCTGACAGTTTCACACCGCGTTCGCCCACCTGCGCATCGAGGCCCTGGCGACCATGCATGTCGACGAGCGTTTCGATGAAGTCCCAGGCATTGGCCCGCTTTGCCGCTGCGATCACCTGCTCGTCAGTCGCTTCGGGATGACCATAGGCGATGTTGTCGCGGATCGACCGGTGCAGCAGCGACGTGTCCTGCGTCACGACGCCGATCAGTTCGCGCAGGCTGTCTTGCGAGACCTTCGAGATGTCCTGCCCGTCAATGGTGATCTTGCCGCCTTCCAGATCATAGAAGCGCAGGAGCAGATTCATCAACGTCGTCTTGCCCGCGCCGGAACGGCCGACAAGGCCAACCTTCTCGCCTGGCTTGATGTCGAGCGTCAACCCGTCGATCACGCCCTTGTTCTTGCCGTAGTGGAAACGAACATTGTCGTAACGAATAGCGCCCTGCGGGGCGGCAAGTTCAGGCGCCTTCGGAACGTCGACGATGTCATGCGGCTTCGTCATCATCGACATGCCGTCATAGACCGTGCCGATATTTTCGAACAGCGAGGTGACTTCCCACATGATCCACTGCGACATGCCGTTGACGCGCATGGCAAGGCTGATGGCGATAGCGACCGAGCCTGCCGTTACCGAACCCTGCATCCAGAAATAGAGACCGAGGGCGGCCGTGGAAAACAGCACCACAGCATTGTTGAGGTCGATCAGGATGTTGAAGCCGGAAATCTTGCGCATCTGGCGGTGAACGGTTCCGAGAAACACGTTCATGCCCTCCCGCGCATATCTCTCCTCGCGGCCCGCATGGGAAAACAGCTTGATCGTTGAGATATTCGTATAGCTGTCGACGATCCGGCCCGTCATCATCGAGCGCGCATCCGCCTGCTCCTGCGCGAGCCGGCCGAGCTTCGGCACGAAATAGGTGAGGATCGCCAGATAGAGGCCAAGCCAGACAAGCAGCGGAATGACCAGCCGCCAGTCCGCAGCTGCCACCATGAACAGCATCGAGATGACGAAGCTGATGGCGTAGACGAAGACATCGATCACCTTCAGCGCCACTTCGCGGATCGCCAGCGCCGTCTGCATGACCTTGGTCGACACCCGGCCGGCAAATTCATTGGCGAAGAAGTTCATGGAGTGGCGCAGCAGGAAACGATGCATTTTCCAGCGCGCGATCATGCCGAAATTGCCGGCAAGCGTCTGGTGCATGGTCATGGTGTGGATTGCGCCCATCAGCGGCAGCAGGAACAGCACCAGCCCGGCCATGCCGATCAGACGCCAGCCCTCATCGGCAAAAAACGTTTCGCGATTGGCGGTGGACAGCCAGTCGACGATATTGCCGAGGAATTTGTAGAGCATGGCTTCCGCAATGGCGATGCCCATGGACATGAGGCCAAGCAGAAGGAGCCACGGCCATGCGGGCTTCACATAGTGCCACAGGAACGGCAAAAGCTTCTGCGGCGCTACGGACGGCGCGGAAGCGGGAAAGGGATCGAGGCGTTTTTCAAACCAGCCAAACATAGGCCAAGCTCCGGCAATCAATCGCTCCATCGTGGCATGGTGAGCGGACACAGATAGGGCTCACGACGGAACGGAAAAGTCTTTTAACATGGCCACAACAGCCACATGGTGAATTTAAATACGGGAGACGCGGCAGCGCCGCGGAATACCACCTAAGCCAGCAGGCGAAGCACTGGGGCCGGGAGGCGAATGCGAATGTCATTTGGCATGGAAACCTCCTTTGGCTGGTGTTGAAGATGCCGCTCTTTTATCGCAAAAGAAGACGAAACGCCAGCCGCCTGCCTTAAAAAAGTGCAACCGCATACAGGCACCGATTTCCCCATCCGGTTTACGGGCAGCAGCGCCATCCGGGTTCGCCCATGAAACATGGATCAGGAGACCATGCAGACAATCAGGATCGCCCTCTACCAGCCCGATATTCCCGGCAATACCGGAACCATCCTGCGGCTGGCCGCCTGCCTCGGTCTCGGCGTCGAGATCATCGAGCCAGCAGGTTTCGATATTTCGGATCGCAATCTGAAACGGGCCGGCATGGACTATATTGCGGCTGCCTCCCTGACCCGGCATGTCAGCTGGGACCGCTTCGAGGAATGGCGGGCAACAACGGGTCGCCGTCTTGTTCTCGCCTCCACCAAAGCTGCGGTGCCGTATACGAAAATCACCTATCGCGCGGATGACATCCTGCTGTTTGGCCGTGAAAGCGCCGGTGTACCCGACCACGTGCATGAGAGGGCGGATGAGCGAATCATCATCCCGATGGTCGAGGGCCAGCGCTCCATCAACGTCGCGATGTCGGCGGCCATGGTCACGGGCGAGGCTTTGCGGCAAACAGCATGGGGGTGAGCGTCATTTTTAACGCCATATTTTGGTGCAAATACAATATTTGACCATTTCCGCGTCAAAACTGTCGCAACCCGGCCTGTACCATAGGCGTTGACCCTCCTATACTATTAGCCGGACAACAAAAATCGCCCTCGCCGGAAGCATCCGCTGGCGGGTGTGAGGAGACGTCGCATGCAATCCACCATTGTCATCGTCAACCTTCTCGGCGCCGTCGCGCTGCTGCTTTTCGGTCTTGCCCAGGTGAAGGACGGCGTCACCCGGGCCTTTGGCATGAAACTGCGAAGCGTGCTTGCAACCGGCACCCAGAATGGTCCCCGCTCCTTTTTCTCTGGATTTTTCGCAACGGTGGCACTGCAAAGCTCGACGGCAACGGCGCTCACGGTGGCCTCCTTTGCCGAGCGCGATCTCATCCGGCCGCGCATGGCGCAGGTGGTGCTGCTTGGTGCCAATGTCGGCACCGCCGTGACGGCCTGGATCGTGGCAGCCGGTGTGGAATGGCTCTCCCCCCTTCTGATCCTTTCCGGCATCATTCTCAAAAAAGGCAGCTCCAATGCCAGACAGGGCGGCGGAACCGCAGTTATCGGCATTGGCCTGATGCTTCTGTCGCTGCATCTGCTGAGCGGCGCGACCGAACCCATGCGCGCCTCCCCGGCGCTTGGCGTCTTCATCGGCCTGCTGGATGGTGCATGGCCCGTTGCACTGATCTTTTCCGCCGTGCTCGCCTTCGTCTCGTCGTCAAGCCTTGCCGTGGTGGTCCTGATCCTGTCGCTTGCCGCCACCGGCACGCTGTCCACCGGACTGATCATCGTTCTCATTCTCGGGGCCAATCTCGGCGGCGCCGTTCCGCCCGTCATCGCCACACTCTCAGGCCCCGCCTCGGCGCGGCGCATCACGATCGGCAATCTCGTGGTGCGCACCATCGGCTGCCTGATCGCCATGCCGCTTGCCTCCTATGGCGCAGAATTTCTGCAACAACTGCCGCTTTCCCCGGCCAAGCTGCCCGTGGATGCGCATCTCATCTTCAACGTCATTCTGGCGGCACTGGCGTGGCCCTTCTCCGGCCTGATCTCCGACCTGATGACCAAGCTGGTGCCGGGAGATCCGAAAGCCGAGGACGGCCCCTTTTTCCTCGATCAGCAGGCGCTGGACGTGCCTGTCGTCGCGCTCGCTAATGCCACCCGCGAGGTGTTGAGCGTCGGCGACAGCATCGAGCGGATGCTGATTCGCGCCGAAAACGCCTTCAAGCACAACGATCTTGCGCCGCTGCAGGAAGTTTCCGTTCTGGAAAAGAAGGTCGACCGCCGCCAGCAGGAAGTGAAGATCTATCTGTCCCAACTGGGGCGCAAGGGGCTTGCCGACGAGGAAGCACGGCGCTCGATCGCCATCATCGATTACGCCATCAATCTCGAACATGTCGGCGATATCATCGAAAAGGGCATCTGCGAGCAGATCCGCAAGAAGGTGCTGAACAACTTCAAGTTTTCCGATGACGGTTATGAGGAATTGAAGACGCTGTTCGACATGACCATCGAGAACCTGCGCGCCGCCCAGAGCATCCTGGTGACGGGCGATTTCGAGCTGGCGCGGCGTCTCATGGAAAGCAAGGTGGATATACGCCGATTGGAAAAACGATCGTCAAACCGGCATTTGGAGCGGCTGCGTGACGGGCTGACGGAGAGCATGCAGACGAGCTCGCTTCATCTCGACATGTTGCGAGACCTCAAACGCATCAACGCCCACATTGTGTCGGTGGCGCATCCCATCCTGGATGAAAGCGGCGTGCTGATCGAAAGCCGGCTGCGCTATGCGGAGCCACGCGCCTAGGGCATTTTCCGGAAGGGTGCCCCGGTTTCCCGTCCGGAAATGCGACAGACCAAAAGTTGGCGCGTTTTCGCATCCGAAGAATAGCGAAGACGCTCCCAATCTCAATCGGCGGACGGCAGCCGCCGCATGGTGAATTCGATGCGGTCACCCTCGAGCTGCCGCCAGCTTTCCACTTCGGTCCAATACGCTGCCTTTGGAAAACTGTCGAACCACTCCCGCGCCTTGGCGCGAGCTTCTTCGCGGCCGAGACAAAAGGTCTGGCGCACGAACATGCCGTCTCGCTGCGGAACGCCGCTGGCGCTTTCGCGCTCCTTGCGGTGATTGGCGATCCTGCGCTTCAGCCCGTCGAGCGGCGGCGGTCCGGTAAATTTCGTCATGATATTCACCTCTGGCACCTACATCTTTAAAGATAGGGACGACGCGCTGGCTTGGCGAGTCGAATTTGTGCGCGGCGCAAACACCTGCTAGACGCGGCGGGACACAGACTTCAATGCAGGAGAATGACGAAATGGAACGGCCAATCTTGCCGAAGGGCTTGCCCGAGGATATCGAAGACAAGAAGGCCGTTGCCCAAGCGTGGTTCCAGCACCTGCGCGATACCATCGTTGCCTCCTTCGAAACCCTGGAGAACGAACTCACAGGTCCCCTTTCCGATCAGGAGCCCGGCCGCTTCGTCCAGAAAGAATGGCTGCGCGACAATGGCGAAGGCGGCGGCGGCAAGATGTCGATGATGGAAGGCCGTGTCTTCGAGAAGGTCGGCGTCCACACGTCCACCGTCTATGGCGAGTTCTCGCCAGAATTCCGCAAGCAGATTCCGGGCGCCGAAGAGGACCCGCGCTTCTGGGCCTCCGGTCTGTCGCTCATCGCCCATCCGGTCAATCCCAATGTCCCGGCCGTGCACATGAACACGCGCATGGTCGTCACCACCAGTCACTGGTTTGGCGGAGGTGCGGATTTGACGCCCGTTCTGGGCCGCAGGCGGACGCAGGAAGACCCGGACACCCAATTGTTTCACAGGGGCTTCGAGATCACCTGCAACCGGCACCCCGTTGCGGATTATCCGCGCTATAAGGCATGGTGCGACGAATATTTCTTCCTGAAGCATCGCAACGAGCCGCGCGGCATTGGCGGCATCTTTTTCGACTGGTTGCATCCAGAAGAGGAGAAGGGCGGCTGGGACGCGAATTTTGCCTTCGTGCAGGATGTCGGCCGCGCCTTCAATCTCGTCTACCCGAAAATCGTCCGCTCCAATTTCAACCAGCCATGGACGGAAGAGGACCGCGACGAGCAGCTGATCCGCCGTGGCCGCTATGTGGAGTTCAACCTGCTTTATGACCGCGGCACCATCTTCGGCCTGAAGACCGGCGGCAATGTCGAGTCGATCCTCTCGTCCCTGCCACCGGTGGTGCGCTGGCCCTAGGGCGCTTCACGCAGATTTGACGCTCATCAGCCATTTCGTCGCAAATAGCGCGAATTAGGACTTATGGAAAAACCAAGGCAGTGATAGTCTCCTCCCGCAGACGTACTGGAGGAGCTATCGTCATGATTACTTCGAACAGCATGCCTATTTCTGCTTCCGCCGAGGGAGCATCGCAATCCATCGATACCACCGCATTGATTGACCGCCTTGCCGCCGAAATGCGCGCAACGGGCGATCGCGAACTGCCGCATTCCTTTTATGTCGAACAGGTGAAACGCACGCTCGCCGGAAAAGCCGTGAAGCGCGCGGATAATGACGAACGGCCCAGCACAAAAATCCCGCCGGCCGGGACGTCCTCCGTTTTCCAATGCTGGGCGATGCCCGAGTAAGTCAGGGTTCAGCATCAAGGACGCCGCTTTGGAACATAAGCGGCGGACTTTTGTTTCATACCGCAGGGGCGGCACGTCACTTCACGCTGCCCTTTGGCTGAAACAGGGAGGCAAGACCATGAGACTTTTTGAATGTGGAACGCTCGTGCCCGGCTGTGCCTGGCACACCCGTGCGGATGATGACGCAGAAGTCGTTCGCCGCACTGTGGAACACATGCGTGCGGCTCACGGCGAAACCGTTATCCGCGAAAACATGATCGATAATATCAAGGCCCGCATCCGCGACGAGGCGAACGCGGCTTAACGCTGGAGCATCACCGTTCCGGCGCTCTAGTGCTCGAGCATGTCCTTAAGCCGGGCGGTCAACGCTGCCCGGTCAAGCGAGAAGTTGACGTCTATCCACTTCTCCTCGAGGCTCTTCAAAAGATCGCCCACTTTTGGGCCAGCCTCAACACCGGCGGCCATCACATCAGCACCGCTTAGGGGAAAAGCGGGTTTATGAAATTTTTCCGCCCTTGCCAGCAACGTCGAAAAGCGCGCAACCTTTTGCATCGCCGTGTCGCCGGCCGAGATATCGGCACGGGCTGCTGCGAGCGCCAGCTTCAACCGTGCCTTCATGCCATCAACGCCTTGACGGTAAAGCAGACGGTCGAGAGCCGTGTCTTTAAGGTCGGGATCAGCCGCCGGCGCCGAAGCCCAGTTGGAAAGATAGGAAGCTTCCGCCTTTGACAGTCGCAGACGCGCGGAAAGAGCAGCGAGCCTCTCCCGATCGGGCGGCACGATGGCAGCAAGCCGGAGCATAGGCTCAACCGCCCAGCCGAGGACCTGCTCCGCCGCCACCAGCCCATGAATGGCATCGATACCCCATTTCTCGGTCTCGGGAAGAATTTCCGAGAGAACGCCCGATTGCCGCATCCAGAGCAGGGCGCGGGACGGATCGCGGGCGGAAAGCAGCTTTTTGAGTTCGCCCCACACCCGCTCGGCGGAGAGCGTTGCCAGCTTGTCCTTGGCCCGCGCACTTGCTCTCAGACCATCCGCATCCGGCCGGCCGGAGCCGTAATGGGCAAAGAAGCGGAAAAAGCGCAAAATCCGCAGGTAATCTTCCGAAATCCGCGTCGCGGCATCGCCGATAAAGCGAACCGTCCCGGTTTCGATATCGGGCAAACCCTTGATGAGATCGATGATTTCGCCATTTTCATCGGCGTAAAGCGCGTTGATGGTCAGGTCGCGCCGTTCCGCATCCGTCTGCCAGTCGGTACCGAAAGCCACCTGCGCGTGGCGGCCATTGGTTTCCACGTCACGGCGCAACGTCGTCACCTCGAAACCTTCGCCCTCGATCACGAGCGTCACCGTGCCGTGCTCAATGCCGGTTGGAACAGCCTTGATGCCCGCCGCCCTTGCCCGCGCCACCACCACATCAGGGGTAAGCGTCGTCGCCATGTCGACATCCGCGACGGGCAAGCCCAGGAGAGCGTTGCGAACGGCCCCGCCAACGATCCGCACTTCGCCCCCATCGGCATTCAGAAGCGCAAAGATGCGCTTCAGCGCCGGTTTTTCGAACCAGTCCTGACCGGCAAGGCTGCTCATGAATAAAACCTCTCGTAAATCGTCCTGACGATGCCCGCCGTAATGCCCCAAATGTAGCGCTCGCCATAGGGCATTTCGTAGAAAAACCGCTCCTTCCCCTGAAAGATGCGGCTGCCGCGCCCGTGGTTTTCGGGGTTCATCAGGAAGGACAGAGGCACCTCAAAAACCTCGTCCACTTCCGCCGGATTGAGCGTGAGGTCGAAGCCGGGCCGAACAACGGACAGCACCGGTTTGATGCGAAAGCCCGTACCGGAAATATAATCCGGCAGACGCCCCACGGTCTCTACGAAAGAGCGCGAAAGCCCGATTTCCTCTTCCGCCTCGCGCAGCGCCGCCTCCTCCGGCGTGCGGTCCTCGGCGTCGATACCGCCGCCCGGGAAGGAAATCTGACCGGAATGCTTGCGCAGGGTGGAGGTGCGCTGGGTGAAGATCACCCGCGCTTCCTCGCCGTCATCGATAACGGGAACCAGAACCGCCGCGTCCTTCAGTTTGATGCCGTTGCCGGACAGCACCACGCCCGGATTGAGAACGTGATCGCCATTTTCCCGCTCGGCAACGCCTTCGCCTTCCTGCAGCACCCGCCGGCGGAAGTCGGCGGCGGTAAAACCCTTCAGCGCCGTCATTGTCATTGCGAAAGCCGTTCCAGTTCATTGGCGGGCATGACCGGAAAAACGACGCCCCCCGAGCGCACCGCGAACATGTCGACGCCGTCCACCTCGATCACCTCTCCGAGTGCGACGAGGTCGTACATCACGGCCCGCGACACCAGCGCTTCCAGACGTCCGCGGACGAGAAGATAGGGCTTCAACTCCCGGTTCTCGCCGTAAATTTCAAACCGCAGCGGATGCTCCTGCCCCGCCTCCACCACATCGCCGACATTCGTGCGGAAAGTGAGTACGGGCTCGCCGTCCACCTCGCCCGCCGTCACCTTCATTTCCACGGCAACGAAAGGCGCATCGACGACCCGGATGCCGACTTTTTCCACAGGAGTCACGAGATAGGTTTTGCCATCCTCATCCTTGCGCAGAACAGTGGAAAACAGCCGAACCAGCGGCGCCCTGCCGATGGGCGTTCCGAGGTAGAACCAGGTGCCGTCGGCGCGGATTTCCATGTCGAGATCGCCGCAAAAGGGCGGATTCCAGCGCTCGACCGGGGCCGGTCCGCGCCGGGCGTCGCCGGTCTGTTCCGCGGCGCGGGAAATCATCGCCGCCAGCCCTGCCGCATCGCCTGCCGAATTTATCGTCTCCGCTGCCATATTCGAGTCTCGCTTTGCCGATAAGGAAATACTAAGTCACGACATAGTCATTCGAATGGCGCTTGTCAGCGGCCAAGAGAGCAATAAGCTATATGCAGCGCAAAATCCGTTCGGGCCAACGGCCAGCAAAGCCGGAATGCACTTGCGACAGCGGCGAAGGTATGAGGAGAGCGACATGGGCGTGATGAATACCGGCGAAACCCTCGACGAAAAGGCGATCATCGCTTCCGCCGAAAAGGCGCTTTCCGACATTGCGGCCATCCGCACCGAAGTCTCCAAGGTCATCTTCGGTCAGGAAAAAGTGGTGCAGAACACGCTTCTCGCCATCCTTTCCGGTGGCCATGCGCTGCTCGTCGGCGTTCCCGGTCTTGCCAAGACCAAGCTTGTCACAACGCTTGGCACCGTGCTCGGCCTCGATGCCAACCGTATCCAGTTCACGCCGGACCTGATGCCGTCGGATATTCTCGGCTCAGAAGTCATGGACCAGGATGAAAACGGCCGCCGTTCCTTCCGCTTTATCAAGGGACCGGTTTTTGCACAGTTGCTGATGGCAGACGAAATCAACCGCGCCAGCCCGCGCACGCAGTCCGCGCTGCTGCAGGCCATGCAGGAATACCACATCACCATGGCCGGCCAGACCTATGAGCTGCCGAAGCCGTTCCACGTTCTCGCGACGCAGAACCCGCTGGAACAGGAAGGCACCTATCCGCTGCCGGAAGCCCAGCTCGACCGTTTTCTCCTTCAGGTGGATGTCGGTTATCCCGAACTCGCCGCCGAACGCCAGATCCTGCTCGACACGACGGGTACCGCCTCGGGTGAAGCACGTGGCGTGATCGAGGCGTCCCGCATGATGGAGATACAGGCGCTGATCCGCCGGATGCCGGTCAGCGACAAGGTGGTGGACGCCATCCTGTCACTCGTCCGCTCCGCCCGCCCCGGTCACGGCAACAAGTTGACCGATAAAAACGTCGCCTGGGGTCCCGGTCCGCGCGCCGGCCAGTCGCTGATGCTGACGGCCCGCGCCCGTGCGCTGTACGAAGGCAGGCTCGCGCCGTCGCTTGACGATGTCTATGCGCTGGCCGAACCGGTTCTGGAACACCGCATGGCGCTGACCTTTGCGGCCCGCGCCGAAGGCATGTCGGTGCGCGACGTCATCGCGGCCCTCGTGGAGCAGGCGAAGAACTGAAGCGACGTTCGCGAAAGGACTGCATGTGGCATCCATCGGCCAGATCGTAGACAAGACGCCGGGTAGCGAAGTTCTGGCGCGCGCGCGCCAGCGCGCCGCCCTGGTGCCGGACTGCATGGTCGAGGCAAAGCGCATCGCCAACACCGTCACCGCAGGCTGGCATGGCCGCCGCAAGCGCGGCATCGGCGAAAATTTCTGGCAGTTCCGCCCCTATGCCGAGGGCGAAAGTCTCTCGCGCATCGACTGGCGGCGCTCCGCCCGCGACGATCACACCTATGTACGAGACCGTGAATGGGAAGCGGCCCACACCATCTGGCTCTGGGCCGACATGTCGCCGTCGATGATGTTCAAATCGACCCTCGGCTCCGTTTCCAAGGAAAGCCGGGCGCTGGTACTGATGCTGGCGCTGGCGGAAATCCTCGCGCGCTCGGGTGAGCGCATTGGCTGCCCCGGCATCATGGAACCGGTTTCGGCCCGAAATGCCGCCGAACGGCTCGCCACCGCAATTATGCATGCGCCGCCAACCGAAGGCATGCCGGAAACGAGCATGATCCGTGGCGCGAGCGACATCGTTCTGATCGGGGATTTTCTTGATGATGCGCAGGCCGTGATGGAACGCATTTCGCCCCTCGCACGGCGTGGCCTGCGCGGCCACGTGGTGGAAATTGCCGATCCGGCTGAAGAGACCTTCCCCTATTTCGGCCGCACCGAATTCAGCGATCCGGAAACCGGCGAAAAACTGGTGTCCGGCCGTGCCGAGACCATTCGCGAGGACTATACCCGCGCCTATTTCGCCAGACGCGAGGCGCTCTCCTCGTCACTTCGCCGTCTGGGCTGGAACTTCGTGTTCCATCGCACCGATCATCTCGCTTCCGAGGCATTGGTGGCCATGCACATGTATCTTTCCGGCGCACCAGCCCAAGGCGGTGGCCGCCGATGAGCGCATTGCCTTTCGTCTTCACCAGCCCCTACATCCTCTTCGGCTTGCTGGCGCTGCCTGCCATCTGGTGGCTGCTGCGGCTCACCCCGCCGCGCCCCAAGGCGGAGGTCTTCCCGCCGCTGAAGATCCTGGCGACGGTGTTGAAACGTGAGGAAACGCCGTCGAAAAGCCCATGGTGGCTCACCCTGCTGCGCATGGCGCTTGCCGCCGCCGTGATTCTTGCTCTCGCCGATCCCGTGGTCAATCCACGCAACAGCGGCATCGCCGGCAGCGGTCCGCTGGTGCTGGTGGTTGACAATAGCTGGGCGTCTGCGCCCGACTGGGAGCGACGCGTGGCGACGGCGGAAGCCCTGATCGGAGATGCGGAGCGAGCCGAGCGCCCCGTCGCCATCGCTTTTACAGCCGATGCCGAACATGACGCCGTACCCGGAACGACAGCGGTCGCCCTGGAAAAGCTGGCAGCGGCAAAACCGAAGCCGCTCGTTCCCGATCGTGTCCGCACCGCCGAGGCCATCACCGAAGCGCTTAACGGCACGACCCCCGGCACCCTCGCCTATATCGCTGATGGCGTGCAGACGGCGCAGGACGAAAGCGCCCTGAAAACGCTCGCCAGTCTTTCACCCGCCGAATTCCGCATCGTCAGCGGCGACGGCAAGGCAATCGCCGCGATAACGGGGGCAACGAACAATGCCGAAGCCATGAGCGTTTCGCTCTCAAGGCTTGATACTGCGGAAGCTGCCCGGTTGACGGTCAACGCGCAGGACAGCCAGGGCCGCATCCTCGCCAATGGCATCGCCACCTTCGCCCCCGGCCAGGCTGAAACAACAGCAACGGTGGAAGCGCCCTTCGAACTGCGCAACGATTTCGCCCGTCTTTCCCTTGAAGGTGTTTCGACGGCAGGTGCAATGCATCTTCTCGATGACGGCTTCCGCCGCCGCCGCGTGGCGCTGCTGGCAGGCGAAACCGGCAATGATTTCCAGCCGCTGCTGCAACCGCTTTATTATATCAGCCGTGCACTTCAGCCCTTCGTCGATCTCATCCCGCAGCGGCAGGCCGATCTCGCGCAGGCCATCCCGGAAATCCTGCAATCCAACCCCTCCGTCATCGTCATGGCCGATATCGGCCGCCTGCCGCAGGAAACCTATGAGCCGATGCAGAAATGGCTTGCGGGCGGCGGCACGTTGATCCGCTTCGCCGGACCGCGCCTTGCTGCAGCACCCGCCGACGACCCACTGGTGCCGGTGACACTGAGACAGGGTGAACGCGCACTCGGCGGCGCTCTTTCCTGGGCAGAACCGCAGCCGCTTGCCGATTTCCCTGCATTCGGCGCTTTCGCCGGCATGCCGAAGGCCGACGGCATTCTCGTCAAACGCCAAGTTCTGGCAGAACCGACACCGGATCTCGCCGAACGCACCTGGGCAAGCCTTGCCGACGGCACGCCGCTCGTCACCACCCGCAATGTCGAGGCGGGTCGCATCGTGCTGTTCCATGTCAGTGCCGAGGCCAGCTGGTCCGACCTGCCGATATCGGGCCACTTCGTCGATATGCTGCGCCGTATCGTGCAATTGTCCAAGGCGGGCGGTGCTTCGGCATCCGCCAATGCACCGGCCGCCGCTCTGCCACCCTTCCGCCTGCTGACGGCAGAAGGCGCGCTGTCAGCCGAAATCGGCACTGCCCGGCCGCTGGAAATGCCCGCGGGCCAGCCTCCGCGCACCGGTTTCGACAATCCCCCCGGCCTCTACGGCACAGAGGATGGTTTCGTGGCTCTCAATCTCTTACCCGCAGGTGCCACACTTCGCCCGCTCGATACGTCAGCCGCCGGTGTCAGCACGTCAAGCGAAGCCCTGATCGGCGAAACGGCGAAATCGCTGCGCCCTGCCCTCTTCATCGCCGCCTTCCTCATGCTGATTGCCGACAGCCTGATCGTGCTCTTCATGAACGGCGCCTTCGCCCGCCTGCCGAAAGCCAGAAGCGCCACGGCCGCGACCGTACTTCTCGCCCTCGGCGCCTTTGCCGCCATGGCGCCAACCGATGCCCGCGCCGACGATCCCAAGCCCGGCGACGACCAAATTTTCGAGCGGCTGGACACCACCCATCTCGCTTATGTCCGCACCGGCGAAGACGATGTCGACCGCATTTCAGAACAGGGTTTGCAGGGTTTGAGCGAATTCCTGACCTGGCGCACGACGCTGGAGCCCGGCCAGCCTGTCGGCCTCGACATTTCCAAGGATGAATTGTCCTTCTACCCAATCATCTATTGGCCGGTTTCGGCCTCCGCCCCCATGCCGTCCAGCGCCGCCATCTCGCGCATCGACGCCTATATGCGCGCCGGCGGCACCGTGCTGTTCGACACACGCGATCAGTTCTCCTCGCTCGATACCGGCGCGACCAGCGCCAATGGCGAGCGTTTGCAGGCAATCCTCGCCAATATCGATATTCCGCCGCTGGAACCTGTGCCGGAAGACCATGTCCTGACGCGCTCCTTCTATTTGCTCACCAATTTCCCCGGCCGTTACAATGGCTCGCCGCTCTGGGTGGAATCGCGTCAGGGGGCCGCCAAGACCACCTCCGGCCTTTCCTCCTCTGGCGATGGCGTGACGCCGATCATGATAACCGGCAATGATTTCGCCGGCGCATGGGCCGTCGATGCGCAGGGCGCACCGGTCCTGCCCACTGTGCCGCCCGACGAGATGCAGCGCGAACATGCCTTCCGCTCCGGCGTCAACATCATGATGTATATGCTGACCGGCAACTACAAGGCCGATCAGGTCCATGTTCCGGCACTTCTCGAACGGTTGGGGCAGTGACATGACATTGACCTTCGCCCCCTTCCTGCCGTGGATCGTGATCGCCATTCTGGCCGTCGCAGCACTTCTCCTTTCCTTCATCGGCCTGTGGCGCGGCGTGCGTGGCGCATGGCTGCGCGGGCTGGCGCTTGCTGCCCTGCTTGCCGCCATCGCCAATCCGCTCCTGACGCAGGAGGAGCGCGAACCGCTTTCCACCATCGTCCCCGTCATCGTCGACCGCTCGCAAAGCCAGGACGTGCAGGACCGGCCGCAGATGACGGACACGGCGCTTAACGCGCTGAAAGACCGGCTGTCCCGTTTCCCGCGTATCGAGCCGCGCATCGTTGAAGTGCGCGATAATGGTGAGAGCGATTCGCCGTCGACCCAGCTTTTCTCGGCCTTGTCATCCGCCGTTTCAGATGTCTCGCCTTCCCGCGTCGGCGGTGCGATCTTCCTCAGCGACGGCCAGATACATGATATTCCGAATGCGCAGCCCAATGCCGAACAGGCGCTCGGCTTCCGCGCACCCGTGCACGGCCTGATCACCGGCAAGGCTGATGAGTTCGACCGCCGTATCGAAATCGTTCGCGCCCCGCGCTTCGGTATTGTCAACGAGGAACAGCAACTGACGCTGCGGGTCTTCGATGATGGACGCCCGGCAGGCGGCGGTGCGGCTGAGGTGACGGTGAAGATGAATGGCGAAGAAATCGCCACGCTGCAGGCCACCCCCGGCCAACCGACGCCGTTCAATTTCAAGGTCCCACGCGGCGGCAACAACGTCATGGAGTTTTCCGTTGCGGAAATCCCGGGCGAAGTGACTGTAGCCAATAACCGCGCCGTTCACCTGATCGAAGGCATCCGCCAGAACCTGCGCGTCCTGCTCGTCTCTGGTGAACCGCACGCCGGCGAACGGGCGTGGCGCAACCTGCTGAAATCCGACGCCTCGGTCGATCTGGTGCATTTCACCATTTTGCGCCCGCCGGAAAAGCAGGACGGCACACCGATCAACGAACTCTCGCTGATCGCCTTCCCCACCCGCGAACTGTTCGTCGAGAAGATCAATGATTTCGATCTCATCATCTTCGACCGCTACCAGCATCGCGGCGTGCTGCCGATTCTCTATTACGATTACATCGCCCAATATGTCGAAAAAGGCGGCGCGCTCCTGATCGCCGCCGGGCCGGAGCATGCCGGTCAGGATTCAATCGCCATGACCCCGCTCGCCTCCGTGCTGCCGGCGCAGCCGACAGGTCAGGTGCATCAGGCCGCCTTCTACCCGCGCCTTTCGGAAGCGGGCAAGAAGCACCCTGTCACCCGCGGGCTGGAAGGCTCGGGCAACGAGCCGCCCCAATGGGGCCGCTGGTTCCGCACCATCAGCGTCGACCCGCCGCAGGGCCAGACCGTGATGCTGGGCGACGGTCAGGACCCGCTGCTGGTGCTCAACCGTCAGGGCGAAGGCCGCGTCGCCATGCTGCTGTCGGATCAGGGCTGGCTCTGGGCGCGGGGCTATGAGGGCGGCGGCCCGCATGTGGCGCTTTACCGCCGCATCGCACACTGGCTGATGAAGGAACCGGAACTCGAGGAAGAGGCGCTGACGGCACGCGCCAACGGCCGCACCCTTCAGATCACCCGTCAGACAATCGGCGACGATCCCGGTCAGGCCAGCGTGCGTTACCCTTCCGGCAAGACGGAGAACATGGTTTTCACCAGCAGCGAGCCCGGTCTCTACAGAATCGAGCGCCGCATGGATGAGACCGGCCTGTTCGAGATCAAGAACGGCGATTTCACCACCCTCGTTCATGTCGGTGCGGTCGACGCACCCGAATTCAAGGCAATGATTTCAACCACCGAAACGCTGAAACCGCTGGCCGATGCCACGAGGGGCAGCGTGCATCGTGTGGCCGATAATTCCGGCCGTATCGCTTTGCCGGATATTTTGCCGGTTCGCGGCGATATCAGGGTTGCCGATGAGGATCGCATGCTGATACGCATGACCGACGAGACGGTGCTGAAAGGCGTTAACACCCTGCCGCTCTTTGCCGGTTTTGCCGGGCTCGGCGCCCTGCTCCTTGCCTTCTCCGCGCTCTGGTGGCGTGAGGGCCGGTAAAGACCGCGGCCCGACGGCAGCGTCGGGTTTTCCGTCTCCAGCGTGAAACCGAAAGCGGTCGCCATCCGGCGTCTGGAGAACAGGCATGAATTTCGTTTTGAGTGATGTTGCCGACGCGGAAGTCGAAAAAGCCATTCGCGAGCCGTTGGTGGCCTACAACATCGCCCGCTTCGGCGAGAGCGACAAACGCGAGCTCAACATCACTATCCGCGATAAAGACAATACCGTCACCGGCGGCCTTGTTGGCCACACCGCCCGGGGCTGGCTTTACGTGCAGCTTCTTTTCGTGCCGGAGACAATGCGAGGACAAGGCACGGCCTCGAAACTTCTGGCCATGGCCGAAGACGAGGCAAGAAAGCGCGGCTGCGTCGGCGCCTATATCGACACGATGAACCCGGATGCGCTCAGAACCTATGAACGCTACGGCTTCACCAAGATCGGCGCGCTCGGGCCGCTTTCCAGCGGCCAGTCGATCACCTGGCTGGAGAAGCGGTTTTAGTCTCTAGGCGGCGATTCCCGCCGGATTAGCCTCAGCCGTTCGGCCCATGGCAGCGCGGATCTGCTGGCGAAGCCACACGGAGCCGGCATCCGCATCGGTCTGCAAGGTCCAGACCATGGCGACCGGCGGGAAATTCAACGTCACCGGCACCGGGCTTGTTTCGAGCCCCAGCATTGGAGCATAACGCTGCGCGATGCGCGAGGAGACCGTCGCAAGCACGGCCGATGAATGCGCCGTGGCCAGCACCGAGAGAAAATCCGGCGCAGCGGCAACGACGTCGATCTCCAATCCGCTCAATTCCAACGCGTCCTTGATGCAGCCATGCAGGCTGTCTGTCTGCGATATCACCGCGTGTTTGGCTGACACATAGTCGTCCAGTCCAACGGGATTGGGCAGATCAAGCAAAGCCGGGTTGAAGCAGCAAAGCACGCTGGAGGAATAAAGCGGCTCGCAATGGTGCCGTTGTTCCTTGGAATAGGTGCATCCGACAGCCATGTCGATCACGCCTGTATCCAGCATCGCGGTAATTTCCTGCTCCTGCCCGCTGCGGGCCAGAATGCGAATACCGGGCGCGATCTCCCGCAGCCGCGCCGTCAGATCCGGCAAAAGCAACAGCTCCACCTCGCTCGACATGCCCAGCCGGAACGTGCGGCGCTCAGTCGCCGGATCGAAGACATCCGCCGTCAAAACCGCCGCCTGCGCCTGTCTCAGCGCCTGCCGCACCGGTCCCGCCAGCTTGAGCGCCCGCGCCGTTGGCTTCATTTCCTGCCCCACGCGGATGAAAAGCTCGTCCTGAAACAGGGTACGCAGCGTCGAGATATTATGGCTCATCGCGGGCTGCTGGATTTTCAGCCGGCGCGCGGCGCGCGTCACGTTCATCTCCTCCATCATGGCATCGAAAGCGACGAGAAGATTGAGGTCGAAGGAACGGAGATTGAAATGATCGATAGTTTGCATAAGTCACATCGATTTGATTGCTGGCTTCCCTACACTTAGCTGGAGTGCGGAAAGTTTCAAGACGTTCCCTAACTCAGGAGCCCTTAATGCCATCACGTCGCTCACTTCTCAAAGGCGCCGCCAGCGCCCTCTTTGCAGCCCCTTTCATTGCGCCTTCCCTCGCCTTCGCCAAAGCGCGGCTCGCTGCCACACAGGCACCCGGCTTCTACAGGCTGATGGTCGGCAAGGTGGAAGTCACCGCCCTTTCGGATGGCGTCGTCGCGCTGCCGCTTGCAAAACTCTACACCAACACGACACCTGAACACGCATCCAAGGTGCTGAAGGATGCCTTTCTGCCGGACGAGACGCCGACCTCCGTCAATGCGTTTCTGGTCAATACCGGCGACAGGCTGGTGCTGATCGATGCCGGCACCGGCACCTATCTCGGCGCGAGCCTTGGCAAGCTCGTCGCCAATATCGAAGCCTCGGGCTACAAGGCCGGTGAAATCGACGACATCATCCTCACACACATCCATACCGACCATTCCGGCGGACTGACGGCGAATGGCAAACGCGTTTTTGCCAACGCGACCCTGCACGTCAACAAGCGCGAAGCCGCTTTCTGGCTGGACGAGGCAAAAGCGAAAGCAGCGCCCGAAGCGATGAAAAAATATTATGCCGAAGCGAAGGAGAGCATCCAGCCCTATATCGATGCCGGCAAGTTCGAGACATTCGGCGACAATGCCGCACCGGTTCCCGGTCTTGGGTCGATCCTCTATGCCGGCCACACACCAGGCCACAGCGCGGTCGTTCTGGAAAGCGAAGGCCAGAAAATCGTCTTCTGGGGCGATATCACCCATGGCGATATCCTCCAGTTCGATGAACCCGATGTAGCCATCGAGTTCGACGTTGACCAGAAGGCAGCGGTGGTCGCTCGCGATCTGGCGTTCAAACAGGCGGTAGAAGGCAAGTATCTCGTGGCAGGCGCTCACATCGCCTTCCCCGGCATCGGCCACGTGCGCGCCGACAGCACCAATTATGATTGGCTGCCGGTCAATTACGCGGCGCTATAACAAGAAGAAGATGTGGCCCGATTCTGAAAGATCGGGCCATCGCCTTGGGTCGCGACTTCAGGTCAGAGCTACCCGCCGTGTTTCCGCATCGATCATGGTCGCCGCAATGGCGGCCAGCACCAGCAGCCCGGCAAAGATGCCGACCGCGACGCCAAAACCCTGCGCAATGGCATAACCGAGCAGAGACGGCGCCAGCAGGCCGCCAAGTCGTGCTATGGCGCCCGCCGCCCCCATGCCGGTTGCCCGTGATTCGGTCGGGTAAAGCTCTGGCGTAAAGGCGTAAAGCGCCCCCCAGGTGCCGAGAAGAGCAAAACTCATGATCAACAGCGAAGCCGCAATCATGACGCCCCCGGCGGCGAGCGTGAACAGCAGGCAACCGAGCGCAGACAGCAGGCAAAAGCCGATCAGCGTCGGCTTGCGGCCCCATTTTTCAACGCCATAGGCGGCAAGCGCATAACCGGGGATCTGCGCCAGCGCGACCAGCACCAGAAAACCGTAACCGCGCACGAAGCCGAAACCGTCACCCGCCAGTTTCGCCGGCATCCAGGTGAAGACGCCGTAATAGGAAACGGAAACGAGGAACCAGATGGCGAGGATCATGAGGCTGCGCTGCCTGAGCGCCGGTGAAAAGATTCCCTGGCCCTTGGCCACATCAGGCTGGAAAAGCCCGGTTCCAGCATCGAGCGGCGCGCGGCCATTCGTGACCAGCATGCGGTTGACGACGGCCTTGGCTTCCTCCAATCGCCCCGTCCGCAGCAGGTAAAGCGGCGATTCCGGCACCAAAAAGCGCAGGCCAAGGCCGAGAACCGCCGGAAAAGCCGTCACCGCGAATATATACCGCCACGCATCGACAACGCCGGCAAGGCTGGCGCCCCAGGCCGCGAGCGCCACGATCAATGTCCCGACAGCCCAGAAGCCTTCCAGAAACACCAGCCAGCGTCCCCTGTTCTTGGCCGGCAGGAACTCGGCCATCATCGCATAATCCACCGGCAACGTGCCGCCCACAGCCGCGCCAGTGAGAAAACGCAGAATGAGCAGAATGGTGAAATCCGGCGCGAACACCGAAAGCACGCCGAACAGGGCGTCACAGGCGACGGTGAAGATCAGCACACGGCGACGCCCGTAACGATCCGCCAGCCGCCCGAAACCGGCAGCGCCCAGCAGCATGCCGAAGAAGAACGCCGTTCCGGTTTGCAGCGCCTGCGGCACCGTCAGGCCGAAGGTTGCCGCAATCGAGGCGGCAGTGAAGCCGACAGCCAAAACCTGCATGGCATCCGCCGCCCAGACGAGGCCGAAAATGCCCATCAGCCGCTGTTGATAGGTGCCTGCGCCCGCGCGCTCCAACGCATCATTCATGGTGATTGCCGCCATGCCCGCCCCCTTGCAGAAATCGACTTTCCCTAGCTATCGCATGGGGGAAGGAAACGGAATTGAATTCTGTGGAGGGAGACGCGTTGTTTCGAAACAGGCTAGCGGAAGAAGATCTTACCACACAAGGAGATGTGCACGGCAGTCTCGATGTTTGCCATAGTGCGCAACGCCCCTTCCGTCATGCCGGACTTGATCCGGCATCCAGTCACGGCGCGTCTGCGCCGTGGGAACAGTCCTTTCAGCCCAAAGGCTTGCTCTGGCTGGATTCCGGCTCAAGGCCGGAATGGCGCGGTGTTACGCTGCGCTAAAAAGCACAAAGCCCCTTTGGAAACCCTCAACCGTAAACCCTGAGCGGCTCCTCAAAACCCTCATCTTCAGCCGCTGCGGCCGGCATCACGGCCTCGCATTTGCGCCAGCCGATCTTGCCCTTCAGCCGCTGGTGCACATCATCACCCAGCGGCACGACCAGAACCCGGTTCGGATCGACAGGACCCGGAAAATCAAGCGCCGCATAAGCGACCTTCTCGAAACCGAGCGGCATGTAATAGGGTGGATCGCCAATCAGGATCACAGCTTCGGAGCCCTTCCGCCTTGCAGCAGCAATAGCGATCCGGACGAGTTCCCGACCGATGCCCTTGTTCTTGTGCGAAGGCCGAACGGCAAGGGGCCCGAGCATATGGCCCTTCACGCCACCGGCCAGAACCGGTGTCATGCGCACCGAGGCAATCGTTTCGCCATCATCGGCGCAGACGAAGGACAGCGACCGGTCATGGGGCCCCTGCTCGCGAATGCGCGCTGCCGCACGGGTGTGCCGGCCGGGACCAAAAGCTTCTTCGTTGATGACGTCGATGATGGCGTCGTGCGACGCGTCCTCGGTGAGGTAGACAAGATCGTGCTTGGACATGAAGAGACCGAAACTTCCAGAATGCGGATGCGACAATAGATGACGGCTGCGCCGGTTAGGGCGTTCAGGAGCGTCAGCGTCGTCGGAGCATCCGCGGTTCGATCATAATCAAAAATTTCCTCAGATTTGTGAAAATCGCAATTATCAGGAAAATAACGACCCGTCCAGAACAAAACGCTGCGCGATGCCATTCCCGTTATGCGAGACGGAAACGCATTGTTCAATGCCTTGTGGGTTCGCGGCCGCCCGTGAACCGGGTAGGATCGACCCCAAGAAAACAATCAAGGAGATCATCATGGGCATGCTTGTGGAAGGCGTATGGAAAGACGTCTGGTACGACACCAAGGAAACCAAGGGGCACTTCAAGCGCAGCGCCTCGCAATTCCGCAACTGGGTGACAGCGGACGGCGCGCCTGGCCCTTCCGGAGCAGGCGGATTCGCGGCAGAGAAAGATCGTTACCACCTGTATGTGTCGCTGGCCTGTCCATGGGCGCATCGAACCCTGATTTTCCGCAAGCTGAAAAAGCTGGAAAACCTGATTTCCGTCTCCGTCGTCGATCCGTTGATGCTGGAGAACGGCTGGGAATTCCGGCCGGAAGGTGAGCGCACACCGGGCGCGACCGAAGACCATCTCTTCGGTTTTTCCACCTTGTGGCAGGTTTATACCGAGGCGGATCCCAAATATTCCGGGCGCGTCACCGTGCCGGTCCTCTGGGACAAAAAGCGCGGCACCATCGTCTCCAACGAATCGGCGGAAATCATTCGCATGTTCAACGTGGCATTCAACGGGCTCACGGGATCGGACGCGGATTATTATCCAGAGGCGCTGCGCGCCGAGATCGATGCGCTGAATGACGTCATCTATGACACCGTCAACAACGGCGTCTACAAGGCCGGTTTCGCCACGACACAGGATGCCTATCAGCAGAATGCCGTGAAGGTGTTTGAGACGCTGGATATGCTGGAAGATCGCCTGAAGGATAAAAGATTCCTGTTTGGCGCGGAGCAGACGGAAGCGGACTGGCGGCTCTTCACCACACTCGTCCGTTTCGACCCCGTCTATGTCGGCCATTTCAAGTGCAACATCCGCCGCATCCACGACTATCCGCATCTGACGGCCTATCTGCGCGATCTTTATCAGACGTCGGGCGTGCCTGAGACGGTTGATATCAGGCACATCAAGGAACATTATTACCGCAGTCATCGCACCATCAACCCGACCGGTATCGTGCCTGTCGGTCCGGAGTTGGACCTGACATTGGCGCACGGCCGCGAGGCCCTGTCTTGAGGGATTAAAACGTCGCTACCAATGGTCGGCCGGCGCTTCTTCCCCGGCAAGTTCAGCGAGCCGGCGGCGGGTGGCTGGTGTTACTCCTTCCGGCAGCTCTGACAGATCGAAAAAGCCGCTCTCAACTATTTCGTGATCGGGGTTTTTCGGTTGTGTCTGGGTGACAACCAGCCGGTAAAGCGCGACATGGTCGCGATTGCTGCCTTCCAGATTGAGGTAGACGTGGAAAAGCTCCGGCTTGGAGGCTGCCTCGAGATTGCCTTCCTCGCGGATTTCCTTGTGAAGCGCCAAAAGCAGGGTCTCACCCCGCTCCACCCCACCACCCGGCAGGTACCAGCCGGGCAAGTAGGTATGCCGCACCAGAAAAATCCTGCCCTTTTCGTCATAGCAGGCAGCACGCACCCCCAGCGTTGCACCGCGCGTGAACAGAAAAACGAAATGCAGAAAGCGGATCAGCAGGCGTGTGTGGAACGGGCGGGCATCCCGCCGCATTGTTTCATCACTCACTCTGGTTTCTCCCCGTCGGCAGGCTTTTGTTGGACGTGCGGCATATCATAGGTTATCTCTCCCGCCATGTTCAAACTTGCGCATATTTCAGACGTCCATTTGGGGCCTTTGCCGAAACTCACTTTCCGGGAACTTGCATCGAAACGGATTACCGGTTTCGTCAACTGGCATCGCAACCGCCGCAAGCATCTCTTCACCGATACGCTGGAAAAGCTGCTCGACGATCTCGAGACTAAATCGCCGGATCATCTGGCTATCACCGGCGATCTCGTCAATCTTGCGACCGGCATCGAAATCCGTGCCGCCGCGGACTGGCTGGAGGAAGTGGGCGATCCAGAGAAAACCTCCGTCGTTCCCGGCAATCATGACGCCTATGTATCCGGTGCGCATGACAAGGCCATGCAGGCCTGGTACCCCTATGTCCGCGGCGATGGCGACCCCGCCGCGTGGGACGACGACCGCAAGATTTTCCCCTATATGCGCGTGCGCGGCCCCGTCGCGCTGATCGGCTGTTCCACCTCGATTGCCACGCCACCTTTCTCGGCCACCGGCTATTTCGGCAACCGGCAGGCGCGCGCTACGGCGGAACTGCTGAAGAAGGCGGGGGAGCAGGGGCTGTTCCGCGTGGTGATGATCCATCATCCGCCGATCCGCGGTGCCGCCGCCACCCACAAGCGTATGATCGGTATCCGCCGTTTCGCGGCCGCCCTCGGTGTTGGCGGTGCGGAACTCGTGCTGCATGGTCACACGCATTTGAATACGGTTTATTGGCTGAATACGCATCACGGGGAAGACCACATTCCGGTCGTCGGCATCGCGTCTGCCAGCCAGGGGCCGGGTGGGGAAAAACCGCGCGCGGCCTATAATCTCTTTAACATTTCCGGGGGTCCCGGCACCTGGAACGTTACCTGCGAACGACATAGCCTCAATGAAGCGGCGACGGGTGTCTCGCTTGAGGATATCAGGGTATTTTACGAAAACGGGCGGCCGCTGGGGTTCTCGCGGCCGGCGGAGCAGAGCCCGGAGGATTGAGAGGTAGGAGGTTGGGGCTACCCCCCTCTGCCCTGCCGGGCATCTCCCCCTCAAGGGGGGAGATTGGCAAGAAGCGCCACCACAACCTCAAGTGCAGACAGCAACATGGGCGAGACCGCACCGCGCGTCGATCTCCCCCTTGAGGGGGAGATGTCCGGCGGGACAGAGGGGGCAGCCCCAACCCTCAACGCAAGCTTACTTCGCCCGCTCTTCCAGCACCCGGTTGGCCGCAGAAACAATCGCCTCGAGCGACGCCGCCACGATATTCGTATTCACCCCGGCCCCGAACAGCTTACCGCCTGGATGCTCCATCTCGACATAAGCGATGGCCGACGCATTCGAGCCGTGCTGCAATGAATGCTCGGAATAATCATTCACTGAGAGATCGATGCCGAGATAAACCGACAGCGCATTGATGAAGCCATCGATCGGGCCTGTGCCCTTGCCCTCGATACGCTTCACCTCACCATTATCGGTGATTTCGGCGGCAACAATCCGCACGCCCTTGAAATCGCCGGCCGGATAGGTGTGGTGATCGACGAACTTGAGGCGTGCATTCGGCTGCGTCACGTAGCGTTCGATAAAGCGCTCATAGATGCGCTTGGCCGGAAGCTCGACACCCTCTTCGTCGGTGATGCGCTGAATATCCTCGCGGAACTCCACCTGCAGGTTGCGCGGCAGGTTGATGCCGTAATCCTGCTGGAGGATATAGGCGATGCCACCCTTGCCGGATTGCGAATTGATGCGGATGATCGCTTCGTAGGAACGTCCTACATCCTTCGGGTCGATCGGCAGATAGGGCACTTCCCACACCGGGTGGTTGGCAACCTTGATCGCCTTCATGCCCTTGTTGATCGCATCCTGATGCGACCCGGAAAAGGCCGTATAGACCAGTTCGCCGACGTAAGGATGGCGCTCCGGGATCGTCATCTCGTTGGAATATTCGTAGACCGCCTTGATGCGCTCGATATCACGGCAATCCAGTTCGGGATCGACACCCTGCGTATACATGTTCAGCGCCAGCGTCACGACGTCGACGTTACCCGTGCGCTCGCCATTACCGAACAGCGTGCCTTCGACGCGGTCAGCACCCGCCATCAGGCCCAGCTCCGTCGCCGCGATGCCCGTGCCACGGTCATTGTGGGGATGCAGCGAGATAATGACGTTTTCGCGGTTGTCGATGTTGCGGCACATCCATTCGATCTGGTCGGCATAGATGTTCGGCGTCGCCATTTCCACCGTCGACGGCAGGTTCAGGATCAGCTTGTTGTCCGCCGTCGGCTTCACCACCTCGACCACGGCGTTGCAGATTTCCAGCGCCACTTCCAGCTCTGTGCCGGTGAAGCTCTCGGGCGAATATTCGAAGCGGTACCCGCCGCCGGCCTTGGCCGCCATGTCGGTGATCATCTTGGCCGCATCGACGGCGATCTGCTTGATGCCGTGCACATCCTTGCCGAACACCACGCGACGCTGCAATTCCGACGTGGAATTGTAGAAATGGATAATAGGCTGGTTGGCGCCTTCCAGCGCTTCGAACGTGCGGGTGATCAGTTCCGGCCGGCACTGCACCAGCACCTGCAGGGAAACGTCGTCAGGCACATTGCCCTCTTCCACGCACCAGCGGGCAAAATCGAAATCTGTCTGCGAGGCGGAAGGGAAACCGATCTCGATTTCCTTGAAGCCCATTTCCAAGAGCAGCTTGAACATGCGCGCCTTGCGATCATGACCCATGGGGTTGACCAGCGACTGGTTTCCGTCGCGCAAGTCGACAGAACACCAGATCGGCGCCTTGGTGATGGTCTTTGAAGGCCAGGTACGATCGGGGATATTGATGGTGGGATAAGGGCGATACTTCACGCTCGCGTCGGTCATGCCCTTTGAAATAGTGGTGGTCTTGGCGTCCATGTCGCTTCCTCCTTGCGCCATCCGCGGGCTTCTTCAAGCCATCGGCGGGTGCGCGGCCCTTGGGGGCCTAAATCCAGTATAAAATGAGATTTCGAGATGAGGAGCGTTTGCACCAGCGGGCTTTCGGCCGCCGGGCGCTCCTCACTGGACCCGGCAACCGCGTGTAAGGTCGAGGCTAAGAAGCGAGAGTGCACCGCACGGCAAGGCCTTCGCAGAAATCTGCGCGCTTATGCCGGAACTTGTTGCGATGCTGTTGCTCATGGCGATGTGTATAAACAGCGGCTGGCGGTCTGACAAGTGATCTTGTGCGGTGCAGGCTTATTTTGCGTGTCGGCCAATCTCAAGCCTTTCCGCGATCCACAATTTGACAAGCGACTGCCGGGTCACACCAAGTCTCCGAGCCTCATTATCGAGGTCGTTTACGACCCATGTCGGAAAATCGATATTGACACGCTTGGGCTCGATATTCAGATGCCGCGCCGTTGTCCAGTCGAGATACTCACCGATGTCCTCGCCATCATCAGCCATCCTGTCGAATTCTTCTGCGCTTATTGTCTTCATAATGGTGCCTCTCTAACTCGCGGGCGCGCCGAACGGAGATGATTCGAATACGGCCACCGCGCAGCGTATGCACCGCCAGCCATAATTTGTCGCCGAAAAGAGCGATGAGCGCAAACCGCTCCTCACCAACGCCCAGCGCGGTAACGGTCAAACCGAATTTATCGTGCCACAACGCCTGGGCATCGACAAAATCAATCCCGTGCTTGTCTTTATTGCCGGCGCTCTTGGCCGGATCAAATTCAAATTCCATAAGAATATAATATAAAAACTATACCGTTTCCACTATTTAACCACGCTTCACAACCCGCTGCAACGCCATCATCAACCCGCCACCGATCAGCCCCCAAAAGGCCCCGGAAACGCCGCCAAAGGAAACGCCGGAGGCGGTGATGAGGAAGGTGATGGCCGCCGCTTCGCGGGTTTCCGGCTCCTTGAAAGCAGCGACCGCCGAGCCGGAAAAGGCGCCGACCAGCGCCAGCCCCGCCACCGCCTGAATGAGGACGGGCGGCGCGAGCGCGACGAAGGCTGTCACCACACCCGCCAGCAACCCGAAGATGATATATCCAAGGCCGCCGATAATCGCCGCCCAGTAGCGGCGTTTCGGATCGGGATGGGCATCGTCCCCGGCGCACATGGCCGCCGTGATGGCGGCCAGGTTGACCGCATGGCCCCCGAAAGGCGCCGACAGCAGCGAGAAGAAACCGGTTGCCGCGAAAAGCGGACCGGGCTGCGGGTCGTAATGATTGACCTTCAGGACGGCGATGCCCGGAATATTTTGCGAGGCCATCGTCACGATGAAGAGCGGCAGCGCGATGGAAACGATGGCGTGGAGGCTGAAGACCGGCGTCACCCATTCCATCGGCGGCGTCAGCGACTGTGCGACGCTATCGAACGCCCCCGTGGGAATATCGACGCCGAAGATCATGACGAGCACGAAAGCAGCGAGCGCCGCGGGCACGGCAAAAAGCCGTTTGAAAGCGCCGACGATGATCCAGGCCAGAATAATCGGCAAGCCGAGCGCGGGATTAAAACCGATCGCCTTGATCGGTGCAAAACACAGGCCAATGATGACACCCGACAACATGGCATTGGCAAGCGGCGCGGGGATGGAAGCGACCGCTTTTCCAAGTGGCCGGAACAGTCCGGCAATGATGATCAGGATGGCGCAGATGATAAAGCCGCCGACCGCAGCCGGAAATCCGCCCTCGATCACACCGGTCGTCGCCAGCAGCGCGGCCCCCGGCGTCGACCACGCGATGCTGATGGGAAGCCGTGTCGCGGCGGAGAGGGCGATAGCACAAAGCCCCATCGCCACCGAAAGCGCCATCAGCCCGGACGCAGCTTCGAAATCGGTTGCGCCGACCGCTTTCAGGCCCTGCAGCACAACGGCGAAGGAACTGGCAAAACCGACAAAAGCGGTGAGGCAGCCCATAAACAGGCTCTGGACGGAAAAATCTTTCAGCATGGCGGTTCCTGGATCTTCTGTTTCTTCTGAAGATCAAAAAACCCATCCGCTGGCAAGATGCTCGACGGGCGAACAGGTACGCCCTTACCAGCGCAGCAGGCGCGAGCCTGCAATGGAACCGATGATGCCCGTCAGGAGAATGCCTAGCGAATACCAGATCAGCACGAAAGCCATGCCGTTTTCGGTGCAGAACCACGAATAGACCCATGCCCCGGCCGCGCCGGCGGCAACGCCCGCGACAAATCCCGCAAGCGTCGGGTCAGCGGGCGCCGAACGGCGCAGAACTGCGAAATTCGTGAGAAACACGGGAGACGCAAAACCAACGATCAAGAACGGGCAGTGCAGTGCGGATGAGCCGAGAATTAGGGTGCGATAGGTGCCCGGCACGGCAAAGCCCAGTTGCACAAGCGCAGTCACCGCCATGGCAACAAAAATCAGCGTGTGCCAAACAAACAGGTAACCCCGTTCGCCATCGGGCCGCGAAAGGCGAATGACGGCGAAAAACGCGGTCAGTGCCAGCAGGGCGTTATAGGCCGATTTAACCCAGAAACCCGGCTCGGTCACGGCGTCGTTCATGTCGCTGCGAGGGCCGAGAATGGCAAGCATCAGCACGAGCGAAACGCCAAGCGCCGACAGGGCCGCGATTGCAAACCGGCGCTTGAGCGCAAAAGCCGGGACGGGCTTAAGATTGCTTACAAGTTTCTCGATGATGTCTTCCGTCTTCCTCACCTGTCCCCCCGCAATTTTGCCGCCAGGACTTTCAGCGTTCTGTGAATGCCAACCCTTGCCGCAAGCTCCGTCTGGCCGGATTTCGCCGCCGCTTCGGCAATAGACTGACCTTCGATTTTCACCCGTCGAATGAGATCGCCTTGCCGCTCCGGTAGCGCGTCCAGCAGCCTCTCCACATCCATGCGAGCCGTGACAGCGTCAACGGAGGACTCGGCTTCAAGCGCCTCATCGAGTTCGACCTCTGTAAGCGCCCGCGCGCCCCTGCCACGATAGTGGTCGATGAGCTTGTAGCGCGCTATCGAGAAAAACCACGCCGTGAATGGTCTTTCACGGTCATAGGTCGCCCGCTTGGCGTGAAGCGACAACAAAGTCTCCTGAACAAGATCTTCGACATCCGCTCTGGAGGCGGCGGCCATGCGTCGCCCGTAATAGGCGACCAGCAGTCGTCTCAACGCGTGCAACAAATGCCTGTAGGCGCCTTCGTCCCCATCAAGAGAACGCAGCATCAGCAATTTGAGTGTCTCTTCCGAAGGGCTGCCTGTCATCGTCACTATGGGGTTATTCGGCATCGGCAAACTATTGTTACATAATGGCTTGAAAAAAATCTCGCCCGAACTTTGCGTCAAAAGCGCGTGAAGATGTAACGAGCAGCCGGTCCTGTCCGAATGGATGATCGTGAACCGCGGCGCATTGCCGGCGGACATTCAACGACTTCAAGAGGAGATCCTTCATGACCCGCACCCTGATCGCCATTGCTGCCACTTCCATGCTCTCCGCGCTGTCCTTCGCCGGCAGCGTCCATGCCGACGGCATGAAGACCGGCGGGATGACAAAAGACGCCATGCAGAGCGACACCATGAAAATGGAGACCATGAAAAAGGATGGGATGCCGATGACCAGCAAGAAGGACTGCATGCACAAGGCCGGCATGGAAATGAACAAGACGAAGAAAGCGGACATGATGAAGGCCTGTGACACGATGAAATGACACCAGCCTGAATGGAAAAAGCCCGCACCGATTCTCATCGGCACGGGCTTTTTTTCAACGGAAAGTCAGAAGATCAGAGTTCCGACTGGCTCTCGACGATCTTGCCGACGAGGCCATAATCCTTGGCGTCTTCTGCGCTCAGCCAGTAATCGCGGTCGATGTCCTTGGCGATCTTTTCTTCGCTCTGGCCGGTGGCCTTGGAGAAGATCTTGATCAGACGCTGGTTCATCTTGATGATTTCGCGGGCCTGGATTTCGATGTCGGACGCCATGCCGCGCGTACCGCCGGAGGGTTGGTGCAGCAGGAAGCGGGTGTTCGGCAGGCAAAGGCGCCGTTCCTTCGGCACCGAAACATAGATCAGCGCGCCAGCAGAAGCGACCCAGCCCGTGCCGATGATGTAAACCTTCGGCTTGATGAACTTGATCATGTCGTGGATGGAATCACCCGATTCGACATGACCACCCGGCGAATTGACGTAAACGCGGATGTCGTCGTCGCTGGCGGCGGCAAGGGCCACGAGCTGCGTGCAGACCTTCTGCGCCAGTTCCTGCGTGATGCCACCATAGATGAAGATCGAACGCGACTTGAAAAGATTCGCTTCCGTTTCCTTGCCGATCGGCAGTTCCTTGCTCTTGTCGTCTTCGTCTTCGTTCATCAACGGCTCTCTCCAGCAAAATTCGTGCATGCCCTTCGGACATAGTGCGACTTGTTACGTAAGGCAATGAGCAAAAAAGACAAGGTTCGCGCCCGAACAATAAACAGCACCCCCGGCAGATGACGCATGGACAGCTCGTTCGTCTTCGCGATATCGTCGGCGTCTCATTGCAGTGCCGCACGCTGGAACCCAAGACAGCGGGTGGGCGGCGATAATCTTAAGAGGGAACCATGCTGAAAAGACTAAGCCTTGCCGCTGCCGCGCTCGGCCTTACCACCCTGCCCGCTTTCGCGCATTTGAACCCGGAAGAACACGGCTCCTTCATGGCCGGCGTTTCGCACCCCTTTTTCGGTGCGGATCACATTCTGGCGATGGTGGCTGTCGGCATCTGGGCTTCACAGATCGCCTTTTCCCGCAATGACCGCAAGGCGCTGTGGATTGTGCCCACCGCCTTTGTCGGCACCATGGCCGTGGGCTTCCTGATGGCGGTTTACGGCATCGGCCTTCCCTTCGTCGAACCCGCCATTCTCGCCTCCGTCATCGGCCTTGGCCTTCTGGTCGCCATGGCGGCAAGGCTCCCTACGGCGACGGCGGCAGCCATCGTCGGCGCCTTCGCCCTTTTCCACGGTCACGCGCATGGCGGTGAACTCGGCAGCGCCGGCGCGCTGCAATTCGGCGTCGGCTTCATGATAGCCACCGCCATCCTGCATCTAGCCGGCATCGCGCTCGGTCTCGGCATCGCCCGCTTCGGCCCGGTCGCCAGCCGCACGGTTGGCGCGCTGACGGCGATTGCGGGCCTCTCGCTCGCCTTCGGCGGCTGAGGATCATTACCGAAATTTAAAATTCGGACCGCTTTGAAAAGCCAAAATTGTGGCCTACCTCCTTATCGTGGATTTACGCTTCACGGTAAGGAGGCAGCATATGTCACCGGAAGAAAGCCAGCTTCTCAAGGGCCTGTTCGACAGAACCAAGGCCGCATCCGCCACCCCGCGGGACCGCGAGGCGGAAACATTGATCGCAGACGCCGTGCGCGATCAGCCCGCAGCTCCCTATTATCTCGCGCAGGCGGTAATCGTTCAGGAAAAGGGTCTGGAGGCGGCGGCAGCCCATATCAAGCAGCTCGAAGAGCGCATCCACGCGTTGGAAAGCGCCAATCCTGCCCCTCAGGCCGCAGCACAGGGCGGCTTTCTCAGTTCCATCTTCGGCACCGGCCAGCCGCAGCCGCCAGCCCCGACACCCGCACCTGCTGCTGTCGCGCCAGCCTCGTGGCGTAACGATACCGCCGGACAGACGGCCGGTCCGTGGGAATCGCAGGCAGCCCAGCAGCAACCGGGCGGACCGTGGAGCCAGCAGCCATCAGCGGCCGGTCGGTCCGGCGGTGGCTTTCTGCAGGGCGCGCTCGGCACCGCCGCCGGCGTTGCAGGCGGCATGTTGCTTGCCAATTCTCTGAGCGGCATCTTCGGCAGCCACATGTCGTCGCTCGGTCTTGGCTCGCCCTTCGGCGGCAGCAGTGGCACTGGCAATGCGCCGGCCGAAGAAACGGTCATCAACAACTATTATGGTGACAGCGCCAACCCGCAGGATAACAATGACGACGATATCCAGCAGGCCGATTACGACGACAGCGCTGATGATGCCGATTTCGATTCAGGCGACGACAGCTCGTTCGTCTGAGCTATTTATCCCCTGAACAGCCGGGTCAGCCACGGCCGCGATAAGTGGCAACGCCCTGATCCGGCAGCCATACGCCCTCGGGCGCCGGTCCGGTCTGCCAGAAAACGTCGATCGGAATGCCGCCGCGCGGATACCAGTAGGCGCCGATGCGCAGCCACTTCGGCTGCAGCAATTCCACCAGCCGTTTGGCGATATAGACCGAGCAATCCTCGTGAAACGCACCATGGTTACGGAAGGACTGCAGGAACAGCTTCAGCGACTTCGATTCCACCAGAAAATCGCCGGGAATATAATCAATAACGATATGGGCGAAATCCGGCTGGCCGGTCATCGGGCAAAGCGAGGTGAATTCGGGCGCGGTGAAGCGCACGACATAGTCGGTGCCGGCATTGCCGTTCGGCACTTTTTCGAGAACGGCCTTTTCCGGGCTCTCTGGCGTATCGACCTTCGTGCCCAGCAGCGACAGGCCGGAAACATCCGTCACGGACATGAATAACTCCTGTTCAATTAAACGATCACTTTGACGCCATGCGCCTTTTCGCCTTCCGGCTCGACGTGAATGGCAAGGCTGGCACCCGGTATGACGTCCCTTATGGCATCTTCAAGGCGGTCGCAAATATCATGCGCTTCACGCACCGTCATGACGGCCGGCACGACGACGTGAAAATCGATGAAGGCGGCCGAACCGGCGCGGCGGGTCCTGAGATCATGGACACCGATAATGCCACCGGAATTGGCCGCAATCGCTTTCTTGATCGCTTCATCCTCTTCCGGCTCCACGGCACGGTCCATCAGCCCGCCCAGCGAATGCAAGATGACCTTGGAGCCCTGGAACAGGATGTTGATGGCGACCAATATCGCGAGCACCGGATCGAGAATGGCATAACCCGTCGCAAGCGCCAGAATGAGCCCGACGAGAACGCCTGCCGACGTCACGACATCTGACATGATGTGGTGGCCATCAGCGGCAAGGGCCGGCGAAGCGTGTTTCTTCCCAACGCGGATGAGGATCGTTGCCCAGACGGCATTGATCGCACCCGCCGCCGCATTGATGACGAGACCGAGAACCGGTGCCTCCGGCAACCTTGGACTGGTAAGCGCCCCCCAGGCTTCCTGCACGATCAAAAGAGCCGCGACGACAATCAGCACCCCTTCCACGACAGCGGAAATATACTCCGCCTTGTGGTGGCCGAACTGGTGGTCGTCGTCAGCCGGCTTCTGGGCGTAGCGAATGACGAAATAAGCGATGAAAGCCGCGACGACGTTGACGGTGGATTCCAGACCATCCGACAGCAGCGCGACCGAGCCGGTGACCCACCAGGCCACGAGCTTCAGGCCCAGCACGCCGAAAGAAAGCGGGATGCCCCAGAATGCGAGCTTCCTGACCAGCGCATTGCCTTCAATGTTCATTTTCTGTCCCCGTGCGGATGCGAACGAATTGCATCATCAAGTCCCAAAATGCACGAACCGCGCGCACGGGGTGCCCGTGCGCGCGGTTCGCTATTTGCGCGTTCTATCGTTTAAACCATGGCAAAGGTCAAGAGCCGCAGGGGCGTTCAAGGCCTCACGGCCGGCTTTTCTGTTCGCAGAAACGGACGCGGTTGCCGAAAGGGTCGGTTACCTCCATCACGTCGCCCCATGGCAATTCTTCGACACCCGGCTTCATGAAGCGATAATCCTTCGCCGCCAGTTCGCTCTGAAAGGCGTGAACGCCGTGCATGGTGACGAAGATGTTCGAGCCCGGTGTCGCATCGCCATGATGGCCGCTGAGATGAAGGCCCATTCCAGCCCGGGAAACCTGCATATAAAGCGGGAAATTCTCACCGAAGCGATGTTCCCAATCCACGGCGAAGCCAAGAAAATCGATATAGAACTCGCGCGCCTTCGCCTCGTCGAATATCCTGATGATCGGGAACATCTTCTCGAACCCGATATCTCCCTCCAAGCGCGTCCCGGCATCGGTCATCCTGCATCGATCCTTTTCGGGTCTAAAACGAAACCGGCCGCAACGGGTGCGGCCGGTCAGGATCAGCTTACTCGGCTGCGACGATCTTGCCGTCCTGCCACTTGAACAGCGAGAAGGCCTGCGAGGTCAGGTCGCCGCTTTCACCATAGGTGACCTTGCCGATGGCGGTCGGGAAAGCCTCGCCGCTCTTCAGAACCTTGGCGACCGCTTCGGAATCCTTGGCGTCGCCTGCCTTTTCGATACCGGCCTTGAGGACTTCGACGGCAGCGTATGCATTGAGCGTGAAGGCTTCCGCCGGAATGTTGGCGGCCTTCAGGGCTTCTGCGGCGCTCTTGGAATCATCGTTCTTCAGGGCGTCGGAGGCGTTGGTGAAGATCGTGCCTTCGCCGGCCTGCGAACCAATGTTCCAGAATTCGCTGTTCGACAGGCCGTCACCGCCGATAATGGCAGCCTTGGCACCGACATCCTTGAGCTGGCGCGCCAGAAGACCCGCTTCCGGGTGGTAACCGCCAAAATAGACGATATCGACATTTTCAGACTTCAGACGAGCCGTCAGTGCGCCGAAATCCTTTTCACCGGGTGTTAGGGCATCATAGAGAACCTCGGTGACACCGCCGGCATTCAGCGTTGCCTTGAAGGCATCCGCCAGACCCTTGCCATAGGCGCCCTTGTCGTGAATGATCGCGACCTTCTTGTCCTTGAGGTTGGCGAGAACGTATTTCGCTGCAACCTCGGCCTGCTGGTCGTCACGACCGCAGGTGCGGAAGACATTCGACAGGCCGCGGTTGGTCAGGCCCGGCGCAGTTGCCGTCGGCGTCACCATCAGCACACCGTTTTCGGCAAAGACGTCCGACGCCGGAATGGCGACGCCCGATGTTACCGGACCAACGACGAAATGGATCCCTTCGGCAACCAGCTGGTTGGCTGCGGAAACGCCCTGCTTCGGCTCGCCGCCATCATCGGCAAGCTTCAACACGACCTGTTCGCCGAGGATGCCGCCCTTTTTGTTGATTTCATTGACTGCCGTCTGGGCGCCATTCTTGACCTGGTCGCCATAGGCAGCGACGGGGCCGGTGAGCGGCGCAATCAGGCCGATGACGATCTCGGCATGGGCAAGCGGTGCGAATGCGAAGGACGCGGCGAGCGTCACGCTGGTCAATGTCTTCAGTTTCATCCTGGTGTCTCCTTGGAAATGGGGGCCTCGCCCCGATGAGCGCCATGGGCGTCGACCGAATGAAGCTATCGGACGCCTCCGGCGAAAACCCGTTCCATGTTTGAATTCCGAGCCTTCCACTCAACTCATACGGAAGGTTTGATGCCTTATGCAAGTCACCTTTGCTGGATTAGCTCCATTAGCGGCAAATCCTTCACCGGATCGACCGCAATTGTCTCATGTCTGCACATTCGACCGTTCGGAAACGCTTGGCCTTTTGCCGCTGCTGGAGGATAATATGTCATGACTACAGCAGATGAAGAATTTCTGGCGGGCTTGCCCGTCTTCCGGCATTTCGAAGACGTGGCAGACCCTGCGCTTTATCGCGCTCTGCCGCCGGGATGGGCGCTGGCCATCGCCGATATCATCGATTCGACGGCGGCGATCGGCACCGGTCGCTACAAGGCGGTCAACATGGCTGGCGCTGCGGTCATATCTGCTGTCTCGAACAGTCTTGAACGTCACGATCTGCCCTTCGTTTTCGGCGGCGATGGCGCAGCCGTTGCCGTGCCGCCGCGGAGCCTGAGTGTCGCCCGCACCGCGCTCTCCAACGTGCAGCGCTGGGTAAAGGACGATCTCGACCTGGCGATGCGCGTCGCGCTCGTTCCCATCGAGGATATTCGCGACAATGGTTTCGACATCCGTGTCGCCCGTTTCCAGGCGAGCGACGACGTCTCCTACGCCATGTTTTCGGGTGGCGGCAACAGCTGGGCGGAAGCCCGGATGAAGGAGGGGCAATATGCGCTCGCCGCAGCCGACGCAGGTGCGCGCCCAGACCTGACAGGACTGTCCTGTCGCTGGAATCCCATCCCGGCATCCCATGGCAAGGTGGTGTCGGTCATCGCCGTGCCGGGTCCGTCGCAGGACATGCCGGCATTCCGCCAGCTGGTCATCGATCTCGTCGATCTCGCCGAGCAGGACAGCAGACACGGCCACCCGGTGCCGGAAGACGGACCGAAACTCGGTTTCGTGGGCGAAGGTCTCGGCCTGGAAGCCCGCGCCGGTGCTGCGCATCAGGATTTATGGGGCAGGACGCGTCGCGCGATGCGGGTTCTTAGCGAGAGCCTTCTCGTCAACATCCTCGGGCTCACCAAACTGTCGCTCGGGCGGTTCAACGCCGCCAATTACCGGCGTTCGGTCGCCAGCAACACGGATTTCCGAAAGTTCGATGACGGTTTGAAGATGACCGTCGATATCGATGCCACGCGGCTTGAAAAAATACGCTCACGGCTGGAACAGGGGCGTCTGTCGGGAAGCTGCTATTACGGTCTGCACGAGCAGGATGCCGCTCTTATGACCTGTATCGTGCCCTCTCCGCTTTCCCGAGACCACATGCATTTCGTCGATGGTGCCGATGGCGGTTATGCAGCTGCGGCAAGTCATCTTAAACAACAGATGCAGTCTGCGATGCTTCAGGCGCGCCCGGTTTGACCGGAAACGTCGCAAGCTCTATTTCTCTTCGTTTACCGGGTGACGCCGGCGCAAATCCCGTCACAGTGCCTCTTGCGAAACGCTCTGCTGACGCCAAGCAAACAAAGCCACGACACCGCTACGCTCCATCCCTGGCCCTTTTGCGCCCGACAACACGCAAAAAAGAAAACCGGCGCGATGCGCCGGTTTCAGTCAAGTCCTGCTTCCGACCCATCAAAAGGCCGTTGGCTCAGGCAGCAGTCTTGCTGCTCTTCTGCGTCTGGCAATAAATATCCTCAAGCGAGGCGAGGATTTTTTTGACGGATTCGGAATTGCTGGAATAATAGATGGTCTGCGCATCCCGTCTTGTCTTTACCAGTCGCTGGGCACGCAATTTTGAAAGATGCTGCGAGAGAGCGGACTGGCTGAGACCAACCTGGGAAGCGAGAACACCAACTGGCACTTCCGTATCCACCAGCGTGCACAAGATCATCAAACGCTTGGGATTCGCCATGGCTGACAGCAGGTCTGCAGCGGCGATGCTATGTTCCGAAAGAGATTGGTTATCCATACGCTCAAGTCTCCTGATGACAGCCAAAAACGACGGTCATGGTGGCTATTATAGGTGTTCCAAATGGAGTTTTTATAATTCGTTCAACAACTTGTATATACCTAAATCTTGCTTATATCGTGGCCTTTCCAAAGAATATTGTTCATCGACTATCGAGTTAAGATACGTCGATTAAATTATAGGATTTTTGCCAGATTTTTCGAAAAAACATAATAAAAAACGCATTAGTAACACTATTCACAAGAAATAAACGATCATAACTTGATCATTGCAGTCATTACGCTTGACGCCGGATTTCGGCAACGCAATCTATTAACACCTTAAATTTAGTAGCGAACCAAGAATCTTGCTTAACATTGCGCAATTTTCTCCAAGTTTGCAATATGATTTTTATTCGTAATTATTTTAATGCATAACTTATGATATCAAAAATAGTCTTTCCCGCCACTGAAACGTTTAAATTGGCGCCCCTGAAGATTTCGTCCAAATAAAAAGGGCCTCCAACGCGGAGGCCCTTTTCGACTTCGAGACGACGAATCACTATTTTTTGCGGTGGCGCGTCAGCCCCGCCACGACCTCGTCGGCCGAAATCGTGCCCACGATCGCGCCATTATCGACGACGCCAATCGCGCCGGCGTGTTTTGAAAGCGCATCGAGAATATCGATAAGCGGCGACGAGGGAAGAGCCGTGGCCGCCACGGAGAGGTTCCCGTTCCGCTCGTCCACACCGCGTTTCATCACGTCGGCGGCTGTCAGCATGGAGATCGGGTTCATGTTCTGCACGAAATCCGCGACATAGGGCGTGGCGGGCTCTCTGACGATCTGCTGCGGCGTTCCGCACTGGATGATGCGTCCGCCCTCCATCATGGCGATACGGTTGCCGATGCGGAAGGCTTCATCCAGATCGTGACTGACGAACAAAATGGTCTTCTTCAGCCGGCTCTGAAATTCCAGAAGCTCGTCCTGCAGACGGCTTCTGATGAGGGGATCGAGCGCCGAGAACGGCTCGTCCATCAACAGGATCGGCGCGCCGGTGGCAAAGGCTCTCGCCAGCCCCACACGCTGCTGCATGCCGCCGGAGAGTTCGCCCACCTTCCGGTCAGCCCAGGCGGAAAGGTTCACCAGTTCCAGCTGCTCCGCCACCATGCGTTTGCGCTCTGCTTCCGGTACGCCGGAAAGCTCCAGCCCGAAGCCGACATTGTCGGCGACATTGCGCCAGGGCAAGAGGCCGAACTGCTGGAAGACCATCGAAACCGTGTGCATGCGCAGGTCACGCAGCGCCTTTGCCGACGACCTGTATGGATCGACAAAGCCCGACTTGGTCTTCACACCCACATTGCCGCGCACGACGGGCGCAAGCCCGTTGACGGCCCGCAGAAGGGTCGACTTGCCCGAACCGGAAAGCCCCATGAGCACAAGTATCTCGCCCTCGCTGACGCTCAGCGAGGCATTGGCGACACCGAGAACCAGACCGGTCTCGACATTGATCTCGTCGCGTGTGCTGCCCCTGTCGATCAGCGGCAGCGCCGCCTCGGGCCGGTCGCCGAAAACAATATCGACATTACCAAAGATGATCGCGTCACTCATAGGTCATCCTCCGCGCCGGGAAGCCGGAAAAGTCGGTCGAGCACAATCGCCAGCACAACGATGCAAAGTCCCGCCTCAAAGCCCATGGCGATGTTGACGGTGTTCAGCGCGCGCACGACGGGCACACCAAGACCATTGGCGCCGACGAGGGCGGAAATGACCACCATCGACAGCGACAACATGATCGTCTGGGTGAGGCCGGCCATGATCTGCGGCGCAGCGAAAGGAAGTTCCACCTTGCGCAGCACCTGCGAGGGTGTAGCGCCGAAGGCCACGGCGGCCTCGACCAGTGCCGGCGGCGTCGAGATGATGCCGAGGCGGGTAAGGCGAACGGGAGCCGGAATGGCGAAGATGACGGTGGCGATCAGCCCCGGCACCATGCCGAGGCCGAACAAAACCAGTGCGGGAATGAGATAAACGAAGGTCGGAATGGTCTGCATCAGATCCAGAACCGGGCGCATGCCGGCATAGATCCACTTGCGCCGCGCCGCCAGAATGCCGAGCGGCACGCCGATGATCATACAGACGGCGCTGGCAGCGATAACGAGCGCCAGCGTCTCCGTGGTCGCCTTCCAGTAGCCGAGGTTGATGATCAGCAGCATGCCGAGCGCCGTGAAGATCGGCATGCCGACCGAACGGCGCGTCCAGGCCGAAAGCGCCGTCAGGATGGCGACGATGATGAGCGGATGCGGCGCTTGGAGCACATAGAGCAGCGCGTTGATGACGCTTTGGAAAATGAAGGAAAGCCAGTCGAAAAAAAATGCGAGATTGCCGGTCAGCCAGTCGATGGCCTCCTTGGCATATCTGCCGACGGGCAGGCGGTTTTCAGGAGCGCTGAGCCATTCCACGGTAAGAAAAGACCTTTCGTGAACTAAAACAATTCCGGCAGAATGCGTTGTGTTTCTGCCTTGGGAATTGCGCAGACAACAAAATACGGAGCGTCGTCATCCAGTTGCCCGGATTGCTCCAATCGAGAAAAAGACGACCGGCAACGGGACTGCCGGACGCGGCACTGGCGCATGACTGTCCATGTCTGAAATTTTACAGGCAAGGGCACGCATGGGCATCGTTATTCCCATTGATCCGGCCTGACGGGCAGGCCGGATACAGTCACGCATAATCTTGCGGCTTAAAGGCCGAGAGCCTTCTTGACGGCAGGCAGGGCATCGGCACTGCCATCCTTGGTCTTGACGTTGGCAAGCCACGGCTCGATTGCAGCGGGGTTGGCCTTCAGCCAAGCCGTTGCCGCCGCCTCGCCTTCGAGACCGTCATTCAGGATCTTGCCCATGATCTCGTTTTCCATGGGCAGGGAAAATTGCAAGTTCTTGAGGAGCGTTCCGACATTGGCGCATTCCTCTACATAACCCTTGCGGACATTGGTGTAGATCGTCGCGCCGCCGAAATTCGGGCCGAATACCTCGTCACCACCGGTCAGATAGGTGAGCTTGAAATTCGTGTTCATCGGATGCGGTTCCCAGCCGAGGAAGACAATCGGCTCGCCAGCTTTGTCGGCACGCGCGACCTGCGCCAACATGCCCTGCTCGGACGATTCCACGACTTGGAAATCCTTGAGCCCGAACGTGTCCTTGGACACCATGTCGAGGATCAGGCGGTTGCCGTCATTGCCGGGCTCGATGCCGTAAATCTTGCCATCGAGTTCAGCGCTGTGGGCGGCGATATCCTTGAAATCCTTGATGCCGAGTTCGGCACCCTTGGCATTGGTCGCCAGCGTGTATTTGGCGCCGGTCAGATTTTCACGCAGCACCTCGACCGATTTGTCGGCGCGGTAGGGCGCGAGATCGCCTTCCATGGTGGGCATCCAGTTGCCCAGGAAGACGTCGATATTGTTGTTTTTCAACGATGTATAGGTGACGGGCACGGAGAGAAGCTTGACGTCGGTTTCATAACCAAGGCTTTTCAAGAGCACCGTAGCGGTTGCCGTGGTTGCGGTGATGTCGGTCCAGCCCACATCGGAGAAACGCACTGTACCGCAGCTTGCAGGTTCGGCGGCACTGGCCGCGCTGAACGTCATGGAGGAGATTGCTGCGGCCAGAACCAGACAGCGACGTCTATTTGCAAACATTGTTTGCTCCCTTTTTTTCGTTCCCTCGCCATTATCAATATCTTCCGGCCACAATCAACTCGCGTGCATTTGCGTGCTTTCGGACCTCGTTTGCGACAAAATCGTGAAAATGTCGGCATTTCGCGCCGTTATGTCGAAAAGCGGATGGCCCCAGAAATCTGTGTGTTTCGAGCGGCCATACTGTTCAATCCACCTCATCGCCTCCAAAAGACGCTGATGCGGAATCAGCATGTTTGGCGCGTACCAGTGAAAAGCGCGACGGTGTCCGGAGAGTGGATGATGGCAAAACTCTATTTCAATTATTCGACGATGAATGCCGGCAAATCGACCATGCTGCTGCAGGCGTCCTACAATTATCAGGAGCGCGGCATGCGCACGCTGATTTTCACCGCAGCTTTCGATCACCGCGCTGGCGTCGGCCGTGTGGCCTCGCGAATCGGCCTCTCCTCCCCCGCCCTCACCTTTGACGAAAACACCGATCTGTTCGCCGAGGTGTCGGCGCTCCATTCCGAAGCGCGCGTCGCCTGCGTCTTCATTGATGAGGCAAATTTTCTCTCCGAACACCACGTCTGGCAGCTTGCCGACATTGCCGACCGGCTGAATATTCCGGTCATGACCTATGGCCTGCGCACGGATTTTCAGGGAAAACTTTTCCCGGCCTCGAAAGAACTGCTCGCCATCGCCGACGAACTCCGCGAAATCCGCACCATCTGCCATTGCGGCCGCAAGGCGACGATGGTCGCCCGCTTCGACAATGAAGGAAAGGTCGTTACGGAAGGCGCGCAGATCGAGGTCGGCGGTAACGAGAAATACGTATCCTTCTGCCGCCGCCATTGGGTGGAGACGGTGAACGGCGGCTAACGGTCTGCGTCGCGTTGCCGCATTTGATTTTTCGCAAAGATCGCTCCCCCGCCCTTCGCTAGAACGGCAGCGACACATCCCAGCTGGATGTGCTTTCGCTCAGGAGCAAGATAATGCTGAACAGAACTTCCAGATTTGCAAGCGTCGCTGTCGTCGCGAGCCTTTTCGCGCTTCCCGCGCTTTCTGCTGAAATCGAGGTGAAGATGCTGAACAAGGGCAGCGACGGGCAGGCGATGGTTTTCGAGCCCGCGACCGTCAAGGCCGCCGTCGGCGACGTCATCACCTTCGTCCCGGTCGACAAGGGTCATGATGCGGCAGCCGTCAAGGAGATGCTCCCGGAAGGTGTCGCCGATTTCAAGGGCAAGATGAACGAAGCCGTGAAGGTCACCGTCGAGAAGGAAGGCGCTTACGTCGTTAAATGCACGCCGCATCTCGGCATGGGCATGGTTGCACTCGTCGTTGTCGGCGAAGGAACGCCGGCCAATCTGGACGCCGTCAAGAACGGCAAGTTGCCGAAAAAGGCCCGCGACCGGCTGAACGACGAAATCGCCAAGCTTGGCCTCTGAACTCCTCCGCCTGCATCCGTGACGCTCCGCTTCTTCGCCTGCCGTGAGATGGCGCGGCATCCGTCACGGACCGCAGGTTGAGAAAAGTTTCGCAATCATGTTGTATCGAGATTGACCGGGACATATCTGGAAGCGGTCATGCGGTTTGCGCCAGGCGCCAAACGCTTGAAAACGGAACAGCTGTTCCAGCATCCAGCCAGCTGGCAGAGGAGACTATGACGACATGATCGACCGGATCACCGCGCTCATTCAGGCAGGCTTCAGCGCCATCGGCAAAGCCGCCGGTCTGCTCGTCGCCTGGCTCCTGTGGCCATTCATGGCCGCCCATGGCTGGTACAGCGGTCGAAACTGGCTTATCAAGGGGCCGATCGCCCTCATCGTCATCCTGCTGGCCGGCTTTTACGGTTACTTTGTCTGGCAGACCCAGGTCTGGACGAATTTCGATCCGGACTATGTCGCCCGTTACAAGCTTGAGGAACGCACCGTGCCGCCCGGGCAGGAACTGCCCGCCGTAACGCCGACCGCGCCGGCCGGTGCAACCGGTGTTGCCGCAAACACCTCCGCCCCGGTCTGCCAGCGCTCGGCCATTGTCGATGCTGCCGCTGACCTGACGGACTTCAACGTCAATCAGAACGCCTGGATTTCCTCCATGCTGCTCTATCGTCTCGGCCTCTTCGGCATGGACTGGGACAGCACGCCCTTTCTCGACAACAAGGCGTCGTTCCAGCGCGGCGTGAACCAGGCCGTGCGCCGCACTGCCGTGGAGCTGGTGGACACGCTTGGCCGCGTGCGCGGCACGTCGGGCATCAACAACAATCTCCAGGAAGCGCGTGGAAACATGCAATTCAGCGAATATTCCTGGTATTTCGGCCTCGATCCTTTCGGCCCCAAGACACCGACGCCCAGCTATTATCGAGCCGCCATCCGCAGCTTCCAGGCGTTCAACGGCGAACTCGTCGCCTGCAAGGCCGTCTTCGATACCCGCGCCGACAACCTCATCCAGTTCATCGACCGTATCGCCGGCGATATCGGCTCCACATCCGCCATTCTGCGTGAGCGTTCGGAAAACTACAATGGCGGCTGGTTTGACACCCGAGCCGATGACCGCTTCTGGTTCGCTTATGGCCAGCTCTACGGGTATTACGGCGTTCTCTCCGCCGCCGGATCGGATTTCGCGCAGGTCATCCGCGAGCGTAACCTCACCAACCTCTGGAACGATACGTTGTCGCAAACCCGCGCGGCGCTGCGCATCCAGCCGGCGATCATTTCCAATGGTGAGGAAAGCGGCTGGATCATGCCGTCGCATCTCGCGACAATGGGCTTTTACGTGTTGAGAGTTCGCTCCAACCTCGTTGAACTGCGCTCTGTCCTCGACCGGTAGACCCATGGCCCCCAAGCCAAAGTCGCAGGGTGCACCGGTTAGTTGATCAACCGCAGGCGTATGGCTTTTGCGACGAGCTGCGCGCGGTTGACGCAATCCAGCTTGCGGATGGCGTTGTTCATGTAGGCATTGACCGTGTGCTCGGAGATCGAGAAGAGGTCGGCGATCTCGACAGACGTCTTTCCCTGGGCTGTCCAGCGGACCACGTCGAGCTCGCGTTTCGTCAGAGGCGATCGCCCCTTGGCGCCGCCCTGACATAGGCCGTCATAAACCTGCAGCGCGTGCAGCGCGATCATGCTCAGTTCATTCAGGCACGCCTGGGGCAACACGTCCCGGTCGCCCGCGAAGTTCATGAGATGACGGGTGCCCGACATGTCGTGCACCGGCAGCATGACACCGGATGTCATGCCCATGGCTTTCAGGGCGTCCGAGGCCTCCAGTAACGACGGACTGGCAAGGGCGGGATCTTCCAGCGACCAATATTGCGGCATCATCGACGATGCTCCCCGCTTGATGACGAGACAGTCGCCGAGGGCGCCGTTTTGCGTCATCGCATTGACGACCGCGATCGGCAGGCTGCTTTCAATGATCGTCGGCAGGGAAAACGAATTTTGCCCGCCTGGCAGCCGGATCAGCGTGACATAGGCATAACCGAAGGCGCGCATTACCTCCTGCAGGGCTTCCAGCCATTTTATCTTGTCGGCTGTCGCTGAAAGTTCCTGGCACAACCGCGCCTGTCGCTCTGTCGTCACCATTCGCGCACACTCGTCTGGCCGGCTTCAGTGACCGGACAAAACAGATTTGCAATGGGGGTGAGCAGGGACAGCAGCGTCATCTCGGCAGGTTTGCTTACAAAGCCGGTTTTTCGGGTTTATTTTTTGGCTTGGCCATCAGCTTTTCCAGAAAGCCAAGCATGACCGCCGAGACGACAAAAGCCAGATGGATGATGGTGAACCACATCAGTTTGCTGTCTGTATATTGATTGGCGTTCAGGAAGATCTGCAGCAGGTGGATCGAAGAGATCGCGACAATAGACGAGGCGACCTTGATCTTCAGGCTGCCGGCATCGAGCTTGCCCAGAAACGAAACCTCGGCATCGGCATCATCGAAGCGGCTGACGAAATTCTCATAACCTGAAATCATCACCATGACGATGAGGCTGGCAACCAGCGCCGCATCGATCAGGCCAAGCATGGCAAGGATCATGTCCGCTTCGTCATAGTTGAAAACGTTCTTGGCGACCTTCAGAAACTTGAGCACGAACGAAAACGCGTAAACCGCGAGCGCCGCGACAAGTCCGAGATAAAACACCACGAGCAGCCAGCGGCTGGAGAGAATGATCCGCTCGACGAGCAGTTCAAGAGACTTCATTTCCGTATCCGATTGAGAAACTGTTATTGTCGCGACATGTTTAGACTGGCTGCAAATCACCTAGCAAGCAGCAATGTCGGGACTTTGACCGCACTGTGTTCTTTTCGGCGCGGCTCGCCATTTTTGTCGCAGCCGACAAACGTTATATTTTTGCAACACTACCCGCCGCCGTAAAACATGATGCAAAAAGTCATATATAATATGTTGACTCTTATCGTCATGTTTTTTAGTCCTCGCTTATCGGCTCGCCCGTAACACGTCAGACCAGATCCAGCCGCGCTTGAGTGCGGTGCGCTTTCGCGCGCCCTCACCCATCTGCGCGCAGCATACCCGGGGGTATTCAATGTCCATCTCACGCACGCAGTCCGCGCTGCTCCTGTGCACCGCCATGTCTCTTCTGCCACTCGCCAGCCCGGCCACGGCACAGGATGCCGCCACACAGGCGGACGGCACGACGACGCTCGAAAAGATCGTCGTCAAGGGCAAACGCGTCAAACCGGGCAACGCGCCAGCGGATACCCCGCTAGCGAGCCAGACGACCGCAGAAGACATCCGCAAGAAAGACATCGGCAGCATCCGGGATCTCGGAAACACCACGGAACCGGGCGTCGACTACGTTGACGCCAAACCGGGCAGGCCCGGCGGCTTGTTCATTCGCGGGCTGGGCGGCGCTCGGGTCATCACTTTGATTGACAATATTCCCGTCCCCTATTTCAACAATTTCGCCCGTCAGGGCCAGGCTACAACAACCCTCAGCGATACAAGTTCGAGCTTCGATTTTTCGTCTCTTTCGACCGTTGACGTGGTGCGCGGCGCCGATTCCAGCCGCATCGGTTCCGGTGCCCTTGGCGGTGCGCTGGTGCTGCGCACGCTTGATCCGGAGGACCTCATCAGCGAAGGCCGTGACTGGGGCGGTGTTGCCAAGACCACCTATGACAGCGAGGACAGAAGCATCGGCGGATCGCTCGCCGTTGCCAAGAAGATCGACAATACGTCGGTCCTGTTTCAGGGCTCATACAAGCGCGGCAACGAGACCGATAATAAGGGCACGGCCGATATCTACGGCACACGCCGCACCAAGCCAAACCCCGCCGACACCTATGAAAGCAACCTGATGTTCAAGATCCGGCAGGATCTGGAGGGTGGCCACAGCATCGGCCTGACCGCCGAGCGTTATTCGCTTCGAAACCGCAGCGACATGAAGACATTGCAGGGCGTCAGCGTCTCCGGCTCCACCTACCGCATCGGCGACTACCGAGGTTACGAGGATACCGAGCGTGACCGCGTATCGCTCGATTACGAATATGAGGCACCCTCGACCGACGGTGTGGTCGATGCCGCCAATCTCTCGCTCTACTGGACGCGTCTTTCCAAGGAATCCGGCGCCGGCGACCGCCTGACCAACAATTCGCTCTATATTCGCGAAGACAGCATGCGCAACAGCGCCTTCGGCATCGTCGGCGGCCTGGAATCCGGGTTTGAACTTGGCGGCGTGCAGCACACCGTTCGTTTTGGCGGCAACGCCATGACGACCGATTTTAGCCAGGAGCTTTTCGCCAACACGGCCGGCTCGACCTCCTCGTCGCAATCGGACATGCCAGACGTGAACGGCAAGAGCCTCGGCCTTTATATCGATGACGAAATCGCCTTTGGCAACGGCTTCCGCCTGACGCCCGGTCTGCGCTTCGATTCCTACGACTACGATCCCGATGGCTCCGTATCCAGCAACAGCGGCTACCGAACCTTCGGCCTGCCGAGCGGCAATAGCGGCTCGCGCTTCTCGCCGAAGCTTCTTGCCACCTATGACGTCACGCCCGAACTACAGCTTTTCGCACAATGGTCGATGGCCTATCGCGCCCCGACAATCAACGAACTGTATCTGAACTTCTCCAACGTCAGCTCCGGTTACGCTGTTGTCGGTAACTCCGCCCTCAATCCCGAGACCAGCAACGGCTTCGAGATCGGCGCGAACTACGCCTCCGGCGACCTGACGGGGAGCCTGACGCTGTTCCACAACAAGTATAAAGACTTCATCGAGCAATATACGACGTCGACGACGCTTTTCCCCGGCTTCGGCGGCAGGGGTAACGGCTCGCTCTTCACCTATCGCAACCGCAACAACGTCGAAATCTCCGGCGTCGAAGCCAAGGTGCGCAAGGAACTCGCAAATGGCTTCTTCGCGCATGCCTCGCTTGCCTATGCCTATGGCAAGGACACGGATACCAATGAGTTCATCCGCACGGTCGCGCCATTCAAATCCGTCCTCGGGGTCGGTTATGCGCAGGATGTCTGGGGCACGGAGTTCACCGGCATCTTCTCCTCCGGCATGCGGGACGACAAGGTGGCCAACACCTTCGACGCGCCCGGCTACGGCGTCTTCAACCTGACCGGCTGGTGGGAGCCGGAACAGACCAAGGGCCTGCGCATTCAGGCGGGTGTCTACAACCTGTTCGACAGGAAATACTGGAATGGTGTTGGCGTCCGAGACGTGAACCCGAATTCGGTCAGCACCGTCAATCAGCCAGTCGATTTCTACACGGAACCAGGCCGCACCTTCAAAATCTCCCTGACCCAGAAGTTCTAAATCCGGGGCGGAAGCATCATCTCCAGTTGGGCGGCCTTCGGGTCGCCCCTTTTTTGTCAGCGGCAATAGAGATAGCCGCCCTTTCGCTCCAGCACGTCGAGATGCAGGTGATCCTGATGGGTGGCATCGCTGCCGGGCGACAGAACCGTGCGGAAGAACAGGCAGGCGGCAGCGGTGATGGTGCGCTGGAACGCACCTTCTGGCGTCCCATCCTCGCCACGCGGTTTCATCACCAGCGGTTCGCCCCTGTCGAAGGAGATCGTGGATATATCCACGGCATTGCCCTTGGCATGCTCGGAAATCTTGCCATTTTCCGCACTGTTGCGGTTGCGGCAGATATAGGTCGAGGCATTGGCAATCGCCGTGACCTTTTTTTCCGGCATGGCGATCGCAGCCGCCGGCAGCATCATTTCCTTTGTCCAGCGAGAAAGAGCAAGGGCTGTCTCGCAGCGCATGGTGCCGGCGGGCTCAAGCTTGATGCCTGGCAGAACGACCGAAAGCTCGACGGGCGATTCGATGCCGCATCCCTGTTCCTCGTCGCGGATGGGCTCAAGCGTTTTGAACTCCGCGCCGATCTCCTTCAACGCGCCAAGGCATGCCTGGAGTGCGGCCGGGTCCTCAGGCTTTACCGGTTCCGGTATTTTTTCATCGGGTTTGGCCGCCTCGTCAGCGGGTTTCTGCTGCCCTCCGCCATCGTCCCGCCGGCTTTGAGGGGCGGTTTCATCGATCTTTTTGTCAACGGGCGTTTTCTCAACGGGCGTTTTCTCGCCATCCGGTTTCTGCTCGGAACCTGTCGGTTTTACTGCGGGCTTCTGTTCCGCGTCAGGCTCAGGCTTCGGTACAGGTTTCGGCGCTTCCGCCGGATTTTGCGGCGTTCCGTCAGCTGGCTTTTTCGAAGGCGTGGCGGCCTGCCCCTCGCCGGGTTTCGGCTGTGGCAACGGCACCTGCGCCGGCGGTTCGGAAGCGGAAATGAATGCCAGGCTGGCGACCAGAAGACACAGGCGATGAAGCATTTTTCGGGGCACTCCTGACCATTTCGGCAGGGAAGCAACGCGGCGGCGGCCCGTAAGGTTCATTCATGCGGCGAAATCCGCTTGCCAAGGCGGAGCGTGCACGCTAACAATTTTCCCATGAATATCGTGTCTAAGAACATTGCTAACTGGTGGTGGAGCAGCTTTACGCGGCCTTGACCAGTCATGTCTTCAGACAAAGTCCAAGCCGCCCGAATTTTCAGGCGGCTTTTTTGTTATTTTGCCGCCTGTCATCGGGCCTGAACAACGGAAGTATGAGAGAAATGGTAACGATCATTCAGGATGACGGAGCGGAAACCTACGAGACGAAAGGCGGCATCAAGGTCAGCCGCAAGCGTCGCGCCGCCGATTATGCCAATGCCATCGACAACTATGTCGAAAAGCTCGATTCCCATCGCGGCGCGGTTTTTTCGTCCAACTATGAATATCCGGGCCGTTACACCCGTTGGGATACAGCCATCATCGATCCGCCACTCGGCATTTCCTGTTTTGGCCGCAAAATGTGGATCGAGGCTTATAATGGCCGTGGCGAAGTGCTGCTCGATTTCATTATCGAAAAGCTGAAGGCGACGCCCGATCTCACGCTGGGCGCTGCCACCACACGTCGTCTTGATCTCACCGTCAACGAGCCGGACCGCGTCTTTACCGAAGAAGAGCGCTCGAAAATCCCGACCGTCTTCACCGCACTGCGCGCCATTGTCGATCTCTTCCATTCCAGCGCGGATTCGGCGATCGGCCTGTTCGGCGCCTTCGGTTACGATCTCGCCTTCCAGTTCGACGCCATCAAGCTATCGCTGGCGCGGCCGGAAGACCAGCGCGACATGGTGCTCTACCTGCCCGACGAAATTCTCGTCGTTGACCACTATTCCGCCAAGGCCTGGATCGACCGCTACGATTTCGAAAAGGACGGCGTGACGACAGACGGCAAGTCTTCCGAGATTGCCCCCGAGCCCTTCAAGACCACCGATACGATCCCGCCGAAGGGCGATCATCGTCCCGGCGAATATTCCGAACTTGTCGTGAAGGCCAAGGAAAGCTTCCGCCGTGGCGATCTGTTCGAGGTCGTTCCCGGACAGAAGTTCATGGAACGCTGCGAAAGCAATCCCTCGGCGATTTCGCGCCGCCTGAAGGCGATCAACCCCTCGCCCTATTCCTTCTTCATCAATCTCGGCCATCAGGAATATCTGGTCGGCGCTTCGCCGGAAATGTTCGTGCGCGTCTCCGGCCGCCGCATCGAGACCTGCCCGATCTCAGGCACCATCAAGCGCGGTGACGATCCGATCGCCGATAGCGAGCAGATCCTGAAGCTGCTCAACTCGAAGAAGGACGAATCAGAGCTCACCATGTGTTCGGATGTCGACCGTAACGACAAGAGCCGCGTCTGCGAGCCGGGCTCGGTGAAGGTCATCGGCCGCCGCCAGATCGAGATGTATTCGCGCCTCATCCACACAGTGGACCATATCGAAGGCCGCCTGCGTGACGACATGGATGCCTTTGACGGCTTCCTCAGCCACGCCTGGGCTGTCACGGTCACCGGTGCGCCGAAGCTGTGGGCCATGCGTTTCATCGAAGGCCATGAAAAGAGCCCGCGCGCCTGGTATGGCGGTGCGATCGGCATGGTCGGCTTCAACGGCGACATGAATACCGGTCTGACGCTGCGCACCATCCGCATCAAGGACGGCATCGCCGAAGTGCGCGCCGGCGCGACCCTGCTCAACGATTCCAATCCGCAGGAAGAAGAAGCCGAAACCGAACTGAAGGCATCCGCCATGATCGCCGCCATCCGTGACGCGAAAGCGACCAACGCCGCTGCCACCAAGCGCGATGCCGCAAAGGTCGGCACCGGCGTCAAAATTCTGCTCGTCGATCACGAAGACAGTTTCGTGCACACGCTGGCGAATTATTTCCGCCAGACGGGCGCAACCGTCTCCACCGTCAGAACGCCGGTGGCGGCAGATGTGTTCGATCGCTTCCAGCCGGATCTCGTCGTTCTCTCCCCCGGACCGGGCAACCCGACGGATTTCGACTGCAAGGCGACGATCAAGACCGCCCGCGCGCGTGAGCTACCGATCTTCGGCGTCTGCCTCGGCCTTCAGGCTTTGGCGGAGGCCTATGGCGGCGAGTTGCGCCAGCTTGCGGTGCCGATGCATGGTAAACCGTCGCGCATTCGTGTGCTGGAGCCCGGCCTCGTCTTCTCCGGCCTCGGCAAGGAAGTCACCGTTGGCCGTTATCACTCGATCTTCGCCGATCCCACCACCCTGCCGCGTGATTTCATCATTACCGCGGAAAGCGAAGACGGCACGATCATGGGTATCGAACACGCCAAGGAACCGGTGGCCGCCGTTCAGTTCCACCCGGAATCGATCATGACGCTCGGCCAGGACGCCGGCATGCGGATGATCGAGAATGTGGTGGTGCATCTGACCCGCAAGGCGAAGACGAAAGCGGCATGATAACGGCTGCCGACGTCATCAGCATCGAGCCAATCCGGGCAGAACACATTGAGAGCTTTCATCATGCGCTTGATGCGGTGTCGCGCGAACGCAAATATCTGAGCTTCCTGGAGGCGCCGCCGCTCGAAGCGGTGCGCGCCTTCGTTCTCGACATGATCGAAAACGACCATCCGCAATTCGTCGCGATTGCGGATGGCAAAGTGATCGGCTGGTGCGATATCCGCCGCCATGACAGGGCAACCCGCGCCCATTGCGGCACACTCGGCATGGGCATCCTGCCTGCCTATCGCGACAAGGGACTGGGCGCGCGGTTGATGCGGCGGACACTCGATGCTGCCCGCGAATTCGGGCTGGATCGTGTGGAACTGAGCGTGCATGCGGACAACGCCAGAGCGATTGCGCTTTATGAAAAGATCGGTTTTGTGCAGGAAGGGCGAGCGCGCGACGCCGTCCTGATTGACGGGCGTCACATTGACAGCCTCAACATGGCGATCATCTTCGGTTGACGGGCTGACCGCGCCTTAGCCACGCGGAAGCGAGGCGGAGATGCACAGTGCGAATTTCTTCAGAAGCTGTATGTCAAAATGTCCATCGCGCCGTAGCATCCAGGTCAGCGCATCATTCGCTGTCCATGGCTTCTTATAGGGTCTGACCGAGGTGACGGCATCATAGACGTCGCAAATTGCCGCAATGCGCGCGTAAAGGCTGATCTCGCCGCCGGCACGACCGCTGGGATAACCGCCGCCATCGATCCGCTCGTGATGATTAAAGCAGACATCAAGCACCATCTCGGGCATCTGCCCGTCACGCGACAGGATATCGCGCCCGAATACGGGGTGGAGATTGATGATCTCACGCTCCTCGATGGAGAGCCCCTCTGTCTTGTTCAGAATGGATGAGGGGATTTCGACCTTGCCTATATCGTGGAGCAAGCCGCAAACACCGAGCAGGTTGACCGTTTCCTTGTTCAGCCCCAGATAATTACTAAAGAGGATCATGAGGCCGCTGACGGAAACCGAATGCACGAAGGTCGTTTCATCCTTCGACTTCAGCCGCGTGACGCCGATAAAGACGGCCGGGTTTGCCTGAATGGCGTTGGAAATCTTTCCCGCCGCCGCCGTCATTCCCTCGAAGGAAACACAACCGCCACCTCCAGCAACCGAAAATGTCTCAGCGATCGAATCCGCGGCTGAGCGCACCACCTGAGTGACGGCTGCAACCATCAATGGAGACGGATTCGTCTGCAACATGCCGGCATTCGCCGGGTCGTGGCTGACGCCGACATCGCTACCCTTGGCGGTATTGATGACGATGCTTTCCGCTCCACTTTTTTTCAGTTGCAGCACAGCCTCCTCGCGCTGCAAAAGAAAGCGGTGCTTCCGCGCAATTTGATTGTTCGAAACCGTCCCCTCGACGGCTTCGATAAACATGCCCACAGCCAATTGCTGGGTTGAAATTCGTTTCAACATCAGACTCTTTTATTTTCCTTCCCGGGAATGTTACGGTCAAACCGAAATTCGCAAGAACCCGACCGAACCGCCCTCCCTCGAAGCATAAAGCCTTCGCCCTCCCGGCTTTGCTTCAGAATGCGACACTATAAATAAGATAACACGAATATGAAAATTTTTTACTATCACTATATTTAAAAGCGACAAAAAGATGAAGAAAAAAGCTGGCAACAACCTCAGAATGTAAATGAGAGAGCATATCGCATGCAAACAATACCAGGAGTCGAAGAAAAGGCCATGAGTTCCCAGTTAGAAACGCGCATCGACCAGGGTACTGGCCGAGAGCCGGCAGAGTTGGTTCTCAAGGGCGGTCGCTTTTTCGACCTCGTGACCGGAGAGCTGGTCGCCTCGGACATTGCTGTTTGCGGGGATACCGTCGTTGGCACCTGTGGAGACTATAAAGGCATCCGCGAGATAGACATTTCCGGAAGAATCGTTGTTCCGGGTTTCATCGATACTCATCTGCATATCGAATCCTCGCTCGTCACGCCGCATGAATTCGACCGTTGCGTGCTGCCCTATGGTGTCACCACAGCGATCTGCGACCCGCATGAGATTGCCAATGTGCTGGGCGCGGAGGGGCTTCAGTTCTTCCTCGACAGCGCCATGGAAACGATCATGGACATCCGCGTGCAGCTGTCCTCCTGCGTGCCCGCCACCCATCTGGAAACATCAGGGGCCGATCTGCCGATCGAAAAGCTCCTGCCGTTCCGACATCACCCGAAGGTCATCGGTCTTGCCGAATTCATGAATTTCCCCGGCGTCATCCATAAGGACCCGGTGTGCATGGCCAAGCTTGAGGCCTTTCAGGGCCAGCATATCGATGGTCACGCCCCGCTTCTGTCCGGAACGGCGCTCAACGGTTATCTCGCCGCCGGCATCCGCACGGAGCACGAATGCACGAGCGCCCCGGAGGCGCTGGAGAAAATCCGCAAGGGCATGCATATTCTGGTGCGCGAAGGCTCGGTCTCGAAAGACCTGCACGCGCTGATGCCCATCATCACCGAACGCTTGTCACCCTATCTGGCGCTCTGCACGGATGACCGCAACCCGCTCGATATCGCCGAACAGGGCCATCTCGACTATATGATCCGCACGGCGATCGCCAGCGGCGTGGAACCGCTCGCCATCTATCGCGCCGCCTCGATTTCCGCTGCGAAAGCCTTTGGCCTGCGTGATCGCGGTCTTGTCGCGCCGGGATGGCGCGCCGATCTCGTGGTCATCGACAGCCTGCAAAACTGCAAGGCGAGCATGGTGCTCTCCGGCGGCCGCCTCGTCGATGACGCCCTCTTTGCCACCCGCAAGCCCGTCGCGCCCGTGGGTCTCGACAGCGTCAAGTCAAGGCCGGTACTGGCGGCCCATTTCGGCGTGCCCGTCACGGAGGGTGAAAGCCCCGTCATGGGCGTGCTTCCCGGCAAGATCATCACCGAACATCGCCGCTACAAGCTGCCGACCGACGGCAACCAGACCACGGTCGACCTTGAGAACGACATCATCAAGGTGGCCGTCATTGAGCGTCACGGCAAGAACGGCAACCACGCCAATGGTTTCGTTCAGGGCTTTGGCCTGAAGAAGGGCGCGATCGCCTCCACCGTCGGTCACGACAGCCACAATATCTGCGTCGTCGGCGTGAGCGAAGACGACATGGCGCTCGCCGCCAACCGGCTCGGAGACATCAAGGGTGGTTTCGTTGTTGTCGAAGACGGACGGGTGACCGGCGAAATCGCGCTTCCCGTTGCAGGGCTCATGAGCCTCGAGCCATACGAGACCGTTCGCGATACGCTGCACACGCTACGAAAAGCAGCCTATGCGCTCGGCACCACACTGGAAGAACCCTTCTTGCAGGTGGCTTTCCTGCCCCTGCCCGTCATCCCGCATCTGAAGATTTCCGATAAGGGCATGGTGGATGTCGACCGGTTTGCGCTGATCTGACAGAGAGATTTCGGACCAAAGTCCGTTGAGCGCAGCGTCCGCGCCTTCAGGCGCGGATCGCCTTCTCAGGCCTTGGATTCCGACGGCCATGTGACGTAATAATACCGGTCTGCAACCTTACCGAAGTACGCATTGCTGCCCGTTGTTTTGTCGACATAGCTGCCATTTTTGCCCTTGGACAGGGTCCCGTCGTCACTGCGCTTGAGATGGCCGTTGAGGAAGTCGACCCAATCGGTTTTGCCAATGTCCGTCGCGGCCGTCGACTTCGTGCCTTTCTGGCCTGGATCCCACGCATTGACCGTTTTGCCTTTCGTAGGGTCGGAAACCTTCAATTGGCCGGTCGAGAGGGCATCCACCATCGACCGTGCGCGCAAATATTGCTCCGGATCATCCCCTGACGCGGAAAGCTTGGCTTTCAGAGACTGCATGAAATCAGACGACGTCATGTCATCAGTGGGAAAATTGGGCGCGGCGGCAGCGCTCTGGGCGCTTTGCGCGCTTCGAGCCGACTGGGAGGTTCGCGAAGCCTGCGACGTTTGCGAGGATGCAGATGATGCACGAACGGACGACTGCCCGGCAGAAAAGGTGTCGCGGACGGATGATGGCTGTCTCGCCGGCTGCGTTTTGGCGCTCGAAGAACGCGAATTGCCGCCGGAGGACTGGTTCAAACTCTTGAATGAAACAGGCATAACAATATTCCCTGCATCGCCTTGCAGTTGCAAACATGAAATACTTGACGTGAGAAATATTATCGCCCGAAACTTATGCAAGACTGGAGTTGCTAAATATAAACCTAAACAAATCCGGAATATATTAACATATTTCAATACTTTATTATATGTATTATTACTCCTGGAGGTGAGATATCAGGGAGCCAGCCTTCGGCGAAAATACACCACGCGTTCCGTCTCCTCAAATCCGAGCGCCGCATGCATGCGGTGAGAGCTGAGATTGGCGATCTCGGCATCGGAGGCGAGTTCGCTGACGCCCTGGGCTATCGCCCAGCGGGTTACCTCCGTCACCAGCGCGGCGGCGACGCCCTGCCGCCGATACGCCTCCTCCACGTAAATCCCTTCGAGAAAGGCCACGGGCGACGTATCGCAACCATTGACGTAATCACGCCGCAAACTGGCCTCGGCGAAACCGATGGCCGATCCATCAGGACCGTGGACGATGAACCCGGCGCCGTTTTCGCAGACATCCTGTAACTCGGCCCTGTGGTCGTCCAGCGTCGTATCCGGCCACAGGCGGTGTCGCAGAAGGCACCAGTCATCCGGGTAATCGCCAGCGTTTTGCACTTCATAAGACTTGATCATGCAACGATCCCGCAAAAAACGTCCAGCCCCTCCAGCTTGACGGTGCCGCCATCAAACAGCGGCTCGAACCCCGGCATAGGCAGAATTGTGGTCACGCTCATGCCCTTGGGGACGGGAAAGTCCACCGGCTTGCGCGTCAGGTTGAAAACAAAGAGCAAAGTGTGCTCCCCTTTATGGCGCGTGAAGGCCAGCACGTCGAGATTGGTTTTCAGGAACGTCATGTCGCCGTCACGCAGCGCGCCATGGCTTTTCCGGAACGACAGGACCGCCCGGTAATGGTTGAGGATCGAGTCCGGCCTGCGTTCCTGCGCATCCGCAGCGTGCATGGCATGCGCATAGGGCACCGGCAGCCACGGTTTTTCAGCGGTTGAAAAGCCGGAATTCTGCTTGCCTGTTTCCCACACCATCGGCGTGCGGCATCCATCGCGCCCCTTGAAGGCGGGCCAGAAGCGAATACCATAGGGGTCACGTAAATCCGCGAAAGCCAGTTCCGCCTCCGTCAAGCCGAGTTCCTCGCCCTCATAGAGGCAAATGGACCCGCGCAAACTGGCGAGAACGCAGATCGCGAGCTTGGCAACCCGCGTCTGTTCTTCGGCGCCTTCCGAAAAGCGGCTGAGGTGACGCACCACGTCATGGTTGGAAAAGGCCCAGCACACCCACCCATCCGTCACCACCTTACCGAAGGTTTCGACGGATCCGCGGATGTGTTTGGCGGTGAAATCCGGCCCCAGAAGGTCGAAGGTGTAGCACATGTTGAGCTTGTCGTTGCCGGAGGTGTAGGCGGCAACGGTTTTGAGCGATCTCGCCCCGTCTCCCACCTCTCCCACGGTGGCGCGGCCCTCATATTCATCGAGCAGCGCGCGGAAGCGCTTCAGGAATTCGATGTTTTCCGGCCGCGTCTTGTCGTAGAGATGGTCCTGCATGCCGTAGGGATTGACGTCGGACGCGTCGAGCCCGAAGCTTTCCTCGTCGAACAGCGGCGGGTTGTCGCGCAGAAGCTTGTCGTGGAAATAGTGGTTGACGGTATCGAGCCGGAAACCGTCCACGCCGCGATCCAGCCAGAAGCGTACCGTTTCCAGCAGTGCATCCTGAACCTCGGGATTGTGGAAATTCAGGTCCGGTTGCGACGCCAGGAAGCTGTGCATGTAATATTGCTTGCGCACCCCGTCCCATTCCCAGGCCGGTCCGCCGAATACTGAAAGCCAGTTTGTCGGTGCCGTGCCATCCGGCTTGGGGTTGGCCCAGACGTACCAGTCGGCCTTGCTGTTTGTCCGGCTCGCCCGGCTATCCACAAACCAGGGATGCTGGTCCGACGTGTGCGAAATCACCTGATCGATGATGACTTTTAAGCCGAGGCGATGCGCCTCGGCCATCAGCGCGTCGAAATCGGCAAGCGTGCCGAACAGCGGATCGACATTGCAATAATCGGAAACGTCGTAGCCCATATCCGCCATGGGCGAGGTGAAGAAGGGCGAAAGCCAGATAGCATCGACACCGAGCGAAGCGATGTATGGCAAGCGCTTGGTCACGCCGGCAAGATCGCCATAGCCGTCGCCTGTCGTATCCTGAAACGAGCGCGGATAGACCTGATAGATCACCGCTCCCTTCCACCAGTCCGATTGCGCTTGGGGTTTGTGGACCGGGGCATGGGATAACGTCATCGGCAATCTCCTGAGCATGTCTGTCGGGAGAATATAAAGCCGATGCCTCCGCGTAAACCTTAACTTCGCACCTGCACAAACGGCGAGGACCGCCCTTGTCAGCAGCCTGCGCTCGTCGTAAGCCGCATGGCTGGAAAATTCGGGAGGATGATGGCGTGGGCGGACGGTTTCTGTCGATTGGCGAATGCATGGTGGAATTGTCGCAGGCCGGCAACGGGCTGCTGCGCAAGGGTTTTGCCGGGGATACGTTCAATACCGCCTGGTATGCCCGCGCCTGCCTGCCGCAAGACTGGTCCGTCGATTATTTCACTGCCCTCGGCGATGATCCGCTCTCGCAAGACATGCTGGCCTTTATTGCCGAAGCCGGAATCGGCACTGAAAAAATCCGCCGCATCAAGGGTGGCACGCCCGGCCTCTATCTCATCAACCTGAAGGACGGCGAACGCACTTTCAGCTACTGGCGCAACGCCGCGGCGGCAAAACAGCTCGCTGCGGACGCGGACCACTTGCGTAGAACAGTGGAAAGCGCGGATGTGGTCTATTTCTCCGGCATCACGCTCGCCATTCTCGCCTCCGCGCATGATGTCGATACGTTCCTCGCGGAACTGCGCCGCGCCAAGGCGGCGGGCAAGCTGGTGGTCTTCGATCCCAACATCCGCCCGCGCCTCTGGGCCGACAAGGACGTCATGCTGCAGACGATCTCCAATGGTGCCCGCGCCGCAACGCTTGTCATGCCGAGCTTCGATGACGAGGCCAGCCATTTCGGCGATGTCTCCGTGGAAGCGACCATCACCCGCTACCGTTCGCTCGGCGTTGAAAACATCGTCGTGAAGGACGGCGCCAAGGGCGCAACGCTCGATTTCGACGGCAGCCGCAGCCACGCCCCGGCGGAAAAGGCCGCGGATGTGGTGGACACGACGAGCGCTGGCGACAGTTTCAACGGCGCCTTCCTTTCCCGCTATGTGACCGGAAGCTCTCCGGAAGAGGCCGCTACCTTCGCCGCAAGGGCCGCGGCAACCGTCATCGGCCACCATGGCGCGCTGATCAGCCCGGAGTTGCTGCCGCTGGTCGGCTAACCCCTGAGCGCCGCCGATACCGCCCTGACATGATCCTGTAACACGCGCGCCCCATATACGGGCGGAAGCCGGGCAATGGGGATTCGCCCGTGTGCAAATGAGCAGGATCGGTGTTCATGACGAGAATCACGATTGTCACAGATGCCTGGCACCCTCAGGTCAACGGCGTGGTTCGCTCGATTGAGAATACCAATACCGAACTTGCGCGGCTCGGCGTCGACGTGCGTATGGTGACGCCGCAGAGTTTCTACAGCATCCCCTGCCCCACCTATCCGGAAATCCGCCTGTCGGTCGCCGGTTATCGCCGCGTGGCGGCGGAGATCGAAAAAAGCCAGCCGTCCTTCGTGCATATTGCGACAGAAGGGCCGCTGGGCTTCATGGCACGGCGCTGGTGCGTGAAGAACCGCATGCGCTTTTCCACCAGTTACCACACCCGCTTTCCCGAATATGTGGCGGCGCGCTTTCCCGTACCGGAAAGCTGGCTTTATGCCTTCGTGCGCTGGTTCCACAATGGCGGCAACACCTGCATGGTGGCCACCCCGAGCCTCGAGACCGAACTGGAAGCCCGCGGCGTGCGCAACCTGAAGCGCTGGAGCCGCGGCATCGACGCCGAACTTTTCTATCCCCGTCCGAAAACCAAGCTGCCTTTCGACCTGCCGAGACCGATCTTCATGACCGTGGGACGTGTGGCGGTGGAGAAGAACCTGCCGGAATTTCTCGACCTAGACCTGCCGGGTTCCAAGGTGGTGATTGGCGATGGCCCCGCCCGCCACGACTTGCAGGAAAAATATCCCGATGTTCTCTTCACCGGCATCAAGACCGGTGAGGAGCTGGCCGATGCCTATGCGCAGGCCGATGTCTTCGTTTTCCCATCCAAGACGGACACCTTCGGCAACACCATTCTCGAAGCGCTGGCCAGCGGCGTGCCCGTCGCCGCCTTCCCCGTTACCGGGCCGATCGACATTCTCGGCGGCAACCCGGCTGCCGGCGCTTTGGACAATAATCTGCGCAATGCCTGTCTGGCGGCGCTTCATTGCTCACCACAGGCAGCGCTTGCCCTTTCCAAAAGCTACAGCTGGGAAAAGGCCTCCAAACAATTCCTCGACAATGTCATCCATGCCGCCGGAAAATCTCTGCCGCTGCTGTCCCGTTCGCAGCTTGCCTGAAGGCAAGGCATCCCCGCTTTTTTTGCGCGGGGCCAGTGGACGAACCACGACGGGAATGTCACAAGGCGATCAGGACGCGACTGCCGTTATCTTTAGAACGGGGTCGGGCTGCTGATTGACGTCAGGCGGCTGCCGCGAGATTACGCTGGCCGTCCTTATTCCGACAAAACACGTTTACCAGGCGCCGACCAGCGACTGGCCCGTCAGCGGCACGACCCGTTCCTTTCCATCCCGGTCCTTGACCGAAAGAGATGCGGCCATCTGCTTGGGTGACTTGCGGAACCAGTTGGCGGCGACGCTTGCCATATCTCCGATCGCCGCCTGTTTGTGCCATTCGGCAAAGCGCCTGGCTGTTGCTTCCGGCTCCGAACGATAAAAGAAATCGCCGGATCGGCCGAGATCGTTAATGGATGCCGCCATGGCGGAGAGCGGTCGCTGGAACATTTTTGCCGGCACGGAAAGCGCGTCCCCGCCCTGCGAAAAGGCTGGCGCCATAAAATCGATCGCCCAGCCGTCGGCCTCGATCCAGCAGTGGAAATTTTCGCCCGCGCCCGTCACATAACCGTCGTCGCGATGATCCGCGAACAGGAGCACTTTTCCGCCCAGATTATAGGCCGCAAGCCCACCCTTCGGCACGGCCTTCACCTTGTAGTGCTGCTGCAGGATGAACGCGCCGAAAGTGCTGAAATACATTGAGGCCGAAGCGGGATCGGCATTCTGGGCGATGAGCAGGCTGTTGATAACGCGGTAGATCCGCTGATAGTCGGTCTGCTTGATCAGCATGATTTTTACTCTTCAAAACAGGGCGTTGGATGAGCGTCCGCCGCTTGTTTCTTCTCCCCGAGGGGGAGAAGTCCGCGGCAGCGGGATGAGGGGGCGACGGTTAAGATATACGGAGACCTGGCCCCCTCATCCGACCCTTCGGGCGACCTTCTCCCCGGCGGGAGAAGGAACAGGCCGCAACCTCTCACGTCAAAATTAACGCCGCTTCTTCGCCTTGCTCTCAAACGGATTGTCCGAGCCGCGATAATGCACGCGGATTGGCACGCCCGGCATATCGAAATCCTTGCGCAGGCCATTGACCAGATATCGCGTATAGCTCTCCGGAATAGCTTCCGGCCGGGTGCACGAAATCATGAAGGCGGGCGGGCGGGCCTTGACCTGCGTCATATATTTCAGCTTCAGGCGACGGCCGGAGACCGCCGGCGGCGGATGCTGCGTGGTCTGCGCGTCGAGCCAGCGGTTGAGACGGGCGGTCGAGATACGGCGGTTCCAGACCTTGTCCGTGTCGATGATGTTCTGCATCAGCCGGTCGAGACCATAACCCGTCTGGCCGGAGATCGGCACGGCACGGATGCCGCGCGCCTGCGGCAGGAGACGCTCGGTCTTTTCGCGCAGATCGGCCAGATAGGCCTGCGGGTCTTCCACCAGATCCCACTTGTTGAAGGCGAGCACGGCGGCGCGGCCTTCGCGGATGACGAGATCGACCAGTTGCAAATCCTGCTTTTCGAACGGGATGGTGCTGTCGAACACGATGACGACGGTTTCGGCGAAGCGGATCGAGCGTAGCGAATCCGCAACCGAGAGCTTTTCCAGCTTCTCCGTCACCTTGGCCTTACGGCGCATGCCGGCCGTATCGAACATCTTGATGGTGCGGCCGCGCCAGTCCCATTCGACGGAAATGCTGTCGCGGGTGATGCCGGCTTCGGGGCCGGTCAAAAGTCGGTCTTCGCCAAGGAAACGGTTGATCAGCGTCGACTTGCCCGCATTCGGCCGGCCGATAATGGCGACACGCAGCGGCTTGGTCTCGTCATAGACAGGCTCTTCGTCTTCATCGTCTTCGCTACCCGGCTCGCTGCGCGGCAGAACGATATCCGTTTCCGCCTCGTCCACCTCAGGCGGGAAGGCGACGTCTTCGCCGATTGCCTCGACGATGGCGTCGCGCAGGTCGATCATGCCCTGGCCGTGTTCCGCCGAGATCGGGCAAGGATCGCCAAGACCGAGCGTGAAGGCATCATAGAAACCGGCGTCGGAACCGCGCGCTTCGGACTTGTTGGCGACCAGCACCACCGGCTTGCCGCGGCGACGCAGCATTTCCGCCAGCGTCTCGTCGGCCGGCGTCAGGCCTGCCTTGGCATCGACGACGAAGAGTGTCACGTCGGCGTCGTCGATCGCCGCTTCCGTCTGGGCCCACATGCGGCCCTGAAGCGTTTCCGGCCCGGATTGCTCCAGACCGGCGGTATCGATGATGGTGAAACGCAGGTCGACGAGTTTTGCCTCGCCCGGACGGCGGTCGCGGGTCACGCCCGGCGTGTCGTCCACCAGCGCCAGCTTCTTTCCGACGAGACGGTTGAAAAGCGTGGACTTGCCGACATTGGGGCGCCCGACTATGGCGACGGTGAAGCTCATTGATCCTGGTTCCTTAAAGCACGTCTGCCCAAAACGTTACCTGTTTTGGGCAAAGGACATGCGTAAAATAATGCGTTGGATCGCTTTGGCAATGCGAAGATTGTCGGCGCGATCTCGGGTTGGGCAGCGGCGTTAGGCAGCCTTGCCCGAAGCGGTGATGTTGTCGAGCATGATCTGCGCGCGGTTCGTCACATTGCGCGGCGCCTGCGTGTCGCTGATGATCTGCTCGAACCATTGCTTGGCCTTGGCGAAATCCCCAGCCTTATAGGCGGCAAGACCGAGCGCCTCGCGGGCGGAAGCCCGCATGGTCTGGCCATCGGTGCTGAGCGGCTCGGCAAGCGCAGCCACCTGCTCATAGGTGCCGTTATCGACCAGCAGCCAGGCGGCGCGCACCTTGGCGGTATCACGGAAGACCTGCGGCGCGGAATTATCGTTGCCGATTGCCGTGAAGGCGGCAATAGCACCCGCCGCATCGCCCTTTTGGGACAGCAGCGTTGCCGAACGGAACTTCGCCAGAACGGGATAATTGCCGTGACCGGAGGTTTCGAGATCGGCAAAGGCCTTCAGCGCCTCATCCGTCTTGTTTTCCGAAGCAAGCGTCAGGGCCGCCAGGAACTGATCGCCCGAATTGGAAGCGCGGCTGGTGTTCCAGTATTCGTAGATGCCGGCGCCGGCGGCACCGAGAACGACGAGAACGGCGGCACCCACGACCACGATACCGTAACGGCCCCAGAAGCGCGACAGCTGCTCGGAGCGGATCTGCTCGTTCACTTCGCGGATAAAGGTATCATTCTCGTTTGCCATCAAATTCTCCGTTACCCGCGCGGAGATCGTTCCCGATCCATCCGTCCGCGGACATACCAAGCCGCTTACCCGGATCGGCAAAAGTGAGGCCAACCGGGGTCATGGTCGGCCTTCTAGCCTATTTTGCCTGATATGTAAGGGGGAAACGTCGATTTCCTACATGGCGATAGGCTGAACGCCGATCAACCATTCGTGCAGTTTCAGGATGAAGGCGCCCCAGAGAACGATGCCACCCACAACGGCGACCAAATCATAGCGGCTTGAAACGAAGTCCCGCACGACTTTTTCGCCCGCCCGTTCCCGGCGCTTCAGCGAAATCCGCATCACCACGCCCCAGGCGAGGAATGCCACGAAAAGCAGGATGGAAGACGTTTCGCCATTGGCGAGAAGATGCGCAAGCGCCCAGATTTTGACGGCCAGAATGAGCGGATGTTTGGTCTTCGTTGCAATATGGCCAGCCGGGATAAGGCTGGCGACCAGACAGATCATCGCCAATAGCATCAGGGTCACGGCGATGTGGCTCATGAAGACGGGCGGATACCACACCATGCCGGTTTCCTGCCGCGCTTCGCCGAAAGCGTAGATGACAAGGCCGAGTGTGACGAGGCTGACGACGGAATACACGCCCTTGAACGGCCCCTCGCCCATCGCCGCAATCATGCGCGCGCGAAACTGCGGCGCGATTACCTTCAGAAGATGGGTGAGCAGGAACAAGACGAGACAGAGTGCGAGAAAAAGCATGGAACACGGCCCCCGAAGTGGAACGAAGCGGTTCAAACACCGCCGTCAAGAACAGGAATTAGGCTGAAAGTCATGAAAACGCCAGCCACTTCAAAGCTTCGCCTCATTCCGCCCGCAAAAGGCCACGGTGTTTCATATGACGGATGACTGATGTTTCGCCCACTTGCCGCCTTTTCCCTGTCGCTTCTCGGCGCCCTTCCCGCTTTTGCGCAAGAGGTGCAGAAGCCGAAGCAGCTCGTCATCGTCTCCTTCGACGGTGCGGGCGACAATACGCTGTGGGAAAGAAGCCGCGCGACGGCGAAAGAAGTCGGCGCGCATTTCACCTATTTCCTCGCCTGTACGCTGGTGATGGATCGCAAGACCAGCGCCAAGACCTATCAGGGACCAGGCCAGAAGGCCGGCCGCTCCAATGTCGGCTTCGGCCAATCACCAGAAGAGGTGGAGGCGAGGCTTAGAAACATCTGGGCCGCTCATCGCGAAGGCCACGAGATTGCCAACCACACCTGCGGCCATTTCGATGGCGGACAGTGGACCGCCGACCAATGGGACGGCGAATTCACCACCTTCACCAGCACGCTGGAAAACGCTTGGCAAATGATCGGCAAGAAGGGCGAGGAGCCCGAAGGCTGGCGCGAGATGGTGAAGAAGATCAACGGTTTTCGTGCGCCCTATCTCTCGCAGGGCTCGGCGCTCACGACAGCGCAGAAAAAGCACCGTTTCGTTTACGACGCCACCAGCATTACCAAGGGACCGGAATGGCCGGTGGAGCGTGATGGCATCCAGCATTTCGGCCTGCCGCTCATTCCGGAAGGTCCGGGCAACCGCCCCATTATCGCCATGGATTACAACCTCTTCATCCGCCACTCCATCGGCGTCGAAACGCCGGATCGCGCGAAAGAATTCGAGGAGCGCGCCTATACCGCCTTCCGCAACGCTTTCGACCGGCAATATAATGGCGAACGCATTCCCCTGCAGATGGGCTTTCACTTCGTGAAGATGAATGGCGGCGCCTATTGGAACGCCTATGAGCGGCTGCTGCGCGAGGTCTGCCAGAAGGACGATGTTGCCTGCGTCAGCTATGCCGAGGCGATGCCGATGATCGAGGCGCGCAGGAAGCTGAAGACCGAAGGGTAAATTCCTCATACTCTCCGGTTTGCGGCAAAGGTCAAGCACCCACGGCCGTCATGCCGGGCTTGACCCGGCATCCAGCGACGGCGCGTCCGCGCCGTGAAAGGTTCTTCGCGATCAAGTTCTTGATCGCACTGAGCCCCGGATCTGCTCCGGGGTGGCGGGTGCCTTTTCCATCAGGGCTTGTTCGCCGCCAGTTCGCCGGCTTCCGCTTCCCGCTGCAAATAGCGTTCATCAATGTCCGGCAGCGGCTTGTCGTCGATTGCCGCTTCAAAAGCTACAAGACGCTTGTGGATGGAAAGCAGTTCGATGATCGTCGTCCAGGAATTGACGAGATACTGGAACGAATTGCTGACCTGACCGAAGGCCGTGGCTATTTGCTGATAGATACCATAGGTGATCTTGCCGGCCACAATGGTGGGAACCAGCATCAGGAGCAGGAACACCGCATCGGCCTGAATGTAGAAATACCGCGCCACGTTGAAATAGAGATAGTGCCAATACATGCGGAAATAGTTCTTCCGCACATTGGAATAGAGCTCCTTCACTGTCGGCGGCTGGGCGCGGTCGGCGTGATCCTCGCCATAGACCAGTTCCTTACGATAGGCGGCTTCCACACGCTGATTGCGGAAGTTCAGGCCGGGCAGCTTGATACCGACCGTCGCCAGCAGCACCGTCCCGAATATGGACCAGACGATTGCCAGCCAGAACAGTGCATGCGGCAATTCGCCAATGATCGGCAGTTCCGAGACATAAGAAGATAGTGCAAACAGGATCGGCAGGAAAACGACGAGGGTCATCACCGAATTGATCAAAGTGATGCCCAGTGCCTCGAGTGTCGAGGAGAAACGCATCGTATCTTCCTGGACGCGCTGGGAGGCACCTTCGATGTGACGCAGCTTTTCCCACTTTGACATGTAGAAGTCGTTCATCGCGGTGCGCCAGCGGAAGATATAATGGCTAGTGAAGAAATCCGTGAGAATCGAAACGGCCATGCTGAGAAAGGCGATCTTGGCGAAGACGATCTGGAGACTGTAGAAATCCCAGACTTCAATACCCGGCTGTTTCGAAAGCGCGTTTTGCAGAAGGTCACCGAAAGGCCGGCGAAAATTGTTGATAACGACCGAAATCTGAACGCCGAAATAGGTCACCGCGATAATCAGCAGCGATCCCCAGATGGACCAGTACTTCCAGGGGTGATCCTTGGCGATGACGGTCCAGACGACGCCGAACGCCGCCAGGCACAATGCGAGATAGGCGTAAAAGAACAGGTTTGCCGGGACCAGGAAGTAGCTGAGATCGTAGGGTTCCTGTTCAGGCATTACATAGCCCCAAGACCGGCCTAACCCTTCAACGATGAAGTACCATCCGAGAATGGCGAAAAAAGCCCAGATAATGGCCGACGTGAAGAAGATTTTCGGTTTGGGAAAGAAGGAATGAAACACGTTGTTGGACTCACGCGCGTTTGAAATCAGCCATTATTGGCGAAGCACTAGATGGCCCGAACCTAGGGCAGAAATTTGTGCACAGCAACGGAGAAGCGCGGACCTTAACAAGATGTAAGGCGCGGATAGCTGGTGGATGTCCTAAAAACCTGGAAATGAGCGTCGTTCAAGACGGCCGGTCGCGCTTAAGCACCGGCAGCATCAGCAGAATACTGACGACAAGCATGGCGGAAGCGAGAATGCTGGGTGCGGTGAAACTGCCCGTCACCTCGGCAATCCAGCCGGCGGCAAGCGGCCCGACAATCTGGCCGGTGCCGAATGCCGCCGTCATCAGCGCAAAGGCGCGACGCGGGCTCGGGCCGGCAAATTCCCGGCCGAGCTGCAGGCCATAGGCGGTGATGACCATGAAGGTCAGCCCGAGAAGCAGGCCGCCGGCGAGCACGCCGATGACAGGCGGCAGCATGACCGAGGCGAAGACACCCACGGCCTCGACGGCGAGAACGATCACGAAAGCCCGCTTCACCCCCTGTGACCTCAAAACCGGTTTCCAGAGAAAGAGCGAAACGGCAGCGGCACAGCCGGTAATGAACCATACCAGAAACTCCACGAAAGCGCCTGCGGCCGCCATGCGCGCAATCGCCACGATGAAGGTGGCGGTGATGACATAGCCAAAACCGAACAGCCCATAGGCCAGCGTCGTCAAAAACAGCGGTCGCGTCCAGTTGAGCGGCGGCTCCGCAGCTGAAGACGCATGCCGTGGCGGGCCTGCGGGCAGCACCCGGAAGACGAGAAGAAATGTAACGAAGGAAAAGACGGCACCGGCGATCCACTCCTCCCTCCACGAAGAACCGCCACCATCGAAGACTACGCCGATCAGATAGACCGCCAGCGAGGAAATCGCGATACCGGCGCCGACGCCGCCATAATGAAGCGCCTGCACACTGTCCCTACCGGCTTTCGCGGCATGGCCGATGACGATCTGCGAGGTGAAGATCATGGTCATCGCGCTGGCGACGCCCGCCAGGAACCGGATGACGGTGAAGGCCGCAACCGAGTTGAAGGCGGCCATGGCAAGCAGCAGCACGGCGGTGGAAAACAGGCCGCAAAGGGCAACCAGCCGCTCCCGTCCCGACCCCCGGGAAGAGGCGGCGAGAACAGCACCGGCGAGATAACCGGCGAAATTTCCAGCCGCGACAAATCCCGCATCCCCCGCCGAAAGCGGCACATCCGCCATCATGCCGGGCAGGATGGGCGTAAAGGAAAAACGGCCGAAACCCATGGCGGAGGCCATCATCAAAGCGCCGGCAAGGCCGAGTGCGGTCAGATGTCTTGCGGAAAGTGGCTTGTCGATGCTCATGTCTGGCTTATCGCAACGCGGTGGATATTCGACAAGCGAGTTATTTTGATCAGGTTTATAAGCGGTCTTTATCTGTCACACGGGGAGCGTCGGTGCGCTCCGAGGGTGCCGTGTATTCTTCTCCCCGAGGGGCAGAAGGTGGCCCGAAGGGTCGGATGAGGGGGCAAGATTGCGGCCTCCCGCTACCCTTGCCCCCTCATCCAACTGCCGCGGACTTCTCCCGCTCGGGGAGAAGAAACAAGCGGCACGCGCTCGTTCAGACCTTAAAAGCACGGGTGACGGAGGCAGGTGTAGCTGTCACTCCGCGAGCGTCAGCACCAGAGGCCCGTTCTTGGTAGCAACCACGGTATGTTCATACTGCACCGTCGGCGCACTCGGATCGCTGTAGAGCGTCCACGGGTCATCATCGCCATCTTCCGCCCAGTAAGCGCCCGTCGAAAGAAATGGCTCGACAGTGAACACCATGCCTTCCTGCATGATGCGGCGCTCGTCCTTGTCCGGCCAGGTCGCCAGTTCCTTCGGCTCCTCATGCAGCGAACGGCCAATGCCGTGGCTGGCGAGATTGGTGATCAGCGTGTAGCGGTTCTTTTTGGCAAAAGCACCGATCGCGTTGCCGATATCGGCAAAAGGCCTGCCGGTTTTCACCTGCTGCAAGCCTGTCCACATGGCGCGCTTGCCATCGCGGCACAGGCGCTCGATTTCCTTTCTGACAGGCGGCACGGCAAAAGACGAACCCGTGTCGCCGAAAAAGCCGTTCTTCACCGCCGAGACATCAATATTGACGAGATCGCCCGCCTTGATGATGCGAGGCCCCGGAATACCGTGGGCCACTTCCTCGTTGACGCTGATGCAGGTCGCGCCGGGAAATTTGTAGCAGAACTCCGGCGCCGACTGCGCGCCGTTATCTTCCAGCACCTTGCGGCCGATCGCATCCAGCTCGGCCGTGGTGATGCCCGGTTCCAGCGCGTCGGCCATGGTCTGCATGGCCACGGCACAAAGACGGCCGATATCCTTGAGCAGATCCAGTTCTTCGTCGGTGGAAATGACCATATCTCTGTCCGTTATTCTGCATGGCGGGTCTGAGAACGCCCGCCCTGGTAATCATCAGGCCGTGGCTTTCACCGGATCGGCGCGCCCCGTCAATTCTTTTCTGACGATTGGAGCGACTTTCGTACCATAAAGCTCGATGCCGCGCATGATCTGGTCATGCGGCATCAGACCGATGGCCATCTGCAACAGGAAGCGATCATTCCTGAAGACGCCATGCGCCTTGATGATCTTTTCCGCCACCAGTTCCGGTTCGCCGAGGAAGAGATTGCCCTCCGGTCCGCGCGCCGCATCGAAATGCGCCCGGTTTGTCGGTCCCCAGCCGCGCTCGCGGCCGATGCGGTTCATCACCTCGGCCTGCGGCCCGTAAAACTGGTCCGCCGCCTTGTCGGTGGTGTCGGCGATGAAGCCGTGGACGTTGATGCTGGTGCGCAGTTTCGTCTTTTCCTGCCCCGCCCGGCGTGCTGCCTCATGGTAGAGATCGAACAGCGGCGCAAACCGGCGATATTCGCCGCCGATGATGGCAAGAGCCACCGGCAGGCCCATGGCGCCGGCGCGCGCCACCGATTGCGGCGTGCCGCCCACCGCGATCCACACCGGCAGACGCTCCTGCAACGGACGCGGATAAACGCCACGACCATTGATCGCCGGATGTTTGGTGCCGGACCAGGTAACGATTTCCTGTTCGCGCAGCGCCAGCAGCAGATCGAGCTTTTCGGCAAAGAGAACGTCGTAATCTTCGAGATCGTAACCGAAGAGCGGGTAGGACTCGATGAAGGAACCGCGCCCGGCCATGATCTCGGCACGACCGTTCGAGAGAAGATCGACGGTCGAGAACTGCTGGAATACCCGCACCGGATCATCGGAGCTCAGCACCGAAACTGCACTCGTCAGGCGGATGTTCTTTGTCTTGACCGCGGCCGCCGCAAGCACTGTGGACGGGGAGGAGACGACATAATCGGGGCGGTGATGTTCACCCAGGCCGAACACATCGAGTCCGACCTGGTCGGCGAGTTCGATTTCCTCGAGCAGTTCCCGCAGGCGGCGGGCGCCTTCCGGCCCACGGCCATCGACGGGATTGGGATTGACATCCGCGAATGTGTAAAGACCGAGTTCCATTATCGATACCTCTGTTTTCCTGCCAAACAGATAGGCATGGAAAGGCTCGAAGACAAACGCAACATCTGCCGCAAAATCTGGATGCTTCGCGTCGAAAAAATCGATGGCCGCACCCGCACGAACCGCCTTGCGCGCTCAATCCTAAATGGCGATTGCCAGCCTGCCCCCTTTGGGCATAGGCTACTTAAATATGTGCGAAGTAATGCAAAAAGGGGACAGCATGCATCGGACAGTTATCGTGACAGGCTCCACAAGCGGCATCGGCCTTGGCATCGCGCAGAAATTTGCGCGGGAGGGCGCCAATATCGTGCTGAACGGCTTCGGTGACGAGGATGAAATCGAAAAACTGCGCCTGCTGCTGGAAGCCGAAAGTGGCGGGCGCGTGCTTTACCATCCCGCCGATATGACGAAACCGGACGAAATTGCCGACCTCATCAATTCCTCCCATGAAAAGCTCGGCTCGGTGGATGTGCTCATCAACAATGCCGGCATCCAGCACATCGCGCCTATCGAAGAATTTCCGACGGAAAAATGGGACTGGATCATCGCCATCAATCTGACCAGTTCCTTCCATACGATGCGCGCTGCGATACCGCTGATGAAGAAGGCCGGCAAAGGCCGCATCATCAACATTTCCTCGGCCCATGGCCTCGTCGCCTCGCCGTTCAAATCGGCCTATGTGGCGGCCAAACACGGCATCATGGGCCTGACGAAGACGGCGGCGCTGGAACTTGCCCAGACAGGCATCACTGTCAACGCCATCTGTCCCGGTTATGTGCTGACACCGCTGGTGGAAAAACAGATACCTGAGATGGCCAAGGTGCGCGGCATCAGCGAAGAGGCGGTGAAGAACGACGTGATGCTGGAATTGCAGGCGACCAAGCAGTTCGTCACAATCGATAACGTGGCAGCCGCTGCGCTTTTCTTGGCAAGCGACGCTGCGGGCAACATAACAGGCACCCATATTTCCGTGGATGGCGGCTGGACGGCGCAATAATTACCGGATTTTCTTTCCGTTATGGAAACAATGAATTGCGAAAACGGAAATCGATATGTGCGCAGTAGCGTGCATAGATACGTCAGGATAATCACAAGAAGCCGGTTTGGCAGCCGGCCACAACGGCAGGGCATTGCATGAAAGACGCGATCAGCTTCATCCTCAACAGCGAAACCATCTCGCTTAAGGGTTTCGGACCGACCGACACGCTTCTCGATTACCTCCGCATCAGCAAGCGGCTGACCGGGACTAAGGAAGGCTGTGCGGAAGGCGACTGCGGCGCATGCACCGTGCTGGTCGGACGGCTGCTTGATGGATCGCTGCGGTATGAAAGCGTCAATGCCTGTATCCGTTTTCTGGGCTCGCTGCATGGCACCCATATCGTCACGGTAGAGCATCTGGCCGCCCGCGACGGCACCTTGCACCCCGTGCAGCAGGCCATGGTGGATTTCCACGGCTCGCAATGCGGTTTCTGTACGCCGGGTTTCATTATGTCGCTTTATGGCCTGTGGCTATCAAGCGAAACCCCCGGCCGCGCCGATATCGAAAAGGCGCTGCAAGGCAATCTCTGTCGATGCACTGGTTACGAGCCGATCGTGAAAGCCGCCGAAAAAATCGCTGCCGCCCGCCCGAGCGCGCTGTTCGACCCGCTGCAACGCGACCGCACGGATATCATGGCAAGGCTCTGGGCCGTCCGCGAAAACGAGACGATCACCGTCGTCAGAGGTGAGGATCGCACTATCATTCCGGCGACGCTTTCCGACCTGACGGAGATTTACGCCGCCGAACCGAAGGCCACCATCGTTGCCGGCTCCACAGATGTCGGCCTGTGGGTGACGAAGCAGATGCGGGCGCTGAACCCCGTCATCTTCATCAACAATCTCGGGGATCTGCAAACCATCACCGTGGGCGAAGACGGCATCACGCTCGGCGCAGGCGTCACCTACAGCCAAGCCTTCAAGACTATTGCAGAGCATTTCCCGCCGCTTGCCCGGCTGTTCGACCGTCTCGGCGGCGAGCAGGTGCGCAATATGGGCACGATCGGCGGCAACATCGCCAATGGCTCGCCCATCGGCGACACACCACCGGCACTGATCGCGCTCGGGGCCACGCTCACCCTGCGCTCGTCGTCCGGCAGTCGCACCGTGCCGCTGGAAAGCTATTTCATCGACTATGGCAAGCAGGACCGGCTGAGCGGCGAATTCGTCGAGAAACTCCTTATTCCGTTCCAGAAGCCGGAAAGCCACTACGCCGTCTACAAGATTTCCAAGCGCCGGGACGAGGATATTTCTGCGCTGTGTGGGGCTTTCCATCTGACGCTTGATGCCGATGGCGCAGTCGAAGACATCCGCATCGCCTTTGGCGGCATGGCCGGCACGCCGAAACGGGCCGCGCATCTGGAGGCCGCGCTTCTCGGTAAAGCGTGGAGCCAAGACACAATCGATGCCGCGCGCGATGCATTGGACGAGGATTTTACACCGTTGACCGACTGGCGTGCGACGGCCGAATATCGGCAACTCGCGGCCAAGAATTTGCTGACACGGTTTTTCCTCGAGACATCAGGGGAAAAGCAGGAACTTGCCCGCTTCTCGCTGGAGGAGGCGTGAACATGGACACTACGAGCTTCGACAAGACCAAGACGGAAATCGACGGCCCGATGCACACCTCGCTCCGGCACGATTCCGCTCACAAGCATGTCACCGGCAGCGCCGAATATATCGATGACATTCCCGAACCCGCCGGACTGATCCACGGTGCACTCGGCCTTGCCGACCGTGCCCATGCGGAAATCCTCTCGATGGACCTGTCCGAGGTCGAAGCCACACCGGGCGTGCTCTGGGTCATGACGGGAAAAGACGTGCCCGGCGAGAACGACATTTCCTCCGGCGGCCGTCACGACGAACCTTTGCTGGCCGAGACAAAGGTCGAGTTCCACGGACAGCCGATCTTCGCGGTCTTTGCCGAAACACGCGATATCGCTAGAAAGGCCACCCGGAAAGCAAAGATCACCTATAAGGATCTGCCGCATTTCAGCGATATCGACACGGCGATTGAAAACGGCGGCGCGCTCGTCATCGATCCAATGACGTTGAAACGCGGCGATGCGAAGCTGGAAATGGATGTCACACCCCGCCGCCTTACCGGCACGATGCGCATTGGCGGACAGGAACATTTTTACCTCGAAGGCCATATCGCCATGGCGGTGCCGGGTGAAGACGACGATGTGACGGTCTGGAGCTCCACCCAGCATCCGAGTGAAATCCAGCACATTGTCAGCCACATCCTGCAGGTGCCGTCCAATGCCGTCACCGTGCAGGTCCGCCGCATGGGCGGCGGTTTTGGCGGCAAGGAAACGCAGGGCAACCAGTTCGCAGCGCTCTGCGCCATCGCCGCCAAAAAGCTGAACCGGGCCGTGAAAATTCGTCCGGACCGCGACGAGGACATGACGGCGACAGGCAAGCGCCATGATTTCCGCGTCGATTACGAACTGGGCTTCGATGATGAGGGCCGCATCCACGCCGTCGATGCCACCTATGCCGCCCGCTGCGGTTTTTCCTCCGATCTATCCGGGCCGGTCACCGACCGCGCGCTGTTCCATGCCGACTCCAGCTATTTCTACCCGCATGTGCATCTTACCTCACGACCGCTCAAAACCCACACGGTCTCAAACACCGCTTTTCGCGGTTTTGGCGGGCCGCAGGGCATGCTGGGGGCGGAACGGTTCATCGAAGAAATCGCCTATGCCGTCGGCAAAGACCCGCTCGATATCCGCAAGCTGAATTTCTATGGCGAGACCGGTTCCGGCCGCACCACGACGCCTTATCATCAGGAAGTCGAGGACAATATCATCGCCCGCGTCGTCGAAGAGCTGGAGACCTCTAGCGATTACCGCGCAAGACGCGAGGCGATTATCGAGTTCAACAAAACCAGCCCGATCATCCGCAAGGGCATTGCGCTCACCCCTGTCAAATTCGGCATCTCCTTCACCATGACCGCCTTCAACCAGGCGGGCGCGCTGGTGCATATCTATAATGACGGCTCCATCCATCTGAACCATGGCGGCACCGAAATGGGCCAGGGCCTTTACACCAAGGTGGCGCAGGTGGTTGCCGATGCCTTTCAGGTGGATATCAACAGGGTGAAAATAACAGCCACAACCACAGGCAAGGTGCCGAACACATCAGCCACCGCCGCCTCCTCTGGCACCGACCTTAACGGCATGGCCGCCTATGACGCCGCCCGCCAGATCCGCGAACGGCTGATCAAATTCGCCGCCGAGAACTGGAACGTGCCGGAAGAGGACGTCGCCTTCCTGCCGAACCGCGTTCGCATCGGCCTCGAAGAAATCGCCTTCAACGATTTCATCAAAAAGGCCTATTTCGCCCGCGTGCAGCTTTCCGCCGCCGGTTTTTATAAGACGCCGAAAATCCACTGGGATCGCGCCGCGGGGCGCGGCACGCCGTTTTATTATTTCGCCTATGGCGCGGCGTGCTCAGAAGTATCGATCGATACACTGACCGGCGAATACCTGATGGAACGCACCGATATCCTCCACGATGTGGGCAAATCGCTCAATCCAGCCATCGATATCGGTCAGATCGAGGGCGCCTTCGTGCAGGGCATGGGCTGGCTGACGACGGAGGAATTGTGGTGGGACGGCAAGGGGCGGCTGCGCACCCACGCACCTTCCACCTACAAAATCCCACTCGCCTCCGACCGGCCGAAGAGCTTCAACGTCAGGATGGCGGAATGGTCGGAAAATGCCGAACCCACCATCGGCCGCTCCAAGGCCGTGGGCGAACCGCCCTTCATGCTGGCCATCTCGGTTCTCGAAGCGCTCTCCATGGCCGTCGCTTCCGTGGCCGATTACAAGGTTTGTCCGCGGCTTGACGCGCCAGCGACGCCGGAGCGGGTGCTGATGGCGGTGGAACGGCTGAAAAAGGTGTGAGGGAGGGTGTATCCATGCGGCCGAGCCCCCTCATCCGACCCTTCGGGCCACCTTCTCCCCGGCGGGGAGAAGAAATGTGCCGCGCCGCCTCACCCTTCCTGCAAGCACGTAAGGTGGACGGAGCCAGCGCTCCGGGTTTCTTCTTCCCGCCGGGGAGAAGGTGGCGCGCAGCGCCGGATGAGGGGGCCAGCACCCATGCCTGACACCTCCTTGCCCTCTTTCCTCGCCCGCTCCACCCCCACAATACTCGTGGAAATCGAAGCCGTGAAAGGCTCGTCGCCGCGCGAGGCTGGCACCTTCATGCTGGTCACCCAGGAGACCATCTGGGAAACCATCGGCGGCGGCCAGTTCGAATATATGGCGATAGACCACGCCCGCGCCATGCTGCGCAGCGGTGCTGCCGAGGATCACATGGATATTCCGCTCGGCCCGGAAATCGGCCAATGCTGCGGCGGCCGCACCCTCATCCGCTTCCGGCTGGTCACGACGGAGATCGCGGCGGCGCTTGAGGCAAGGCTGAAAGGCGAAGCTGAGCAGCAGCCGGCAGCCTTCATTTTTGGCGCCGGCCATGTCGGCAAGGCGCTGGCCGAAGCCCTGTCGCTGCTGCCACTGTCCCTGACCGTGGTCGAGACCCGTGAAAACGAGCTGCGCGATCTTCCGTCGGCAGCGGCGTCCATACGCACCCCCATGCCGGAAGCACTCGTTACGAAAATCCCGGCCAATGGGGCTGCAATCATCGTCACTCACGACCATGCTCTCGATTTCATGATCGCCAAAGAAGCGCTCGCCCGCGAGGATCTTGCCTATGTCGGCATGATCGGCTCGAAGACCAAGCGCGCCACCTTTGCCCATTGGCTGGAGCGGGAGGGCGAGCCTGCTTCCCGCCTCGCCAAACTCATCCTGCCCATCGGCGGCAACGGTGTCAGGGACAAACGTCCCGCTGTCATAGCGGCCCTTGTGGCAGCCGAGTTGCTTCAAGCGCTTTTTGCCACCGAAACCGGGCATCGCCACAAAAACCAGCCCGCCCGTCTTTAAGGCCGAGATCGCGTTTCAGCGCATCCGGCAGGCTGTCGTCTGCCAGATTGTCGGTGCGAAGGCTTTGATAGGCAAAGTTTTCCACTCTCCGCAGACCCGCGCGCAGGCGGGACCACGCGCGCAAGATTGCCGTGCGCATGTTCGTCTCCATCGTTGATTTTCAGAAGTTCAGTTTATCTGTGTGGGTAAAAATGCCTTGATTTCTTGACGGAAACCAATGAAACCTTTGCACGGACACATAAAGAGAGCTTATCCATGAAAATGTCACGGCTGTTTCCCCTGAATGCCCTGCGTGTGTTCGACGCCGCAGCCAGGCATCTGAGCTTCACCAAGGCTGGCGAAGAGTTGGGCATGACGCAGACGGCGGTGAGCTATCAGGTGAAACTGCTGGAGGAGAATATTGGCGAGCCGCTTTTTGTGAGAAAGGCGCGGCAGGTTTCCTTGACGGAGGCTGGACAGAGGCTTGCACCGAAAGTCGCGGATGCCTTCAACACGTTACGGGAGGCCGTCGATAATGTGCGCGATACATCAGACACGACGCTGACGATCCATTCCACTGCCACCTTTGCCTCACGCTGGCTCTCGCGGCATCTCGGCGCTTTCCAGCTCGAGCATCCCTCCATCGCGGTCAGGCTGGAGACATCGGGGACGCTGATCGACTTCAACCAGTCGGACTGCGATGTCGCCATTCGCTGGAGCAGCGATGACGGCAAGGGGCTGATCTATCATCGATTGCTGCGCGGCGTTTATACACCGATGCTTCACCCTGCCCTCGCCGAAAGCATCGGCGGCCTGCACAAGCCGGAAGACCTGCTGCGCCTACGCATCATCGATCCCGGCGATATCTGGTGGAGCCAGTGGTTCAAGGAAGTCGGCATCGAAAATCCGGGGCTTGACCGTTACCCGCGTAGCCGCCTCAATGTGCAGGCCTTTGAAGCCGCCGCGGCGATCGCCGGCCAGGGTGTCGCCATGCTGACCCCTGAGCTTTACGCGGACGAGGTGGCGCTTGGCCGGCTTTACCAGCCGTTTGAGCACCTCAGCACCGAGGGCAAGAACTACTGGCTCGTCTACCCCGAAAACCGCCGGAACATCCGCAAGATCAAGCTGTTTCGCGACTGGATATTGAAGCGCATCGAAGAAAGCCGCCCGTCGACTCAATACCCCATATCAGGTGCATAAAAGCAGCGCGGCGTATCCTCGTCCGGAAACAGACACAGATGATATTCGCCGTCCTCGGATCGACGTGCCTGGCTCTGCGACCAGTTGAACACGTGGCGTCGCGTGACCATGCGGTGATCGCCGGGCGCGAGCGAGACCTCGTAACCATCAGACGTCACCCGGACGCTGCGTGTGGGAATCATCTGGCAGTCGCCGGTTTCGGCATCACCATTGCAACAGTAGCTTTCATATTTGAATCCCTTGTGGGATTCATGGGCAAGCGCGGTGGCGCTGAATGCAAAAAGCAGGAAAAGAACCGTCAGAACAAGGCGCATCGGCACGGTCTCCGTTGAAAACAACGGCGGCAGCCGGAAGGTCATTGCGTCCCTTAAGTTAAAATCTCATGGCACTCACACCCGGACACAACGGCACCGGGAACTGCGACACCTGCCCCCTGATCTGCTCCGCCCAGAGTTCGCAGCGCCCGCTTTCGGAAGAACCGCCAGCGAAACATGTCATGGGATCCGCGCATCGACGCGAGAGTCCACAGCCTCATATTCTAGCACATCAGCAGGCTGCACACAGGATCATAGCTGAGTCGCCTTAGCCAGCTAAGCACAAACTCGACGACAGGAGTGACCGTTTCCAGCTTTCGAGGGCTTGATAGCCAAGCCTGAACGGACCGGCCCAGGATTGCAGACACAACCGCTTTGTATTGTGAACAATCTCTGCCCCGTCTCTGCTTTTCCCTTCCCTAAAGTCCAAATTTCTCGCAAGGTGCGCTGCACAAGGATCAGGGGAACCGCATGTACGAATATGCCATTGCGTGGGAATGGATGGCCTTTGCCGTCCGCTGGCTCCACGTCATCACCGCCATCGCCTGGATTGGCTCGTCCTTCTATTTCATCGCGCTCGATCTCGGGCTGGTCAAACGGGCGCATCTGCCGCCGGGGGCCTATGGCGAGGAATGGCAGGTGCATGGCGGCGGCTTTTACCACATCCAGAAATATCTGGTCGCCCCTGCCCAGATGCCGGAACACCTGACATGGTTCAAATGGGAAAGCTATGTCACCTGGCTTTCCGGCTTCGCCATGCTCTGTATTGTCTATTATGGCGGCGCGGACCTGTTCCTCATCGACCATTCCGTGCTGGCGCTTACCCAGTTCCAGGCCATCGCCCTATCTCTTGCCTCGCTCGCCATCGGCTGGCTGTTTTATGATTTCCTGTGCAAATCGCCGCTCGGCAACAATACCTGGGGCCTGATGGTCGTGCTTTATGTCGCGCTGGTGGCGATGGCATGGGGTTATACGCAGGTTTTCACCGGCCGTGCCGCTTTCCTGCATCTGGGGGCGTTTACCGCCACCATCATGTCGGCAAACGTCTTCTTCATCATCATTCCGAACCAGAAGATCGTCGTCGCAGACCTGATCGCCGGGCGCACGCCGGACCCGAAATATGGCCGCATCGCCAAGCAACGCTCGCTGCACAACAACTACCTGACGCTGCCCGTTATCTTCTTCATGCTGTCGAACCATTATCCGCTGGCCTTCGCCACGCAGTTCAACTGGATCATCGCCGCACTGGTGTTCCTGATGGGCGTCACCATCCGCCACTGGTTCAACACCACCCATGCCCGCAAGGGCAAGCCGACATGGACCTGGCTTTTGACCGCGCTGATCTTCATCGTCATCATGTGGCTTTCCACCGTGCCGAAAGTGCTGACCGGCGAAGAGGTAGAGAAGGCCGCCACCCTCTCCCCCATGCAGCAGCAATTCGTCAGCGATGCCCATTTTACCAAGGCGCGTGATGTGGTTCAGGGTCGCTGTTCCATGTGCCACGCCGCCGAGCCGGTATGGGAAGGCGTGCCCTTCACACCGAAATCAGTGAAGCTGGAAACCGACGAACAGATCGCCGCCCACGCGCGTGAAATCTATTTGCAAGCCGGCCGCAGCCATGCCATGCCTCCCGGCAACATCACCGCCATCACCCCGGATGAGCGCAAGGTGCTGACCGCCTGGTATGAAAGTGCGGTGTCCGGGGCTGGAAAAGCCGAAGGAAAGACTGAATGAGCCTGGTTCTGCTGCGTGGCCGCCTGCTGAGCTTCCGCCGCGCACCGCTCGCAATCGATGATATGCAAAGCTATCTCTATATCGAAGATGGCGGCCTGCTTCTCGAAAACGGCAAGATCGCCGCCATCGGCGAATACGCCGATATCCGGAAGACAGCACCCGAAGACGTCGAGGAAAAGGACCACCGCCCGCATCTCATCGTGCCCGGCCTCATCGACATGCACCTGCATTTCCCGCAGATGCAGGTCATCGGCTCCTATGCCGCCAACCTGCTGGAATGGCTGAACACCTATACCTTCCCGGAAGAGTGCCGTTTCGTTGAAAGCGCGCATGCTCAACGCATCGCCACACACTTCTACGACGAGCTTCTGCGCCACGGCACGACAACGGCCGCCGCCTATTGCTCCGTGCACAAGACCTCCGCCGACGCCTTTTTCACTGAAGCCATGAAGCGCAACATGCTGATGGTCGGCGGCAAGGTGATGATGGACCGCAACGCCCCGCAGGGCCTGCTGGACACGCCGGAAACCTCCTATGACGAGACGCGCGCCGTCATCGCCGACTGGCACGGCAAGGGCCGCAACCACGTCGCCATCACCCCACGCTTCGCCATCACCTCCACACCGAAGCAGATGGAAGCCGCACAGGCGCTGGCGCAGGAATTTCCCGATCTCTTCATCCAGACGCATCTGTCCGAAAACCTGGACGAGATCAAATATACCTGCGAACTTTACCCCGAAGCGACCGACTATACCGACATCTATGTGCGCTACGGTCTGATGGGCAAAAAGACCCTGCTCGGCCATGCCATTCACCTCTCTGACCGCGAGGCGGATGTGCTGTCGGAGACCGGCGCGGTGGCAGTGCATTGCCCCACCTCAAACCTCTTCATCGGCTCCGGCCTCTTCCCGATGAAAAAACTGCAACGGCGCGAAAAGCCTGTTCGTATCGCCGTCGCCACCGATATCGGCGGCGGATCGAGCTATTCCATGCTGCGCACCATGGACGAGGCCTACAAGATCCAACAATTGCTGGGCGAACGTCTCAACCCGCTGGAAAGCTGGTATCTGATGACGCGCGGCAATGCCGAAGCGCTCTCCATGGTCGACCGCATCGGCACGCTGGAAGCCGGCACGGATGCCGACATCACGGTGCTGAACGCCTCCTCGACACCGGCCATGGCGCTGAAGATGGAAGTGGTGAAAAGCCTCACCGAAGAACTCTTCCTGATGCTGACCATGGGCGACGACCGCACAGTGGTAGAGACCTATGTGGCCGGCAAGGCGATGAAGAGCGTGCTGGCATAGTTCGGTGTGGGCCGAAACATATAGCTGCTAATTCGTTTATATCCGTCACAGATTGGATCGAGCGTGTGCCGCCTCTTTCTTCTCCCCGCCGGGGAGAAGGTGGCCCGAAGGGTCGGATGAGGGGGGCAACGTTGCAGGATTTCGGAGAGCTTGCCCCCTCATCCCGCTGCCGCGACCTTTTCCCCGGCGGGGAGAAGAAACAAGCGGCACTCGCTCGCTCCACATGATTGCCTGACGCCATCTCGGCCGAATGCGAAAGCGCTCTGGAGTGCCCGTGCCGAACTTAGACACAACCACCCTGCTCATGATCCTCACGACATTCATCGTTGCCGGCATCGTCAAGGGTGTGACCGGCATGGGACTGCCCACGGTCGCCATGGGCGTGCTCGGCCTCTTCATGCCCCCGGTCATCGCCGCCGGCCTGCTCATCCTCCCCTCCTTTATCACCAATGTCTGGCAATTGCTGGCTGGGCCTGATTTTCGGACCATTTTGAAGAGGCTGTGGCCGATGATGATTGCTATCACCCTCGGCACCCTCATCGGCATCCGGCTGATGACATCGGGTACTGGTGCCTGGACGAGCTCGGCGCTCGGCCTGTGCCTTGCGGTTTACGCAGCCTATAGCCTGCTTGCCAAACCGGTCTTGCTTCCTGCAAGGCTGGAACCAAAACTCTCCCCCGTCATGGGGCTGGTGACGGGCCTTTTGACCGGCGGCACCGGAATTTTCGTCGTACCCGCCGTACCCTACATCCAGTCGCTGGGGTTCAGCCGAGACGATCTGGTGCAGGCGCTCGGCCTTTCCTTTACGGTCTCAACCATCGCGCTCGCCGCTGGCCTTGCTTATCAGGATGCTTTTCATGTCGAGCATCTGTCACTATCCGCCCTCGCCGTCCTGCCTGCGCTGATCGGCATGTGGCTGGGTCAAAAAATCCGCTATATCGTCAGCCCGGCGACGTTTCGGCGCTGGTTTCTTATCTGCCTGCTTCTGCTGGGCGCAGAACTATTCCTCAGGGCGTTCTACTGACGTCGCTCACCCTCACTTGCGCAGTGGTTCGATCACGTCGTAAGCCACGATTGTCTCGTCTTCGGTACCCTCATCGTAAATCTTGGCAAGCGTAACCTGCAAATCAGGCGAGTAGACAGCGGTCCATTTTTCATCACTCTCGCCATTCTTCCGCACCTCCACCAAAACGTAGTAAACGAGATAGTTGCAAAATCTCACCGGGAAGGCGCGCTGCTTCGTCACAGTCATCTCAAGCGACCACCTGTCGCTGGCCTCGCCTGCGTCAAGAGGCAGAAACTCGAAAGACCGGCGTGCACCGACCTTCATCGGCCAAAACGCCTCAAGGTCGGACGTAAAATAGTAGCCGTAGTTTCCTTCATCTCCCAAGCCGGCGAGAGCGATTAATCCCCTATATAGAAACTGCTTTTGCGACCCGGCACCGTTGAAATCGTGGTCAACCCGGGCGATCCGCCCTGCCGACTTGACCTCACTTATTACCGCCTCGCGACGCAGGACAAATCCATCGCTGAGCTGCGTAGCCGAGGGGCATGCGACGGAGAGACCAGGTATCAATAAAGACGATACGAATGGCAGAACCGTCAGTATAAATTTCATAATGTTACAATCCACAAAAAATAAGAATATCAAAAAGTATTTATCAGAACATTCTATGTATAAACCAGACAAAAATCACTATATTTCCAATAATCAAAAAAGCAATTGCCTATCCATCTTTATGGTCGCGCGGAGCGCCTGGCCATGCTATGTGAAGCCATCATTTAAATGTGAAGGCTTTACACATGGGCAAAATCCTGACCATAGCGGACCTGAAGCAGCAGGCGCAGCGCCGTGTGCCAAAGATGTTTTTCGACTATGCCGATAGCGGCGCCTGGACCGAAAGCACCTATCGCGCCAACGAAGATGATTTTGCCAAGATAAAGCTGCGCCAGCGCGTGCTGGTGGATATGACCGACCGGTCGCTGGCGACCGAAATGGTCGGCGAGAAGGTGTCTATGCCGGTCGCACTCTCTCCCACCGGCCTGACCGGCATGCAGCATGCCGATGGCGAAATGCTGGCTGCCAAGGCAGCGGAAGAATTCGGCGTACCTTTCACGCTCTCCACCATGAGCATCTGCTCCATCGAGGATGTCGCTTCCGTTACCTCGAAACCCTTCTGGTTCCAGCTTTACGTGATGAAGGACCGCGATTTCGTCAACAATCTCATCGACCGCGCCAAGGCCGCCGGCTGCTCGGCGCTGGTACTGACGCTCGACCTGCAAATCCTCGGCCAGCGTCACAAGGATCTGCGCAACGGCCTCTCCGCACCGCCAAAATTCACCCCGAAACACATCTGGCAGATGGCCACCAGGCCGAAGTGGTGCCTGGACATGACGCGGACCAAGCGCCGCAGCTTCGGTAACATCGTTGGGCACGCCAAGAATGTCTCAGACCTCTCGTCGCTCTCCTCCTGGACGGCGGAACAGTTCGATCCGCGTTTATCCTGGAAAGACGTGGAATGGATCAAGGAACGCTGGGGCGGTAAACTTATCCTGAAGGGCATCCTTGACGAGGAGGACGCCCGCGCCTCGCTTGATACCGGCGCCGACGCCATCATCGTTTCAAACCATGGCGGTCGCCAGCTCGATGGCGCGCATTCCTCGATCGCCATGCTGCCGAAGATCGTCGATGCTGTCGGCGACAGGGTCGAGGTACACATGGATGGCGGCATCCGCTCCGGTCAGGATGTGCTGAAAGCCGTGGCGCTGGGCGCCAAGGGGACCTATATCGGCAGACCCTTCCTCTATGGCCTCGGTGCGGATGGCAAGCGGGGCGTGACCACGGCGCTGGAGATCATTCGCAAGGAGATGGATGTCAGCATGGCGCTTTGCGGCAAGCGGCTGATCACCGATGTGGATCGCAGCATTCTGGCTTGATGGTCAGAAGACAGAACTTCCAGCATCGCAACCACAGCTCGCAGACATCTCTACCGTCATGCCGGACTAGATCCGGCATTCAGCCGCGGCGCGTCTGCGCCGCGAAAGAGTCTCTCGCGGTCGGGTTAGCCTTCGCGCTAGGCCACCCAGCCTCAATGGCCCACCGTCTTCGAAAACACATTCACGATCACCACCCCGGTGATGATGAAACCAAGGCCCACGACGGCGGCGAAATCCAGTGTCTGGCGGAAGACGACATAGCCGATGCCCGAAATCAGAACGATGCCGAGCCCGCTCCAGATGGCGTAGGCCACCCCCACCGGCAGCGCCCGCAGGGTAAATGACAGCAGATAAAAGGCCGCGCCATAAAACAGTGCCATCAACACGGTTGGCAAAAGCCGCGTGAATTGCTGCGATTGCTGCAGAAAGGAGGTCGCGATGACTTCGCAGATGATGGCGGCGACAAGCGCTCCATAGGTCAAGACAGCTGCATTCATCCCCCTGCATCCTTCTTTGTCTGCGCGATCATCCGCGCTTTGAGAGCCGCCCTGTCGCCACCTGCCCTGCCGTCGTCGGCCAGAAGATCGGCGAACCAGATGCCGTCAGCGGCAAGCCGCACCAGCTCCAGTACCACCCCATCATCCGTTTCCTTATGACGGGCAAGCCGCCCCTCGATCCAGCTGTTCCACATGCGCCGAAGCGATGGTTCGCCCACCATGGAAACCGAGATCGCTGCCCACTGCCTGCCCGAATCTCTGCCCCGATCCGAGAAAACCGCATTCACATAGGCCCTCGTGAACCGCCCGAAAGCTTCACAATCCTGTGAGATGAGCTGGTCGATTTCCAGGTCCAGGGCCGCCAGGAGGTCCGCCATGACCGCTTCCAGCAGCGCCTGCTTGGAAGGGAAATGATGGAACAGCCCGCCTTTCGTCACCCCGGCCGCATCTGCCACCGCCTGCACCGAGAGCGCCGCAACGCCCTGTTCAGCAGCAAGTCTGGCCGCACAATCAAGAAGATTGCGGCGTACGAGTTCGGGTTGCTTCTTGCGTTCATGTGCATTTGTCATGAAAGGAAACATACCGGATGGTTGGTTTCTTTACAAGGAAATTGTAGGGCCGTCTGTCGGGTTGAAATTCATACTTAATTAAGCATGAAAGCGATCTCTAAAGTTTTAGCGGTTTTGTTGCCGGAAAGTGTCAGTAAATATTCGCCCGTCGCGGCGATCGGATGAAAAGGGGCGGATTATGTCGGGAATGATCAAACGGGGAATGGCGGGTGCCTGGGTTTTCGCACTCACCTTCTTTTGCGCGATCCTCTCATTGCAGGCGTCGCCTGCGCAGGCGGGTTACGCCCATTTCATCATGGATGCGAACACCGGCAAGGTTCTCGCCGCCCGCAATGCCGACGTGCTCAACCATCCCGCCTCGCTCACCAAGATGATGACGCTCTACCTCACCTTTGAAGCGCTGCATGCCGGCAAACTCCGCTGGGACCAGAAGATAACCATGTCCAAGAACGGTGCATCGGTCATTCCTTCGAAGCTCTATGTGCGCCAGGGCCAGACCTTCACCGTCCGCGAAGCGGTCTATGGCATGATCGTCAAATCCGCCAATGACATGGCCGAAGGTATGGGCGACCATCTCGGCGGCTCCGAGGCGCGCTTTGCGGAGATGATGACCCGCAAGGCCCGCCAACTCGGCATGACCAAAACGGTATTCCGCAACGCGTCCGGCCTGCCCAACAAGTCGCAGGTGACAACCGCACGTGACATGGCAAAGCTCGGTCTTGCGTTGCAACGGGATTTCCCCAAAGAATACAGCCTCTTCGCCACGCAATCCTTCAATTTTCGTGGAAAGCGCATCCGCGGCCACAACAACCTGATGTATCGTTATCAGGGAATGGACGGCATCAAGACCGGCTATACCAACGCCTCCGGCTTCAACCTCGTCAGCGCTGTCAACCACAATGGGCGCCGCGTCGTTGGCGTCGTGCTGGGCGGCAAGACTGCGCGCAGCCGCGACGCCCAGATGGCGGCCCTTCTCGACAAGGCCGTGCCGCAGGCGTCGAGAGGCCGCAACACCGAACAACTCGTCGCCAGCGCCAGTGCTAGCCGCGCCTTCGATGTGGCTGCTGCCGTGCCGCCCGCTGCCGTGCCTCTGCCGATGTTCGCCGAGCGCCGCGCTGACCCTGTCGCCATGCAGATTGCCACCGCAAACGAACAGGTGGCTGACATGATGCAGGTCTCAGCCATTCCGCGGCCGGCTCCCTCTGTGGCGTCTGCCGGTCAGCGCAGCCGCTGGGAAGTGCAGATCGCCGCCACCGATAGCGAAGCCGCCGCGCGCTCGCTGCTCGCCAATGCCCGTTCCAATATCGGCAACTATTCCGGCATCGCACCCTACACCGAAGCCGTACAAAGCGGGTCGGCAACGCTCTACCGCGCCCGCTTCACCGGCTTCGAAGACCAGTCCTCGGCAGTCTCGGCCTGCAAGGAACTGAAGGCTCAGTCCTATGCCTGCGTGGTAATGACCAGCGAGGGGTGATTCAGCGCTTGAGCCACCCACCCGTCAGGGCATCGGCGAGATAGGGAATCCCGTTGACCCGCGCCATTTCCGACATGGCAAGATTGTCGTAACGGATATTGCGGAAATGAACCTGCCAGCCCCGCGCCGTTTTTTCCAGAACCGCGTAGCTTGCGAGTGGATGGCCAGCTTCGACGTGGTGATCGAAAGGCGTGTCATCTTTCCAGCCGGGGCAACCGACGCTGCCGGGATTGACGATCAGCCGGCCATCGGAAAGCTGGACCACGCGGGGAATATGCGTGTGGCCGCACAGCATGAGCGGCTGGCTGATACCTGCCGCCCTCTCCTCTATTTCGGCAAGTGGCCGCAGTTTCAGCACACCTTCCGGCGACAGCGTTTCGAGCCAGTAATCGAGGTCGCCGAGCGGCGAACCATGGCAGCAATAGGCAACGTCCCTGAACACCATGCTGAAGGGCAAGGTTTGCAGCCAGTCCACATGGGCTGATGTAAGCTGCGCATGGGCAGGCCGCTCCCAGCTGCCCATCTCTTCCGGCCCGCGCTCGATCAGTTCCCGGTCGTGATTGCCGCGAATGCTGGGTATCCAGTTGCCGACAAGCACGTCACCGGTAAATCCAGCCTCCAGCGGACCGCTGAAGCAATCGCCGAGATTGACGATGTCTGTTATGCCTTGTTTCGCAATATCCTCCAGCACGGCTTCCAGTGCTGCGCAGTTTCCGTGAACATCGGCAATGGCGGCAAAGATCATCGGCGTCAGCTTCCTCGATAGGTGGAGTAGCTATAGGGCGAAAGCAACAGCGGCACGTGGTAGTGGCCACTTTCATCAGCAATACCGAAACGAATGGGGATGATGTCGAGAAAGGCCGGTTCTGCCAGCGCGACGCCCTTGCCACGCAGATAATCGCCAGCATGGAATACCAACTCGTATTCGCCTGCCTTGAAACTGTCGCCAACGAGCAGCGGCCCGCCATCGACACGGCCGTCATTGTTGGTCGTCACCGTCTTCAACTTCTCGCGGCGATCACCGGAAAGCCGGTAAAGCTCGATCGTCAGGCCTTGCGCCGGTGTTCCGTGGGCGGCATCGAGGACATGGGTTGTCAAACCGGTCATAGGTTGGGCTCCGCGATCACATAGGGCTCGTCAAAAAAATACTCTTCGAGATTGTTACCCGGCCCCTCGCGATCGGCAACCAGGAAATCCGAAACCGCCAACAACGGCATCAGCGGATAATGCCAGACATTACGATGGTAATTCACGCCCTGATCGCCCCGCGCCAGGAACACCTGCGGCCGGTCGGGCTTGCCGCCGTCATCGTCCGCTACAACCACAAGGAAAGGCCTACCCGAGAGCGGCGAAAAACTCTGGCTGCCGAGCGGATGCCGCTCCATCATGTCGATCATGTGCGGAAAAACGCGGGGTTGACCGCGGAAGATGTTGAGAATGATGCGCGCACCCTCACCCGCAGCCTCCGGCGCTGCAAGCGCATGATGCCGCTCTGTCTGGCCGCCGTTGATATACCGCATGGAGGAAAGGGTTGTTTCGATGACATCACCGAAAGGCGCAAACGCCTCTTTGGTCAGAGGCCTTATCTCAAGAAAATCGGTCAAATGTCATTCACCTTGGGCATGCCAGTTTCGAAGGAGGGACAATCGCGTCTGCAAGTCCGGAATACTCTGCTTTATCGTTTTCCAGACGACCGAAATCTCCGCCCGGAAGTAATCATGCACGATCAGATTGCGCATACCCTTCATCTTCATCCAAGGGATGTCAGGGTGCTGCTGCAAAAACGCTGGATAGTGCCTGTCGATTTTCGCGACGGCCTCGCCTATGAGGGCAAGACCCATCATCACCGCCATCTGTGTGCGCGTGTCGCGTGAAAAATCGTCCTCATCCATATCCCGGATGAAATCTCCGATACGCGAGGCAGCAACGTCAATTTCTTTGAGGTAGAGCAGTAGCCGGTCCGTGCTCATACCGCTTTGGCTTCCTGCAGAACGCGGGCGCGGATGTCAGGGCGCAGGCCACCGGAGGTGACGACATCGACCTCGACGCCAAGGAGCGCCGACAACTCCTCCAGCAACCCGCCGAGATCAAACAGCGTGGTCCCCGGCAGCGCATCCACCAGAATATCGAGATCGCTGTCCGGCCGGTCTTCGCCGCGGGCGACCGAGCCGAACACGCGCGGGTTCGCCGCATTGAAGCGCTTCGTCGCGTCGCGGATCGCCTGCCTGTTCTTTTCCAGCGCCTCGGAAGGCCTCATGATGTCAATCTCCAGCCGGCACGATCCTACCAGAACCGTTCGAACTCGCCAATTCAGCCTTCCGGCAGAATGGCGGAAAGACGCAGCCAGGCAATCTTTTCCACCTGCACCGTCGCCGTTTCAAACTCTTCAGCCGCATCATTACCGATGCGGGCTTCGAACGCGGAAAGAATATCGTGCCTGTTGAGCCCTTTCACCGCAATGATGAAGGGAAAACCGAATTTATCGGTATAGGCCCCGTTCAAGGCAGTGAAGCGGGCATGCTCCTCCGGCGTCAGTCGATCCAGCCCTGCGCCGGCCTGTTCGTTCCGGCTGTCGGCAGTCAGTTCGCCGGCGATCGCCAGCTTGCCGGCCAGATCGGGATGCGCCCGCAGTACGCCGAGCTTTTCCCCGTCCGTCGCAGCGCGAAATTGCGCACGAAGCGCAGCGTGGACCGCCTTTGCCGTCAGCTCAAGGCCGGCCCCTCCCGCATCATAAGCCCGTTCGGCGATGAAGGGCGAATGCTCGAACACACCGCCGAAGCGGGCGACAAATTCCTCACGCGTGACCATCACAGCGCCTCCGGCTTGTGGTGTTCATGCCAGTGCCGGGCAATTTCGATGCGTTGCGGTATCCACACCTTCTCGTGGTCAAGCACATAGTCGATGAACCGGCGAAGCGCTGCCGCACGCCCGGGGCGACCGACCAGACGGCAATGCAGACCGACGCTCATCATCTTCGGCGCGCCCTCGACGCCTTCCTGATAAAGCACGTCGAAAGCATCTTTGAGATAGGTGTAAAACTGGTCACCGGAATTGAAGCCCTGCGGTGTGGCAAAACGCATGTCATTGGTTTCAAGCGTATAGGGAATGATCAGGAATGGCTCGTCCTTCAACCCCTTCACCCAATAGGGCAGATCATCCGCGTAGGAATCCGATGAATAAAGAAAGCCGCCCTCCTCCATGACGAGGCGCAGCGTGTTATCGGAAGGCTTGCCCTGATACATGCCATAGGGACGCTCGCCGGTTACCTGCGTATGCAGACGCACGGCCTCGAGGATGTGCTTGCGCTCTTCCTCCTCGGAAAAGTCCTTATATTCCAGCCAGCGATACCCGTGGCTGGCGATTTCCCAGCCCGCTTCCTTCATCGCTGCCACAGCTTCGGGGTTGCGGGCCATGGCGGCGGTCACGCCATACACGGTGGTGGTGACGCCAAGGCCGGTGAACATGCGCCACAGCCGCCAGAAACCGGCGCGCGAGCCGTATTCGTAGATCGATTCCATGTTCAGATTGCGCTGACCGGGCCACGGCTGGGCACCGACGATTTCCGAAAGCAGCGATTCCGATGCCTTGTCATTGTCGAGGATGCAGCTTTCGCCGCCTTCCTCGTAATTGATGACGAATTGTACTGCGATACGCGCCCCGCCCGGCCATTTCGGATCAGGCGTCTCGCGACCGTAGCCGACCAGATTGCGGGAGTAATTTTCGGAAATCATTCAGCCACCCAGACCATCCATCCCGCACCGGAAACCGATGCCGGGAGACGAAAAACAGACCTCCAAAACGTGGCGTCCCGGAACGGAAACACACGCTTCGAATATGCGATATCCGGACGGTAGCATCCGCATCTGGAATGTCGAGATCAATTTTGCCGACATTCCGATGCTTTTTTGTATACGATTGCGTCGATACGTTTCTCAGGCGATTTTGCGGGCGGAAACGCGGCCCATCGGGTGCAGCGAATGTACGCGGAAAGGTGCGCCCGGTTCATCTTCTATGAAGAGCGCGAGGCTGGAGAACTGAATAGGCCGAGCAAGAAGCGGCTCGAAAACCTTGCGCACGGCCCGCTCGATACGCTGGCAGCTCGCTGGCTCAACGCCGCCAGTCAACGACATCTGGAACCGGAATTCGTCCATCACATGCGGGCTGCCCCAGCGATGCAGGTTGGTAAGCTGTGAGGCCGACAGCCGGTCCGGATCCGCCCGCTCGATTTCCGCATCCGACAGGGGCGCACGGTAGTGGTCGAATTCCTGCACCACGCGCGCGGCAAAGAAATGCAGCACCTCACAGGGACGCTCCGGTACGAGGCTGAAGACGTTCTCGTGGCGAGCTACCACCAGTTGCGGTAGTGTGAAGGGCTGCTGCCTGCCGGAAAAATACATGAGGTCGCGCAGCAGCGCCGCCTCGGACTGGCCTTCCGCAAGTCGAAACGGCGCCTTGATCGTGCCGTGGAAACCATAACGGCGTGGAAGGGCCGTGTGGTATGAAATCTCCTGCATGCCGAGGTCGATCATGCCAGGCGGCTCCACCGATTGACCGGAATACACATCGCGCCCTAGCCATGCGGCAGCGGCCGCCGTCAGCGGGTCATTGGGGGAAGGCGTGAAATGAATGGCGTATCGCATGCGCTGTCACCTCGCCGCCAATGCGGACAAACCGGCCTCTTTGCAGGCCAGCAGATACGTGATTTGCGTGACAGATTAACGACGTAAGGTGTCCTATCAGAGCTTTGCGAAGTCCGCGGAGGCAATGCTCACGTGGTGTTGAAGGCCAAAGCCCGCGGGGAGGCCCGGCGTGCGGCCACAGACGACCTGCAGCGCGGCCTCGGCCAGAAAATGCGCAAGGCCGAAGCTCACCTTGAAGCCACCGGCAAGCGCAACGAGCCTGGGACGACCAGGAATCGAACCCACCATCGGGTCCCTCCCAACCGCCTTCGGCCGTAGCCCGGCCCAGCGTTCCAGCACTGGTGCGCCGGCAAGTGAAGGCACGATGGCGGACGCCTCTGCAAGCAGCTTTTCGAGTTTTTCATCGGTGCTGAAAGGATCGAAAAAACAATCTTCGCTGGTACTGCCGATCGCAACGGTGCCGTCTTCATGCGGGACGATATAGAGACCGTTCAGGAACACGACCGGCATCGCCGGATCGGCTGCAGCGTCAAGAAGCGCCGCCTGCCCCTTCACCGCCTGTCCGAGCGAAACCCTGGCCTGCAGGCCCAGCGTATCGCGGATCAGCGGAAAAGAACCGTGCCCATTGGCGACAATGACATGGCCAAAAGAAATCTCGTCGCCCGAGGACAGTACCGCCCGCCCGGCATCAGCCTCGAGCGACGCAACCGCGACGCCCTCAGCCATTCGCACATGCTGCGCCCTGCCAAGGGTAGCCGCCAGAAGGGCGATCATCGCCCGTGGCGAAACGCGTGCCGCCAGTGTATCGAAGACGAAGCCCGCCTCACCCGCTGCGTCATCCACCCAGCCCGTGACCGAGGGGCTGTCGCCGACATGCCAGCTGAACCGACGATCACCCGACACCCAGTTCTCCAGCGCATCCTTCTCATGCCGCTCGGCAATGGCGCGAAGATGCGGTTTGGGCAGCGGAATGATGCGGCCAGAGCGACGATAACCGGCGGAAAGGCCGGTCTCGGCCTCCAGCCTGGCAATTTCCTCTTCCAGTGCAACAAGAGCATCAAACTGAAACTGCTTCTTGTCCGACCAGCGGTCGGGCATATGCGGCATAAGCGCGCCCAGAAGCCCGCCACTTGCGCCGCTGCCGGCACGCTCCGCCTCGACCAGCAGCGCCTCGATGCCGAGCCGCTCCGCCTTCACGGCCGCCCACAGTCCCATGACGCCGCCGCCAACGATGAGAAGCGGCACCGACGTCGGCAATCTTGGCGATTGACCCTGTTCGAAAGCGGGATTATCGGCTTTAGCCATGACACATTCCAACGACACTTCAATCCCGGCAGGCATCTCGGCTGACAGCCAGACTGGCACGACGACGGGTTCGCCAAACGGCGAAACCGCCGAAACCACCAGCGCGCTCGACTGGCGTGACGGGGATATGCCCTATTCGAGGGCCTTTGACGACCATTTTTATTGCCAGACGGATGGCAGGCTGGAATGCGGCCATGTCTTCCTGTCCGGAAACGGCTTGCCAGACCGCTGGCGCGAATGGGAGGGGGGCTTCCGCATCGGCGAACTCGGTTTTGGCACCGGGCTCAATCTCTGCGAGACCTGGCGGCAGTGGAAAGAGGTTCGCAACAGTCGTTCCAGACTGCATTTCGTCTCCTTCGAACTTTACCCGATGACGGCAGACGAGATCGGCCGGGCGCTGTCCCGCTGGCCGCAAGTGGATGCAGAGAGAAAAGCACTAACGTCTCTGTGGCCTGCCGAGCCGAGGGGTCGCGTCGATATTGAACTCGACGATCAAACGCAGCTGACGGTCGTCTGCGGCGAAGCGCTTGCCGGCATCGCGGGCAGCGAGGAAATTTTCGACGCGTGGTTTCTCGATGGCTTCGCACCCGCGCGTAATCCTGACATGTGGTCACTGGAGATCATGCAGGCGCTTTTTGCGAAGACCTCACCCGGAGGCACATTCGCGACCTATGCCGCTGCAGGCTTTGTGCGACGCAACCTTATCGCCGCCGGATTTGACCTGGAGCGTCGCAAGGGCTTTGCCGGCAAGAGAGAGATGCTCTGCGGCACCAAGACGTAGCGTTGATGAGCGCCAAAATCGGCGCGGCGTCCGTCAGACGACAGGCAGGTCGCGCCGTGGCATTTCCTCGCCCAGCCATTGCGCAATCTTGTCTTCGAGGATTTCGGGGCTGATCGGCTTCGACAGGTAATCGTCCATGCCGGCCTGCAGGCAAAGCTCGCGATCCGCTTCCTGCGTATGGGCGGTCACGCCTATAACAGGCACATGCCGTCCATCGCCAGCCGCCTGTTCGGCGGCGCGTATGGCGCGTGTTGCCTGGTGCCCATTCATGACGGGCATCGAGACGTCCATGAGGATGACGGCGGGGTTATGCTCTTCCCAAGCCTGTACCGCCTTCTTGCCGTTGCCGACAATCAGGAAACGCAGGCCCGCCTGCTGCAGGATCTGGCTAAAGACGATCTGGTTGACGTCATTGTCTTCGGCCACCAGCACGTCGAGAAGGAACGGACGGCGCCGGTCTGGAGCGACGACCGGGGGCGCGGCGCGCTCCTTTTTGTCGGAAGACGAACCCTCCGGTCGGGCGGGGAAATTGCCTGATGGCAAATGCGCGGCATGTCCCTGGGCGCGTTTGAACCGGACGTCTCGCACCACGTCGAACAGGGTGGAGCGCAACAGCCGGGCCCGCGCCGGCTTCATCAGATGCGCCTGCACGTTGAGATCGGCAAACAGCGTTTCGTCACCGACGACATCCATGGAGGTGAGGAAAACGATGGCGATTTCGTCGAATCGGGCATCGGCGCGAATTCGCTCCACCACATCCAGCCCGTTCATGATCGGCATGTGATAATCGAGAATGATGGCATCAATGACAAATCCAAGCGCCACCGCTTCTTCCAGCACCGCGATGCCGGTAGGCCCGTCACCCACCGCGTGGCCATCGATCCCCCAGCTTTTCAGCTGCTCGGTCAGAATGCGGCGGTTGACGTCGTTGTCATCGACAACGAGAACCCGGATATCCTCGATTGCCTTCGAAAACAGCGGAAGCTCCGTCCGCTTTTCCGTGACCTGAAACGGAATATTGACCTCGAAGGTAGAGCCCTTGCCGACATCGCTTGCGACATTGATTGCCCCATCGAACAGGCCCACCAGACCGACCGTGATCGCCAGCCCAAGCCCCGTACCCTCGTGCCGGCGCGTTGCGGAACCATCGACCTGGCTGAACTTGTCGAAGATGGTTTCGATCTTGTCGGCGGGAATGCCTATGCCGCTGTCTTCGACCCGCAGGGAAAAAATCGTTTCGGAAGTTTTCGTCGCGTGGGCGGAAAGCTCGACCAGCACGTGACCCGTTTCCGTGAACTTGACGGCGTTTCCGACGATATTGGTAACGATCTGCCGAAAACGCCCGGCATCGCCGATAACCTTGCCGGCGACCGAGGCATCGATGCGAACGATCAGCTCGATGTCCTTCTCCAAAGCCGCCGACGACAGAAGCGACACAACATCTTCAACCGCTTCCGCCGGATCGAACGGCATGTTGCGCAGCTTCATCTGGCCCGCCTCGATGCGCGAGAAATCGAGAATGTCGTTGATGATGGTCAGAAGCGCGTTGCCCGATTTGACGATGATATCGGTAAAGGTCTTCTGGCGCGTGTCGAGCTTGGATTTTGCCAGAAGCTCCGCCATGCCAAGCACACCGTTCATGGGCGTGCGGATTTCATGGCTCATATTGGCCAGGAACTCCGATTTGGCCCGGTCCGCCGCTTCGGCGCGCGAAAGCAGACGCTGCAATTCCTCTTCGCGCACTTTCATCTCAGTCACATCGGTGACGATGATGAGCCAGTAATTGCCGGAACTGTTGGTCGCCTCCAGATTGAGCCAGCTTTTGCCCGCGACCTGGATGAGCCAGGAAAACGGCCGGTTGGCCGCGATATTCTCTCTCCAGGCGGAAAGGGTCGCAGCCGCCTCCTCGGCGGTGCCGAAATCGCCGCGGCCGGCGCAATGGGAAAAGAATCCCGACCAGTTTTCACCCTTATCCAGAAGATGGGGCGGCACATCGAACATGCGCGCCATTGCCTCGTTGGACATGATGATCGTGCCCTGCTCGACAAGCACCAGACCCTGCGCCATGGCGCGTGTCGCGCCCTGCATATATTCGCCGACACGCTCCAGCTCCGCCCTGGCTTTGCTGATTTCCGCATCGCGCAGGCGCACATCCGTAACGTCGGCATAGGTACTGAGGATTTTACCGCCCTCCAGGCGGGTTTTCGAGATGACGGTCACCTTGCCGCTTTTGCTGCGTACCTCGCGTGGCGCAAACCCCTCCTCGTTCAGAAGTCGCTGCACCCGCTCGCCATAGACTTCCTCGAACGATTTGCCGCCATAGTCATAGAGGCCGCTGTCGAAATTCAGCTGCATGAAGTCGCGATAGGTCTTCCCGACGAGCGACGCTCCCCCGCCAATCTCTCCCCACACCTTGTAAAAACACGGGTTGATATATTCGATCACGAGATCGGCGTTGAGCAATAGCACCCCGACCGGCAGCGCGTGGAGAACAGCCTCAAGCTGGCGATGCAACGCCTCTGCCTCCGCCCTCGCGGCGATCAGGGCGTTCTCCCTCTCCTGCAAAAGGCTCACATCGGTGACCGAACCCACCAGATAATAGTCATTATCGGGCGTCGCGACGCGGCCGAGCCGGGTGATGATGGGGATGGTGCCGCCATCGGCAAGAGAAACGCAGCCTGTCTTTTCTATCGATTCCCCGGTTTCAAGGATATGCTCGTTCTCCAGACGGAATTGCTCGCCTTCGTCAGGGAACATATCGCTTTCGGTTCTGCCGATATGATCGGCGAGGCTGCCATCCAGAAATGTCTCATAGGCCGCGTTGGCAAAGGTCAGCCGCCTGTCCTTATCCCGCAGGAAGACACCAACCGGCAATTGCTCGAGCGCGGCGCGCAACAGCCAGGTCTCGCGGATCTGCGTGTTCAGAAGCGTCTCGTGCGCCTTGAACTCGGTGACATCCACTCGCAGGCCCACGAGCGTGCCATCTTCCAGCCGCTTGTTGACCATGCGCACCCAGCGTCCGTCGGCAAACTGCTCCACCCTTTCGAGATAAGGCAGGGCAAAATCCCGCAGCTGCCCCTGCATCCACCCTTCGAAATCCGGATCGTCTTCCTGGACGCTGCGATAGCCGCTCGAGAAATAGAGCGCCTTCATCAGCGCTTCGAGCCGTATCCCCGGCGTCAGCTCCACGCCAAAGGCCCTGTAAAACTCCGCGAAACGAGCATTACAATAGACCAGCCGGTTTTCCCGGTCATAAACAACGATACCGGCATCGATGAAATCCATCACGCCACTGGTGAAAAGCAGATCGGACGCATCGCCGACAGCCGACGGTGCCGCCAGCACCGGCGAGGGCATTTTTTCAAACACCTCGAACAGAAAAAGATTGCCGTCGTCGCCGATGAAGCGCTCGCAGCGCAGGTTGCCGGACACCGTCGCGGTATGGCTTGCAATGGTCTCGTCGGTGGCAAAGACCAGCGCGCGACGCTCCCGGTCCTCACGCTCGGCGTCGCGGTTATCACCCGACAGGGAAAAACTGGTGCGGCCCTTCAAAAGGCCGGGCGGATGTCCAAGAAGGCGACCATAGGCCTCATTGGCCGTGACATAGCGCAGCTCGCTGTCCTTGACGCACGCCGGCAGGTCCAGGACAGCGACGGCCCTGCAAGCCTTTTCCAGCAACCCGCCACCCTCGGTCAATCGATACTCCACATCCTGCAGTCGATCCTTGCCGAATCAAATATTTCCCGGCGTCGTCGCAAAAACGTTATGTGATAAAAGCGATCTTTGCTATGTATCCATCGGTACAGTCATCCCTTTTTAACCATAATTCTTGACCGCGCCACCCCCTCGCTACACCTGCCGAAAGCGGGTGCGCATGGCTGCCATGCGCGTCGCGACCGCCGCTTACAAAACTATTGCTTGACTTTAGCGCATAAAACGCCCACATCCCCGTCAAGCTTTCACCATCGGCAGCCGCGTGAGCTGCAGCGTATGACCGGAGAAAAGTCCTCGAACGGATCCGGCCCGCATGAAGGAAAAGCGCAGAGACTACAGAAGACGGCATGTGCCGCACTGATGCGCAGAAAGTTATTCCAACCCACAAGTTCCCAATTCACGCGGGGTTCTTGACGCCGAAACCGCCGGACAGCAGCCCTGTTCCGGACGATTGGTTTTTGGCGCCCCGAAAGGCATTATATTGACCAGTTTTAGCGAACTCGGCCTCTCCGAAAAGATTGTCGCCAGCGTTACCCAGCTTGGCTACACGACCCCTACTCCCATTCAGGCAAAGGCCATTCCGCTGCTGCTCGAAGGCCGCGACCTGATCGGCCTCGCACAGACCGGCACCGGCAAGACGGCCGCTTTCGGCCTGCCGATCATCGAAATGTTGATGAAGCAGGCGGACCGCCCGGCAAACCGCACCTGCCGCACGCTGATCCTTGCCCCGACCCGCGAGCTGGTGAACCAGATCGGCGAAAACCTGCGCGCCTTCGTGAAGAAGACGCCGCTGCGCATCAACCAGGTTGTCGGCGGCGCGTCGATCAACAAGCAGCAGCTCCAGCTGGAGAAGGGTACGGACATTCTGGTGGCCACTCCCGGCCGCCTGCTTGATCTCATTGCCCGCAATGCCATTTCGCTCTCCAAGGTCACCTATCTGGTGCTTGATGAAGCCGACCAGATGCTCGACCTCGGCTTCATCCACGATCTGCGCAAGATCTCGAAGATGGTGCCGGCCAAGCGCCAGACGCTGCTCTTCTCCGCCACCATGCCGAAGGCAATCGCCGATCTCGCCCACAGCTACCTGACCGATCCGCTCAAGGTCGAAGTGACCCCGCCCGGCAAGGCAGCCGACAAGGTGGAGCAATATGTCCACTTCGTCGCCGGCAAGAACGACAAGACCGAGCTTCTGAAGAAGTCGCTCAACGAGAACCCGGATGGCCGCGCCATCGTGTTCCTGCGCACCAAGCATGGCGCGGAGAAGCTCTACAAGCATCTGGAACATATCGGCTTCAAGGTCGCCTCCATCCACGGCAACAAGAGCCAGGGCCAGCGCGAGCGCGCCCTGAAGGGCTTCAAGGATGGCGAGATCAAGGTTCTGGTCGCAACCGACGTCGCGGCCCGCGGCATCGACATCCCGGCAGTGACGCACGTCTTCAACTACGATCTGCCGGAAGTGCCGGACGCCTATGTTCACCGCATCGGCCGCACCGCCCGTGCCGGCCGCGACGGCATCGCCATTGCTTTCTGCGCACCGGACGAGACCCGCCTGTTGCACGACATCGAAAAGCTGATGAAGATCGATATTCCGGTTGCCTCTGGTGAACGTCCGGCCGGTCTCGCAAGCCCCACGCGCCCCAACAACAACCGCGGCGGACGCAACAACAATGGCGGCCAGCAGCGTGGTCCGCGCGAGGGTGGACGCCATAACGGTGAATCCCGCCCATCGCGTCACCATGCCCCGCGCGAAGCGGACAATGATCTCGAGGTCACGTCCGACTTCAAACGCGTCAAGCAGGCTGAAGGCGACGCAGGCCGCCCGGCCGGCCCGCGCAAGCACCGTCGCCCGGCCCGCAAGCCCGGTGGCAGCGGCGCCAACCGCCACGCACCTGCCGGCGGCAACGGTCAGGAGAAGCGTGCTTCCGGCAACGGCAATCGCGGCCGTAACCGCTAAGTTGCTATGAGGCGCTCGGCGCTGCCGCGCCTTTCTTCTCCCCGCCGGGGAGAAGGTGGTCCGAAGGGTCGGATGAGGGGCCAGCTCTCCATATACTGCTAGCCTCGCCCCCTCATCCCGCTGCCGCGGACTTCTCCCCCTCGGGGAGAAGAAACAAGCGGCACCCGCTCGGTCTATATGCGGTTGTCGTGCACCCAGGCGCTTTTAAATTTCACCCCGCAAGTCCAGGCTTTGCGGGGTTTTCTTTGTCTTCAACCGCCCTCGGCAACCGGCCGACGTCTTGACGGCAACGTCATGGCCAGCACGCCTGCGATCACGCAGACCAGCCCCACCCACATGACTGATGTCGGCACTTCCCCCAGAAACACCATGCCGATGGCAACACCGACCGGCACCCTGAGATAAGCCTGCGAGGTCGTGCCCACCGAGCCCAGCGTCTGCATCAGCCGGAAATAGATCATGAAGGCGAGCGCGGTGGAAAAGACGCTGAGGCACACAAGTGCCGTCAAGGATGCCGCTGAAGGGTACAATGTCCAGGGCCGGTCAACGATCAGGCTGACGGGAAACAGCAGAACCGCACCGCAGATCAGCGAGCCGGCTGCCGGCATGATCGGATCGAGCCCTTTGAAATTTTTACCGAAAATGGCCGCGCAGGCATAGGAAAACGCTGCGGTCAGCACGGCGAACTGGCTCCATAGCGCGTCGCCCACTCCATCAAGCGCTTCCATGCCGATGATGAGGCACACGCCCGTCATGCCGGCAATGGTGCCGAACAGCTTGCGCCCGCTCACCGCCTCATGCCGGATGACCAGCGCGGTGAGAAGGAAGGTGAAGATCGGCGTCGTGGCATTGAGAATGACGGCAAGCCCGGCATCGATGCTCTGTTCCGCCCAGGCGATCAGCGTGAAGGGCAGCACGCTGTTGATACAGGCCTGGATGAAGAACAGCCGCCACGTCGCAACATCCGTGGGCAAGCGCAGCCCGCGCAGCCGGATGATCCCGAGAAGCAGCAGACCGGCAATCAGCGTGCGCGATGCGATGAAGGTGATGGGCGGGATGGTCTCCACCCCGATCTTGATGAAGGTGTAGGAAGCGGCCCACAGCGTGGACAGCAGGGCGAGAAACAGCAATTCACGGGCGATGGTGTTCTGGGAGGTCACGGATCAATCTTCCAACTGCATTTAGGAGCAACCGTTCCTAACCCGAAAACAAGCATCAATGCTTCGGCGGCGACCGAAGTTTCTGCCACTTCAAAACACGAGGCCCCGCATGGTTCCAGCCATGCGGGGCCTCAATAAAGATCGGTGATGACAGTCGGCGATCAGGCCCGGCGTTCATCCACGGAGAAAGCGCCCGGACCGGCCGCAAAAAGATAAAGGAAGATGAAGCAGAACAGGATAGCCGCATCGCCGCCGTTGAGCGCTGGGAAGAAGCTCTTCGGCCCATGTGCGATGAAATAGGCGACCGCCATCTGGCCGGACAGGATGAAGGCGACCGGACGCGTGAAAAGGCCGATCAGCACCAGAATGCCGCCGACGAATTCCAGAAGCGCCGCCACCAGCAGCATGGTCGGCAGAGAGCCCTCCATCTGCGATGCCGGAAAACCGAACAGCTTCTGCGTTCCGTGCGAAATGAAAAGCAGCGCTGTCATGATGCGCAGCGCGCCGAGCGCCTGCGGGCGATAACGCGAGAGAGAGTCGAACATTGCCATTTTAATGTGTCCCCGTTGAAGTGGTGAAGCGCCGTCGACGGCGCGATGGCACGTTTATGGATACACCTCCGGCATAGCGGAAATCACGTTTCCGATATTGCAGAACTACCTAAAATACGCAAACCGTGATTTTCTACAAATGGTTGATTTGACCATAGAAAACTTACTTGCAGTCCGAAAAATCAACTCAGAGCTTCAGACATTTTTTCTGATCGCGAGGGCGGAAAATCCGCCCCTGATCAGGCCTGCAGCACAACCACCTTCGAGCCCACGGGCACGCGGCTATAGAGGTCGATGATATCATGGTTCAGCATGCGGATGCAGCCGCTCGACATGGCATGGCCGATGGACTGCGGCTGGTTGGTGCCATGCAGGCGGAACATGGTGTCGTTGCCGCCGCGATAAAGATAAAGCGCACGTGCCCCGAGCGGATTGTTCGGGCCACCGGGCATGCCGGCTGCGAATTTGAGATTGCGTGGATCGCGGCGCATCATGTTGGCAGTCGGCGTCCAGGACGGCCATTCCGCCTTGCGGCCGATATAGGCATCACCCTTGAGCGCGAGCCCCTGTCGGCCAACGCCGACGCCATAGCGCATGGCGCGCCCGTCACCCAGAACATAATAAAGCCGACGCGCCGGTGTGTCGACCACGACGGTGCCAGCCGGGTGGTGCGTCTCGTACGCCACTTCCTGACGGCGCAGCTCCGGTTTGACCTTGTCGAGGTGCATGGCGGGCAGCGGAAATTTCTCTTCCGGCTTCGCCGCATAATTAAGCCTTTGCTCACCCATCCCGGTATGCGCGCAACCAGCCAGAAACAGCGGTAATCCGAACAGAACACCACGACGTGAAATAGACATGTAACCCCCGGCAAATCATGTGATTAACGAGAGGTATAATTTTATGGTTAACAAACCTCTAATATGAGGTTGTGGGAATTAACGCGCCGCAACCGTCCCCGACGCCTTACGGTTGGTCAGGTAGACCCCGGTGACCGCAAGGACCGTGCCGGCGATCATGGCCGGTGTCAGGGTTTCGCCGAAAAGAAGGGCTGCTTCCACCGCCGCAAGCGGTGGTACGAGATAGATCAGCGAGGCGGCGCGCGAGACCTGCCCACGCCGTATCAAATAAAGAAGCAGCGCAACCGCTCCGATGGATATGGCACCCACCGACCAGGCAAGCGTCGCGGCAAGACCAAAGCTCCAGTCTATGTGGCCATCCTCCAAAAGCAGGGCAAACGGCACCGTCACCAGCAGCGCCCCGACATATTGCAGCGTCGCAATCGCCATGATGTTTCCGCCCTGGACATATTTCTTCTGATAGAGCGTTGCGAATGTGACCGATGTCATGCCCAGCACATTGACCGCCACGGCGTAGAGCGGCACAGACAGGCCCGTCGAACCACCCGCCATGACCTTTGGCAGGACCGCTATGGTAATGCCGGCAAAACCGATGACCAGGCCCGCGCGTTGCAGCGGCGAGATTTTTTCGGCGATCATGAAGCGGGCGGCGACTGCCGTCATCAACGGCTGCAGCCCGGCAATGATCCCGCCGATCGCCGCCGGCACACCCTGGCCAATCGCCCACCAGATCATTCCAAGGTAAAGGCCGTGCAGGAAGACACCGGACAGGATTGCCCGAAAGACCTCCGTCCATGTCCGCGGCCATGGAATGGAAGAGACCCAGCAGATGAACCACAGCAGCAGCCCGGCAAGCAGATACCGCAGACAGAGGAAGGTAAGTGGCCCGGTATAATAGACGGCATATTTCGCGGTGACCCAACCGGTCGACCAGAGAAAGACGAAGATGGCCGGGGCCAGACGGTCGAGCGACATGGTAACTCCCCCTCAGCCGCGTCGTGGCCATAACCGGAAGTGGTGCGGGACAGGCGGCATACAAGAATTTTCGGTTATGCAAAAGGCCGGCGAATGATCGAGCCGTGGTTCATCATGGCGGTATAAGCAACGCGGCAAAAGGTCAAAGGTGTTTTCGTCATCGCATCTTTCAGATTTTCTGATGCGACCTTCGAGATCAATCAGACAAAAGCGACCGACCAAATTTTATGCATTCGCACACGGCACACACAGCTTTGTCACCGCGATCGCCGCTTCCTTTCACGCAACGAATTTGTCTATGCCGCATTTATAGGCTGAAGCTAAAAAAACGCTTCTTTTTTAAAACTCTAGAGTGACGAAAAATCTTCTAGGGCAGCCCCGCATAGTTCTTGCATTGCATTTCCCGTTGTATTCATATGGCAAAAAAGGGGACATCGAAGTTGGCATTTGACGAAATGATAAATGCGGACGACACGCCGCGAAGCCCATATGAAAACTATAACGAATGGTACAGCCGGCAGGACAGGGCGCACCTGATCCAGAAGTCAAAAGACGCTGAAAACATCTTCCGAAAAACCGGTATTACTTTCGCGGTCTATGGCCACGCCGACAGTTCAGAAAAACTGATACCCTTCGATATCATTCCGCGCATCATCTCCGGCCGTGAGTGGCGCAAACTGGCCCAGGGCATCGAACAGCGTGTTCTCGCCCTCAATGCTTTCCTCGATGATATCTACCACAAGCAGGAAATCATCCGCGCCGGTCGCATTCCCCGGGAGATCATCGAGAAGAACGAAGCCTTCCTGCCGGAAATGATCGGTTTCACGCCGCCCGGCGGCGTCTACACCCATATCGTTGGCACCGATATCGTCCGCACCGGCGAAGACCAGTTTTATGTTCTGGAAGACAATGCCCGCACGCCGTCAGGTGTCAGCTACATGCTGGAAAACCGCGAAACGATGATGCAGATGTTCCCGGAGCTCTTCCACGAAAACCGCGTGCGGCGGGTGGAGGATTATCCCTATCTGCTGCGCCAGTCGCTTGCTTCACTGGCCCCGCCCGGCTGCACCGGCAGACCACGCGTCGCGGTGCTGACCCCCGGCATCTATAATTCCGCCTATTACGAGCACTCGTTCCTCGCCGACATGATGGGTGTGGAGCTGGTGGAAGGTTCCGACCTGCGTGTCATGGACGGCAAGGTCAAGATGCGAACGACACGCGGTTATGAGGCGATCGACGTTCTCTACCGCCGCGTTGACGACGACTTCCTCGACCCGCTGACGTTCCGGCCGGATTCGGCGCTTGGCGTTCCCGGCATCATGGATGTCTATCGCGCCGGCAACATCACCATCGCCAATGCCCCCGGCACCGGCATTTCCGACGACAAGGCGATCTATTCCTACATGCCCGAGATCGTCGAATTTTATACCGGCCGCAAGCCGCTCCTGGAAAACGTGCCAACTTGGCGCTGTTCCGAGCCCGACAGCCTGAAATACGTTCTCGACAACCTCGCCGAACTCGTCGTCAAGGAGGTCCACGGTTCAGGCGGTTACGGCATGCTGGTCGGCCCGACCGCGACCAAACGCGAGCGCGCACTGTTTGCCGACAAGCTGCGGGCGCGCCCTTCGAATTACATTGCGCAGCCGACGCTGTCGCTCTCCACCGTGCCGATCATGGTGAAAAACGGCATTGCGCCGCGCCATGTCGACCTGCGCCCCTACGTGCTTGTTTCGGACAAGGTGCAGATCATCCCCGGCGGCCTGACCCGCGTTGCCCTGAAAAAGGGTTCGCTGGTAGTCAATTCCAGCCAGGGCGGCGGCACCAAGGATACGTGGGTACTGGAGGACTAAGCCATGCTGGGCAGAACGGCAAACGGGCTCTACTGGATGTTCCGGTATATCGAGCGCGCTGAAAACATCGCCCGGCTGATCGATGCGGGCCTGCGCGTTTCCCTGACGCGCTCGGGCAGCGGCGACGAGGACTGGGACGGCGTGTTGCAGAGCGCGGGCGTTCACGAAGCTTTTCTCGAAACACATGAGAAGGTGACGACGGCCAATGCGATCGATTACCTCTTGCGGGACAAGGCCAACCCGTCGAGCGTCATGTCCTGCATCGAAGCGGGCCGCAACAACGCGCGCATGGTGCGCACGGCACTGACGCGCGAGACGTGGGAAGCCACCAACGAATTCTGGATCGAGCTGAAAAACATCCTCGGCCGCAAGCTCAGCCACGCAGAGCTGCCGCAGACCATCGATGTGATCAAACATCGCGCTGGTCTGGTGCGCGGCGCCTTCCATGGCTCCATGCTGCGCAACGATCTCTATAACTTCTCCCGCATCGGCACCTTCATCGAGCGGGCGGACAACACGGCGCGCATCCTCGACGTCAAATATTACGTGCTGCTGCCGGCCGTGGCGCATGTGGGCTCGTCGCTCGACAATGCGCAATGGGAATCCATCCTGCGCTCGGTCTCGGCCCACCGTTCCTATGGCTGGGTCTATGATGCGGAATACAAGCCGGCCAATATCGCCGACTTTCTCATCCTCAACGGCCGCATGCCGCGTTCGCTCGCCTATTGTTACGAAAAGATCGCCAGCAACCTCAATTACATTGCCGACGACTACAGCGAGAGGCACAAGGCGCACGACACGGCCGAGAGCATTCGCGACAGCCTGCGCACGACCACCATCGCCAGGGTGATGGACGAGGGGCTGCATGAGTTCCTGGAAAGGTTCGTGCACCGCAACGGGCAACTGGGACAGGAAATAACGGAAGGCTACCGCTTCTATCAATAAGCGCGTGGACGGGGACAGCTGATGCGTCTGAAAATCACCCATACGACGGACTATGTCTATGACGAGCCGATGCCCTATGCGTTGCAGCGGCTGCGCCTGACACCGCAGACCGGCCCAAGCCAGACGGTGGAGGACTGGGATGTCTCCGTCGATGGTGCGACCGTGGAAGTGACCTATGACGACCATTTCGGCAATCGCGTCGCACTGGTGGAAACCGAAGGGCCGCAAAAGCGGGTGAAGGTGGTGGCGACCGGCACTGTCAGCACGCAGGATAAGGCAGGCGTGTTCGGTCACCACGTCGGCAGCGCGCCGCTATGGCTTTTCCTGCGGGAAACGCCGCGTACCAAACCCGGAAAACTGGTGCGCGAACTGGTGAAGGTGAGCGCCGGCGAGAGCGAGCTTGCCCGCCTCCACAATCTCATGGAGACCATCCACGGCAAGGTGGAATATGTGCCCGGCGCGACCGATATCGAAACCACGGCCGAAGCGGCGCTGGAAGCCGGCAAGGGCGTCTGCCAGGACCACGCCCATATTCTCATTTCCGCCGCCCGTCAGATGGGCCTGCCAGCGCGCTATGTGTCCGGTTATCTGATGATGGACGAGGTTGAGGAACAGACCGCCACCCACGCCTGGGCCGAGGTTCACCTACAGGGCCTCGGATGGGTCGGCTTCGACGCCGCCAACAATATCTGCCCCGACGACCGTTATGTCCGCATCGCGTCCGGCCTTTGCTATCGCGATTGCGCGCCGATATCAGGCATGCGCATTGGCCCGGCCGGTGAGACGCTCAGCGTCTCCGTGACCGTGCAACAATCGCAGAGCCAGAGCCAGTCGCAAAGCTGATATCATGGTTGCCAAGGACGACGATACCATCGTTTTCTACACGGACAACGCAACCGCCTATACCACACGCGGACAGGTGGCAGACCGCCCGCATCTGGAGACATTCCTGTCGCAGTTGCAAACGGGCGCCAGCATCCTCGAGCTAGGATGCGGCGGCGGGCAGGATAGCGAATACATGCTGGCGGCCGGTTTCGACGTGCACCCGACCGATGGAACGCCCGACATCGCCAAAGCGGCGGAAACCCGGCTCGGCATTCCTGTCAGAACGTTGCTGTTCGAAGATCTCGATGAGGTCGGTCGCTATCATGGCATCTGGGCCAATGCCTGCCTGCTGCACGTGCCCCGCCCTGCCCTGCCGGGCATCATCGGCCGCATCCACACCGCGCTGAAACCGGGCGGAATCTTTTACGCGAGCTTCAAGGCGGGAGAGACTGAAGGGCGCGATACGTTCGGCCGCTATTACAATTATCCGTCGAGCTCATGGCTGGAGGAGCTTTATGGGCGATATGACTGGACGGGCCTAGAGATCGAAGCCCGACAGGGTAGCGGTTACGACAAGCTGCCGACAGACTGGCTGCATGTCACGGCCAAAAAGCGCTGACCAACCGCCACAAGTTGACGGTTGCAAAAGGGTGCTGCACCCGTTTTAATCGCCGTTCTCAGTTGAAGGCATGATCCGGTTTACCCTTTTGGGACAAACCGGCCGGGAGACGGCGTTGTACAGCATTTCCGACTATCGCGACTGCCTGTCGCATGGACCCATCATAGCAGAAAGGGTCTGGACGGCCTGGTGGCAGGGTAGCGGCCTCAAGGTGGACGATGTCATCGAGCACCTCAAAGAGATGACCAATCCTCACGCCCTCCCCACAGGCTTTGTCGCCCATGATGGCGACGCCTATGTCGGCTCCGCCTTTCTCATTCATTCCGATCTCGAGGAACGCCCGCAATATCTTCCCTGGGTCGCCGCGCTCTGGGTGGAGGAAGACCGCCGCCGCTCAGGCGTGGCGCGCGCCCTGATGCAGGCCGCAACAAAGAGGGCCGCCGAACTCGGTTACGACACGGCCTACCTCTGCTGCGAGGCAGGTCTTGAGGAGTATTACATCAACTGCGGCTGGAGCATCCTCGAACGGGGCGTCGGCCAGCACGATCTGACCGTGCTGACCTACAAGACGTGAGGCAGCCGGCCCTTTCCATCATTTGTCACCGCGTCTGAACCATAGGAGGAACCATGCGACCGCCGACAGCCATCATGGAAACCGCGATCTATGTGAATGATCTCGAAGCCGCCGAGGCTTTCTACCGCGATGTCTTTGGGCTGGAGATCATCGGCAAGGTGCCCGGAAGCTTCGTCTTTTTCAGATGCGGGCAGCAGGTACTGCTGGTTTTCGACCCAGAGAAGTCGCGCAAGGCCGATCCCGACAACCCCATTCCCCGCCATGGCACGGCCGGTGCAGGCCACTTCTGCTTTTACGCAAGGGACAAAACGGAGGTAGACGGCTGGAAGGCACACTTCGAAACGCTCAAAATTCCCATCGAGCACTATCACCGTTGGCCGAATGACAGCTATTCGGTTTATATCCGCGATCCCTCCGGGAACTCTGTGGAAGTGGGAGAAGGCAAGCTCTGGGGATTTTGAATAGGACTGGCCGCAAAGAAGCAGGATACCGTGAAGAATATCTATGTCGTAACTCACCCTCAGTCGGTCCACCATATCGAGAACCGGGTCGGCGGCTGGTATGATACCGGACTGACTCCACATGGCAGGAACGATGCGGAGGCGGCGGCGGAAAGGCTGGCGATGCTGGTCGGCGGCGAACCCGTGGAAATCGTCAGCTCCGACCTGCTTCGTGCCGCGCAGACCGCAGAAATCATCGCGGAACGCTTCGGGCAGCCAATGGAGACCATGCGCGACCTCAGGGAAATGAGTTACGGCGAGGCCGAAGGCATGCCGCAGCAATGGCTTGATGAGCGTCAAATCCCAGCACCGCATCATAATCGCCTTGACCATCGCGGCGGCATTGCCGATGGGGAGACACGACGCGAATTTGCCGAAAGGGTCTATCGGGCCGTGGACATGATCATCGCGCGGCCCTGTCCCACGCAGATCATCGTGACCCATGGTTTTGCCCTGACCTTCGTCATCGCGGCATGGATCAAGATGCCGATCGACGGCGCAGGTTATGTCAGCTTCCCGGCGCGCTCCGGCAGCATCACCCATTTGAAGGAAGACGATTACTGGCAAAACCGCGCCGTCGTTTCACTGGCGAATGTTTCGCATCTGCAGGATCTTGCCTCGCGATAGCGACATTTGATCGTGATCAGTCGACGCAGACAATATGACCTGCGTCATTCCGGCCTTGAGCCGGAAACCAGCCAACGCGCGTCTGCGCGGAGAAAAGACTCTTTTCAGCCCAAAAACTCGGGCTGGCTGGATACCGGCTCAAGGCCGGTATGACGAATAGAGGAAGCAATTGCTCCCTCTATCATTCCCAAAGATTGCCCTTAGATCAGATCTGGCGGACCACGATCTCTTCTTCCGCATCGACCGCCAGCAGGTTCTTCAGCGGCAGGCCGAAACCGGCGGCCTCGATCTCAAACACGTCGCCCTCTTCCGGCTTGATACCTTCGGCGAAGGAAAGCGTTGCCGTGCCGAACATGTGCACATGCACATCGCCAGGCGCACGGAACAGGCCGTATTTGAAGTGGTGATATTCGAGGTTCGCGAAGGTGTGGGACATGTTGTCCTCACCCGAAACGAACGGCTTTTCGAAGATGACCTTGTCGCCGCGACGAATGCGCGAGGTACCACGAATATCGGACGGCGGAGCGCCGACGCGGATTTCGGGGCCGAAACTCGCCGGGCGCAGCTTGGAATGGGCGAGGTACAGATAGTTGATCCGCTCGGTAACGTGATCGGAAAACTCGTTCGAGACGGCAAAGCCGATACGTACGGCTTCGCCCTTGTCCGAAATGACGTAGATACCGGCCATCTCAGGCTCTTCACCGCCGTCGAGCGCAAAGGACGGAGAGGTGAGTGCTGCACCCGGTGCTGCCGCAACATGGCCGTTGCCCTTGTAGAACCACTCAGGCTGCACGCCCTTTTCACCGGCCTTCGGCTTGCCGTTTTCGAGACCCATGCGGAACATCTTCATGGAGTCCGTCAGGCTTTCTTCCGCCGCTTCCGTGGTCTTCTTGTGCATGCTGTCGCGGGTTGCGGCCGAACCGAGATGGGTGAGGCCGGTACCGGTCAGATGCAGATGCGCCGGATCGGGGTGGGTGATCGGCGGCAGGAAGCGACCTTCGGCATAAGCCTTTTCAAGATCGACGGCATCGCCCAGACCGTGCGCCGAAATGACATCGGCGAGGTTCTTGCCGCCATTGGCGGCTTCCATGGCAAGCGCATAAACGGACGCTGCGCCCTTGACTGCGCGTGCCTCTCCGCCTTCTTCGCGAACCGCTACGATGATGTTGCCACTGGCATCTTTGATCTGTGAAACGAGCACGGGATTTCCTTCCTCCGGCGCCAAGCGCCTTTATCTCTTCTACGCGGCGCAATGCGCCTGCATCTTATGAAAGTGGCCGGAAACCGGCCACTTTTTGGACTGCGATAGGGGTGAGCCGATCAGCCCTTGTTCTTGTTGTAGACGTCGAAGAACACGGCGGCGAGCAGCACGAGGCCCTTGACCATCTGCTGGAAGTCGATGCCGAGGCCGACGATCGACATGCCGTTATTCATCACGCCCATGATGAAGGCGCCGATGACCGCACCGGTGATCTTGCCAACACCGCCGGATGCCGAAGCGCCGCCGATGAAGCAGGCCGCGATCACGTCAAGCTCGAAGCCCACGCCGGCCTTCGGCGTTGCCGAGTTGAGGCGGGTCGCGATGATCATACCGGCGAGACCGGCAAGCACGCCCATGTTGACGAAAGTCAGGAAGCTCAGGCGTTCGGTATTGATACCGGAAAGCTTGGTCGCCTTCTCGTTGCCGCCCATGGCGTAGACGCGGCGGCCGATGGTGGTGCGGCGCGTCACGAAGCTGTAGAGCGCGATCAGCACCAGCATCACGATCAGCACGTTGGGCAGACCGCGATAGGTGGAAAGCTGATAGCCGAGGAAGAGGATGGCAGCAGCGATGACCAGATGCTGGACGACGAAGAAGCCAAAGGGTTCGACATCGATGCCGTGCTTCACATTCACGACGCGGCGGCGCCAGGCAAGATAGAAGAGCACGACGGGGATAAGCACGGTCAGGATCATCGAGGTCGTGTTCAAACCTTCAATGCCGCCGATATCGGGCAGGAAGCCAGTGCTGATGATCTGGAAATCGGTCGGGAACGGGCCGATATTCTTGCCGCCGAGCACGAAGAGCGTGAGGCCGCGGAACACCAGCATGCCCGCCAGCGTCACGATGAAGGACGGAATGCGGTGATAGGCGATCCAGTAACCCTGGGCAGCACCGATGATACCGCCAATGACGAGGCAAATCAGCGCCGCAAGAAATGGGTTCATGCCCCATTGCACTGTCAATATGGCCGCGATCGCGCCGACGAAGGCAACGATGGAGCCGACCGAAAGGTCGATATGCCCCGCCACGATGACCAGCAGCATGCCCAGCGCCATGATGACGATGAAGGAGTTCTGCAGGATGAGGTTGGTCAGGTTCACAGGGCGGAACAGGATACCGCCGGTGTAGAACTGGAAGAAAACCATGATGGCGACGAGCGCGATCAGCATGCCGTATTCGCGGATGTTGGAGCGAATATACGACCCGACCGAGATGACGTTACTTTCTTCGTTTGTGGTGTTTGCCGAACTCATGAGTTCTTCTCCCCTGAGCGCATGATAGCGCGCATGATGCTTTCCTGGCTCGCCTCTGCCTTCGGCAATTCAGCGACGATGCGGCCTTCGTTCATGACGTAGATGCGGTCGCAATTGCCGAGCAGTTCGGGCATTTCCGATGAGATCATCAGAACGCCTTTACCTTCGGCAGCGAGCTGGTTGATGATGGTGTAGATTTCGTATTTCGCGCCGACATCGATACCGCGGGTCGGTTCATCGAGGATCAGCACGTCAGGATTGGAGAACAGCCACTTGGACAGCACGACCTTCTGCTGGTTGCCGCCCGAGAGGTTGACTGTTTCCTGGAAAATGCCCGAAGACCGGATGCGCAGGCGCGTGCGGAAATCGCTCGCCACCTTCATTTCCTTGATATCGTCGATGACGCTGGCATTCGAGACGCCGGCGAGATTGGCCAGCGTGGTGTTGTGCAGGATATTGTCGTTGAGCACGAGACCAAGATGTTTGCGGTCTTCCGTCACATAGGCGAGACCTGCATCGATCGCCTTGCGCACGGTGCTCACATCCACCGGCTTGCCGTGGAGCAAGACGTCGCCGCTGATCTTGTGGCCGTAGGACTTGCCGAACACGCTCATCGCAAATTCGGTGCGCCCTGCGCCCATCAGGCCGGCGATACCGACGACTTCGCCCTTGCGCACGGTAATGTTGATGTCGTGCAGAACCTGGCGGTCACGATGCTGCTGGTGATAGGCATTCCAGTTCTTCACTTCGAGAATGGTCTCGCCGATCGGCACGTCGCGCGGCGGATAACGATCCTCGAGATCGCGTCCCACCATGTTGCGGATGATCACATCCTCACTGATTTCTTCCTTGTGACAGTCGAGCGTCTTCACGGTCATGCCGTCACGCAGCACGGTGATCTGGTCGGCCACCTTGCGCACTTCGTTCAGCTTGTGGGTGATGATGATCGACGTCATGCCCTGCTTGCGGAATTCCATCAGCAGGTTCAGCAGCGCCTCGGAATCGCTTTCGTTGAGCGATGCCGTCGGCTCATCGAGGATGAGCAGCTTCACGCTCTTCGACAGCGCCTTGGCGATTTCGACCAGCTGCTGCTTGCCCACGCCGATATCCGTGATCAGCGTCTCCGGCGATTCCTTCAGACCCACCTTCTTCAGGAGTTCGCGGGTCCGGTTGAAGGTCTGCTGCCAGCTGATGACGCCGTTCGAGGCGACTTCGTTGCCAAGGAAGATGTTTTCCGCAATCGACAGAAGCGGCACGAGCGCCAGCTCCTGGTGAATGATGATGATACCAATATCTTCGCTGTCGTTGATGGCGCGAAAGTTTCTGACGGCGCCTTCATAATGGATTTCGCCCTCATAGGAGCCGGCGGGGTAAACACCGGAAAGGACCTTCATCAAGGTCGACTTTCCCGCGCCGTTCTCACCGACGAGTGCGTGGATCTCACCCTCTTTCACCTTGAGGTTAACGTTCTCAAGCGCTTTCACGCCCGGAAACGTCTTGGTGATGTTCCGCATTTCGAGAATGGTATTGGCCATATCGCAATCCAGCGCCCGATTAGTTCAGGCGTTTTTATTTTTATGGAAAAACGGGGATGACGCCAAGCCATCCCCGCATGTGTCTTCAGCTTATTTCAGCTGGTCTTCCTTGTAGTAACCGCCATCGACGAGAACCTGCTTGTAGTTCTCCTTGGTCACGGCAACAGGCTTCAGGAGGTAGGACGGAACGACCTTGACGCCATTTTCATAGGTCTTGGTGTCGTTCACTTCCGGTTCCTTGCCGTCCATGACAGCGTTGACCATGTTCACGGTCACCTTGGCGAGTTCGCGGGTGTCCTTGAAGATGGTGGAGTACTGCTCGCCGGCAATGATCGACTTCACGGAAGGAACCTCAGCGTCCTGACCGGAAACGACCGGCAGCGGCTGCTCCTTCGTGCCATAGCCTACGCCCTTGAGCGAGGAGATGATGCCGATGGACAGACCGTCGTAAGGCGACAGAACAGCGTCAACCTTGGCATCGGTGTAGTAGGCCGAGAGAAGGTTATCCATGCGGGCCTGGGCCGTTGCCGGATCCCAACGCAGCGTGCCGACCTTGTCCATGCCGGTCTGGCCGGACTTCACGACCAGCTTGCCGCTGTCAATGTAAGGCTGGAGAACCGACATTGCGCCATCATAGAAGAAGAAGGCGTTGTTGTCGTCCGGGGAGCCGCCGAAGAGTTCGATGTTGAACGGACCCTTGCCGTCCTTCAGACCAAGCTTGTCAACGATCGAAGTCGCCTGCAGAACGCCAACCTGGAAGTTGTCGAAGGTGGCGTAGTAGCTGACGTCGCCGCTGTTGCGGATCAGGCGGTCATAAGCGATGACCTTGATGCCCTGCTGGCCGGCCTGCTTCAGAACGTCCGACAGCGTGGTGCCATCGATCGATGCGATCACGAGGACCTTGACGCCCTTGGTAACCATGTTTTCGATCTGGGAAAGCTGGTTCGGAATATCGTCGTCAGCATACTGCAGGTCGGTGGTGTAACCGGCTTCCTGAAGCTGCTTTACGATGTTGTTGCCGTCGTCGATCCAGCGTGCGGACGATTTCGTCGGCATTGCGATACCGACAGAACCCTTGTCCTGTGCGAAAACCGGCGCTGCGAAAGAAGCAGCACCGATGGCACAAGCTGCCATCAGCGAAATAATGGACTTCATAAACTCTCTCCCTTGAGCCCTTCTATGGCGCCCGCTGCTGCGGTGCACCATGAAATTCATGCCGTCAGAGGAAGAAGCCGCATTGCGCTCGTTCCTTTTCGCACATGCGAAACGGAACAGCTGCCGCTCCTCCCCGGCATTCCGCAAATTGTTCTGAATCCATATAACTGTCAAATAGAATATATCGGTTTCCATATATCAATTTTGCTATATTAAATCGATACAAAAACCGATGAGGGGTATAAACTGCGAATGAGCAACCAAAGAGTGTATGAGCAGGCGCAAACGACGGACGCCCTTTTTGTCTTCGAAGACAACCCTCTTCTGCGGGCTGGATTGAAGATGAGCCACCTGCGCATGCTGGTCATGATAGAGGAGCACGGCCAGGTCAGCGCGGCTGCCGCCGCCATGAACATGACCCAGCCCGCCGCCTCGCGCATGCTCGCGGAAATGGAAGCGATCGTCAAATCACCCCTTTGTCAGAGAGCCTCGCGCGGGGTAGTGCTGACGAAATTCGGCGAGGCGCTGGCGCGTCGGGCCCGCACCATCCTTCTGGAACTGCGCGAAGCGAGCCGCGAACTCAACCAGATGAAATCGGGAAGCGGCGGCTCGGTCTTCATCGGCGCTGTCACTGCACCGGCGATCAGCCTTGTGGTTCCCGCCATAAGGCGCGCAATGGATACCTATCCCGGCATTGAAATCAACGTTCAGGTGGAAAGCAGCAACGTGCTGGCTCGCGAATTACTGGCGGCCCGGCACGATTTTATCATCGGCCGTATCCCTGATGATTTCGATCCGAGCCTTTTCTCCATCCACGAAATCGGCATCGAGCGGGCCTGTCTGGTGGTGCGCCAGGACCATCCGCTGCTGTTGCGCGGCGAGCCCGTGACCCTGCAGGACCTCTCCGCCTATGACTGGGTGTTCCAACCGCCGGGCGCGCTGTTGCGCAGAACCATGGAGGATGTGTTCCTGACCCATGGCGTCGCCATGCCGCGCAACGTCATCAACACGCCCTCCGTCGTACTGACGCTCGCTTTGGTCTGCAACACGGATGCCATCGCGCCCATTGCGCAGGACATGGCGGAGTTCGTGGCCGGCCAGCAGGCCGATATCGGCCGAACCCGCATCCTGCCGACGGATTTCGAACTTGTGGTGAAGCCCTATAGCATCATCACCACCAAAGGCAGGGTCCTGCCGCCCAGCGCCCGTCTGCTTTACGATCTGGTGCTGGATGAAAGCCGGAAGCTGACGGGCCTTTGATGGCTGCAAGCCCGGCACCATTTTCATGCGCTAAAAAAGCCGCATCATCCAACCGGCACAGGAAAGCCGCATGCTCTTCGGACAATCCGTCTTTCAGTCGGTCGTTGAACGGCTGAAGCAGGAGAAAGAAGAACGGGACGAAAGCCTGGATCAGCGACCGCCTGCCGGCCATCGTATCGCCGGCTTCAGTTCCGGCTTTGTCATCGATACCCATAGCGAGGCGCCACCGGAAAAAAACGGGAATCTCGATGCCTACTTCGCCTTCCTGGCGGAGCCCGCACCGCCCCCGGGGCCAACACCGCAGCCGGAGCCTGAGGCCATGCCGGCGCATCTTGAAAAAACCTCGCTGGCGGACGTCTCTGCGGAACTCGCCATTCAGGACACCGACACGGCTGCCACGCTTGCGGAAAAGCGTCGTGCCTTTGCCCGCCTTAACCACCCCGACCGGGTAAAACCGCAGTTCCGGCACAATGCAACGCAGCGCATGACTGCGGCCAATCTGCTGATCGATCAGGCCATCCGCATGTTACGAACGCGCGAGCATTTCAGGTAAAATCGGCCGTGCTGAAGCAAGAGGTATTAGACGAAGGAAAGGGACGCCTCAACCGGCGTCGTTTTTATCGGCTGGCGTGCTGTCGACAGCGGGAACGTCGGCAACGTCGGCGCTTTTCGCGCTGGCATTTGCCGGCTTGAATTTCACCAACAGTTCGTAAGCGGCGTAGGCGCCGATGCCGGCAACGATGGTCCCCCAGAAAAACTCGCGATTGACGAATTCGATGATTGCCCATGCGGCGCAGAAGCCAACGATGAGCAACCGGACCCACAGCGGCCGGTAAAGCGGATGACTCGTATCGATATTCAGCATGGCGCTCCGTCCCGGACCTTTCCCGTCGATCAGTCAGCACCCCGATCTCCCTTGAGAAGTCGAGATGCGCATGCGTCTTGGCGGTTTCGCAGGAAAATTGCAACGCAATTCGAACCGCAGCCGATCAGGCTGCCGTGAAGTGACGGCTCGGAAGCGATGATTGAGCGGCGACGGTCAGTCGCGCAGACGCCCCAGCAGGGACAGGAGTTGATCGCGTGCTTTTTTGCCGCCGATCCGGTCGATCAGCTTTTCTTCACGGTCGCGCCAGCTGTCGGAAAGGCGGTCGAGCAAGTCGCTGCCTTCCTCGGTCATGTCGAGGAAATGAACGCGCCTGTCCTCTTCCGACTTGCGGCGGACAAGCAGGCCCTTCTCTTCCATGCTGTCGACGATCGCGACGAAATTTGCTCGCTGGATGCCAAGGGCTTCAGCAACATCGCTCTGCTTGAGGCCCGGATTACCGCCGACAATGACCAGAACGGAAAAATCGGCGGGTCGCAAACCGTGCCCGGCCAGCACCTCGGCAAAATCATTTGCCACGGCAAGTTGAGAGTGTCTCAAGTGATAACTGATCGCCGTCGTCAGCAAGCCGTAGTCGATTCCCGTCATCGCCGCGTCGCCGGAGCTGCCGCGCTCGGCCTTTTCCATCTGCGGCCCGTTGCTATGTGCCAGTCGCAAAGCCATCCGATCCCCCGCCTGATTCGCCTCTCGCATTGCCCGAACTATAGCCGACAACGCCGCAAAACTGTATCCCTAATAAATGTAGATGATACTAATATTGTAGAATAATTTGACAGTTAATGCCCGCTACCGAAAAACGTAAGCGGAATTCACGCGCTCGCCGACAAGAAAAGTATGACTATTTATCAGCTAATTTACAAGGGCAAAAAATGCCTCTGGATCGGCGCTCAAAGGCATTTCAGTGATTGCAATCACCCGACGGCAGGAAAGAGCCGAACCCGCAAATTTCCCCCATAAGATACTACTTATAGGAGAATGAGGGGCTCTGTCGAAAAGACAATACGTCAAATGACACATGTTGGCACCCGGCGGTCCGCACGCCAGATGCCCAAGAACCACGTCCTCGACTGGCCGCACCGGAAATCCGATCAGCTTTCGTAAATCTTCGATTTTTAGACATTGATGCCGACACCAAGCTAGGGTATGAACCAACCGCTGCACGCGATTCAAGCGTGACCGCTGCACCCGTAGCTCAGCTGGATAGAGTGTTGGATTCCGATTCCAAAGGTCACAGGTTCGAATCCTGTCGGGTGCGCCATATTTCTCCGAGCTTTCACGCATCTTGATGATGCAACGATTGAGCTTGGCATCTATAGTAGTCCGGTCTTCTATTTTTCGGATAAAGACGCTGACGACATGTTTCAGGATGTAGCTCAGAAAATTACGCAATGTTCCCAAGCCCTCTCACTCCTTTCTGGAGCAGAAATTTCGGGCATGTATTTTTTAATGCTGCGTAGCATTTCTCACGGCTCCAAACATCCGGGCTTCAAGGAAGAGAGGGAATGGAGAATTTTTCACACCTACCAACTGGACGAGTTAAAGAAGCTGCGAATGGAGACGGAGGTCATTTCTGGCGTCCCCCAACGAATATTGAAATTGTCTCTGGATGGCAGCATACCCGGGATTTCCGTGCCAGAACTCTTGTCGGGAATATTGATAGGGCCGTCTCAGTATCAAAACGAGATTGCCATGGCGCTGCAAGACGAGCTTCTGAGAGCGAAAGTGCCAATTACGAACGACCTAATTCGCTTGTCCCCTATCCCGTTGCGGACTTGAGGAAGGGCATTTCCGCATTACAATTTTCAAAACACCCGAAAATTTATAAGCGTGCGCGGTTAACGACGCGGCCACAACCGAGCCTTCTTTACCCGTGACCAATTCCGATCACGCGGTGAGGCGAAGCGCGCCGTGTTAGTCACGCTGATTTTTACGCAAAGCTAAACAGCACCTAAAATTTCATGAGTTGGAATTAGCGTTAATTTATCAGCCTTGGTGGTTGCTGCCATGCTTGAACTCACCATCGCTGCGCAGGCCTCCGCCTTCAGGCAAAAAGCCGCGACGCCCTAATCCAGACAGAAATTGATGTGGGGCATGGTGCTACCCTTTTCAAAAGCCTGAAGATCGAGAGGAAGAAGGCATTGCCGCCGCTCCTGTCTGAAACACTCTGTATTTCACGATGCCCAAGACATCATGGCGCGACGTCCAGAGACCTATTTCAAGTGCTTCCAAAAAAACGCGACGCCTCTGGCTGCGTCAAAAAGCCCGGCCGAGGGGCGATGGAAAGCTATTGTTGCGGCGGCCGGCTTGCGATAGCCCTGCCTGTAGGAAAATATCTCGAATAACGGACTGGAATAATCAAATGATGGACTGGGATTGGGTGGATTTGTTTCCGATCGTCTTCTTTCCGCTGAAGATTATCGTACTGGGTACGGGCATGTACTTCGCCATCAAGTGGCATCACGATCAAGCCAAGAAGGAATCCGGCGGGCGCTAAGCCGCTACCCTGCGCGGCTTCCCGCCGGTGCCCTGCCACGCGCGCAGGCGCAACCAGGCTTTCCGCGTAGGCAAAATATGTGAACTGGCGGGAACGATTCCCCGCCAGTCGACTTTTTGCAGCCCTCAAAACTCCTGCCAGTCGCCCTTCGTGTCGACGGCGGCATTGCCGGAGAATGCCGAGGCAAGCTTGCGGCCAAGAGCGCGGGCCGGAGAGGCAACGGACCTCTCGTTGCCGGTAGTGCGAACCGGTGCGGGCTGGGATTTCACCTGATAGCTGCCGTCCGCCAGCTTGAACTGTGCAAGCAGGTCGTTCAGCGACGCCACTTCCTTGGCGAGGCTATGGCTGGCGGCATTGGTTTCTTCCACCATTGCCGCATTCTTCTGCGTGTCCTGGTCCATCTGGTTGACGGCCGTGTTGATCTGCTGCAGGCCGGACGACTGTTCCTGCGCGGATTCCACGATGGAGACCACGTGGCGGTTGATCTCCTGCACTTCCGAAACGATGGTCGCCAGCGCCTTGCCCGTGTCGCCCACCAGTTGCACGCCCTGCTGCACCTGGTCGTTCGAGGTGGTGATCAGCGCCTTGATCTCCTTGGCCGCACTGGCGGAACGCTGCGCAAGCTCGCGCACCTCCTGTGCGACGACGGCAAATCCCTTGCCCGCCTCACCCGCACGTGCTGCCTCCACACCGGCATTCAGCGCCAGAAGATTGGTCTGGAAGGCGATCTCGTCGATCACGCCGATGATGTTGGAGATCTCATTGGCGGATTTGGCGATCTGCTCCATCGCAACCACGGCGCGGCGCACCACATCACCGGATTGTTCCGCACCCGCCTTGGCCCGGCTGACGATCTGGCCTGCTTCCTGGGCGCGACGGGTGGAATCGCGGACCGTCGTGGTGATCTCTTCCAGAGCGGCTGCGGTCTCTTCCACGGCGGCGGCCTGCTGTTCGGTGCGCTTGGCGAGATCGTCGGCAGCCGACTTGATCTCGTTGGCTCCGGCGCCGATGCCGCCGGCATTCTGCGCAACCCGGGTCAGCGCCGATTGCAGCTTTTCGGCCGACATGTTGAAGTCGTTGCGAACACCGTCGAGCGTCTCGGTGAACGGCTGGTCGATGCGATAGGACACGTCACCGTCCGAAAGCTTCGAAAGGCCGGCGGCCAGATTATCGACGGCGAACTTGACGTCGGCGGCTTCCTTGGCCTTCTGCTGTTCGCGCGCAATGCGTTCCTTCTCCGACATCGACCGATTGGCTTCGGTCTCCTGTTCGAGGCGAATGCGCTCGATGGCATTCTCGCGGAACACCTGAACCGCCATCGCCATCTGGCCCACTTCGTCCTTGCGATCCATGCCGTCGATCTCGGCCGCTGTGTCACCGGCAGCCAGCGACGCCATACGCTCCCGCAGCCGGGCAATTGGGGTGGTGATGCCGCGCGAGGCCACGAACAGCGCGAGAATAATGCCGGCAATGAACGCAATGCCGACGGCCCCCAGCGAGGTGACAATGGTCGAATTGGCATCGACTGACATTTGCTCAGCCTCTGCGGCAATGCCCTTTTCCAACCTTTCCACCTGCGCCGTAAACGCTGCGGAAGTGGCTTTTATGGCGGCGTCAGCCGTTAAAAGTTGCGCGGCGGCCTCCTGGTTACGATCCGAAAGTCCCAGCTCGACAGCCTTGTCCGTCATTGCCACGATGGCTTTTGATTGGGAAAGGAAGGAGTCCATTTCGGCGGCCTCCTCGGGGAAAATCGACTTAACGGTGCCCAGGCGCTCGAACAGTCGTCCCTTGGCATGCTCATAGGCGTCCTTGGAAACCTTTATCTCCGTTCCCTTGGCGTCATAGGCCATGATCTGATAGGCGCTGTAGCCCAGCGCGATGAGATTGCGGTTTGCCTGCGCCAGTTTGATGAGAGCGGCATTATCGCTGGTGATGAATTTCGAATTGAGCGCGTCCGCTTCCTTGTAACGGCTGGCCATGAAGGCAACCGCTCCCAGGCCCACAAGGCAAAGTGGCAAGATCAGCGACAGGATTTTGGTGCGGATACTGGCGTTCTTAAAAAATGACACGGGAAGCTCCTGAAATTGACGCCGCTCCTTTCCCGTGCCGGAGGTGTTCAGCAAAAAAATAACATTGCACGTCAGTCGCCTTCGTCATCAAGGCTCCATCAGCCGCGTCATCGGCCCTCGTCGCAACCTGCATCATGCACCTGCCGACAACGGGTGACACCTGCCCCTGAAATTACGGCAGGTTCTCGTTGCGGCAGTCTGGCGGCAGCCCACAGATGAAACGCCAGACTGCGACCTTAAGAAAAAAGACAAACAGTACTTTATAATATTATTTTATTTACTATACGCGGTAAAAATTATAGTCTAAATATTTACAATTTGTTTATTTTGAATGAAACGCGGCAAACTCGGTTTCCGGAACCGAATAGAGCCTCTCAACATCAGCCCGAAGGGTTTGCGGCGGTTTCGGCAGCTTGCCGCAAGTGCAAAACGACACTTCTCCGACCCGAGCAAAGAGCTACGCCTTCAGCAGCATGATGCGATGCTGAGGATATCAGAGATAGTGGCTGGTAATCCGGCCATGACGTCGATGCGCAATCGCAGCGACGCAAACATGATCGTCGCGGACATGAGGGATGGCATGACGGCGTTTCAACCATGGTTGAGGCCAATGGCGGTGAACAAAAAGCGGCGAGCCGTCGGCCCGCCGCCATCGTTCCCGATAGCGGCGGCAAAAGCACCGCCAGCTGCGTCAGCCGGCCTCACGCCGCAGCGCTGTCGCAACCGTGTGGATATGGGCAGCACCGATGCCGCAGCAGCCGCCGATCATGGTCGCGCCGGCGTCCGCCCAGGAGCAGGCAAACCGCGAATAGACATCGTCGGTCAGGTCCGCGCGGGTGCCGTGCAGTCCCTCATTGGCGGCGGAATCGCCCTGTTCGCCTTCGAAGGCATTGGCATAAACGCCGATTTCCAGCGTTACGCCCTTGTCTGCGAACACGGCGGAGGCGGTTTCGACGGCGGCTTTCATGATTTCCGGCTTGCTGCAGTTGAACAGCAGGGCGGAAGCACCGGATTGCGCTACCCATTCGGCGGCAGCCTTCACCGTTTCGCCCGACCGTAGCGCGGGCTCGCCACCGGCAACGGCCGCCGCATCGTCGTTCAGCGTGAAGGAAATCCAGAACGGCTTACCCGTTGCGGCAACGGCCTGACGCACCGCTTCGCCCTCGGCGATCAGGCTCAGCGTCTCGCCGAGCCAGACATCGACAGAAGGGGCGAGATTGTCGACCAGCACTTTCAGATAGTCCTGCACCCGCGTGGCATCGAAATTCTGCGGCTCGTACGATCCGAAGATCGGCGGCAGCGAACCGGCCACCAGCACATCACGGCCGGAAGCATCCGCCGCCTCTCGCGCCAGCCTGCCGGAAAGGGCGATCAGCGATGCGCCATCCTTCTGAAAGCGCTCCTCGCCGATGTGGAACGGCACCAGCGCGTAGGAGTTGGTGGTGACGACATCGGCACCGGCCTCGATGAATTCCTGGTGCACCTGCCGCACGATATCGGGCGAATTGATCAGCGCCAGCGCCGACCATTCCGGCTGTTTCAGCTCGGCGCCAAGCCGCTGCAATTCACGGCTCATGCCGCCATCGAGGATACGCAAAGTGGCCATGTTCATACTCCTTGAACGATTTACCGCCGGACCGGCACCTGCCGTTCGACAAGGCCGAAACAGCGGGCGATGATGGCGGTGAGAATGAGATAAAAAACGGTGACGACGATCAGCGGCTCATAGACCAGAAGCGTATCCTGCCGCACCTTGTAGGCCACGGCGTAGAGGTCCATCACGGTGACCGTAAAGGCAAGCGGCGTTGCTTTCAGCTGCATCACCACCTCGCCGGCAATGGTCGGCAGCGCGATGCGGATGGCGCGCGGCAGCCAGATGCGGCGAATGAGGGCGAAACGGCCCATGCCGAACGCCCGTCCCGCCTCCAGCTCGCCTTTCGGCACCGCCAGCAGCGCGCCGCGCAGAACCTCGGCTTCATAGGCCGCGTAGTTCAGCGTGAAGCTGACGGCGGCGAAGAAAAACCCCTCGCGCAGCACCGGCCACATGAAACTCTGGCGCAGGCCCGGGATCATCGGCAGCAACGAGCCGACGCCGTAATATAGCAGCCAGAGCTGGATCAACAGCGGCGTGCCGCGAAAGAAGGTGCAATAACCGCGGGCGAGAAGTCTCGTCATCCGACCGCCGCTGACCTGCGCAAAGGCAAGGCCGATGGCCAGCACGAAACCGATGCTGACGGAAATGACGAGCAGTGCCAGCGTCTGCCAGGCACCGGAGAGAAGCAGCGGCCAATATTTGGCGACCCATGAAAAATCCATGCCCTTCGCCCTCTACGCCAAAGCCGGCTGGCCACGCCGCACCCGGCGTTCCAGCAGCGAAAAGACGAGATTGGAGACGAGCGTGATGGCAAGATAAAGGAACGCCGCCGCAAGGAAGAACAGGAAATATTGCTTGGTGCTGGCCCCCGCCAGCCGCGTCGCCAGCGCCAGTTCCTGATAACCGACGACAGCCACCAGCGCGCTGTCCTTGGTCACCGCCAGCCAGAGATTGGCAAGGCCCGGCAGGGCATTCGGCAGCAATGCCGGCAGGACCACACGGCGGAAACGCAGGAACGGCGACATGCCAAAGGCGCGCGCCGCCTCGATCTGACCGTTCGGCACAGCAAGAATGGCACCGCGCAGCACCTCGGTCATATAGGCGCCCTGCACGAAACCGAGAACGGCGACGGCGGCCACGAACCCGTTCACCTCCAGCGGCGGCAGCCCCATCAGTTGCAACAGCCGGTTCAAACCATCCGTGCCGGCATAATAAAGCCCGACGATGAGAATGAGTTCGGGAACGGCGCGGATCGCCGTGGTGTAGAGATTGAGCAGCAGGCCCAGCGGCCTGTTGTTCGAGAGCTTGCCGAGGGCACCGGCAAGCCCGATGACGATGCCGATGAGATAAGCGCCGGCGGAAATGGCAAGTGTTGATGCCGCACCCTTCAAAAGGGTGCCGCCCCATCCCGGAGGATAGGGTGACAAAAGCTGCAGCGTGGTTTCAAGGCTTGCCATTAACACGACCGATCAAGGCTTGCTGCCGTAGATGTCGAAGCTGAAATACTTCTTGGTGATCTCGTCGTACTTCCCGCTGGCGCGGACGGCGGCGAGAGCGGCGTTCAGCCTGGTCTTCAGCTCCGTATCGTCCTTACGCAGGCCACCGGAGACGCCAAGACCGAGGATTTCCGGGTCGTCGGCGACATCGCCCATATCGGCGCAGCAATCCTTGCCGGCGTCGCTTTTGACGAATGCATCTAGCACGATGGAATCACCGAAGACGTAATCGATGCGGCCGGCGGCCAGATCCTGGAAGGCCTCATCCAGCGTCTGATATGTCTTTTCCTCAGCGACATCAGCGAAATATTTCTTGTAATATTCGGACTGGATGGTCGCCACCTGAATACCGATGGTCTTGCCCTTGACGTCTTCCGCCGCCGCGCCCGGCTTTTCGCCCTTGGCGCCGATCAGCTTGCTCGGCGTCTTGTAATATCTGTCGGTGAAATCGATCACCTTCTGGCGCTCTTCCGTGTTCGACATGGACGACCAGATGACATCGAACTTCTTGGTCTGCAAGGCGGGGATGAGACCATCCCAGGACAGCTCGACGATCGAGCATTTTTCCTTCATTTCCGCGCAGACGGCGTCCATGAGATCGATTTCCCAACCCTGCCACTTGCCCGTAGCGTCCTTGGCGAAGAAAGGCGGGTAGGATTCGTTCATGATGCCGAAGCGGACATCTGCGCTGGCGGTGAAGGCGGAAACCGCAAATGCCGTTCCGGCAAGCAGCGTTGCGAAAAATTTCATTCAAATCTCTCCTGTTAAATTTTGGCCGTCGGGCATGGATCAGTTGGTAAGAGCACCGGTAAATTCACGACAGCGGGCGCTTATGGGGTTACCGAACACCTGTGATGGAGGCCCCTCTTCTTCCACTCGCCCCTGATGCAGGAACATGACCTTGGAGGACACGTCCCGCGCAAAGCGCATCTCGTGGGTAACGAGCAGCATGGTGCGGCCTTCGTCGGCCAGATCGCGGATAACCTTCAGCACCTCGCCCACCAGTTCCGGATCAAGCGCCGAGGTCGGTTCGTCGAACAGCATCACCGCCGGCTCCATGCAGAGCGCACGCGCAATGGCAGCGCGCTGTTGCTGGCCACCGGAAAGAAAGGCGGGGTAAGCGTTCTTCTTGTCGTAAAGGCCGACCTTGTTCAGCAGGGCCTCGGCCTTTTCGACCGCTTCATGCCGCCTCACGCCGAGAACGTGAACGGGCGCCTCGATGACATTTTCAAGAACCGTGCGATGGGCCCAGAGATTGAAATTCTGGAATACCATACCAAGCCCGGTGCGCAGTTTTTCCACCTGCCGCCAGCTTTTCGGCACGACCTTGCCGTCGCGGCCAGCCTTCGTGGCGATCTCCTCGCCATTGACGATGACGCGGCCGCGATCCGGTGTTTCGAGAAAATTGATGCAGCGCAGGAAAGTGCTCTTGCCGGAACCGGACGAGCCGATGATCGATATGACATCGCCCTTGTGGGCTTTCAGCGAAACGCCCTTCAAAACTTCATGCGTGCCGAAGCTCTTGTGGATGTCATCCGCTTCGAGCGCGCAGGCGCCTGTATCTGCCATCGATTGACCTTACCGATCCGTTTCTTGCAATACCGCCTCGGCTACCGGCGCAACGCACGTGCGCCATAACAAAGACGAGAGCCGCGCATGTTTAGCGAAATATCGGAGAGACGCGCGCAACAATCGGCTCTTTTACATATTTGCCGCGAAAAATCATTTCAAAATATCACTGTCGCCGACGGCCGGGGCAGACGCCCTGCCCGTCAACGCCGGAAGCATCGCACTTTGTCTGTGCACCTCCCGTAACAAACTGCCGGCGCGAACGAAAAACAGGCTCGACTCTTTGCCGACTTACTTCGGATTTCAAAGCGTTTTGGCAAAATCACCCGGACCTATTTCATCCAAAGATTGCTTATCCAAGTATATTTTGTTAATCTTAAATAACTCAAGGAAAAGCAGCTCAGATAATTGATATATTTCATTTTGTTCTCCACGCGTCATCCGCAGCTCAACCGAATTGCAGGTTTTATATTTATATTAATAAATTCAAATATACGCTGCCGGAGGTTGATTTCGCCATTGCGCACAAGCGGGAGATAGGCGGTGGACGTTAAGATACACGCCGACACGGACGATGGCGACGTCAGTCAGCCGACAAAAATCCTGCCTCAGCCAGGTGTCCCCGGCGTGCGCCCCATGCGCCGGGAAGACTTGCCCGCCGTTCATGCCGTCCTCAACAACGCGTTCAGGAAAACCGCAGATAAAGGCAACTTCGATTTACGCGCCTATATAGAAAAGCTGTTTTTCGGTAGCCCGGCCTTCAGCCCTGACAATGGAAGCGTCGTCTATGATGCCGGCGAAAACGGTATCACGAGCGTCATCCTCGCCGTGCCCATGCGTTTCGTCGTGAATGGTAAAACAATCACGGCACGGCTGCTCTGCGCCTTCGCATCGGACGGAAAGAAAGGCGCATTCGGGGCCGCACGCCTGTCGCGCGGCATGCGGGCCTCCAGGCACGACATGCTGTTTTCCGATACGGCCTCACCCGTCAGCGCAGATCATTGGGTGGCGATCGGCGGCAATATGTTGCCGATCGAAAGCCTGCAATGGCACAAGGCGCTGAAACCCTTCTGCACGATCGCGCTCCGTATGCCGCGCCGTTCGAAACTGGCCAAAACCACCCTCGCCCTCGCGGCTCTCGGTTTTGTGGACCGGCTGCTGCGAAGATGGAAAAAGGGACTGGTTCCCCAGCCGGCGCCCGGCGCCACCGTGAAGGCCATCGACGACGAAACCTTCCGCCGCCAGGCGCTCGTCATGATCGAGCGCTTTTCCATCCGCCCGGAATGGTCGCACGAGGAGTTCCACTGGCTGATGGAGATGAGCAGGGCCAATGAGAGCCTCGGTCAACTGAATGCCCTCACCATCGAGAATGCCGAAGGCCATTCCTTGGGTGCGGCGCTGTTTTTCGGACAGCCGGGACGAACGGCCTATGTGCTTAATCTCGTCTGTGAGGCCGGTCGCGAAAACGATGTGCTCAACACGCTGTTTCACCACTTGGATAAAGAAAACTACGCCCATGTCACCGGCATGGCGCAGCCGTTCCTTATCAATGCGCTTTACCGCCAGAACCACATGAGTTTCCGTCATGATGGCTATTTCTGCATGGCGACGCGGGATGACGGGCTGAGGTCAAAAGCGCTGGCCGGCGATATCTACATCGGTGGGCTGTGCTCGGAAAGCTGGAGCAAGCTCAGCACCGATTATTGAGGCCTTCATGCCTTGCCAAATCGCCCGGCATTGGCAGAAATCAGGTGACGTAGCGCTTTCGCATAGCGTTTCGAGCGCGTCTTGGCTGCCAGAGCGCTTCCCCAGTCCACCATCGATCCGTTGATATCGAAATCGCCAAGCTGTCCCTCGGGAATGTCGCCCTTTTCGATGCGCTCGACGATCGAGGGCAGCGCCGCGTAAAATTCCGGCGAACGATAGGGCGGATGCAGCGAATACATGCCCTTTCCCGTGCCGAGAAAATCTAGGCGGTGCACGCCGACACGCATCATGTTGGTGCTCAGCACTTCCTCGGCCGGCATGGAAACCGGCTGCTGGTTATAGGCATAGGATCGGATGCGCCGTTTAACGTCGGGCCGCAAAAGCTCCAGCGAGCCGATCCGTTTTGAAAAACGGTCCATGTCGATCATGAAAAGCCGCGTGGAGACGGTGGCAAAACGCCAGGTGGGAATGCGTGACGGCAGCTTGCGCGGCGCAGGGATATTCTTCACGCCGGGCATGCCGACATGGCGGGCCACATCCAGATCGCCGCGCACTGTCGGTGGTCCGGAAAACGGCGTGATGCACAGCGCATCCGGATTGGCCTTCTGTAGTGCGACCGCCTCGCTGAACCAGCTCTGGCTACCGCCTCCAAACATCATGTCGCTGTCCATATGCAGCACGTAACGGGCATTGGCGCGTTTCAGGCCATGGAAATAGACATGGAAGGGCCCGCCGTCGAAAGCCTTGGCGGGATACGGAATGGGGGAGCGCGAAAAGAAGGTCTGCGTCACCGCGCCACGCGCCGCCTCGCTGTAATCGACGATATCGACATGGAGATGCGGATAATTGATCTGCATTTCGTCCAGCATGTCGAAGAGGCGCTGACGCGCGGAATCGAAACCATTGCCCTTGTATCGGCCGGCGCCCACCTGACCCGTATCGACCGTCAGCAGAATACGGTCCACCTGCCCGCCCCACACCCGCAGCTGATGCGGGAGCGTCAGCGCCGCATGGGGAGCATCGAAGGGGTGGAGATTGATCTGCAGTGCCTTTTGAACGGGAGGAAGCGGCATGTCAGCATTCATCGTCATGCACCACGGTTCCGGAACTCATTGATAACGGCCATCATGGGTTTTTCGTTGAAACTCCAGTCGAGCGGCAGCGGCCGGTTGGCGGTGCCGTCCCGGCGCGGATAGGCCCAGCGGATCCAGCTATATTGATCAGAAATGCCCCATGTGGTGATGGAGGAAAGCGGCCCGCCTGCCGAGGCTGCCTCCAGAAACTCGCGGACCTGGCCGGTGATCAGCATATCCCGCTCGGCTTCCGGCGTCGGCAGCGTCTGGTCCATCACGTCGAGTTCGGTCACGAGGACGGCAAGGCCGTAGCCACGCATCTCGGTCGTGAAGGCAGCCAGCTCGTCTTTGGCGATCGGCCAGCCGCCACGCAGGTGCCCCTGCAGGCCGACAGCATTGATCGGCGCGCCTTTTTCGAGCAGCTCGAGAATGAGATTTCGGAAGGCAGCCCGTTTGGCCGGCGATTTCTCGGCGGCAAATTCCACATCATATTCGTTGAGCACGAGCTGCGCCTTCGGATCGACCGCATGAGCGATGTCGAACGCTTTCTTGATGGCGTCAGGCCCGGCGCCGTAATACCAGGCGTCGCGCCGCGCACGCACATTGGCGGGAACGTCGGGGATCGGTTCGTTCACCACATCCCAGCTGCGGATGACGTCCTTATATCGCTCCATCACGGTAACGATATGTGTCTCCATCAACTTCTCCACCTTGCTGCCGCCAACGGTGGCGAGCCACGGGGCATTGGAAGCGTACCAGATCAGGGGATGGCCATGCATCGAAAGCTTGTGCTGCCGCGCGAAATTGGCGAGCGCATCCGCAGCGGCGAAGTCGAAGACCTCAGCCGAAGGCCGCATGACCTCCCATTTCATTTCGGTGACGGGTGTGATGCGCGAGCAATATTTGACGACCGCCTCACCGATGCGGCTGTCGGCGTTGAGGTCGGGCAAATAGACGGCCGCGCCATAGGGAGCAGTTTTGATCGTCGCTTTTTTCTGCGCCGCAAATGCCGGGCCTTCGACGGCATGCAACAAACCGGCGCATGCCGCACCGCCCAAAAAGTTCCGCCGCCCGATCCGCATTCACCCACCTCCTCAATCCCCGGCGCATGGACATTCGACCGACGCACCGCACTTTCATTCCCAAAACATAACATTCCAACCATGCCAAAGGGATATTAAAGATTTGCAAGGTTAACTGACGTTCTCCCACGTCATAATTGGTGAGATCCGCTTAAGGCCGTAGTAACTTCGCTGTGAGATTGCTTGGTCTGTCCTGATGGAGTTGAAAAAGCGTGACTTCCGTTTCGATTGTCATTCCCGTTCGCAATGGCGAGCGCTACATCGTGGAAGCGATCGACAGCGTGTTGATGCAGGGCGAGATCATCCGCGAGGTGCTCGTTGTCGATGACGGCTCCACCGATGCCACCGCGAAAAAAGTGGAAGGTTTTTCTGACCCCCGCGTGAAATTGCTGGCAAGCCCGCAAGCCAGACAGGGTGTTTCCGCCGTGCGTAATTTCGGCCTGTCTCAGGCGCGCGGCGAATGGACCATGTTTCTCGATGCCGACGACCGTCTGCGGCCCGGCGCTGTAAATACCTTATCCGCCGGCACGTCGGCTCCGGATGTCGTCGCCGTCTATGGCGACTATGAGCGCATCGATGAACACGGCCAAAAGATCGGACGGCGCAACCTCATCCGCCGAAGGGAAAAGCCTGACGGTTTCATTCTGGAGGCCTTGCTCGGTGGAAACTTCATCGTCAATGGCGGCATCATGCTGGTCAGAACCCGGGTTTTCCAGGACTTTGGCGGCTTTGACGAGTCGCTCCGGTATGCAGAAGACTGGTATGGCTGGTGCCGTCTCGCCGCCGCAGGCCGCTTCGTCTATCTGCCGGGCTGCCATGTTCTCGATTACCGGGTGCACGGAACGAGCGTGATGATGAACAGGCTTCTGACCTTCCGCGATTGCGAACCGGCAATCGAAGCCGTGTTTTCCGATCCCGCAATCATTGCTGCCGTTTCGCCGCCGGAGCTGCGCCGCCTCCGCCACCGATCCGAAAATCACATGAATGCCTATACGGTGGCGCAGGCCTTTCGCGCCCGCCGCCACCGGGAGGCCCTTTCGGCGCTGGCCGATACCTTCCTCCACCGCCCGCGCCAGAGCTTCAAGGCCATTGCTTTGTCCGCCGCAGCACTTGCCGGCATTTAGGAGTTTTCATGTCCGAGATCATGCCGGAAGCGGTGGTCTGCATTCCAAGTTTCCGCCGGCCGGATGGCCTGCGAAAGACGCTCTCGTCGCTTGCAGCCCAGAAGGTCGATTTTCCCTTCGCCGTCGTGATCGTGGATAATGATGGCGCAGGCCAACAGGGGCTCGCCGTCGCACGTAGTTTCCTTGCGCAAAGCGGTATGGCGGGGCAAGCCTTGGTCGAACCAACGCAGGGCAATTGTTACGCCATCAACACGGCCTTCCGCACCGCCCGGCAGAGCTACCCTTCGGCCGCATGGTTCCTGATGATCGATGACGACGAGGCCGCCTCCCCGCAGTGGCTTGCCGAAATGGTGTCGGCGGCGAAATCCTTCGGCGTCGATATCGTCGGCGGACCCGTCAACCGCGAGTTCGACGCACCTGCAACGAAGGCCGTACTGGCGCACCCGCTGTTCGGCTCCATCGAAGCCCGGACCGGCCCCGTCGAGCAAATCCATGGTTCCGGCAATTGCCTCATCTCGCGGCGGGTATTCGAAACCCTGCCGAAACCCGAATTCGACGTGCAGTTCAACTTCCTCGGCGGCGGCGACATGGACTTCTTCACCCGCTGCCGCAAGGCGGGTTTTAAATTCGCCTGGAACGCGAAGGCCGTCATCATCGAATATGTGCCGGAAAGCCGGATGGCGCCGCGCTGGATCATGGAGCGCTCGCTCCGCACCGGCATCATCAATTACAGCATCGACCGCGCCCGCCGCCCCGGCCTCAAAGGCGGCCTGCTGCTTGCCGGCAAAAATCTCGTCAGCCTCTGCCTGTCGGTGGTGCGCGCCGTCTCCGCGGCTGTGAAGACCGGCGCCCTGTTGCCAGCCACCCACCCACCATTGATGTCCATCGGCCGGGTGCTGGCCAGCCTCGGCATCACGCTCACCCCCTATAAAGCGCCCGCGAAGAGGGGCTGAGACCCAGGCCACCTGTTATCGGTCAGCCCGAAGTCTTTTGCCTGCCAAACGACATCGGGTTCATGCGCCGCTTTTGCAGACCGAGCGACAAAAAGGCCGTTGCCACGATGAGGAGCGGCACGAGCACCGGCCAGAAGAAACAAAGGATAATGCCGGCCACGCGATAAAAGTCCCAGTTCTTGTCGCGACGGACGCCTTCGACATAGGTCATGACGAGGGAGGTAACGGTGCCAATTCCATATATGAATAGCGCAATGGACGTAATCACCATCGGTGTCCTCAATATCCAGCATTCGAATAAATTTGTAGTATTTGGGCAGTGTAGCGCAGACGGGTGCAGTTGCAACGGGTTTCCGCGGTAAAATACATCCCGCTCAATATGTTAGATAAATCTCATATTTATTGGGCGAAGCAGGAAGAAGTGCTTGATTGCAACACAGCGGCTCGCCGGAATGCTTCAGCGAGTTCGGCCTGAAGCAACAAAGCGATGTCTAAGCAACGAATAAATCGCAATCGGGTTGGTCAGCAGGTAACGCTTTCCGAGACGTTTCGGCTCCAGCATGGCCCGGTAGAGCCATTCCAGCCCCATATCCTGCATCCATTGCGGCGCCCGGCTGTTCCTGCCGGCAAGAAAGTCGAAGAGGCCGCCGCAGGTCTTGATAACGGCAACGCTGGAAAGCCTGTCGAGATTGCGCGAAACGAAGCGCTGCTCCAGCGGAATGCCGAATCCCACCCAGAGAATATCCGTTTTCGATGCGTCGATGTCCGCAAGGATAGCGTCTTCCTCTGTCCGGCTGAAGTAACCGTTGCGCCGTCCAGAAAAGATGAGGCGCGGATAGAGCTTCTGCATTTCCTCGACGGCCGCCCGGTTCACCTCTTCGGAACCGCCAAGGAAATAGAACCGGCTGCCCGTCTCTTCGGCGCGCTTGGCCACCGCATGCACCAGATCGGTCGTCGCAACCCGTTCTCTCAACGCCTTGCTGCAGAATTTGCGGGAAAAGATCACCAGCGACATGCCATCGGCGTGTATCTGGTCCGCCTGTTGCATCATGGCGTCGAACTCAGGGTCATGATGACAGAGCGCGATGACCTGACCGTTTGCCGATGTGGAATAGAAAGGTCTTGCGCCGGGGGCGCGCTCCCGCGTCGCCCGGTAAATGAAGTCCCGCGCGGTTTCATCGATCGTCACATCAGCTATGGGCAGTGCCGCAAGAGGGATAACCGGCCAGCCCTGACCGCTCTCCTCCGTCTGCGGCATCTCTCTCCCTGTCATGATCTGTCCGGCGTCCAAAATAGGCATCGTCTCATTGTTATGGTCACCCTTATCCATAGGGTATAAGGCTTCAGACACTACGAAGAACTATCATTAATATTTTCATAAGCGGCCGTTTGAAGCGCCAATTTATTCCCCTGAAGGTTGCGCACATCATGACCCTGCTATTCCGGTTTTGCGGATGATGGGGTAAGGGACGCGGACATCAAACCAAGGAAGGGCTTCGGCCATGGAAACAATCTCGATCGACAATCGCGGCGATTTCGGCCTCTGGGCGATAGAGCGGGCGAAAGAAATCGTGGCCAACGAGGCCTCCGATCTGGCGATTTCAGTGCGCGATGGCGACGAGGCTGGCATCCGCGATGCCGGCAATGCGCTGGGCGCGGCCATCGCCGCCGCGCTGCTCGAAGTATATGACGGGCTGATCGCCGACGAATAGTTCTGGAGAATCGGCCTTCAGGCCGGGCGCAACGCGACGTCCACGTGATCATCCCGCCGCAGAAAACGCCAGAGGCCAAGCGCCACGGCAATCGCAAGACCGAGGAACAGGCCGCCCGCACCGCCGGCAATCAGGAAGGTCAACTTGCCGGGCGGCCAGCTTCTGGAATTGGGCGCGACCGGCTGCGAAATGACCCGAACGTTGGTGGAATCGATGGATTGCTGTTCGGCGAGCTGACGCGACCGGGTGAGGTATGTCTCGTAAATCGCGGCCGCCGAGCGGGCGTCACGCTCGAGATCACGCAGCCGGACCTGCGCCTCATTATCGGTAAAGACGTTGGCGCGTTCCGCCACGGCCTTTAATCGCAGGGCATCGAGCGAAGAGCGTGCTTCCGCGACGCTGATCTTGGCAGCCTGCAAAATACGCCGCGCCTCGTCCGCCATGCCGCGTTCCAGCATGGCCCGTTCTGCACCCGCCGTGGCAAGTCGCGGGTGGCGTGCGCCATAGGTCAGCGTCATCGCGCCGATCTGCTGTTGCAGCGTGCTATATTGCGCGCGGATCGTATTCATTGTCTGGCTGTCGAAGATCGCGTCGCTCTGGCTGCGGTTCTGCGCAATCGCCGCCTCCATCTGCTTCAGGCGCGATTCTTCCTGGATGACACGCTGCTGGGCGGCAAGCACCTGCGCGTTCAGTTCGCCCGAGGCAAGATTGCTGACGAGCTGGCCGTTATTCTCCTGGAGACCGTTCTCACGGCGGAAATCCGCCACCCGTTTTTCGGCAGCGGTCACGTTCTCGCGCATTTCTTCCAGCCGCTTTTTCAGATCGTCGACAACACGCTGGCTGCTATCCGAGGTCGTCTGGAAAAGCTCGTTTTCGAAGGCCTTGACGATGGCCTTGGAGACCATCACGGATTTATCGGCATCATTGGTCCAGACCGAAAGCGTCACGACGAAGGAACGCGGGTCGCGCTCGGCCGCCACGCGGTCGCCCAGCGACCGCAGCGCCCCGACGCGGTTGTCACCATCCTCTGGCTTTGACGAAAACAGCGCTTTGAACCGGGCAAGCGGCGCCGGTTCGGTGAACTCGGGATCCTGATCAAGCTTCAGCTCGTCAACCACCCGGGCCAGCACGTTGCGCGACGTGATGGTGCGCAGCTTGCTTTCAACTTCGAGGATTTGCGTGTCGCGCTGCTGGTTTGGCGAAAACACCCCGTCATTGACGACATTGAGGTTGGACGGATTGACGACGATATCCGTATAGGCCTTGTAACGCGGCGGCGTCATGGAAGCGTAAGTGAGTGCACCCGCAACGCAAAGAATGATCGCCAGCACGATCCAGACGATCCCGCGGCGCAGCCAGTCGAAAACATCGGCCACCCCGATCCTGTCGAGATATTTTAGCCCGGGAAGGAAACCATCGACACCGCCGCTCGAAGGGATCGCGCGTGGCGGCGCAGCGGCCTCAACCGGCTGGGCAGCGGTGATCGTCGGCCTGGGCTCGAGATGCTCCTTCAACACGGTACGTTCAAAAATCTCGTCCTCGTCAACGAGATCATCAAGCAGGGAACCGTGGGGTCTGGCCGCGGGCGTCGCTTTGTCATCGAGCGGACGTGCCTGCTTATGTCCCGCCTTTTGAAGCCTGTACATCAGCCAATCCAACTCGAACGAACCACAAAAAAGGCCGGTAACAGGTGATCATCACCGTCGCCAAAGCCGCTATTCACGCGCAAGTCTAGATATGACGGGTGAATTTTAAGTTACCCGCATATTGCCTGGCTATCATCGCCTATTTACAGCGGGCATGAAAGGGACGATTGACCGGTATGATCGAACCGGATGGATCGATAGGTTCTTTCGGGCGTTATCTTTTTCCAGTATCCATTTGACCCCTAATGATTTTGTGAAACGGAGTTTGGCATGAGCCTGAAATTTGGAACGAGCGGCCTTCGGGGTCTCTCTGTCGATCTGAAAGGAAAAGCCTCGGCCGTCTATGCGACGGCATTTGCAAGGCACCTTCTCACATCGGGCCAGGCAAAGGCGGGTGATCCCATTCTCGTTGGCCGCGACTTCCGCGATTCGAGCCCTGATGTTTCCGCCACCTGCATTGCCGCGTTGAAAAAAGCCGGTCTGACGCCGCTTGACTGCGGCACCGTGCCGACGCCGGCGCTTGCACTTTACGGCCTCTCGCTGAAAGCGGGGGCGCTGATGATAACAGGCTCGCACATCCCGGCAGACCGCAACGGTATCAAATTCTATCGCCCCGATGGCGAAATCGACAAGCAGGACGAAACCGCGATCGCCGCTCTCGCCGCCGAAATCGAGGCGGAAGGCATCAGCGACGAGGCGGCGACCGCCGAAGACCATTCCGCCATCGCAGCGGAACTTTTCTACGAGCGCAATATCGCGCTGCTGCCGGAAAAGGCGCTTTCCGGGCTCAGGATCGGCGTCTACCAGCATAGCACCGTGGCACGCGATCTTTTCGTCGACGTCCTCGCCCATTATGGCGCTGACGTCGTGGCGCTTGGTCGATCCGACACCTTCATCCCCGTGGATACCGAGGCCGTCTCGCCGGAAACGCTCTCGCTTCTCAAAAAATGGTCGTCCGAGCACAGGCTCGACGCCATCGTTTCCGCCGACGGTGATGGCGACCGTCCGCTGCTTGCCGATGAAAAGGGCGTGCCGCTGCGCGGCGACCTGATCGGCCTGATCACCGCCAATTTCCTTGATGCCGGCGTCGTCGTCACGCCTGTCACCTCCAACTCCGGTATCGAGGCAAACGGCCGGTTCGAAGTGGTCCGCACCAAGGTCGGCTCCCCCTTCGTCATCGCGGGCATGGCTGAAGCGCTTGCGTCAGGTAAAACGGGCGTGATGGGTTTCGAGGCAAATGGCGGCCTGCTGACGGCCTCCAGCTTCACCTTGAATGGCAATCCGCTGGCGCCGCTGCCGACGCGTGACAGCTTTCTGCCGGTTCTCGCCGTGCTGCATCTTTCCGCCGTAGAGAAAAAACCGCTGTCGCATATCGCAGCCGCCTATAACCTGCCCGTCGCCGCCGCCGACCGGCTGGAAAATTTCGCCCAGGAAAAAAGCGCGGCGCTGATGACGCATCTGCGCACCTCGCGCACCAATCTCGACACGTTCCTCGCCCCGGTCGGCACGGTGAAGGGCCTCAGCGACATCGACGGCCTGCGCGTGTCATTGACCGATGGCAGCACCATCCACTTCCGCCCCTCCGGCAACGCGCCGGAGATGCGCTGTTACGTCGAAGCCGCCAACCAAGATGAAGCTGAAGCGCTTCTGAGCAAGGGGCTGGAGCTCATTCGAAATTTCGGGTGAGATTGGAAGCCGCAGGCGCGATGGTAAAAGCTGCGCGCATGAAGAGAACGGACGCGATTAGATGGTAAGCAAAGTCGATCCAATCGCGCCGACGTCATCCTCGGGCTTGACCCGAGGATCTGCAAACGTTGGTTTTATTCGACCTGATTAGATCCTCGGGACAAGCCCGAGGATGACGTTGAGTGAATTCCACCCTTCGCCACCGACTTCAACGGGATTGCAGCCTGTCCAAAAATTTAAACCGGACAACGGTGCACACGGTGCCGGATGTGCCCTGGATTGGAATCGGCAATATTCTGCGCCATGAATACCACAGAATCGCGGATGACGTTGTTTGGGCAGTCGTCACGGAACATGTGGCGCCGCTCAGAAACGCTGTTGAAGCTATTCATCGATCCGTCGCAAGTGAAAACCGAGGACCTCATCAACGCACTGTCCCTAATGTCGCACCCTGTCATTGCCCTGTTGCCCTTGCCGTCCGGCGGCGCGATAAGGTCCTGGTGGCGACAAGAGGCGGATGATGAGCGGCGAGACTGTTACCCTTTATGAAGCGATCGGTGGCGATGCGACCGTGAGGGCGCTGACCCGGCGCTTTTATGAATTGATGGATACCCTGCCGGAAGCGGCGCGCTGCCGTGCCATTCACCCTGCCGACCTCTCCGGCAGCGAAGCGAAGTTTTACGATTATCTGACCGGTTATCTTGGCGGACCGCCCGTTTATGTCGAAAAGCACGGTCACCCCATGCTGCGCCGTCGTCATTTCGTTGCCCCCATCGGCCCAGCCGAGCGGGACGAATGGCTGCTCTGCTTCCGCCGCGCCATGGACGAGACAATCGACAACCCGAAGCTGCGAGACATCATCTGGCCCCCGATCGAGCGGCTCGCCTTTCACATGCAGAACCAGGAAGCGGATAATCCATGACCCACGAGAGACTGCGCGCCTTCATCCTGCTGTTGGGCAGCCTGCTGGGTGCTGCCGGGGTCATGCTCGCGGCCGCCGCCACCCATACCGGCGAAACCTATATGCTCGGCAACGCCTCAGCCATGGCGCTCGCCCATGCGCCGGTGCTGATCGCGCTCCACATCGGTGCAGACCGTATCCGAACCGCCATTCCCGCCGGCCTGATCCTCGGCCTTGGCACGGCCATCTTTGTCGGCGATCTCGTCGTCAGACACTTTTTTGGCCACAGCCTCTTCCCCTACGCCGCCCCCCTCGGCGGCCTCGGCATGATCTCGGGTTGGTTGGTGTTGTGCGCAGGAGCGTTTTTGAAAGCATAGCAGTCGCATAATCGTCCAGACGGTTGCATGTTACCCCGTTACCGCTAAGATCGCGATCATTGCTGTTGATGAATTTTATCTCGGATGATCCAATATCGGCCTGTCGGACATGGTAAAGCCAAAGCATATGGGACGGCCTCCTACATCGAGGCTGATCCTCCTTCCCATCTTCGGAGCATTGTCGATCAATACATCAGCATAAAGTCTGACGTCCCTCGCCAGAGCGACCTGAAATTTCACGCCTTGCCGGATGCGTGCTGCTACCTGATCTTCGACCAGCAAAACCCGCAGATAGCAGGCGTATCGATGCTTGCCACCAATTCCGAGGAATTTGATCTCGGGCGGGAGTTTCATTTTGTCAATGTCCGGCTTTTTCCGGGCGTTTGGCAAGGTGTTAAAGAGGTGCCATCATACGGTCAGATCAAGGCCCCCTACAGGGGCCAGATGCCCCTTCTTGCCTGTAACCAACGCCTTATAGGACAGGATTTTTCCACCCAGCAGACCATTTTATCGGAACTGATGGATACATTGATCAATCAGCGGGTTGTCGCGCCAAATCCCATCGTCAATGTCATCCTGTCGCGCCTCGACGCTATCCACTCCGTCGTTGACATGGCGTCGGCACTCGCCGTTTCAACCCGCCAGCTCCAGCGGATACTGAAGCGTGCAACGGGATTTGCGCCTCACGACCTGCTCAAGATTTTAAAACTACAAAAAGCGCTCAGGGGTGAGCACTACGGCGATTATTATTTCGATCAATCGCATTTCATCCACTCCTTTCGCAAAGCGACGGGCTACACACCGGGGCGTTATGCAAAGAAATTCGATGTCTGAATTATACAATATCCGCGACGGTATTTAACCTAGAAATCGCTTGTCCAAATCAACAGGAGCAGGTGATTGCAATGAGTAAAATGAACGCTGTGGGATGGTTCGACATCTACGTGGGCGATATGGAGCGCGCTGTCCTCTTTTATGAGAGTGTATTGAACGTCAAGCTCGAGCCAATGATCGATCCGACTGGGGAAACCGAAATGATGAGTTTTCCGGCCGACATGGCATCTTACGGTGCAGCCGGAGCGCTTGTGAAAACAGCCCACGCAACGGCAGGCCGAGGTGGAACGACACTCTACTTCTCGGTCGATGATTGCGCCGCCCAGCAAGCCGCCATCGCAGACGCTGGCGGGCTCTTGATCAGACCAAAATTCTCAATCGGTCACTTTGGGTTCGTGTGCTTGGCGCAGGACACCGAGGGCAATCTGATCGGTTTCAATTCGATGAAGTAAGCCGTCTTCATCCTGCCGCAACGTCAGCGCCCCTTCCTGCGAAATGGCAGGATGTTGCGGCCGCACTTGTCCGGCGCATCTTCTGTACATGAAGGCTTCCGACTTGGCTGTCGGGCGTTCAAATGCGGAAAAACAACGACATTTGCGGTGCGGTTGCGCTCTTCCCGCTCCCCAACCATCTCGTAAATATCCGTCAGGCAGAAATCCCCTGCCTGCTCCGCCATCTTGTGCAGTTCCGCACGGCAGGCTTCTGCTGCCGGGGGATTGTCGTCGTGGACGTTATTGCGCTCGTCGCTCATCGCTGGATGTCCGTTCATTCATCGTCTGTAGCGCCCGCTCCAGACTGGATTTGCTGCCATTGCGCAGCGGAATGAACGTCTTGCCGAATTTCTTGCAACCGGACTTCACCCGCAGACACGCATCATGGCTGATACAGTCGATCGGGCAGAAAACGCAGTCGACGGAGGGAAGCACAGTATCGATGCGGGAAACCGCCTCGCGCAGGCCGCCATCGTGGTGGATCAGCTCGGCGCCGAAATTGCTGGCGATCTGGCGAAGATGGGCAACCTGACAGTCACGGCCGCCCACATAAAGAAAGCTTTTCGGACCCGAAAGCTGCTCTTCGGCCGCCTCTCTTTCAGTCTGCGGCGCGCCCTTGCCCTGCTTGCCGCCGCCTCCAGATTTCTTCTTTTCCTTGCGTGCCATTCCCTCACCTGCCGGTTGGTTTTTGATACCCCGATATGGGCCCCGACGTTCGGGATGCCGGCACCATAATAAAGATGAGTTTTCTAGTAAAGTATAAAGGTGATAATTTTGATCATGTTTTTCACGCCCCGCTCTGTCGCTGAAAATCCGGCGATGCTCAGCCGTTTATCCGCAACCCGCCCATGAAAAGCTGCTCCAGATGCCGGGCCGCATCCTCGAAACGTCCCTCGCCGCCGTTCTTGTCGCCCAGCACCGCCCGCACCTGCACATCGAAATCGGCATAGTGCTGGGTGGTCGACCAGATCGAGAAAATGAGGTGGTAAGGGTCGCATTTGGCCATCCGGCCGGCCTTCACCCAAGCGCGGATTACCTCGGCCTTCTCATCCACCAGCTGTTTCAGCGGTCCTTTCAGTTCGTCCTCGATATGGGGCGCGCCCTGCAGGATCTCATTCGCAAACAGGCGGCTCTCCCGCGGGAAATCGCGCGACATTTCCAGCTTGCGACGAATATAGGAGCGGATCTCGCTTTCTGGGTTGCCCTCGGCATCGAAAGCGCGCAGCGGGTCGAGCCAGGTGTCGAGCACCCGCTCGATAAGCGCACGATGCATCGCCTCCTTGGTGCGAAAATAATAAAGCACGTTCGGTTTGGACATGCCGGCCGCCTCCGCAATCTGGTCGATTGTGGAGCCGCGGAACCCATTCGTGGAAAAAACACTGAGTGCAGCTTCAAGAATCGCCTCCTGCTTTTCCTCCTGAATGCGGGTCCGCTTCTGTGTTTTCGCTGCGCGCGGTATGGCCATTCTCAGCTCTCTGTTTCTTTTCAATGCAATTGCCGCTACAGTATGCTTAAAAAATAATCGCCGTTCATAGCTTAGGCAAAATTACTGCGATTCGTCACAAAATCCCTTGCTGGCGCCATCGCGAATTTGCAATGTTTACCAGCCGGTCAATTTATCCATCATCGCCGTCACAAGGCAATGGCTGTTATCTTAACCGGCAAAAAGGGGAACGGCACAAGCTTTGCTTTGATAAAAACAAAACAGGTGAGGACGACACTTCATGACGGCGGGTAAGAACTTGACGGTCAATGGCGACCGTCTGTGGGATAGTCTGATGGACATGGCGAAGATCGGCCCCGGCATTGCCGGCGGCAATAATCGCCGCACGCTGACGGATGAGGATGCGGAAGGCCGCAGCCTGTTTCAGCGCTGGTGCGAGGCGGCAGGCCTGACGATGGGCGTCGACCGCATGGGCACTATGTTCGCAACCCGTCCCGGTGAAGACCCGGACGCGCTTCCCGTCTATATCGGCAGCCATCTCGATACCCAGCCGACCGGCGGCAAATATGACGGCGTGCTTGGCGTGCTGGCCGGACTGGAGGTCGTGCGCAGCCTGAACGACCTCAATATCAGGACCAGGCACCCGATCGTGGTTACGAACTGGTCGAACGAGGAAGGCGCCCGCTTTGCGCCTGCCATGCTGGCGTCGGGGGTCTTCGCCGGCATTCACGATCTGGACTATGCCTATAGCCGCACGGATACAGACGGCAAGACCTATGGCGAGGAGCTGAAACGCATCGGCTGGCTGGGTGATGAAGAGGTCGGTGCGCGCAGGATGCACGCCTATTTCGAATACCACATCGAACAAGGGCCCATTCTCGAGGCTGAAAACAAGCAGATCGGCGTCGTCACCCATTGCCAGGGCCTCTGGTGGCTGGAAGTGACGCTGACCGGCAAGGAAGCCCATACCGGCTCCACCCCGATGGCCATGCGCGTTAATGCCGGCCTCGCCGCCGCCCGCATCCTCGAAAAGGTGCAGGAAGTGGCGATGGCTCACCAGCCAGGCGCCGTCGCCGGCGTCGGCCAGATGATCTTCACCCCCAATTCCCGCAATGTGCTGCCCGGCAAAGTGGTCTTCACCATCGACCTCAGAACCCCCTCGCAGGCAAAGCTCGACAGCATGCGCGCCATCTTCGAACGCGAGGTGCCCGCCATCGCCCAAGACCTCGGCGTCGGCTGCTCGATCGAAGCCATCGGCCATTTCGACCCCGTCACCTTCGATCCCGTCCTCGTCGGCCGCGTACGCTCCGCCGCCGAACGACTGGGCTACAGCCACATGGACATCATCTCCGGCGCCGGCCACGACGCCTGTTGGACGGCCAGAGTCGCCCCCTCGACCATGATCTTCTGCCCCTGCGTGGGCGGGCTCTCCCACAACGAGGCCGAAGAGATTTCACCGGAATGGGCAAAGGCCGGCTGCGATGTGCTGCTGCATGCGGTGCTGGAGACTGCGGAGATCGTCGAATGACCGTACCCACGATGGCAGCCCCCCTCATCCGACCCTTCGGGCCACCTTCTCCCCGGCGGGGAGAAGAAACACGCGGCGAGACCTTCTCCCCCCTGACCCACGTCGCAAAAATCTGCGACGGTGCTTCCGATTTCTTCTCCCCGCCGGGGAGAAGGTGGCCCGAAGGGCCGGATGAGGGGGCAAGGGTCATGGCCGATCACACCGCCAAAAAAGCATCGAAACGCCATCCGGGCAAAACCGCGCAGGCGAGAAGGCTCCGCCGCGACGAGACCGACGCCGAATACCGCCTCTGGTACGAACTCAAAAACCGGAGGTTGAACGACTTTAAATTCAGCCGACAAGTCCCTCTCGGCCCATACATCGCCGATTTCGTCTGCCGCGAAAAAATGCTGATCGTCGAGCTTGACGGATCGCAGCACGCCTCCTCCACACATGATCGACAAAGGACGTTATGGCTCAATACTCAGGGCTACGCAGTTCTGCGGTTCTGGAACCACGAGATCTTTGAAGAACTATCCCAGACGCTCGACACCATCCTCGCCGTGCTGAACACCGGAACTGTCCTGCCTGATCATCCCGACCGTTATTCGCCAGCCCTCGCTACCGGGAACAGACACCAATGACCGCCACCATCATCAAGAACGGCACCATTGTCACCGCCGACCTCACCTACAAGGCCGATGTGAAGATCGAAGATGGCAGGATCGCCGAAATCGGACCTGATCTCACCGGCGGCACCATCCTCGATGCCACCGGATGTTTCGTCATGCCTGGCGGCATCGATCCGCATGTGCATCTGGAAATGCCCTTCATGGGCACCTATTCCGCCGATGATTTCGAGAGCGGCACCCGGGCGGCGCTGGCCGGCGGCACGACCATGGTGGTGGATTTCTGCCTGCCGGAGCCGGGGCAATCGCTTCTTGACGCCCTGCAACGCTGGGACAACAAGGCAACGCGCGCCAATTGCGATTATTCCTTCCACATGGCCGTTACCTGGTGGGGCGAGCAGGTCTTCGACGAGATGAAGACGGTGGTTCAGGAAAAGGGCATCAATTCCTTCAAGCACTTCATGGCCTATAAAGGCGCGCTGATGGTGAATGACGACGAGATGTTCGCCTCCTTCTCGCGCTGTGCGGAACTGGGCGCCATTCCCTTCGTGCATGCGGAAAACGGCGATATCGTCGCGCAGATGCAGGAAAAACTGATGTCGGAAGGCAATGTCGGGCCGGAAGCGCACGCCTATTCCCGCCCGCCTTCCGTGGAAGGCGAGGCCACCAACCGCGCCATCATCATCGCCGATATGGCCGGTGCGCCGCTTTACGTCGTCCACACCTCCTGTGAACAGGCCCACGAAGCCATCCGCCGCGCCCGGCAAAACGGCATGCGGGTCTATGGCGAACCGCTGATCCAGCACCTGATCCTCGACGAAGGCGAATATGCCAATCCCGACTGGGATCACGCCGCCCGCCGCGTCATGTCGCCGCCCTTCCGTAACCGTCAGCATCAGGATAGCCTCTGGGCGGGTCTCGCTTCCGGCTCGCTGCAATGTGTGGCGACCGATCATTGCGCCTTCACCACAGATCAGAAGCGCTTCGGTCTTGGGGACTTCCGCAAGATCCCCAACGGCACCGGCGGGCTGGAAGATCGAATGCCGCTGCTCTGGACCCATGGCGTGGCGACCGGCCGGCTGACAATGAATGAATTTGTCGCCGTCACCTCCACCAACATCGCCAAGATTCTGAATATCTATCCGAGAAAGGGCGCGATCCTCGTCGGCAGCGATGCCGATATCGTCGTCTGGGACCCGGCGCTCACAAAGACCATCAGTGCGGCAAACCAGCAATCGGCCATCGATTACAACGTGTTCGAAGGACACACGGTAAAAGGCCTGCCGCGCTACACGCTCTCACGCGGGCTGGTCAGCGTTGAGGAAGGCACTATCGAGACGCAGGCCGGCCATGGCCGGTTCATCGCCCGCGATCCCTATCCGGCCGTCAGCCAGGCGCTTTCCACCTGGAAGGAGCTCGTCTCGCCACGCAAGGTGGAACGCACAGGCATTCCGGCATCGGGCGTGTGATCATGGGCGAGCCGAAACGCGAAATCCTCATCGCTGCCGCCATTCTCCTCAACGAGAAGCGGCAGATGCTCGTGGTGCGCAAGCGCGGCACCACGCAGTTCATGCAGCCGGGCGGCAAGATCGATCCGGGCGAAACCCCGGAACAGGCGCTTCACCGCGAGCTGGCCGAGGAAATCGGCCTGACGCTGCCCGAAAATGCCGTGCGTTATGAGGGCGTCTTTCGCGAGGAAGCCGCCAATGAACCGGGCGCCGATGTCGTCGCCCATGCCTTCACCGCCAGGCTTCATGCCGAGGTCACCCCGCAGGCGGAAATCGAGGAAGTCCGCTGGCTCGATCTCGACCGCAACCCCGGTGTGACCATCGCCAGACTGACGGAAACCCAGATGCTGCCGCTGGCGCGCGCGGCACTTACGAAAAGCGACAATCAGCCAAGATGAACCAGGCCTCTTCCTATTCCGTCGTTTCCGCCAGAAAACTGGGCCTCACCTTCGAAACGGGGGATGGACCGGTCCACGCCCTGTCCAATGTCGATCTCGACGTGAAAAAGGGCGACTTCGTCTCCTTCATCGGCCCTTCCGGCTGCGGCAAGACCACCTTTTTGCGGGTCATCGCCGATCTTGAAAAACACACGTCAGGCGAGATCACCGTCAACGGCACAACGCCGGAAAACGCCCGCAAGGACCGGTCCTACGGCTACGTTTTTCAAGCCGCCGCGCTCTATCCATGGCGGACCATCGAAAAGAACATCGCCCTGCCGCTCGAAATCATGGGTTACAGCAGGGCCGAGCAGCGCGAGCGCATCGACCGCACGCTCGACCTCGTCAACCTCAACGGCTTCGGCAAGAAATACCCCTGGCAACTTTCTGGCGGCATGCAGCAGCGCGCCTCCATCGCCCGCGCGCTTGCCTTCGATGCCGACCTGCTTCTGATGGACGAGCCGTTCGGCGCGCTGGACGAGATCGTTCGCGATCACCTCAACGAACAGCTGCTGAAACTCTGGGATACGACCGGCAAGACCATCTGTTTCGTCACCCACTCGATTCCGGAAGCGGTTTATCTCTCGACGAAAATCGTCGTCATGTCGCCGCGTCCTGGACGAGTGACCGACGTGATCGAATCCACTTTGCCGCGCGAAAGGCCGCTGGAAATCAGGGAAACGCCGGAGTTTCTGGCGATTGCGCACCGGGTGCGTGAGGGGTTGAAGGCGGGGCACAGCTATGAGGGGTGAGGTTGGCGCCAGCATTGGCTTATTTGGCGGGAGGTTGCCCCTCGTTTCTTCTCCCCGCCGGGGAGAAGGTGGCCCGAAGGGTCGGATGAGGGGGCAAGATTGCGGCTTAACGCTACCCTTGCCCCCTCATCCCGCTGCCGCGACCTTCTCCCCCTCGGGGAGAAGAAGGCAGGCGGCCCTACCTTCATTCCATTCCCAAGCTTTGAGTTGGACGAGACCCACCCACGAGTCGATCTCCCCCCTTGTAGGGGAGATGTCCGGCAGGACAGAGGGGGGTAAGCGCCACTCTCGGAGCAAGAGGAAATCCCACCCTCAGAGGGCCAACCCATGACCCTCCTCCGCCACCGCATCCTCCCCATCCTCACCGTCCTCCTCGCCATCTTCATCCTCTGGCACCTGGCCGTCATCTACCTCAACCTGCCCTTCGCCCGCGACCAGGCCACCCGCTCTGGCCAGACGCCGGGCTTCCTCGAACTCCTGCCGCAGACCTTCGCCCAGGAGCGCCCGGTCCTCCCCGCCCCGCATCAGATCATCGCGGAACTCTGGGACACGACCGTCAACAAGCCCGTCACCTCGAAACGCAGCCTCGTCTACCACGCCGGCATCACGCTTTCCGCCACGTTGCTCGGTTTCGCCATCGGCGCGGTGCTGGGCATCCTGCTGGCGGTCGCGATCATCCATAACCGCGCCATGGACCGCTCGGTCATGCCGTGGATCATTGCCAGCCAGACCATCCCCATCCTCGCCATCGCGCCGATGATCATCGTTGTCCTGAACTCCATCGGCATTTCCGGGCTGCTGCCGAAGGCGCTGATTTCGACCTATCTCTGCTTTTTCCCCATCGTCGTCGGCATGGTGAAGGGCCTCAGAAGCCCCGAAACGCTGCAGCTTGACCTGATGCACACCTACAATGCCTCACCAGCGCAAATCTTCTGGAAGCTGCGCTGGCCCTCCGCGCTGCCTTATCTTTTCACCTCGCTGAAGATCGCCATTGCGATTGCGCTGGTCGGCGCCATCGTCGGCGAATTGCCGACAGGCGCCGTCGCGGGTCTCGGCGCGCGCCTGCTCTCCGGCTCCTATTACGGCCAGACGGTACAGATATGGGCCGCACTCTTCATGGCCGCCGGTGTCGCCGCCATTCTGGTATCGATCATCGGCATCGCCCACGCCGCCGTCCTCAAGCGAATGGGAGCACGGCCATGACGAACCCTGGCTGGTTTATCGGTGCGATCCTGTTCTGGCTTGCCGCCTGGGCCTTCAACGAATGGCTGGTGCGGCGCAACTTCACCTCCTCCTCGAAAAAGCGCGTCAGCCGCATCGCGGTGCCTCTCCTTTTCGGCCTCGCCATTGTGGTGCTTTGGGAAGGTATCGTGCGCGGATTTTCCGTGCCGCCCATCCTGCTGCCGGCCCCGAGCGCCATTCTCGCCCGCCTCCTCAGCTCCCTGCCGATCCTCTGGGCGGATTTCCGCCAGACTTTCCTGAAATCGGTGCTGACAGGTTACGTGCTGGGCTGCGGCCTCGGCTTCATCGTCGCCATCCTCATCGACCGCTCGCCCTTCCTGCAACGCGGGCTCTTGCCCATCGGCAATTTCGTCTCTGCCCTTCCGGTGGTCGGCATAGCGCCGATCATGGTCATGTGGTTCGGTTTCGACTGGCAGTCGAAAGTCGCCGTCGTCGTCATCATGACCTTCTTCCCGATGCTGGTGAACACGGTGCAGGGGCTTGCCGCCGCCAGCTACATGGAGCGCGACCTGATGCGCACCTATGCCGCCGGCTGGTGGCCGACGCTGATAAAGCTGCGCCTGCCCGCCGCCTGGCCCTTCATCTTCAACGCGCTGAAGATCAATTCCACGCTCGCCTTAATCGGCGCCATCGTCGCGGAATTCTTCGGCACGCCCATCGTCGGCATGGGGTTCCGCATCTCCGCGGAAATGGGCCGCAGCAATGTCGATATGGTCTGGGCCGAGATTGCCGTGGCGGCGCTCGCAGGGTCCGGCTTTTATGGTCTGGTGGCGCTCGCAGAGCGGGCCGTCACCTTCTGGCATCCGTCCGTCCGTGGGGGACGAACGTAAATAACGAAAAAGGGAACAGCGATGAAAATGAAACTTGCATCCATGCTTCTTGCCGGCGCGTCACTGCTGACCGCATTTAGCGCTCAGGCCGCCGACAAGATCACCCTGCAGCTGAAATGGGTCACCCAGGCGCAGTTCGCCGGTTATTACGTCGCCAAGGACAAGGGCTTTTATGAAGCCGAAGGCCTCGACGTCGATATCAAGCCCGGTGGCCCGGATATCGCACCGGCGCAAGTATTGGCTGGAGGCGGGGCCGACGTGATCGTCGACTGGATGCCGTCTGCGCTTGCCACCCGCGAAAAGGGCGTACCGCTTGTCAACATCGCCCAGCCGTTCAAATCCTCGGGCATGATGCTGACCTGCCTCAAGGAAACCGGCATCAAGAAACCCGAGGATTTCAAGGGCAAGACGCTGGGCGTCTGGTTCTTCGGCAATGAATATCCGTTCCTCTCATGGATGGCGCACCTGAAAATCCCGACCACCGGCGGGGCTGATGGCGTTACCGTGCTGAAGCAGGGCTTCAACGTCGATCCGCTTTTGCAGAAACAGGCCGCCTGCATTTCCACCATGACCTATAATGAATACGGTCAGGTCCTTGATGCCGGCATCAAGCCCGAAGACCTCGTCACCTTCAAATATGAGGATGAAGGCGTGGCGACGCTGGAAGACGGACTCTACGTTCTCGAAGACAAGCTCAAGGACGCCAAATTCAAGGAGGACATGGTCAAATTCGTTCGCGCCTCCATGAAGGGCTGGAAATGGGCGGAAGAAAACCCCGATGAGGCCGCCGATATCGTTCTCGAAAACGACGCCTCCGGCGCACAGACGGAAAAGCATCAGAAGCGCATGATGGGCGAAGTCGCCAAGCTCACCGCAGGCTCCAAGGGTGCGCTCGACAAGGCCGATTACGAGCGCACGGTGAAAACGCTGCTCGGCGGCGGCTCCGATCCTGTCATCACCAAGGAACCGGCAGGCGCCTACACCACCGAGATTACCGACGCGGCGTTGAAGTAGGTCGTGGCAGGCAAGCGAAGACGCGGGTCGTATCCACACGCCGTCACCCCGACCTGATCCAGGTCCAGCGCGATCAAGCCCTTGATCGCGGAAACGTCCTTTCACGGCGCGGACGCGCCGTGGCTGGATGCCGGATCTAGTCCGGCATGGCGAGGTTTTTTACTCTCGTGACTCAAGCGCCGTTGGCTTGTATTGGTAAGCCACCTGACGAATTACAACATCCGCGCCTATACAAAAATGTATACCTAGCCCAACGGCTATGCGGATTGATTTGCACGCCAACAAGAATTAAAGTCCCGCCCACAAGACTGCCAAACTTGATCTTGTAAAAAAAGCACGAGGCAAAGGTGCTTTAGATTCGCGTTGAGGGGCGTTTGAATCGGGAGGATCGAAAAGGAAGTATTGTGATCCCTTGTTTCACATTCGCCATCGCATGACCTTTTGAGACACGGCCCCGGGCCTGCAGGACATGTGAGCGAATATTGCGCGAGCCAAGCCACATGCAGCATAAAGTCACGTTTAACCGCTTTGTATTCCTTCTTCTGTCCGCAGCGGCGCTCCCCCTGTCAGCAGCCGCCGAGGGAGAGGCGCAGGCCCCGGTCAAACAGCAGAACCTGCCTTCCATTATCGTTGCCCATGCCGCAAAACGCGATCTCGTGGACCGCATCATCGCGACGGGCACCATTCGCCCGGTCGATGAAATCTATGTCCAGCCGCTGGTCGATGGCCTGTCGATCGATACGCTGAACGTCGATATTGGCGACAGGGTCGAAGCCAACGCAGTCCTCGCCGTCCTCTCCTCCGACAGTCTTATCCTTCAGAAGAGCCAGCTTGAGGCCAACAAGGCCAAGGCGCAGGCCGCCGTTGCCCAATCCAAGGCACAGGTCCTGGAAGCGGAGGCGAGCGCCAATGACGCGAACCGCCAGCGCGACCGTGCGGCAAAGCTCGGCCAGAGCGGCTCCGGTTCCGTCTCGCAGGTTGAGCAGACGCAGGCGCAGGCGGAAGTCGCCGCCGCCAAGCTCAACGCCGCCCGCCAGGCCGTTTCCGCCGGCGAAGCCGACATCAAAGTCGTGGACGCTCAAATTGCCGATATCGACCTGAAGCTGACGCGCACGGGTGTAAAAACCCCGGTTGCCGGCATCGTTTCGGCCAAGAATGCCAAGGTAGGCGCGATTGCCAGCGGCGCCGGCAATCCGCTTTTCACCGTCATCAAGGACGGCGCGATCGAACTCGTCGCCGATCTGTCCGAGACCGACATCCAGAAGGTGAAGGTCGGCCAGAAAGCCTATTTGACGGTTGCCGGCGGAGCTGAGAAAATAGAGGGCAAGGTGCGCCTCGTCTCGCCCACTGTCGATCCGACGACGCGCCTCGGTTCCGTGCATGTGGTGCTGCCCGAAGGGAGCCCGGCGCGCTCGGGCATGTATGCCAGCGCCGCGATCATCGTCGAGGAGACGAACGCGCTCGCCCTGCCGCTCTCGGCCGTCACCGCCGGGCGTGAAGGCTCGACCACCCGCAAGGTGGAAGGCGATGTCGTCAAGCAGGTGAAGATCGAGACCGGCATTGAAGACGGCGGTTTCATTGAGATTGTCAGCGGTCTTGCCGCTGGAGACAAGGTTGTCGAGAAGGCTGGGGCATTCGTGCGTGATGGGGACCGGATCAAGCCGGTTGAAGCCCAGACGTCTGCGTCCAACTGACTGAGGGATTGAAATGAACTTTTCCGCATGGTCAATCCGTAACCCGATTGCGCCGCTGCTCGGCTTCGCCGTGTTGATGATGCTCGGCCTGCAGGCATTCAACACCCTGCCAATCACCCGCTTCCCGAATATCGACGTTCCCGTCGTCGCCGTCACCGTGACGCAGAGCGGCGCTTCGCCCTCCGAACTCGAAATGCAGGTGACGAAGGAGATCGAGGACGCCGTCGCCGCCATTAGCGGCGTCGATGAAATCCAGTCCACCGTGGTCGATGGCCAGTCCACCACCACGGTCGTCTTCCGCATCGAAAAGCCGACGGAAGAGGCGGTTCAGGACACCAAGGACGCCATCGACAAGATCCGCAGCGACCTTCCCGCCGATATCGAAGAGCCGATCGTCAGCAAGATCGACGTCGAGGGTCAGGCGATCCAGAGCTTTGCCGTTTCCTCGCCCAACATGACGCTCGAAGAGCTGTCATGGTTCGTGGATGATACGATCAAGCGGGCTTTGCAAGGCAAATCCGGCATCGGCAAGGTCGATCGCTACGGCGGTGCGGACCGGGAAGTGCGCGTGGCGCTGAACCCCGAAAAGCTCGACGCCTATGGTATCACCGCCAGCGAGGTGAACAGCCAGCTGCGCGGCACCAATATTGACCTTGGCTCCGGCCGTGGCCAGGTGGGCGGCAACGAACAGACCATCCGCACGCTCGGCGATACGCGTGATGTTTCGCAGCTTGCCAACACCACCATTGCCCTGTCGAACGGCCGTTTCGTCAAGCTGTCCGAACTCGGCACGATCACGGATACGTATCAGGAGCCGAAGTCTTTCTCACGCTTCAACGGCAATCCTGCCGTCACCTTCGCCGTGTTCCGCTCCAAGGGCGCGAGCGAGGTTTCCGTGGCGCAGACCGTGTCGGAAAGCCTTGAACAGGTGCGAAAGGATCATCCGGACGTCGACATCCAGAAGGTCGATGACGCCGTCTACTTCACCTACGGCAACTATAAGGCCGCGCTCGATACGCTGATCGAAGGCGCTGTCCTCGCCGTTATCGTGGTTCTCCTCTTCCTGCGCAACTGGCGCGCAACGCTGATTGCCGCCGTGGCGCTACCGCTCTCCGCGATCCCGACCTTCTGGATCATGGACATCATGGGCTTCTCGCTCAACCTCGTGAGCTTCCTCGCGCTCACGCTCGCCACGGGTATTCTCGTGGATGACGCGATCGTGGAAATCGAGAACATTGCCCGTCACATCAAGATGGGCAAGACGCCCTATCGCGCGGCGCTGGAAGCGGCGGACGAAATCGGCCTCGCCGTCATCGCCACCAGCTTCACCATCATCGCCGTTTTCGTGCCCGTCTCGTTCATGCCTGGCATCCCGGGCCAGTACTTCATCCAGTTCGGCCTCACCGTCGCCTTCTCGGTGTTCTTCTCGCTCGCCGTCGCCCGCCTCATCACGCCGCTGATGGCGGCCTATCTGATGCGTGCCGAAGACGCGATGGACGACCATCACGACAATGATGGCAGGCTGATGAAGGCCTATACGCGCATGGTCACCGCCACCACCCGCAAATGGTGGGCTCGGTATCTGACGCTCGTCGGCGCGATCGCCTTCCTTATTGCATCGGTCATGCTTCTGGCCCAGGTGCCGGGCAGCTTCCTGCCGCCGGATGACGCCTCGCGCGTCACACTTTCGGTGGAACTGCCGCCCAATGCGACGCTCGATGAAACCGACCGCACGACGACGCAGATCTATCAGGCGCTGCGTGATATCAACGGCGTGGAAAGCGTCTTCATCCTTGGCGGCGCTTCGCCGAAGGGTGACCTGGAGCTTCGCCGTGCCACCGTCAACGTCATCCTCGAACATATCGATCACTCGCTGCTGAAAACCCTCGTCAACAAGGGCCTCGGTTCCATTCCGCTCATCGGTCCATATCTGCCGAAGGTGGAGGAGAAGGGCCGCACCCGTCCGCAATGGGATGTTGAGCGGGATATCTTCGCGCAGGTACGTGGCATTCCCGATGTGCGCATCATCAAGCTGAACGACCGCGCGGAACGCGAACTCTCCTTCAACTTCCTCTCGAAGAACGAGAAGGACCTCAGCGACGCGGTCGGCATTCTCGAAAGCCGCCTGCGCGCCTCGCCGATCCTTGCCAATGTCAGCTCGGAGGGCGCCCTACCCCGGCCGGAACTGCAAATCCGCCCGCGCAAGGATGAAATCGCCCGCCTCGGCATCACGCCGCAGCAGATCTCGCAGACCGTGCGTGTCGCCACCATCGGTGATATCGACGCACAGCTGACGAAAATCTCCCTGGACGACCGGCAGATCCCGATCCGCGTACAGGCCTCGCTCGATGCCCGCCGCGACCTCGCCACCATCCGCGCGCTGAAGATCAAGACCGCCTCCGGCTCGCTGGTGCCGCTCTACAGCGTTGCCGATATCGACTATTCGGAAGGTCCGAGCTCGATCAAGCGCAATGACCGCAACCGCGTCGTCTCCATCGGCTCCGACGTGCCCTTCGGCACGGCGCTCGACACGTCGACGGCCGAGTTCAAGCGCATCGTGTCTGAAACCGAACTGCCGGCAAGCGTGCGCCTTGCCGAAAGCGGTGACGCCAAGGTGCAGGGCGAAATGCAGCAGGGCTTCGTAAACGCCATGCTGCTTGGCCTGATGCTGGTGCTGGTCGTGCTCATCCTGCTGTTCAAGGATGTCATCCAGCCCTTCACCATCCTGTTCTCGCTGCCGCTCGCCATCGGCGGCGTGGCCGTCGCGCTCATCATCACCCAGAACGCGCTCTCCATGCCCGTTCTCATCGGCATCCTGATGCTGATGGGCATCGTGACCAAGAACGCCATTCTGCTGGTGGATTTCGCCATCGAAATGCGCCGTCACGGCATGGAGCGGGTGCATGCCATGGTGGAGGCCGGCCGCAAGCGCGCCCGCCCGATTATCATGACCTCCATCGCCATGTCGGCGGGCATGCTGCCCTCGGCCCTCGGCGTCGGCGAAGGCGGTTCCTTCCGCGCGCCGATGGCGATTGCTGTCATCGGCGGCATCATCGTCTCGACCGTGCTGTCGCTGATCGTGGTGCCGGCCTTCTTCCTGATCATGGACGACCTGTCGCGCCTGCTCGCCCACCTCTTCGGCCGCTTCGTCGGCAAGAAGGAAGAGGAGGAAGAGGCCTTCTCCAACGAAAAGCTCTCGGAGATCGCCCGCGAAAACAGCCTTGCGCTTTCCTCCCTGGAGGCGCGTGTCGCCAGCATGGAAAAGGGTACCGGCGACAAGGCCGCGGACAAGGGCAGCAACATATTGCGACTGCCGCCGCTCGCTGCGGAGTGAAGTTTGCCAATATGAAGATTGAGACGCCGGGCCATGTGCCCGGCGTTTCGCTTTAACTGATACGTGAGGGCAAAACGTCGCCGCTTGTTTCTTCTCCCCGAGGGGGAGAAGGTGGCCCGAAGGGTCGGATGAGGGGGCAAGCTCTCCGTATATCCCGACCCTCGCCCGCTCCATATTTCCCCCTGTGCTTATAAGCACGAATGGACGAACTATTTCCGCCCACATAACGGCTGCAAACCCGTTTGATCGAAATCAATTCGCTTTCCACCTGACCTGCTAGTCTCCCTCGCATCGGGAATTGCCGGTCGAGGAAAAATGCGATGAGTTCTGTGCAGATAGGCGTGAGGGAAAAGCAACTTCCCCGGTTTCTTGTCGCTTCGGATAGCCCGGCAAAAGGTTTGAGCGGGAGCCGAATGGACGTGAACAAGACCGTGAAGCTGAGCAACAGGGACAGGAACATGCTGCTGCGCGCACCCCTGATCGGGGTTGCCGACGATGCGGCGGCGCTGAAGCTGATGGAGGCGGCAACCATCACCACTGTCAACGCCCGCCATGTGCTTTACAAGGAAGGCGAAGCGGCACAGCATTTTTATTGCGTGCTGTCGGGTTATGTGAGGCTCTACCGGCTGGACAGGCACGGGCGCGAAGCGGATGTGCGCGTCAGCGGCCCCGGCGATACCTTCAACGAATGCCTGATCTTCGGCAGCGATACCTATCGTTATAGCGCGCAGGCAGCGGAAAGCTGCACCGTGGCTCGCTTCGACCTCATGCGGATTCGCAGCCTGGTCGAGCAGGAACCGGCCATCGCCAAGGCCGTCATGCGCTGCCTGTCCAACAGCCTGCTTTCCACCATGGACTGCATTGCCAACGACCGGCTGCAAACCGCCCCGCAACGTGTCGCTCACTACCTGATCAACCACGGCCCGCGCGACGCGACTTCCTTTTCGCTGCGGCTGCCTTTCCAGAAGAGCCTGCTTGCCGGCAAGCTCGGCCTCGCCCCGGAGGCCCTCTCCCGCGCCTTTTCCACCCTGAAAAAATCAGGCGTCACGGTGCGCGGGCGCATCGTGCAGGTCAATGACGTCGCGGCATTAAAACAGATTTGAAGATACGGGGAGAGGATGAAGGGCGGGCCGCCATCAGGCAGCCCGCCCTTTCGCATGTCAGGCATCGCGGCGGTTCAGACCGCGTGCTGCAGGAAACGGAAATGATCGCCCTGCCGCTCGATGTGGAAAAACCCGCCCAGATGACCGCCGGACACCAGCCAGCCATGATCGGCCGCTGCCGCCAACACCTCGAGACGGGTGGCATGAGCAAGTTCGGAATCGATATCGTAAACGAAAGCGATTTCGGGATCGGCGGCCTGCAAACCCGTCACGTGCAGCACATCACCCCACAATAACAGCCGGTCATCGCCATTGCCGATGAGATAACCGGCATGCCCCGGCGTATGGCCGGGCATGGCGATTGCCTCGATATCCTCGGCAACCCCTCCCATGAGGATCGGCCGCAGCATGGCGCCGCAGATGTCGAGCAGCCGGGCGGCGAGATCGAAACCGCCCTGACGGGCAGGCGGCAATGCCTTTCGCGCCTCTGCATTGGTGAAAAAGGCAAGATCGGCCCCAGGCACCCATATCTCCGCATTGGGAAAATAAGGCCGGTCGCCATCGATGAGGCCCAGCGCGTGGTCACCGTGAATGTGAGTGAGGATCACACGGCTGACATCATCAGGCTGAATACCGGCGGAAATCATTGCCGCGCGCGCATGGCCATAGGCCTCGCCCCAGGCCGTGCCGCAGCCGGCATCGATCAGCCAGACGCCATCTGGCCCCGACAGCGCGAAACAGTTAACATCCACATCCACCGTATCGCCCGGAATTCCGGCGAGAGCGGCCGCCAGCGCATTCGCGCCCTGCCGGTGGATGAGATGGCCGACCGGTGCCTTGTAGACACCATCGATGAACCGGGACACGACATAACGGCCAAAACGGAACGGGGCATTCATGGCTTATAGACCGCCCTGCTCTTTCAGGAAACCGACGATGCGATCAACGCCATCGCCCCGTTTCATGTCGGTGAACACAAAAGGCATGGCGTTGCGCATACGCGTTGCATCGCTGTCCATGACGGTCAGATCGGCACCCACATAGGGCGCAAGGTCCTTCTTGTTGATGACGAGCAGGTCAGAGCGGGTGATGCCCGGCCCGCCCTTGCGCGGAATTTCCTCGCCCTGGCAGACGGAGATGACGTAGATGGTGATGTCGGCAAGATCGGGCGAAAAGGTCGCGGCGAGGTTATCGCCGCCGGATTCGATGAAGACCACGTCGAGATCGGGAAAACGCTGGTTCAGCCCGGCAATCGCCTGCAGATTGATCGTCGCATCCTCACGAATGGCCGTGTGCGGGCAACCGCCCGTCTCGACACCGACGATACGCTCGGATGGCAACGCCTGCATGCGCACCAGCGCCTCGGCGTCTTCCTTGGTATAGATATCATTGGTGACGACGGCGACCGAGTAATCGGCGCTCATCGCCTTGCAGAGCTTTTCCGTCAGCGCCGTCTTGCCGGAACCCACGGGCCCGCCAATCCCAACGCGCAGCGGACCATTACCCGATTTCATCACTCTGTTCCCTTCACTATGCTGTGGTCTGTTTTACCGTAGTCCCTGAACGGGACGCTTCAAGATATGCAAGGATCATGCCGCGCCTTTCTTCTCCCGCCGGGGAGAAGGTGGCCCGAAGGGTCGAATGAAGGGGCTAGCTCTCGATATTTCTCTACCCTTGCCTCCTCGACCCGCTGCCGCGACCTTCTCCCCGGCGGGGAGAAGAAACTCGTGACGGCCGCTCGCTCTTCAGGAGCGGAAAAGCCGCGTACCCTGTGTTTCATGACGCATCGCCGCCGTATCGGCGATGATCGTGGCGCTGCCGAGATCGTCGAGCGTGGATTGGACGGCCCGTGCCGCCATCTCAGCGATGGCCACCTCGCTTGCAGCCAGAATGGCAACGCCGTCTTTCTGGCCCGCGACGCCGAGACGGATACCGGCAGAAACGATCTGCGAAACACCGGCATGCAGAAAAGCGGCGAGCGTCTCGCGCAGCGGCACGCCGTGGCCCGCGGCCACGGCACCAACGGCGACGGGATAAGGAACATCCTGCGGCAACAGCTCAAGAACATCATGCGGCCATGCGCCTGCGGCGGAAACGAAGGCGTCACCCAGAAGCACCGTCTCCCGATAACGCTCAGCCGAACCGGCGAGCGCGCGGCCAAGATCAGCCGTTTCGCTGAGTGCTAGGGCATCCTGCGAGCATCGCCAGGCTTCTGCCAGAAAAACCGCATCATTCCAGAGGCTGCCATGGAGAAGAAGCGTTTCCACCCAGCCGCTCAACTCGGTGGCGTTACGCACACGCCCGTCCTCCACCGCCTTTTCCAGCCCGCCCGAATAGGAAAAGCCGCCGACAGGAAAGGCCGGCGACATCCAGGCCATCAGCCGCAGCAGCGCGGCGACGCCGCTTTCCCCGCTCACGCCTCAGCCGTGATCATGATGGTGGTGGCCGTGCCCGTGCCCGTGATCATGGCCATGCGAATGGCCGCCATGGGCGTGATAAGCGCCGCGTGCCGGCTGGAACGGCTCTTCCACCTCGCGCACTGTGGCGCCCAGGCCTTCCAGCATGGCGCGAATGACATGGTCACGCAGGATGAGGATGCGCTCCTCCTCGATCTGCGCCGAAAGATGCCGGTTGCCCAGATGCCAGGCGAGCTCGATCAGGTGAAGGCGGTCCTTCGCCTTGATTTCGAACAGCTTTTCATCCGCGGCGCGAACCTCGATCAGATCGCCGTTTTCAACCACCAGCAGGTCGCCATGGGCAAACAGTACGGCTTCCTTCAGGTCCAGCATCACCATCTCGTCATTCTGCAGATGCAGAAGCTTGCGGCGCAGATGCCGCTGGTCATGTGCCAGCGTGACGTAGCCGGAGGGCTCGTCGCCGGGGGTTCCGGCGGGGTGATAGGAGGTGACGCGCAGCATGGGATGATCCGTTTCAGAAACAGTCTTGGGGAGAAGATTTTTGACGGATAGCGGGCATGATTTCAAGGCGCGATTTCAGAAGGTTGACGATAGCTGGAGACCTCTCTCCGTCATGCCGGGCCTGACCCGGCATCCAGCCACGGCCCGTCTGTGGCGTGAAAAGCCTCCCACGCGATCAAAGTCTTGATCGCACCGGACCCCGGATCATGTCCGGGATGAAGGAGCGTGGAGAGGCCGGCGCGGCAGAAAAAAGCACGTCGGACAAAGAAAAGCCCGGCATCACTGCCGGGCTTTCAGCAGAAACGAAAACCGAGATTAGGCCGCAGCGCGGCTTTTCAGGTTTTCCAGAATGTTCTGCGGTGAGGAAACGCCGTAGGGGTCGCTATCGCAATTGTCCGAATAACCTTCTTCCTCGAACCACTGCTCGACGACGCCATCATTGATAACGGCAGCGTAACGCCAGGAGCGCATGCCGAAGCCGAGATTGTCCTTGGCGACCAGCATGCCCATCTTGCGGGTGAACTCGCCCGAACCGTCGGGAATGACCTTGACGTTTTCGAGGTTCTGGCCCTTGGCCCAGGCATTCATGACGAAGGCATCGTTGACCGAAAGGCAATAGATGTCATCAACGCCGAGCGCGCGGAACTCAGGCGCGAGTTTTTCAAAATCGGGAAGCTGGTAGGTCGAGCATGTCGGCGTGAAAGCGCCGGGGAGCGAGAAGAGGACTACCTTTTTGCCCTTGAAATAGTCGTCGGAGGTCATGTCCTGCCAACGGAAAGGGTTCGGGCCGCCAACGGCCTCGTCGCGAACGCGCGTGCGGAAGGTTACGGCGGGCACTTTTTTGCCGAGCATGTCTTGTCTCCTGTTCTGGCGTTTTTGCGAGGTATCGCTTGGGATCGATCCGCGCGGACTTCTTTAGCAGTTTCCATAGCGCATGACGCGCTGCGGTGCAGCATAAAAAAAGGATTTCAGCCGCCAAATGCGCGAAATGCCGCACGGAATTGGGGATCAATTGTGCAGTTCTATCGACCAGTTCAACAGCGTCGGCAGGGGTGTCCACCAACCGGTTTGAATGCCTGCTTCCCGCAACATCGCGGCTGACCATGTGTTGCAGCCGGCGAGCGCATTGAACCGGCCGTTCGCCTCGAAAAAAGCGTCCGTGGGGCCGTAGCCGGCACCGGAAATCGGCCTGACACCGCCATCGTTTCCGGCAAAACTTGCCCTGATGCCTGCGACAAGGCGCTGATAACCCGCTTCGGAAATGCGAAGCCGTTTCACGCCAGCGAGATCGGCGGGAAAATCGCCTGTTACATCCACATGCATGACGGAGCTGTCCAGCGTGAATGAGCGCAGCACCGGCATCGGTTTCAGATCCGCCCAAGTGGGCGTCTGCATGTAAAACGCCCTGCCGCCCCAACCGAACACCATATAGGCCGCGGCTGGATGATTGACCGCAATGCCGCCCTCCTGCAAATCAGCGAACACCCGCCGCAGATCATTATCGACCGGCAGCGCGATATCGGTGTGGATCGGATTGGCCAGCAGCAGGATTTCGCGCTCCTTCACGCCGTCTGCATCATCGGCAATAAAGGGGCGCGGCGTGACGGTGCCCAGCACCAGGAGCAGGAGGATCAGCAGCACGCCGCGACTGATCCATCTGAGGGCACGTCTCAATGGAACGTCCCGTCAGAACAGGAAATAACGCTGCGCCATTGGCAGCACGGTCGCCGGTTCACAGGTCAGAAGCTCACCATCCGCCCGCACCTCATAGGTCTCCGGATCGACCTCGATATGCGGCGTCAGCGAATTGTGGATCATCGACGCCTTGGAAATGCCGCCGCGCACGTTTTTCACCGGCAGCAGCTTCTTGGCGACGCCAAGGCGCTGGGCAAGGCCGCCATCGAGAGACGCCTGTGAGACGAAAGTCACCGAGGAGTTGGTGCGCAGCTTGCCATAAGCAGCAAACATCGGCCGGTAATGCATCGGCTGCGGCGTTGGAATGGAGGCATTCGGATCGCCCATCGGCGCAGCGGCAATCGAACCACCGAGCAGTACCATCTCCGGCTTCACGCCGAAGAAGGCCGGATTCCACAAGACCAGATCGGCACGCTTGCCGACTTCGACAGAGCCGATCTCGTGGCTGACACCCTGCGCAATGGCCGGGTTGATGGTATATTTGGCGATGTAACGGCGGACACGGAAATTGTCGTTCTCGCCGGTCTCTTCCTTCAGGCGACCGCGCTGGCGCTTCATCTTGTCCGCGGTCTGCCAGGTGCGGATCGCCACTTCGCCGACACGACCCATGGCCTGGCTGTCGGAGGAAATGATTGAAAACGCACCGATATCGTGGAGGATATCTTCGGCCGCGATGGTTTCCTTGCGGATGCGGCTTTCCGCGAAGGCGATATCCTCGGGGATGGATGGCGACAGGTGGTGGCACACCATCAGCATATCCAGATGCTCAGCCAGCGTATTGACGGTGTAAGGCCGCGTCGGGTTGGTCGAGGACGGAATGACGTTCGGATTGCTGCAGACCTTGATGATGTCAGGCGCATGACCACCGCCCGCCCCTTCCGTGTGGAAAGCATGGATGGTGCGGCCCCTGATGGCGGCGACCGTGTCTTCCACGAAACCGCTTTCGTTCAGCGTATCGGTGTGGATCATCACTTGCACGTCATAGTCGTCGGCCACCGTCAGGCAATTGTCGATGGCGGCGGGTGTCGTGCCCCAGTCCTCATGCAGCTTCAGCGAGGAGGCGCCAGCCAGGATCATTTCTTCCAGCGGTGCCGGCAGCGAGGCATTTCCCTTGCCGGCGAGTGCCAGGTTCATTGGGAAAGCATCGAAGCTTTCGATCATGCGCTCGATATGCCATGCGCCGGTGCAGGTGGTGGCAAGCGTGCCGTGCGCCGGCCCGGAACCACCACCGAGCATGCAGGTCACACCGCTCATCAGCGCTTCCTCGATCTGCTGCGGGCAGATGTAATGGATATGCGCATCCATGCCGCCGGCCGTCAGGATCTTGCCTTCGCCGGCGATTGCTTCCGTCGAGGGGCCGACGATGATCGTCACGCCGGGCTGCGTATCCGGGTTGCCGGCCTTGCCGATGGCGTGAATGCGGCCGTTCTTCAGGCCCACATCGGCCTTGTAGATGCCGCTATGGTCAACGATCACGGCATTGGTGATGACGGTATCGACAGCGCCTTCGGCCCGTGTCGCCTGGCTCTGGCCCATGCCGTCGCGAATGACCTTGCCACCCCCGAATTTCACTTCCTCGCCGTAGGTCGTGTGGTCCTTCTCGATCTCGATGAAGAGTTCGGTATCGGCAAGACGCACCTTGTCGCCAACGGTCGGGCCGAACATGCCGGCATAGGCGGCGCGGGAAATCTTGTAGGGCATGGGCTCAGGCTCCTTCGGACGCGGAGAAAATCGATGTGGGAGAAATTCGTTTAAGCCGGCGTGCAACCGCAAGGGTTTCAACCAGCTGCTTTTCGGCGGAGAATGGATGGCCACTCCAACCCTGGTGGCCGAAACCGGCAATCGCCACCTCGTCATCCTCACCGCTCACAGTCTCAAGAACATGGGCAATGGCGACAAGCCCGGTGCTGGGGCAGACGTAAGGTTCCGGCTTGTAAGCTTCGAGCGCGACATCGAGCCGTTCATGAACCTCCCGATGGATAACGACGTGGCTTTTGCCGCCCGCCCGCGCGATTGCTGCAAAGGCAGCGGTGTAATCCACGCAGAAATCGGTGAGCTCCGGCCACCGCGCGCGGATATCAGGTTCCATTTCTGCAAATTTTGCGGGATCGCGCACCGACCAGATGGCAGCGGCCTGTCGCACGCCGTCGCTCTCGCGCCATTCGGCTCCTTCGGTCATCTCACGACCAGGCCGTCCTGTATTGCAGACGGCCACGACATCGGTGCGCGTGCCGCCAAGCCCCAGCGAGCGGCAGTCGTTAAAACGGATGACGATATCCGAACGGTCGATAAGCCGGGCGGTGCCGGGCGGCAACTCCCCATTTCCGACAATCGCGATCCGCCGCCCCATGCGTTCAGAAGCCTTCCGACAGCTGGCGCAGATCATCCGCCCGCTTTGTACTCATCTCGGCCAGACACGAAGAAATCAGCATCGGCTCCATCGAACCACCCCGCGCCTGAAAGCCTGATAGCGCGCAATTGGCATCGCGAAACGCCACCCAGGCGCGCTGGGCGGTGACCAGTGCATCGGCCGCGCCCTTGCCATCCGCATCCGCCGCCTTGTCACGTTCGGTAAGCAGCTTGCGCAGCTTCTGATACTCGACATTGAGCTGCTTGTCGGCCTTTTCGTAATCCTTGCCGGCGCAAATGGTCATATCCGCCTGCGTTTGTGGTTCCTTGCAGTTCGGCTCCTGCGCGGCAACCGGCATGGAGATACCGGCAGTCACGCAGATGACGGTCGCCATCAAGACGTTTTTTATGCCCGTCCCCATCGCTCAGGCCGCCGCCCCATCGAAAGCCTGCGGCGTCAGCGCCCGCGGGTCGACACCATCGAGACAATTGGCATTGACCGCCACCATCGGCGTACCGTCAGGCCCATCGGCATAGGCAAAGCTTTCGATGCCACAGGTAGAGCAGAAAAAATGATGGATCTTGTGCTTGTTGAAGAGATATTCGCTCAGCTTGTCCTCTCCGGAAAGCAGCGTGAATTTCTCCCGCGGCGCAAAGGCGAGTGTCGAGCCCAGACGCTTGCAGCGCGAACAATTGCAAATGACGGTATGGTCGAGATCGACATCGACCTCGAAGCTGACGCTGCCGCACTGGCAGCTTCCATGATAATGCGCCGTCGCCATTTCATAACCTCCCCATGACCTGTTGACGGAAACCATAAACCTCCCGCTTGCCGGACAGCGGCACCAGCGTGACTTCCCGCTTCTGGCCGGGCTCGAAACGCACTGCCGTGCCGGCAGGAATATCGAGACGCATGCCGCGCGCCTTGTCGCGGTCGAAGAGGAGACCCGCATTGGTCTCGAAAAAATGGTAATGACTGCCCACCTGCACCGGCCGGTCGCCCGAATTGGCCACCTCGATCGTCACCGTCGGCTGGCCGGCATTGAGTTCGATGGTGCCTTCAGCGGCAATGATTTCGCCTGGCTTCATGGTGCTCCCCTTATTTCTGTCTCAGGCGGCGGTTGCGGCCGCGCAGCCTTCGGCCTTCAGGACGCGCCGTGTCGACGCAGGATTGTTGATGAGTTTTTCCGCCGGGCGGACGGGCCTTCGAACCAGTTCGCCACCGCAATTCGGGCAGGCGCCATCGAGCACGCCAGTCACGCAATCGACGCAAAAGGTGCATTCGAACGAGCAGATCATCGCGTCCCTGTTATCGGGCGCGAGATCGCGATCGCAGCATTCGCAATTGGGCCTCAGTTCCAGCGCCAAGTCTGCCTCCCTTACCGGATCGGTTCGTGAACGGTCACCAGCTTGGTGCCATCAGGGAATGTCGCTTCCACCTGCACATCGTGGATCATCTCGGCAATGCCGTCCATCACCTGATCACGGGAAATGACATGCGCGCCGGCTTCCATCAGATCGGAAACGGCACGGCCATCGCGGGCGCCCTCGACGACGAAATCGGTAATCAGCGCAATCGCTTCGGGATAATTCAGCTTCACGCCACGTTCCAGCCGGCGGCGCGCCACAATAGCGGCCATGGAAATCAGCAGCTTGTCTTTTTCTCTTGGGCTAAGGTTCATCGTCGTCCCACAGCTTGGCATCTGCTCCCCAAACAAGGTTTGCTGGAGACCAGATCCGATATTTGACAGACCCCGAAGAACGCCTGTCACGAGACGATCCGAAGGGTTTACAGATTCCAGACTTTCGGCACTGGCGCGCCGTTTCGCAAGAGCGAAATGATCGGAAAAAGCAATTTTCTCAAGGAGAAACCATCGGCGGCGGCAACGCGCACCACGAGCTTGCCCTGCCATTCGCTGGCGCCGCCGCTTTCCCCGGCAATCGCCCGGATTTTAGGCAGAAGCGCCTCGGAAAGCGGGCCGATATAAAGCAGCGTTGCAAAGGCGACCTGCCCGGCCAGAACCGCCGTCTTCGCGGTCAGCGCCGCCACCTCGCCTTCAAGCCGCAACTCTTCTGCATGCACCAGCTTGCCGCCATGGCGAATACGCCAGCGGTCACGAAAAAGCCCACGCGTCATCGCCTCGCCCATGGCCTGGCGGCCAAGTAGAACGGCTTCGACGGCGATAAATTCTGAGGATTGATCGAGATCGGCTTCAAGCCTTCGGGTGAGCGACGCGCGCTCGAACAGGATGGTTTCCTGCGGCAGCCAATGGAGCTTCGCGCCCGGCCCGGCGGAAACTCGGGCGGCGACGGTGGCGGTGCCCGATGAGGCCTTGTAGACCTTCTCGCAGGCCTGTGTCGTGACCACAAGCGAGGTACCGGCGCCGGCGGCTGCCTGCCATTCGATTTCATCCCCGCCGGTCAGGCCGCCGGAGGAATTGATGAGAATGGCTTCCATTTCATTGGAAAACGTATCCGGCAGACGGATTTTGGCGCAGCCCTCCTGGAAGAGTTCCTCCAGCCGACTGCGCCCTTCAACTGCCTTGGTTACAATGCGTCCTCTGCCACGGGCGCGTTGTTGCCGGACAGGTTGAGCGTCTTCGCAACCGGAAGGGCTGATGGCTTGCTGTTGCTGCTGCACGCGGTCTCCGAAACGGTTGCGGAAGCGGGATTGGCCTTGGCGACGCAATCCTTCTTGACGACGGCGTCCACCACCATCTGCCCTTCCGTGTTGCGGAAGAAATCCCACATTCTTTCGGCCGCATCAACCGTGCGCGTCACTTCGCCTGTGGGCATCTTGCGCTCCACGGCGGGCTGCGCCTTCGGCGTCTGCTCGCCACCGGGCTTGCGGGTAACAACGGCGTTCGCCGCCAGAACCTCGGCCTTCATGGTGGCGCGCGGCCAGGCATGGTCCCAGTTCTCGATGACATAGGACTGGATGCGCGCACCGGCTTTGCAGACATCGTAGGAATTGACGGTAAAGCTCTCGCCCACCTTGCTTTTGGCGGCACCCTTGCAGCCATCCATCTCGGCCCAGCGCTTCAGCGCCGTCTCGCCGCTATATTGCCAGTAGGATTTGCCGCCACCCTGATAGGGGTTGGCGGGATCCTTCAGCCCGGCAAAGGCGATGATCGACATCGGCCGCGCCGGTGTGCAGCTTGCCGCATCCGGTCCCCATTTGCCTTCGGTTTCCTGCGGATAACCCGCGCGCAACGAGGCGACAAAACCGGCGGCATTAAAATCCTTGGCTCCGGTGCAGATGAATTGCGACAACATGCGCCCGCCGCCTGAATAGCCGGAACCGTAAAAACGTTCCTCATCGACGCAGAACTTGCCCTTCACCATGGCAATAGCATCATGAATGAAGCTCACCTCATCCAGCCCGCCGGGGCGTGTTGTAACGCCGGGAACATTCCAGGCATGAGTGCCCGGCAATTCGCCGTTTAAACTGCCCGCCAGCGCGACGACCACAAGACCGTCACGCTCGGCAAGCTTGTCCCAGCCGCTGCGGTTCAGCTGACCGTGCGGGTTGCTGTTGGAGCCATGGAAATCGAATACGACAGGCAGGGCCTTTTTTCCATCATAGGCGGATGGAACAAAATAGACGCCGTCGCGTTTCTGCCCGTTAGAGAGAATGGAAAAATCATGCCGACCCGGTTCCATGCCGGGGCCGATATCCTGACCGCAGGTCGATGCCGACGCTGCGGCAGCTGAGCCTGCGCTGATTACCAGCCCGATGAACAGGCTGCGTGCGAAACGCACCCACCGGGAAGCCCGGCCCACTGCAAAGTCTTGAATCATTGACACGCCTTTATTGGCACAGTTTCCCGACGATACGTCGAGCGTTCGGGAAATGTAAGGGATCAACAGTCGCGGCGTGCGAATAGACTTCTTCTGTGTCTCGCATGCAGCATTTCATGGCCCCAATAACACAGGCTTTTACTTAATGAAATGCTAAAATGCTGCATGAAAGCCATGCAGCAGCGCATGGACTTTCAAAATATTAATCGGCCGTTCTTATGTCGTGACCGGAACGACCGCCTCTACACGGTAAGATGTCGCCGCGCTTCCGGCGTATCCAGCGTTTCGGCCAGCCCCTCATGCACGATCTCGCCGCGGTCCATGATGTAGACGTAGTCGGCAAGTTCGCGGCAGAAATCCAGATATTGCTCGACCAGCAGGATGGCCATGCCGGTGGAATCGCGCAGATATTTGATCGCCCGGCCGATATCCTTGATGATCGACGGCTGAATGCCCTCGGTCGGTTCGTCAAGAACGAGGATTTTCGGCCGCGTGACCAGCGCCCGGCCTATGGCAAGCTGCTGTTGCTGACCGCCGGAGAGATCGCCGCCGCGGCGCGACAGCATGGTCTGCAGCACCGGAAACAGGCTGAAAATATCATCCGGGATGAACCGCTCCTTGCGCGACAGCGGCGCATAACCGCTCTCCAGATTTTCCTGCACGCTGAGCAACGGAAAGATTTCCCGGCCCTGCGGCACGTAACCGACGCCGCGCTTCGCCCGCTGGTAAGGCGCCAGCCCATCCAGTGCCGCATCACCGAAACGGATCGTGCCGGCGCTGGTAGCCTGCTGGCCGGTGACCGCGCGCAACAGCGAGCTTTTGCCGACGCCGTTGCGGCCGAGAACGCAGGTGATCTTGCCCATCTCGGACTTCAGCGACACGCCGCGCAGGGCCTGCGCCGCGCCGTAGTGGAGGTTGATGTTGTCGACTGTCAGCATGGTGAGACTCCAATGTCGGTATGGTGGGCCGCGCTACCCCCCTCTGCCCTGCCGGGCATCTCCCCCTCAAGGGGGGAGATCGGAAAGTGGCGAACACTCTGCCGCATAGCATCGTGGCAAAGGAACGAGCGAGGGCGGCATCTGATCTCCCCCCTTGAGGGGGAGATGCCCGGCAGGGCAGAGGGGGGTACGGCCGCAAATATCACCATCACCGCCCCAGATAATTCTCGATCACCTTCGGATCGCTGGACACGAAATCGATCGACCCTTCGGCCAGCACCGAGCCTTCGGCAAGGCACGTTACCTTCACCCCCAGCTCACGGATGAAGCCCATATCGTGCTCGACCACCACAACGGAACGGGTTTTCGCAATTTCCTTCAGAAGCACCGCGGTTTCCGCCGTCTCCGCGTCCGTCATACCCGCCACCGGCTCGTCCACCAGGAGAAGCTTCGGTTCCTGTGCCAAGAGCATGCCAATCTCCAGCCACTGTTTCTGCCCATGCGAAAGATTGGCGGCGAGGTCTCCCCGGCGGTGGCCAAGCCGCACGGTGGCGAGGATTTCCTCGATGCGTGCCTTGTCTTCCGCCGTCAGCCGGTAGAACAGCGTCGCGAACACGCCGCGCTTGCGGTTCAGCGCCAGCTCCAGATTGTCCCACACGGTATGGCTTTCAAACACCGTCGGCTTCTGGAATTTCCGGCCGATGCCGAGCTGGGCGATATCCGCCTCGTCCTTCTTGGTGAGGTCGATGCTGTCTTCAAACAACACCGTGCCGGTATCCGGCCGTGTCTTGCCGGTGATGATATCCATCATCGTCGTCTTTCCCGCGCCGTTGGGGCCGATGATGGCGCGAAGTTCGCCCGGCTCCACCACGAAGGAAAGGGAATTCAGCGCCCTGAAACCATCGAAGGAAACGGAAACGCCATCGAGGTAAAGCAGGCTCTTGGTTCTGTTTTCGGAAACCGTGTTCATGGGCTTACTCCGCCGCCTGTTGCGCAACCGCGCTGTCGTTGCCAGCTTCACGCGCCGCGCCCGCCACACGCTTCTCGCGTCGTCCCGCAAGATAATGCTGCACCGTTCCGACGATGCCCTTGGGGAAGAACAGCGTGACAGCGATGAAGAGACCACCCAGCGCAAACAACCAGAATTCCGGGAACGCGCCAGTGAAATAGCTCTTGCCGCCATTGACCAGCACCGCGCCGATGATCGGCCCGATCAGCGTGCCGCGCCCGCCGACCGCCGTCCACACCACCACCTCGATGGAGTTGGCGGGCGAAAATTCGCCGGGATTGATGATGCCCACCTGCGGCACGAACAGCGCACCGGCAATGCCTGCCATCATCGCCGAGACGACGAAAGTAAAGAGCTTGATGTTTTCAACCCTGAAACCGAGGAACCGCACCCGGCTTTCCGCATCCCGCACACCCACCAGCACCTTGCCAAACTTGGAATTAACGATGCCGGAGGCAATCAGCAGCGAGATCGCCAGCATCACCGCCGTCATCGCAAACAGCACGGCACGGGTACCGTCGGCCTGCACGGAAAAGCCGAGAATATCCTTGAAATCGGTGAGGCCGTTATTGCCGCCGAAGCCCATGTCGTTGCGGAAGAAGGCAAGCAGCAGCGCATAGGTCATGGCCTGGGTGATGATCGAGAGATAAACGCCGTTGACGCGCGAGCGGAAGGCGAACCAACCGAACACGAAAGCGAGCAACCCCGGCACGACAAGCACCATCAGCGCCGCAAACCAGAACATGTCGAAGCCGTGCCAGAACCACGGCAGTTCCTTCCAGTTGAGGAACACCATGAAATCAGGCAGCACGGGATGGCCATAGACCCCGCGCGTGCCGATCTGCCGCATCAGATACATGCCCATGGCATAACCGCCGAGCGCAAAGAAGGCGGCGTGGCCAAGGGAGAGAATGCCGCAATAACCCCAGACCAGATCGAGCGCGAGCGCGAGCAGCGCGTAGGCCAGATATTTGCCGAGCATCGACATGATATAGGTCGGGATGCGGAACGCGCTGCCCTCCGGCAACAGCAGGTTTGAGGCGGGAACCAGAACGGCGATGGCGAGAATAATGCCGATGGCGATGGAAATGCGGCGATCGAGCGCGCGCAGAAGGAAGCCGGTAATCATGCTTCGATCGCCCTTCCCTTGAGTGCGAAGAGACCGCGCGGCCGCTTCTGGATGAACAGGATGATGAGAACGAGCACGAGGATCTTGCCGAGCACGGCGCCTACCGTCGGCTCGAGGAACTTGTTGAGCACGCCGAGAGACAGGGCGCCGACCAGCGTTCCCCAGAGATTGCCAACGCCGCCGAACACCACGACCATGAAACTGTCGATGATGTAGCTCTGGCCGAGATTGGGCGAGACATTGTCGATCTGCGACAGGGCCACCCCAGCAAGCCCGGCAACACCCGAACCAAGCGCGAAGGTGAAGGCATCCACCCATGGCGTGCGGATGCCCATGGAGGAAGCCATGCGGCGGTTCTGGGTCACGGCGCGCATCTGCAGGCCAAAGGCCGAGCGCTTCAGCAGCACCAGCAGTGCGAAGAAGACGGACAGCGAGAAGCAGACGATCCACACCCGGTTCCAGGTGAAATTGAGATAACCGACGCTGAAGGAGCCGGACATCCAGCTCGGGCTGCCGACTTCCCGGTTGGTGGGGCCGAAGATGGAGCGCACGCCCTGTTGCAGGATCAGCGAGATGCCCCAGGTGGCGAGCAGGGTTTCCAGCGGCCGCCCGTAAAGATAGCGGATGACGCCGCGCTCCATGACGAGGCCGACGCAGGCCGTGACCAGAAAGGCGGCCGGCAGGGCAATCGCCAATGACCAGTCGAACAGGCCGGGGAAATGACTGCGGATCAACTCCTGCACCATGAAGGTGGAGTAGGCGCCGATCATCACCATCTCGCCATGCGCCATGTTGATGATGCCCATGACGCCAAAGGTGATGGCAAGGCCGATGGCAGCGAGCAGCAGCACCGAGCCGAGCGACAGGCCGTACCAGACATTCTGTGCGTAATCCCAGAAGGCAAGCGCGCTTTCGATGCTGGAAATCGCCTCGTCCACATCCGGCTTCAGGCTCGGATCGACCGACGGCGTCGCCGCCATCAGAATGCTGATCGCATCGCGCCCACCAAGCGCCTTGATGGTGGCGATCGCTTCTTTCTTCACCTCAAGGGGGCGGTCGGAGGAGAGCAGTGAGACAGCCCGCGCCTCCTCCATGCGGGTCCGCACCTCATTATCGGTTTCCTTTGATATGGCCGCTTCCAGCAATTCGAGATTTTCAGCGCTCGGCGCTTTCAGGACCGCGTCAGCCGCCGAAAGCCGCACGGATTTTTCCGGGCTGAGCAGCGTCAGCCCGCCCATCGCGGCGCGGATGACGCGGCGAAGATTATTGTTGACCCTGATCTTGGTAACGGTCGCCTTCGGCGCCGTGCCGGCGCTTTCACCCGTCAGCGGGTCGATCAGCGTGAAATCGGAACCGGCGGGCTTGGTCATGAAGACGAGATTGTCGGATTTGCGCACGTAGAGATCACCCGCCGCAAAAGCCTCCAGCGCCGGAACGACACGCGCATCGCCGGTTGCGGCGATCTGCCCGATCAATGTTTCGGCCTGCTTGAAATCAGCCGTGCCGAGCTGGTCGATCAGCGCCTTTGGGTCGCTTTGCGCGACGGCGTGGGCTGCGATCCCCATGGTGAACCAGAGGAAGATGGCTCCGAGAAAAGATCGGATCGTCATGTCGGGGGTCCTTAGGGCGGCCGTGTATTTTATCTGGCGATGAGTATGCGGCTTACCCCCCTCTGCCCTGCCGGGCATCTCCCCCACAAGGAGGGAGATCGGCAAGGTGCACCTACGTCGCTCCATCTCGACCGACGAGAAATGCGGGGCCTCACTACGAGTCGATCTCCCCACTTGTGGGGGAGATGCCCGGCAGGGCAGAGGGGGGCATGCTTGCTCAGTTTTCAACGATTGAAGCGCCGCCCCAACGAGGGAGCGGCCCTCAACCCAAGCTCCTATCAGCTACCCTTGCCGCCGCACTTGCCCGTGGCCACGTTGAAGTTGCCGCAGGACATCGGCTTTCTCCAATCAGAGATCAGATCCTTCGAATCCGGCAGGTAATCCGACCATTCGTCGCCCACCACCTGCGGTGTCTGCTGTACGATCTCAAACTGGCCGTCAGCCTGGATTTCACCGATCAGCACCGGCTTGGTGATGTGGTGGTTCGGCATGACGGTGGAATAACCACCCGAAAGGTTCGGCACGGAAACGCCGATGATGCTGTCCAGAACCTTGTCCGTATCGGTCGTGCCGGCGGATTCCACGGCCTTCACCCAGGCGTTGAAGCCGATATAGGCGGCTTCCATCGGGTCGTTGGTCACGCGCTTGTCGTTCTTGGTGAAGGCATGCCAGGTCTTGATGAACTCGGCATTGACGGGCGCATCGACGGACTGGAAGTAGTTCCAGGCGGCAAGGTGGCCAACCAGCGGTGCAGTATCGAGACCGGCAAGCTCTTCTTCACCCACGGAGAAGGCGACGACCGGAATATCTTCGGCCTTGATGCCCTGGTTGGCCAGTTCCTTGTAGAAGGGCACGTTGGCGTCACCATTGATGGTGGAAACCACGGCGGTCTTCTTGCCGGCCGAGCCGAATTTCTTGATGTCGGACACGATCGTCTGCCAGTCGGAGTGACCGAACGGCGTGTAGTTGATCATGATGTCCTCTTCCTTAACGCCCTTCGACATCAGGTAGGCCTTCAGGATCTTGTTGGTGGTCTGCGGATAGACATAGTCCGTGCCGGCCAGAACCCAGCGCTCGACGCCTTCGGTACTGGCGAGGTAATCGACGGCCGGAATGGCTTGCTGGTTGGGGGCGGCGCCCGTGTAGAAGATATTGCGCGAGGATTCTTCACCCTCATACTGAACCGGGTAGAACAGGATCGAGTTCAGCTCTTCGAAAACAGGCAGAACGGATTTACGCGAGGAAGACGTCCAGCAGCCGAAAACGGCGGCGACCTTGTCCTGCGAAATCAACTGGCGGGCCTTTTCGGCGAAAAGCGGCCAATCGGAGGCCGGATCGACCACAACGGCTTCAAGCTTCTTGCCGAGAACGCCGCCCTTCTTGTTCTGCTCGTCGATGAGCATCAGCATGGCGTCTTTCAGCGTGGTTTCTGAAATGGCCATCGTACCAGAAAGAGAATGCAGCACGCCGACCTTGATCGTATCATCGGCAGCAAAGGCGCCATGGAAGGCGGTGGTGGACAGGATTGCGCCAAGCAGCGCGGCACTGAGCGTCTTGCGGAACATCATCGGAAGGACCCCTCTCCTTGTTGGCCTCTCGTGGAGGCTCAGCGGCATCTTCGGCCGCTGCTGGAGGGACTATCGATCTCGTGAGCGCGAAACCGTATACGTCAATTGACGTAGGCGGGGTGGCGAAAGGTGCAGGGGAGGTGTGGGGTAAGACACGACAGCATATGCAGAGCGAGACGCCTCAGCTTGTTTCTTCTCCCCGCCGGGGAGAAGTCCGCGGCAGCGGGATGAGGGGGCGAGCGTCAATATATACGGAGGGGTTGCCCCTCATCCGACCCTTCGGGCGACCTTCTCCCCCTCGGGAAGAAGAAATTCGCGGCACGGTCTCAGATCAAGAATGCGGCTTGCGGTCGCTTTCTTCGTCCCGGATCGCCTCGTCATGATACCAGGAGCCAAAATCCACATGAGGTTGTCTTGCCTCGCGTTCGAGATCATTCAAACCATCAGGACGGAACTTGGACACGCCAGTCCGCCCGCCAACAGGGAATTGGTAGATCGTTGCCGTCTCACGATGAAAGCCAGTCGCCATTTCGGTCATCTCACTCTGTTTGCATCGAAGCACTTGGTCATGAAGTCAAACCCGTGAAAGCCGGATTCGCTCCCTTTGATTAAAAAAAAATCACGTTGCGAAAAATATAGGCATAAATCGCACTTTCGACAAGAAAAACCATTCCGGAAGCGCTGGTTTTTAGGGCAAATGCCAATCCCTCGCGCGCAATTGAATTTGCTGCATCACAGCATGGCGCGTCTCGCGATGCTGTGCGCTATCTATCAGGATTCAATGATGAAACTTGAGGGGTGTTTTGCCGTGCTGCGCCGCAACAGAAGCGAGAATGAGGGAGCAGGCACCGGCCCGACCAATATGCGGCTGAAAGAATTTTCGAAAAAATCGCCGGATAACGCCAATCTGGCACGCGGCATGCATCTAACGTGTCAGCCCTTGAAAGCGAATGCGCTTCCGGTGGTGAAAGCCACGGGAGGCCTCAAGGCTTCGCATTGTTACCTATGAGAGGTTCGTAATGACTAAGTTCAAACTCGAGTACATCTGGCTGGACGGATACAAGCCGGTCCCCAACCTGCGCGGCAAGACCCAGATCAAGGAATTCGACGAATTCCCCACACTCGAGCAGCTGCCGCTTTGGGGCTTTGACGGCTCCTCCACGCAGCAGGCCGAAGGCCACTCCTCCGATTGCGTGCTGAAGCCCGTCGCGATCTACCCGGATCCGGCCCGCTCCAACGGCGCGCTCGTCATGTGCGAAGTCATGATGCCCGATGGCGTCACTCCGCATCCGTCGAACAGCCGCGCAACCATCCTCGACGACGAAGATGCATGGTTCGGCTTCGAGCAGGAATACTTCTTCTACCAGGACGGCCGCCCGCTCGGCTTCCCGGAACAGGGTTACCCGGCTCCGCAGGGTCCTTACTACACCGGCGTCGGCTTCAAGAACGTCGGTTCGGTTGCCCGCGAAATCGTTGAAGAGCACCTCGATCTCTGCCTCGAAGCCGGCATCAACCACGAAGGTATCAACGCCGAAGTGGCCAAGGGCCAGTGGGAATTCCAGATTTTCGGCAAGGGCTCCAAGCGCGCCGCCGACCAGATCTGGATCGCTCGCTACCTGCTGCTGCGCCTTTGCGAACAGTATGGCATCGACGTCGAATTCCATTGCAAGCCGCTGGGCGACACCGACTGGAATGGTTCGGGCATGCACTGCAACTTCTCCACCAAGTACATGCGTGAAGTTGGCGGCAAGGACTATTTCGAAGCTCTCATGGCCGCGTTTGCCAAGAACTGGAAAGAGCACATCGACGTTTACGGTCCGGACAACCACCTGCGCCTGACCGGCAAGCACGAAACCGCTCCGTGGAACAAGTTCTCCTATGGCGTGGCAGATCGTGGCGCGTCGATCCGCGTTCCGCATTCCTTCGTCAACAACGGCTACAAGGGTTACCTCGAAGACCGTCGTCCGAACTCTCAAGGGTGCCCCTATCAGATCGCTTCCGTCGTTCTGAAGACGATCGCGGAAGTGCCGCTCGCAAAGTCGGCTGCTGCCTGATATCGAACTGATGGCGTCGCCCGAACCGGGCGACGCCATTTTTCTGTCCACCGAACGGTCGGGCCGGACGGGCGACCTTTCGCTCTCTGCCCCACGCGGCATATTCTTCCTTCGCGAACTCCAAGAAGTTTCGGCACGTCAAGCAAGAAGGTGAGCGATGGGCATTCTCCAGAAATTCTCTCTCGAAAACCGCAGCGCCATCATCACCGGCAGCGGCCGGGGTCTGGGTTTTGAAATCGCCAAGGCCTTTGCCGAAGCGGGCGCTCATGTCTGGCTGACCGGCCGCAATGCCGAGACGTTGCAACAGGCGGTCGACTCGTTGCGCAAGGCAGGCGGCAAGGCGGATTATGCCGCCTTCGATATTGCCGATACCAAAGCCGGGGCGGCGCTCGTCCACCGCATCATGAGCGACCTCGGCCACCTCGATATTCTCGTCAACAATGTCGGCGCGCGCGACCGCCGCCCGCTTGCCGAATTCACCGATGAGGACGTGCTGGAATTGATCCGCACCGACCTCACCTCCTCCATTTCCCTGTCGCGGGATGCGGCGGAAGCCATGGCGGCAAAAGCCTATGGCCGTATCATCACCATCACCTCCATTCTTGGCCACATCGTGCGGCCGGGCGATGCGATCTACCCCGTCGCCAAACAGGGGCTGACGGGCCTGATGCGGGCGATTGCCGTGGAATACGGCGCGCGTGGCATCACCAGCAACGCCATTGCGCCGGGCATGTTCGCAACCGAAACCAATGCCGCGCTTTCCGAAAATCCTGAGATGGTGGCCTTCGCCAAGCTGCGCGTGCCGCTGGAGCGCTGGGGCAGACCGGACGAGATTGCCGGTGCGGCCCTGTTTCTGGCCAGCGACGCAGCCTCCTTCGTCAACGGCCATGTGCTGACGGTGGATGGCGGCATGTCGGTGCGGCTGTGAGAAGCCCCTTGCGGAAAGGCGCTCGATAGCCATGGCCGCACGGCAACGCATCATCCCCGTCAGGCGCGAATATAACCGCTGGGTCGCCAACCAGACGCTGGAAGATTATGCGCTGCGCTTCACCGCCAAGAGCGCCCGGCAATTTTCCTCCAACCGCATTTCCCACACCGCCATCGGCGCGATTTCCTTTCTGGCGCTGGAAGCCATCGGCGGCGCCATCACGCTCTCCTACGGCACCACCAACGCTTTTTACGCCATCCTTGTCGCTGCCGTCGCCATGTTGGCCGTCGGCCTGCCGATCAGCCGTTATGCCATCCGCCATGGCGTCGATATCGATCTTCTGACACGCGGCGCGAGCTTTGGTTACATCGGCTCCACCATCACCTCGCTCATTTACGCCGCCTTCACCTTCATGCTCTTCGCCATCGAGGCGTCGATCATGTCCGGCGCGCTGGAGCTGGCGCTCGGCATTCCCTTGTGGATCGGCTACATCATCTCCGCCGTCATGGTCATTCCGCTCGTCACCCACGGCGTGCGGCTCATCAGCCGTTTCCAGATCGTCACCCAGCCTTTCTGGATCGTCCTCAACATCCTGCCCTTCATCTTCATCGCCTTGATGGACTGGGAAAAATACGATCTCTGGCGCGCCTTTGCCGGTATCCACCATGCATCCGGCCCGCCAGGCACCGTCGCGGATTTCAATCTCGTGGAATTCGGCGCGGCCTCGGCGGTCATTCTGGCGCTGATGTCGCAGATCGGCGAACAGGTGGACTTCCTGCGCTTCCTGCCAGCCGAGGGCCAGAGCCGGCTGCGCCACCGCATCGCGGTGTTTCTGGCCGGTGCAGGCTGGGTCGTCGTTGGCGTGCCGAAGCTCTTGGCCGGTTCGTTCCTCGTCGTGCTGACCTTCAGTTCCGGCGTCTCGGTGGATCGCGCCGCCGACCCGGCGCAGATGTATCTCACCGCCTTCGGTTACATGATCCCCAACCAGACGGCGGCCATGCTGCTGATGGTCGCCTTCGTGGTCGTGTCGCAGCTGAAGATCAACGTCATGAATGCCTATGCGGGTTCGCTCGCCTGGTCGAACTTTTTCTCCCGCCTCACCCACAGCCACCCTGGCCGCGTCGTCTGGCTGGTGTTCAATGTGGCCATTGCGCTGCTGTTGATGGAACTCGGCATCTACCGGCTGCTCGAGGAAACGCTCGGCATCTTCTCCATCATCGCCATGGCGTGGCTCTGCACCATCTCGGCCGATCTCTTCATCAACAAGCCGCTCGGCCTTGCCCCATCAGGCATCGAGTTCAAGCGTGCCCATCTCTATGACATCAATCCCGTTGGCGTCGGCTCCATGGCGCTTTCCGCCACCATTGCGCTGATGGCGCATTTTGGCACTTTCGGCCCGCTCGCCGCCTCGCTCGCGCCCTATCTCACCCTCATTGTCGCCTTCACCGCATCGCCGCTGATTGCCTGGGGCACCAAGGGCAAATTCTACCTTGCCCGCAAGCCACGCCAGCAATGGCGCGCAGAAAGCAGCATCACCTGCTCCATCTGCGAACATCCTTTCGAGCCGGAAGACATGGCCTGGTGCCCGGCCTATGCCGCACCGATCTGTTCGCTCTGCTGTTCGCTGGACAGCCGCTGCCACGACATGTGCAAGCCGAAGGCAAAGCTGAACTATCAGGTCGCCACCGTCGCCAAGACCTTCCTGCCGAGACAGCTGGTGGCAAAACTCGCCACCCGGCTCGGACGCTACGGCATGGCGGCGGCGATTGCCGTCATCGCCATCGGCGGCATATTGGCCATGATCGCGCATCAGGTCGGCATGGCCTCACCGGAAACGGCCGATGTGGTCAATCGCACCATCCTCATCGTGTTTTTCGTCTTTGCCGTCATTGCCGGCATTGTCTGCTGGTTCCTGGTGCTTGCCCATGACAGCCGGGTGGTGGCGGAAGAGGAATCCTCGCGCCAGAACACGCTGCTCTTGAAGGAAATCGCTGCCCACAAGAAGACCGACGCCGCCCTTCAGGATGCCAAGGAAACGGCTGAGGCCGCCAACCGCGCCAAAAGCCGTTATGTCGTCGGCCTTAGCCACGAACTGCGCACGCCGCTCAACGCCGTTCTCGGTTACGCCCAGATTTTGGAACGCGATGAGACCATCCCCCCTCCCCGGCAATCGGCGATCAAGGTCATCCGCCGCTCGGCCGACCACCTGTCGGGGCTGATCGACGGGCTTCTCGATATTTCCAAGATCGAGGCGGGCCGCCTGCAGGTCTATTCCAACGAGATCAATATCCAGGATTTCCTCGACCAGATCGTCGATATGTTCCGCCCGCAGGCGCAGGCCAAGGGGCTGGAATTCCGCCACGACCGCTCGCCTGCGCTGCCGCAATATGTGCGCACCGATGAAAAGCGCCTGCGCCAGATCCTCGTCAACCTGCTTTCCAACGCCATCAAGTTCACCGATGAGGGCGCGGTCACCTTCGATGTCGGTTATCGCAGCCAGGTGGCCAGCTTCACCGTGTCAGATACCGGCCGCGGCATTGCCGAAAAAGACCTCGCCCGCATCTACGAACCCTTCCAGCGTGGAGAGGCCGAAAGCGTGCGGCCCATGCCGGGCCTCGGCCTCGGTCTGACCATCACCCGGCTTCTGACCAATACGCTCGGCGGCGAGATTTCCGTTTCCAGCGAAAAGGATGAGGGCTCCACCTTCCGTGTGCGCCTCATGCTATCCGCCGTCCACCGGCCAAACACGGCGCCGGCGCCGGAAAAAACGATCCGCTCCTATTCCGGTCCACGCCGCACCATTGTCGTGGTGGATGACAACGAGGATCACCGCGAGCTGATGCGGCAGGTCCTTTCGCCGCTCGATTTCGTGGTGTTGACGGCGCAATCCGGCCCCGAATGCCTCACTCTCATCGAAGGCGTGAAGCCCGATCTCTTCCTCATCGATATTTCCATGCCCGGCATGACCGGCTGGCAGCTGGTGACGAAACTGCGCGAGGCCGGGCAGACGGCCCCGCTCATCATGCTCTCGGCCAATATCGGCGACGGCACTGTCGCGGGCGCAGGCGATGACAATCACAACGACGCCATCGCAAAGCCCGTCGATATCCGCCATCTCTGCGACAGGCTCGCCGTGCATCTCGGGCTGACATGGATTTACGATACCGACCTGCCGCCTGCCCCGCTATCGCAGCCGCCTGCCGAGATCATCAATCCGGGCGCCATCCACATCCAGGATTTGCAGCGGCTGGGCGAAATAGGCTACATACGCGGCATCGAAGCGAAACTCGCCGATCTCGCCCGCAACACGGAAAACCTGCCCTTCACGCAGGAGCTCGGCGCCTATGTGCAGGCTTTTGATCTGGCGGGCTACGCACATTTTCTCAAACGGTTCGAAGACAGTGACAGGGGAGACCTCAAGGCATGAGCGCTCAGGCGGCGGCCCCGAGAGATATTGTATTGCTGGTGGATGACAGCCCGGAAGCGCTGGGCTTCCTGACCGATGCGCTGGAGCAATCCGGCTTCTCGGCCCTCATCGCCACATCTGGGCAGGCTGCATTGAACATCGCCGAGCGCATCACGCCCGATATCATCCTGCTCGATGCCGTCATGCCCACCATGGACGGTTTCGAGACCTGCCGACGCCTCAAGGCCAATGCGGCGGTGGCGCAGGTGCCTGTTATCTTCATGACCGGCCTGACGGAGACCGAACATGTCGTGCGGGCGCTGGACTCCGGCGGTGTCGATTATCTGACCAAGCCGATCAATATCGACGAGCTGCGCGCCCGCATCCGCGTCCATCTTTCCAATGCCCGCTCGGCGCAAAGCGCCCGGGTCGCGCTCGATGCCGCCGGACGCCATCTGCTCGCCGTGCGCGCAAACGGGGCCATCCACTGGTCCACCCCGCAGGCGACGCGGCTCGTTAATGCCGCGACCGGGCGGGATGACGGCCTGGACATCGTCGTCAGCCATATCGGCCGCTGGCTCGGCGAAAGGACAGCATCGGAGACCGGCCGCGATGTACCGCTGACGATCACCCAGGCCGGACGCCCCGCCCTGCAGCTTTCCTTCCTTGGCGCCATGGGCCCGGATGAACATCTCTTCCGCCTGACCGCCGCCAACGAAAAGTCGGACGACCATCTGCTGAAAGAGCATTTCGCGCTGACGACGCGGGAATCGGAAGTGTTGTTGTGGATCGCCAAGGGCAAGTCCAACCGCGATATCGGCGATATTCTCGGCCTGTCCGCCCGGACGGTGAACAAGCATCTCGAACAGATCTACGTAAAGCTCGGCGTGGAAAACCGTGCCTCTGCCGCGGTCAAGGCGGCCCATATTCTGCATCAGGGGTGACGACTCGCCGTATTATGGTAATATCTTCCGACACATTCCCGCTCGAATACGCAAATCCTGCTTGTTGAACGAGCGGTGACCCCTTGTTTCTTCTCCCCGCCGGGGAGAAGTCCGCGGCAGCGGGATGAGCGGGCGAGGGTCGCGCTAAAACAGGGAGCTTGCCCCCTCATCCGGCCCTTCGGGCCACCTTCTCCCCGGCGGGGAGAAGAAACGCGCGGCGCCCCCCGCCAAAAAAAATCACCACCCCTGCCCTGAACCCAACACAGGAACGCACGCCCATGGACCGTTTCATCATTCTCTCCGGTTGCTCCGGCGGCGGAAAATCCACGCTTCTTGCAGAACTTGCGCGGCGCGGTTACGCCACCGTCGAGGAACCCGGCCGCCGTATCGTCATCGAAGAAACCCGCACCAGTGGCGCCGCACTGCCTTGGATAAACCTCGAAGCCTTTGCACGCAGGGCCATCGCCGTAGCGCTGGAAGACAGGCAGCATGCGCCAGAGCACGGCACCGTCTTCTTCGATCGCGGCCTGATTGACGCCGCCTCGGCGTTACGCGAGGTCAGCGGTGACCCCTTCATCGAAACGCTGCGCCGCGAACATCGCTACAACAGGCTGGTCTTCCTTACCCCGCCCTGGCCGGAAATCTATCGGGCGGACACGGAGCGTCGGCATGATTTCGCCTCGGCCGTGGCCGAATACGATCGTCTCGTCAGGGATTTTCAAGCCCTTGACTATGAGACCGTCGTCCTTCCGAAAACAGACGTCGACGAGCGTGCCGACTTCATTTTGGAGCGGCTGGACTGATCGCAGCGATCTTAGCGATTTTCCACCAGTTGCGACACGGTCACAAACTCGAACCCGCGCTGACGTAGTCCCTCGATGATCAGCGGCAAGGCCTGCCGGGAGGCCTCGCGGCTGCGATACATGACATGCATGATGATGATCGAGCCGTTTTTCGTGTGCTCGATGACGTGCTTCGCCAATGCGGCTGCATCCTCGGCAATATCTGGATAGGATTCCGGCTCGACATCCCACATGATTGTTTTCCGCTCATGCCGGGAAAGATACAACGGCAAGGCGAACAGCTTCTTGCCATAGGGCGGGCGGAACATGATCTCGCCCTCGTAGCCCGCAGCCCGAATGGCGGCATCCGTGCGCTCGATCTCGTCTCCTACCCGCGCCGGTCCCATCAAGGCCATGTTGGAATGCGTATAGCTGTGGTTTCCAATCTGATGGCCGTCACTGACGATCATCCGAGCCTGCGGCAGATTTTCCTCGGTTTCCTTGCCCGTCAGGAAAAAGGTCGCTTTCACGCCGCGTTCCCTCAGGATCGTCAGGACCTCAGGCGTGAAGCGCACCGAGGGCCCGTCATCGAATGTCAGGGCCACCGCCGGCCTCGGCGTCTCGACCCTTGCAATGATTTCGCCGAACAATTGCGTCGTCCGGGATTTGCTGAAGAGATGCACACCGCCGAGCACCGCCGCCAGCATGGCAAGACCAAGAAGTAGAGACACGATCCGTTTCGTCGTCATTGCCACCCCTTATTGCAGTTTCCGGGAGGCTTTGTCTCCTGCCTTCATGTCTCCAGTGTGGCGGCCGTCGCGCAAAGAAAAGCCCGGCATTGCTGCCGGGCTTCGATTGGGTGTCACAGAGAGGCTTAGCTGCCCTGCTGGATGTAGGTGAACTTGCCGTCCGGACCCTTCTTCCATTCGTACATGACGTAGCCCGGAAGCTTTGGGTCACCCTTTTCGTCGAAGGAAATATCGCCAAGTGCTGTCGGGAACGTGCCCTTCTTCAGCGCTTCGGCAACCTTTTCAGGCTCCACGGAACCGGCGGCCTTTGCGGCTTCTGCAATCGTCTGCATAGCTGCGTAGGAGTAGAGCGTGTAGGCTTCCGGGTTGAAGCCGGCAGCTTTGAACTTCTCGACAAGTTCCTTGTTTTCCGGGCGCAGCGTCGGATCGGGACCGAAGGTGTTCAGCGTGCCTTCGACAGCGTCGCCGGCGATGGAAGCGAGTTCGTTGGAGACGATACCGTCACCCGAGATCAGCTTTGCCTTAAGGCCCTGGTCAGCCGCCTGACGGATGATCAGACCGGCTTCTGTGTGCAGACCGCCCCAGTAGATGATGGAAACGCCGGCTTCCTTCATCTTGGAGATCAGCGCCGAGAAGTCCTTGTCGCCGACGTTGACGCCTTCATACATGGCTTCGGTGACGCCAGCGGCATTTGCAGCCTTCTTGGTTTCGTCGGCAAGGCCCTGACCATAGGGGGTCTTGTCGTGGATGATGGCGATCTTGGCGTCCTTGAAGTGGTCGGCCAGATACTTGCCGGCAATGCCGCCCTGCTGGTCGTCACGGCCGCAGGTGCGGAAGGTGTTCCACAGGCCGCGTTCGGTGAAAACAGGGTTGGTTGCAGCAGGCGTGATTTCGAGAATGCCGTTTTCGGCATAAACTTCAGACGCCGGAATGGAAACGCCGGAGTTGAAGTGACCGATAACGAACTTCACGCCATCGGCAACGAATTTATTGGCAACCGAAATACCCTGCTTGGGGTCGGATACGTCGTCGCCCAGCACGATCTTGATCTGCTCGCCATTGATGCCGCCAGCGGCATTGATGTCTTTTGCAGCCTGCTCGGCACCCTTCTGAAGCTGAGCGCCGAAAGCAGCGTTCGGTCCAGTCAGCGGGCCGCCGACGGCGATCACAACATCGGCGAAGGCCGAACCGCTGAACGCGACCATGGCGGTCAGCGCAACAGCGGAAAGAAGAGACTTCTTCATTACTTTACTCCCAGTTCCTTGGATGGGGTTGATTGCAAAGACCCGTTCAGTACCCACCTTCACTGAACAGGAAACCGTTCCACTCTTACGAGTATTAGTGACGCCGGAAGAACCCGGCTGTCAATTCTTCTTTTTATAGGAAAATGACGACGTCCGATCGTAGAGCCAATAATAGTTATTGACCATCTGGCTTGTCCGGCGCATGCGGAAACCGATGCTGGAAAAGACCAGAAGTAGAACGACGTCAAGCACGTAATAGAAGCCGTTGATGAACGGCCCATTGAACAGGGCGAAATGCAGGAAGCGCATCACCAGCCCCAGAGCCAGCGTGTAGATGACCACACGCGGATATTCGCCCCAGCCATCGGCGACGGATTTGCCCGTGCGCCATGCCGTCCAGAAACCCAAGAGAACAACCAATGCGCGCAAGACATAGCGCACGCCGTTATCCGTTTCGAAAAATAGGCCCTGCATTTCTTTCCCCATCAGGCCGGGTGTAACACCCTCGCCCCGCCTTGTTTGTCATCCCGCCGTTTGCCGGCCGGCTTTTATTGTTTGCCACCCGCCGCCTGGCGCCAAGGCTGCGGCGGGTCGCTGTTCGTAATCTTGCGCCGCAAAACGTCTGGCGCAAGTAAAATCTTTCAGTGCCGCCCGCCTTCGAGATAGGCTGCGCGAACCTGCGGGTCGGCGAGCAATTCCTTGCCCGTTCCGCTCATCGTCACCTTGCCGTTCACCATCACATAGGCGCGGTCGGAAAGCTTCAGCGCCGCAAAGGCGTTCTGCTCCACGAGGAAGACGGTCAGGCCCTCTTCCTGGTTCAGCTTCTTGATCGCCTCAAAGATCCCCTTGACGATCAAGGGCGCAAGACCGAGCGATGGCTCGTCGAGAAGCAGGAGCTTCGGACGCGACATCAGCGCACGGCCGATGGACAGCATCTGCTGCTCACCACCCGAAAGCGTGCCGCCGCGCTGGCTCTGGCGCTCCTTGAGGCGCGGAAACATCTCGAAGATCTTCTCGACGTCTTCCTTGAAATATTTCAGGTTATCGAGATTGGCGCCCATCTGCAGGTTTTCCAGCACGGTCATGCGCGGGAAAATCCGCCGGCCTTCCGGTGACTGGGCAATGCGCTTGCGCGCGATGAGATGGGTCGGCAGCTGGGTGATGTCTTCACCGTCGAAGATCACCTGGCCGGCCCGCGCCTGCGGGCTGCCGCAGATGGTCATCATCAGCGTCGATTTGCCGGCGCCGTTGGCACCGATCAGGCTGACGATCTCACCTTTCTTGACCTCGACATCCACACCCGCGAGCGCACGGATATTGCCGTAATAGGTTTCGACACCCTGGACTTTCAGAAGCGGTTCACCGGACATCAGGCCGCTCCTCCGTCGAGTTCTTCCGCAATCACGTCTTCCACTTCATCATCTTCGACACCCAGATAGGCGGCGATGACCTTCGGGTCGTTCTTCACATGGTCCGGCGTGCCGTCGGAAATCTTCTGGCCATATTCGAGAACCACCACATGGTCGGAGATTTCCATGACCACCGACATGTCGTGTTCGATGAGCAGAAGCGACGTCCCCTCATCCCGGATACCGCGCAGAAGCGTGTTGAGCGCCAGCGACTCCTTCGGGTTGAGGCCGGCGGCGGGCTCGTCGAGGCACAGGAGTTCCGGCCCCGTGCACATGGCGCGGGCGATTTCCAGACGACGCTGGGCGCCGTAAGGCAGATCGCCGGCAGGGTCGTCGGCACGATCGGTCAGATCTGCCTTGTCCAGCCAATACTTGGCTTTCTCGATCGAACTTGCGACCGCCCGCTTGTAGGCGGGCAGGCCGAGAAGGCCGAGGATCGTATAGCCCGAGGCTTTCATCAGCGCATTGTGCTGCGCCACCAGCAGGTTTTCCAGAACGGTAAGACCCGAAAACAGCCGGATGTTCTGGAAGGTGCGGGCCACCTTCGCCTTTTTGGTAATTTCGAAATCCGCCAGACGCTCCAGAAGATGCGTCTCGCCATCTTGCCTGCGCATGGTGATCATGCCCATCGTCGGCTTGTAAAAGCCGGTGATGCAGTTGAAGACCGTGGTCTTTCCCGCACCGTTGGGGCCGATCAGCGCCGTGATCTCGCCACGCCGTGCCTCGAAGGAGAAGTCGTTGATGGCCATGAGACCACCGAACTTCATGGAGAGATGCTCGACCTTGAGGATCGTATCGCCAGTTACATTGGGTGCCATTGTTGTCGTTCCGGAGGCCATCAACCGTGACCTTCCTTGGTAAAGCTGCCGGAGACGGCCTTTCGCTCCTTGAGGAAGGCAGTCGGTTCACGCGAGCCGACGAAGCCGCGCGGCTTGAACAGCATGACGATGACCATGGCAAGTCCGAAGAGCAGCATGCGATAGAGTTCCGGTGTGAAATCCGGTCCGAAGACATGCTTCAGGAACTCCATTTCACGCAGCAGTTCCGTGCCGCCGACCATGACGAGCGCCGCAATCGCGATACCCGTCAGCGAACCCATGCCGCCGAGAACGACGATCGCGAGAATAACGGCCGATTCCAGGAAGACGAAGCTTTCCGGCGACACGAAACCTTGACGCGCGGCGAAGAACGAACCGGCAAAGCCGCCGAACATCGCGCCCGTCGCAAAGGCGGTGAGCTTGGTGATGACGGTATCGATGCCAAGCGAACGGCAGGCGATCTCATCCTCACGCAGCGCTTCCCAGGCACGCCCGATCGGCATGCGGCGCAGCTTGATGGTGACATAGGCCGTCAGCATGCAGAGCAGCAGGATCACGTAAAACAGGAAGATCTTGTAATAGGCCGAGGACATCGAAAGGCCGAAGGCCTTGGCGAAGTTGTTCGGGGCGCCGACATCGAAGGACCAGATGCCGAAGATCGAGGCCTTGGCGATACCGGAAATACCGAACGTGCCCTTGGTGACATCCGTCCAGTTGAGCAGCACGAGGCGGATGATTTCCCCGAAGGCAAGCGTCACGATCGCCAGATAGTCACCGCGCAGGCGCAGCACCGGAAAACCGAGGATGATGCCCCAGAAGGCCGCCAGAATGCCGGCAACCGGCAGAAGCACCCAGAAGGACAGGCCGAGATGGCTCGACAGCAGCGCATAGGAATAGGCGCCGACGGCATAGAAAGCCACGTAACCCAGGTCGAGTAGGCCGGCGAGACCGACGACGATGTTCAAGCCCCAGGCCAGCATCACATAAATGAGGATCTGGATGCCGAAATTGTCGACGAACTTCAGCGAACCCTGAAAACCGAAAAGCTGCACGGCGATAACAGGGTAGAGAAGCAGCAGGACAAGCGCGATCTTGAGGAAGTGCTTGTGGAAGAAGCCCTTCTCCTCGGAGATTTCCAGCACGCCGCTCTTGGCCTTGGCCAGCTTGCGACGATCGATGGACGGCTTGATGAAACCGACCATGAGGAAACGGCCGATGGCGGCAACGGCGACGAAGATCGACAGAAGACCCCAGCGCGTGCCCCAGATCAGCTGGTTGTTGATGTCCTGATAGGTGACGATGCCGACATACAGAATGAACATGCCGAGCGAGACGACGCCCGCAATGATGCCTTCCTTAACGGCTGTCGCCATCAGGCTCGGGCCGGAAGCGTTATTTTCGGAAGCGATATTGGCCATGATATCAAACCTTCTCGACTTCCGGACGACCGAGAATACCAGTCGGCTTGAAGATCAGCACGAATGCCAGAATGCCGAACGCCGCAACGTCCTTATAGGCAATGGAGAAATAGGCAGACCAGAGCGACTCGATGAGGCCGATCAGCAGACCACCGAGAACGGCGCCCGGCAGCGAGCCGATACCGCCGAGAACGGCCGCGGTGAAGGCCTTGACGCCCGGAATGAAGCCATCGTTGAACGAGGCAACGCCGTAATACATCAGATACATCGTGCCGGCGACGGAAGCGAGCGCCGCACCCATGATGAAGGTGATGGAAATCGTCTTGTCGACATCCACACCCAACAGGGCCGCCATCTTGCGATCCTGTTCGGTGGCGCGCTGGGCGCGGCCAAGCGGCGTCTTGTTGACGATATACCAGAAGGCAAAAAGCAGTACCGAGGTGACGACCATGATGATCAGCTGCTTCAGCGACACGGTTATGGCGCCGAAATGGTAGCTGTCCGTCACCATGGAGGGGATCGGCTTGTTGCGCGGGCCCTGCGTGACCTGAATGAAGTTGGACAGCGCAATCGACATGCCGATCGCCGTGATCAGCGGCGCGAGGCGGAACGAGCCTCTGAGCGGACGATAGGCAACGCGCTCGATAACCCAGTTCCACAGGCCGGTCATCAGCATGGCGACGACCATCATCAAAAGCAGAAGAAGCGCCACCGGAATGCCGGCGACAAAGGTTGTCACGATCAAAAAAACGATCAGCGCGGCAAAACCGCCGAGCATGAAGATGTCGCCATGGGCGAAGTTAATCATGCCGATGATGCCGTAGACCATCGTATAGCCAATTGCGATAAGGCCGTAGATCGATCCAAGAGTCAGCCCGTTTATGAGCTGCTGGATAAAATACTCCATGTTTTTCCCCCGGGCACGGCCTCGAATGGACCACGCCTCGTTATGTTCGTTATAGGGTGCCCTGTCAGACAGATCCCCACCGTCGAAATGCATATCGTGTTCGCTAAAAATGTGAAGTCAAAATTGGGCGATCCTGCACAAAATTTGGAATTTCCACACAAGCTGCCCTTTTCGCTGACAACAATGCTAGGATTTCAGCAGGGTTTGCTGAAAAAATGGCTTTATTCTCCCTATATAAGCTTTGTTCGGACCGTCATTTGACGCGTCGCACACAAAAGAGTAGCGAAGATGGAGAAGATGAAATCCCCAGGTGGGATGGTGACGGCAGAGATGATCGACATATTGACGACAGCGGCGCTGGACGCGGGCCAGGCGATCATGGCGGTGCACCGCGCCGGGCCGCATGTTTCCTACAAGGACGACTGCTCCCCCGTCACCGAGGCGGACCAGCGCGCCGAGACCATCATCCTGGAAGCCCTCGCCCTCCATTTTCCGCAGATCCCCGTGGTGGCAGAAGAGGCCGTCTCAAGCGGTATCCTGCCGGAGACCGGCGCGGAGTTTTTCCTTGTCGATCCGCTGGACGGTACGAAGGAGTTCATATCCGGCAAGGACGACTTCACCGTCAACATCGCGCTCATCCGCAATGGCGCTCCGGTGGCCGGTGTCGTTTATGCGCCCTGCCGTGGGCAGGCATGGACCGGCATGGACGAGGCTGCCGAAAAGCTCACCATTTCCAGCGAGGGCGCGATCCTCGCGCGCGAGACGATCCGGGCCCGCCAACGCGGCGCGTCGCCTGTGGCGCTGATCAGCCGCTCGCATTGCACCGCAAAGACGGAGGCCTTCGTCGCAGAGCACGGCCTGAAGGACTGCATTTCGGTCGGCTCGTCGCTGAAGTTCTGCATGCTCGCCGAGGGCGCCGCCGATATCTACCCCCGCTTCAGCCGCACCATGATGTGGGACACGGCCGCAGGCGACGCCGTGCTGCGCGCCGCCGGTGGCCGCACGCTGGATTGCGACGGGCACCTGCTGACCTACAAGGTCCGGGGCGACGGCGAGGATGCGCTCGCCAATCCGGATTTCATTGCCGAAGGTGCGATGGCGGCGGTGGGGCACGCGGGGTAATTCCCGCTACCGGCATTTTGGCGTATGCCGCTTCACCTCCCTCTGCCCTGCCGGGCATCTCCCCCTCAAGGGGCGGAAATCGGCAAGTGGCTCACTCTTCAATCAGCCTCAAGGGTTGAGAGTGGATGAATGCAGTGCCGCAGATCGATCTCCCCCTTGAGGGGCAGAGGGGGGTAAGCGGCACACACCAACCCGACAAAAATATTTTCATCCCCGCCCCGCGCCACCGCGTCACAATACCCGCGACACCACGAACGCGGAGCCGACGCCATGACGGAACAGACGACGAGACTTTCCCTTCCCTACATCCTCCCCTCGCAGGCACAGAAACACGTCACCCACAACGAGGCGCTGCAAAAGCTCGACGCCGTCGTGCAACTGGTCGTGAAGGCCGTCCTTTCGACCCTTCCCGAAAACCCCGCCGAGGGTGACTGCTTCCTCCTTGCCTCGAATGCCACGGGCGACCTCGCGGGCAAGGCGAGAAAACTCGCAATCCGGCAGGATGGCGCATGGCTGTTCATAACCCCACAACCGGGCTGGACGGCGTGGTTTGCGAGCGATGGCAAATATCGCGTGCTTCAGGACAAGAACTGGCGCGACCTTCCTCTGCCCGCCGCAGGCCGGATGGACCGGCTTGGCATCGGCACGGAGCCGAACACGACCAACCGCCTGACGCTCTCCTCCCCCGCCAGCCTCTTCAGCCATGCGGAGCAGGATGGCAGCCACCGCATGACCATCAACAAGGCGGCCAAAACCGATACGGCCTCTCTCCTGTTCCAGACCGGCTGGAGCGGCCGGGCAGAAATGGGGCTTGCCGGCCATGACGGCTTTTCGATCAAGACAAGCCCCGATGGCGCGAACTGGTACACGGCGCTGCTGTGCAGCGGCGACGGTCGGGTGTCATTGCCAAACCGCGCGCTTGCCGTGGCAGGGCTGCCGGCCGGCACGACGAAACCCGCCAGTGGATCGACGGCGGGCTTCTCCCTGCTGACTATCTCCGAGGGTGGCTTTGCCCTGGGTGACGCGGTGGAGACGGGCGGGCGCGAACTGCTCGTCCCGGCAAAGGGGCTTTATCTCGTTGCCCTCACGCTAGCCGTGGCAGCATCTTCCGGCCACCGGGTCACACTTCTCAGCAATGGCTTGGCCGCGGGCCTCAGCGTCGCCGGCAACGCATCCGCCGTCGGCACACAGCAGTCGGCAATATCCATCCTCGCCCTCAATGCCGGCGACCGCCTGCGGCTGCAGCACGAGGGAACGGCGGAATTCGCCCAGGGCAACGGAAAAACCAGCCTTTCACTTGCGGCGCTGTGACCGCGGCAACCCCTGAGCGAGAAAAAACGCGTTTTTTGCAGAAATTTTTGCCCGGCAAAATAAGGCGACTCGAACAAATCAGGCGAAACCGTTCAAATTCTTAATAAATTGTCACGACCTGCTTAGGCAATTTTTAAAGGTACGGGGCTAAAGTTCCCGTCATATGGTCTTGAGTTTGTATAGAGTGTCCAATGACCGAAATGATACGCCCACGAGTTAAATATGTCATCGGCCCCGATGGCAGCCCCCTGACGATTGCGGATCTTCCGCCTGCCAATACCCGCCGTTGGGTCATTCGCAGAAAGGCAGAGGTTGTTGCCGCCGTGCGCGGTGGACTGTTGAGCCTCGAAGAGGCCTGCGAGCGTTATACGCTCACCGTTGAAGAATTCCTGTCCTGGCAGTCCTCGATTGCCGATCATGGCCTTGCCGGCCTGCGCACCACGCGCATTCAGCAATATCGCCACTAACGGCAACGGCGCCCTCGCAGCGCCCCAGATCGAACGTTAACGATACCCCGTCGTCTGAACGACGGGGCTTTCGGTTTAATATCCTCTCCGGCCGCAGTCCCCCATGGCGACCCCGGTGATCGTTCACCGGAGCACGTCCACTGCGTTCGCTTTTCCCGCTGTTTCAATTCGGCCGCAAGCCGTTACAGTGGGGACACGAACAAGTAAGGGCAAGGCAAAGATCATGGATATCAAGACGACCGAAACCGGATCGCGCGGCGAATATCTCGCAACCGTCGACGGCCATACGGCGGAAATGACTTATTCGCGCACCTCCCCCACCCTCATCATCATCGACCACACCGGCGTGCCCGATGCCCTGCGCGGCAAAGGCGTCGGCCAGGCGCTCGCCGCCCACGCCATCGATGAGGCTCGCAAGGGCGGCTGGAAGATCATCCCGCTCTGCCCGTTCTTCAAGGCCCAGTCCCTGCGCCACGCTGATTGGGCCGATGTTATCCAGGGGTAAGGGCGGCTTATCCTCTGTCTGAGGGCAGAATAGTCGCAAGCGCCGCGGCGTATTTCTTCTCCCCGCCGGGGAGAAGGTGGCCCGAAGGGTCGGATGAGGGGGCAACGGTAGAGATAGACCGAGAGCTTGCCCCCTCATCCCGCTGCCGCGGACTTCTCCCCGCCGGGGAGAAGAAACAAGCGGCTTAAGCTTCATCCCTCACAACCGTTCCAAATATCGCGCCATTTCTTAATGCGTTTCACGCCACCTTCAACGGTGGGGTCCCGGCATGCATGCTGTGGCGCACTTCCTCGCGAAATTCGGGTGTGTCCTTGGCCCCATGAACGGCCACGGCATGTTGCACCGCCGCCTCCATCAACTCTTCAGGGGAATCGGCGGAAATTGCGATCGTGCATTTGCTGTCACTGGGAAATTCACGGCAATCGATATATTGGCGGGCCATGTTTGCCTCCCTGCCATAGCCGTCCGCGCCCGCTTGAGGCGCGCACGCAACGCCCTCCGGCTCATGGTCGGAACGCTTTCAAAATACGCCCTTTCCCGGCCTGGGACAATAAAAATCAGGGATATGCCGTCGCGCCAGCAGAGCCGGACACCAAGCAAAACAAAAGGCCGCCCCTTGAGGAGCGACCTTCCAAAAAAATGCAAGCCGTCCCGTCATTGAAAGCTGCCTCCTGATCCACCGGCAGCCGTCAATGAGGACGATCATTCGTCCGATTTACGCCCTGGTCAGGCGCGCGCGCGAATTGCTCCGTCGCGGTTTTCCAGCGCCGCGGCCTTTTCATATTCGGCCTGCACCTCTTCCAGCGACGCTTCCGCCGCCTCCTGCTGAGCCTTCAACTCCCGGATGGAGACCTGAAGATTATCCGCTCGCTGGCGCGCGGCCTTGGCGAAGGTCGGATAGGCGAAATGTGTCGGATCGGTAATTCCCGACTTGCTCTCTTCCAGAGAAATCTGATGCACCAGTTCCTTGGCCATCCGCTCGAATTCGGACATCATCTGCTGCAGCTGGTTAAGCTGCCTGCGTTTTTCATTGACCTGAAATTCCTTCAGGCGAACCAGGCTGTCACGCGACTTCATACGCAATACTCCATGGATAGCGAGACCCGGATCAAAATGGCACTATGCCAGCCTGATCGGCCCGTTTAACCCGCCCGTTTTCCGCAAGGGTTACTCCCTGTGCCGGAATGATTCCCAAAAGTTACCCGACGTTAATAAAAAACCGCCGTTGTTAACCTTTCGTTTACGGGCATCGTTAATGATAACGACGATCATTTAAGGGTCGGTAAATGCCAGGTCCAAAAAAACGGGCCAGACGATGTGAGAGTCGATTGAATCACTTAGCGGGAAATCCTCACGTTAAGCTTCAATTTTGGCGATTGTGGATTCACGTGCAAAAACAGCAAAATGCCTAGCTTGCTTAATAAATTCGATACACCTTGCCAAAGGCAATTAGAATTTGTTAACCATTTGGTGGCAGCCTGCAAATCAGGCAACGTCTGGATCCGCATCGCGCGAGGCAATGACTTACCGGTTCGCGGGCGGCAAAGGGGATAATTATGCGGGTTCTACTGATTGAAGACGACAGCGCGACAGCGCAGAGCATTGAACTGATGCTTAAGTCGGAAAGCTTTAACGTTTACACGACCGACCTCGGTGAGGAAGGCGTGGATCTGGGAAAGCTCTACGATTACGACATTATTCTTCTCGACCTCAACCTGCCTGACATGTCGGGCTACGAGGTGCTGAGAACGCTTCGCCTCTCCAAGGTCAAGACACCGATCCTCATCCTGTCCGGCATGGCCGGCATTGAGGACAAGGTTCGCGGTCTCGGCTTCGGCGCCGACGATTACATGACGAAGCCGTTCCACAAGGACGAGCTTGTTGCCCGCATTCACGCGATCGTCCGCCGTTCCAAGGGCCATGCGCAATCGGTCATCGCCACCGGCGAACTCATCGTCAATCTCGACGCCAAGACGGTTGAAGTGGGTGGCCAGCGCGTTCACCTGACCGGCAAGGAATATCAGATGCTCGAGCTGCTTTCGCTGCGCAAGGGCACGACGCTGACCAAGGAAATGTTCCTGAACCACCTCTATGGTGGAATGGATGAGCCGGAACTGAAGATCATCGACGTCTTCATCTGCAAGCTGCGCAAGAAGCTCGCAAACGCCGCCGGCGGCGCCAACTACATCGAAACCGTCTGGGGCCGCGGCTATGTGCTGCGCGAGCCGGACGGCGCCACGGAATTCCTCGAAACCGCCTGATCCGTTTCGGAACAGGACAGTTTTAAAAGACCCGCTGGCGACAGCGGGTTTTTTGTTGCCATCTTCGAGCAGGCCGAACCATGAACGACCCTATTCCCACCCTCAGGACCAGCCGTCTGATATTGCGCCCGCTTGCCCTGGCGGATTTTCCGGCCTATCGCGATTTCATGGCCTCACCGCGCGCCACCGGCGTTGGCGGACCGCATGATCTTCCTGCCGCGTGGGCGATGTTTTGTCAGGACAGGGCATTATGGTCGTTCTTCGGTCACGGCGCGCTGATGATCGATCTCGCCGAGGGTGGAGAATGCATCGGTCAGGTCGGCATCAATCATGGTCCCCTCTATCCTGAGAAGGAACTGGGCTGGCTGCTTTACGACGGCCATGAAGGGAAGGGTTATGCGGCAGAAGCCGCAACGGCACTGCGCGACTGGGCCTTTAACACCCTCAAGCTTCCAACCGTCGTCAGCTACGTCAGCGCATCCAACCGCCAATCCGCCGCCGTTGCGGAGCGAATTGGCGGGGTGCTGGACCCTACGGCACCGCGCCCACTACCGTCCGATCTCGTTTATCGTCATTTGGCGGACAACCCGGCCTGATTGATGCGAATCAGCGGGTCTGAACAACCCGCTCAAACAACCGCACCGGGCATTCCCGGAATGTCGTATCCCGCAAAGGCAGGAAGCCGAAGCGGGTGGCGATTGCGAGGGAGGGCGTGTTTAGCGGATCGATCATGCACACGATCCGGTTTGATATGCCCTGCGCGTCGAACCAGCCAAGGGTGGCCTGCACCGCCTCGCTGGCGACGCCCTTGCCCGTCAGATCCCTGTCGATCTTCCACATGGCCTCCGGCGCGGTATCGAAATCCGCACCGTGGCCGCGGCGCATGTTGGCGAGACCGACCTCGCCGACGATCCGCCCCGTGGTGGTTTCCTCCACCACGAAGGGGCCGAAGCCGAAGACGGACCAGTGGCCGATGAAGCGCAGAAGCCGTGCGAAGGCGAGCTCCGGATCGAGCGGCGCGATCGAACTCACGCCGGGGATCGGCTGGATGGCAGCGCTCCAGAACGCGCAATAGCGCCCCTCATCCTCGATGGCATGCGGCCGAAGACAGAGACGCGGGGTTTCGATGCGGATCAAGAAATCTCCTCCTCTCAAACGAAAAGGCCGGGCACTGGCAAAGCCGGCCCGACCCCTGATAACGTCACGCTCGCACCGAAACGATCACGCCGTGATCGACTTCGCCGTAAAGACAATGCGATCGTCATGCACCTTGTAGTCCACCTCCATGTTGGCCTCTTCAGCCAGAAGCAGCGTGTAGTATGGCTGCACGGAATGGGCGTCGACCGCCTCTTCCAGCCGGCCCTCGTAAATTTCCACGAACTTCGCCGGCACGCGCATCATCCGGCCCTTGACGGTGATCTCGAACCTGGCGTCGCCATCGGGATTTTCCAGCAGCACATCCACATTACCGCCGCGCGGGATCGCGCCGTAAGCGACGAGGAAAAGGTTGAGCAGAAGTTTGACACGATTCTTCGCAACGATGGCGCGCGGACCGTTCCAGCTGACCTCCGCCTTCTTTTCGGCGGCGGCGAAATCCTGCGCAGCCTTTTCGGCCTCGCCGGTATCGATCGACGCGCCGGCGGAACCGGAAGCGCCGAATGCAAGGCGGGCGAACTTAAGCCGCACGGATGCGTTAAGGGCGGACGTGCGGATGAGGTCGAGGGCGTCGTCATCCGTGCCGCCCTCGTCCAGAAGTTCGAGGCCGTTATTGATCGCGCCGACAGGGGATATCACGTCATGGCACACACGGCTGCACAAAAGGGCCGCCAGATCGGGACCGGACAGCGTGATATTGAGTTTGCTGGTCATAAAATTCTCTCCTGCGCAAGGGAGGCGCGGACGGTGTGGAAATTGTTAAGCCATAATGACACCATATTTGGTAAACCGATTGTTAATAGGATGGTTTCAAAATGCCAAATGCCTTAACAGGCCACACTGGAGCCCCGTGTATCCGCAAGAATGCACGAAACATGCTGTAGAACTTTGACTCTGCGCGGCCGCCCTTTCGAAAATCGATTCGGATTTTTGGGCTGATGCGCCAACGAAACAGACGGACGGACATGACGATGCGCCTTACGAAAACCCGCACCATTGCACGCCTCGGACTGGGAAAGATTGTTGCGCTCCTTGCGAGCCTGTTGATGTGGGTTGCGCCGGCGGCGGCCCAGAACAGCGATCAGTATACTTTCCAGGAAGTCGTGGATGCAGGCCACGGATTCTTCGGTGAAACCACAGGCGGCCTTGCCAAGGTGGTGGAGCGGGCCTTCCAGCAATATGGCCTTCCGAACGGCTACATTCTCGGCCAGGAAGGCTCCGGCGCCTTCGTTGCCGGCCTCACCTACGGCGAAGGCACGCTCTACACCAAGAATGCCGGCCAACACCCCGTCTTCTGGCAAGGACCGTCGCTCGGGCTTGATTATGGCGGACAGGGCACCCGCGCCATGATGCTGGTCTATAATCTGCCCTCCGTCGATTCGCTTTATCGCCGTTATGGCGGCGTCAGTGGCTCCGCCTTCATCGTCGCCGGCGTCGGCATGACCTATCTGAAAAGCAGCGACGTGACGCTGGCGCCCATTCGCACCGGCATCGGCGCGCGCCTCGGCATCAACGTCGGTTACCTGAAGCTCACCCAGCAGCCGACCTGGAACCCATTCTGATTCTCTGAGGTCCAACCGGAGCTAACGGTGGTCTATAGGATGAGGCTGCGGCAGCTTTCTTCGCCCCGCCGGGGAGAAGGTGGCCAGAAGGGTCGGATGAGGGGGCAACCTTGCCGTATCTCATAACCCTTGACCCCTCATCCCGCTGACGCGGACGTCTCCCCCTCGGGGAGAAGAAACAAGTGGCAAGGTCCCGCCCATGAATTGCCGAAGGGAAACCCCTCCCCACGGTTGCAATAATAGCGTAACGTGTTTTCGCGCCCCTCTTTCCGAATGCGCGCGTATCTGAGTTTCGGAGACTGTAAAGCGTGATCGAATATGCCATTCTCTTCGGACTGGGTTTTCTTACCGCAACCCTGCTGGCTCTGTTGATCGCACCTGCGATCCACCGGCGGATCGTCGCCTATACGGAAAAGCGCATCCACGCCACGATGCCCATCAGCCCGCAGGAAGTGCGCGCCCAGAAGGACATGGCCCGTGCACTCTATGCCGCCGAAAACGCCAAGGTGCGCCAGGAGCTGGAAACGGAGCGGGAGAAGAACACATCGCTGCGCCTTGCCAACGAAGCCGCCTCCAGCGATGCCTATCGGCTGGGCGAACAAAACCGTAGCCTGTCGCTGAAAATCGAGGAACTGACGCTGGAGATCGGCGAATTGCGCGCAGCACTCGACGCCGCCGAAGACCGCGCCTCTACGATCCAGGCCGCGCTTTCGCAACAGGAGCAGGCCGCTAACGAGCGCGCGAACCAGATGGCCGACCTCACCGCGCGCCTCACCAACCTGACGCGCGAGCTGGATGATTCGAAAATCCTCGCCGCCACCCGCGATCTTGAAGCCGAACAGGCCAAGCAAAGCGCCACACGCTTCCGTAAGGAAGGCGAGACCGTCACCCGAGAACTTCAGGATATCGCCAGCCGCAACCGGGAAGCGATGGAGGCCGTTGCCCGCGAAAGCCGCAAGGTAACAAGGCTGGAGGAACAGCTGGCGAGCACCATCGCCAAAAACGCCGACCTCGACACGATGCTGACCCTGCGCAACCAGGAAGTCGCGCGGCTGAAAGAACAACTGGCGGCAACCGGCGGCCGCAGCAACGACATGATCATTCGCCTGCCGAACCCGGCCGTTCCCGCTGAAAAGCCGGTTGAGCAGCCGCAACCCGCAGCAACTGCCCCTGCCGCCACGCTCGAAACTGCACCAGCCATCGAGAGGGAGGTGCCACAGACGGCAGCCCCGGAGGATCCCGCCCCCGCCTCCCCGCCGGAGGAGCCCAGCGCCGAGCCGGACGCGACGGCGCCGGAAGGTCTGGAACAGGAAATCGAGGATATCCGCAATCAGGGCACCGCTCTCACCGAACGCCTGCTGAACGTGCGCGGCACCGGCAACGACGAGCCCATCCGCCGCGAAATCGCACGGATCGCAGCCGAGATGATCGCGTTGACAGCAGCGCGGGAGGGCGAGGCATCACCCATTCCGGGGCTCCTCGCCAAGGCGTCAGATTCGTCGGGGCGGGAAAGCCTTGCGACGCGGGCTAAGGTGGTGATGGAGAAGCGGAAACGCTAGGTTCGCCGAAGTGCTAAAGCGGCTCTGATCTACACCCGCCCCATCACCCCCGCCATCTGATAAAGCGCGAGCCCGGAGGCCGTGCCCGCATTGAGGCTATCCAGCTGCGGCGACTGCGCAATCCTCGCCGTATGAAACCGCGACAGCACCGATTGCGGCAAGCCCTCGCCTTCCGTGCCGATGACCAACGCCATCCGCCCGGAGCGTGGAATATCGCGGATTTCGGTCTCGCCACCCGGCGAAAGGCTCCAGATTGCAAAACCAGCCCCGGAAAGCCGCTCCAGCATCGCGACCGCCCCGCCGCCGCGGTGATAGGGAACCGACAGCACCGACCCGACGGAAACCCGCAGCGCCTTGCGATAGAGCGGATCGCAGCACGTCTCGTCCAGCAGCACCGCATCGGCATAAAAGGCTGCCGCATTGCGGAACATCGCACCGAGATTGTCGTGGTTGGAAATGCCGCAGCCGACGAGCACCAGAGACAAGGCGGGAAGTGCTGCCATCGTCTCTTCCAGCCCATCATCGCGCACGCGTCGCCCAAGCGCCAGAATGCCGCGATGCAGGTGGAAACCGACAATACCATCCAGCACCGGCGCTTCCGCCACGTAAACCGGGACATCATCGGGGAATTCGGCAAGGATATCCGCAACGCCGGAAAGACGGTTGCGCAGGATCAGGATGCTTTCCGCCGCAAAGGCCCCACCCGCCTTGTGAGCGGCAGCCAGCATGCGCAGCACCACCGTACCCTCGGCAATGAAACGCCCCTGCCGGCCGGTGAGATCACGCTCGCGAATGTCGCGAAAGGCGGCAATGCGCGGGTCGGTCGGGTCTTCAACCGGGATCAGCGCCCGCTGACCGAAAAATGGATGTTCGGCCTCACTGGCCATCAACAGTCACATCCGCAAGGAACCGGCCGCTGGCGACGTTGAAGACCAGCGCTTTGCGGGTTCCGTTTGCCAGCCGGCCATAAAACAGCATATCGCCGCCGGAATAGCTGACGTTTTCGATGGTGAAGCCCTGCGGCAGGCTGGCGGTGACCGCCATCGGGCCATTGCCGGTTGGCACGGCTAGGTTCGGCGCGACGCTTTGCGTTGCCGGCGTTTTCGAGCTACCCGTCGCCTTGTAGACAACGGCACCAAAGACAGCCATAAGGGCGATGAACATCACGGAGCCCGATACGATCTGCAAACGGATCATCCGGCGGCGAAGTTTTTCCATGACCGGATCAAGCGGCTTGTCTTCCTGTTCGTCTTGCTCGATCTGCGTCATCGGGTTCCCTGAAATGCTGATGGATCGGAAAAATAAGAATGAACGACCCCTTTAAACAAGGCGGAGACGCAAGGAAAGTCCTGATTGCCGGGGAAGACGCCGAAGGCCGCCTCGATTCCTGGCTGGCGAGCGAGGTGGGCGGCGATTTCTCCCGCAGCCGGCTGAAGGCGCTGATCGAACAGGGTGCCGTTTCCATCAACAGCAAGCCGGTGACGGAGCCGAAAAAGAAGGTCCACCCCGGCGACCGTATCGAAATCGTTATGCCGGAACCGGAAGGCCCGGAGCCCAAGGGCGAGGATATCCCGCTCGATGTGGAATATGAGGATGACGACCTGATCGTTCTGGTGAAGCCCCCGGGTCTCGTGGTGCATCCCGGCGCCGGCAACTGGACGGGAACGCTGGTCAACGCCCTCATTCACCATTGCGGCGACAGCCTTTCCGGCATTGGCGGCGTCAAGCGCCCCGGCATCGTGCACCGGCTGGACAAGGAAACGTCAGGTGTCATGGTCGTGGCGAAGAACGACAATGCCCACCGGCATCTGGCCGCGCAATTTGCCGATCATGGCCGCACCGGCCCGCTGGAACGCGCCTATAAGGCCGTTGTCTGGGGTCGCCCGCGCACGCTTCGCGGCACCATCGACGCCGCTCTCGGCCGCGGTGCCGATCGCACAAAACGCGCTGTCAAGCACGAGGATTCGGACGATGCCCGTGAGGCGATCACCCATTACGAGGTGGTGGAGCGATATCACGAACGGGCGGATGCCACCTGCCTCGCCTCCATGGTGGAATGCCGCCTGGAAACCGGCCGCACCCACCAGATCCGCGTGCACATGGCCCATATCGGCCATCCGCTGATCGGCGATCCCGAATATGGTGCGGCTTTCCGCACCAAGGCGAACCTTCTCGAGGAACCGGCAAAGAGCATCGTCGGGCGCTTTCCGCGCCAGGCGCTGCATGCCTATCTGCTGGCCTTCGAACACCCCCGCACCGGCGAGGTGATGGAGTTCGAGACCGACCTGCCGGACGATATGGAAGAGTTGATCGCCGCCCTGCAGGCCTGAAAACGCGTGGCGCAGGCCTAAAAAGCTGCGCCGCCCATTTCGCCGGAAGCTTCGGATAATAAAAACAGATTAGCGAAACGCGATATTCCGCAGTCGGTCCTTTTTATAGACCGCCCCAATTTCGCTGTAATCCTCGCACCTCCTTTGCCTCGCAAAGCCTTGAACCGGCGCACGTTCGAGCCGCCTTGAACGGAACCGGCATGATGACGGGATCGAGTGCACATGACGATTGAAGACCGCCGGTTTATTTTTCAGGAATTGCGAAGCGTCGAAGGTTATATCGACCCGCCCGATGCGCTCGTCTTCAAGGCGCTGTTGCAGGCCCAGACGAGAAGCGCCCTGCACGGCGGCATCGCGGAAATCGGCGTTTATTACGGTCGCTCCTATTTCTTGCTGCGCAAATTCGCGCAGGCGCAAGAAAAGGTGCTGGGCGTCGATCTGTTCGATCTCGACCCGCCGCAGGACGGCAGCCTCGACCAATATGACCGCCTGATGGAAAGCGGACGCCGGCTGGGTTTTGCCATGGATGAGGATCTCATCATCAAGGGCGACAGCACCCGTTTGTCACCGGCCGACATCACCTCGCGCATTGGCCCGGCGCGCTTCTTCAGCATCGATGGCGGCCACCACCTGCACCATGTGCTGGCCGATGCGAAACTGGCGCTGGAGGTAATCGCGCCGCATGGCGTCATCGTCTTTGACGACACATTCAACCCCGCCTGGCCGGAAGTGACGGTCGGCGTTGCGGATTTCCTGCGCACCCACGGTCATAACCTCGCCTGCTTTGCCATGACGAAATACAAGACCTACGTCTGCCGCCGGGAATTTCACGCCATCTATGCGGACGCGATTGCCACCGATCCCGACCTGCAGGCGCTCGGCCATGTCGAGACGCAGTTCCTCGGCTCAAAGGTGGTCCGCCTGCACAATCCGATGCGCCGAAGGGTGATGTATGAGCTGATGGTGCGCTCCGGCCTCGGCGGTTTTTCGGAACGAATCTACCGGTCAAAAGTTAAACAGGTCAAAGAAGGGGTCGTCTCGCCATAACGCATGTGTGAACGCAGCGTTCGCTTGAAACGCGGTGCGCGCGTACATATCTGTCACACGGGTTCGTGCGGGGTCGGTAACGACCCGCAGCTTACGGTGCGCCTCCGGCGGGTTATTCGGGGTGCCGTTCCAGACCATAGATAAGGGGGTGCTTTATGGCCCGCAATAGTTTGCCTACGATTACAGCCGGCGAAGCCGGTCTCAACAGATATCTCGACGAAATCCGCAAATTCCCGATGCTGGAGCCGCAGGAAGAGTACATGCTTGGCAAGCGTTATGCCGAGCATGGCGACCGCGACGCCGCGCATAAGCTCGTCACCAGCCACCTGCGTCTCGTCGCCAAGATTGCGATGGGTTACCGCGGTTACGGCCTGCCAATCGGCGAAGTTGTCTCTGAAGGCAATGTCGGCCTGATGCAGGCCGTGAAGAAGTTCGATCCGGAGCGCGGCTTCCGTCTGGCCACCTACGCCATGTGGTGGATCAAGGCGTCGATCCAGGAATATATCCTGCGGTCATGGTCGCTGGTGAAGATGGGTACGACCGCCAATCAGAAGCGTCTCTTCTTCAACCTGCGTCGTCTGAAGGGCCGCATCCAGGCCATCGACGATGGCGATCTGAAGCCGGAGCACGTCAAGGAAATCGCGACGAAGCTGCAGGTGTCGGAAGAAGAAGTCATCTCGATGAACCGCCGCCTGCACGGCGACGCATCGCTGAATGCGCCGATCAAGGCCTCCGAAGGCGAATCCGGCCAATGGCAGGACTGGCTGGTGGATGACCATGACAGCCAGGAAGACGTGCTGATCGAGCAGGACGAGCTGGAAACCCGCCGCCGCATGCTGGCGAAAGCCATGGGCGTTCTGAATGACCGCGAACGCCGCATCTTCGAGGCCCGCCGGCTTGCGGAAGACCCGGTGACGCTGGAAGAACTCTCGTCCGAGTTCGACATCAGCCGCGAACGCGTGCGCCAGATCGAAGTGCGTGCCTTCGAGAAGGTGCAGGAAGCGGTGCAGAAGGAAGCGCTGGAAGCAGCGCGCGCCCTGCGCGTGGTGGATGCGTAAGCGCTCCTTAAAACGCTAATCGACATAGAGCCCGCGGATCGCAAGACCTGCGGGCTTTATGCATGAAACCGGCGTTATTCAAGACGGTAGGCGCCGCCCCCTCATCGCCTCGCTGCGCTCCGGCACTTCTCCCCGGCGGGGAGAAGAAGCTGGGGCGCCGTCCCATTCCACTGGAGACTTGAGACTGATGCTTTGAGACGCCGACAGGTTGCCGCAAATTCTTCTCCCCGTCGGGGAGAAGTGCCGGAGCGCGAGCGAGGCGATGAGGGGGCGAGCTATTGGTGGATCGCCACCATAACCATCACTGTCCCGTCGCCGGCGTTGACGCCGCCCATTCGCTGAGCGCCTTGTCGAAGGCGGCGATGCCGTCATTGCCCTTTTGCAGTGTCAACAGCGCACGCCGGCCATTGCGGTAGGACACCGGAATGTCGATCCAGTTACGGCTCTTGAGAAGCTCGAGATTGGTCTTCATCGCATCCGGGAAGTCGTTGAGCGCGATCATGTGGAAATCGTCGGTGATCTTGGCCGGAACCGCGATCAGCGCGTTGCCGCGATCCTGCTCGGTGCTCTTCATCGCGATGCGCTGGACGCTGTCGATCGCGCCGCCTTCAAAGCCGGGCGAAACCGAGAAGACGATCTCGATCAGATGGCTTGCCGGCAGCGACGGATCGGTGTTGCGCTTGAAGGTGATGAGCGCGCTGAGGCCACGGCCAGGCACGGTAATCTGGCCCTGCACGGTCGGAGAAGGCTTGCCTTCCGCGTCGTTTTCCTGCTGCAGCGACCAGGACACGGTACCCTGAATGGCGGTCGGAACCGTCTGGCCCAGCACTTCCTCGTAGAGGAACATGCGGTCTCCCGTGGCCGCGGCGGCAGGCTGCTGTCCCGCAGGCGCGCCAGCCGGTGCTCCGGCGGGCGCACCAGCCGTGTTGGCAGGAGCCTCGCCCGCAGGCGGCGGCGCGACATTCTGTTCGTAGACGGACTGACCTTCAGCCGTCACGGGCTGGCCATTGGCACCCGGAGCCGGTCCCTCGTCGCGCTCGGTGCCATCGGCCATCAGCCGCTGTGTGAATTTGGTGCCGGTGACGGAACCGTCATCGCCATGATTCTGTGTCTGGGCCTGATGATTGGTCGGCGTTGCCGGCTGCTGCTGGCCCGTGCTGGCCGATGGCTGCTGCGTCGCCGGTGGGGTGGTCGAAGGCTCAGTCTGTGTGGTCTCGGTCGGGGTGGTAGACTGCCCGCTGCCGCCGTTCTGGGCGGAGCTGACGAGGCCGTCCACCATGTCGTTCAGCGCGTCGCGGTTCATCCACATGGCATACCCACCACCAGCCAGAAGTGCCACGCCAACGACGGCGAGAACGACTGACGCATAGTTACGGCGAGGCTTTTTCTTGACCATATAGGCCGGCGTCGCCGCCGTGGCAGCCAAGCCGGGCACGTCGCCAGTCGCCTGTCGAGCGGAAGATGTGGCGCCGTCATAACCGATCAGTTCATCCAGATCGTCCCAGGGCGTACGTTCCTTGTTGTCCTTTGCGGCCGCCTGCTCCCCAAAGGGATCATCGTCCGCGCGCGGCAGCGCCGGCGCGTCCTTGGCGGGAATGGCAATATCCGCGTCCTGGAAATAGGACGAGAAATCCTCGACCACGGCTGCCTTTTTCGGAGCCGGCTCTTCGCTCGGGTGATGCTCGTCAAAATCGTGCCGGCCACCAAAGGCGGGCGCGTGCTCGACAGCCGCGGGGCCCAGATGGTCGTCGGCGTCGCGTCGATCAGTCTCGCCATACGGCGCGGGCTCAAAACTGACGTCCGGATCCTGATAATGCTGCGCGGCATAACCGGCAACGACCGGGCGTCCGTCGGTCTCGTCGCGAACCTCTTCATAGTCCCCGTCGGCCGGGCGAAGATCGTCGTTGCGTTCGTCGTCCAGCTTGCGCCAGTCGTCTTCATCCACGGGCTGCGCCCAATGGGGGGGAACGGCATCGTCAACAGGTGCGGGTGTAAACACCGGCTCCGGCTCGGCATGGTCCTGCTGCGGCTCGTGAGCCGGCTCTTCCTCCGAGCGGGTGAAATAGGTGCCGACCTCGTCATGGGGGGCGTCTACCCGGGCCGGCGCGACAGGCGCGGGTTCCGGTGCGTCGTAGAGCTCTTCCGGCTCGTGCCCCCTGTCAAGCCGCTCCTCTTCGGAAGCGTGAACATCGTGGCGCGGCTCGTCGTAACGGTCCGGCTCCTGGTAAACCGGTTCCGGCTCAGCGGGTGCAGCATCCGCGTAAACCTGCTCTTCCCGCTCGTCTTCGCGATGGGCAGGCTCTTCCGGTTCGGCCTCGTGCACAACTTCGGCGGGCTGGGCGGCTGGCTCCTCAGCGGCTTCCTGATGATGATAGGAAGCAGCCGTTTCCTCTGCCGCTGGCGAGAAAGCGTCATCATCCTCCAGCGCCGGAAGCGCCTCGGCATATTCGCTGTCCACCTCTGCTATGGCGGCGTCCAGCTTGGCGATCTGCCGGCGCAACAATTCTTCCGGCGGACGTGGCTTCATATTCTCGAGCTGGCGCACAACAGCACTGCGCGCCTTGTCGTAAACCTTCGCCCGGTTCTCGGGAGTATTGTTCGCCAAGCCATCCACGGCCTTGCGAATGACTGCTACAAAATCCGCCATAAGCACTTTCTCGTCGTGACCGGCGACGTACCGGCCCGATATGGTTTATGAATCTAGATCGCCGAGGACATTAATCCTCAAACGGATCAGTCACAAGTATGGTGTCGTCACGCTCCGGACTTGTCGACAGAAGCGCAACCGGCGCTCCGATCAGTTCCTCCACCTGCCGAACGTATTTGATTGCCTGAGCAGGCAAATCCGCCCATTTTCGGGCACCGACGGTAGATTCTTTCCAGCCTTCCAGCGTGATGTAGATTGGCTCGACACGCGCCTGCGCACCCTGGCTAGCCGGAAGATGATCGATTTCCTGCCCGTCAAGCTTGTAGCCGACGCAGATTTTCAGCTCATCCAGACCGTCGAGAACATCGAGCTTGGTCAGCGCAATGCCGGTAATGCCGTTGGTGGCGACCGACTGGCGCACCAGCGCGGCATCAAACCAGCCGCAGCGGCGCTTGCGGCCGGTGACGGTGCCGAATTCATGACCCTTTTCGCCCAGGAACTGGCCGATTTCGTCGTTGAGTTCGGTCGGGAACGGGCCTTCGCCAACGCGTGTGGTGTAAGCCTTGGTGATGCCGAGAATATAACCCAGCGAACCCGGACCCATGCCCGAACCGGCAGCAGCCTGGCCGGCAACCGTGTTGGAAGAGGTCACATAGGGATAGGTGCCGTGGTCAATATCGAGCAGCGAACCCTGCGCACCTTCGAACAGGATGCGTGCACCGGCGCGACGCTTCTTGTCGAGCAGCAGCCACACGGTTTCGCTGAACGGCAGGATGCGCTCGGCAACCGAGGACAGCTCCTCCATGATCGTTTCATGCGAGACTTCGGCCGCGCCGAAGCCGCGACGAAGCGCATTGTGGTGCGTCAGGATGCGATCGACCTTGGCGGAAAGCGCCTCCATGTCGGCGAGGTCCATGACGCGGATGGCGCGGCGGCCGACCTTGTCCTCGTAGGCTGGGCCGATGCCGCGGCGGGTGGTGCCGATCTTGGTGCCGCTGTTGGAGGCGGCGTCTTCGCGCATGCCGTCCAGTTCACGGTGAAGAGAAAGAATGAGCGTGGCATTGTCGGCGATACGCAGGTTTTCCGGGGTCACCTTGACGCCCTGCGCTTCCAGACGGCCGATTTCGGCGATCAGCGCATGCGGGTCGACGACGACACCATTGCCGATGACGGCGAGCTTGCCGGGACGCACAACGCCGGACGGCAGGAGCGAAAGCTTGTAGCTGACACCATCGATGACAAGCGTGTGGCCGGCATTGTGACCGCCCTGGTACCGCACGACGACATCTGCCCGCTCGGACAGCCAGTCGACAATCTTGCCTTTACCTTCGTCGCCCCATTGCGAGCCGACCACCACAACATTCGTCATTTCTTGCTTTCCTGCTCATGGCGCCTGCGCGCCCGATAACCCGATGGGAAACCCAAACCCGCGAATGTATACTGTGTTGTTTTAAGGAAAGCGACCCTGTTTCTTATGGAGAATTTTGCTTTTTCCGTGACAAGCCGCCGATTTCCCGCATTATCTCGCCCGGCGGAGGACGAAGCGCGGGCACAGGGCCACGCCCGACCTCCCTGTCATTTTCCCGCCCCATGAAAAAGCGAACCATAAGCGTGCCTTCCAAAGCCTATATCGCCCTCATCATCGCCACGCTCTGCTGGGGCGGCAATACCGTTGCCGGCAAGCTTGCCGTCGGCCACATCAGCCCAATGGCATTTACCATGCTGCGCTGGGTATTTGCGGTCGCCATCATCTTCGCCATTTCCGTGCCGCAGCTCATCCGCGACTGGCCGGTGGTGAGGACGCGCCTGCCCTATTTCTTCGTGCTCGGCACCGTGGGCTATACGGCGTTCAACGTCTTTCTTTACACGGCACTGCAATATACCTCCGCCATCAACGTCGCGGTCATTCAGGCCGGCGTGCCCATGGTCATTTTCGTTCTGAACTTCGTGCTGTTCCGCACGCGGGTGCTGATCGGCCAGATCGTCGGCTTCTGTCTCACCATCGCAGGCGTGGCGCTGCTCGCTTCCCACGGTAATCCGCTTTCGCTGCTGTCGCTGGAAGTCAATGTCGGCGATGCGATCATGCTGCTCGCCGTGCTGGTCTACGCAATCTACACCGTCATCCTGCGCTGGAAGCCCATCGTCGACTGGCGAACGCTGATGGCGATCCCAGCCTTTTTCGCTCTCCTCACCTCCATTCCCCTGGTCTTCTGGGAAATGTCTCGCGACACACTGATCTGGCCGGATCAGACCGGCTGGATGCTGGTGACCTATGCCGGCATTTTCGCCTCGCTCATCGCCCAGATCCTCTACATCAGGGGCGTGGAGCAAATCGGCGCCAACCGGGCTGGCCTTTTCATCAATCTCGTGCCGGTTTTCGGCACATTGCTGTCCGTGGTCGTGCTCAGCGAGACCCTGCATGGCTACCAGATCGTGGCATTGATGCTGGCGCTCGCCGGTATCGCCGTTGCCGAACGAAAAAAATCGCCGGCTTCCTGAACCAACAGGGATCAGGAAAACCGGCGCAGTCTGGCAGGCATGAATGGGTAAGCATCGGATCGAACGATATTTCCGATGCTGAAATCTAATCCTTAGAGCGCGTTTTCCCGGCTCTCAGGAGAAACGATGGTGTTGCCGAGAACAACGTCGCCTTTATCGGTGGTGACGATAAGCACCTTTTCGAGCGATCCGTCATTGTTCAGTGAAAAGGCGACGCGCAGCGCATTGGACGACCAGCCAGCACCGGCAAGAGCCGTACGCTTGATCGCGGCGCAGTCACCGCAATCGCCCAGGCTTACCGATGGCGTTGCCGGAACATCACTTGCGAAACCAGAGAAATAATCATCGAGCGCACCCATGGTGGCGTTCACATCGCGGTTGACGCGCAGCAGTTCTTCACGGCGCTCAACCGTCAGCGGGGCAGACATCCTGCCAACACACTGGCCAGCGGCAAGAACACAGCCATCGAAACCATCCCGAGGGAAAAGACCGATCTGCGTCACCGCAGACTTCTCGACGGCGGCAAATCCACGCGCAAAACCGGCAGCACCCGCCGCGTCGGCATGGTTGGACATGGAAGCAATGGCAATTCCGCAGATGGCGGCAGCAATAATCTTCTTCAGCATTTCATACCCCGTTTGCGATCCGCCGGCTTTTGCCGGTCTCGATGTCGTTCTTTCGGAGCACCTCGTTCGAAGGCCGCTCCCTGTCTGTGATCCCACAATGGCACAGCACTGTTTTCAGCCGCTTTAAGCGGATTGCTACAATTTTATCGGTTTTCATTTTTGGACAGCGAGACCCACTCGCGGACATGCGCCCATATCGCCGCCACGAAAGTCGCGGCAACGTCGGAGGGATATAAAAGGGCCGCATCGCTGCGGGGCATGGATTGGTATTGGAGGGTTGCAGACGATGCGGCCCGGCTCCGATATTTTAACCTGTAACCCACCCGCCAAACCGGTTCCTGTTTGGAAGGAGGTCACATGCCGGCCGCCTCAACCGTGACATCGGGAAACTCCCCGGTCTCGGCCGCCTGCCCCGCCCATCTCGCGCCGCGCGCACGTTTGATGACCGGTATGGAGACAAGCCTACCGCACCAGATGACACCGGGGATGTGCGGGGAAGAAAAAAGTCGAAAAATGGCAGGAAGCGACGATGCGCGTCCGGTTTCGCCCCATCCCGGCCACAGGAATTTTCAGGGTATTAACGGCCGCCCGATGTCAGGCATTTGAATTAACCTTGTCTTAAAACCCGACGTTAATGGTTAGCAATTTAAGAATAACGGAACGAAAGGGTTCCGTTATGCGTGGCGTATTTGCCGTTGTTTTCCTGATGCTGCTCGTCCTGGCCGGTTGCGCCACCGCACCGTCGCAGGTCACCAATGCCTGTGCGATTTTCGAGCAGCGCAACGGCATCTTCAACAACTGGCGGCGAGACGCGAAAGCGGCCGAGCGGGAATTCGGCGTGCCCGTGCCGGTCATGATGGCGACGATCTACACTGAATCCGCCTTCCGCCCCTATGCGCGGCCGCCCCGGACCAAGCTTCTCGGTTTCATTCCCTGGAAACGCCAGTCCACCGCTTACGGATATGCGCAGGCGCTTGACGGCACATGGAGCGTTTATCAGCGCGAAACAGGCCGCTGGTCGGCAAGCCGCACCGATTTCACCGATGCGATCCATTTCGTCGGCTGGTACCACGCCAAGAGCCGGCGCGAAAACGGCGTTGCGCTGAACGACCCCTATAATCTCTATCTCGCTTATTATTCCGGTCATGCCGGTTACGCGAAGGGTAGCTGGCGCAACAATGCCGCCATCCAGCGAGCCGCCCGCCGCTCGGCCAACATGGCGCTGCGTTATGAGGCGCAGTTGCAGCAATGCGGATATCGCTGAGGCGGCGGCCCAGCACGATCAAGTCCCCGATCGAAAAAGACTCCTTTCACGGCGCAGACGCGCCGTGGCTGGATGCCGGATCAGGTCCGGCATGACGGGGGTTGTCACCTATTCCCCATAGCTCGCCAGAAAACCCCTGACCGCATCAATTTCGCCGGAGCGGATTTCATGCCCGCCCGGGTGCCACACGGTTTCCACCGTCCCGCCTTGCGCCTTCAGGCTCTCCTCCAGCGCCCGGGTCAGCGGCACCGGGCAGATCGGATCGCGCTCGCCCGCGGTGATCAGCACGCGGCGGGTGGACTTGGCCGGGAGGATCTTCGGCTCGAACGGGATGAGCGGATGCATCAGCACCGCCGCATCGAAAAGCTCCGGCTGCTCTATCAGCACATTGGCGAGAATATTTGCGCCGTTGGAAAAACCGAGGCCGATCACCGGTCCGGCCTGATAATGGTCGCGGTTCGCCTTGACGAAATCGGCGAGCTTTTCGGTCGCACGCTCAAGATCGGCCATGTCGTAAACGCCTTCGCCCGTGCGCCGGAAGAACCGCGCTGCGCCATGCTCGGAGACATCGCCGACGGGTGAGAGAATGGTTGCCCGCGGCAGGAGGCCCGAGCCGAAATCGAAGAACTGGTTCTCATCGCCGCCGGTGCCGTGCAGCAGGACGAAGAGCGGCGCACCGGGCGCGCCGGCGCGGGATTTGTGGAAATAGCTGTCCTTGGACATGGGAGAATCCTTTCTGGAAGGAGGAAGTTCAGAGATGCCGCTCGGCTTTTTCAGCAGAGGGAAATCACATGTGGAGCGAGAGATTTCAACTTGTCGCCTTCTCCCCGAGAGGGAGAAGGTCGCGGCAGCGGGATGAGGGGGCAAGGGTAGCGAGATACGGCAACGTTGCCCCCTCATCCGACCCTTCGGGCCACCTTCTCCCCCTCGGGGAGAAGAACACCGAGGCAATGTCGTGCCAGAGGCTATCGAGGGATTAAACCGTCTTCTCGTCACCCAGCGGTTCCAGCTGCTTTTCCAGCGCGGCACGCAGATGCGCATGCTGGGTAGGCAACTTCAGCGCCTCGCCGAGATGGGCGGTATCCTCGTCGCGGTCGAAACCGGGTTCGTTGGTGGCCACCTCGAACAACACGCCGCCTGGTGTGCGGAAGTAGATCGCCCAGAAATAGTCGCGGTCTATGACAGGCGTTACCTGGTAACCCGTATCCATCAGCGCCTTGCGCACCTCCAGCTGCTTTTCGCGGTTTTCGACCGCAAAAGCGATGTGGTGCACGGAACCGGCACCGAGCCTTGCACCCGATATGTTCGGCATTGTTTCTATATCGATGACATCGGCGCCGTTACCGCCGGGCATACCGAGACGCAGCACGCCGTCCTGACGATCCACTTCCTCGTAACCCATGAATTTCAACAATTCGGCGGTCGCGCCCTCGTCGCGAAGCCGCAGCGAAGCGCCCTGAAAACCGTGGATCGCCTGATCTTCGCCGACACCGTTGCCGGTCCATTGGGCGCGGGCATCATCCCTGACCTCCACCAGTGCGAAACCGTCGCCGTCTGGCCCGGCGAAATGCAGGCGCTTGTTGCCGAAAGCTTCGTCCGATTTCAGACCATCGACGCCGGCCCTGGAAAGACGGTCCTGCCAGTAACCCAGCGACCCTTCCGGAACAGAAAACAGGGTTGTCCCCACCTCCCCGGTGCCGGGGCGGCCGCGGGCAATATGCGGGAACGGGAAATAGGTCATGACGGAGCCGGGCGTGCCGACCTCATCGCCATAATAGAGATGATAGACATCGGGCGCGTCAAAATTCACCGTTTTCTTCACCCGGCGCAGGCCGAGCGTATCGGTGAAAAAACCATTGTTCTGGCGCGCGCTTGCCGCCATTGACGTGACGTGGTGCAGACCCTTGATCTGGTTGAGCATGATGAAACCCCTTTTCGCCGGCAGGCCTCGCAATCGGGCCCGCCCTGTTCATGGCGTTAAGATGGGGTAAGAGCCGCCTCTGGCATAGAGTGGACGGCAGGAACGGATTGTTTCCGATCGGTGAACAATAAAATGGACTGTTCAACCGGTGACGTGAACCATCGCAATCTCAATGGTCGTCGGCAGCGCCCATGGTCCAGTAACCCACGGCCCGCAGGGACGCCTTCGGGAAACCGATTTCGTCGGTCAGGAAAGATTTTACCGCTCTCGCCTCGGATTTTTCGCAGGCGGCAAAGACATGCAGGCCATCGTGCTCCGCACTCCATGCATGCTGGCGCAGCGCCTTTTCGATGAGCCCGGAGGTCCCGGCAGGCTTGCCACGACGATAGAGCCATGTCCATTCGACATCTGCCGCGCAGACCACCTCCTGCCGCTCGGCCTCATTGTCTATTTCCGCGTAGACGTTAAGCTTTTTGCCGGCAGGCATTTCGGCTGCCATGCGCAGCATCACCGGCAGCGCGGTTTCATCCCCGGCAAAAACGTAACGCTCGGCTGGCGGGCAGACGCCGCTCGGGCCGACGATGCCGACGATATCGCCGGGTTTTGCCGTCGCGCCGAAGATTGCGCCGGGCATGTCTTCGCCCTCATGCATCACGAAATCGATATTGACTTCGCCGCGGGCGATATCGCCGGACCGGATGGTATAGACACGCCGTGTGAGAAGATCGTCACCCTGTGGCCAGATGATCGCGCCAGTGGGAGCGAGATAAGGCCAGACCGGTGCACGCGCCTGATCCGGCACCAGCAGCAGGCGCACATGCATGCCGCCGGTCAGCAACCTTTCGATACCAGTTTCGACCGACACGACCAGCCGGCGCATATGCGGCGTGAGATCATAGGCACGCGCGACCTTGCCGACGAAAAGATTGGGCAGTTCGCGCTGTTCGGCGCCATGGCCGCTCCAGCGGAAATCCAGCCCCGTTTCGCCGGAAAACTCCGCAATATGCTCGGCCACCATGGCCTTGACCGACGTCAGGATATGTTCGGAAACGCAGTTTACCCGCGCGGCAAAACGGCCCCCCTCAGCGCTGAAACTGCCATGGCCGTATTCCGTCCTGAAACGTACCGTCGCGCCGTCGCGTTCCATTTCCATATGCTCGGAAAAATGGCTCTCGAAGGCATCGACGATCGACAATGGATCGGGCAGCGAGACGGAGGTTTCGGCAGACAGCAGCGACACGGGCATAATCCTTCACTTTGTAGTCTAGTATTCTTTAGACCGGAGGCTGCCGCGCGTAAAGACATTTCGGTTCTGAATCCCGTCATGCCGGACCTGATCCGGCATCCAGCCAGCCCAAGTCTTTGGGCTGAAAGGGCTTTTCTTGCCGCGCAGACGCGCGTCGGCTGGATTCCGGCTCAAGGCCGGAATGACGGAAATATATGCAGGGATGGCTTACACGGTTTCCGGCAATTGCCAGTTAACCGGATCCCGCCCGTGGGAGATGAGGAAGGCATTTGCCTTCGAAAAATGGCCGTTGCCGAAAAAGCCGTTATGGGCCGAAAGCGGCGACGGGTGCGGGGAGCGCAGCACGAGATGTTTGCGCTGGTTCACGAAGGCGGCCTTCTTCTGGGCATAGGAGCCCCACAGCAGGAAGACCACATGCTCGCACTCGTCGTTGACGGCGCGGATGACGGCGTCGGTGAATTTTTCCCAGCCCTGCCCCTGATGCGAGGCGGCGCGGGCCTCCTCCACCGTCAGCACGCTGTTAAGCAAAAGCACGCCCTGTTTCGCCCAGCTTTCCAGAAAGCCGTGGCCGACCGGGCGAATGCCGAGATCGCTCTGCAGCTCCTTGTAGATATTGACGAGCGAGGGCGGAATGCGCACGCCGGGCTGGACGGAAAAGCACAATCCGTGCGCCTGACCCGCACCATGATAGGGGTCCTGCCCCAGAATGACGACCTTGACCTCATCGAGCGGCGTCAGATCGAGAGCGCGGAAATAATCCGCGCCCTTCGGAAAGATGCGCTTGCCGGCTGTCTTTTCGGTAAGCAGGAACTCTTTCAGCTTCAGCATGTAGGGGCTGGCGAATTCGCCGGAAAGAACGCGCTTCCAGCTGTCTTCGAGTTTCACGCCTGCCTCTCCCATGCCCGCCTCCATCAGAGCTTATTTGAACCGGTTGCCGCGCTGCAGCACTTCGATCTTGTAACCATCGGGATCGCAGATGAAAAAGTATTTTGCAAAAGGCTGACCCTTATATTCCGCTTCGATGATCTTGCCCGGAGAAAGCCCCATGTCGATGAAACGCTGGTGTTCGGCCTCCACATCGGCAACGCTGACGGCAAGGTGTCCATAACCGTCGCCCAGCGCATAGGGCACTTCGCGACCCCGGTTGACCGTCAGTTCCAGCTCAAAATCGCCCTCGGCATTGCTCATATAAATCAGCGTGAAATTCTCGAACTCGGCGCGTTCGGCGATCTCAAGCCCGAAAGCCTGTCTGTAAAATTCCACCGAACGCTTTTCGTCCAGCACCCGGACCATCGAGTGGATCAGCTTGGCCATGGTGTTTCCTTCTTCTTCCTGTTGACGGCCCGGTTATGCTCCGGGCATCGCGGCCCAAGGGAATAAGGATTGCGCGCTGCGCTTTCAACCCTAAAGGCACGTTAAGGCAGGACAGACCGACCCGATCACGGCAAATGTGATGGCAAAAACCCTTGGTTTTTGTGGTGCGGCCGGGGCATGCGGCAAAGGGACCCCATGGTTTTGAGCCTATCGCTCTATCCTGAGTGGTGAACTCATGATACCGCCTAGGCATGCGCCTTTTATACCTCTGTCTTGGCTGGCTTATGGTCGCGACCGGCATTGTCGGCGCGTTCCTTCCCGTTTTGCCGACCACGCCATTCCTGCTTCTGGCGCTCTGGTGTTTTTCCCGCTCTTCGCCAAAGCTCGAGGCGTGGCTTCTTGCCCATCCAAGGTTCGGTCCTTCGCTTCGCCGATGGCGCGAGCGTGGCGCAATTGCTCGCAAGGCCAAGCTCGCGGCACTTTCCGCCATGACGGTCAGTTACGCCGCCTTTTGGTTCTTCAGCGAGCCGCCGCCGCTGCGGGCGACCATCGTCGCCGCGGTCATGCTTGGCTCCGCGCTCTTCATCGCCACACGGCCGGAGAGCTGAAGACAGCCTCTGCTAGCGATGCCGTGACTGCGGCAGCACATAGGGAATATGCCGCGCCGGCAGCCGGCCGACAACGCCGCCGATGCCATAGACCCGGGCGATCGTCTCATCGCTGATCGTTTCCAGCGAAGGCCCGCTTGCCGTCACCCGACCGCCATGCATGACGATAAGCTGATCGGCAAATTCCGCCGCAAGATTGAGGTCGTGGAGGATGGCAAGCACGAGACCGCCGCCGCTTGCAAAATCGCGCGCCGTTTCCAGCACGGAAATCTGATGGCCGATATCGAGGCTGGCCGTCGGCTCGTCGAGGAACAGTGCCCGCGCCTCGCCATTATCCACGGGGTTCGGCAACTGTGCCAGCGCCCGGGCAAACTGCACCCGCTGCTGTTCTCCGCCGGAGAGCATGTTGTAGGAGCGTTGCTCGAAACCCCGCAGCCCCGCCTTGGCGAGCGCGCGGCGGGCCTGCTCTTCCGGCGCGCGGGACCCCTGTGCGACAGCTCCCATCCGCACGATCTCAAGCGCAGTGAAGGGAAAGGCAAGCTGGGTATTCTGGGGCAGCACGGCTCGCAGGCGGGCGAGCTGGACCGGCGTGAAGACGGAGAGCTCGACATTATTATACGTCACCGACCCGGTCTCGGGGCGCATTTCGCCCGACAGCACCTTCATCAGCGTGGATTTGCCAGCGCCGTTGGGACCGATGATGACATTGACCTTGCCGGGTTCCAGATCGACGCTGACTTCATCAAGCAGACGGCGGCCGGAGCGGATGAGGGTGAGGTTTTGAGCCCGGATCATGGCGTATTCCGCATGGAAAAACCGCCGCGTCCGAGCAGCAGGAACAGAAAGACCGGCGCACCGATAAGCGCCGTGACAACGCCGATCGGCAGTTCCGCTGGCGCCGCCACCGTGCGGGCAAAACTGTCGGCCAGCAGTAGGAGCGCCGCGCCACCCAGCGCCGAGGCTGGCAGCAGGAAACGGTGCGACGGACCAATGGCGAGACGAAGCAGATGGGGTACGACGATGCCCACGAAACCGATGGAGCCGGCCGCCGCCACACTCGCCCCGCAGGCGGCGGCAACGGCCAGAATGACGATCCGTTTCAGCCGCTGCACCGGAATGCCCATGTGAAAGGCCGCCGCATCCCCAAGGATCAGCGCATCCAGCCCGCGGGCGACGAAAGGAATGATGACAAGCACGACGATAATGAACGGCAGGGTGGCGAGCACCTTGGCGGGCGTCGCCCCGCCGAGCGAACCGAGCGACCAGAAGGTGATGTCGCGCAGCGCCCGATCATCGGCCACGAAGATCATCAGTCCGGTCAGTGCGCCGCTGATGGCGGCCACGGCAATGCCAGCCAGAATGAGCGTGGTGGTGGAGGTCGCGCCGTCCTTGGTGGCGATCAGGTAGAGCACCCAGGTGTTCAGGAGCCCGCCGAAGAATGCCATGATTGGCAGGAAATGCGGGCCGAAAAACACGGCAACCGTGGCGAGCGCGCCTTCCCCCAGCGAAATGGCTGCAACAGCAAAGAGCGCCGCACCCGATGTGACGCCGACAATGCCGGGATCGGCCAGCGGATTGCGAAACAGACCCTGCATCATCGCGCCCGAGACACCAAGCCCCGCGCCGATCAACATGCCAAGCGCCGTCCGTGGCAGGCGCACCGCCTCAAGAATGACCCGGTCGCGCTGATCGAGCTGATCCGCACCGCCGGTGAGATAGGCAAGGAGTTCGGAGATGCCGACGCCCGTGGGGCCGCTGACAAGCGATACGCCACAGGCCAACAGCAGGATGCCGACAAGCAGGACAAGTGTCATCGCACCCTGACGGGACCTGTCGCCCGCAACCCCGCCCCCGGTGGAAGTCAAGACGGCAAGGCTCACGGCTTCACCACATCAGGATAAAGTTTCGCTGCCAGCTCACGGCCGGCGGCTGGGGTGCGCGGGCCGAAACCGATGAGATATAGCCCATCCATGCTGATGAGAGCCTTGCTGGCAGCCGCAGGCGTCGACTGGAAGGCGGGCAGCGCGAAAATCTCATCTGCCTTGCCGGCATGATCGCCCCGCGCCATGGTCAGCACGACATCGGGTGCCGCGGCGATGACAGCTTCATCCGTCAGCGGCTTGTAACCGTTGATCTCCTCAGCCGCATTGATGCCGCCGGCCATTTCGATGATCGCAGCCGCCTCGGTATCCTTGCCCGCCGCCATGATGCGTCCACCTGCGGTGGACAGCACGAAGAGAACGCGCTTTCTGCCCTTTTCCGGCACCGCGGCGACATCCTTGGCGAGAGCATCGAGCCCGGCCCTGGTTTCGGCGGCCAGCGCGCCGGCCTTGTCGGAAAGACCGACGGCCGCACCGACATCCTCGATTTTCTTCGGGATGGCGTCTCCGCTCGGTGGCGTATCGACGGTGACGAAAGGCACCGCGCTTGCCTTCAGGATCGCGATGACATCGGCCGGTCCGGCGCCATCCTCGGAAAGAATGAGATCTGGTTTCTGCGACAGGATGCCTTCCGATGAGAGCGCCCTCATATAGCCGATGTCGGGCTTTGTCAGTGCGTCGGCCGGATAGCTGCTCGTGCTGTCGCGCGCCACGATGCGGTCCTGCGCGCCGAGCGCGTAAAGGATTTCGGTCACCGTCCCACCCACCGCAACGATCCGTTTGGCTTGCGGATTGCCCTTGTCGGACGCCATGGAAGCCGGCGCGGTAAAGGCGATTGCAGCTGGCACGAGGGCGGCGAAAACAACGGAACGAAGGCGGAAATTCATCATGACGTCATCCTGAAACGCGACCGGCGCCATTGCCCGGCGCCATTAATCTTGAGTTCTTTACACATGTTTATCCACTGCGCAATCCGTAAGTGGAGTATTTTTGTTTGCTTTAATACGAACCTCTTCCCAAGCCGGTTTTCGCTCGATATCCTGACTGAAACAGGAAACTTAAAAGGAGACTCTGATGTTTATCGCCATGAACCGCTTTCGCGTCGTGCCGGGTTATGAAGAAACCTTCGAATCCATCTGGCGCGAGCGCAAATCGCATCTGAGCGAATTGCCGGGCTATATCGAATTCCACATGCTGAAGGGCCCGAAAGCGGACGACCACACGCTTTATGCCTCGCACACGGTCTGGGCCACCAAGGAGGATTTCCTTGCCTGGACGAAATCCGAACAGTTCCGCGCCGCCCATGCCAAGGCTGGCGAGAACCGCGGCAAGGTGGAATATCTCTCCGGCCCGCACTTCGAAGGTTTCGACGTCATCATCCATGAAGACAAGAATGGCGAACGCCATTCGATTGCCGCCTGAGGCCGACCGGATGAGCATTGCAGCCCAGAAGACCGGTGACGACAGGCAGGCCCGCGCCGCCGCCGCGCTCGCCGAAAAGCCTGACGGTATCGTGGAGGCCATCGCCGCCAAGGCCGAGGTGACGCCGGCCGAAATTCTGGCGATCCTGCCCGAAGGTGCCGCCGTTTCCGCGCCGGCCGACCGGTTCGACGCGATCTGGAACGAAATGCGCGGCTGGGGCGAAGTCCTCATGATCGTGCAGACCGGCGATATCGTGCTCGAAGTGCCGGGCCATCTGCCGGAAGGTACGGAAAGCCACGGCTGGTTCAACATTCACGGCGACAGCCCCATCGGCGGTCATATCAAGAAGGACAATTGCGCCGGCATCACCTTCGTCGACCGCGGCTTCCACGGACGCCGATCCTGCTCCGTCTGGTTCATGAACGCCGCCGGCGGCGCCATGTTCAAGATCTTCGTCCGCCGCGACGAAAACAAGGAACTGCTTGCCGGGCAACTGGCAAAGTTCGAAGAGCTGCGGGACCGATTCCGCGGCTGAACGCTGAGGGAGGCTACCCGGCCTCTCTCACCCTCACCAAGTCAGTTCATCGCCCGTTCAGTGCCGTTTTCTATCATCCGTTCAAATTCTAACGGACCCAGCACGGAGCAAAGCATCATGACCGACAACCAGCCCCTTTTTTCGCGCCGCAGTTTCGCCGGTCTCCTTGCGCTCGCCCCGCTTTTTGCAGCTGAAGGCGCGGCGGCCGCACCGGCAAGCCTGCGTGGCAGCGTTTCCTATCGCGAGCGCATCGCCCTGCCGCCCGGCGCAATAGTCACCGTTCGCCTGATCGATGTGTCGCTGGCGGATGCGCCGTCGCAGACGATCGCCGAAACCACCATCCGCCCGCGCGGCCAGGTGCCGGTGCCCTTCGTGCTGCGGTATGACGACCGCGACATTAGGGGCCGCCGCTCCTATGCGCTGACCGCCGAAATCCGCGACCGCGACCGGCTGCTTTTCACCACCACCCGCCGTTATTCCGTTCTGACCGGCGGCCGCGACGATACCGACCTCGTGCTGGAGCGTGTGGGCGCTGGTCCGGGCAGGCCGGAGCCGGAAGCGGGCATCGACGGGCGCTGGCTGGTGCAGGACATCAGAGGTGAACGGGTTCGTGGCCGCCGTGAGGCAACGCTCGAAATCTCCCGCGAGGGCCGCGTGTCTGCCAATGTCGGTTGCAACGGCATCGGCGGCGAGGTCAAGATCAGCCGCAACCGCGTCGATTTCGGCCGGATGATTTCGACCCAGATGGCCTGCGCACCCGATATCATGCGTCAGGAACGGCAGTTCATCGAAGCGCTGGAAGGTGCGCGGTCCTTCAGGCTGGAGCCGCGTCGGGGCGTGCTCGAGTTATTCGATGGCCGTGGCCGCCCCGCCATGCGCCTTCGCCGCGCCTGACCGCAAGCGCTCTGCCGACAATTTACACGCGCCGCCGTGCTGGCCATGGAACATTCCATGTCGTTTCCGGCACGGCGCGCGGCCCTTTCCCGCCCTAAGACTTTGGCGACGTCACCTTGGCGCTTTGCTCCGTCGCCAAGCTGCGTTATGCAACACGTCGAACTGCGCCGGGTCGATGCCGGCGCGCCGTTTTTGAGGGAAAACGCATGACATCCTATGTTCTGACCGTAGCCTGCCAATCGACCCGCGGCATCGTCGCCGCGATTTCCGGTTATCTGGCGGAAAAAGGGTGTAACATCGTCGACAGCTCGCAGTTCGACGACCTCGAAACCGGCAAGTTCTTCATGCGCGTTTCCTTCATTTCGGAAGAAGGCGCGTCTCTTGCGGCCATCACCGAAGGCTTTCAGTCGGTGGCGCAGAAATTCGGCATGGAAGCGGATATCTACCCGGATGGCCAGCGCATGAAGACGCTGCTGATGGTGTCGCGCTTCGGCCACTGCCTCAACGACCTGCTCTATCGCTGGAAGATCGGCGCGCTGCCGATCGATATCGTCGGCGTCGTCTCCAACCACTTCGATTACCAGAAGGTCGTCGTCAACCACGACATTCCCTTCCACCACATCAAGGTGACCAAGGAAAACAAGCCGAAGGCCGAAGCCCAGCTCATGGAACTGGTGGAGACGACAGGCACGGAACTCGTCGTGCTGGCCCGTTACATGCAGGTCCTTTCCGACGATCTGTGCCGCAAGATGTCCGGCAAGATCATCAATATCCACCACTCCTTCCTGCCGAGCTTCAAGGGTGCAAACCCCTACAAGCAAGCCTATGAGCGTGGCGTGAAGCTGATCGGCGCAACGGCGCATTACGTCACCGCCGATCTCGACGAAGGTCCGATCATCGAGCAGGACACGGTACGCATCACCCACGCGCAATCGGCCGATGACTATGTCTCCCTTGGCCGCGACGTGGAAAGCCAGGTGCTTGCCCGCGCCATCCACGCCCATATCCACCACCGCACCTTCATCAACGGCAACCGCACCGTGGTCTTCCCGCCAAGCCCAGGCAGCTATGCTTCCGAGCGGATGGGATGAGGCATCCGTCATTGACGAAATGACAACCATGGTTTACATTTTCCATGTTCACGATCCGGGAAACGGATGAGTTTGCCGATTGGCTCGCCAGCCTGCGCGATGCGCAGGTCCGGGCCCGCATCGCGCGGCGTATTTATCGGCTCGCAGACGGAAATCCCGGAGACGTGAAACCGGTTGGCGAAGGCGTCAGTGAGCTCAGGATCGACCTTGGACCGGGATATCGGGTATATTTTGTGAGGCAGGGTGCCATCGTCATCATACTGCTCTGTGGCGGAGACAAGTCATCTCAGTCTCGCGACATCGCCAAGGCCAGGAAAATGGCGAAAGCGCTGAGGGAGTAAGATCATGCCGCTCGTGACACGGGAGTACGACGCTGCCCGCTACCTTGACAGCGAAGAGGCTTTTGCCGCCTATATCGCCGACGCTACTGAGAGCGGCGATGCGCAGGAGCTTGCCCATGCATTGGGCGTTGTCGCTCGGGCCAAGGGAATGAGTGATCTGTCAAGGCAAACCGGCCTCACGCGTCAGACCCTTTACAAGGCTCTCAGCGGCGAAGGCAACCCGGAATTCGCGACCATCGCGAAGGTTGCAGACGCACTCGGATACAGGCTGTCGCTGGTGGCCAAATCACCGAACGAGAACGCTGCATGACATGGCTAGGTCTGCGGGATTTTTTACCCGCTCACGGGGCAAGCGGAATTATTTTCACCGGCCAGCAACCGAGCATCTCCAGTGACCGTTTCTTCGCTGTAGCCTAACAGCGAGGTCTCACACATGAAAAAACTCGTCATTGCCGGCGCGGCGTTGCTCATCGCGGCCGGGTCCAGTTTCGCCCAGCAGCCGCCCCCACCGCCGCCGGGACCGGCAGATGCCGGCCCGAGCGTCGATGCGCCACCCCCGCCACCGCCGCCGCCCGGTCCTGGCGGCCCGAGAGAAGCAGGCTGGCGCGATGGCCCGCATGGCAAGAGAATGCCGCCGCCACCGCCCTCCAAGGCCGCGCATTTCAGGATTGAAGACGACGAGCGCAAGATCGACGTCAAATGTGCCGATGACGAGCCGATGAAGGCCTGCGCCGACATCATGATGCAGATCATCGACAAGATGAATGAATAGGGCTATCCAGCCTAGTCCAAAGGAGGCGGTACAGCCGTGCCGCCTCAGACGAATTCCACCCGCGCCCTTAAGCCACGCCCGCCAGCGCCATCCTCCAGCGCCAGCCGCCCGCCGAACAGCCCGGCAATTTCCTCGATGATGGCAAGTCCGAGGCCCGCACCCGGCGCCGCGTTTTCCTGCCCGCGTGCGAAGCGCTGGCGAACGATGGCGCGATTTTCGAGCGGGATGCCTGGGCCATTGTCTTCAACCTCCAGCCAGACAATCGCTTGCTCCCTGCCCACGCGCACGGTGACTTCCGCGCCGCGCCCGGCATAATTGATGGCATTGGAAACGAGGTTGCCGATCAGCTCGCCAATCAAGAGTGGTTCGGCGAGAATTGTCGCCTCGCCCTCGCCTTCGAAACCGAGATCGATACCCGCCTCAGCGGCGCGCGGTACGAAATCCGCCGTCACGTTCTGCGCCACAGCCACGAGGTCTATCGCGGAAAAATCATGTTTCTCGCTGGAGCCCGCGGCATCGATATTGGCCATGCGCAGAAGCTGGGCGAGGATGTGTTCCGCATGCGCCACAGAAGCGCCGCCCTTCAGCGCCGCCGCCTGCGCTTCCTCAAGGCTCGTTGCGCGGGCGGAAAGCGCAAGCTGGGTGCTGATGATGGCGAGCGGCGTGCGCAGCTGATGGCTGGCATTGCCGGTGAAATGCCGGAGCGCATCCAGCGCCGATTGCAGCCGCACCATGAAGGAATTGACCGTCTCCACCAGGTTCTCCACCTCGACAGGCACGGATTGGCGGATCGGGTGTAGATCGTTCGGGCTGCGCTCGGCAATGGCTTCGCTCAGCCGGTAAAGCGGCCTGAGCGAAATTGTCACCGCGATCCAGACGATGATCGCCGCCCCGAGGATCATGAACAGCAGCCTCAGCGCCGAGCGAAGGATGATCGCCTGCGCCAGCTGGCTGCGAGCAATGGTTGTTTCGGCAACCGTGACGGAAAAGGGAACGGAATTAATGCCGGTCGACGCGAAGCGCCTGATGGCAGCGACCCGGATCGGCTCATCGCGAAACACCGCATCGCGATAGGCGGGGGTATCGCCGTTTTTGTTTTCGACCGTCGGCAGGTTCTGGTAACCGGTGAGGAATTGTCCGTTGGGTCCGTCGACCCGGTAGAACACCCGGTCCTGTGCCGCCGATGTCAGCATTTCCAGCGCGACATAAGGGATATCCACCTCCAGCGACCCGTCCTCGGCCACCACCACCCGCTCGGCAATGGCAAGCGCCGAACCGGAAAGCACCCTGTCTGAAACCACATTGGCGGTGTTTACCGCCTCGCGCCAGGTGTCGGTCAGCGCCACGCAGCCGATGATGGCAGTGGAAATGAGGAGCCAGCCTAGAAGTCGCCGCCTGAGCGAATAGGCGGCCTTGATCATTCCGCCATCTCCGGCAGTTTTTCGAGATAATAACCGATGCCGCGCGCCGTCTTCACCGTCAGCCCGTGGGGCGCGAGCCGCTTGCGCAGGCGGCTGACATATTGCTCGATGGCATTGGCGGAAATATCGTCGTCGAAGCCGGTCAGTGACTGCACGATCGCCTCCTTGGCGACAACCTTACCCGCCCGCATGAACAGCACCTCCAGCAGCGCCACTTCGCGCGCCGGAATATCGAGCGGGCGATCATCCGCCGAAAATGTGCGCGACGTCAGGTCGAACAGCACCTTGCCGAAACTGAGGACCGACGACCGAAGCCCGGCGTTGCGGCGCAGGAGAACACGCACGCGGGCCTCGAATTCGGCAACGTCGAAAGGCTTGATCATATAGTCGTCGGCACCGAGATCGAGGCCCTTGACCTTTTCTTCCGGCGTGCCGCGCGCCGTCAGGATCAGCACGGCCGCCTTGTCCTGGCGCGACCGCATGGAGCGCAGCACCTCGATGCCGTCCATTTCCGGCAGGTTGAGATCGAGAATGACCAGATCGAAACTTTCAGCCGCAATCGCGGCATCGGCGGAAGCGCCGTCGGATACCACATCCACCGCATAACCGCTGCCGCGCAGCAGCGCCGACAGCCCCTCCGACAGAATCTTGTTATCCTCGACAAGCAAAATACGCAAATCGTCCCTCCCGCAGCATTGCCGAGTTTAACCAGACCCTTACCGCTTGTGAATGGCAACCGCCTGCGGCATGATCTTTTCCATGCGTATCTGCCTTCTCCTTTGCCTCTGTCTTTGCATGGCCTTCCCGGCGCTTGCGCAGGTTGCCATTTTTCCGGCCCCTTCGGGCAAGGCAGATGCCCAGACCCTGGTGGTTTACTCCTCGCTGGACGAACCGCTGGCGACGCCGATGATCGAGGGTTTCCAGAAGGCCAATCCCGATATTGCCGTCCATTACGAGGATATGCTGACCGGCGAAATCTATGACCGCATCGTCAAGGAAACCGATGCCGGCAAGAAGACCGCCGATTTCGCCTTTTCTTCCGCCATGGATCTGCAGGTGAAGCTGAGCAATGACGGTTATGCCCAGCGTTCCGATCTCGCCATGAGCGCCCGCTGGCCCGCCTGGGCGAACTGGCGCAATACGGCTTACGCGCTGACCTTCGAGCCGGCTGTCTTCGTTTATCACAAGCCGAGCTTCACCACCGAAAAGCCACCCGCCACCCGCGCCGAATTTGTCGATTATCTCGAACGCCACGCTAAAGAGGTGCATGGCCGCATCGCGACTTACGACATTGAGCGCTCCGGCGTCGGCTTTCTCTTCATGTCGCGCGACCAGGAGCAGTTCGGCGATATCTGGAACGTCATCAAGGCCATGGGCGCGGCAGGCGTAAAAGTCTATTCCACCTCGTCCGCCATTCTGGAGCGTGTCTCTGACGGCCGCTTCGTGATGGGCTATAATATCCTCGGCTCCTATGCGGCCGACTGGGCCTCGCGCCACCCGGATGTCGGCATCGTGCTGCCGAAAGACTATACCGTGGTCATGTCACGCATCGGGCTGGTGCCGGAGGCGGCCGCAAATCCCGAACTTGGCCGGCGGTATCTCGAATTCTTCATGTCGAAGGAAGGCCAGACGATCATGGCCCGGCAATTGCAGATCCCTGCCGTCAGCCCGGAAGTGGCCGGCGAAAACACCGCCAACACCATGCAGGCCATCCATGGCGCGCAATTGCGGCCCGTGCCGGTCAGCCCCGGGCTGATGGTCTATCTGGATCAGGTCAAGCGCAGCCGCTTGATCGAGCGCTGGAACGAAGCCTTGCGGTCACAATAACACCGTCAGACACAAAGCTTTACGGTTTGCAGAAATTAATAGAGAGTAAATGAGCAAGGACTTGCTTAACGTCAGTTAGATGACAGCTTTTTATGATGCTCTGCAATCCTTCTTCATTCCGTGGAGGCGGAAGAAGATGCGGGAGGACATCCGGGACAAATCCAAAGACCGAGCGTTTTGATTTCAACGCCGGCAAAGCTGCGTCCCCAGAAATCCTTCCGCATAAACGAAAAATGACGCCCGGAAAGGGCATCCTGAGGAGGGTTTTCGACGTGAAACATTTTCTTATCAGCACATTCCTGGCGGGCATGATCGCTCTTCCGGCAGCTGCCGCGGACTACACGATCATTGCGCCTGCCAACCCCGGCGGTGGCTGGGACCAGACCGCGCGCTCGCTGCAGACGGTCCTGCAGGAAGAAGGCATTTCCAAGAGTGTCCAGGTGCAGAACGTACCGGGCGCCGGCGGCACCATCGGTCTTGCGCAGTTTGCCAGCCAGCAGAAGGGTAACCCGAACGCCCTCATCGTCGGCGGTTACGTGATGGTCGGCGCGATCCTCACCAACAATGCGCCCGTAACACTGAAGGAAGTGACGCCGATTGCCCGCCTGACGGGTGAATATGAGGCCGTTGTCGTCCCGGCATCGTCGCCTATCAAGACCATGGCCGAACTCGTCGAGCAGCTGAAGAAAGATCCGGGCAGCGTGTCCTGGGGCGGCGGCTCTGCCGGCGGCACCGACCATATCGCCGTTGGCCTGATCGCCAAGGCGGCAGGGGTTGACCCCACCAAGATCAACTACATCGCCTATTCCGGCGGCGGCGAAGCACTTGCCTCGATCCTCGGTTCGCAGGTCACCGCCGGCGTTTCCGGCTACGGTGAATTCGAAGGCCAGGTCAAGGCCGGCACGCTGCGCCTTCTTGCCGTCACCAGCGAGAACCGTCTTGACGGCGTCGACGCACCGACGCTGAAGGAAAGCGGTCTTGATGTCGTCGTGCAGAACTGGCGCATGGTTGCAGCTCCTCCCGGTATTTCCGCCGATCAGGAAAAGGCCGTCAATGCCGACATCGAAAAGCTGGTGAAGTCCGCCAAGTGGCAGGAAACCCTGAAGACCAAGGGCTGGATGGATACCTATCTCGCCGGTGACGCCTTCAAGGAACAGCTTGCCAAGGACACCGCCGCTACCGAAACCATCCTCAAAGACATCGGACTGGTGAAAAAATGAGCCAGGGTTTCAACCCCTCGCACGATCAGAAGCGTCGCCCCGACTGGGCGGCGCTGGTGATCGCTGTCGCCCTCGTCATCGTCGCCGGCGTGATCTTCTGGGATAGCGCCCGCCTGGCCAGTGTCACCGGTTACTCCCCGGTCGGCCCGGCGACCGTGCCTTACGCGATTGCCTTCTGTCTTGTCGGCCTGGCGATCTGGACGGCCATAGAGGCCTGGCGCGGGGATTTTCCCGAACGCGACAAACAGGAAATCGCCCCGGTCATCTGGGTCGTCGCGGGCCTTGCCGCGCAGATGCTGCTTTTGAACCTGGCCGGTTTCTCCATCGCCACCGGTTTGCTGTTTGCTTTCACCGCGCGCGCTTTCGGCAAACGCAAGCTCTGGTATTCGATCCCGGTCGGCATCGTGCTGAGCTTCGTCATCTGGGTGGTATTTGCCCAGCTGCTGCAATTGTCTCTGCCCGCTGGCCCATTGGAACGGCTGTTCTTCTGACAGCCATTCCGACGACATCAGAGATCACGGGAACAGCCGGCGCGTCGTGACGACGAAGCCAGCCGTTCCGCCCGCCCTACCGCTCGACAGGGGGACATCCGTCCATGAGTACCTTTGAATTCCTGCTGCACGGTCTTGAGGTTGCCGCCCAACCCATGAACCTGCTCTACGCGCTGATCGGCGTGACCCTCGGCACCGCCGTCGGCGTTCTGCCGGGCATCGGCCCGGCGCTGACCGTCGCGCTGCTTCTTCCCGTCACCTACCGGCTCGATCCCGCCGGTTCGCTCATCATGTTCGCCGGCATCTATTATGGCGGCATGTATGGCGGCTCGACTACCTCGATCCTGCTCAACACACCGGGCGAAAGCGCCTCGATCGTGACGGCGCTGGAAGGCAACAAGATGGCGCGCAAGGGGAGAGGCGGTCCGGCGCTTGCCACCGCCGCCATCGGCTCCTTCGTCGCCGGCCTCATCGCCACCATCGCGCTTGCCTTCATTGCGCCCTATATCGTCAAGCTGGCACTTGTCTTTGGCCCGCGTGAATATTTCGCGCTGATGGTCCTCGCTTTTGTCACTGTTTCCTCCGCTTTCGGCGATTCGGCGCTGCGTGGCCTCACCTCGCTCTTCATCGGTTTTGCACTTGCCATCGTCGGCATCGACCAGCTGACCGGACAGACCCGCATGAGCTTCGGCATTCCCGACCTGCTCGACGGCGTCGAAGTGACGACGCTTGCCGTGGCCATGTTTGCGATTGGCGAAACACTCTTCATCGTCGCCCAGGGCAATAGCGGCCCCGACAAGGTGGAGGCGGTCAAGGGTTCGGTGTGGATGAATGCGCAGGATTGGGCACGCTCGTGGAAAGCCTGGCTGCGCGGCACGCTGATTGGCTTCCCCATCGGCGCGATGCCGGCGGGCGGCGCTGAAATCGGCACCTTCCTTTCCTACGCCACCGAAAAGAAGCTGACCAAATATCCGGAAGAATTTGGCAACGGCGCGATTGAAGGCGTGGCGGGTCCGGAAGCGGCGAACAACGCCTCGGCCGCCGGCACGCTGGTGCCGCTCCTGACGCTCGGCCTGCCGACGACGGCGACCGCCGCCATCATGCTCGCCGGCTTCCAGCAATATGGCCTGCAGCCCGGCCCCCTGCTGTTTGCGACCAACCCGCAGCTCGTCTGGGGCCTGATAGCCAGCCTGTTCATCGCCAACCTGATGCTCCTGGTGCTGAACCTGCCGCTCGTTGGCCTGTGGGTAAAGCTGCTGACCATCCCGAAGCCCTGGCTTTACGCCGGCATCCTGCTGTTTGCGACGCTCGGCACCATCGGCGCCAATCCGTCCGTTTTCGAACTCGGCATGCTGCTCGCTTTCGGTATCCTCGGCTACATCATGCGCATCTTCGGTTACCCGATCGCGCCTGCGGTCGTCGGTCTCATCCTCGGCCCGCTTGCCGAACAGCAGCTGCGCCGTGCGCTGGCCATCGGTCAGGGCGATCCGACGGTACTTTTCACCTCGCCGATTGCCGTTGGCCTCTTCATCGTCGCGGCAGCCGCCTTCATCATTCCGCTGATCATGCGTATCCGCGGCCGCGGCGAAGTACTGACCCAGCTTGCTGCCAACGAGGACTGAGAATTAAAGAGCCTCCCAAGGCAAATGGCCCCGTATCTTCGGATGCGGGGCCTTTTTTGTGGAACGTTATCGATTGCCGCACGGTTCGGGCAGCATGGACCACAACCGGCAACCGGCTGTTTTGCGTTCAGACTGCGTAAAGAAACCGACTTTTCCGATGATCCCGCTCCCCCGGATATGGTACAGTTGACGAAGGCGATAGGAACAGACGATGAGACCTCTAGCGATCCTGACCATCCTTGCTTTGACCGGCTGCAGCGCCGGCGCCCACGATGTCGAGCCCATTCCTGGCAGCATCACCTATGGCGGGCAACCGCGTACCAAGCTTGAAAAATCCCCGATCGGCAGCACACTTAGCCACGAATTCGTCATGGGCGACGGACGTCTCGCCATCGAGACGTACCGCATCCAGCCGGATCGCTCGCTGAAACTCGAACGCCGCGAAATCATCGGCGACTGGCCGCCGAACTGAGCAGGTGTCGAACCCGTTTCCGGTCACCTGACGTCGAAATGGAACAGGGCACAGGCCGTTGCGTTATACGACGGACTTTCCAAAGCGGCTTTCCGTCCGCCCTTCCCAGGAGACTTCGATGAAGACCCACAAGACGAAAAACGACCTGCCTTCCAATGCAAAATCGACCGTGATCGGCATTCTCAATGAGAACCTCGCGTCGATAATCGATCTCGCGCTCATCACCAAGCAGGCGCACTGGAACCTCAAGGGCCCGCAATTCATCGCCGTCCACGAGCTGCTCGACAAGTTCCGCGCGCTGATTGACAAGCATAGCGATACGATCGCGGAACGCGCCGTGCAGCTTGGCGGCACCGCGCTCGGCAGCACGCAGACGGTTGCGTCAGCGACGAAGCTCAAGGCCTATCCGACCGACATTTATACGATCCATGATCACCTGGCAGCGCTGATCGAGCGTTACGGCGACGTGGCCAACATGGTCCGCAAGGCGATCGACGATTCCGACGAGGCGGGCGACCCCACGACGGCGGACATTTTCACCGCCGCCTCGCGCGACCTCGACAAGTCGCTTTGGTTCCTCGAAGCGCATGTTCAGGAAAAGAACTGAGCCGACCTAACGGCTTAAAAACAGCAAAGCGCCCGGTCCAACCGGGCGCTGTCTGTTTCAAGCGGCGTTATTTTGACGCGTCAATGCCGCCGCAAGACGGCGCGCCCGATATCTCTCAGCATGTCATGATCGAGAATGCCACGCTGGGCGCTGCGGATCAAAACCGCTGCGCATTCATTGGCGACGTGGCTGCTGCGATCCTGAAAGCACTCGAAGCACACGCCATCGAAAATGTTTTGTAGATCGGTAATCTGCTCCGGCGACAGTTGCGCGCCAACCCGTTCAAAAGCTGCATACGACAAGGCTCATCCTCCTGATGATTTGCCAAGTATCGTTTCTTTTTTTCGTGGACAGGAGATTTGTACACCTGAACGAATCACTTGTCGAATCAGATTTTAACCAAATGTAAACGGGTCATTTTCTGTGCCGCCTGCCGGCTTCTTCCTGAGAGCGTGGTATAAAGGGCAGCGGAAACAGCATCTTCCGGCCGGACCCCGGCCTTGGACACTGGCGATACCGCCTATGGTCACAAGAAGACGGATTTCCGCAAAAACCTCAAAATAATCTGTTGCATTCCAAAAACGTTTGAGCGATATAGCAGCCGTCGCCGCTTCGGCGGCCCACGGTTCAGCGAACTACCCCGGACCGGTGGATTTGAGCGGGTGTAGCTCAGGGGTAGAGCACAACCTTGCCAAGGTTGGGGTCGAGGGTTCAAATCCCTTCGCCCGCTCCAAAATTTCAGGGCAAGCCGGATAAAGCTTCCTTCAACGATACGGAACGCGTCGTTGTTGCCGGACCGGCCATGCCCCCGTGAAATTCCACCAATTCATCCGGACGGCCAAAAGACACGGAAACGCCGACATTATTGAAGAAATAACTGTCACAAGGCGCTCGTTGATCTTGGCTTCGGCCGTAAAATGAGTATGGTGGCCTACCGTTTTTTTCCGACCTCAAGAGGGGCATATGCAAGTTCTAGTACGCGATAACAATGTCGACCAGGCATTGCGCATCCTGAAGAAGAAACTCCAGCGCGAAGGCGTCTTCCGCGAAATGCGTTTGCGCGAAGCTTTTGAAAAGCCGTCGATCAAGAAGGCACGTGAGAAGGCAGAAGCTGTCAGCCGCCAGAGAAAGCTTGCCCGCAAGCAGATGCAGCGCGACGGCCTTCTTCCCTCGAAGCCGAAGAAGACCCGGTAACCAGACTTCTGGTATCGTCATCGGCAATGTCGATGGCGCGGTTCTGCGGAAATAGCGGACCGCGATGGTAGTTTTGTGTCTATGCGCCCGGGGCCTCAAGGCTGGCGGGCGCATGCTGTTTTAGGGCCCTGGTCCGATACCTCGTGCAGTGCCTCTGGCATGCCGAAGGTGAGACATTCCGGTCCGCATCGTCAGGCTCCGTACGCGGACGTTCCGCGCCAGCCGCGCCCGCGATGCCATCGCCACCCCATTTCCCGTTTTCGCAGATGGAGGAACCGATGCAGGTCAAAGCCGCGATATTGCGCAAGACGAATACGCCCCGCCCCTACGCTATCAGCGAACCGCTGGCGATCGATGAGATCGACCTTGATCCTCCCGGTGCGGGCGAAGTCCTCGTGCGCATCCGCGCGGCTGGACTCTGCCATTCCGATCTTTCCGTCATCAACGGCGACAGGCCCCGCCCAATGCCGATGGCGCTTGGCCACGAAGCCGCCGGCACCGTCGAAGCGCTGGGCGAAGGGGTTGTCGATCTCGAGCCCGGCGATCATGTCGTCATGGTCTTCATGCCGAGTTGCGGACATTGCCTTCCCTGTGCGGAAGGCAGGCCAGCGCTGTGCGAACCGGGCGCAGCCGCCAACGGGGCAGGCACACTGCTGGGTGGCGCAAGGCGGCTGAACTATCGCGGCGAGGCCGTGCACCATCACCTTGGCGTGTCGGCATTTGCCGAATATGCGGTCGTGTCGCGCCATTCGCTGGTTAAGATCGACCGGGACCTTCCCTTTGTCGAGGCGGCCCTGTTCGGCTGCGCAGTTCTGACCGGCGTCGGCGCCGTTGTGAATACTGCGGCGCTGAAAGCAGGTTCGACCGCTGTTGTCATCGGGCTCGGCGGCGTTGGCCTTGCAGCGGTCCTTGGCGCGCGGGCGGCCGGCGCGAGCAAAATCGTCGCCGTTGACCTATCCTCCGAAAAACTCGCGCTTGCCCGCGAACTTGGCGCCACTGCTGTCTTGAATGGAGGCGACGAGGATGCTGTCGAGCAGGTGCGTGCCATCACATCTGGGGGCGCGGATTATGCCTTCGAAATGGCCGGGTCCGTCCGTGCGCTCGAAAACGCGTTCAAGATGACCAGACGCGGCGGCACGACGGTGACGGCGGGCCTGCCGCCCCCGGGCGCCGCGCTGCCGGTCAATGTCGTTCAACTCGTCGCGGAAGAGCGCACGCTGAAGGGCAGCTATATCGGCACCTGCGTGCCCCTACGGGATATTCCGCGCTTCATCGCCCTTTATCGTGATGGCCGATTGCCGGTGAACCGTCTTCTAAGCGCAAGGCTCAAGCTCGAGGATATCAACGAGGCTTTCGACCGCTTGCATGATGGCAGCGCGGTCAGGCAGGTCATCGAATTCTGAACCGGGGGCCGGAGCGCCCCGCGGAGCCGCAGACATTCGTTCCCGGGACATTGACAAAAAGGTTGCACAAGGTGGCACCCGCCGATTTTAATGACGGGGCGACACATGCAACCAGCCGGCGGGAGGACAACGATGGATGAGGCATACAGGTGGCGGCACATGGCGAGTGCGCCCAAGGACGGTAACCGGATTCTCGTCACGATCGGCGCGTCGGAACAGGGACCGGCCCAGGTTGACCTTGCCTATTGGTCAAAAGGCGATCAATTCGGGGCAGAAGGCTGGCGCTCCTCAGATTCGTCCCCAGGGCGCATCATTGAATATGCGGAAACGGAACTGAAGTGTTGGTTGCCCGTGCCTGCCGCCAATAATGACCGCCCTTCCATGCCGACACCCTGGGAGGGTGAAGACGACCGCGAACTGGACGGATCGGGCATATGACGGCGGTCGGTTCCCTCCACTGAGATCAGGCAGACACGGAAAGGGAGGAGCAACACCCCTCCCCTTTTGATCGTCAGGCAGGCTCGTCCCAAACGGGCGCAAGACCATCCGGTGAAACGATGCGGCCGCCGGCAACAGCGCGTGCCCTGATTGTGGCCATCTCCTCGTCAGAAAGCGCAAAGTCGAAAATCGCGACATTTTCCGCGACCCGCGCTTCGCTGACTGTCTTCGACAGCGCAATCACGCCCTCCTGCTGAACGAGCCAGCGCAGCACGATCTGCGCGACGGACTTGCCGTGTCCGGCAGCGATGTCCTTCAGCACAGGGTCGGAAAAGACCTTGCCGTCGGCCATGCCGTAATAGCCGGTGATCGCCATCCCCGCCTCTCTGGCCGCCTCGATCACGGCGTCCTGGTTGAGATAGGGATGATACTCGATCTGGTTGGTAACGATCGGCGCCTCGGAAAGTGCAACCGACTGGGCCATCAGGTTTCTATTGAAGTTGGAAACGCCGATGTGGCGTACCTTGCCTGCCTTCCTCACCTCGTTCAGCGCGCCGATCTGTTCGGCAAGCGGCACCGCCTCGTTCGGCCAGTGCAGCAGCAGCAGGTCCACATGATCGGTCCTCAGCTTCCTCAGGCTTTCGTCGACGGAAGCGAGAAAGGCATCATGCCGGTAATTCTCCACCCACACTTTGGTCGTCAGGAAAACATCGTTGCGGGCGACGCCTGAATTGACGATGGCCTCGCCGACCTCTCCCTCGTTGCCGTAAATCTGGGCGGTATCGATATGACGGAAACCGGCCCTCAAGGCGTGGGGAACGATGCGCAGAACATCAGGACCGGGAATACGGAACGTGCCGAAACCGAGCGCCGGGATCGATGCGCCATTGGCAGCGACATTAAACATATATTTTCTCCTTTGAGGTGATCCGCAGATCGGGTGCTGCCGGAATTTACAGGCAAGTTCAGGCGGTCTTCAGCGTCACCGCGGCGCGGCGGTCGAGCGTGCTGCTCCAGATGGTCAGAAGCAGGGCAATCGCGACGAGGATGGCGCCGACCCAGGGTGTGGCTCCCAGACCCATCGGTGATTCGACCACCAGACCGCCGAGCCACGCACCAATGGCGATGCCGAGGTTGAAGGCGGCGATGTTGAGCGCCGAGGCGACATCAACGGCACCGGGGCGA